>JACCDQ011652650.1_pt1 | contig 436361 bp, 455 predicted proteins | sample 7446031 | NCBI WGS metagenome assembly JACCDQ01 (sample SAMN15323442, study PRJNA562643) | freshwater metagenome | isolation source: river surface water | place: USA:Blue River Watershed | collected 2017-08-17
ACTTACAGTCTCATACTCAAATGGTTCACGGTCATTATCCCAACCACCTTTGCGAACTTTTTTGGTTTCAGTAATATGGGCTTGTTTATAAAGTTCATTAATTTTCTCGTTCATTTTGGCAACCTTTCTGACAACCATTTTGTCCAGCCATTTACATCACCGCTTTTGCGATAGATACGAACCTCTCCCCAAGCCCAAAGAATTAGCCAAAAGACAGGAAAAATAACTAATGGCATATACTTCATCATTATTCAATTCCGAAATGTTTTTGAATATCATCATCAGATAGTTCACCCGCTTCCATTTCAAGAAACATAGCAACATCATTTCCAGTAAAACGATCATCTTTCACTTCTTCGTACTTTTTGGCGGCATACATCACACCAGCACGAAAGGCTTCTGAAACAATCAACTCAGCGAATTTTTCTGCGAGATAACTATCAAATCCTAATTTATTATCACCAGCGATTTGATCATATATTTTTTTAATTCGTTCTTTCATCATTTTACTCCGAAATGTTCTACGATAACATCATAAACACAACGATGATTATTATCGTTATTTTCTGCCTTAGAAGCAATTATAGCACACTCTTTAATGAGTAGTTCAGCAAATCGTTCCAAATATTTGTTATTTGGAGCCACATACTGTGTCATACCACTTTCTTCAGCAATCAGTTCAATTGTTTTGGTCATTTTCTGCTCCATCTTGTGTTGGCTTTTCCTTGAATGATTCATAAAGAATCGCAGCACCCATAAGAAGAATAGGCGACATGATGATAGTGAAATTAATCAGAGCTTGTTTCATTATTTTTCTTCCTTTAAGAACCTGCCATTAGAATCCCGATTACGAATAATGGTTAAATGTTCAAAATCCTCTTTGGTGAAAAAAGTTGTATCGTGAACAATCCAATTTTCTTTTTCATCCCAAATATACCACCAACCAGCCATCTTTTTCACAAGAACACCTTCATCTGTTGAAAGTGCTGGAAAGTTTTTGCGAAAACAATCTGCTCCAAAAACTGCCCCATCAAAGTTAGCGGCTTCATTGATTTTAACACGCATTACTTCACTCCAAATTTTTCTTTGATATCTTTAATAGCACTGACTCGTGATCTATCCCACTCATCTCCACTATTAAAGCAGCCTTCTTCCACAGTATCAATACACTCTTTAATCAGCATGTTAGCAAAGTTTTCCAACCACTTGTCATGCATATCAGAGTTCAATCCATAAACCTTGCTTCCGTCTTCACGCAAAGGTTTGGACTTTTCCATCAAATCTTTGATTTTTTTGTTCATTTCTGTAAAGTGTTTGAAGTTTCAATGATGTTATTATAACACAGTTTTTGTGTTTAACTTCAAAAAATTACTCATCCACTGTTCTTGAAATCTCATGGCTTCACCATCATCATAGATTTGAACAGTATACATAGGATCACCACCATTAAACCTATGCTGTGCTTCAGCAGTTGGACAGTTTTGCTTCATCCACTTTTCAAATTCCCTGTTATCACCAGGATATGCCCAGCAATACCAACCACGTGCTGGTGTATCTCTATACCCATTTGGATAGAGAATCTTATCAACCACAGATGGTATTTCAATCTTTACAGGAATCCCATCTTCAAATCTCCAGTGATGAACAGATACACTAAGTGGCTTTTTTGACATTTAAAATCTCAACAATATAAAAATTAAAATTTATTTAACCTTTAAATTCATGAACTTCACAAGCACCATGTTGGTGTTCCATGAAAATCACATAATTTTGTGTCACTTCTGGGCTAGCACAGCCCCAACCAGCAATGTTTGAAATTGGACCCTTCATGCGACCACCAACCATCATATTCCAAGGATGGCTATGGATTTCAACTTGATGTTGACAATTACAGCAGCAACGACCTTTTGAGTTACCATCTTCCTTCTTCCAACCTTTAAAGCACTCTGCCATCATTTACTCCTTAATTTAAAAAGGATATTGTACCACTATTTAGAAAATTTGGGAGATTTTTTAAAGAATATTTAGCTCTTTGAAGAAAGCATCTACATCCTCAATAGAATCTGGCATTGGTTGGCGAATAATTTCAAAGAAAAGCTTTCGTGCTTCTTGCTTTTCCAACTTCAGATATTGAAGCATTTTCATCATCATGACTCGCTCACCTAATTGAGTAAGCTCAAGCATTACTCGTTTTTCATCAGGAAGTGAAAACATTCCATCAAATCCAATGATACTCTTACTTTCTTCAGCATACTTGAATACAGAACGATCCCAATCAGTGATCTCATGATCAAATGCCATATTTAGTCCTTTTTTTCACTCAGAGCAGCAATCAAAGGCTTACGAATTGGCCACAGAGCAAAACCAAATAAAATCATGCCAGCCATGAAAATAACCATATACCAGGGGTCACTATTCCACTTCCACTGAAGAATAGCCAAAAGGAAAATTGAACCAAATCCAATAATTGCCAACGGAGCAGCAAGAATGAAAACAGAAGCTGGATACTTTTTCCAATTAAAAAGATAGTCCACATATTTCATCATAATCTTTTCCTTAAAAGTTAATTTATGCAAAAATTATATCACAAATTTTTCAATCTTCTTTTTCTTCTGATCCAATTGCTTTTTTCACACCCCATGCTGCCACATCTACTGTAGTTTCTACAGCAGTTGCTGTCACACTTACAGCAGCCGCAGCAACTGAAACAGTCGCATCTGCTACCGCAACAACAGCACAACCAGTGCTAAAAAAAGCAACAACAATCATAGCAAAAATATTTTTCAATTTATTCTCTCTTCAAAATTAAAATCTGAACTTGATTATATCACACTTTTTTTATTCAATCAATTAAGTTCTTTTTTATATTTTTTAAGATAAATCATTAAAATTCCAATAGCTGAAGGTGGAACACCAGAAACCTTAGAAGCTTCACCAAGATTTTTTGGCTTGTATTTTGTAAGCTTTTGTTTCACTTCAGTGCTTAGTGCATTGATTTGTGAATAGTTAAAATTTTCAGGAATTTCAACACTTCCCGCCTCATTCATTTTGGTGATTTCATCTTTTTGTTTGTTGATATATCCAGCATATTTAAATGACACTTGCACTTGATCTATAATTTGCTTACCCAGTTCAACACCATATTCATTAAAAATATAATCTTTCCTAAGCTCTGGATTCTTTTCCACAACTTTCGGAATATTGATGATTTTTTCAAATGTGAAGTCTGGACGCTTAATCAAACCTTCAAGACTCACTTCGTGACTGAGTTCAATACCTGATTGTTCAGATTCTTCCTTTGTAAACATATTAGGATTGAGCCAAGTAGACTTGAAAGATTGCTCATATTTTGCGACAGCTTCTTGCTTGCGGCAAAAAACTTCCCACTGAGCATCTCCGACAAGACCAAGCTTACGAGCTTTTTCAGTTAAACGAGCATCAGCATTGTCTTCACGAAGTGAAAGACGATACTCCGCACGACTTGTAAACATACGATAAGGCTCAGTAACACCCTTTGAAGTCAAATCATCCACAAGGACTCCAATATAGGACTCACTACGTTCAGGAACCCAAGACTCTTCACCCATAGCATAAAGAGCAGCATTCATACCAGCAAAAATACCTTGAGCAGCAGCCTCTTCATAACCTGTTGTGCCATTGATTTGACCAGCAAAGAAAAGCCCTTTAATAGCACGAGTCTCAAAATTACGCTTGAGTTCACGTGGATCAAAATAATCATATTCAATTGCATAACCAGGACGAAGAATGTAAGCATTTTCTAATCCAGCAATACTACGGATAGCATTAAACTGAATATCAAATGGCAGAGAAGTGGAAATACCATTCGGATAAATCTCGTTGGTATTCAAGCCTTCAGGTTCAAGAAAGATTTGATGACTGTCCTTATGAGAGAAACGATTAATCTTATCCTCAATAGATGGACAATAACGAGGACCCACACCTTCAATCAAGCCTGTGAACATTGGACTACGATCAAACCCGCTACGAAGAATTTCATGAGTCTTTTCATTGGTAGCAGTCATCCAGCAAGCAACCTGCCTAGGATGCATCTCCTTTTTACCCATGAAACTAAATACAGGCACATTTCCATCTTCATAACCATCACCAGGTTGAATAGTAAGTTTGGAAAAATCAATAGAACGACTATCAATACGAGCAGGAGTTCCTGTTTTTAGACGACCCTGTGGAAGTTTCAATTCTTTTAGACGAGCAGAAAGTGTAGTGGCAGCAGGATCACCAGCACGACCACCAGTATGATTTTCAAGACCCACATGAATACGACCATCAAGGAATGTTCCTACAGTAAGCACAACTGCTTTTGCAAAAAACTTAATTCCAATTTGAGTTACAACCCCCTCAACCTTATCGTTAATTACAATAAGATCATCCACCGCTTGCTGGAAAATGCTTATATTTGGCTGATTTTCAACCATAGAACGAATTTCAGCCTTGTAAAGCACACGATCAATTTGTGCGCGAGTGGCTTGGACAGCAGGACCCTTACTAGCATTGAGAATCTTGAATTGGATACCAGACTTGTCTGTGGCAATCGCCATAGCACCACCCATGGCATCAATTTCTTTAACAAGATGACCCTTACCAATACCACCAATTGATGGGTTACAACTTAATTGACCAATTGTTTCAATATTATGAGTCAACAGCATGGTTTTCTTGCCCATGCGAGCACTTGCTAAGGCAGCTTCAACACCTGCGTTTCCACCACCAACCACAATAACATCAAAAATATCTGGATAGTTCATTTTTTTCCTCAATTATCTAACTTTCAAGATTATACCATAGTTTTTCTTCACATCTTTAAAAAATTAAAACTTTCATATTGAATTATTCTCACTTATCTACTATTTTAATCTACAAATGAAAAATCTTAAGGAGCTATATGGAAAATAACATTGCAATAATTACCCTTACCGTGCGTAAGGCACCGTCATTCATGGCGGTGATATAAAAAACAACGCAACAAGTTGCATTACACGCCAAACCGCAACCGTAGTGAAGGTTTGCTGTTGACATAAATTGATAATTTTTATATTATGTTTTGATAAAAAATAATTCTTCCAAAACATCTGATTTATCTATACGAACAATGCGTATTCGTATTAAAGATAAACATGCAAAAGCCTTAAAATCTATGGCTTTTGATGTCAATCAGGTTTGGAATTATTGTAATGAACTTTCTCTCAAAGTCTATCAAAGAGAGAGAAAACTGATGTCCGGTTATGATTTGCAAAAATATACCAATGGGGTTACGAAAGAAGGACTGAACCTTCATTCGGCTACAGTCCAAGCTATCTGCTCTGAATTTGCTACTCGTCGCTCTAAGGCCAAAAAGATAAAACCTCTTGCACTTTTAGAGAAATCAAATAAAAATAAACTAAATTTTTTTATTTATTTATTTTATGCTTGATAGACATTAGAGCTTTGTTCTTTTTGTGTTGCCTTGCAAACAAAAATCATGCGATCACGACCCTGCTCATCTTCTTCAACATCTACAAATTCAACTTCCTCAACCATATGCCACTCATGACACTGCTTACAATAAACCTTATATTCCACTTGAAATGAGGTCTTCATAAACTTCTCCCTAGGTTTCGTTTTGATGTGTTCATTATACTACTTTTAAGGTTTTAAGTACAGCACTTTAACCACAATTAAATTTTTTTGTCTTATTTTAAAAAATATGATATATTGGTCTAAATTATGATACCACACAGAAAGGTCTGTATGTCTGATAATGAAAAACCCAATGATTTTTTACTTAAGAAAATGGCTGATGGTGGCACTTTAATTCAAAATAAAATGCCTTGGGGAAATGATGGTTTCCTAACTTGGATAACCAAAAAAGATATTGACCATAATATTATTTCTATTTATTCTCTGATTGAAAAAAATGGAATAATTACTTATAAGTCCGAAAGTCATTATCAAGAAAAAAATCAACTTGTTTTTGAAAGGGAAGAATATTTTTCAGATAAAAGCAAACGATGTATACTTCATCGTGAAGATGGACCCGCCGTTATCATAAAAAATAAAACGAGTGAAATTTTGGAATGGTGGGAAAATGGAAAATTTTTAGCTACTTACGATTCCAAAGAAAAAACAATTAGTCATACTCAAAAACATCAAAAAGAATTAATTCATCCGTTTAATAAAAATCAAACTAACAACACATCTGATGAAGCAGAAGGAATCATCAATAAGCTTCTTAGTGTTTTTTTTAGGTTCAAATCAAATCGTGGAAAATTTATTAATACAAAAGTTTAATCACTAAAAATTTGTATCACATAATCCCAAGTTACATATAAAAAGCCCACCATTTTTGGTAGGCTTTTTTGTTATCTATTTGTTTAAACACATAATCGCTGATTATGATCTTTAGAACTAAGCTAAGAAATCAACCCTTTTTAATGTTTTTGGTTTTGTTCTCGCTTTTGGTTGCCAGTGTTGAATTTACGGTTATCTTGCTTTTTGCCAGTACCGTCATCAAAACGCTTATGGTTCTTCCTTGATTTTTGGAAGTAGTCAGATTTAGAGCCTTGCATATCAAACCTCCTTTTGGTTGTTGACAGCTTAAATATAATCCTTTTTCAAGAATTATACAATAGAAACTAGAATTTTTTTAATGGTTCAACTTATGGATACCTTCAGTAGCATAGTATTCGTAGCGAACCTTCACATAAAGAGGAATCTTCTTGAAATCATCATGAGTGATTTGCTTAGGAAGATTAAACCCCTTGGGGAAAGCAGCACCCCAATTATATTTTGTCTTAGGAAAGAAACCTTTAGCCTTGAGTTCTTCTTTGGTGTACAGCATGATAATCTCCTTAAATTTCAAAAAACTAATTAAACTTTGGTATTTTTCTTGGGTTTGCTAAACTTACGATTGTCTTGGCTTTTGCCAGTACCATCGTCAAAACGCTTGGGTTGCTTTTTAGACTTTTGGAAGAACTCAGATTTGGAGCCTTGCATTTTTTCCTCTTATGGTTTGTTTGTTGATGTGTTTATTATAACACTTTTCTAGCTGTTTTTTAAATTTTTCTATAAAAAATTAAAACAATTTTTGTTGTGCCATCTGATTGATCAAATCAGGATTTTGAATGCCAAGCATATCAAGCTCATGGTCATCCAATTCTTGACCATTGTCTTCATAGACTGCATAGCTAAAGAAAGCATCTGAAAAATCTGGTGAATCCCAAGAATGAACACCGTCCACTTCAATGTCCACAACTACTCGATTATCAAACTTGACCATCTTAACTCTCTCCTTTGTTTCAATGACTAAATTATATCACAGAAAACTCCAGAGCATCACTTATAAGAAATTTATTACTTAAAAATAAATTCTTTAAACATTGATTTTAACAGTTAGATTTGAAGCTACTTTTGCTAATGTCACACCAATTGTTAATACTTTTCATTTGTTATGTTTATTATTTAAATTTAATTATATTAAAAAAATCATCATAACAAATTTAAAGTTACACTCAGTTATTTTTCATTAAAAAATGACTATATTATATAATTGTTTTTTCTTTCATCCATTCCATAAATAAATCTGAACTCATGGGTTTTGCTATTTCATAGCCTTGAACTACATCTATACCCATTTTATTTAACACATTAATATGTTCTGATGTTTCAACCCCTTCAGCCACTACAGTTCTTCCAAGGGCATGAGAAAGATCTATAATTCCCTGGACAATCATTCTATCTTCTTTCTTTTCAAGCATAGACATCACGAAGCTTTTATCTATTTTTACTTCACCTATTGGTAAAGATCTTAAATAGCCCAATGATGAATAACCCGTTCCAAAATCATCTAATGAAAAAGAAACTCCTAAATCTATACACTCATTGAGTCTTTTCACAATTAAGTCAAAATCAAAAATCTTAGATGTTTCTAAAATCTCAAGAACCAATCTTTTAGGATCAGTATCGTATTTATTGATCAATTCTGTCAATTCCTCTTTGAAATTTTCTCTCAACAAATGGTCTGGTGAAATATTTATACTGACTGGAACTTGAATATTTTTTTCTTTCCATTGTTTTTGATCTTTAAGCGCACTCTCTAAAACAAAATGTCCAAGTTCTTCATCTAAACCATTCCCAATAATAATATTTACAAATTCCTGAGCAGGAATTATTTCATTTTTATTTTTCCATCTTATGAGTGCTTCAACACCAGAAATTTTATTTTGTGTCAGATTAAATTTTGGCTGATACCAAAGAGACATATCTCCGCTTTGAAGTGCCTTTTTAATTTTTTCTATTCTTATATAATGAGCGACAGAAGCTTCCTCTTGCTCTTGGTCAAAGAAAACATATCGCTTTCTTCCCTGCTGTTTAGCCTTATACATGGATTGATCAGCAAACCGAAGTAATTCATCAGCAGTGCCTTTTACGGTAGGATAAACCACCACACCAATACTGGCTGATGCCTCTAGGCAAATATCATTAATCATATATTTTTTACTACAAACATGAACTAATCTATCTAATAGTTGTTCCATTTGGAAAGGTTCTTGTAGTTCGTTAAGAACCACCACAAATTCATCACCACCAATTCTCGCAATGGTATCGTGTGGACGCACACAATCCAACAAAGCTTCAGATAATTTAAATAAATACTGATCCCCAACATCGTGACCATATTTATCATTGATCGGTTTAAATTTGTCTAAATCAATAAAACAAATAGCAAGCTTATGTCCCGATTTCTTTGCGTGTTCTAACGAATACTCTAATTTTTCTGAAAGCAATCTTCTGTTGGGTAAATTGGTCAATGGATCATAATTTGCCAAATGTTCTAAATCTTTCTGATGCCTTTTTAATGCTCCAATATCAGTAAAAACTGCCACATAATTAGTGATTGAATTTAATGTTTTATCACGAATAGCATCTATTGATAATAAAATGTCTAGATTATTTACTCTTTCTTTAAAAGATACTTCACCTTTCCATTTACTGCATGTTCTAATTTGCTTATCTACTTTTTCACGAAATTCTTTTGAAATAAATTCTTCACAAAAACTATTAAATGTCTTGTTGATTACTTCACTTTCTTGAAGACCCGTCATTTTTAAAAAAGCAGGATTTACCTTTTCTACTTTTCCCAACCTATCTGCTATAATGATACCTTCTTGACTGTTTGAGCAAACAATTGATGCCATTTCTGCTTCTTCTTTTGTTTTTTGAAACTCTGTGTCATCGTGGATGTAACCAGACCACAAAATAGATCCATCAGGCAATTTTTGCGGGGTTGAACGTCCTTCCATCCAACATATTCCTTTTTGGGGATGGTTAATCCTAAATCTTTGTGACCACAAAGACATATTTTTGGCAGACTCTAAAGTTGTTTGGTGAACCTTAAAAACATCTTCAGAATAAATCACATTCCACATTAATTGTGGATTTTCTACTGCATCTTCTGCTGAACATCCATAAATTTCTTGAATATTTTCACTCAAAAAAGGAAAGAAACCAGTTGTTCCATTTGGATTTAATTGATATTGATACAAAAAACCAGGTATATTTTTATGTAATTGCTTGGTTTTACCCATCAAGTCTTTTCTGTCCATTTCACTTTGTAAAAACTCAGACAGATCAATATGAACACCAAAAATCCAAATAGGATCATTATTTGAATCGTATATCAGAGCTTTACCACGAACTAAAGCACCAACCCATTGACCATTTTTTGCTTGCATCCTCACAAAATGATTACATTTATTTATTTCTCCATCAATATGTTGTTTGAAAATTTCTTTTATTATCTCAACATCGTCAGGATGGACCAACTGTAGAACTTTAGGTAAAGTTAAATTATGATAATCTTCTTTTTCATAACCCAAAGATTTTGCCCATTTTTCTGTAAAATAAAACTCTTTAGTTGGTACATGGAATGCCCATGCTCCTATATCGGCACTTTCTACCATTAATTGAGCGACACAGCCAGTTAACTTTAAATTTCCTTCAGTTTGAACTTCTGAAGTATTTAATCCATTAAAACAAGAAAATAAATCACTATCTATTTCAGGGCTGTTTTTTTCAGCATGCAAGAATCTCACTTTATGTTTCATGTAATTCTCCAATTGTGATTACACTTTAACACAACTTGTTTTTTCTGGCAACCAATATTTACTATAATTGATATAAATTTTACATTTTAAAAAAGTAAAATGTATTAAAATGTAAATTTAATTTATTTCCACCAATCTGAAGAACTTTTATTTGGATCTGCTATTTCTATAGGAACTCCAATTTTTAGTCTGCCCCCAAAATTTTAGATCTTTAATTTTTTAGTTGGTTTTTCTTCACTGGTTTTGTTCATCTCACTTTTTATGAAGTCATTAGTCTTCTCTATCAATAAGTCAATCATACCTAATCTTGCCTTGTAATCCACATTAGGATTCACTTTTGATTTCAATTGATTTTCAGTATGATTTTTTTGTTGAACCAATAGTGATAAAAAATTAATAGAAATATCTTTGTTTTCCATTTTAAAACTATGTTCTTTATTTTCATTAATATAGTTACACAATAACATAAAGTGATTGTTTTGAATAATTTTATCTGAATTATTCTTTGATATATACTCATTAATAATATAATTTTTTAATTCCTTATTCTTGAAATAAAAATCATTGTTTGCTGAATAAAAAAAACTAAACATTGTAGAATCAATTATTTTTTCATTGCTTGATTTTTTCAATATGCCAAAAATAATCTCTTCATTTTTATCTTTTTGTTTCTCTTCCAAAGGAAATCTAGGTTCATTCAAATAAAAATTAATATTTTCAACTACATTTCCATTTGTGAAAAATTTAGGAATCTCATCTTTTTCATTGAAACAATAGTTTATAAAATTAACATCTTTGATAGCCTCTGCCTTATTGATTGGCACCCTTTTGTTATTTTTATCAATACTTGAATTTAGTATTACTTCATACAATTCAGTTTTAATATCTTCACTTCCAAACTTGAAAATTTCCAATTGAATATTTTTTATTAAAGTTTTTACACTTTCTTTAATTTTTTTTGTATTTTCATATTCAGTTGCTTTATTGTCTGGTAAATTAAATTTAATACTTTTTTCCAAATTATCTTCATTTTGTAAAAAAGTATAAGCTCTTTGAAGATAATTTACATAATTTTCATTTACTTTTGATTGAAAAGGAAGAATTGTTTTTGAATAGACTTCAATCACATTTTGAATTAAATTTACCTCTTTTTCACTACCACTTAAAAAATGTGTATCAAAAATATTCTCTATTCTATTTATTAACAATTGCTTGTTTTCTTTATCTTGTATTTTTACTTTAAAAATTTCGGACAATACATCATATCCCAAATCCATACCAGTATTTGGTGAACGATAATTTAATAAAGAATTGTTTTTTTCAAAATCAAACAAAAAATGTAATGCTAAACTTGGCACATGTTTCTCAAGAACATGAAATTCATATTGAGAAACTGTTCCACCACCACCATTTCCTGTATTGAAAACCGTATGCCCCAACAAACTAGTTGGTCTTATCATCGCATCTTTAATTGAAGGTTCTGTTTTAATATAAATTGTTCCACAATAAGTTGGAATTTCTTGCTCCATCTCATCACTTGAAAGAACTTGTCTAGAAAAATGAGTGTTTTTTCTTTTTCTAATCGTGAAATTTTTTAATGAAAAAGATACATGCTGATGAACATTTAAGATATTTTCTTGTATATGTTTTATATGCTTTTTTTGATATTTTTTATCTTGGTATTGTGACTTTATATTTTCTATTTGCAATTCAATAGCTAGATTTTTGAACTGTTCTGTATTTAAATAATCTTCTAACTCTTTTATGGTTTGAAATTTATTTATTTGTTCTAAGATTTGTTCATTGATTGGGTGTAAATTCATTTTATTATCATTATCATTATTATTATTATTATTATTATTCTTATTTAATTATAATGATAATATTTTGGTTATCAACAATTTAAAAATTATATTTTTTAAAATATCTTTGCCAAACAATCACTGAACAAATAAGACCAATTGAGATGACTACTACTGAAAAATACTCTTTGATATTTTCAAAACCAAAAATCAATGACAACATCAAAGCAGTAGCCACAATTATATACAAAATTAACAACCAATCAACTTTCATCTCAGTCCTTTAAAATTTTGGTCCGCCGTGAGGGAATCGAACCCCCATTTAGAGTTTAGAAGACTCCTGTCCTATCCGTTGAACGAACGGCAGATTAATTCTTTACCATATTTAAGCACATTAGCATCCAGACTCTTTCTGTTGCCTCTACTCCCCGTGAGCAGAACTAACATGCTTGGATATGGTGCCTGGAGCCGGAATCGAACCGGCACGCCGTTTAAAGCGAGAGATTTTAAGTCTCTTGTGTCTACCTATTTCACCATCCAGGCTTTTTCTTTATGTTTTTATTATAACTCTTTTTTCCTTATTTTTACAGAGTTTAATAACTTGCTTCGTCAGCTTCACCATGCCAACCAGATCCATTCACAACAGGGTAAGAACTAACACCCTTAGATTGACTATTCACAATCATTGAACCCATTTCAAAATTGATAGTTGCTCCATCAAAAAACATTGTATCATATTCATTTGTACCACAACCTATTGTTTTTTTAGTGATATTAAAATTAATATCTTTAACCTTATTTCCAGTTTGTTCTTCAACCATTGTCTTGATCATTTCCTTCAAAACATCAGCAGAAAGTTTAGCACTTGTTTCAAAATTATATTTCATAAAATATCCTTTAAAAAATTAATGTTATTTGGTGCCTCCAACTGGACTCGAACCAGTGACCTAACGATTATGAGTCGTGTGCTCTAACCAACTGAGCTATGGAGGCTTACCTTTACTTGCTCTTTACTCGTAAAACTTTTGATTCTGGCGGCGTTTTTGATTGCCACTCTTGAACTTACGGTTGTCTTGCTTTTTGCCTGTACCGTCATCCCACTTTTGCTTGCGTTGGGACTTTTGGAAGAACTCAGACTTGGAACCTTGCATTTCTTTTACCTCTTGGTTTCGTTTGCGATGAAGTTATTATACTGCTATTTTGCTCTGATGTACAGAAATTTAAGCAGATCTCAGAAAATTTTTCATGTTTTTGATGCTTACACCAGCAACACAAACCTCTTTTCCATTCTTGAAAATTTGGAAGAAAACACTTTGAACACCAGCCAAGAAAAGAGAAACATCACGAGCAGTCTCAAACTGCTTCTTTTGTTTGGTTTCAATCTCAACAACTTCAAAGAAATCTTGGTTTGAAATTTGCATTTCTTTTTCCTCTTAGGTTTCGTTTGCAGATGTGCTTATTATACCCGTTTTCTAGAAGTTGTACAGCAATTTTTTATTCTTATGAAGAAATTTTTTCGCAGTAACTCACCATTAAATTTACTGCTTCGGTCTTTCTTTTTTCATATGCCTTATTAGCCAATTCTAACAATTTTTCTCTACTTATTCCTCTTATAATTTCAGCCAAATTTTCAGGGGTTAATTCTTTTTCTTGAATTAAAATTCCTCCACCATTGTCAACTAAAAACTTAGCATTGAAGGTTTGGTGATCGTCCACAGCATGTGGGAATGGAACAAAAACAGCAGCAGCACCAATAGAAGCAATTTCTGTTACTGTGCTTGCCCCAGCACGACAAACAATAATGTCAGCATCAGCAAATGCTTTGGCAGTATTATCTATAAATGGAGTTAATTCAGCCTTTACACCAGATTCTTCATAGTTTTTTGTTAGTTTTCCTATTTGTTTTTCCCCACTTTGGTGAATCACTAAAGGTCTGTTTTCTTCTTCAATCAAAGCCAATGCTTTTGGAACTACAGCATTAAGAGCAACAGCACCTAAACTTCCACCAACAACCAACAGTTTTAGAGATCCTTTTCTATTTGAAAACCTAACATCAGGATTATCTTCCTTTAAAAACTCTTGCCTAAGAGGATTTCCAATCCACTCACCTTTTTCTAAAGCATTAGGGTATGCCAAAAAAATCTTATCAGCTATTTTTGATAATAGCTTATTGGACATGCCAGCAACTGAATTTTGTTCATGAAGAACCAATTTTGTCCCTGATACTTTGGACATAAACCCACCAGGAAAACTAATATATCCACCAAAACCAATAACCACACTTGGATTGACTTCGGAAATAATACTTTTGCTTTGAGATAATGCTCTCATAATTTTAAATGGTAAGCCAAGCAATGTTTTAATTCCTTTGCCCCTAACACCACTAAAATCTACTTGTCTAAACCTAAATCCTTTAGGCACAACAAGTTTTTCTTCCATACTGTTAGGAGCACCCATCCAAGTCACTTCCCAACCATTTTCTCTAAGTTTTTCGGCAACAGCCAGTCCAGGAAAAATATGTCCACCTGTTCCACCAGCCATGATAATCGCAGTTTTTTTCTTTTGGTTATTTTCCATTCTTACACTTCAATTGTTTAAGATTGAAAAATAACCTCAAGTTGCAATTATGTCAATAAAGATTTATTTTTTAATTAATTTCTTCTGAAATTTCTCGGTATCCACTCATTTTTGGATGAACCTTATCTTTAGTATAGTGTTTTGGTGTGATCACAAAATCATTATACTTCTCCGCAACCATATTTACATCTTTTACTTGACCAGGAAATTTTTCTTGATTTGGCAAAATCCAATAAACACGCTGAGACTTTACTTTTTCACGCAGGCGAACAAGCTCTTCAAATGTTTTAATTCCTTGATAATCATTAGAACCAAGACTGATGATGGCCACTTCAGAACCATAATCATTCTTTTTATTGTTTACATATTTCTTATTGAAGTTTCTACTGTTAATTCCCATTTCAGCATATGCCACACATTCTTTTTTAAATTGGTGAATACCAACTGCAATACTATCTCCAAAAATTAAACAATCTAGCATTTTATTCTCCTTTAAAACATCATTAGAATATAAGCAATATCTAATATATTTGAATTATATAACTTTTAACACATTACAACAACCAAAAAAAATTAAACTTCTTTTTTAATGCAAACAATATGTTCAAATTTTGGAACAGCATCAGGAACGATTGCCTTTCGTTTAAAACTCTCTGGTAGTGTTTGCTTTAATTTTTCAGCATGAGCATAACAAGATTTCTCAGTTTTAAATCCTTCTACAATAATAGGACCGCCATAACTGAATTGACCACCACCAACCAACAAGATTGCGAAAAGTTGCCACATAATTTTTTCCTTTAATAATGGTTTAAAAATTAATTAATTTTTTCTTTTAGACTTCTTTTTAATTCTTCCAAACCTTGTTCACTTACAGTAAACATAAGGGGAAACTTTTGGGGATGATAAAGCTCTTGTCTTTCAAATTCATCCATATCGTAGAACCCATCGTGCAAAAAATCCTGCAACTCTCGTGCTTGTTTTGAATTTTGTGCTAAAAACACAAAATGATAGTAGTCTTCCTCATCATCATAAATCATATCCATCTCAACTCGTGAAGATTCAAATGCTTCTTGCAAGTCTTCTTTGATATTTTTTATACAGAAATCAATTTTTTGATTAAGTGATGTCATTTTTATCCCATTTGTTTATATTTGAGAAAATTATAACATAAAAACATAAAAAATTTCTTATTATTAAATTTTAATCAACATTTAAATTTAATAAATCAATTTTATTCAAAATAATAGGAATATCTTCTTTCACTAATCCTGTTTTGTAATTAACTAAGAACAAACAATCACTTCCATATTTAAAATTTCCAGCAATATCGTCTATAGCCAACCATTTTGTTTCTTTATGATTGTTTTCCTCTAACCAAAGTAAGCACTCTTTTTCTCTTCCAGAGTATTCATAACCACTTCCAGGCAAAATTGGAGTCAATCCTAAAAATTTACTCTTTATATCTTCTCCACCACCTTTTAAAATAAATTCAATAATTTCTTCTAAATTATGGTGCTTTCTCCATTCAGAAGATATCACAACCTTTAAAAACTCTCTTTTTCTTAGAATTTCCCATAGAACATAGCGGCAGCAAAAACCATCTTCTATTGCCGCCCTATCGGGGTGTAAAACACCATCTATATCTAAGAAAATTATCATTTTATTTAAATTAAAAAAATAATATAATTTCTTTTTCACAAAAAGAAAAGCCCCTATTTGGGGCTTCCTAGATTATGAATTAATCTTTTTTAAAAAATGGTGTTAAGTCCAATAAGTGTTGAAAGAACCAAAAGACCACCTCCAACAATTGCTTTTGTTGTCACTGTTTCATTCTCTGTTGTAATACTCACAATACGAGCCTTCTTATACATTCCCCAAAGCACTGGCTCATATTCATAACTCACTTTGCTCCAACGTTTTGTTGTGAACACCCACATAGCAAGACTATAACCAAAAACAAGAATCAAAGTTCCAAAGAAAACACCAAGAACATCTTGTCCAACAATCTTATAAGCAGCAAGGAACACAACAATCTTTCCCAATGATGTTTGACTAAATTCATTGGCTGCAACTCCTACTTCTTTAGCAGCACCAACCATAGCCTTACCCATATTGGAACCCAGTTCTCCCCATGCTTCAGCCTCTTTGCGAACAGTGGCACTAACATTAGTAGGAGTAGATGCCATTTCAGCAACTTGTTTGTTAATCTGCGCTACTTGCTCTGGTGTAAGCTTACTAAGATCAATTGTGTTTGAGTTAGCAGCAAACACATTTAAAGAAAAGAGGAAAGCAAACAATACAAAAATCTTTTTCATGAGGAAAACTCCATTAATTTAAGAGAATTAATTATAATACAAATTTATACCCTTGGCCATTCATGACCACAATCAGGACAACGCCAAGCAACTGTCCTATCTCGCTCCATACTGTAAACTCCAATTTCACGCCCCCATTGCCCCTTTTCCCTAGTAGCACCATACATGGCAGCAACACGATCTGCTTCAGCTTCAGAACCATACTTATCAAAGAATGTTTGCCAAATAGAACCACCATCTAGATCAGTTCCACACTTAGGACAATTTCCATGTTCGCTCATTTTTAACTCCAAGATTAATTATAGAGAACACATTATAACACAAACAAATTTTTATTTAAAAAATTTTTTGAATATTTTCATCAACTTTTCACTTCTTGTGGCTCTTCTACTGGAATAGGCAAACCTTTGTCACAACTGTCACACCAATTATAAGAACTTCCAAAATAGTATTCACCGTTCAACCGCCTTCCCTTGACAGTTTGGATATGACCACAATCTTTGCACTTCATCTTGAGGGTCACTTTGGCATCTGGAACATTCAAAATTTCAGTAAACATGGTTATTCTCTCAACAATCAATAAGGTTTTATTTGAATAATTTAGGCTGCTTCATTTTGCTTTTCGCCAACCACTTCAATCTTCAAAGATTTATTTTCTTTAACATAGTCAACTACAGACAAAATAAATCCAAGCAAGATGAACATGAAACAACCAGCTTGAACACTTTGCTGCCAAAGACCAAACATATATCCAGTAATAGCAGCGTTAACGAAAAGTTTGAATCGCATGATTATTCCTTAATTGTTGATTGTTGCTGAATTTTATTCTGTTGAATATTTAACTTTGCTTGAGTCTTGTGTTTCCAAAAGTAGGTGTCATGACCATTTAGATACATGACTGCCTCAATGATGATATAGACAGTCATGAACAACCAAAAACCAAACCAGCCAGAAACATTGAATTCCATCTTTTTGTCCATTTGTTTTAACATGTGTTTATTATATCATAAAACAAGAAAATTCTCAGGTATTCTTTAAACTTTCCAAAACTTTGTGATATGTTTCACCTCTACCACAAGCTCTTCAAAGCTTTTCACAGACTTGATTCCATATTTTTGGCAAACAATGTCCACATTGCCCTTTCTCCAAAAACCTTCAGGACAGCAAACAATACATTTACCACTCTTGGCATGAAGACCAAGCTCCATTAGTGTAATGGGACTTTTTGTGTTTGGGTCAAAGTAAAAAATAACCAAATCAGCAAAATCCAAACCATCCAACTCCCAGTTAACTTGTTCATTAAACTGGGGATTATCAATTTCTTGCTTCCAACTTGCATCCCAATCCAAACGACGAGGATTTAGGAACCTCAAATCTGTATCTTGAAATTCTTTGACAAATCTTTTTTGCCAGTCTTCAGCCACTCCCATTTCAATTGAACCAGCCAAAAAAATATCTCCAATGATAGATTCATTTTTGAAATTTTGTGGGGGATTAATTTCATTCATAATAATTTCCTTACTATTGCTTCACAACAACCATTTGCTTGGTATTGAAATCATATTCAACAGTTAAATATTCACTATACTTGAACCATTGTGAAATTTCTGAATGAATCTCATCTGACTTTTCATCAATTTCTTCTTTTTCAGTTAGCCCCAAAACATCTCTCACATAGTCTGAAATAGCATAATCAATAGCATCAGAATTTTTAAAAGTGATTCTCATTGTCATTATTATCCCTTATTATTTAAGCCACAGCCATAGATTGCTCTTTAAACTTTTGGAATACATTTCCAAAATCTTCCATGTATTGCTCCAACATTTCTTTTGACATATCTACTCGCAAACCAGTTGACAGATATGCTTGAATTTCATCCTCATGGACAGATTCAGCATAACCCAAATCTTTGAGATAAACCCCAAAATAATTTTTAATATCAGCAGGCAACTCTTCAACAAGTGAAAGCATTTGCTCCTTATATTCTTGATTTACAGTAAACAATCCGTGAGCAATTTCATGGTCTAGTGTTCTTGTGTCTCCAGCACGAACACCAATCATATAGAACCTAGCCAAACCACTTCCCTTCATCTTTTCTTCAATCATTTTCACCAAAGAAAGGAAGAAGTCATCATATTCTGTTCGTTCCTTAGTAATAGCATAACATTGATAAACAACATCAGAAGGAACATTGAAACCCTTCCAATCTTCACCATAACTGAATGTCTTATTCTTTGATTGAGAAGCATACCAATCAGCATATTGCTTAAAGGTAAATTCTTTCCATTGGATTTCTGGATTAGCACTCTCATAGAATTCTTGAACTCGCAAAAAGGTATAGGCAAGCTCATTATTTCCAGTCACTTCAAACAAGAACACACCAGGAACGACTTCAGACATGATAAATTTTGGATTGAACATATTTTTCCTTAAAACAACTTAGAATATTGAATTTTAACACAAATTTAAAAGGCATAACCAAATACAGTTATGCCCTTCTTTTATTTCTTACCAAACTTTTCTTTTGTTCCCTTGGGTAAAAATCCCCCAATGAAACAGTTAAGTTTTCATACTCAATAACATCTATGGAATGGTTACTAAAATTATTTAGGGTAATTAATCCCATCTTTTTCCCGTCAAAAATACAAGAAAAAATAATGTCACCCTTCTTTGCTTTCAGCTTCCCAACCTTACTGGGATCAATCAGAACACGAACATCACGATAGCCAATTTCCATACGGTCTTCATACACAAAAGCCTTGAACTTAAAGTCTAAGGTTAGCCGACCATTTTTAAGAAAATTGATCTTCTTAATCACAGAATCATGTGGAGAAAGATATTGTTCTCCCCTTTGAAAAATCAAATCATTTTGCTCTTTGATATTTTTAACACCAAAAAGCTTTTGATACTGATCATCAATATCTTCAGGGCAATCTTCAGAATTCAACAAATTATGAAGTCTCACCTGTTCATTCAAATAATCTTCAACCAGCATGATTTCTGTCCTTTAAAATGGTCTATGAATTATGCTTTTTCCAACATAGGAGCATGGATTTTCTTCAATCCACAACCCACAGAAGGCTTCACATACTCTGAATTTTCTTTCATCCAATCTTGAACATACCAAAGTTGTCCACAACCACCACCAATGGTATCTTGTCCAGCAGGATCAAACACTCTCACATTATAACCTACCTCCACCAGTTTTGAGCTAAATTCCACAGCCAAATCTCTCTGATAATCGTTACGAGCTTCAGCATGAGCTTCACGTTCACAAATCACAGAGACAGTTGCTTCCCAAACCTTTGGATTGAAAAGATTAAGAATTCGCTGAACATCTTCAGGCTTATCATTATTGTCATGAGCACAATAATTGAAGAATGGCTTTCTTCCTGTTGCCTTGTTCCACAACTCACCTTCTTTGGCAATATCTTCCAAATTCATCTTTGCCTTGAATGGAATCAGAGCATTTCGTGCTTCATCAGTGCTTTCATGGATACTGAACTGAAGCCCAACAGTTGGAATTTGAACACTGAGTTCACGAATCCACTCATAGTCAACCTTTGGCGCACTTGAGCTAATAAGCAAAGCAGCACCAGGATATTTTTCATAAAGAATTTCAAAAGCTTTAGCCAAATTTTTATTCAAAGCAGGTTCACCCATACTCATCACCATAATTTGAAGCTTCTTAATATCTCTAGGATTTACACCTTCAATTTGTGACTCAAGAATATATTCTGCTTGACCAACGATTTCTTCAGCAGTCAGGTTACGCACGAAGTAGTCACCAGTGCCACAGAAACGACAACCCATAGGACAACCACACATTGTTGAAATACAAAGAACAGTTCGCTCTTCATATGTTGGATACTTATAAAGAACAGACTCAATAGCAATATCTTCCTTTTCAAAGACATACTTCTTCACATGTTCTTTTTGATCTTCAAATACATTAATCTTTTTCCACATATTTATTTCCTTTAAACTACATTTATTCTATCAATAAATTAAACAATATCCAAAGTTAAACTTAAGTTTAAATAATAAAGGGGGACTAGCCCCCTTGTTGCTTACATTTCAGAGTTTGCTCTTACTTGTGAGAATGAAATTTCATTAAAACGACTTCCATCAGCATAACGAACTTTCATAATATCCAAATCTTTTTTGGCTTCATCATAAGGAATGGTTTTAATTTCACCATTTTCACGAATCACCATAAAACGACCTTTTTTGGACTTTTTACCAGAATCTGTAATTGGGTCCTTGAACACATCAATCCATTCACCATCACGATAAATAGCAGAACACTTCATCGCAAACTTTTGAGTGTCACGGTTCACAATTTGAAGCAAAGCACCACCCATGCCGAAAGCAAGGTTATCAGCACTGAAACCATTCATTGTCATTGCTACCATCAAAATGGTGCGAATGCTAAGTTCATTGATACCGTCACCCCAAATAATGCGAACATTATTAAGAACCTTGTAGCCCTTATTATTCACAACGGAGCCAAAATACTTGTCTAGCTTGTGAAGAAGCTTTGGGACAACCACAGCAGGATCACCAGAATCTGGACGAATCACAAGAGTGCCTCCATTCTTAATAACCAAATCCTTCAATTCAGTTCCCCACATATCCACAGCATTGTAAATATCATAAGAATCTGAAACCACTGCATAAATTGAACCTTGCTTGCTGAATTGTTTGACCATATTCTCATAAGCAAGAGCTTCCTTATCACGACCCCATGATGTTATTGTAGAATGTTCTGACGCTGGGATAGAGAAGGCAGTGCTGTAAATATCAGCATCATAGTATTCATTAGCAGCAAGAATACTAATCGCAGTATCAGTTCCCATGAAGTTTGCTAAGTGAGCCATGCCACCAAGATAAGCAGATTCATAAGAAGAAACACCACGAGATCCGAAATCATGAAGCTTGAATGGAAGCCCAGCTACATCACCAGAAAGTTCAAGAGCTTCACGAAGAACTTGCTTAATTTTCCATGATTGAGTTGCCACAGTAGTAGCATACCAAATCGCACGAAGGAAAGATGTTTCAATCCAAGTTGTAATCCAAGGAACCATTGGATCAGTGTTCACAACAGTTGCCAAAACATTAAGAACTGGAATGACCATTCCATCTTCAACGGAACGAATTTCTACTGGCAGATAACCATTGTGTTCCTTGAGAATGTATTCCCAACCTTCACGATTGAATGGTTCACCGTGAGCAGTCCAAAACTTGTCAGCGAAATTAATCTCTTTTTGAGTGATTGGCTTGGAAAGAACTTCACGAATGTAGGCTTGGATACCCAAAACTACGGTGCGATCATATTGACCACCTCGGCTTTCAATATAAGAATAAACATATTCTGTGCCTGGTGGGTATTGCTTCCACATCGAGCACTTATATGAATCGGTATCTAAAATAATTGACTTTGTTTGCATAGTAAAACTCCTTTACTTTTATTACTAAATTGCCATCAGTCTATCTTCTGGACTTCACCTAATTTCTTTTCATGTTTAGGCTACATGTTGATATTATACTACTTAATTTACGATGTTGCCAACAAAATAAGAAATAATATCGTAGTGATCTTCAAACATTTCTTCTGAGCGAACTTGAGACAATGGAACCCATTGTGCTTTTTCAGCATCATCTTCACCCTTTACCTTAGGAAGATTCCACTCACCTTCAGTCAGAGAAATATGGAAAGCATGTGTGATTGTCCTACCACGGGCTGAGCGACTCACAGCATCAAAAACCTTGTTATTCTTGATAGAACCAATCAGAACCTTTTCTGGAACCTTAATGGAAGTTTCTTCCTTGAGTTCACGCAACATTGCTGATTGAACCGACTTATCACTCATAGCATTTACGAATCCACCAGGCAATGCCCAAAGACCCTTACCAGGCTCTGAACGACGCTTTACCAACAGAATGTGACCAGATTGTACCACAACAGCATCAGTTGTCACAAAAATTGGAGGATAAGGCAAAGATTCAAATTGCTTTTTGTAAATTTCAATGAACTCACGCTCTTTCACAATTTGAGCAAATTCTTTTGTCTTTTGGAATCCATCAAGAAAACTCTTGGTTGACTTTGAAATGACAGAAGCAAAAAAGTTAGTATTGCTTTTAGCTGTAAAATACATTTGACGAATTTGTGTTGCATCCAAAGGCTCAATCAAATCTTGGTTCACAAATTCCCAAGTAGGGAACATCTTCAGATAGAATGAAGAATCATCTTTTTCATGCCCAATAATGGCAATTTTTTCTTTGGGGGTGGCTGTCTTGTAAACAATATTTTGAACATTAGCCACCCAAGCCGTGTCATCATACAATGTGTCACGAATTGGATTCACCCAAAACTTAGCACCAGTTTCAAGATTTAATTCATACTCTTGAATGGCATTGTTAATCATGTCCTTACGTTCTTCGTAAGTAAATGGATTCTTATAGTCACGGGGGCGATATGCTGAACCAACTACTAAAACAACATTATCAGCAAGCTCACCAGCACGCTTGATTGTTTCAATATGACCTTTATGGAGGGGTTGGGCACGAAGAATGTACACAATGGTACCGTATTTTTTGTCTGCTTTTGTCATTCTAAACTCCTTAGAACAGTTTGTTAAATGAATTGTCTATCAACTCACACTCATATTAGAACACAAAATTTAATTCATGTCAACAACATTTTTTATGTTTGTTTAAGTTTTTATAGAAAATTAAGAATGTTTTTTATTGAACTTGTTATTGCTTAAATCATCTCTAAATTTACCAGTAACACTTTTTATATTTTCTGTTATGCCAGCTTTTTGTTTTTCTTCTTCTATTTTTTCAGCAGAAACATTTAATGATTTATTATTTGATAAGTTTTTAAGCATTTTATTATAGGCTTCATGAGAACCTCCCCAAAACCAAACAAAAACTTTTGACTTTTCATCTTCAACAACATGTGCTAAGAATCTATCTGTTCCAACTTCCAAACAGTAAATATCTTTTTGGTTCATCGCACTTAAAGTCTTTCCAAACCTATTCAGATTAGTTCTGTCTTTGCCACCCATTGAGAAGTGTTCATTTTCAGCTTTTTCCAATTCCCCTATTGTATCCATTATTTTCTTGATTCTTTTCTTATCAAGAAAACTTTTTTTAAGACACTTTTGAAAATCGTCATCTTCTAGTGATATACAAACTTTACTCATTTTTATTCTTATTCTTTTAATAATTATAATAAATTAAAAAACAAAAACAAAACCTATGCTAAAATCCACTACTTGAAAATGGATATTTCATCAAAAAAACACATCAATGAACATAAAAAATTTTACTGAAAAAGTCATTTTTTTGTTGCCCACTACCCGAAAATTTAGTATAATACACACATGAACACAAACAACCCACAAGGAATCAAAATGTCTGATCGCAAAAATGAAAAGCAGTCTCAAGAACAACAATGGAATGAGACTTTGGCAAGCGAAGAAAGCATTTCTTTTCTGAACAGCAAGAAGAATGAAATTCTTGAAAAACTCAAAAACGGCACTCTGAAGCCTTTGAATAAAAATCAAGATTCAGAATAATCAACTAACAAAATAATCAAAGCCTTGAGAAATCAAGGCTTTTTTGTTTTTCTTTCCAACCTTAAGTTTTTCTTATCAAGAATATAAAATTAAAGCAATCAAACCGCTTAAAACTTCCTTATCTAAAAAATTATGGTACAATTATTCTATACACAAAACAGGCAATTTATCATGAACAACCCTTACTATTATATTGGACCAAACCCTACTGTTGATTTGGTTATTGTTAATCATTGTTATCAAATTCTTCTAATTAAAAGAAGTGAATACGCAGCAGCTTGTCCAAACATGTGGGCTTTACCTGGTGGTTTTGTAGATACAGATGCCAAGAAAGGACATGCTTGGTCTGAAGGAAATGAAACTGTTGAAATGGCAGCTATCAGAGAAGTTAAAGAAGAAACCAACTTAACTTTAGAAAACCCACATTTGGTTTATCTTGGTATTTTTGAAGGTAACGGAAGAGATCCAAGAGATAATCAAGAGTCTTGGTCACGTTCCTATGCTTTTCTTCATGAAATTCCTAAAGAAGTTTATGAAGCACAAAAAGATCTTATTGTCGGACTAGATGATGCTTCCGAAGCCAAATGGTTTCCAATTGAAAACCTAGATAAGTTAAACCTTGCTTTTGATCATTCTAAAATTGTTCAAAAGGCAATAAACAAATTGAATCAACCTTTAAAACTTAAAATTTCTTAGAAATTAAATTTATTTAAGATTCTTTTTTAACTGTAATGCTTTTATTTTGTTCACAAATAGAAAATACAAAAGGTATTTCATTTCTGATTTTTGAATCAAATCTTAAATCTTTAAATTTTGCACAACTTTTTCCATTTTTTGACTCATATTCATGTAACACAGGGTATCTCAAAAACCACCTTGCGATTTCTGCTTCTTTACTGTTGAATAGTTCTTTTGTTTTATCACTTATTTGAATATCTCCATAAACTTTAATAAATTCTATTGCTTGAATTTCTTTAGGCTTGAATTCATTATTAATTTTATCAAAGATATTTTTGGGATTTTTAATTTCACGATAAGTACTTTCATTTTTTATTAATGAAACATTTTTTTTGTAAATAAACTCTCCGCTGACATCTAAAGCAATTATAGACCAATTAAATATGCTACCTGGAGCAGGTAATGCTGTAACTTCTTTTAAGAGAATACCTGTTTTTTCCAATTCTGCTTTAAAATAATTTTCAGCATTAAATTTTTGATTATATGCTAACCCTATGTATAAAAAAGCACATATATATCCAAATAAAGCTATTTTATTTTTTTGTTTTACACACACTGCCAAAATTAAAGTAATTAAACCTATTGCAGACAATAACAGATCAATAATAAAAATACTTGCAAATTCATACCTATAATAACTAAATGGCCACATAAACATTGTTCCAAAAGATGTTATGTAGTCCATAAAAACATGCGTATAAATAGCAGATAAAGATACAAAAGAAAACCAAATAAAATAAAAATTAATAGAATAATTGTCTTTAATGAATAAACTTTTAATAAGCTTTAAGGTTCCAACTTTTTTTGAGTTATTGAATGGATTGCCATTAATCAATGAATTTTTCCAAATATTACACCAAAGTAATGCTAACATCATCGCATAAACTGGTGCCAAAAATAAAGAATGAGTCGCAGCCCTATGGTTTCTAAGATAGAATTCAGAAGAAATAAAATTCATCACAAAATCTAAATCTGGGAACAATCCACCTATTGCTCCAACAGTAGCCATTTTCCATGGGGAAATATTAGGAGTTGCTTTTGAAACCACTAATCCACAAACAGCACCATATATTATGTGAGTTACAGTATCCATCTATTTTCTGTTTATTATTATTCTCTTTTAATTAAAACAGAAATTTTTTATCAATCAATATCCATTCTCAATTTAACAAGTCTATAAGCTGCCCTGTTTTCTCATCTACCGCACGAACTTTAAATTTGGGGTAGAGTCTTTTTGTTTCATTCATTCTTACTTGAATTATTTGAGCATTATTGGGAATATTCGTTTGGATTCTTCTCCAAGAACCTGTAATATCCTGAAATTCAATAGCAACTGACATTTTTTTATAGCAATAATATTTGAATAGATTATCTATGTTTAAAAAATTTTTCAATACTATTCTTGTGTTTTTTTAAATAATCCATTAAAAAACTTAAAAGGAAAATTTTTATGAATAATATTAAAATTAGAAGTATTCCAAATTTAGAAAAACTTTATAATTCTTTAAACCCATATTTTAATTTTCCAACCAAAAACTTATCCAAACATTTAAATCTGCTTAACCACCAAGGATTTAATCCTCTTTGTTTTTCCCTTCTTTACAATAAAAGAGCAGAACTTAATATTCAAAAAATTGAATTTAATTATTTAATTGAACATTCAGACTTAAAATTTGCAGATCAAGAATCTTGGACACCTTTAATTTTTGCCCTTACCTATAATGGAAGCGAAGAACTTTTTTTAGATAATAAACAGTGGGACAAACTATTTAAAAAATCAGATTTAAACCATACTACTCAAGAAGGCATGACACCCCTTATGTTTTGTTTCATGCTTAACCTTGAACAATCTTTAGGCTTAAGCCAAGAACATTTAAAATTCTTGATAGACAATACAGATTTAACTAAGAATACTCACGAAAACTGGAACACTTTAATGTTCGCAATACGTTATACAGAAGACCAAAATATTCCCATGACACTAGAACTATGGGAAAAATTATTTGAACAATCTAATCTTGATGAAACAACAATTCACCAACAGAATATTCCTTATTTTATTGGTAAAACCAAAAAGAACAAAAAACTTCTCACACAACTGTACGAGAAGTTTCACAAATGAAAACCAAAGTTTTCTTTAATATTGAATAAGCACTATTCTACTTCGTATTCTTGAGTGGAACGCCATTCTTGCTCAGTAGGTTCAAATTCTTCTTTCCACAGAAAAGCTTTTACCTCATCATCAAAAACCTTCACTACACTTTTGAATTCGTCACAATAGTTGTAGTAGTGTTCAAATCCTAGCCAAACTTTCATTTTAAATCCTTACTTAAAGCACAGCATAGATGAAAAAGGAGTATGAAAGAATCCAACTAAATTTGCGAACAACTGAATTTTGTGGAAGCAAGCCATATTCTTTATCGTTATTTTTGAATTGAAAAAACAAAATAAAGTACAGAATTACAAGGATAGTTCCAGAACCATTCAGATATTCATTCCCAAACTGATACAGTCCAATCAAACAACCCACAAGAATTGTTATTGCAAACAGAACCTTAGCACCAGTGCCAATCAGAAATGTTTTAAGGGGAACTTTGAATGTGCGACCAAAAATAATCAGGGGATATTGAGTGATCATTTTGTTTTCCAAGTTTGTTTACGATGGAGTTATTATAACACAGAGAACAGACTTTTCTGTATCTATTCTAAATTAACACAAATTTCTTTTGCTCTTCCAACTCCAATGCGTATAGAAATGAGTGATTACAACATATGTGAAAAACAATTCCCTCACCACAGGAACGAGCGATGCCAAGAAACAAATCATGATATCTTCCCAATACAGATCAAACTCCTTATTGGCAAAATACACAAGCCCAATAAAAAACACCAGGATTCCAATAAAATAATACATTGTCATTTTGGCTCAATTCAACCGCTTGTTACTATGTGCTTATTATACTTCTTTTTTCGCACCTTGTACATATTTTCTTATTTTTAATCCCAAGAACTTGAGCTAGAACTGCTGCTATCGCAACTTGAACTACTACTGTAGCTATCATAGCTTGAACCACCATCATAACTGCTGTAACTGCTGCGACTTTCAGCCACATCACAACTGCCACGGTCATTATAAGATTCACGACTGCTAACAACAGATTCCGAAGAAGCATTTGTGGATGAAAGGCTAGCTCCCAACATAGCACCCGCAACACTACCACCAACCACCATACCCAAAGGAACACTACCTGTTGCTGCTGAAGTCATGAAACTTGTCCCAAAGTTTTCATCGCTTGTCGTTTTGACAGGTTCAGAAATCGTAGCCTTGCTCACAAGGCTTTTCTTGATATAAGACTTTTCAGACTTAACTTCTGACACCTTTTTAATATCATCCACTTTCTTAGAACCGCCGTAGATACCCTTGATGAAATTCAGAATGCTCATTTTAAATCCTTTAATTTAATTGGTGCCTGGAGCCGGAATCGAACCGGCACGCCTTTTAAAGCGAGAGATTTTAAGTCTCTTGTGTCTACCTATTTCACCATCCAGGCTTTAAATATTACTTAAAAAATTATTTTGTTTTAACACAACGATATTTATTTTCTTTCAGAGCTAGCTCTTTAGCAACTCTTTCGCATTCTGCTTTTGAAACAGTCTCTGCCATAGGACGCCAATCCATCTCTGTCTTAAAATCTGTCTTGAAGGAAGAGGAAAACTGTGTTCCAGCACCAGCAAAACCAACAACTGTCCAAAGAAAAAGCGTATAAACCATTTGAAAATCCTTCGTGTTTTATGGTGCCTCCAACTGGACTCGAACCAGTGACCTAACGATTATGAGTCGTGTGCTCTAACCAACTGAGCTATGGAGGCAAACCTTTTGAAACTTGGCGCAACCGACAGGAATCGAACCTGTATCTGAGTCTTAGGAGGACCCCGTTCTATCCATTGAACTACAGTCGCATTATTTTAATCTTTTTGATTGCTGCGGCGTTTTTGATTACCGCTGTTATACTTGCGGCTATCTTGCTTCTTGCCTGTACCGTCATCCCACTTTTGCTTACGTTGGGACTTTTGGAAGAACTCAGACTTGGAACCTTGCATTTTTATTTACCTCTTGGTTTCGTTTACGATGAAGTTATTATACTGTGGTTTTGTTATCTTGTACAGAGTTTTTGAAATTTTTTTCAATCAATTCCAAATTTTTTCTTGATCGGACTTTAATCGTTCCATCATCGTACAAAACCTTTAGCTTTCCATTAGTAGGACCACGACCAATAATCTTGACAGATCTTCCCGTGACCAAATCTTTAATAGGCATAAGAACCTCCTATTTGTTGTGATTTGTTAATTATACTGCTTTTTTTCTATCTAGAACAAGACTTTTTTGATTTATTTTTTCTTGTTCTAAATTAAAGCCAATATTTTCAAAAACCCAAAGCTTTGCGTTCCATTGGGTCAAGCTTTGCCAAAGCACGTTCACGCAGTTTCTTGGTGTCGTTTTCAGCAGCTTCTTCCAATGTTTCAAACACACACAGAGTTACCTTATAATATTCATCATATTTGTTCTTTGCCTTCCACTTCTTTGCTTCGTCTTCAGACTTCACATAGAACTTGTGGTTGTGGCGATCACCACCATCCCAAACACAGATTGAATAGCACTCAATAACTTGCATTTCATACACCTTTTATGTTGTTTGTCTATGACTCTATTATAGCACTACTTTTGGCTATTTTTCAGTTTGGAGAAAAAAAATTACTTTTTTTCTCGCAATTTATTGAGCAACTGCGTCATTTCAACAGAAGTCTTGCTTCCATTGTGACGGTCAGGATGACACAATTGAACCAACTTTCGCAGTTCTTCATCAGTGAAAGTTTTTTGTTGTGATTTTTCATTATCAACCTTTTTGGATTTTTCATGCAAATGATTTTTCATGGCATTAAGAGCAGACTTAAGCTCAATAATTCTCATATTGGCATCAATCAACTTTACTCTTGCCTTTGTTAAATCCATTTGAAGACCATATATTTCTTGCTTATGAGTTGACTTTAACATGAACATACAAAAATCCTTTAATTAGAGAGTATAGAAGTTAACCTTGAAACCTTCTTCTTCACATTCTCGCAGAAATTCACGAAGTTTATTTGCATGCTCTTGAGCAGGATTAACTGTCTTTTTCCCAATCACAGGATGCTCAAAATTTTCATCAAGTTCACCATTAAAGTCATACACATCTTCTTCGTATGGTTCACAAGCAGAATCCGCCCACTTGATGTAAGCATCAATCTTTTCTTGGTCTGTCTTTTTTTCTAGCACTTCATGAGTGACTTTGGTAGGAGTTTGCCAGCAATCAAACTTGCGACGGTCATTAAATGAAACCTTTTTGCCCTTCCCATTGAAAGCATACGCCTTACGGTTTGCTTCAATATACAGATTCATGCTCATCTAGTTTGCCTTAAATGTTGTTTGCAGATGGAGTTATTCTACCACCAAATCATCCATAGTTTCTACTTTTTTGGTGAAAATTTCATAATTTTTACCCTTTTTTTCTTCTTTTTTCTTGAATGTTTTAGCAGCACCAGCACTTTTGAAAACACGAACATCCAATGTCTGAAACTCACTGTTCAAAACAGCCACATGAACTTGCATATTTATCTCCTTAAATCTTGATGTCACATTATACCATCAAGACTTCATGTTGAAATGCTCTAAGATAGATTTTTTACACTTCAAAACAGCCGCATTATGTGTTCCAGCATAAGTCCCCACTGCTCCAGCCACATTTTTCTCTACTTGAGCAACACACTCTTTAATCAGCAGTTCAGCAAATTTTTCAATTTCTTTTTGTCCCACATAATTTTCACCGATTAACGAAACGGTTCCATCATCATAGAAAAATAAGCTTGCCTCACCTAGCAAATCTTTGATTTTTTGATCCATTTTGTTTCCTTTTAAATATTAAAAATGTAAGCAAAAACTTAACGAGTGTAAACTTTTAACTTACGTCTTCTCAAAACCACACAAAATTAATTAAACTTCATCTTTTTCTTTGGAGCATACTTCTTCATTTGCAAATAAGCTTCAATGCCATTTGGCAATTCACTATTTTCATCACTGCTAAAAAGTTCTTTCTTGGGGTCAAATGTGATTGTGTACTCACCTGGTTGAACATGAATAATGTCCATATTGCTTTTATTTTCAACGATATATTCCTCAACAATCTTTTCTGCCTTTTCCAAACCAGTTGAAGCAGCAACAATTTCAATCAGACGTGACTTATCAATCACTGTTACATTCCAAAGGTCTGTGCAAACCATTCCCTTTTCTTGATAATCAGCAATTTGTGTAGGCTCTTCACCGCCATCGGGATCGTATTCAAAACGACCAAAAATGAAGTCTTCATCTTTTTGTAAAATATGAGGACATGTGTTTCCAACATGAACGGTCACAAAACCCAATTCAGCAGCATGTTGGGTAGACTTCAATCTTCCCAAAGCAAAATTTATGGAAACATCAGTATAGTCAGAATTATATTCAACTTTTTTGGTAAATTCTTCAATCCTAAACCAGTCAGCAATCAACAACTCACCAGTTTTGAACTCTACTTTTACTTCATAAAGCTTATCCTCAATACACTCTTTCAATGGTGTGATTTTGTTGTTTTTGTAGTCAATTTCTGCCAAAGCAAGCTTCCAGTTTTTACCTAACACATTAATTCTCTTACCACAATTGAAGCATTGACTATCAACACTTAGATCGTGCTTTTCAAATGTTCCAATATTCATCTTTTCTACCAGTTTTTGGTAAGTTTCCTCAATATTTCCAGAAGGCTCTTTAGCATAAGCAAAAGGAATCACTGAGAAATCCAATACTCCCTTAAAGTATTGACTCATTGTTTCTTCTTGGTAGTGAGTGAGATTGTTTTGAATCAATGATTCCCAATTAGTAAGGAAATGAGCCTCATGAGACTTGCTGAAATTGGGCATTTCCAATTCACCAGCCATAGCCTTATCTTTCAAAAAACTAATCACAGCCTTATAAAAGACTTCATTTTCTGCAAAAATGACATCATAGTTAATCTTTTCATTTTCTCTTTGTTTCTGGTTAATATTAATCAGCTTCTGAAAAGAAGACAAAGAGTAGTGGTCTTTAAAGTTAGGCATATGAAGTCCTTATTTTTTGCGATTTTTTATTATAACACAGAAAATGTTCATAGCAAAAAGCCCCAAGATAAACTTAGGGCTTTTGCTGATCAATTATTCAATTTAAATTTTTCAATTATTAAAGATCAACGACAGACTTAATAAGAGCCTTTTTGCAATAAATAATGCTTTTCTTAATGTCTGAATATCTTCTTTCATAATTAGCATTTCCTACCATTCTAAATTCATAATACTTGCTATTACGAATACCCCTTTTTTCCACAACTGCTGTCCCCTTTGACTCTGCTTCAACTCTTTCAATATAACTTTCTTTTACGATCTCCAAAAACTCATCTTCACTTTTAAAAAAAATTGTTTCTTTTTTTCCCTTATATGGGTTCTTTTTATATAAATGAGGATGATTATTTCTTAAAACCGTATTGAGATGTCTATCTCCAATTTTCTTTAACCAATAATCAATCGTGTGTCGTGGAGTTACTTTGTTTTTGATTCTTAAACCAAATTTTTTATCAACACTAGCAATACAATACTGATTTTTCTGTCTACCAAACATTTCCAAAATTAGTTTTTCTGGTGTTTTTTGTAATAGTGAAAAATAATCAATTTTTTCGTTTATCTTTTTATTTTTAAAATTTAAATTCACATGTAGACTGCATGTGCTATTTGTAATCACACGATTTTCTTTTTTCATCCACTTTAAAAAAGCTTTGCAAAACTCAATAGCAAAAGATTCTTCCATTGGCTTTGTCACAACTTCAACACCACAAATATCACCTTCTTTTTTAGCAAAAGAAAGACTTCCATCAGTTACTACATCATGGATGTTTTTAAAAAAATCATTCCCAAGTTCTTTTTTAATTTCTTTTTTAACTCTATTAAAAACCTGAAAGTCATATTCATATGAACGATTACTTATTCTTTTCCAACCAAACTCAAATTCAAAACCAATTAAAATGTCCATTTAAAAACTCCATTTTTTGCGAATTATACCATACAGATATAATCATTTTCAACAATTATTTTCTTCCATAATCAGCAGGAATTTCCCCCCATTCTTTAGTCTCCCACTTCAAGATTCTAGCAGTTTTTAGCAAATCTTCGTTTTCAATTAGGAACTTTTCAGACTTTTTAATCAAGTTTTCTAATTCTGCTGTCATTTTTCCATTTGAATTTGCTGTTGTGTTGGCTTTTTTGTTTCTAAACCACGCCATAGCAGTCACTGAATCAGTGTAGATATTTATAGGTAAATTTTTATCTTTCAAATGCTTGCAAGCCAACACTAGACCCAAAAATTCTGCTATATTATTGGTTCCACCAATAAACTTCTTGGAAGCAAATGCCAACTTTTTGTTGTCAACCCAAACTGCTTGAAACTCACACGAAAGACCATCCGAAGCACCGTCAACACTCAAAAAACCAGGTTGAATTTCACCATTAATCTTGACTGCTTCCTTAGACTTTTCTGATGGTTGAGATTCACTCAACATGATAGACATAGCTTCTTGTGAAGTGTTTGCTTTGATTTTCTTAAACTTGGCACCAGAAAAACCGTCTACTTGTTCTTTACATTGGTCCCATGTCTCATAAACACCAGGGTTTTTACCTTCCAACACTACATAATAATTTTTCATTTAAAATCCTTAAAAATGACTCGATTGTAGCATAATTTTTTGCTATAATGGTACTTATATTTTAAACGACTATTCCAAACCAACCAAGGACAACAAATGATTGAACTTTCAAACTCCATTAAACAACGATTCGTCAAAGATTTCAGACTCCCTATCAACTTGGTTCAAGACCCCTATTTTGATTATTTTATGGACATGTATTCTGAAGAATACAACACTCATCAAAAACTTGAACTTTTGAATAATCTCTTGGCAAAATGCGATACTCAAGATGATTTTTTCCAAAAAGGCACCGTTCTTTCTGAAAAAATTAAAGACTTTATTCAAAACACAAAGGCTTATGCTGAATTCAATTCTTGTGATTTGACTCAATTCCCCCCAAATAAAAACCTGAGCCAACAAAATATCTATATTGTTCCAAACATTGATAAAGATCTCATTTCTATTGATTTGGAAAAGGCTAACTTTAATTGCTTTAGGCTTTTTGGTCTTCAAAAAGAAACAGGTGTTAAAACCTACAATCAACTTATCAAGCTTTTTAGTGATGATGAATACTTTGCTGAATCTAAAATGTTCAGACAAGTGATTTTTGGCGATCTTAATCCAGCCCGCCAACAAAAAATTCAACGCTACATCATTGGGCAACTGTGCAATAAACTGCTTGAAAATGGTTGTGAGATTTCTTCAGCCTCTTCTGATGAAATTATCATTAAGAACAAAACCAATGTAGAAGAAATTAAGGCTATTTTGAAAGATGTTCCAGAAGAGTTTAAATTCTTCAGGGTTGAAAAATTCCGCTTCTCTCGTATTGGTGAGGAACATGACTTTTTCATTAAGGAAACCATTCAAGCTGATGGCACACCTAAACTTGAATTTAAAAATGTTCCAGGACATTTATTCCCTCAAGTTTTTAAGCAATATAAAAACATGCCCCTTAATGATTATGATATGATGTTCTATCACGATGGTTATTTGGCTCAATTCAAAGAACCTGTTTTTCAGAACAACCCAAGTAACACTGCCACAAAGAAAGCTAAACCATAATGAACATTTCTGAACTAAATTTTATTTATCACGGTTCTGATGATTCTCTAGACAAAGACATTTATGTGCTTTGCCCAAAGCCATTAGAGCATAAAGAATCTCTTGATGTGGTTGCTCATTTTGAAAATCTTGGATTTAATGCCAACCCTATTTTCATTGAAGACGGAATTGTGAAATGGAACTTTAAGGGAGTCAATGACGAAGTTCAAAATTCTATTTTTCATACCTATGAACTTCATAAGCAAAACTATCCAAAGCCAATTGAACACACCGTTGATCGCAATCATGGACTGAAAGCACTCAGAACTGTGAGAGGTTTGCTTAGTCAATGCTCTAGGACTCAATACCGAGAAGTTATCAAGCCAACTTTGAAAAACACCAACCTAGTTAAAAAGTTTGATGCTATTTCTCAAATTGATTTTACTGCCATTGAAGATTTTGAGAAAATATCCAAGATTGAAGCAGGTAAATTTTTTGCTTTTCAATTAGGTCAGACCTTGGCTTTAGCTGAAGAAAACATTGACCTTTTCACAAAAAAGTCTGTTGCTGCCCAATATCCAGAATTTAAGGATTTGCTCTACAGAAAGGAAAATGCTGATTTTTCTGTTTTGAATGATTTCACAAAAAAATTCCTAGATATTTGCTCCAATAACTTTAAGGAACAAAATGGTATTGCTACCTATAAGAATCAATTCAATTCTACTGAAGAAAAGATTGATATTAAAAAAGAAGTTGTTTTAGAGGTTGTAGCAAGCAAAAAGCTAAAACCATAATTAAAAAAACCAAATATTTTAGCAGTTTCAAACAACAAAAAAGCCCCAATTTGGGGCTTAATTTGTTCTCACTCAAAACTTACTCGCCTTCAATCCAAAATCTTTTGGTTTTCAGTTCATAAGCACCATCAAGCACTTCATCCAATGCTTCACTTAGCTTTCCAAACTTAAGATTCATTTCCTTGTCATTCTTTTCTTTCCAGTCAAAAGACTTTTCCAGAATAGAAGTTCGCATATAATTGAGAAAATGATCATCTAAATGTTGACGAAGCCACATCCTACGCTTGTCTTCACTGATATATTCAAAGTCTTTTCGTTTGTTTTGGATTCCAAATGAGAAAATAACCTTCTCACCATCTGTTACGATTTTTGAAGTTTCTTTGCCATACTCTAATTCTTTTTGAGAATAATCCAAAGCTTGCTGGTAAATTTCACTATTAGGCAACTTTTGTTCCCTATTCCTATCCTTTTCTCGGAACCATTCAATTTGCTCAATAGCAGAGTCAAAAAGATCAGAAGCCAATGTATTTACATCTACTTTTTCAGCAGAAAATACATAATGAACAAGAAAATCTTGTGTTTTCATTTTATTGATCTTCACAATTGTTGATTTTCATGGCGAAATCTTTCAAAGCTTGCTTAGCAGCATCTTCTGTTGGATACATGATGGAATATGAACTTTTTGCGGCATAGTTACTTGCCATACGAATAGTTACAACCCTAGGATTTGCTTCTTCATATTTATCAGCACGAACAATTTCAACAGCACGAATGTAGTTAACATTGATAAAACGGCTGGCACTCGCATCATCTACTTGAATCATACAAGCAACGCTAGAATTTCCCATGGCATCATCTTTTTTGACATGAGAAGAACCTTTGGCAATAGCACCAAAAGAGCTAACAGCAATCAAAATACCAATCAGTGAGGTTTTCATTTAACATCCTATATGTTTTGTTTTGATGTGTTATTGTACCATAAAAAAAGAAGCTGCAAATAACAAAACCCCAAAATTGGGGTTTTTGTTTAAGATTAATTATCTCTCACCGATACCGACAGGATCTCTCCCCATTCTAGTTAACAATTCATTTCTAGCATTTGTTCTGTTAATGACTTGCTTAGCTTGCTCTATAATTCTAGGGTTGCCCATTGGGTTTGTTATTCCTTGCTTAGCCCAAACTTCTGCTTGAGTAGGACCAGTTCCTGTTGGTAATGATGGTTGTTTTGCCAACCAATTTACCACTTTCTCAACCTCAGCATTATTTAATGGTATAGGAGTGAAAGGTTTTGGAACTATTTGATTAGGATCAGTTCCACCCTGAACGAAACCATATTCTGCTTGTGTTTTTGGTGGTGTAGGACCAACAACAACTTCTGGATTTTGCTCTTGTGGCTTATTGTTGTTTACTGTAGATGAATTCGGTGCTGTGGGACCAGCAACAAATGGACTATTTTGACCAACTGATTGATTAGTCACCGCTGGTGTAGGACCAACAACAACTTGGCTATTAGAATTGGCACTGGCAGCACATTTTGCTTCTACAGATTTTTGGGCAGCTATCATTAATTTTTCTGCTGCTTGATTAGATTCTCTATATAATGTTTCTTTCTTTTTCTCTAAAGCTAATCTTACTGACATTGCATTTTTTTCCAAAGATTCTCTTAATTGATTATATGCTTTATCTTGTTGTTCTTTTAATCTAGCATAAGATTGATCCATTTTTTGTTTTAAAGATTGCATTTGTTTTTCTAGTGAAGCCATCATATTCTTAGCTGTAACTGAATCCACTCCCATTCTTTTTATATTTTCCATTCTTAAAACCAAAACTTTTTTCTGATAGTCAAAAGACAACATTAATTTGCTTCTCTCATTTTCAAAAGCTTGTTCTAATCTTCTTACTTCGTAATCTTTTCTAAATTCAATTGTTTTAAGCTCATTTTCTTGCTGCTTTTCTAAAAACTGCATGTCATAGTCTAATTTAGCTCTAAGCATAGAAACATCAAAATCTGCTTGGCTCATTATTCTATCTTTACACATCTCATATGTTTGTGTAGGTGCCAAAGTTACGGAACTTGTTTGTGCTCCAACAATTAATGGAGTCATCATAGCTGCTGGTAAAGCTAACATCGTGATTATTTTTTTAATTTTCATTTTTGCCTTTCATAAATAATACTTTAAAAAATATATCACATATCAATATTTATTCAACTAAAAAAAAGATAATAGGCTTGTTTTTAATATAAGCGGATTAAAATTTTTAAATTGACTTTAATTCCCCTTTTTAATATTAACTAATTAAATAATAGGAAATCATATGGAAAATAAAGAAATTACACCAAGCCAAATATTAAATTTGAAATACTATCTTTTATCTCTTGTCTTAATAGCAACCGTTGTTCTTTCACCTATTGGAATAGGGTTGGCATTTTGGAAATATTTGGTTGTTAAAAACACAAAATATATTTTTACTGAAGAAAGAATGAAAATATCTTCTGGAGTTTTTAATAAAATTTTTGATGAAATTGAATACTATAGAATTAGAGATTATTCTGTAGTTCAACCATTCCTCTATAGAATATTTGGTTGTGGAAATATATCTCTACACACTTCAGACAGAACTCATCAATACATTATTTTAGAAGCTATTAAAGATTCTGAAGAATTAAAAGACTTTATTAGAAATATGGTTGAAAAATCTAGACGTGCTAAAGGTGTGAGAGAAATAGATGTTGAAGCTTAAAAAAAGAAAACCATAAAAAAAACAGAGGGACAATCCTCTGTTTTCTTTTTCTACACACTTAAAATTATAGGCTTGTTTGCATCTCCATGATGCGAACTTTCTGACCATTGAGCCTTGTCACAATTTCTTCTTGTGTCTTAGCCAACTTCTCAGCATTATGAGTTTTTTCACCCTGAACAGAAACATCACACCCAATGTCTTTTAAGGCTTTTGTAATAGCAGCAATAACGTAACCCTTGCCAGCATGTGTAGGACCTTCAACTGTAATATTAATCATTTTTTTAATCTCCATGAAAATAATACACAATCATAACTCATATCTATGAAAAAAACAATAAAATATTGTAAAAAATTGATTACTTAACTTTATTTGTTATAATATTTTTTTAGATGTAAAAAATTATGATTAAGTTTATCACCAGTAATGAAAAAAAAGCTTCCGATTTTAAGCTCTTCGGATTTCTAGTTCAAGAATTCCAATCAGAAGTTCCAGAAATTAAATCAAATGATGTTGAAACTGTAGCAATATACAAGGCAAAAGATTCAGGAATGAATAATATTGTTGTTGAAGATACTGCTCTTTATGTTGAAGGATCTCATTTCTTTGGAACAGACATTAAACATGTTTATGACGAAATTCATGATGATCCCACACATGATGGTTGCACTGCCACTTGGAAGTTAAGCCTTTGTCTTAAAAAAGATGACTATTTTTACATCTCAACAGGTGAACTTGTTGGCAAACTACACTATCCACCCATTGAAGAAGGCTATCACTTTGAAAAATTCTTTGCCATTGAAACTAGCAATGGATTGGTTCACTATCCACTTCTTGATACTCATACAAAACAAGAAATTAGCCCAAGATATATTGCTTTAAGAAAGCTCCATCATGCTATCATGACTGAAGATTTTTCTGAACTTACTAAGGTTCATGTTAGTGATGTTCCCGAATGGGCTGGTGAATATCAAGTAGAAAAAAAAACTAAAAATAACAAATTAAAATTTTGATTTTTTCAAAAAAAATCTCACACAAACACAAAGATAGTGTTATAATACATCCATCGCAACAAACTTTGAGGTAAACGAAATGGGTTGGACTTACACAAACAAAGACAAGCACGTTTCTGCTGGCGAATACATTGAAAAGCATCTGCTTGTTTGGAATCGCCCTGGTTACAAATACACTGTTCTTGATGGGGGTGTTGTTAAATTCCGCACTTATTATGGTGCTGTTGAAAAGCTGAACCTTGAAACTAATGAACGCACTGTTTTCGCAGTTGTTATCCTTCTTAACTATGCCAAGGATTATCATAACTTTGGTTACAAGGATATGGATGAAACTTGTGGTCCTTGCCAATCTGAATGCCCAGAACGCATTCTCAAGCTTCTGACCCCCACTGACCATGAATATGCTAAGGAATGGCGTCAACGTTGCTGGGACAATATCAACAACAAGAAGAATAAGCCAAAGATTCAAACTGACATGAAGCTGATGTATGGTGGAAAAACTTACACAGTTCTTCGCTCACTTGGTCGCCGTGGATTTATGGTTGAATCTGAAGGTAGGGAATACCGAATGAAATCAACACAAGCAAAACAAGCTACAGTTATTGCTTAATCAAAATAACCCCGCTAATATAGTGGGGTTATTTATTTATAAAGGTTAAACATGTTTTCTATTGAGTCTTTTTCAATTAACACTCCAGCTTTGCTTTTTCCCACTATTAGCTTGCTTTTGCTGGCTTATACCAATCGTTTTTTAGGAATCACAACAGTTATCCGAAAACTACATGAAGATTTAAGTCTAAATCCAGAAAATCATGCTTTTTATTTGAATCAAATTAAATCCCTAAGCCAAAGAATTAAACTTATTGTGTGGGCACAAAAACTAGGCACACTAGCTATTATTGCTTGCTCTTTGTCTATGGTTTTATCTTTTTTCTCAGAAACTTTCAGTATTGGTCTTTTTGCGTTTGCCCTAACCACCATGACAGCTTCACTTCTTTTTATTTTTCGTGAACTTTCTATTTCTCAAGAAGCACTCACCTACATTTTAGAAGATTGCGAAAAGTTTGATAAAACAAAAACAGAAGGAAAAAAAGACAAATGAAATATTTTCTGTGTTATAATTAAAGAACAGTTAAATTTAAATAGGGTAAAATATGAAGCCAATTATTAGAGCAAAAATTGCTTACTACAAATGGACTGCGATCATTTTGTTTCCCACTTTGTTTTTATTGGCAACTTATCTTCTTACTTGCTATTTTAAGCAAACAAAAGACTTTTCAGAAAAATTGATCTCTAAAATCTATTTGATGATTGACCATCGTGCCTACAAAACCAGAGTCGCCTATCGTGGCTATGAACTTGTTTTGAAACTCTAAACTTAGAACAAATGAATGTTATGTCTAATGAAAATTTCCCTGAAAACAACATGGATGAAGAAGAATACTATTCTCTTGAAAGCCAAGCAAGAGTAGCTTTTGAAGAAATATATCCCAAAGAATACTTGGAAAATTTGTCTATGAAAAGCACAGCAGACAAAGACCTTGTAGAGCTTCTTTGGGCTGGTTTTATTAGTGGTTTCATGGCTAGAAAAAACTAAAAATTTTCTATTTTTGTGTTATAATTCCTTATCTTAATTTTTAATTGGAACAAAAATGACACAATCAACTGTTGAGAAAAAAGAAGACACTATTTGCTTTTATTGGAAAGAAAGAAATTCCACTGGCTCTTGCCGACTGCACGATAAAACTCTTTCTGAAGCAAAAGAAATCGCAAAAAGTTTTGGTTGGAAGGAATTTAAATGGTATAATCCTAGCACTTGGTCAAACAGTTTCATGGTTTTTTAAACAAGACACAACAAACCCTATCAAGAGATTCAAAATGTTTTCTAAACTGATCGCCGCTTGGAAACAATACCGTTCTATCATCAAGTTTTCTTGCTACCTCAAGAGTGCTAATGGCAGTATTGCCCATGCCAAAGTGAAGGCAATTCCCACAGAATTTGGTTATGCTGTTACGAGCTACTATAGCAAATGTTCTAGTAAACCCATTATTAAAAAAGTTTCAATGACTCATGATGAATTCTTTCAGTTCTATCGTGAATTTGCTTAAACAAAAATTTTCCTTTGTGCTATAATTAGCACTTCTGAAAGAATCAACCCATTCTCAACTATTGGAGACAAAAAAAATGCAGACCACTCAAATTACCAATCAATCAAAAATTCTTAAGGCTGTTCTTAATCAAAAAGGCTACGATGTTAAAGATAGTGAAGCCATTGATGCTATTTTTAAGATTAATTCAAACCAAGATAACAATCAAAATCCTATCCGCATTCTTTCTTTTGGTGAACAACTTACTTTTAAAGAACTAAAAGAAAACAACTTTAGTGTTGATGTTGTTGTTCCTATTGATATTGACACTTTCTTTGAAGGTATTGATTGTGTTAATGATGCTGCCTCACAAGCAATCACAGGTTCAGACTATGCCCTTTGTGATATTGGTTATGAAGTCTTTCCACACTTCTATGGCACCAACACTGTTGCAGTGAAAGTTACAGGCTATATTGACGATATTGAGACACTGACCCATCTGGAAGATTTTGAATCTTCTGAAGAATTTTAATCAAATCTGTGCTATAATTTAACTTTCAAATCCACATAAGGAACTTTTAAATGAAATCAATCTTTCTGGCTTTTCTGATGTTTGTTGGTTTTAATGCTTATGCTGCTGAACAAATTGGTTCGGTAGATACAGCTTTTAAACTTATTGGACCCGACCATAAGATTATTATGGAAGTATATGATGATCCAAAGGTTGAAGGTGTAAGCTGCTATGTCTCTCGTGCTAAAACTGGAGGTATTTCTGGCGCACTGGGGCTTGCTGAAGATAAAGCTGAAGCCTCTATTGCCTGCCGACAAGTTGGTGAAATCAAGTTTAAAGAACCTGTTAAACAACAAGAAGAAATCTTTAACGAAAAAATTTCAATTCTCTTCAAGCATATTCGCATTGTTCGTGCTGTTGATCAAAAACGTCAAACACTGATTTTTTTGACCTACTCGGATCGCCTGATTGATGGCTCACCCAAGAATAGTATTACTGCCGTTCCCGTTGGCAAACCTATTCCAGTAAAGTAATCAGCAAATCTTAACAATATAAGAGCCTTGAGAAATCAATGCTTTTTTGTTTTTATTCAAAGATTCTAAAATTAAACTTTTATTTTTTCCTCTTTAAAAATTTTGTTTTCTAAATTATTTATTAGGGAGTAGTTTAATTCTCTTAAATCAAATCAACTATCTACTATTTCAATAGAATTATTTTTTAAATATCCTTCAATACTCTTAGTCTTTTCAATATTGAGATCAAAGATGAAATACTTCAACATTGGCAAATCTTCATGATCTAACATTCTATAAAATGCTTCATCTTTATTAGCATGGATATTGGCATGTTCTTTAATTTTTGGAGAAGATAGCAAAAAAGTAACAATATCAAAATTCTTTCTAATACAGGCAACCCTTAATCCAAAATCATTATTAAAATGAATATCAACTTTATTTTTAACACTTGGGCTTGTTAGCAAAAAATTTACTCCTTCAAAATTACCAAACTTACAACAACTTACAAACTCATTGTTTAATTGCTCTTTGTTGAATTTTTTCAATTTTTCATAAATAAAGCTTTTTTCATATTGTATGTACAATTAATTTTTACCTAAATAATATTTTCAAATAATATTAAAATTTAATAAAAAAATAAAGTCATAATACATTTAATTTTTCTTCAATTAACCCCAAGTTGTAATAATAGCAGGATCTACTGTTGTTCTAAATTGAACTTCATTAACTGAATCAAGCAAAACCCCACTGGCTTTTGCAATAACCCAAGCCAAAGGCTCTACATTTGGATGAAATGCTTGTGTTTTCCTTAGCTCTTTATAAAAAGATGCACCATCAAAGGTCTTTTGATGTAAAACATAAAGCAAAGTATTCAGCAGATTTCCTTCCACTACCACACCAGGCTTAATTTCCTTCTTTTCCTCAAATCTTTTCAAGTAATCAATAATTCTTTGATCTTCTGAACCCTTGAAAATAAAACCAGAGCAGGGATAAATAGGACGATTCAAAAGCCTTGCTTTGAATTTGATAATCCCATCTTCTTCATAGTAGTCAATATCGTCATCATGACGTGACTTTTTAACAAATTCTGGTGTTCTAAAGAGAACTCCATGCTCATTATCACAGTTAAATACCTGGCGAACCAAATCAGTTGGGTCCCAGTTGTATTCTTGGTTATGAATTGCATAGAAAAACATATGAGATTCTTTTTCAGCATCTGGGGCATCAGACAACTTAGAATGATTTTTCATCATTCTCATGACTTCTTCTTTGAAAGTAGCCTTCTTGTCATCTTCATAGTCCAATTCTTCAAGAATATCCCTATAATCTTTCTTCAGAATAGCCTTAACCATCTTCTTAGGAAGATAGTATCCAATGTCTTTAGAAATGCGAATACCCATAAAAAATTCCCCATGTAGTTTGGGGAATTATACCATAAAATATCAATCAATGATTAGACTCTCATCTTTTTTGTCTTATTTAAATCAGTCTTTAACATAGTTATGGTTTGATCTAAGAATTTTTGAATCTTATCTTTTTCCTTTAACCATCTATTTTCAAGGAATTTACAGATATCAGCATCATTGGTCTTGTCCCCTTTGAACTCTACACCATAATCCTTTGTAATTTCCTCTTCTGTTCTTTTTTCAAAAGCCTTCTTCATATCAGAAATTAGGTTCATTCTTGTATTATATAACCTTGATAGTTTTCTAGATTCTTCAGTATCAGACTTTTCTGGCTTAGTTAGACTTTCCATTTCAAATGCATAATGGTAGTGCTTACTCTTATTTTTGTCTTGGAAGAAGTCCTTGGCATACAGATAGAAATCTAAAGCAGCTTTTTTCCATTCATCACTCATCACTTTATAGTTTTCTGAATAAACCAATGAATATCTCTTTTGAAAATTAGGATAGGGAACATGAAAGTAATCCTTATACTTTTCTATTTCCATAGTATTTTCTGAAGATTCAAAAACAATTTTTCTAGAACCATTTTTTTCATATTCATAAACTTTATTTTCACCAAACCAATTCTCTATTTCAGCAAAACTCTTAGGTTTCCCAGTAATCATTCTTTCAAAATCATCACTACCAGAACCAATCACATTCAATACATGATCTAAAACAGCAATTTTTGATTGTTCAAAAGAATACTTTAAATACAAGGTTGGATAGTTATTAATAGAATTTACAATATATTCATCAGGTGACAAAAGCTTTAAGCCAGGAGCAACTCCCTTAGGAATAAGACCTTCATCTTCCAGGGCATTTGTGCTATACCCAAGTTCATTGATCATAATGTTAAACACATAAGGATCACTAAAGACAACCTTTTTATCTTTAATCTTCAAAACTGTGCTTTTAATATCTTCAACTGTTCCATCATCAATCTTTTTGACCAGTGCTTGAAGACTCATAGACTCTTTTAAAATGTCTTTGTCGTATGGTGTTACATAAACATTCAACTCATTGTCTTTCTTATCTGCCATAAACACAAAGTTTTGAGAAGAAAAACATAGTTTTTTGTTTTGAACCCACACATGATTGTCCAAATCATTGAATTCAAATTTATTTTTAATATTGAACTTATTGCTCACAGCACCATCATACAACCTTCCAATATTGTATGAAATAATACCCGCATCTAAATCTTTTACTTCAGGATCTTCAATAAGAAAATCTAATTTTCCATTATTCTTGGAAGCCTCTTTTTTAATTGCTTCTGGAACTCCAACTACAGCAAAAAACTCATCTAAACCAAAAAGAGAACTAGTTACTTCCAAATTAGCATCTCTTCTCATTGATCTACTTTTCATCTTCAATAACTTATCCAAAAGTTCTTTAGGCAATTCTTTGTAAAGCTCTAAATCCTCTTTGTCTTTGGATTTGAAATACTCCACATTAGGAACCTTAAAAATCACTGAATAGTAAATTTGGTTCTCTTTTACATTAGCATAACTAAAAGGATTAGATTTGAATTCTTTAGATTCAGAATAAACACTGACACCTTCTGGACGCTTTACCAAAAGATACCTATTGGTATTTCCATCCAAAAGTTTAGCAGTTACAGTATCATCTTGGTAGAAAACTTTTTCTGTTTTGTCCACAAGCTCAATTAAGCTTTTGTGCAAACTCTCTTTTATTCCAGAGATTTTTTCCAAGTTTTCTAAAACAACATTTCTTTCCATAGCCTAACCCTTAAAGTTACATATCTATTCATTTTAACATGTTATAGGCTTAAATCAATAAAAATTGACAACCAAAAGAAAAAGCCCCAAATTTGGGGCTTTAAATTTAAAAACTAAAATTACACTTTCACACGCTTTTTCTTAATGACAATCTCAGTCTTCACTTGCTCTTGAGCAACAGGAGCTTGTTCTACTTCAGGCTCACCAATCTTTGACAGATAATGAGCAAACTTCAGCAAACCATCACCCCAACCACCCAAGATGTAAGTCTTGTCATAATACTCTGGCACCAACACATCCTTATAGCCAGCAACTTGAACCAAATAGACTTTTACATCCTTGTTCACTTGCTCACGATAAGTTTTCACCAATTTGGCTACGTCAATCATTCGTGAATTTTGCCACAAATAATCCTTGTAGTCATTGGCATTAACACCATACAAACCACCATGACCAGCTTGCATATCAGAGTACACAAAAATATGATCCCAATGTTCTTTTTGCTTGATAGCTTTATCAAAGAACAACCAGATACCATTTTCTGTTCCACCACCGATACCCCGACCAATCTTATCCGCATTTGACACTTGATCAAACACAGAATCAGTCTTGCGAACAGGCTTCACTTCCAGCTTATCACCGAAGATGCCAATATAGCCATCATCAGCAATACGACCAGTCAACACAGCAGTCAGGTTAGCAATATCAGAAACCTTTACAGTTCCCAATGAAGAAGTTGTAGTTCCTTGAGCAGAACCAGAGTTGTCACAAAGGCTCATTACTTTACCTTTGAACTTTGGTTGTTCACCCAATGAAATTTCCAAACACTTTTCCACAGCATCCAACAGATTACCAGAAACACCAGTAGACTTGAGTTGTTGATAAGCAGAGTAGTAGCGGAATGGCAATTGCTTACCACCCTTAGCAGTCTTAACCAACTTATCCAAATACAATTCTGGAGCAACCCCATTTTGGTGGAAGTTTCTCAGATTGCGCAGCAAAGCCATATGACCCATCAGATCAATTGCCTTTTCCCAAGTTTGCTTGGATGAACCTTCCTTTGATATAAGTGCTTCCCAAGTGTCTTCAACAGACAACTTCAGATTGCCCTTCATCAGCAAGTCAATTTCATCGCTATGAGCTTTCACCAAGTTCACAACGTCCACAGTCTTGAAGCGACGAGACTCCATACGATATTTTGCAAGATCGTACTCTGAACGAGCCTCCAAGAACTTCTTCCATGACTTCTTCAAAGCGTTAGGAATTGGCTTTCCAAACACTTGAACTTGATAGCCCAATTGCAAAGCAGCTTCATCTGTGCGCTTCATGATTTTCAGAGCATATTTATTCACCAAACCAGTTCCACGAACCTTTTCATGATTCGCAGCACGAACCATAATCACTTGTGGAGTAGTACGGATGTTTTCTTCGTTGCGCAGACGCACAGCTTCTTGCAAAGTTACCTCTGCATCAAAAGCCAATGCTTCGTCAATCGCAGTTTCAATCAGCTTAGCTGGTGAATAGTTGCGATAATTTGGAAAGGAGATACCAGCACCCAAAGTCTTATCCAAGTATTTTCCTTGTGACTCTTTATAAGTCACAGTTTTGTTGCGAAGAATTTCATTTTCTGAATTGTCTTCGTGGTAATACATTGGCTCACCAAAGAAGCATGAGCTTGCCACAACACGCAGTTGCACAATAGGATTCTTAATGTCGTAAGATACACCCCCCATATGGTTCAAATGACCTTCCTTCACTTGTTCTTGAGAATAAGAATCTACACCAGCTTTTTTAGTATCATTGATCTTCATATAAGGCTCCTAAAATTAAAAAATAAGTAAAAAAAAAGACACGGAATTCGTGTCTTTTCTGATCTTCCACATGGGATAAATCGCAAAACAGAAGACCTTTGGATCTTCTGCTGAAAATTTGACACGGAGAATAATGAATTCAGTTGTTTGGTTTAATTTCAAAATAATTAAGAAGTAACCGAATTGCTCACTACCGTAGAACGAATATTAACACTGTTTTGATGTTTGTGTCAACTGCTTTTTCTAAAAAACAATAAAAAATTAATCTTTACTCAAAATTTTTGTTTTTGTTGTAAAAATCATACACAGCAACCACCAAATTATACAGATTTATAGCATAAAACCCTGAAGCATTAAAGCAATTTAGCTCCATAATCTTGTATGTTCCTTCAACATCAGCAATGTCTATTACAAAACCTGGCTCATTGAATTTTTTAATCATCTCCAAAGCAAAATTTTCTGCCCCACAATCAACAATTTCTGACTCTTCCAAAGAACCATTAACCTTGTATAAACTCTTGCCTACAATTTTTCCATCAATCACAAAAAATCTGTATTCTCTTCTAATATGTTTAAGATTAGCAACAATCACCTCTCCATTATACTGAAGAGTGTTTTTATTGTAGATTCCGCCATTAAAAGCCTTTGTGTCATCAACAGGTCTAACAAAGTACTCTTCTTCAATCCAATTGATATCTTTTGAGTGAACAATTTGACAATTTGAGTTCACAAAGTTTTCTGAACCAAAAATTTTCATGAAATCTTCAAAATTGTACTTCTCTAGGCTAAAAACTGAACCAGGACTTTTTTCATGAGCATAGCGTGTAAGTGGATATGAACCACAAACAAAATATTTCTGTCCAGGCTCAAATATATATTCTTCTTGATTTGGTTTGAAAATTTTTCCTTTTAGTGGATAGACAATATCATATGGTATTTCCGCTTTTCCTAGCAGATAAATGAGTTGTTCTATTTTTCCAGCTTCAACCTTAACTGGTTGTATGAGCCACTTAACCATAATTTTTCTCACCTTAGATTTACAAACAAAAAAAGAGTCCTAAGACTCTTTTGGATAATTATGTATGGAGAATAACGAATTCAGTGTTTTGTCTTTATCAATAAGAAGTAACTGAATTACTCACTGCCATGAGTTGAATTATATTCTTGTTTAAATTTTTTGTCAACAACCTTTTAAAAGTTATTTTTGTTTATTTTTCCAAAGAGGTTCATGGTTGTCGTGGGAGATTCCATTCCAAACCTGAAATGCTCCTTCAACCAGCATACGATCCAGGGTGTTTTTACTTTCGTATGCATCCTGTTCCATGTGCTTAAGCATCTGCCAATAAATGCTCATGACATTATCCATGCGGTCTTTAGGAATATTGTACACTGGTTCCATGATTGCTTTCTTAGTTTTGAATGTTGATGTGTCTATTATAGCAAAAAAACTCACTATCAGACACTTATCACCCAAAAAAACTTAAATTTTTTTATAAAATTTACAGAATACACACACTAATAATCATTGAATAATTTTCCAAACATGCTACCATCTTACTGTTAACTTAAAAATGGAATTTATCAATGAAGAAAAACTTTACAGCACACATCATGCTTGTTCTTGCTACCTTTGTTTCACTTCCAGTACTTGCTGAATCTAAAGAAGAACTTTCAATCCTTGCTTTTGGAGATATCGCAAACTGTCAAGGTGAACGAGAACAAGGTGTCCAGACTGTTCACAGAATTGTCAAAAAAGAAAAATTTGATTTTATGATTCATCTTGGCGATCTTGTTTATCCAGATGGCACTGAAAAAGAACTTAAAAAATGCTATGGAAAATATTTCAAAGAATACAAATACAAAGTTTTTCCCATCCCCGGAAATCATGAATACAATGCTGACAATGGAGAACCATATTTTCAATATTTTAAGTCCAACATAGACCTAATCAAAAAACAAAAGAATTATGACATCCATGACCATCATGGCTACTTCCCAAAATATTACAGTTTTGATAAAAATGGATGGACTTTCATTTTCTTAGACAGCAATCTTAAGAAAGAAGAAAGAGAAGAGCAGCTTGTTTGGTTTGAAAAAAAACTCAAAGATAAACAAAAATGTTCTATTGTAAGTGTTCATTACCCTTTGATTACAGATGGAGTTAGACCTGTTAAAAAGAGTGCAGAAGAACTAGAACCTCTTTTCAATAAATATTCTCCCACTATTGTCTTAAATGGACATGACCATCATTTCCAAGAAAGTAACAAAATTAACGGCACAAAGCATTTCCTTGTTGGAACTGGCGGAACAACCATTGCTAAAATGGTAAACCCATTTGGTACAGCTAAAAATATTGCTTTTGAGCATGGTGTCCTAAAACTTACACTGAAAGAAAACTCTTACACCTATTCTTTCTTGACTGAAAAAGGTGAACAATTTAAGAACACAGAATCATGCCATAACTGATTAGAAAATCCTTTAAAACAACACATTAAACACCTCTTTTTGAGGTGTTTTTTTATTGATTCAATACCCCAAAAAACTGTTTTTGTGTTATAATTTTTACTGAAACAACAAAGGAATAACATGCTTATTTATGTCAGAGAAGTTACCACATTCCCTAAAGATGTAAATGTTCCTCATTCAGAACAAAAAGAACAAGTCGCTAAAGAAGAATCTGTTAAAAAGAAACCAAAGAAAAAAAACGATTACTCATACAGAAACAGTATTTTAAATAGTTTTGCTGCTGTTGTTGGTGGAGTCTAATTTTTCTTATTAAATTATCAAAGGCTTAAAATATGAAAACTAACCTGTATATTCCAAAGAAGATTAAAGTCGGTTTCCAAGCACGTAAAGACACCTTTACTGGTAAGCTTGCTTTCGTAACTTATGAAGATGATAAAGGTCTGCTGCGCCAGGAAAATGCCTGGAATGGTTGGCGAGATAAGAAAATTGAACCCATTGAATTTGAAAATACTCCACGCTCAAACTTTATCTTTAACAAAGATGTAAGCCGTAGCGGTTATTGGAGTGATGTCACTAAAGTTCGTATTTATGACCCACGAGATTTTGAATTTGAAATTGATGTATCCAACATGATGTATATTTTGATGCATTCAGATATTTCAAAGCGAGATATTGCTGAAGATTGCGTCTTTGCTTGGAATGGACGCAACCTCATCCTTTTGCCTGTTAATTCAGAAGAGTACCGTAAGTCTGTTGAAGTAACTCGCAAGATGAATACCAAGTTCTCCACAAAAGACTTAGTGGCTGGTCATACCTATATGACCAAGAAGATTGGTGAAGTTGTTTATCTTGGCTATTACGAATGGTCTTCAAAGCAATATTTTGGTGGTTCAGAAATCTATCAGAATGTTGGCAAGAAACATGTATTTCATATTAATAAGAAATATCATGATAGGTTTTTCATTATGGATGGTAAGGATTTGGTTGAAGAAGTTAGTAATCAAATTCATCCTCAATATTCCAACCTTATTGAAGAACTATTTAAAACTAAAAATATGAAGAAGTCTGGTAAGATTTCAACTAAAAAAGGCTTTGAAACCGTAGGTTATAGGAAAACAGCCTATGAACTTCAAAAGGTTGTCATTTCTGTTGAAAATGGAAAAGCATACTATAAGCTTTATGAATTAGAGTTGCGAATTAATGATGATAAACCACATTTCCATAAGATTAAAGAAATGTCATATTATTATTCAAATCGTATTACTAGCGACCTTACTTACTCTAAGATTAACAAGGAAGATCCACAAGTTCTTAAAGAATACTTTGTCTCTAAGGGATTTGGTGAGCTTTCCTATGTAGATGCAAAAGGTAAAACCATTAAGCTTTAATCATCAAAAACACAAGAAAACCCCTTCGGGGCTTTTTTTATATCTTGTTTTTCTTTTCTACTTTCTTATTATCAATATGCAAATTATCATTTAATTCAAGCATGAGATGATAGCTGTCTATCGCAGCATTTCTTTCTATTTTATTGTCAATTTTTGCCCAATATGGAACACTTCCATAATTATTGTCAAATATTTTTCTATTGTGAATTAAACTGTATGGTTTCCATTTTGAAATATCACCATAGAAATAAGTTGGATGACCACAAAACATTTCAAACATGTATTTAACTTGAGAAACATCCCAATTATAAACATCCCCACAAAAATGTGATTTATAAAACATTCTGCTCATGGTTGTAACATTTGAAACATTCCATTTGCTTATATTCCCATTGAAATAAGAATTTTCAAATAATGAACTCATATCTTCAATATTAGAAACATCAATGTGGTTTAAATCACAATCATGCCCATAATTACTCATCTCTTGTTCTATTATTTCCTTAAGATGAGTTTTATTTTTTGCTATAATTTTTTCTTTTCTCATTTAAAATGATATTAAAATTTTTTCTTTTTAGTTATTACCTCTTGCTGAACTTCCTGTTGATCATCTTTTAAATTTCTTTCCACTGAAGCCAACATGAATTTACCATCTACAATATTAATGGCTACGATATTACTTGCGTTTGTTCTTAAATAATCACGACCACCATCTATAAAAACACTTCCATCTTTAGATTGCTTAAAATCGTTTCTATAAGCACTAAAAATAACCTCTCCATTTTGAGCAACCGCCCCAGTTATTGGCTCAGACACAGCAGATGAACCGTCTAGAATGTAAGCATCATTCCCCCTAACTATAATTGCAAAATAATTTGAAAAATTTGGATCTGGTGGGGTTTCTTGATAAAAAATAGCAGCAGGTTCATTACCCCAATTCCCATACTTATCTTTTACACATAAATCAGCAACATATTTAGCTTTCCCACTTTTGTATTTTTCTTCAAAGTGTTTTACACCTCTTTCTCCTATGATTGATTTTTTTGGATCAATTTCTACTTGCATATTTTTTCCTTAAATTTTTATATATTTTAACTTTTAAAGATTTCTTGTCAATTTTCACAAAAACTCTGCTATAATAGAGCCATCGTAAACACAAAAGGCTTCAATCATGAACAACGAAACAAAAACCCTAGAACAAATTGCTGAAGAAGTTGCTCAAAAGTTCTTGGACATTCCTACTCTCAAAACACAAAATAGTGACCGACTGGACTTCCATGAGAATGCAGTGTGGTGCATCAAATCAGCACTCCTGGAAATGTATCGCCTGGGACAACAAAACCCCACACCAAAAAAACGATTGACAACTAAAAAAATTAAGACTACATAATATTGTTTTAACACACAATAATTATGAAGTTACTTTTAATTCCAATTTCCGCCGCAATCCTTCTTTCTGGTTGCTCCACACTAGAAACCAAACCCTATAATGTAGGAACTCATTACAAGATTGAAAACTTTCCCACATTAGAAGAGAAAATTGTTTATTTAGACACGACAGGAATTAAAGAAAAGTGTCAGCCACATGTTGAAAAACCTTCTTTGATTGCTATGGCTTGTGCTAGCATCAATCTTTATGAAAACTCATGCACTATTTATATTGAAAAAAATGCTCCGCAACATATTCTTATGCATGAAAAATTTCATTGCCAAGGTTGGGATCATCAAGAAAATGGGAAACTACACCAAGGTTACAACAAGTGGTTAAAGTATAATGCTAGCAAAAATAACACTGTAACCACCAAAACATCAGAATAAATCTGAAAATATATTAAAACACTTTTGGAACAACCCTGTAACTTTCTACCAATCCACCGTTTTGTGGGGGTAGAGTTAATTTAAATCTTTGCTCAGCACTAAGTGGCTTTATTTTATCTTCATCTCTTGACCTAGAAAAAACACCATTTCTCCATTGGTATACCTCATCTAATTTTCTTTCATAAGGATATCCATGCTCATGGTCTTTATAATAGTCATCAAAAAGATTCCCGCCTAAATAAATAGCATTAGAACCCTCATATCCTATTTTATGATTGGTTTTTTTATCTGTGTTTCTGATATAGCTCCAATCACCAGGCACAAAATTTCCAGGATAAATATTTTTAACTAATTTTAATACTTTTCCTTCTTTGGCAGATTTTGGATTGAACCCATCTTCAAAATACCACATTGATGTTGGCTCCACATCAACTAAAGGATCGTTATCTGATAAAAACTTATTTACAACTGACTCTAACTTTTCTTTATTAGGATTTACTCTGTGATAATAATCAAGAAATGCTTGTAAATAAACAGCTTTAGAAGCAGTATAACAACCAATGCCATACAATTTTTGATTTAAAAACATATCCTTTGAAGCCAAAACCAAGTCTTCAACTTTATTTTTTTCACTGAGAATAGGGGTTCCTTTAATCCAATATTTTTCATTCCAAAAAGCAGGCTCCCCATCTGGCCAAACCCATTCTAATTTTTGACTCCATAAAACTACATTTTGACGAATTCCAATATGTTCTTTTAGGGCATTTGGCTGACACTCTGCTTTTGTTTTAAATTCTGTTAATCTACCAGGGGATAAAAGACTTAAGAATATCTCTTTTTTAGAAGTCACATAAACCATTTTATCACCATCGTTTGTAGGCATGTTCACATTTTCTTTATGTATTTTGAAAATGGGATTTTTATCAATATTTAAATTGCTACCTGATGTATATTGTTTTGATAAATACAATCTAATTTTTGAATTTTTATTATCTATCTTTATAAACTCTGAAACTTCTAATTCTTTTGATAAATCTGCTAGTGATTTCTTAATTTCTTCTAATTCTTGATTGCTACAATTAAACTCAACTCCATATTTTTCTAAAGAAGCATTATTTAACTTTCCTTGATTGCCTGCATAAACACTTCCACTAAACAGGAAACATACCGTAAAAAAACTTTTTATTATTTTCATATCTCTCTTTTAATAGTTCCAGAGTTAAAAACGTATAGAAAAAAGAAAAATATGTCAACATTAAAAATAAACTATCAATTATTCTATTTTTTCAAAAAACAAAAAAAGAACTGATTGGTCTATTTTTTTGCTTTTCTAAAATTTTTTATATGGAAAATTATTGATATTTATTAACCCTATTAATAGTAGTGATTTATAAAAATTTTCTTCTTAAAATTAATCGCTATACTCATTAAAAATAAAGCTTGTGGACTCAAACAATTTAACAATAAGTCTACTCCATCAGGTATTTTTTGCTGATTCCCTTTAGAATCTTTGATGTTTTCATCAATAACATTCCAAACATAACTTTTGCTATTTGGAAGACTATAACTAAACCCTACAGTTTCTGCCAACAACTTTATTTCTTCCAAATTATTTTTTTCTTTTGAAGATAATAATTCTATTATTTTTTTAGTCACAACACCTAAAGCCTTCACATATTTGAAATAACTTTTCTCGTTTGGATGAAAATGGTTGTTTTTAATTTTAGTCAAAGAACTCTCTAATGGAAAAATCATATCTCTTAGCACAAAAGCCAAGGCATAAACTTTTATATTTTTAAAGCTTGATTTTATGTTTTCTTTTTCTAACAACTCTTTGAATTGTTCTTCTGTTTTATATTGGCATCCAATTTTACTTAACTCATCTGTCAACTCTTTGATATTTTTTACTTTATATAATTGAATATACTCCATTTGTTTTTTATAGAAATCATTCCCTAAAGATTCAATATAGTCCAAATCTTGTTTTTTGCTGATTCCTTTTTTATGAAAGCCTTCAATAAATAATTCTTCTTCTTTCATGAACTCTTTATCATTTAAATGATTTTTAGTAATTTCTGACCACAATACTTCTAATTTATTATCATCAGAAACTTTATCAAAAATGACTTTCCACCCTCTCATATACTGATTAACCAAATCAGAGATGGCTCCCAATACATCATTTGTTTTGTTGATATCATTAAAATAGGGAATAGCTATAAAACCAGATTCTTGTAATTGCTCAACAGCAAAATCAAACTCCCAATTCCTTAACACATTAGAAATACTTTCTTGAATGGTTTTTGAAGACTCTTCTAATTTATTAAAAATAGAACTTTCTGCTATATCTAATAAACTTTCTTCCCATTCTATACCTTCAAAACTATGGTATGCTAAATTGAATAATGGGTAGGTCATTAAATAGGCTTTTACATATTCAAACTTAAACTCTGGAATATTTTCTTTTAAATCTGTTTCTATATGAGGATACACCTCATACATGTCTGTCGGTGAAGAATTGATTGCTTTTTTTATTTCTTCAATATTTTTAGCTGAATTAATATTTATAAAATCTTGATAATAGCCTTCAGCCATTAAAAAGCTTTCTCTTATTTTTTCTTTTTGTTCTTGATTTAACATGATTTCTCTCAATTCTCTCTTTGACAAATACTAGCATCTGTTAATATGCAAGTCAATTTGTATCAAATGAAAATCACGCTAAATATTTACTTCTTATACTTTCAATCAAATTTAGAGCTTCCAACATTTTTTCTGAAGCATTTCCATGAAGCACATGTTTAAAATAATGGTCAAATTCTGTTGGATATTTGTTCACTAAGATATTTTCAGTTCTCTTCTTATGATATCTATCATATCTTAATAACTTATCTACCCCTACAACCTGTAAAGAACTGCCTACAACCAATAAAATATCTTTATCAGAATTATTCTTTGGGTGTAGAAGGCTATGTAATGTTTGATAATATGGAGCATTTTCACCAAAAAATACCACATTTGGTTTTGTTAGCCTAGAAGTACACTCTGGGCATCTTTCATCATGCACTATTTTTTCTATCTCCCAAACATGAGAGCATCCAACACAAAGCATTTCATGAATATATCCATGCAAATGAATGACATCTTTACAACCAGCTTTTTCATGTAAATCATCTACATTAGTTGTGATGATCTTCACATTATCTGCACCATACTTTTCTTGTATCTCCGTGCAAACATAATGTGCCTTATTTGGCTTGGCTTCTTTTACTAGAAACAACAATTCTTGATAGAAAGAAAATATTTCTTCTCTTATTTTTGGAACTTTGAAATACTTACATAAATAATTGTAGTTACACACTTTATTTATATCGTATGTATTCCAAATACCACCGTCGCCCCGAAATGTTGCTAAACCACTTTCAGCACTTATTCCCGCTCCAGTAACGATGAATATTTTTCCACTCATTTTTTATCGTTTATCTTTTTTAATTTCTTTAATGCCATTGCCTTTTTTAAAGCAGACAGTCTATCTACAAACACAATCCCATTTAAATGATCCAATTCATGCTGAACACATATGGCCTCTAGACCACTGAAAACATCTTCATTGACCTTACCACTTAAGTCTTTCCATCTCAACTTAACAGATTTAAATCTTGGGATATCAACATATAACCCTGGAAAAGAAAGACAGCCTTCTTTATCCATACAGGTATCATACCCTACTATGATTTCTGGGTTTATAAATACTTTTTCTCCACTTTCCTTACCAGAACAGTTCATTACGAAAATTCTTTTGTCTAACCCAACCTGATTTGCTGATAACCCAACACCTTTTTTATCATACATCAAGGCAAGCATCTCTTCTGATTCTTTTTTTAAATCAGCATCAAAACTTGTAACTTCTTTAACTATCTTAAAAAGAAACTCATTGGGGAACTTTAATAACTTCATACTTATCCTTTTATCATTATTTTATGCTATCAAATATACCGTATAGCAAAAAACAAAAAGATATCAATGTTAAAGCATACTTAGCTACTTTTACACGATGTAAATTTGTAAAAATAGAAATTGATAGAAACCCAACTACCACCAGCCAGCCAAACCCACTTAGATAGTCTTCTCCAAATTTGACCATACCAATAGCGGACAGCAATAAAAAACCACCAAAAATTAAAAAATTAATTCCAAATAAAACAAGCAATACTGAACTACTTACAGAAAGATTCTTTCCCCAAAAAACATACTGATACTTTGTTGGCATTTTTAATTCTCAATAGCAAAAGACTCAATTTCAAAACCTGGGTATTTTTGACGAACAATTTTCATGGCTTCTCGTGATGAAGATGCCTCAATAGTTATCTCTCCATCAAAATCTTGAAACTTCCACTCAATAATAAACTTTTTCATTAGAACTCCTTTAAAGTAAGCCTAGATTATAACATAAATATGTGACCTAACTTTTAAGCAACTATAATCTTTCAATATTTTTAAGAAAACTCTATGCAATCCATAGACAATGTTCCTAATTCATAAGCACTATAAAACCACTCTTTATTCACTTTTTTATGAGAAGCCCCTAAAGCATAAATCAATGGTATGTAGTGATCGTTAGATGCAATACCATAACCAGCACCAGGAAAATTTCTATAGTTCAGCAGGCTATCAATATCGTTCTTTAAAATAGCCTCATTCACACTTTCTGTCAACTCTTTTGCCCAAGAAGTTGTTGGCTCAAATCCTTGATTTCTAAAGTCAACCAACCTTAAGTTATGGCACACATTACCACTTGCTAAAATCATGACACCCTCATCATTTAAAAAACTTAATTTTTTAGCAATCTCATAATGTTGGTCCATAGTTTTACGATAGTCTATACTTAACTGAAAAACAGGAATATCAATTTTTGGAAATAAATGCTTTAATACTGCCCAAGCACCATGATCCAAGCCCCAATCTGAAGTTAGTTCAACACCATCAACCTTTGAAGCAATCTTTTGGGAAAGCTCCACACTTCCTTTTGTTGGGTATTCAACACGATACAATTCTTCTGGAAATCCACCAAAATCATAAATCACCTTATTTTCTTTAGATGATTGAGCCATTGTGACACCATCTGTATACCAATGGGCACTTACAACAAGAATAGCACTAGGATTTAACGTAGCACCTTTTTTGTTTAGTGCTTTTGTAAATTGATTCTCCATTATTGCATTCATGGGGGAGCCATGACTTATAAATAAATTAGTGCTATTCATGTTTTTTCCTTTAACTCTTAAATTTTCGCTTAGGAACCACTGGCTCAACAGGAGCAACTGGTTTAACCCTAAACTTTTCACAATCTAGAATAACACGAACAATAAAATTTTCAACGTTCCAAATTTCTGGATGGTTTACTTTATCTTCTTCCCAATTCATGATCTTTTCAACATCTTCATTTTTTGGATAGTAAACCAAAGTAATAGTTTCATCCCTTCCATCTTCAGCATTATATGAAGGAATATCATTGATGATTTTGCTAACACCATCTTCATTACCATTCAGAGGACAACGCAGAATATCAGACTCACGCCATTTCTTTTCAACAATAAATCCAACATCATCACGACTCATCAAATGTTCCACCAACTCATCCAAATGATAATTACCATTGTCTAGGTTTGCTTGAATGTAGTCCATCACAAATGGAGCCATATACAGATTCCCATTGCCATCTTTCCAAACCTGGTGATCTCCTGGCTTTCCAACAAACTCAATGAACTCACAATCTTCACTCTTTGCTTGACTGAACACATCCTTCACCTGAAAATCATTCAGGTTTTGTTCTTTTTGTTTATTAATCTTTGCCAATTGACCCCACTGACCACATTCCTTGAAATATGGCAGAAAATCTTTCTTCACAAAGTAAACTGAAGACTTTCCCGAATCAGGTTTTGCGCTTTCTGGCTTTTCTTCAAATTCCTTGAACTTGTCTTTCGTAGTAATTGCTTGGAAAGACTTCACAGTTTCACGATTTAGATAACCCTTTACCTTTTCCTTGTCCACAAAAGAAACAACCAACAAATCTTTCCCGTTCTTGAAATGGGAAACATTGGTCACTTCAGACAAGGCAAAAGCTTCTGCTGAATAATGGTTTTCAACAACATATTGGGTTTCTTTGGAAAATTTCATGTTAGCTCCTAAGCATTTTATAAACTATTAAGTCTATAATTATAACACAATTTATAACACAATTTAAAATTTACAAATTATTTTTTGTACGGAAAAAATTTAATGAAAAATAAAATCAATCAACCAAAAAATAAATCCTATCACTGACCATATAAATCCAAGAGTGATTACAATACCTTTTGCTTCTGCTTTCATTAGAATGAGAAAAATTGTTGTAAAAACAGAACCCACAACACACAAAACCAAGACTATAATTGCTAACCAAGACATAAAAATACTTTCTTTAAAAAATAAAATATAAAACATATTCTAAAAATAATCAATTTTCTAAATTATTTCAAAAAGCCTTATATTCTTATTAAAAATAATCTTAGCTGTTTTTCATTTATAAAATAAAAAAGCCCTGATTTCTCAAGGCTATTTAAAAAATAATTTGGTCCGGCGTGAGGGAATCGAACCCCCATAATCACTTTAGAAGAATGATGTCCTATCCGTTGAACGAACGCCAGATTAAATGTTTTGGTAATATGCCATATCCCAACTGATTATCCGACCCTTTGAAGTTATCTAAGAGCCAGAGCGGGAACGATCCGCATGGACTTATTTCATTACCAAATTAAAACACACTAGGTAGCATACTCAATTTTTAGAAAGCTACTCAATGCTACTGAGGACTTACATCTAAAAAAGGTCTAGTGTGTTTTAATTTGGTGCCTGGAGCCGGAATCGAACCGGCACGCCTTTTAAAGCGAGAGATTTTAAGTCTCTTGTGTCTACCTATTTCACCATCCAGGCTTTTTCTTTATGTCTTCATTATACTGCTTTTCTCACTACTTGTACAGAACTTTTTAACTTTTTTAATTCAGTCCCAATCATAGTCACCATCATCAGAAGAATCGTATGAATCTTCGCTACTTGAACTAGAATTCATACTAGCCCCGATAACAGCACCAGTCAAACTACCACCAACCACCAATCCAGTTACAACACTTTCTGTTATGGTTGAAGCTGCCATACTTGTTGCGAAACTGTCATTTTCTTTACCTCTTACTTTTGAAACAGTATTTTCATTCTTGATTTTCTTTTTTGTTGGAATCTTCTTTTCGTAAGAACCAGAATAAATACCACTGAGGAAACTTCCGAAAATCATTTTGAACTCTTTCTTTTCCTTTGTTTCTATGGTTTTATTATAACCTATTTTTTCAACTAAGACTGATTTTAAAGAACAATTTTTAAAAAATTCTGGCCTGCCGTGAGGGAATCGAACCCCCATTTAGAGTTTAGAAGACTCCTGTCCTATCCGTTGAACGAACGGCAGATTGGTTTATTATACCATATTAAAAGATGCTAGAAGTGTTCAAGAGACTTTATGGCTGCATCATCTCTACGTGTCTTTCAGCAGCAACGAGCATTCACTAGCATCTTTTAATTTGGTGCCTCCAACTGGACTCGAACCAGTGACCTAACGATTATGAGTCGTGTGCTCTAACCAACTGAGCTATGGAGGCAAACCTTTTAAATATTGATTTAATAGTTCCTATTATAACAGATTTTTAGAACTCTTTCTGATTCTGGCGGCGTTTTTGATTGCCACTGTTGAACTTCTTGTTGTCACGAGCCTTGCCTGTACCATCGTCCCAACGCTTTTGTTGCTTAGCTGACTTTTGGAAGAACTCAGACTTAGAACCTTGCATTTCGTTTACCTCTTTGTTTGTTTACGATGAAGTTATTATAACACTTTTTTAGAGCCTTCCCAGGATTATTTTTGTTTTTTTTCTTCTTTTTCAACCTTAATAATCATGGCGCGAGACTCTTTTTCCTTAACAATGTTACGAGCTTGCTTTTCGGTTTTTGCTTCAACAGTTACTTGCTTAACATCACAAGCACAAGGACCATATTCGTAAGTTACCAAGAAGATCATTTACCACTCCATATTTTTTACTGATGTAATTATTGTACCACATCATTTAATTTAAACATTTTAGCAAACATGACTCTACAAGAAAATTTCCACTTGAACTATTATCAAATAATCTCACATCAATCAACATATTTGAAAAATAGCAAGGCAAATTTTTAAGCATTGTAATATTTATCAAAAAACTTCAGCATATCTTCTTGTGTTGGAGATTTTTCAGATACATCTTGAGGCACTTGCTGTTCATCTTTTTGTTGCATATATTTCTCCTTTTAATGGTTTTATTATAACACAATTTTATACATATTTTTTTGTAACGAATTCTGTTTTTTATGAATTTTATGAATTCTTCTATTGTATGAGCAACCTTATCACTTAACAATTTAATTGAATGATTTTTCAATAGCATCATCTATTTTTTTTGTATACTCCAAATCTTTTCCAACATCTCCGTTTATTGTACCATGATTTTTGTTTGAAATTTGCAATACTTCAACATTAACCGAATATTTTTGACCTAAATTTTTAATACTTTCAGCTTGTTGGCATGATTCTTTTCTTTTTTGATCACAAACTATGAAAAATGGCACAGATGAACTACTAAAATGATGGTATGGAGATACTGCTGTCCAATATTCCTTATCTACACCAAAAGCATTTTTCCATAGGCTTATATTCCCAACAGCTTTCATTTGAGCATGCACATCCAAAGCACCAGAATCTAAACTAATAATTAAATTTGCTTTTACAGGACTGTTGCCCAAACCACCTTTTGTTCCAACCAAACTTACTAAATGCGCCCCCGCAGAATGACCCATCAATACCATTTTATTAGTATCTATATTAAATTTTTGAGCATTATCTCTTACATAGTTAAATGCTTTATGAACAGACTCTGCTTGAATGCTTACAGGATCAGGCAGAAGTGGATAAGCAATACTTACAAAAACAAACCCTTTTTGAGTGTAGTATGGAACTTTTTCTTTTATCATATTTTCTAAATCTTTGTCTCCATTACTCCAACCACCACCATGTACATAAAATAACAATGGCCTTTTATCTGAAAAATTTTTAGGTAAATAAATATCTAATTTTTCTCTTGGATGCTGCCCATACTCTAAGTCTTTAATAGTTGTAAATCTTGGGTCGTTTATAAAAATTTTAGATCTTTTTTCTTTTGCTAACTTAGCCATAGCTGTATCGGCATTTACATCCGGCATTCTAAAACCATCTTTTTTTTCTTCCCCTCTTGCTTCAGATGATTCTTTTTTTTCTTTAATTTTTTCAATTAATCTTTCTTTGATTCTTTCTTTAATACCGCTATCAGTTCCAGAATTATTTATATAACCATCTTGAGCACTTACCCCAAAACTTGTTAAAAACAACAAAATTAATCCAATATATTTTTTACTCATAATTTCTCCTTAATTAATTACTAAAACATCCTTTGTAGGCTTATTTTTTATATTTCCATTTTCTTCTTTATTTTATTAATCTTCAATTTAACATCTTCCATGACCGTAAACACAGAAGGCACAACCAATAAACTTAATATTGTTGAAGTTATTAACCCGCCAATTACAGCTATTGCCATTGGAGCCCTAAATGTTCCATCACCAGAACCAAAGTCCAAAGCAACTGGCAACATTCCCATACCCATAGCCAATGTTGTCATCACAATAGGTCTTGCTCTTTTTACACATGCTTCTATGGTTGCTTCAAACTGAGAAATACCTTCTTTTTTCAGAATGATAGCATAGTCTACCAATAAAATAGAATTTTTTGTTGCTATACCCATCAACATAATCAAACCAATCAATGAAGGCATTGAAAAGCTGTTTCCAGTTAATAATAAGCCTAAAAATGCTCCCCCAATAGACAATGGAAGTGCCACCAAAATTGTTATTGGCTGTAATAAATCTTTGAACAATAGAACCAAAATAATGTAAATACAAATAATTCCAGTTAACATTGCCAAACCAAAACCAGCAAATAACTCAGCCATTCTTTCAGCATCCCCAGTTTCTAAAACCTTCACACCAGCAGGCATTTTTTTCACTGAATCCATATCTTTTATTTTTGCTGATAAATCTCCTAACTCAATGCTTCCCAATTCAATTGTTAAATTTATGGTTCTAGATCTGTCATATCTATCTATTAATGATGGACCATTCTTATATTCCATATTCACCAATTCTCTTAATGGAACCATGCCTGTTTTTGTTTCAACTTCTAAATCTAATAAATTCTCAATATCTTCTTTGAAATTCTCTTCTAACTTAACCACTATTGGAACCTGACGCACAGAAGTATTTAATTTAGACAATGAATTTGAAAAATCCCCGTTGGTGGCAATTTTAATAGTTTGTGCTATAGTGTTGGTGTTTACCCCCATTTCAGCAGCACGGTCAAAATTAATATTTAAAATAACTTCCTCTCTACTTAAAGCAGCACTTGAAGAAATATTTCCCAATCCATTTATTTGTCTCAATTCTTTTTCTATACTTTCCGCTGCTATTAATAATTGTTCAGCATCATCACCCGTTAATGATAAGGTATAGCTATTTCCACTTGAGTTACCACCTACATTAATTTTTGCTCCCGGAACATCTTTCAATAAAATTCTAATCCTACTTTCAATTTCTCTCTTATTGTCTCTTTCTTTCTTTGGCTTTAATTTTAAAGATAATGTTGCCTTTCTTGGTTCACTTATACCAACACTATCAAGTCTCATACTTGAATTTCCACCACCTATTGAACTATATATAGATAAAACTTCTGGAACATTTTTTAGTTTTTCTTCTATAATTTTCACCAATTTTTCAGTTTTTTCCAATGAAGAACCTGGCTCAAGCTCTACAGTAATTTGGCTTTGATTAGCATTATTTGGTGGAATAAATCCCTTGGGTAACATAGGAATTAAACCAAGGGATACGATAAACATTACTAAAGCAATTAAGATAGTTTTTCCACGATTCAAAATACTCCATCTTGCCATTTTTTCATAAACCACCAACCATTTTGCTTGCCTTTCTTCTTTATGCGCTGTTTTTTTCATCATATAAGCAGCCATTAATGGTGTTAATAATCTTGCCACAATTAATGAAACAAATACTGCTATTGCTGATGTCCAACCAAACTGTTTAAAAACCAAACCAGGAACACCCCCCATAAAAGCTGTTGGTAAAAATACCGCTATTAATGTAAATGTAGTTGCCACAACTGCCAAACCGATTTCTTGAGTTGCTTCTATAGCAGCTTCGTAAGCAGTCTTTCCATCATTCATGTGTCGCTCTATGTTTTCTACTTCTACAATCGCATCGTCAACCAAAATACCAACCACTAGTGAAAGTGAAAGCAGTGTGATCACATTGATGGTGTAATCTATAGAATATAAAAATGCAAAAGTTGGAATAATAGACAATGGCAATGCTATCGCAGAAACAAGTGTCGCTCTCATATCCTTTAAGAAAAGATACACAACAATGATTGCTAAAATTGCCCCCTCTATTAAAAGTTGCATTGAAGAATCGTAGGTGTTCTTTACTTGCTCCACAAAGTCAAAAGTCTCATTAATTACCAAATCATTATTTTCTTTTTGGATTTTTTCTAATTCATGTATTAAATTATCTTGAACTTCTAGCTCATTTGCATCGCTGGTTCTCTTTACCTCAAAACCAACCACTTTGTTACCATTAAAATAAGCACTTGAAGTCACTTCAGCATAGGTATCTTTTATTTCTGCTATATCTCTTAATAAAACTTTAATTCCTCTGTTGGTTGATACTTCAATCAAACCTAAATCTTTAGCAGTTCCTATCGTCGCAATAGCTCTTATGGGCTTTTCTACACCAGCTATTTTCATCTCTCCAGCGGTTGTGTCAAACTGAAGAGATTTTAATTGTCTAGATATATCAGCAACTGTCACTCCAAGACTTTTCAACTTAATAGGATCTATTAAAATTTGAACTTCTCTTGTTTTTCCACCAACTCTTTTTATTTCACTAACACCTTTGATTGAAAGTAGTCTTTTGGTTAAATCATTGTCAACATACCAACTTAAATTTTCTTCACTCATTGTTTTTGAGTAAATACTATAGATTTTTATGGGGGTGTTTGAAAATTTTACCTTATTAACTACTGGGGCGTCCATTTCTGTAGGCAATTGACTAGATATCCCATTGACCGCAGAAGTTACCTCATCCAAAGCTTCCTGAGCATCTTTTTCTAACTCAAATTCAACTATTACTGACACACTTCCATCTTGAACTGTGCTTTTGATTGTTTTTAGCTTTTCTAGTGAAGCTACAGAGTTCTCTATCTTCTTAGCCACCTCTGTTTCTAATTGTGGTGGTGCTGCCCCAGGTAATGCGGCAACTATAGATATTGTTGGTAATGATAGATCTGGAAAGTTTTGAACATTTAATTTTTTAAAAGAAAATAAACCTACTAATATAGATAACAAAAAAAACATTATTACGGGAATTGGGTTTCTAATAGCAATTGCTGATATATTCATGATTATCCCAATACTTTTATTGTGTCACCATCTTTAATAAACTTAACTCCAGTAGCTATTATTTTGTCTTCTGTCGTTAAGCCATCTTCTATAACAACCAAATCTCCAACTACATCACCTAACTCAACTTTGGTTGAAACTGCTGTGCTGTTTTTTACTTTAAACACATAATTTGAACCATCTTTTAATATTACAGATTCCTTAGGAACCACTATCGCTTTTTTTATACCTAACTCCACCTCTCCCTCAACAAACATTCCAGGGAAAACTTTTCCTTTGTGTTTTTCTTTATCCAAATTCACCAAAATAGTGGATTGTCTATTTTGCATATTAATTTTTGGCGATATTTCACTTATTTGTGCTCTAATTTTCTCTTTATTCTTAACAATCAAGTTAACATTGGTTCCCCTCTTTAAATCTAGTGCCTTTTCATAAGAAAGATTAGGTTGCCACTGTAGCCTATCTTCCACAATTAATTTAAACATCTCCCCAGTTCCAATGATAGAACCAACGGTAGCTTTTCTTTCAGAAATAGTTCCATTCGCTGGAGCAACTACATTGGTTTGTGCTAATTTGATATTTAAGCTATTAATTGTAGCTTCTATGGAATTAACTCTTGCTTTGGCTATTTTTTCATTTGTGATATATTGACTCTTTTGTATTTCACTTAAAGCATTGGTTCCATCCAATAATCTTGCTCTTTCAGCATTTTGTTTTGCCAATACCAAATTGGCTTGGGCTTCCTCTAAATTGGCTTTTATTTGCTCTAAATCTGCCAAAATTGTTTGATTGTTCAATTTGGCTAATATTTGTCCCCTTTTTACATTAGAACCAACATCAACATAAATTTCCTCAACTTTTAAGCCACCCAATTCACCACTTATACTAGACTCTTGCCAAGCTACTATATTGCCAGACATCTTGATTCTATCCTTAACATCCTTTAATACAGGAGCGATCAAAGAAACTGTTAAGACAGGATTTTTTACCTCTTGAACAGGTTTTTCTTTGTTTTTTGCATCTGCTTTATTCATATTTAATCCTACGAATAAAGAAGCAGAAATGATCACCGTTGACACAAGTGCCAATACTTTTTTATTTATTTTTTCCATTTTATTTACTTATTGCTTTAAATTTTTTACATATTTACTAGAAATAACCCTGCAAGTCAATTAAATTTTATGTTTCAAAAACTTTTTTATTATTTATTCGCCATCCTATGTTTGTATATTATTTTCATAATCATATATCTTTCTTTTGAACATAAGTTTATTTACCCAGGACCACAAACAAACAAGGACACAAAAATACTTAAAAAAAACAATTTAGAATTTATTGAACAAAGATTTTTTCAATTCAAACAACATAAAATTGAATTTTTTCAAAAAGAACGCTTTTCAAAAAATAACATTCTTGTTTTGTCCGGAAATGCTGAAGACAATTTTTATGTCACTCAACATTTAACCAAAATATTTATTGAACACAACATTTATGGACTTAATTATTTAGGATATGGTGAAAGTGAAGGAACACCTAATGAAAAAAACATCTCTGATCTTATTAAATATTTTGTTGAACATAAGAAATTAAATGAACAACCCCTAATTATTATTGGTAGAAGCTTAGGCACAGGATTTGCCACCAAACTCAATAGCGAACTTTCCAACGTATCTAAATTAATTCTCATCTCACCTTACTATAGTATGGATTCACTCGCTAAATTTCATGTCCCAGCTATCCCAAATATCATTATTGATAAATTTATGACCAATCAGATTAAAACATTTACTTATGCTTCAAAAATAAAAAATCCTACATATGTTTTATATACAGAAAATGATTCTGTCATACCAAAAGAAAACACAGAATTACTTCTTACCCATTTCTTAAATCAAAAATCTTATAAAATTCAAAACACTGATCATGGTGAAATACTCTACAACCAACAAACAGAGCAAATCTTAAAAAACATTATTCAAGATTAAACCCACCACCCACAGACTTATATAAGTCAATCCAAGAATTTAAAGTTTCTTTTTTATTGGATACTTTTGAATTTAAAGAATTTAAATAGGAAATTTTAGCATCTTCTAACTCATAAAGACTTGCTAAACCCACCTCATACTTCTTCAATGTAGAGTCATACAATTTTTCATAATTATTGATAGCCGTATCAATCAAATCTCTCTTCTCTTCTATCTTAGATAAAGATAACAAGTTCATTTCAACTTCTTTGATTGCTTGTCTTACTGAGCTTTCAAAGTTTACTTTTTTATTCTCAATGACTTCCTTACCTAATGTTTGAGCCGCCTCTATTCTTCCTCCATCAAAAATTGGCATACTAATACTTAACGGACCAATATTCCATGTAGTTCCATTTTGACTATATAAATTTGTGCTGATAAAAGACTTACTTATATTGCCAGATATAGAAATTGACGGATATGCTTTTAGATTTGTTTCTTCTAGCTCATAATAAGATATTTCTAAACTTTTTTTAGCACCAAACACATCTGGTCGTTGTGTAATCAAGTCACCAGGAATAATTTTAGGCATTTTGAAATCTATATTTTCTACCTTTTTCTTATCTATCATTTTCTTTAAAGATTCTTCTTCTAAACCTGTTAAGGCAACAAGACCTTTTATTTCTGAGGCACACTCTATTTCTTTAGCAATTAATCCAGATTTTGATTGTGCTAGTCTTGCATCAGCTAAATATTCTGAAGACTTTCCATCTAGCCCCACATCCACATTTAATTTTGTAACTTCTTTCTGACTTATTCTAGAAGAATAGTCTTTTTTCATATTATCTAAATATTCTAAACATATTTTATATGAAAAATAAGATTTTGCTGTATTCGCAGCAACCAATGTTCTTGCCTCATGCCAAGAAGAATTAGCTATGTTGAGTTTTTCTTGATTGATTTTCTCGTTTAATTTATTTTTATTAAACAAATCAATTTCCCAAGAAGCCTTAAATCCAACATTGCCTGAGTTAGAAGGCTCTCCCCCAATATTTCCAACACCCCTATTTAAAGAAGCATTTGCTGAAGCAGTTGGCAATTTATTAGCTTCATTAATTTTTAAATTGAACTCATAATTTTTAATATTTAATAAAGCATTTGATATAGTTGGACTATTTTCTTGTGATTTTTGTATTAAAAACAACAAATCTTCATCATTAAACTGTTTCCAAAAATTAATTAAATCTGTTAACTTTTGCTCTTCTGAAAAAATTTCGTTTTTATCAAAGCTCTTTTTTGAAATCATATTTATATCGTACTTCGGGATTTCAATAGAAGCACAACCAGACAAACTTGCAAAAGCTGTCACACATAAAATTTTAAACATTTTATTTTTCATTTACATTACCGATCTATTTTTATCGAAAATACCCTATTTATATAAGTATGTCAATTATTTATTAATAATTAATCACTATTTACATTTGAAAAAAATATAATAATCTTCGTTTATGAATTCATTAGTACAGCCTAATTTACATACAAGAGAATTTATTCAATTTTGTGAACAAGAAAAAATTGAACTCCTACCCCTTTTCTTTAAGAAACCTAAGGCACTAGATTATATTAAAAATAAACTAAATATTAAACCAAAAAACAAATACTGTTTTTATGATTTAGACTATGAATATTGTTTTTGGTTTGGAATAAATGAAGCTGTTAAGAAAAATAATACAAAGATTATTGATTTTCTATTGAATGAGCCAAAATTAAAATCTTTTTACTCAAAAGAAGCTCTAGAAGCTTTTTCTCATGGTTATAAGCTGTATGCCAATTTACCAAAAATTGAAATGAGAAATCAAAATATCATTAGAACAAAAGATTATTTTGTTCAGGTATGTATGAGCAAATCAGAACAACAAACATTCCAATATAAAGAAATAAGACCTATATTCATAGATGTTCCACTTTATTCTTGCTTAAAAGCCCAAAATATAAAATTATTCTTTTATTTATTAGAAAAAATACCTTTTTATAACTTTATTGATTTAGATTATTATAAGGCAAAATTCCTTGCTCACCTTAAACGTGAAAATGTAGAAGAGTTTTTAGGGATACTCAACATAAAAGAAAAAATAAATAATAATTTAATCCATCTTTTATTAGATATTATTCACAAACAAAATGAATTTGCTATTGATTTTCTTTTAGAACAAAAATATGAATTAGAAAATTCACTCACCTCTTTGGTTACAAAAAATTTCACACAAGATGAATTACATTTCTACAATTGTTCGCTTAAGAAAACTCAATATGTAGACTTAGATAAAAAATTATCCACCAAAGTGGTGGATATTCCTAAAAAAAGCAAGCCCTTTAAAATTTAATTAAAATCACATTTTGGGCTTGAGAACACTTGTTTGTTTTTCATTGAGTTCTTTTTGCATCTTTTCATAATCCTTCTTGATTTTTTTTTCTTTCAGATAGTTATTGAAAATCTTAAGTGCTTCATCCCCAAAATCTCCTTTAGCCTTCTTTACCTCTGACTCTAGTGTGGTGAACTTACCATTTTCAGGATTGTAGAGATACCACTTCTTTTTCTTTTCCACATAAACATAGTCATACTCTTGGAAGTCGTTCTTTTGCTTATAAACTTCTAGAGATAAGAACTTCTTAGCATTTACCCCCTTTTCATTGCGATCACGACCATAAAAAACTGTCACATCTTCTTGGGCATTGTCATAGTCGTGTTTACCCACGAAATCAATCTTCTCCTTAAGAGATGAGATGTCACCAAAACCAATCAGCTTCTTAACCTTATCCACATCTTGATAATGCATAAGCAAAATAAAACCGTTATTTGAGATGTAACCATCCCAATGACAGTAAACAGATTGTACTGTTCCATCAGTATTTGCAATTGAAATCGTGCTTCGTGTTCCCATTTTTTACTCCAAATAAATTTAAAAATGGACTTATAATTTAAGTCCATTAAATTATAACCTAATTTACCAACTCTCACAATTTTCTGAATGGGCTACTTCTTCTGCATATTTAAGGAAGTTCGCCATCAGACCAGACTCCTCAATAAAACTTTGCAAAAGTGTATTTTTGGAATGCTCGTTCCAACCCTGCTCAGCACACAGCTTTTCCCAACTCAGCTTATCGTTTACTTTTTGCTTCATATTTTTCTCCTAGTAGAACTATTATCACCAATTACAGTTGAGCCAAAACAATCAGAAGGTTGGCACATTCTGACACCTTCATACTGTCATATTCTTTCATTGTCACTTCACAAGAAGCCATCTCAAATGCCTTAGCTGGCACCTTCATGCCCAGCTTCTTCAATTCATTGAGTTCAAGCTTCACACTATCGCCAAAATTCATCATTTCTTTTTCTCCAAAGAATTTTTTTAACAAGAGAATATTATACCACAGGTTTTTCTTTTTTTAGAAAAAATTTGTTGATTATTTTTATGTAATAAAACAACACTGAAAACTGAGCAGCTACCATGATGGGAACTACTGGCTCTATCATAGCGTATCCAGTCAAAGGTGTCATGCCTTTATACATTAAAAAGTTAAAACTTGCCAATATCCCCACAAAAGGAGCTATAAAGTAAAACACATCAGCAGACTCTTCATTATCTCTTATTTTTCTAATATTTCCCACTTTTAAATTCATATTGAATATTAAAATTAACATGAGAACTTCAAACATAAACACTCCAAAAAACATTAAGAAAATGAACACATTTGAAATATTAACAAAAAAGTTATCTTTCATCGTCATTAACATATAGTATACGGATATGGTGCTAAATGTGACAGTTGGCACATTTATCGCTAAATGAAAAAACATCTCTTCACTATTTTTCTTATTTAAACTTCCAGAAAATGAGATCAATGTAAACAAGAATAATGATACTAAAGCAGACAATACAAAGAAGAAACTTCCCATCACACCAAATAAATTAATTATCACTAAATTGCTCATCAAAGACATCAAACTTAAGCCTAAAGCTACCACAGATAAGCCCATTGAAGCTGTATTGAGATTCACAATATTTTTATTCTCATTTTCGCTACTACCATTTAAAATCAAATCTGACAAAAATATTGCCATTTGTTTTAAAATTTTAAAACCCAGGTAAAAATAAAGAGCCATTAATCCTACCAACAAATATTCAACGATACTGAAAACACCAGGAACAATAACAATAGCAAATAAAACAGTTGCACTTAAACACACTACATTCGTCAAGAAATAATTTATATTATTTTCATTACTTTTATTTTTTATATTTAAATAAAACATATGAAAATTAATTACAGAGAAAAACAAAAATCCCAAAAGAACTGAACCAAAAAGCATCAAGCCTTCACTGTCTTTCTTTAAAAAATCACACATTGCTTTAAAATTACCTACTTCATATCCATTTTGTTGAAGTATAAACAACATGTGCATAAAAAATATAAATACAACCCCACTGTTTACAATGGGTGCTAAAACATATCCTTGTTTTTTTTCCATATCTTTCCTCCATTTATTCTACTATTTTTTATAGCAAATTAAATTTTCAAATCAATTTTGTGTTATAATTCTCAAATTAAAATTTTTAATCTTGGAGAATATCAAACATGAGTGGACAAGATATCAAACACATTCAAGAAGATGGACGTGTATTTATTGATATGCCAAATGATGATAGCAACCCTTGTCTTGGTTGTGGTGTTTGCTGTACACATTTTAGAATTTCTTTTTACTTTGGTGAGCTAGATTCTCAGCCTATGGGGTTTGTTCCAAATGAAAAAACTACGAAAATCAATGATTTTTTTGCCTGTATGAAAGGCACTGAAACTGGTGGTCGCTGTATCGCTCTCCAGGGAACTCCAGGAGAAAATATTTCTTGTGAAATTTACAGCAATCGCCCCACTCCTTGCCGTGAATTCCCCGTCTTTATGGAAGATGGCTCTCCGAATCCAAAATGTAATGAGCTTCGTGCCAAAGCAGGTATTCCACTTATCCCAAATAAAAACTTATACTCTTCAGAAACAAATTAAGGATTATTATGAAAATCATTCCCGTTATTCATCATATTGATGACACCACTACATTAGAACAGGCAGAACTTGTTTCTAAAACTTCTTCTTATGGCATTTTTCTTATTTCCATGACAGGTGACAATCAAAACTTGCCCATGCTTGGTAAAGTTATTAAGGCTAAGCATCCAAACCTAAAAGTTGGACTTAATCTTTTGGGTCAATCAGCAATTAAATCTTTAGATTACAGCCTATCTTTTGATTTAGATATGACTTGGAGTGATAACCCAATTGTCACTAGTCAATCTATTTCAGAAGAAGCCAAAGAAATTTCTAGCATTATTAAAAATAATTCTCATTTATTTTTTAATTCAGTTGCTTTTAAATACCAGTCTGAAGAATCTGACCCAAAAAAGGCAGCATCCAATTCTGAACTTTTAGGATTTATCCCAACGACATCTGGTTCAGCGACAGGTAAAGCGGCAGAAGTATTGAAGATTCAAGAAATGGCAAATGCTCTTAAAAACAAATGCCTTGGTCTTGCTTCTGGCATAACCCCACAAAATGTCCAAGCTTATTCACTTTTTGTTGAATATGGTTTGGTTTCTACAGGTGTTTCTAAAAACTTTCACGAATTTGACCATTATAAACTTGAACAGCTTCTAAATAATGCTCAAATCTAATATTTCAACTCAAAAGATTCCATACTTAGTTGATGGTTATACTATTCATGCACTAAATATATTAATTCATAAAGAATCTGGAATTCAGCAAATCGTTAGCATCCCATCTCAAATTGGGTGCAATAACTCTTGCTCCTTTTGTATTTCTAAAGACCAACCTTTGGTTAGAAACCTGAAACAAAATGAAATTCAAGAAATCATTAATCTTATTCCAATAACAGGAACACATACAGAAATTTCTTTCACCGGGGAAGGAGAACCCTTACATAATCTGAAAAACATTAACCCAGTTTTAAAAAACAATCGTTTTGATTCTGTTAAATTTGCTTTTTCTGGCTTAGGAAGTCATTTACTTCAAGATATTGATACAGATATCCCAATCACGATTCAGTTTTCTTTACATCATGCAAACCAAATAAAACGAAATAAAATGATACCCAAGAGTGATAACCTAGAAACCATTAGAACCAATCTATTAAAATATCAGTTTAAATTTGAAAAAATCAACATCAATTATGTTGTAGCACCAGGCGAAAATAATTCAGAAGAAGATTTCAAACTCTTAGAAGAATTCACAATAGGAACACAATGGACAATTCTTTTTAATCCTCTTCTCACAGAAAATGAAATGGTTGAACCCTCATCACAAAATCTTAATTTACATCAAGTCAAATATTATAAGAAAATTGCCAAGTCTATCACAGATAATCATATTTATCCTTATTTAACTTATTCTAACAACTAATAAAAAATTATTATAGCTATTTTTAGATTTTTATTTATTATATTCAATTAAAACTATGATATAATAAAAATTCCAAAAGCATAACTTTCAAACAATAACACATCACAGCAAAAAGGAAAAACAAATGAGTTATAAAGAATTTTCAGGAGCTATGCGTACATCCAGTTCAAGAAACTCCAATAGACTTCCATTGTTTAGAGATGAGACTCTTGAACAACAGCGAAAACGCAGGGAAAAAGAGGCAGCATACCAAGATTTATGGAACAAGCGTTGGATGCGAGAACAGGATAATTCAACTAAGTAATTTTTATATGAAATTGCATAAAAAACATAAACAAAAAAAAGGAAAATAAATGAACGAATTATCAAAAAATATTGTAAAACAAGCAGAAATTTTTGCTTGTAAAACTGTTCCAGAACAATGGCTGGGTCCAGAAGAACCTAACCCTAAATGGTGGCAAGCACGAGATTCTAAAATTATTGAGTTAGTTATTAAAGAATGCTTGGAAAGTAGCTTAATTGGAGAATGGGAGTCTCAAAAGATTCACAAGATGTTTGAACTTAACTATAAGCCGAAAATGCAACCCAACCCAGACTATGGTGATTTATTTACTGTCAAAGAATGGGATGAATCTGTTAAGTTTGGTGCTTTTATTCCAGATGATGGTGATGGCTATTGGGCAACTGAAAAAGAACATGCTTATATTTCTGTGTGGGATGAGAAGCCCGATTGGGCAACACATGTTGTTTGGTTTAATAAATAATAAATAAATAAATAAATGGAGGTTTCTTCTGAAATCTCCTATTTACCTCTCATTAAAAATATCTATACATATTTTCTTTAACAAATATCACAGCAAAATCCTTTACACCATAATAACCATATTCATCAAAATAATCCAAAGAATAACTAAATCTTTAAAATTCTTATTAAACTTGCAAAATGAAAAAAATTTAATACTATTGAAAAAATAGTAGAGGTTTATATGAGTAGCTTAAGTAATGTTTTTGGAATTTCAGCCAGTGCCTTAGCAGCACAATCCATGAGATTAAATGCAACTGCTTCTAATTTAGCTAATGCTGATAGCATTACAGGACCAGATGGCAAACCATATAAAGCTAAACAAGTTTATTTTCAGCCAACACAAATCACACCAGAAAACCCTAATGTTCAAGGTGTTAAAGTTTCTCAAGTCTTAGAAAGCGATGCTCTTCCAAAACTTGAGTACGACCCACATAGTCCTTATGCTAACGAAAAAGGATTTGTTCAGAAATCTAATGTTAATGTCATAGAAGAAACTACCAATATGATTTCTGCTTCCAGATCTTATGAGCAAAACGTTGATGTCATGAACAGCGCTAAAAACATGATGCTCAAAGCTCTAGAAATTGGTAGATAATTCAACTTTTCTTCTAAATTTCCCTTTTCAATTCCCAAGTATTCCTACTTGTTTTTTTAAACACAATGTTTCTATTTTTAAGAGCTTTCCTTTCTACTGTCCCCACAGGAAGCTCTTGCGCATCTACTTTCAACATATTAGAAACGTCACTGTTGTTTAAATAAACTTGAGAATTCATCATAGATGAAAAAAGACTAATCACTACAATTTCTGCTAGCAATTTTTTTACCTTTAACTCAAGAATTATTATTTACTTGCTGTGACTCAAAGACACCTTGAGACACCATAAGTTCAAAAGTTTGATAAAGCTTTTCAAACTTCATTTGATAAATTGTTTGAAGACCAACTAGGGCATTCATCATCTCATCTTCAGATACTTCACGGTTATCACCAGAACTATATACTGTTTTAATGTCATCCACAACACCCCAACAATCCATAATTTGTTCTTCAAGGTCAAATCTGTCATTCATACCATTTTTTTTCATTAAAACCTCCTGTTGTAAACATTTTAGGATTGTATTATATCACTTTTTTTAGAATAAATACAAATTATTTTAATCAATAAAATCAATAAAAAAACAAAAAAAATCACCTAACCATAAAAACATTGATTTACCCTTTTTTTTTGTTATATTGAAATTTAAAATACATAATTAGGATAATTATATGCAATCATTTAAAAACAAAAGAGGTTTTAGCTTACCAGAGATTCTAATTGTAGTGGGCATTTCCACTACTTTGGCTGTATCAACATATATTGTTTACGATAAGACAACCACACAAAATAACATTAAAGAAGAACTCCAAAACTTAACCTTAATTAACGACTCTATTAGATTATGGTCTTATAGTAAAAGTTCTTATTCTGAATTGAATAACACACTTGTACAAAATCTCAGCCTAGCTCCAGAATCAATGAAAAGTGGAAACCCTGGAGAATTCTTACATGCTTTTGGTGGTAATGTAACATTTGCTGGCGCTGGCGAATCATATACGATTACTTATAATGCTGTTCCAAGAGCAGATTGTGCTAAATTTATTTCTGAATCGTCCACAATGTTTGACCGTGTTTTAGTAGGCTCTACTATCGTAAAATCAGAAAATGACAAAAACCTTAATGTAGCAGCAGTAGCAGCAGCTTGTGAATCTGGAAACCTCCAAAATATCTCTTTAGTTTCTATTTCTCAATCAAAATCTGCCTCATGCACTACTTGTACACCAGTTGCTTATAACAATACAGGAGTTGTTCCAGTTCCCGCTACTCCAGGTGGAACCGGTGGTGGAACTTCTCCAACTTATTATCCTTGGCCAGGAGCACCTAGTCCAACTCCTAGCCCTACTCCATCACCTGGTCCAACACCTAGCCCAGCACCCGCTCCTAGTCCAACTCCTTCTCCATCACCTAGCCCTAGTCCTAGTCCAAGTCCAACCCCCTCTCCAACTCCAACTTGGCCAAGCCCAACTCCTTCACCAAGCACCAGTCCATCTCCAACTCCAAGTCCAGCACCCGCTCCTGCTCCATCACCTGCTCCTTCTCCATCACCAGCAGCAGTTGACCCAGCTTTAGCACCTTATAAAGTTGCCGGAGGAATTCTTTCTTTAGCTGATAATCCAACAGCAGTAAGTGGAACACTCCAATTTTATAAAATACCCAATGAATATGTTACTTATCGTGATGTGATAGATAGTGCCACTGGTGAAGTAAAAACCATGTACCAGTCCTTCTTGCCACCAGATCCAGCATCTAAAAATCACAACCCTGGTAATGTTACCATGCTTTCTTCTAGCTTGTTAACTGATTCTGAAATTGCTTCATTGACACATAACTATTCTGCTAATGCCATAAGCAATAATACTCAAACTGTAACACCTAAGGTTGATTTTACTAAACAGCTTAGCTACAGATCAATAAAACCAGCCACAGATCATCCTGATGCCAACCCACAAGAAGTTACTATCACTTATAATTCAGTCTATACATTCACAGACAATCCTTATACTTATGACTTCTTAGAAAATGGTCAAGGAAATTGGACCTACACTTTACCATCTATAACTTATGAGCCAATCTATAGAGATAATTGGGAATATCTTAGAACTGAGACTCAAATTATAGGCTATACTCCTGGAGCTTGTCCAGCACCTGCTCCCGCACCTGCACCTGCACCTGCTCCTGCTCCTGCTCCTTGTGACCCACCAACTCCAATTTACGGTCCAGTTGATATCTATGGTAATGTACAAAGAATTTATGATTGGAACGTTGTAGTATCTGACACCACATATTCAGAAACTGCAACTCTATTCTCTTCAGAGTTCTCTCCACTGTAATTTATATCTTAATTGATTTTTTAACTTCTTTTTTGTTCGCCAACTCCTTATTTAAATTGTTGGCGAACAAAATTGCTTTTATTTCAAAATATAGCTCGGAATCTTTAATTTCTTCTAAAGATTCATCTCTTATATTCAACTCTTTCCAATTTATCTCTTTATTTAATTTAAATTCTTCATATTTTGTTTTGAAAAATTTTTCTAAATTATCATTTTGAAACCCAAACTGATTCTTATGTTTGCTATATATATCTTTAATATTGTTTGCTAAAAAACTGAAAAATATTTTATTTTGCTCTTCATTTAAACAGTTTATCAATACTTCGCTTTTAAAGACTTCCAATCCATTTAGCTTATTTAAAGGAATTTTCTCTATATTCATTTTTCCTTCTTTATCTTTTTTAAACCAAAGATTATCCAAAAAATCTTGAATTTCTTTTTTTTGTTCATTATTTAAACTGTTTTTTTCAATGTCTTCTTTAGTTAAACCATTAAATTGTAAAACACCATTTTTATCGAACCTTACATTAAAAAATTCTAAAATATTCACTAAGTTACTCTTCCCGCTAAGCTTTTCAACATAGATATCAAACAATGAATATTCTCCTATTTTATTTTCATATAGAAATTCATATCCTTCTTTTTGACATGTTTCTCTAAGTCTATTTATAATAGCTACATTATATTTATCTTCTACCTTTCTATAACTTCTAGAACTTACTGATAATGTTATGTAATGCTTTGATAAATGATTTGAAATTGTTTCAAACCCATATAAACCTTTTTTAGTTTGCTGGAACATTTCTTCTTTATTTAAAAAAAGATAACAGTAATCCATATTACTGGTTTTCTCTAAATTTCCCAAAACAATTTCTCTAGCATCTTTGCTTCTCATTGTCATACCAAAGGATTTTAGAACCTCTTTAAATAATCGCTTGTCTGTGCATTCCAAAGAAACTTCCAATATCTTATCTCTTTGCTCTTTAGTGAATCTGTCTTTTTTGTTTAAAACAGAATCAACAATAACTTGTGTCTCTTCTGATTTTTTGTTGTAAATCATTCCTACTTTTCTACTCAACAAACTAATGAAATGACTAAATTCTTCATTTTTCATCACTTCCGTTTCTTTTACACCATTTTTAGTTTCCCAAAATATCTTAATTCCATCATCTTTTTTCTCTAGAATATTTAAAATAATTTGTTGCTCTTTTTCTAATAGTTTTTTATCGCAATTTTTAGCAATAATTTCAAAACCCTCTTTAGTAAGATATCCATAAGAATATCTCATTGCTGCTATCTTAAATAAATTCCAACCATCTTGCTCTATTTCTCTAAAAAGTTCTTTATGCTTTTCTTCAACTTTTTTTACTACCAAATCTACTATCTTAGAATTATTATTCTCCAACAAAATATATAAAAAATCAGATATTTTTTTATCTTTTAATACATCATCTTTTAATGATATATTCCTAACCAATCCTTTTTCATCATCAATGGATTTGTGTTTGGTTTTTAAAGAATAATTAAAATCTTCTAAAACCTCCAGCAACTCTTTCGCAAATGCCTCTTCATTCTTTAATTTTAAAAATGCTACTAATAAGCTGTTATTTTTTTCGTCAACTCTTAAAACATCTTGCTTGAAAGTCTCTCTATCACTTTCAATAATATCTTTAAGTATGGTTATATAATTTTTATTTATTAAATTATTTATTTTTTCACTAAACATTTTTACATCCTTAATTCTTTTTTCTTTTCAGTATCTCTCATTGTGGTTATAAGATCTTGTATCTTTTCATTTTGGCTTCCAACCAAATACACCCCATGTTTTTGTAAGTTTTTAGTCTCTCGGGCATATTCATGATCACCACTTACAACCACTCTTTTATTAAAACTGTTAGCTATATTTTCATATCTTTCTTTTGAAATACTTCCACTTGGTTGAGCTATACTATCTTCTAACGATTCAATCATTTTTGACTCTATTGATTCATTTTCAAACTTCTTTTCTATGCTTTTGTAAAAATCACTATGAGGACTCATATCAGAAGCCATTGCTATTTTAAAAAATTTACTAATTGGTCTGAAAAATGGTGTATACATAGCAGGATTTGCTTGCTCATATCCACCCAATGGAGAATTAACAGCAGTAAAGCTAATTTTTACTCCTTCTTTTAATTTACCCATTTCTTCTAACAAATGAATTGCCTTTTTGGACACAACACCACCTAAAGAATGTGCAATAACATTAATCTTTTCAGAACCTTCACTCTCTAGCTTTTTAATATGCAATGCTATTATTTTCGCATTCTCATCCATATATTCAATATTATGTGGATGTTCACCATTCTTAGCTTTTCCAATAAAGCCATAGATGGAGACATTTTTATCTTTTATTTTACCTATGTGTTCATCCCAAAAATGATATGTGTCGTTCACCCCACCCACAAATACATAACTTTCTTTTGAATTCTTGTCTTTTTTTATTACATCAAACCCATTTTCTACAATAACTTGGTTAACTGCTTCTTTTTCTATTAAAAAATCACTGCTTATTTCTTCATTGGCAAAAGCAGCATTAGAAGCTGCCACAGCAACACAAAATGCTCCAATCAATAAGAATTTATTTTTATTTTTCATTTTAATCTTTAAATTTAATTAATTGTATTAAAGTATATTTAACTACTTATATTAATTATACTTTCATTAAATTTAAAGTAAAACTTTTTTAGACTTTTTTAATGTTTTCTAGATTATCTCTATCAATGTTTATGACTTCTTTTATTCTGCTTTTTATTTCTAAAGTCTTATAATTGTTCTTTTCTTCTATGATTTGTGGAAATTTATCTACATTATAAAAGCTCCCCACTATTTGGGTTTTTTCAATCAAAAAACCTCTGAATTTTTTAAATAAATCATAATTTACTTTATTCGCATTTCTCCAAAAAGCATTAATATCCTTTTGAAAACAAAGACCTTTTATATCATACATTGCTTTTCCTAATGCCATTACTGGTATTTTATGGTACAAAGCAGATAGACCTGTTGTGCTGTTTATTGTGATTAATCCTTTTGAGTTTTTAAGTAAATTCGGCAAATTTAAATCGTGAACATAAAAAACTCTACCCTCTAACTTAAATACCCTTGTTAAAATTTCTATGAATTTTGTGTAATCATGATAAGGTATATCTAATGGATGTTGCTTGATGATTAACTTATCTTCTTTATATCCAAACTTAGAAAAAGATTTCATTGTGTCATAAATAAATCTCTTATTATTTCTGAAGTTTGAATGCTCTTTGATCTGGCTGTCATTGTATACCTGTAAAGCAACTAAGAAGTATTTCTTACTCCACTCTTTACTCGCCATGTTTTCTATACCTTTCTCTCTTATCTTATAAACTTTCTTTTTCCAATAAGACTTTATCCAGTATCTTGCTGATTGGAAAATATCCCCATCTTTATGGTGAATGTAATTTGGATAATCTTTTTTCCCCAATCCCAAGAAAATCCAATATAAAGCTGCTAACTTAGTTAAGTCTCTCATCGTATGAAAATGTGTGTTTTGCATACTCTTACTTTCATTGAAGTCTTTTTCTAACTTTTCTCCAGACACTTTATACTTTGATATTTCTTCTTGTATCGTATTCATCAATATGGAATTAGCATTAACCCCATTAATTTCTAGAGTGATATAGTTAGGTCTTATATAACCCTCTTCAAAAACAAAAACCTGAATGCCAACTTCTTTGGCAATCTCTATTGCCACCTTATGTAAAGGTCTACAATCTCCAAATAAAACTATACCATCTATATTTTTCTCTATAATAAATAACTTTAAATATGAACCAAATTCATTCATTTGACCATTAAAGTCATACACATTTTTAAGCTTTTTATCTGTGAAAAATTTATCTCCACCATTAAAGTTTATTTTATGTGGAATAGCACCACCCTTTAAAAATTGCCCCATTAAATTGTTGAAAAAATAACCAATGGGTCCTTGAAGCAACAAAGGTCTTTTTAACTTACTCATTAAACCAGTGCTTGTATTGTCTTTATACACAATTTCACCTTCCTTTTGATTTTATTTATTATTGTTTTGTTTATTTTTTTATTTTTAACACTTGATAAATGTCTTATCACACTAAGAGCATTTGTATAAGCATTATCCTTTGGGAACTTATATCTTGGATATACACCATAACAAGCGAAAATCAACTCCTCTTTTGTTACTTTTCTTCTTTCCCTATGGAACTTTTCATGATCATTTGTTAACCCATATCCACCATAAAATGGTAATCCATATGTGAAAACTTTCTTTTCTCTAAGAATTGCCTCTAAACCTGCTGTTGATGTGATCACATGAACTTCATCCGATACATTGAAACATTCAATAATGTTCCCATCTTTTTCCATGTAATAAATATTGTTTGGAAAATTTTCTTTTAAAATTCTCATATTCTCTTCTGGAGATTGAGAGCAACTTCTATTTCCAGATAAAATGTCAGGATGTGGCTTATACACTATTACTTCACCACTTCTTAACTCACTGACTTTTTCTAATAGTTCGTAATCATTTTTAATTTTAACAGAACCTAATAATATTGAAGCATCTCCCTCTACTTGACCCACTACCAATATTATTTTCTTGCCTTCATGAATCTTTCTTATATTATGAATACTTAATTCTGTCCCAACATTGTATTTTGTTACTTTTGAATCTATTAATTCTTTTATGATTTTTTGTCCTATTAATAATTCATATTTTGTAAACTTTTCGTTGTTTAGTATTTTTTCTAAATCACTTTCTTTTTTAGGATTAAAATAAATACCACTTTTATCCACCACCAAAGATAATGGTGCTTCTATATCTGAACCTAGACCAGATGATCTAATAAAACCATCTTCTATACATAAAAAAGAACCAAATTTGTTTTTTTCTTCAGCATATCCCCAAGTGGCCACTTCTTTATTCTCTTTTCTAGCTAAACTTAAACTTTCTTCTGAATAGATATATTTACTTTTATTTACACCTAAAAACTTATTTAAAACGGTTTTTTTCCATAACTTTGTATTGTAAAAAACCAATTCGTTAAACTTTTTGTGTCTTTTTTGTAAAGATATATACTCTAAAACATCTAATAATTCACCTTTTTTCTCAGTAAATGGATTTACATATTCTGTTAATTTTATGGCTAATGCTGTAAATATTTCCCCTACACTTCTATTTTTAATTCTTCTATCTGTCTTCTTAAAGTCTATAGTTGCTCCCCAATTAGCATAAAAAGGAACTCCATAACAAATGACAGTTTTACCCCTCAATAAAGCATCAAAACCTACTTGGGATGTTACAACATGGATTTCATCCATATAACTAATTACTGAAGGAGCATTCTCATTTTCTTTTATTAAAATGATTTTTTCTTTATCTATATCGCTTAATTTTTCAATTTCTCTGAGCAAATATCCTTGCTTTTTACCCATATAAACTTCTGGATGAATTTTTACATATATATTAGAATTACTGAAATCATTCATAGCATTTTTAAACATGGAAGAAAAATCAGCAGCACTTGCCATTCCAAACTCTATACTTTTATCTCCAAAAGTTTGATCTATCAACAGAATATTCTTTTTTCCATTTTGAACCAATTTATCTTTTGTAAAATCAATCCCATCATTGTATTTACTGATGTTGTATTTAATAATCATTTCTAGGCATAACTCATAGTAATCATTTTCTTCTTTACTTATCTGCCAATCAGAATTTAATAATTCTTCCAAATTGGATTCTTCCAAACTATTGTAATAAATGCCTTTCATGCTTTTATATAAGCTATAAGAATGATCTTCCAAACCATAAGAACGAAATATACCATCTTCCAATCTTAGAATAGGAACATCTCTTTCTTTTGCTTCTTTTTCAGCAAGCTTATTGACTTCGTTTTTGTCTATACCCCAAACTGCTGCTAATGTAGTTTGATTGCTAAAGTCTTCTAAAATTTTAGAACCAAAATAAACATCTAAATATTTATTTCTTCTTATACCTTTGCTTTTAATAGTTATCATATTTAACTCCAAAGCAATATTTACCAAGTAATTTCACATTTTTCTTCTTTGATTCCAAAAAGAATTTAGCAGTATTGTGCTCTAGCTTCTTTCTTTTCTTGTATGGTAAAAATTTCAACATCATTTTAAATACTATTTTGTTGAGCATGTTGAATCTAATGTCTTGATAATAATTATGGACATTGTTTAATACTGCCCCAGTATATTTATCTTCAAAATAAACTCCCTCAAGTATATTTTTGATACTTTTCTTATCGTTTAAACAATAATTTAATGGTAAATTCATAATGTAGGGGTCAAAATAGATATGTTTTAATCTATCTTTATGGAAATTCTCAAATTTGGCAATAACTTCTATGGTCTTATTGTGTAATTTATTTAAAAAATCTCTTCTCAATTGCTCATTTTCTTCTTCAACCTGGTAAACAGCATGAACTTCACCATTTTCATTTCTCTTGAATTTAATAAATGAACAATCTTCACTACTGAACATGGTTTCATACAATGGAATTTTTTTGATAATTTCTTTGTTAGAATTTATCTTATTGTCAAAATTACCCAAATAAGATTTAATATCATTTCCATATCTGTAAACTTTATCTATAGCCTCATAAAATGTAATTAGATAATATCCATTTACTTTTTTGTTTATCAAATTAGAAATTGCTCCTTGCATGGTTCCTGTGTAGCCAATATCCACAACACCAATCTTTTCACTGTCTAAAATTCCTTCATTTCTTAAATAATCAAGATACAATTGTTTTTCTTGAAATGCTATTTCAAAAATTCTTTCTTTTATTTCACTTAGAACTTCAATAATCCTATTGTTGTGGGCTTTTTGTGTAACTTTTGAGTTCTTATCAAAACCATATTTTTCAATAACACTTATATAGTCTGACTCTTCCAAGCTAAATCTTTGATAAAATAAATCTTTGATTTCCACATTGGTATAAGGAATTTTTAAGATATTCAATATCTCATAAAATGTATTGAGCTTTATTGTGTTACATGCTTTGCGAGATGCTAGAACATAATGACTTCTAGGAGCATTTTCATAATTCTTTGCCAAAATATCATAGGCTTGTTTCATTATCTTTCCATCTCTGGCTAAGAAATAAAGATCTTCAATCCCATCTCTGATACTTGTTTGAATAAGCCACTGAGTAAATCCAAGAACCAATGGAGCAAATCCAAACCTTGCTAAATCTTCTGTTGTTTCAAGAAAGTTATCTCTTTCTATATTTTTCTCAAAAGCAATCATTCCATGAAAAAAATCATGATTGAAGTGAGCAATATCTTTGGTTGAATAAAAAATCTCTTTATAGAATTTACTTTCTATGTATTTTTCTTTCCTGGATTTTTCATATTTAGTGTCTAAACCATACTTCTTTCCATTGATAATGTCTGCTTCATAGTTATCACCAACATGTAAGACTTTGTTTTTTTTATCTATATTTTGGAAAATAAGATCATATATTTTCCCATTTTGCTTCTTTAACCTTAATTCTGAAGATAAGAAAATACAATTATCTTCTACAAAATATTTATTATTCTTCAAAAATAATTGAATGGTTTTTTTATCAAAATAGGTGTCGCTGATTAAGATAATATTTTTATTTTCTATCTTAGCTTGATTAAATAACTCCAAACCTTTTTCTTTAGGAATAAGATATTGTCCCTCTAAACTAATTTCCAATTCTTTTATTTCTTCAATCAAATCATTCGGAAAATCTGTCAACAAAGCTACTTCCTGATAAATTTCATCAAAATTAACTTCTTCAACACCATTTATTTTATTTTTATCTATCGCATTTTTTTCTGCTAATTTTCTAATATAGCTGAAATTGAAATTTTGAATATTATATTTATCTTCTAACTCAAAAGACATTAAATGAAATATATTTATTGGATTAAATACTTTTCTTTCCAATAATGTATCAAATATATCAAAAGATATGACTTCGTATTGTTCAAACATGATTATGATTATGTTCTCTTGTTAGAATTTCAATACAACGGCAGCACCAACGGCAACTTGGTATATTAACTCAGTAATGTCTTTGATCCATTGGGTATTTTTCATGTCTACTTTTGGCAATACCATGATTTCATCACCCTTTGCTACGACAACATTTCCTGAACTCCAGCTAGATTCTTTTAATCTAATAGCACCAGAAGATTTTCTGACTAAAATCTTTTCTTTATTTGCATTACTTAAATATCCACCCGCTCTTTCAATATAGTCTTCTAAATCTAAGCCTTGCTGCCAAACTAAAGCGGTTGGTTGTAACACTTGTCCACTAATACCAACTAAACCACTCTTACCAGCAATTTTAATCAAATCACCATTCTCTAAGTATATCTTAGAAAAATCTTCTTTTCTCTCTAAAATCACCTGACCTTTGGGTTCAATTTTTTTAGCAGACTCTATAAGCTTTAACATCATGTTAGCTTCTTTTTCTCTTAACTCAGCAGCATTTTTTGTGCTAGAACCAGTAGATAAAAGATTATTTTCAAGCAATCTTATGGATTCAAGAATACTTTCTTTTTGTTTTTGCTTAACACTTAATCTAAATAACTGTAATGATTCTAAATCTGTTCTATTGTTTTTCTTTAATTGTTCAACCAAATCTTGAATTGTGCTACCAATTGGCAACACAATATCTTTCTCTGAATCGTGTTCTCCTTCAACCCTAATGCTTACACTATTTAATTTTTTATCTAAAGTTAAACTTACAGTATCATCGTTTTCTAAGAAAATATTTTTAGTGTCTAAACTATCATTTAAATCATAAGATAATGTAACAATATCATTATTGTTTTTCTTTGTAATAAACACCTTATTTACACCAGTTTCTGGCTGAGCATACTCAATAATTTTATCCAAACTAATTTTCTTATTAAATTCAAATTCAAAAGCATTTCTGACATTACCTTCTACATTAACTTTACTCTTTCTTGGTAAAATTTGAATAATATCTCCATCATTGAATTGTAATGAGTCCATATTTCCGTCCAACAAGAAAGAATATAAATTAAAGCTGTTTTTTACTTTATTATTTCTTAATACATTAACTTGTAAAAATGACCCCCTTTGTGGATCTATTCCACCAGCTTTATCAATATAGTAAAGTAAACTATCTGAAGATAATCCCGCATACAAACCAGGCTTTCTTGCAAAACCAGACACATACACTTTAACGGGCTGCTCATTATCTAATGTCACATAAGATTTAACATTTTTGAAAATCTTACCTATTGCTTTACCTACCAAGTCATTTAGTTTAGAGTTCTCAACACCTACTATTTTTATTGGTCCCACTTCAGGAATAAAAATATTTCCTTGTTTATCAACCACTAACTTTAATTCTTGCTCTATAGCACCCCATATTTTTACAATAACTTTATCCGAAATTGATACTTTATAATTCTCATTAAACCCTTGGATGTTTTCTTGAGAAAAGTTTCCATTAAATATCCACTCTCCAAATACTTTAGAGTTTCCTATATGGTCTGAATTATTATTAGACCTTTCTCTATCTATTTTGGGTTCAATTGTTTTTTTGTCAAAATCTTCATCCTTCTTCACTTTATACATAGAAGAATTATTACTTCCACTTTGCTTTACTCCATTAAGACTGTAGGGCTTACCATGTGGGTTATATAAATTTTCTTGTTTTTGTTGCTGTAGTCTTTGCTGCTCAATATATTCTGCGCTTTGTTGAGCTAATGCACAAACATTAAATCCAAATGTTGCTGTTAAAAATAAAATTACTTTTGTTTTCTTCATACTATACCTCTATTCTTTATATTCTTTTACTTATGTTCTTTAACTATATTTTTTAATAATGACACTATACCAAAAAACATCCCAAACCCTATTATTGCTAATAAAATATCCATTTTCTTATTTGGGTATTTGGGATAATCTGGAACCTGTGGTGAAGACACCATTACTATTTGCTTTAATTTTCTGGCAGCATCAATTTTAACTTTCTCATACGTTATTAAAGCACTTCTATAGGCTTCTATATTTAAATTTAATTCACCCTCTAACAACTTATACTCATCCGTATAGTCGCTAATTGATTTTTTACTGTCTTTGCCACCAATTAATTTCTTTCTCTCTTCCTCAATCTGATTTTCTAAATATTTTATGGTTTCAACTAGTATTATCATTTGTGGAGCATTTTCCTGAACAAAAGATTTTTTAGCATTATACTCTGCTTCAGATTTTATCTTTGCTTCTTCTAATAACATTATTTTTCTTGATGTTTGACCTGTCTCTGCTTCAGGAGTAAATAAATTTTTGTCCTTTTGATAACTCAACATTTTCATTCTAGAATCATCCAGTCTTTTTTTTATCTCCACTATCTTTTCTTCTATAAACCTAACCTGCTCTTTAGCTCCCTTGTGATTGTTCTCATTCACAAAGTCTTCTGATTTTTTAATAATATGATCCATCACTTTTTTAGATAAATATGGGTCATAAGTTTCTACTGAAATCTCTAAAGTTCCTGTTTCTATATTAAATAATGGCTTAACTTTTGCTTTAAAATAATCCAACGATAACTCTTTATACTTTTCATCATTTAGTCTATATAAAATATCCATACTAGGACTAGCCCAATGATCTAATATTTTATATTTACTGTTTAATTCATTTAACATGTCTGCTGAGTTAATATATTCTTTTACAATCATCAAATCTCCAGCAGAAGAGCCCTGCATGCCTGCCATCAATAAGGCTTGAACACCACCAAAATCAGCACCACCAGATATGTTTTGAATAACTATACTGGAATTTGACACATATCTTGGTTCAGCAACAAAAAATGTGTATGCTGTAAAAACAGTTACTGGCAATACGAAAATTGACATGAACAGTTTATTTTTGCCAATCTTATTTGAGCTTGTTTTGTTTATAGCTTTTTCTTTATTTATTATTTTGTTCCAAAACTTCATAATTTCCCTTTGTGTATATCTCTATAGCAGCATTTAAATCTTTTGTATAGACCAATTTACCTTTATTTAATAGAATTGCCGCATGACAATTATCTTTTAATGTATTCATGTCATGAGACACCATTAATAGCGATGATTTTTTATATATTTCTTTAAATGCTTCCGTTGCTTTTTTTCTAAAAATTGCATCTCCTACTGAAGTAATTTCATCCACTAAATAAATATCAAAGTCAAATCCCAAACTCAAGGCAAATCCTAACCTTGCTCTCATACCATTAGAATATTTCTTAATTGGCATATCAAAGAAATCTCCTAATTCTGAGAATTCTTCCACAAATTTTAATTTATCTTTTATTTGTGATTTATCTAAACAATAAATACTGCATACAAAAAAAGCGTTCTGTCTTCCTGTAAGTGACGGTTGGAATCCACCAGTTAAACCTAGTGGCCAACTGATGGTTCCGTTTGTTTTTATCTTCCCACTATTAGGGTACTCTACTCCACCTAACAACCTTAGAAATGTAGATTTCCCAGCACCGTTGGGACCTAGAATTGCTATGTTCTCACGAGGCAAAGATATAGTCACATCATCCAAAATTTTTTTCTTGCCACCGTTTGATGTGACATAAAATTTTGATACGTCTAATAACCTTATTTGTTCTTGCTTGTTCATATCAATCCATCCTTAACCTATGCTCTTGAGATACAAAAGCGGCTATACCCATGAAAATAAAAAATAGACAACAACCCCAAATATAGGTTAATTCTATATATGAACTTGTATAATTTTCTATAAAGGCTTTTCTTAGCATCCCTAATGAATGAATAATTGGATTGTAAAATAGGAATTTTTGATACTCTCCAGGCAAACTAGAAACGGAATACATTACTCCAGACATAAAATATAATGGCTTTAAAAGCATAGTAATAATCCAATTGAATTCTTGTTTTATAGTTGCCAAAACAGCAAAGAACATTGCCAATCCAACAGATATTAACCACAGTGTTGAAAATCCAATTAAGAAATAAAATAAATTAAAATATTTAACTTCATGCCCCAATAGATGTAAAAATATCAATATTGTTGGTAAAATTAAACAAAAAATAATTCCCTCCAAAATTGCTCTTGCTAATACTGTATCTATTGGCTTTACTCTGTTATAAACCAACAATCCTTGATTTGCCTGAACAGCAGATAAGGATCTATTCAATGTATCGTTAAATAAGTTCCAGCCAATAACTCCTATGGACAGATATAACAAATAATCTATCCCAGGCATTATTCTTCCCATAACCACTCCGAATATGGCAGCAAAAACTGCAATTTGGGCAATCGGCTCTAGAAAAATCCATATGTAACCAATTTTTTTCTGGCCAAACCTGGTCTTGGACTCTCTGTAAACGAGAGCCTCAATTACCCTATACATCAAATATAACCTATCTAGAAAATAACCCATCTAAACAACTCATCCTTTATTTTTATAAAAATGGCTCAACTGTCTAACATATTTATTCTTTGAATCTTTGAAAAATAAATATGGATTCTTTTTGAACTTCATATATTTCTTAAATATTTTTGGATAATCTTGATGATTATAAGCATTATTATTTTGAACATGTGAATTATGAATTCCTACTTTATTTTCTGCCTTACCAATAATAGCAAGAGCCCCTTCCTTCCACTGACTGTTTCTTACAATTAATTCCCTGTTTTTATCATTCAGATTAGCAAACATTTCTTTATTTCCATAAACCAAAGCCGCATCACCACCACCAAACTTATTTTCCACATTAAGTTGTAAGAACATGCTAGCATCTTCTTTTTTTGGTGTTTTTGCTAAACTCATAATGGCTTGCATTGATAAATTCTTACTGAACTTTGGAATTCTCACATATTCCTTAAAGAACTTTACATAGTCTTTTGTAAAATCAATTATTCCCCTATGGGTTTCTCTAATAAATTTTATTCTTGAAGCTTCATCTTCACATTCTTGGAATTTTGCTAACAATTCATTAAATTCATTAAGTTCATAATTTGTTATAGAAAGTTCTTCTGAAGAAAGTAAAGTTTCAAACAAGAAAATATAGTCATTTAACGGATGGTAGTTTGCTGACCTTTGTTCATCATAACTTTCTAGCCAACCATCAAAAATACATTCTTCCATTAAGTTTCTTGGAGCTTCATGAGTTAAGAAATAATACCCACCAATATTGGCTTGTAAAATTTTATTTAAGTTCATCTGAATAGTTCCAGAATAACCAATATCTACAAGACAAATTTTTGAATCTTTATGGATTCCTTTGCTGTCCAAATATTGAATAAGTCCCTTTCTTTCTTTTTCTCCTTGAACCAACAACCATTCTTTGATGTCGTATAAGAATTCTGAAAGTCTTCCTAAATCATAATTCCCATTAATAGGATCTTTAGGATTTAAGTGATGTTTTTCCATAATGTCTTTTGGAACATCTTTTATGTCTATGCCAAAACGATCAGATAATAAATCTTCTAGTTTTCTTTCTCCGAAAGAAAGCCATGATAGTCTCTTGAAGTCTTCATAGGTTGAACAAGCTGCTACAGCAGTAGACCTTCTTGATAAAACCAAATAATCAGATGGTGGCAAATCTTCATACATTCCTGTTTCTTTTAAAATGTCATATATTTCTTTTAGTATCGCCCCATCTCTTGCAACGAAACATACTTTTTCTAGATTTTGACTCTTGATTTTTTCTATCACATACTGAACGAAACCTAACATCATTACGCCGCCAGCTATATATCCAAAAGCATGCAAATCATCACCAAACAAAGAAGTTTTATGGTTTTCTTCTAGTTTTTTGTTAAATCTGTTCGCAATCAATCCCATCACAATAGAGTCTGTAACCCATCTCTTTTTGATATTTTTGTCAAAGATAGATTTAAGTTCTGAATTTTTTAAACAATCAGCACTCTTATAGATGTGATGTGCTCTAATATTGAATTTTTGAGCTTGTTCTACATCAGCAGTTGAATTGTCTCCAATATGCAAAACATTCTTTCCTTTTGTTGTGATTCCATATTTAGATTCTAATTCTTTTAAGTATAAAGGATATATTGTTCCATCGTGCTTTCTCATATCCAAGTCTGCTGAAACATAAAGATTATCAAAACCTTTTATGTTTACTGCTCTTAAAAATCTCTCAATAACTTCTTTGCTGTGATAAATGTCTGTAATAATACTGAGCTTTTTACCCAATTTTTTACATAGCTCAAAATATCTCATGATATTGTATTTTTGGAATAGAACCTTTTCTTCCATTTCAATTTCAATCTCTTTAAGCTTTTTGATCTCTTCATTATTGAGTCCGCTTAACTTCTTAAGATGATGGTAAATTTGCTCTAATGTGGTTTCTTTCCAATTCCTAGCTTTTCTTGCTTCTTCTTCAGCTTTTCTTCTTAAATTGAAATATCTTAAATATTGATAACCCAATTCTTTTCTTGCTTTGAACTCAGCAAGCAAAAACAAATCATGTGGGTCAAGGAATGGTCGCTCTACCAATGTATCAAACAAATCAAAGCTGACTGCTTCTGCTTCAATAATCTTAGTGAAGAATTCATTATTGATGGTTTCAATATTTTTTTCTAATAATATTTTTTTCAACCACTCTTCTCTTGAATAGTCAACTAATTTCTTAGCCAACTCTTCACTTTCCATCTCTTTTTCTTTGTTCTCTATAATATTATTAATAATCTTTGTCTTTAATACATCTCTAAACATATATTCATCATAGAATACATTTTCTTTTAAATATTGCCATACAGCATTGTCTGCTATAGAAATATGGTCATTATTTAAGAAATCTCCAACATGATCAAAATCTGTAGAACAAACCGCATTTACATGAGACTTACCTAAAGAAAATACAGGTATTCCCAATAATGCCGCTTGGAAAGCAACACCAGAAGATACTGTAGCAACCCCATCTACATAGAACATTACCCATTGTGATACAAATGGTATGCTTTCAAACTCTTTAAAATAATGGAAGTTATTATATTTGTTTTTGAAATCAATAATGTCTTCTTCACTCAACACTTTTTGTTTAAGGTCTGGGTGCTGTGTTACAATAATTTCAATGTCAGGAGAGTTTTTTCTTAGAACATCTTCCAACATCTCTTTATGATTCTTGTATTCAGTGCAGTCATTGAATGATATATGGTTGTCTGCCTGTAAAGGAATTAAAATTTTCTTATTGTTGCTTAAGTTATCAATTTTATCAAAAATGATTTTTGGAAAGTTTTTTGATAATATTGACCAGTAAAAATTTCTTACCTTTAGTAAGGCTCTTTTGTCTTCTTTTGAAAAATTACTTTTCTTATATTTTTCCATCTGTATGCTCATTGTTGATTTATCATACACACCATTTTCATCAAAACATATTAAACTTGCCCAAGGAAATCTACTTAAGGCACCAAAAGATTCTGATACTACTTTGGAATTTATAAAAAACTCCTTTAAAAAGCTTACATTAGCTTCGTAGCCAATAATTAAATTTGGCTCAAAATCTATTTTTTTTCTTAAATATTCTCCAAACTCTTTATCGCTCATTCTTTCCACTTCTTTTTCTAATGGAACGTATTTTATATTAATGCCTTTTTCTATTAAATAATTACTGAACTTTTCATGCCCACAGAAATAAAAAGACAATTCTTCTTTTTCTACAGATTTAATTAAAACATTAAAATGAAAATCAATTGTGTTTTTTTGATTTTCAATATTCCCAACTCTTGGATCAAGAATATATACTATTTTCTTCATTTATTTTTCCTTTTTTCAAAACCATGTTTTTTTATTGTATTTTAAAACTTAAAATTTATTTGTGATCTTCATCACATCTTTATTTACTTTTAAAGTTTTAAACAAAAAGATTACATATAAAATTATCTTTTAGCAATAACTAAATAATAAAAAACCCCAAAAATTTAGGTGGAAACTCTAAAATAAAAAATAATAATGATATAATTAACACACTATTTCTCTATTTTTTGGCTTTTACACTTCCTTACTTAAGGGGTTTAAAAAATTTTTATAACTATAACGATTTATATTATTTATACTAAACCAAACAATTAAATCTTGTCATTTTTTATTCTTTTCTTTATGTCATGTTAAATTTTTAATTAGCAATTTTTCTATTTCTTTTCTTTTTTCTTGGTCTTCCACACTCATAATATAAGCACATTTCTTAATAATTGTTTGTGTAAAAATATTAATAGCTTCTTGTTCTGTGAAGTTTCCATTTCTAAATTTCATAAAACCCGATTCATCTGCTAATTTTTTCAAATTTTCATTCATAAACACTCCTTCGTATTATTTGTTTGTTGGTAAATGAAGTCTAACACTTTAATTGAGCAACCAAAATATTGCAAGATATTTTAGAGTTTAGAGAATTAATAAAAATTATATTAATGTTTAATTATAATTTTTTTATTATAATACTGGAACTTCTCCATATTTGTTTTTTTCTGTATTACCTTTTTTGATACTTAAATATATCATTAAAAATAAAAACACTAGCACTCCTAATATAGGCACTAAAGAACTAATGATAATAGCCCATAACCAATTACCGCTATATCCTAAGTCGTGAAGTCTTCTTACTATCAATGATAAGCTGGCGAACAATATGGGTCCAAAAAGTACCATTGTTATTAATATTCCTATTAGAATTAACATTAGGAACATTAAAAAACCAGTTGCTTCAACGGGAATTATCTTAATAAGAAAGTCTAATATAGGTCCAAAAAAAGATACAAATAATTCTCTACCTTTTCCTTCATTAAGGTTTTGCCCCATAATAGAGTTTATTGTCAAATAAAAAAATAACATTATAAAAGGTAAAATCACAAACATGTATAATAGGGAAGATATTGAAAACAATATGAATTCTAAATTGCTAGATCTTCCACTATATTTAAAACTATTTTTGAATGTGGACATCATTAATCTAATATGTTTATTCATTTTCTTTATTATCATTAGTTATTGTTAAAATATAAGCATCGGTTTCAACACCATACCTGAAGGGAATCCCACTATTGCCCAACCCATTCATTACATATATTTCTTTATTTTCAGATATTTCATACTTACCACTAAAAAATTTTCTACCATAACTTTCTTTACCGAGAACGTATTTACCTATGTGTTTTATTTGACCACCATGTGTGTGTCCAAAAAATGCTCTTAAAACATTTAGTTCATTCATAAAATCTAAAGCATACTTATCTTTATATTTATATTCTTTAACACCACCCTTTTTTATTTCCACCACCTTATCAATTAACATTTGCTTTAATGTTCCCCCGCCAGAAGCTCCCCATGCTAAAATTTCTGGTGAATGACACAATAAAATTCTTTCTTTATCTTTATGCTTTAGTTTTTCAAAATCTGGCAACCCTTTCATGGGATCATCTAAGCAGTCTACATAAACTGTTCCAAATTTTCCCTCTAGTACCAATGTTTCATTTATTACTAGTGTTATTCCCCTATTGAGTAGTTTTTCTCTTATATTTATAAGTCCAGGGTCTGTTTGATGCTCATGGTTTCCTGGTAAACAAAAAATTTTAATCCCATTAGCTTCTTTTATTATTTCTCTTAAAGAACTTAAATCCTCTATTTTACTTTCAACTATATCTCCTAATATAAATATAGCTTTAACCCCTTCATCTTTCATTTTCTTAAAAACATTCTTAATTTCTTTTTCATTGCTTGTCCAACCCAAGTGTAAATCAGACATAATTCCAATCTTTAATTCTTTTTTTATGTCTTTCATTTTTAGTTCAACATTTTTTATTTGTGCTTTATTGTTTTTATTAGATATAACACTCAACAAAGGAACACCCTTAAAAATAAATGATGCCAATTTAACTAAAATTTTAATCGTGTGTTTTTTCATAATTTTAAAATTTAATATAAAAAATAAAATAAATCAATTAATTTCAAAACACAAATTTTTTAAAGAAAATTAAACATTTAAAAAATAAACTAAAATTGTTGACACCTATTTTTCATACATATAAAATCTCATTCTATTTTTAATTAGGAGAAAATTTACTAATGACTAAAAAGAAAACAGTTGGTTCTAAAATTAAAACTTCTACAACCAAAATTAGAACCAGAAAGAAAAAATCTTCAGACATAAAAGAAGATTGGCCACTTACTGATTTTTCAGAAAATCCTACTGTTGGAAATTTAAATTCTATTGAAATTGGAGATTTTGTTCAACTTGAACGTAGCATGATTACACTTAACGGAAACACCTTATACATGCGTGGAGTTGAAGTTAAAGTTAAAAATTTAATTTCCCTTGATTCAGGAATTGTTATTGCTCAAGCAACTAGACATGATGGAACTGAACTTGAATTTTATGCTTGTTGGCTCAAACCAGTTCTTATTGAGGAACCTATTGATATCAATAATGAAGATTATATTTTTGAAACACAATATAATTAATCTTTGTTAGATTAAAAATTGACATTTATTTAAAAGAAAAATATCTTTATATTAATTAAAGTCTCACGATATAACGACATGAACACATCTTTTTTTCTTAAAATATTATTGTTATTTTTGGTATTGTTTTTTTTAGCATACCATACTTCATATTACTTTTTCAATGATAAGAAAATTGAATATATAGATGAGATATCTACACAAAATTTTGCTGAAATAAAACGCAACACCAAACAACAATCTTCTGAAAAATATTACATATTCAAAAACAATGAACCTAGCATTAAAGAGTTAGAAGTATTTATATCTAAGAACCTTGGAAAAATGAGCGAAGAAGAAATTAAAATGCTTGAACTCGTCAGACAAAAAAGAATTTCAGAACTTATGGCTAAAAAATATTTAACCATTATTTCTTCAAATGAAAAAAATGAAAATAAAGATAATTAATATTTAAACTATTACAATAACTATGAACATTTTAAAATACATATTCAAAACAATCATTATATTTTTGGTTATACTCTCTATTATATATATAAGTATACTTTATTTAAGACCAGACATTAGTTATAAAGACCTAATTGAACAAAAACAGTTTTGGATCATCCCAATAGCATTACTTTTTATAATTATAAATTTCACAGCACTCTTTAAGTCTATTATAAATAAAATTTTATTTTTTGGTATTTTATCTTGGGGAGCATCTCAATTTTTTCCAAAGCAAGCTGATTATATTTCTTCTTTTTTAATGAATAAAGTTCCAAACTCTTCTTCTATAAAAAGCACAGCTAATGAAATGATGACACCTAAAGATGGATCTCAACCAAAATTTCAATTTGATGAACAAAACAAATCAAATAAAAATGAAAATAAAAACAATAATTCTCAAAGCAAACCAGTTGAACAGCCACAAAAAAATAAAAATATAGATATAGAAAGCATCTCTAAAGATCCCACCAAAGCATTAAATGAAATTGAAAAAATTATACCACCAGAAATTCAACAAAAGTTAGAAGAAACGGGTATAGATATTACAAACCCAACAAAAACAATAGAAAATATTGGGAATAAAAAAACCACACCCAATTTATTAAAATAATATTTTCATAATTTATTTTTCTTAACCATAATTTCATTTTCTTTATTATGGTTTTTTACATTTAAAATTAAGTTTTTGTTAAAATTAACATTTTCAGATATATTGAAAATCTTACTTACTCCCCTAGGATTACACACAACTTTTGTTCCTTCAACTATATAGTCAAAACTATCATGAGTATGACCATGAACCCAAAAATCAGAAAACCCCATAAGCTCTTCAAGGTCATTACACCAATATGGACTTCCCATGTCTTTACTATACTTTTTATGTATAGAATTCTTATGCGGAGCAAAATGAGTTATAACAAACTTAGTAAGTTCAGTTGGATTATTTTTTAATTCATAACTTAAAAAATCATAAGCCTTATTAAATTCTTTTTCCATATCATCAGGAGTCCAAGCTGTATATTTATTATTATACTGCTCAACACTTACTCTTTTAAAGATGTAGCTGAAATCTATCACATTAAACTTAGCCCACTTCTTCACTTCTTCTTTATTATTCATTCCAGAAGATTCAAAGTTAGACCATAAAGTTGTTCCTATAAAGCGAACCCCATCTATATCAATAGATTCATTCTGAAGTACAAAAACATTATTAAAATTCTTAGATATTTCTTTTAATTTTGGAACAACTTCTTCGATTCTTCTTCCTTCATACTCATGATTACCAGGAACGAAAATAATTTTTTTACTCTCATCTAATTTACAAAAAAAACTTTCCAATATAGAAAAATCTTGACTAATATCACCAGCCAAAATCAATATATCATAATCATTATTTTCAACACTAAAATTTGAAAATTCTAAATGTAAATCACTTAATACTAATATTTTTTTCATATAACTTTTCCTAAAATTTTTTTACAAAATATATTTAAATTATAACAAAAATAATTTCATAAATCTATTGACGATATATAATATTTAAAATACAATTCTTATGTCAAACAAAGGAGTTAAGAATGGCAAAAGAAAGTAATAAAGAAACTAGTTCACAAAAAGGTTCACGCTCTATTAATAGAACTAGAAGAAACTCTCTAGAGAGAAAATCTTTACCAAAATATTATAAAGTTCTTTTTAGAAATGATTCAAGTGAAATCAAAAAATTGATTGACTCAGCATGGAAAGAAAGCAGAAGAAAAGTTAAAGCTGGTGATTAAAAATCTTTAATAAATTAATTAAAACAAAGTGGCAAACGCCACTTTTATTTTTTTATTTTTTATTGAAAATTCTTATTTACATTCTTTGACTTTTTCTATTTTTTTATTTAAATTAAAGAAAACAACTGGAATAAAAAATGAAAAAAATTCTATTATTTACACTAACAACATTTATAAGTTTAAATATATTTGCACAAACAAATTTAAACGAAAAAGATATTTTTAACTCTCAATCCAATCAACAACAAACTAAAAAAAATGAAGTAAAAAAAATCTCTCTTACTCCACAAATTAGACAAAAACTTGATACACTTTTAGCAGCATCTTCATATCAAGATTTCTTTGCTTTTGTTGTTAAAAATCCTATTGTTGATGAAGAATATATCTCATATTTATCAAGCAAAAAAGATCAAGGTCAGATTCCATTATACTGGTTAATGGCTAATTATTATGCTGAAAAAGAAAACCATCTTGAAGCACATAAGTGGTTATATATTGCCATGATAATGACACAACAAGATTCATATTTATGTTATGATGAAACAGCAAGAAATGCTCCAAGAATTTTAATAAGATCTTTTCCTAAGATAATAGAAGTTACGACAAAAAGCCCCCAACATATTCAACAAGCAATGAGTGAAGTTTCCTTCTTTGTCTATAATATAAAAAATAGAATTAATCCTGAGTGGGTATGTAACTATGGTCAAAACAACATTTTCTCTGAGAAAGATAAGCTAATCCCAGAGAGTTCTTGGGACGAAAGAAGGAAATCTGTGCTGGATAGATTCACTTCAAAGTATATGAAATAACTAAATTTATTCATTTTATAACAAAACACCATTATTATTGACTTTTGGTGTTTTTTTTATTTATTTTTTTATTAAAGTTGCAATTTTTCAAAATGATTAATTACCCCGTTACTATGTACATAATAATTGTTTGAGTAACACTTCTTTTTTTTATAATCTGTTTAAAAAGCAATTTTAGTAAAAAAACCAAAAAAATAGGAGTAACAGAAATATATACCGTTACTCCTCTCAATAAAAAAATAGCTTTTATTTATTTATTATTCCATATAATTGGTTTTTTATTATTTTCAGATAAAAACTTGTTTACCATTTTAAAGTGATTATTTCCCCAAAAACCTTGATAAGCAGACAGTGGAGATGGGTGTGGCGATGTTAAAACAATATGTTTATTTTGATCAATTATTTTGGCTTTGCTTATAGAAAAATTACCCCATAAAATAAAAATCTTTTTATCAAAATTATTAGATAAATATTTAATAACATTATCTGAAAAAATTTCCCAACCTATATTTTTATGTGATCCTGGCTTGGATTTTTCTACAGTTAAAACACTATTAAGTAATAAAACCCCTTGTTCTTTTAGATATGTTAAATCTCCATTTTTATAATCCATACTTATATTAAATTGTGATTCTATTTCTTTAAATATGTTTCTAAGAGATGGCGGAACTTTTATGTTTTTATTTACAGAAAAAGCCAAACCATTAGCTTGGTTCTCACCATGATATGGGTCTTGTCCCAATATTATTACAGATATTTTTTCAATATCATCTTCAAAGCATTTAAAAATGTTATTATATTCTGGATAAATTATTTTTTCTGTTCTTATATCATCATTTATTCTTTCAATTAATGATTTAAAATAGTCTTTACTTGCTTCTTCGTGAAAGAAAGAACCCCAGTTTTTATGTACATTTTTCAGTATCTCTTGCTCACTTAACATTAAAACACTTCCTTTTTAATAAAATATATTGATTTTTAAAAAAATATCTCATAATGTATTTCTTAATACATACCTATATATAATATGTTTTTATTGAAAAAGAAAGATAAGATAAATAAAAAATCTGTAATAATGAAAGGAAAGACAAGTAAATTTATTTTCTTGCTGCCTATTTTTATTTCTTTTGTTATTACTATTTATAATTTTTTATATCCACCAACTCTAATTTTATTCTGTATACCATTTTTGTTTTTCTTAACTTCTTATTTTTATTACGATAGAATGTCTATCTATTTAACAGGTAGTTCTGTCTATGTTTTTAAAAATGGAGAACCTATTTTTAACAGTAATTTAACTGAGACTTTTAAGCTTTTAGATATTGAAGAAACTAAAATTGGTAAGTATCTTAATTATGGCAACTTAATACTTGTCAACCAAGACGATACATTTTTTAATTATAAATTTTTAGAAAATCCTTATGAATTTAAAAAACAAATTATTAAAAGATATTATAAATTAATGTTAAAGAAAGATCCAAGTTTTTCTTTACCTGAAGATGTTTATTCAGAAATTTTTGGTAAAAAAGAAGAAGAAAACTCTAACAACCTTGATAAACTAGGTGAAGATAATGAAACAAAAGCATAAAAATAAAATGCTATTAATTGACGATGAGTATTTAGCACTATCTTATCTTAAAGATACCATTGAAGATGTTATTTATGATATACCTGTTTTAAAAAGTTTTGAAATTCTTGGCACAACCAACTACAACGATTTTCAAAAATTACTTATGGAAGAAACACCATATATAATTTTTCTAGACATACAAATGCCCAAAAAAAATGGTTTAGAAATAGCAAAAGATATTAGAGAAAATTATAAAAAATATGGATATAATAATATTGATATTCCAATCATTATTTTTGTAACTGCATATGAAAATTATGGATATCAAGCATTCAAAGTTAATGCTTACGATTATATATTAAAACCAATTGATGAAGAAAAGATAAAAGATGTTTTCTTAAGTTTAATATCACACAATGATTTTTCTGATAAAAGTTTATCTCCAGATTCCATAAAAATTCACAGTAATGGTATAGACCTTGATATACCAATAAATGATATTATTTATTTTAAAGCAGAACAAAAACATGTTGTAGTTTCTACAGAAAAAAAAGATTTTTTTATAAATGAAACATTGCTTAGTTTAGAAGAAAAGTTCAAAGATTTTATTAGGACTCATAGAACTTATTTAGTTAATCCATCATTTATAAAAGAAGTTTTTCAAACTGAAAATGGACTTTTTATAAAACTTAAAAACCATTCTGAAATTATTCCAATTTCTAGAAGACAAAAAATAGAATTTGAAAATAAAATTGATTACAAGAAATTATTTTATTGAAAAAATAATAATTTTATGTTAAAATCCTAAAATAAAATAATAGGACATACATGAATACAGAAATCTCAAAGCCAGATTTAAAGACCACATTAAAAATTAAGAAACCTAAGAAATATAAGGTTATTTTTTTTAATGATGACTTTACTCCATTTGTTTTTGTTGAGCAAATTCTCATTATTATTTTCAATAAAACACAGGAACAAGCACTAGCTATTGCACAAGAAGTTCATGCAAAAGGAAGCTCTCCCGTAGGTGTTTATTCTTTAGAAATTGCCCAAACAAAACAAGCTCAAACCTTATTTAATGCAAAACATAATGGGTATCCACTTCTTTGTGAAATTGAACCAGAAGAAGAGGAAGAATAAATATGCCAGAGTTGCCAGAAGTTGAAATTGTAACCAATGAACTTAAAGAAAAGATTCTATCCACCAAGATAGAATCTGTGTTTTATTCTGGTAAAAAATTTAAAAGACCTGTTGAGTCTGTTTACTTAGCGGGCAATCAAAATATCAAAAAAATTTACAGAAGAAATAAATATATCATACTAGAACTTGATGATTTTTGGTTGGTTTTTCATCTTGGAATGACTGGCAATCTCTTCTATTCACCAATTGAAAAAAAAGGTAAACACACTCATTTGATATTTAAATTAAGTGATAAACACTATTTAATTTTTGATGACCCAAGAAGATTTGGCAGTATAGATTTATTTGAAAAAAATAAAATTCCAAATTATTTAGAAATACCGTTATTCTCAAAATTAGGTTTAGAACCATTGTCGGAAAATTTTACATTAGATAGTTTCTCTAATTTTTTTAGCTTAAAAATCAATATAAAAAAGTTTTTAATGGACTCACAATATGTTTGTGGAATTGGTAATATATATGCCAATGAAATTCTTTTTTTGAGCAATATAAGTCCCCTAAAAAACATCAACACTTTAAATAAGAAACAAATTAGTCTTCTATTTTCTAATATCACAATGGTGCTTAATAAAGCAATTTCTCTTGGTGGTTCTTCTATTTCTGACTTTGTTCACACTAATGGAGTTAAGGGAGAAATGCAGAATTTTTATTATGTTTATGGTAAAAAAGAACACAATTGTAAGTTGTGTTCTTCTAAAATAGAAAAGATTCAGCAATTTGGCAGGGGAACTTATTTTTGCCCCACTTGTCAAAAATAATTACTGAACTTTAATTGGATTTTTTTCTTTCTTTATTAATTCCAATACCTTAATTAGACGCTCTTTTTCTGAATCATACTTTGCTGTTCTTTCGTTTAGCATTTGTGTGTTCTTTTCTTTATTTTTCTTCGCATTGTTAATATTTTCTAATGTTTTAGCTAAATCTTTTTCTACTTCTGGATCTTTTTTCTTTGTATTTTTAACACTATCCTCTAATTGTTTTCTTCTGTTTTCTAATGAAGAAATAATATTATCATCTGTGGATATTGCTCTTTTTATTTGGTCTAATTCATAGCTTTTAATTTTTTCTAGCTCTTCTACGTTAGAGTAGGTATTAATCAAGTTTTGATCTTTACGGATTTGTTCTTCTTCTTGCAGCTTAACCTTTTCTATTTCTGACAATTCTGTTGGGTTAAGTTTTTGTGCATTATTGAAGCTTTCTAATTCACTTAAGCTTTTAACAATACCAGTTTTTTTAGATAAAACATTGACATCCTTTTCACCTCTTGGAATTTTATCTGTATAATAAACATTACCCTGTTTGTCAGTTGTTTTGTATATTTCACCTGATTGGGCAAACACATTAAAAGATAAAAAAAGTGGTGTTAATATTAAAATTTTGCAGTATTTTTTATTCATAATTTAGTCCTTTTAACCAAAATAAACTTTTAAAAATCAATAGTCAATATATGAGTATCTTTTTTTGTTTTGTCTTGATTTCATTTTATTCATTAAATGACTAGTTAATATTATGACCCAAGCTACAAGCAAACAAAATTCACCCAAATATATCATTACATCAGCAACATTAAACACAGGGGCAGAATCTGTAAGGATAGTTAACTGTATAAAATCAACAACCCCCTCTTTTCTAAATACTCTATCTATAACATTTCCCAACATTCCACCAGCTATTAAAAATAATCCAGATTTGGCAAATTCTCTACCCCAACAATTTTCATGCTTAAATGCTGGTTGATTTATCACCCACATTATTCCATACAATAATATGGCAGCAACACCCACATAAATTAACTGGAAATAAAGCATATTAGATAAAGCATATTTACCTTCAAGAACATTATAATCTAGCATAATATAGCTTTCATTATATATTCTTAAAAAAGAAAACATCTTGTTTAATGTTATTTCCTCATAAAGATTTAAATGATTAATTGCTAAAATTTTAGTTAGTTGGTCTATTAAAGCTATACAAATAGCTCCCATCCAAAGATTATATTTATTCCCGTATTTTATCATGATATATTTTTATTATTATTGTTCTAAAATAAAAACAAAAATAAGCAACAAAAGTCAATACCCCAAAAAATGAAAAATTTTTTATTTAAATTTAAGATTTATGGACTATCCCTATATTGATTTAAAAAAATAAATAGTTTAGTATGAAAATAGGTATTTACGATTATAAGAACACAATGTTAGAAACTTTTAAAATAATAAAAGCTCAATATTTAAATGAGCTATTAAGCACAGGAATTGCTCTTCTTTCTATTTTTTCAATTTATTTTGTTATTTATTTTTTCATAAAGAAACAAGATTGGTCTGCTGAGAAAAAACACAAACATAATGTTTCTATTAGAAATATTTTTATTATCTTATTTTTAATTAGTTTTATTTTTATATGGAGTGGTGAGTTAAAGACTTTTCTTTTATCGGCAACTGCAATTTTTGGAGCAACCTTAATTGTTTTTAAAGAAATCATTATGTCCTTTACTGGTGGACTATTAATGGGAAAGAATTTTAATATTGGTGACTATGTTGAATATGATGGAATTGAAGGTGTAATTGTTGATAAAAATTTCCTTAATACAAAAATCTTAATAGGCAAATCTTCTCATAAAGAATTAATAATCCCAAATATGTTTTTTGTAACAAACAAACTTATTAATTCTTCAAAATTTGGAAAATATCAAGTATATAATATTGAAATTGGTTGTAATGATCACTCAGATGCTTATAAATATGGAAACTTAATGATGCAAGCTGCCAATAAAGTATTAGAATCTCATAAGATTAAATACTATGAATATTTCAAAGAAAAACAAAAAACTTTATTTTTATTTGACATTCCTCAATTAGACCCTAAAATCACTTATCATCTTGGCGATGTAAAAAAGATATATTTTACTTTAAGTTATATATCACACCCAAAAGATAAAGAAGATATTGAAAACCAAATTTACAAAGAATATTTCTTACTATTAAATCATGCTGAATCAAAAAATACAGAACTACAAACTAGTAATTGACCAAGAAAATTATTATTTTGGCTTTTTACTAAAACATAATGAATATGATTTGTCACTTTTAAACAACACAAATCTAGAATATTCTATTAACCATAAAAACAACACAATACAGATATTTCATAACACTTTACTTTTAACATTTGAAAACATTCCTAAGGATATGATTTATTTCGCCTTTAAAAGCCCTCAATTGTTTGTTTTGGTAGAAGATGACAACCACAACTTAATAACGGCTTATGAAGCCGTTATATGCGATTAAAAAGCATTATTTATCAAATTGATAGTTTGCTTTTTTCATTTTTAAAGTTTTCTTTTATTTTTTCATATTCTGAATAAATTGTTAATTTTTCTTCCCAATTATTTCTTATTTCAGAATTTGGCTCCTGGGCAACTTTTTTAGCTAAAATCTCAACCCAAGTAGCCCTCCAAGACTCCATTTTTCTTTTATCATTCCATTCTCTATTTTTATTTACAAAACGCCCATTTTCATAATCCCTTAAGGTACACATCAAAAATCCAGTATAATCTATTGAGCTTTCAGATTTGTCTTCTGTTTCTGTTGGATTTTTAATTTTATCTATAATTGATGTATTGTTTAAGTTATTTTGTCTATAATGAACTGAGCAGTCTACAATCATACCATCATCTACTAATTTCCTAGAAAACTCTTTTAAAGATGAAATTGCTTCTATTTTTGACATAAAACCAGGTATTAAAACCTCAAACAATCTAGCAAATTGTGCGTCATCTCTTTTTTCTCTAGTAAAGACATTTTGCCATAAGATATTTCTAGCATTTGACATCATATCTTTCTTATTAGACCTTAGTTTTAAATACTCAGGCAAATTTAAATATTTAGCATAGTTATTTTCCTTATTTGGCAACTCAATACTATTCCAAATAACATTTTCATGTGTATTACTTGTATAATTTTTAGAATTAATCATATCATATTGATTTTCACCAGAATAGTAACAAATAGATTCTAGTGGATGTGAGTTCTTTTTATTAAGGATGGATACTCTGTATAGATATTGCTTTGTTGACATTTTTCACCTACTTTTAAAAAATTTTGCATATATACAAATTTTACTAAATAAATCTTCATCAATCAATAAAATAAAGAAAAATAAATAAATATAATAAAAAATTTTGTATATATACGAAAAAATAAATGGATCTAAGTTTATATGTTTATTATGATTCTTTATTTTGTATATATACAAAATAATCAAGAATAATTATTTTTGTTTTGACTTTAAAAATTTTTGTATATATACAAAAATAATATACTCAATCTTCCCCTTAATGATAATTTTTGCATATATACAAAATTTAATAAATTTTAATCTGATATGCTGAATAGAAATAAAAAAACACCCTACTTTGAGGGTGTTCTTCTGAACATAACTGATATTAGATAGTGTAAGTAGCTTCTTTTTTAGCCATTAACTCTGTAATGTTATTTTCTATGTTTTCTTTCAAAGCTCTCATTGGAGCAGAATCTCCTAATGCGACTCCAAAACCTTTTACTACGCCATATTTTGATATCCAAACAACTTTACCTTGAATTGGTATTTTTTGTTTGTTATCTAGCATGGAAAATACAAGGAATACTTTTTGACCCGGTTGTATTTTGGCAGGAGTTACTTCTTCATTAAATTGAATAAAGAGTGCCCCACCATTAATAAATGGCATATAAGACCTATAAAGTTCCTTTTTATCAGACATTATTACAGTTTGTGGTCTTAATGTTGCCAAGTTACTTGGCTGTGTATTTTCAGTCATTTTTTACCCCTTTAAGCAGAAAAAGAACTTCTCTTGAAATTTTTATTTGGATAATTCTTTTTTGGTTTATCCTTTTTAAATACTTCAGGGAATGCCACCTTGTCAATATCTTTGATGAAAATTTCTTTAACCCAATCATCACCAAACTCAGAAACAAGTTTATTTCTCAATACAGAACTTGGAGCAATATCCAATGTTTCTACGACTTGATTTCTACGTCCATTGGCTCCTGGAACACAAATCACAGCCTTAACTTTTGGCTCACCATTCTTAGGTTTATATTGTTCACACAATTCTCTAAATTTCATAATTTTCTCTGGTTCATTTTCAGAACCCACGAATAATTTCTCAGTTATAAGCTCTCTTGTTTGGTCAAAATTGAAACCTTGGTTCACACTCAATCTAATACTGTCATTAGAGTCATCATATTGTAACCTAATTTTCAAAGAAACGAAAGCATCAGCCTTTAACCAATCTTTATTGTTATTTAAGAAATCAGCAAACATTGAAACTTCTGTGGTAGATGTTCCATCTGTAATTCTAACAAAAGCACCCTTCTTGCTCTTCCACCAGTTAATATCTTCAACTAAAGCACCCACATAAACCTCTTGCTTGCCTTCTTGATAAGCATCATTAATTCCAGACAATGGTGTAGCAACAGAGAAGCCCCCCAATTCTTTTGTATAATAAGTTTGATATGGGTTAGAACTAAAGAAGTAACCAATCACAGACTTTTCATTTTTTATTTTGGATAAATCATCCCAATCTTGAACTTCTGGTAATTCTGGCTTAATCACTTCTACTTGTTTTTTAGCACGAACCTTTTTCTTAGTTGGTTCTGGAGCATCATCAAATATAGAATCTCCCAATACTGAGATGTTTTCCATTTGTTTTTTTCTATATTTGGCAACATAGTCCAATCCTTCAGCAATTCCTTCAAATAACTGAGCACGATTTGGATTAATGCTATCAAAAGCACCAGCTTTAACCAAAGCTTCCATTACTCTCTTGTTAACATTTCCACGCCCCGCTCTTTCTAAAAAGTTATAGAAATCAGTGTATGGACCATTATTTTCTCTTTCCTTTTGGATAGCTAAAGCAGCCTTTTCACCAACACCTTTTAAAGCTCCTAAGCCATATCTAATTTGACCTTCTTGAACAACATGGAAAGTATGGTTAGACTCATTAATATTTGGAGCCAATATTTCAATTCCGTTTTTCTTGGCATCATTAACCAAGATAGAAATCTTATCTGTATCTGTAGAAGTTACATGAGAGTTCAAGTTGGCTGTTAAAAACTCTTCTGGATAGTAAGTCTTCAAATATGCTGTTTGATAGGCAACATAAGAATAGGCAGCCGCGTGAGATTTATTGAAACCGTAACCAGAGAACTTTTCCATCAAGTCAAAGATACCATTAGAAGTTCTTTCGTCTACACCGTTTTTCTTAGCACCTTCAACGAAGATTTGTCTTTGTTTTGCCATTTCTTCAGGTTTCTTTTTACCCATAGCACGTCTTAACAAGTCAGCACCACCAAGTGAGTAACCCGCAATAATCTGAGCACACTGCATAACTTGCTCTTGATAAATCATGAAGCCATAAGTTTCTTTAAGCATTTCACGAAGTTTTGGATGTGGATATTCTCTCTTCTCTTCAGGTAAGCTCTTAGAAGCTAACCATTCTGGGATAATTTCCATAGGACCTGGACGATATAAAGCGTTAATGGCAATCAAATCAGCCAATTGTTCTGGATTTGCTTTTTGTAGAACAGCGGTCATGCCACTTCCTTCAAACTGGAATATACCTGTTGTATTTCCCTTAGCAAAGATATGCTCATATACATTCTTATCATCTAATGGAATTTTTCTTAAATTAAACTGTTCCTTTCCTTCTTTAGCCATTCTTTGGTTAACCAAATCAACAGCTTCTTTAATAATAGTCAAGTTTCTCAAACCTAAGAAGTCAAATTTCACCAAACCAGATTTTTCAACATCGGACATTTCAAATTGAGTTGAAGGTGATTGTCCGACATCTAGTGTATATAGTGGTGTAAAATCAACCAATTTTGTAGGAGAAATAACCACACCAGCAGCATGAGTACCTACTTGTTTTGTTAATCCTTCTAATTTTAAACCGATATCAATTAATTTCTTCACATCTTGTTCGTTGTTATAACGAGCCAATAATTTTTCATCAGGATTGATTTCATATTCATCATCAGCATTCTTCCTTCCAAATATAAACTCTTTCAAAGTAATTGGTTTTGCTGGGTTAATATTAATCATTTTAGCCAAAGTGTCTACGAAGTCATAGCTATAACTTAAAGCTCTACCCACATCACGAACAACAGCTTTTGCTGCCATGGTGCCGAATGTACCAATTTGGCAAACAGCATCTTCACCATATTTTTGACGAACATATTCATACACTTCGTTTCTTCTTGATTGGCAGAAGTCAATATCAAAGTCAGGCATTGAAACACGCTCTGGGTTTAAGAATCTTTCAAACAACAAGTTGTATGGTAATGGATCTAAATCAGTAATCTTCATAGCATAAGCAACAAGAGATCCAGCACCTGAACCACGACCAGGACCGACTGGAATATCTTGATCTTTTGCCCAAGTAATAAAGTCAGAAACAATTAAAAAATAACCAGGGAATCCCATTTTCTTAATGATTCCTATTTCTGTCTCTAACCTATCTTCATATTTTTTTCTAACATTTTCACGTTCTTTTTCGTCAGAAAAGTCTTCTCTCAATCTTTCTTCCAAGCCTTTTCTTGCCAAATTAGCAAAATATGTATCCGCATCTTCTCCTGTTGGTGTTGGAAAATGTGGTAATTTTGGTTCATCCAAATGAAGTTTAATATTACATTTCTTACCTATAGCAACAGTGTTTTCAATTGCTTCTGGGATATCAGAAAACAATTCTTCCATTTCTTGTGGAGACTTAAAATACATATCTTTATTGAATGGCTTATCTCTCTTAAGAGAAAATAATACTTCCCCATGACCAACACAGTATCTAGTTTCATGAGCTACGAAATCTTCTGGAGATTGGAACAACACAGGGTGAGTAGCTACTGGAGCGATACCAAGTCTTTTACATATTTCAACTGCTCCATCCATGTATTTTTCTTCTTCTAGTGAAGCATCTCTTTGTAGTTCAATATAAAAATCTTCACCAAAGAACTCTTTCATTTCTTTAGCAACATCTACAGCTTCATCTAACTTATCTTCTAAAATTAATTTACCAATTAAACCTTTTTTTGCTCCAGATAACATTACCACATTATTTAAGTCTCCCAACCATTCTTCTTTAATTGGAGCAAAATCACTTTTTCTATTTGATGTGTATGCTTTACTATTTAAATCAATTAATGACTTATAACCATTTTCATTTTTTGCCAATAATGTTAATTGATAAAGTTCACCATTCTCTTGTTCTACTGTTACATCCAACCCAATAATTGGCTTAATACCTTTAGCTCTGCACTCTTTATAAAAATTAATACTACCGAACATCCCGTTTAAATCTGTTATTGCCAAAGCTCCCATGTTTTCGGACTTAGCCCTACTAACTAAATCATCTATTCTGTTTAATCCTTGATTTATTGAAAATTCTGTTTGTGTTTTTAAATGTATAAAATTCATTTTTTATCCTTAATACTTGAATTGTTTAATATAGAAACTAATAAAGGTTACATAAATAACTTTAAAATTTTTCCTATCTTTATATTATAGGTTTTAAAATTTAAAAAATCAAAGGTTTAGGAAAAATATATATGTTGACAAAAAAATTGATTTTTGATATTTTAATATCGGATTTAAACAAAATTAGAAAGGAGTTCATATGAATAATTCTATCACACTTTATTCTCAATCCATGCCTCCAATTTCTTCTTTTGAGGCATATAAATCATATGTTAAATCAATACCAAATTTAAGTGAAGAAGAAGAGTCTAAACTTTTAATCGAATTTAAAGAAAATAACTGTATATCTTCTGCCCAAAAGCTAATTTTATCTCAACTTAAGAGTGTTTTATATATTGCTGAAAAATATAGAGGCTATGGCTTGCCCCAAGAAGATTTAGTCCAAGAAGGAAATATTGGATTGATGAAGGCTGTAAAAAATTTCAATCCTATTCACAAAGTAAGACTATACACTTATGCTTTGATTTGGATTAAATCTGAAATCCAAAGTTTTATTATCAAAAATTGGAAGTTAGTTAAAATAGCTACAACTAAAAATTTAAGAAAATTATTCTTTAGCTTTAAAGAAACCCAAAAAGAATTAATCCAAAATGGTGTCTCTAAAAATGAACTTCTTTCATCGCTATCAAAGAAACTAAATGTTTCTGAAAGCGAAGCTAAAGAAATGCAACTGTATTTTAATAGTGAAGATTTTTACCTGGAATCTGAGCAAGACGATGAAAATTCTATTGGATATCAATTGCCTTATTATCAAACACCAGAAACTGAATATGAAGAAAAGCATGATCAACAATTTTATTTAAATAAAATTCAATCTGAAATTTCAACACTTAACGAAAAGCAACAAAAGGTTCTTCAGTATAGATATTATTCTGATCCAAAACTAACGCACAAAGAGATTTCCAAACTATTAAACATATCTAGTGAAAGAGTTAGGCAAATTGAAATGGAAGTATTAGATAAGCTTAAAAAATCTTTAAAGGTATAGTTTATTTAAAAACAACAAAACCCCAATTTTGGGGTTTTATCTTTTATTAAACAATATTACAATTACACTAAATGAATTTTAGACTCAATGTATTTAGACTTAAGTTCATCTAATATTTCATCATAAATCTTGATTTTCTTATTAATGAACTCTTTTTCTTTTTTGGCTTCTTCTGTATCATCTACATCCATATCTTGATATTCCATTCCAGCCCATTCTTGACCATTTAATTCATTTAAATAAAAAAGTCTCATGTCATAGATGTTTTTATCATCGTCTTTAGTAAATGATAAAAATTCTCTAACATATTTAGCTATATTAATTTGTATTGAACCAATAATTTTTTCAACATCTGTTAAATTTCCCTTTTCGGCATTAACTTCAGAAGAAGATTTAAGTGAAATCAAAAATAACATTAAAGATGTATGTGTTATCGCAATTTTAAATTTTTCTAAATATTCAGAATTTTCTAGCTTTTTCTTTAAGGCTTCTGCCTTTCCAGGGTTATCTTCTGATAAATTGTTATTAACATATTCACTAATAGCCTCAATAGCTTGCTCTGGTCTATTAAGTAAACTTTCTTTGGTCATATCTTCTAAAGAACCTAGTTTTTTTGTTTCTTCCATAATTATCCTTATTTATCAAATCAATTACCATTAAACTAAAAAATAGAAAAATGTCAAATAATATTTAACTCTTGATTTCCTTAAAAAACTTCATAAGATTATTTAAATAATAATAATTAAAAAGTTGGATATATGAAAAAAATACTACTATTAACAAGCTCAATTGTATTTACAAACTTTACTTATGCTCAAGTTGATCTTGCTGCCACATTAGGGATGAATAATACTCCACCAATCAATACGGTTACTCAACCAACAAGAGATGTTAATGAATTAATTCCAAATTATGGTAAAGATACAGAATCATCTGAGCCATTACAAAAAATTGATTTTGCTCCATCTACATCTCAACCCATTAAGCCAGATATCAAACCAGCACCACATTTAGCAAGTAATCCAAATTTGGTTATTAATAGCCCAAATCTTGAAGATATTAACAGAGGCAAATATAATCCAAACGGCAACTTACCAATTCCTACAAATAATATGATGGACATAGGTGGCACAAGTTCTTCTCCACAAAGATTACAAACAGAACCAACTAATTTAACTACAATTCAAACTGATATAAGTTCTTGGAACAGGACTAGTTTAGAAGAACATGCTAGTTTTGGTGAAAAGAGAACTGAACAAAGATATCTTGAGTTTTTAAATAATCCTAAAAAATGACCTTAAACAAAAAAGAGCTTCAAAAGATATTTTTTAAGATTGAAAATAGAGTCCCATTCATACCAGATTTTAGTGACCCCTGGAATCTTTTGAAGATTATTTTCATATCACTTCTTATTTCTGTCATATATTCTTTTTCAGTTATTGAGAAATCTTCTGAATTCTATCTTAAGTTTTGGGAATTTTTACATTTATTTATACCTTATGTTTTAAATTTTTTATTATTTTTGGTCGTTTTTTCAAAAATTATTACAAAACTAAAACCAATTAAATCAATAATGTTTATTTGTGTTTTGAGTTTTTTGAGTATTTACACTGTAGAATCTTTACAAATTAGGGCTTTCTATAACGTAGTTGAAAATTTTGATTATCTTTCAAGAAAATTTTCAATTGCTTTTGGACTTCTTTTTGTTTTCTTAATGTATTTTGATTGGAGAGAAAAAAACATCAATCCAATTGAAATACAGGCACAATTAAGTTTTTTGCAATCAAAAATGAGACCACACTTTTTGTTTAACACTCTTAATTCTATTGTTTCTTTATTGAAAAAAGATCCAATATTAGCTAAAAAAATGTTATTAAACCTTTCTGAACTTTTAAGAGCAAGCTTAAAAGAAAATAATTCTTTTATGCACACCATAAAGGAAGAGTATAATTTATGTGAAAAATATTTAGAAATAGAAAGAATTAGACTTGGTGACAGATTGCATGTTTCTTGGAATATTGATGAAAGCACACATAATTCTCTTATTCCTAAACTTTCTATACAGCCACTAGTTGAAAATAGCATATTACATGGAATACAGAAATTGGAATTAGGCGGAAGTATTAATATTAAAATTTATCAAAACAATTCCAGTATTTATATTACAGTAGATAATCCAATTGAAAACATTGTTAATAGTGATGTTCTTATTGAAGAAACCCAACATAATAATATCAGTGTTTCAAATTTAAAAGAAAGATTAAAAATTTGCTTTGATGGCGACATCTCTTTAGATAGGCATATTGGTCATGAAAAGTATACTGTTGTATTAAGAATACCTAGTGTTAAAAAATAGTTAAAATTTGATTTGTGTTTTTAAAATGCTAAAATTAAATAAACTATAACTATAATAATTATGAGACATTTATTAACAGATTTAATTAAAGAATTAGAACAGAAAAATCCACAAATCTTCAATTTAGATAAAGAAAGTTCTATTTTCCCTAGCTATAAAATCACAAGTGAAGATTTACACTATCATATTTCTGAAGGTATTCATGAACAAATAATGGTTGATTTAGATACTGATTCTTCCACAAGTTTACTTAAAAGACCAATTTTGGAAAAAATTAAAGAAAAAGTTAATTCAGAAAAAATGGCAGGAACCTTAACTGAAGAATCTAAAGAGATATATCTTTCTGTTTTTAAGGAAATTAAATCTTTAAACTATGAGAAATTTTCTGATTTACAGTACAAATATGAAGAAGGTCAACCCTTAACTCAAATTGAACAAGCTGTTCTTAATAATGTTACTAAATTTATAAAACATAATATCACCACTCAAAATCCACTTTTTGATAACAGAAACACACATGTTGAACAGTTTAAAATGTTAGGTCAATTTCATCTCTATGAAACAAAAGCCATAAAAGGTTCAATTCAAGATTATGCAAATCTTGACCCCTATGCCAATGATATAAAAGATAGAAAATTCTTTCATCAAGAAAGTAAACCATCCAAATATATTCATGAGCCAAAGGGAGACATGATTTCTACCCTATTATTATTAAAAGTAGATCAACCTGAAATTTTTAGACAAATTAGTTCTTCGTATTCACATCTTTCTCCCAACGACCATAGTTCAGGTTTAATAAGAGAAATGATAAGTTGTTCTAACAATATTTCAGAATCTCTTTCTGTTAATCATGTTGTTAAAGCAATAACTATAACTCTTTTAGAAAGAAAAGGGTTGCCAACAACTTATAATAACGAAGATGAAGCATTAAAATTTTCTCAAAGAAGTGTAGAGGTTTTCAATCGTTGGGCTAATCAAGCTGCCAATAATGGAACACTTACAAACAAAGAATGTTTGGCATTAATTAAATGTTCTAAAGAGCAGTTTGAGTTTCAAAAGCTTCTCAAAGCTATGAACGATTCTGATTTTGAATCATCCCCACCAAAAAGACTTATGAGATAAATTGACATTTTCCCTTAATTTTATAATATTCCAAAAACTTACATAAGAAATGATTTATTATGAAATATGCAGATAGTTATATATATGTTTTTAGAAAATTTGAAAATATAGAGAATTTTTTATGCTTCATAGAATCAAAAGAATCTTTTATAAATAATTCTTTTGAAGATATTAATTATGTTATTATCAAATCAGGTGATAGCCCATCAAAAAGAAGAAAATTATTTTTAAAACAATTCATTCATAAATATGGTGAACCAATTAAGAAATATACAATAGATAAATTTTTTCAAACATATAAAAACGAAATCATAGAAGTTAATAGTTTCATTAATTCCAATAACTATGAGCTATCATTTTTAGAAAAGTATCAGTTAGCTTACATGCTACACAATAAGAAAGAAATCCCCATTGAAGAGCTTTATGTTAAACTGAAAAAACAAATCGATTTAATCTTAAATAAGTATTGATTTTAATACTTGCTTTTTAAAAAAGAAATAACTATTATATTAAAGTTTTCTAAAGGATTTAACATGCAAATAAAACAAGATTTACAATTAGACTTCAAAGACGTTTTAATAGAACCAAAAAGATCTTCACTATCTTCCAGATCAGAAGTTTCTCTAGTTAAAAAATATAAATTTGCCCATGCTCAATATGAATGGGAAGGTGTTCCTATTATTGCAGCAAATATGGATACTGTTGGAACAATGACTATGGCTAAAGCCTTAGCTTTGCATCAATGTATGACAGCACTACACAAACATTACAGCATTGAACAATTAGTAGAATTTTTTAGTAAAAAAACTAAAAAAGAAGATAAAGCACTTTTAGAGCAAAACAAACACTCCATACAGCATAGCTTTTATTCAATGGGAATTGTAAAGAAAGACATTGAGAAGTTTGAAAAAGTTTTATCTCATGTTGGCTACTGGAACGATAAAACACAAAGTGGAATAAAAATGGTTTGTGTTGATGTGGCAAACGGATACATGCAAGCTTTTGTTGATTTCTGTGCCACTTTCAGAAAAAAACATCCACAGATTATTTTAATGGCTGGAAATGTTGTTACTGGGAATATTGTAGAAGAACTTATTTTTAATGGTGTAGATATCCTTAAAGTAGGTATTGGACCAGGTTCTGCTTGTACTACTAGAAAAATGGCTGGTGTTGGAAGACCACAATTGTCTGCCATTATTGATACAGTTGATGCTGCTCATGGATTAAATGGACATATTTGCAGTGATGGTGGATGCACAGTTCCAGCAGATTTATCTAAAGCCTTTGGAGCAAATGCTGACTTCGTTATGTTAGGTGGTATGTTAGCTGGACACACTGAATCTGAAATGGAGCCTTTTGAAAAAAATGGAAAACATTTCTTAAAATTCTATGGAATGTCTTCTTCTGAAGCTATGAACAAATACTCTGGCGGTGTTGCTGAGTATAGAGCCTCTGAAGGTAAAGTTGTTGAAATCCCATATCGTGGGGATGTCAGCAATACTATTCAAGATATTTTAGGTGGTGTAAGATCTGCTTGTACATATGTAGGGGCAAAAACACTTAAAGAACTTCCTAAGAGAACAACATTTTATAGAACCACCATTCAAACAAATGATGTTTATGGAACAAATCTAAAATAATCTTAAATTAAAAATACATATATGATACCAACAAAAGTTTTTCAATTAGATTATCAAGATTTAGGTGATTTGATACAAAATCATGTATCAAAAATAGTTGAATATGAAAAATCAAATAATATTAAATTTGAAGTAATTGTATCAAATTATGACAATTCAACTTTTGTTGGTTCTATATTATCAAAATACCTCAATATACCGAATATTTCTTATGTTTTAAATAATGAACAAATTAGATTCTTTCCAATTGAGCCAAATAAATATAATCATATTCTTTTTGTAGAAACTTTATGTGTTGACCATATGTTTTTTGAACACAAAGAAAAATTAAATTTTATCTTGAGCAATTCTAAAGTTTATTCTTATGCTCCTTTAGTTTCAGATAAACTACATTCTGATTTAGATATTAAAGGTTTAATTAGTAACGATTATTTTATGACTCCTTGGTTATGGAACTCTTATACTCCACAATCTCACCTAGATAGAATTTCAAATGGTGATGTTAAAAATTTTGAAAAAGATACCATTCATTTTGGATTTTCATCAGAAAATTGTTTTAATAGCTTAGAAAACATCCTAGAAAAGCATATACCTAGAGATTGGGTTCACGTGATTAATATAGAAAAAATTCAAAGTTCTTCACAAATAGATACTATTGAAATCTTAAGCGATAAGTCTTTTATTGAGTATCATCAAAAATATAATAAATATATAGAAGCAAAAACCAATCTAATCAAAGAAAATGGAATAACTCATTTTTTTGAGGAAAATTCTAATCAAATCTTATTGCTTTCAGAAGCTTGCCCAACTGTTCATTTTTATTATATTTCCAATGGATATGTTTATAAAATAAAAGGCAACAAAATAAACAAAAAAGATATTTTGAACCTAAACTTTTAAAAATCCACTTTTTTGTTCTTTCTTCTTTAACTCACCATCTAATTTATTGGCAAAGTAAATTGATTCATAATTTTTGAATTCTTTTATTTCTTTTTCAAATGAATAACTAACATGTTTTGGTAAGTATTTTTCTATATTTCTTATTGTTATTTCATGTCCAAATAATATTTGAAGTTTTTCTTTTACTAAAGATTTTTGATCTTTAAAGTTAATATTTATTTTTGCGATAGCTTCTGAAAAAAATAACTCTAATATAAAATGATTTAGATTTTTATTTAATTTAAAAACTTCAAAATTATTGGAATCATAATTTTTCATTAAATAAATTAATAAATTAAAATTACTCATTGTAATATTGGGTAGGCATATCAATGGTATTTTTGTTTTAATATCGTATAGTAGCTCATTTTTTTGAAAAATAGGCAAGAAATTTAAAAATAAAAATGAATCTATATTTTCTTGCTCATCTAAGGATAATAAAATATCCATTTTACAATCAATAATTTTGAAAAGTAAGGTATTGTTTTTATATAAGTTTTTATGATTGAATAAAACTTCATTTTCTACATCTCTATATAATCTAATAAAATTATTATTAATTTCTTCAAATAATAAAAAATAATTTAATAAAAACTCTAGATTACCATTTTCAAAGTTTTTTTTCATATTTAAAACTTCAGGGAAAAAATCATTATTTAAATTTTCTTCCACAATATGGTTAATTTCTTCTTTTGATAAAACATTAACTCCAAATTCTTTAGCATATAAATTGCAATATTCTTTTATTGATAATTTATTTATTTTTGATAAAAAATTTATTTTACATTCTACACTTTTAGATATCATTTTTGATTTTTAATATATTGTAGATATAATATAAATATAAAAATAAAAAAAGGGAAGTGCTGTGTTAAATTTAAATCCTAATATGGATATACCTGAAGAATTAAAAGATCAGTTTGTGGGTCCCCCAAGGAATACAATTGACTCTATTCATGAGTATAAAACAAAAAGCATCTATTCTATAGTTAAAAATGCCAGAGAAGTTGACAGTGCTTTTATTAACTCTGTTTTGTCTTATGCTGTATATTCTAGAAATTATTGGATACTCGATAATGTAGGAAAATCTTTTGAAGATATGAAAGAAAAGTTTATTAGTGCTTTCTTGTCAGATAACTTAGAACAAGCACAAAATAAATTTTTTGCTCTAAAAGTATGGAATTTTATTAGTAATACATTTGAAAAAGTTTCAGACAATTCAATTAAAATCCCCGCTCAGGCAGTTGAGTTAAATGGTTATCAATATGTTTCTCAATATGAATATAAAAATGGTAGTTTTAATTCAACCAATAATACTTATGATGAATTCAAAATAGCACATGCTTCAATAATAAAAAGAAAAGACCCAGAAAATCAAGATGGATATGTACTTCATCTTGTTTTTAGAGGAACTGAATTTGACCATCTAGGTAAATATTTAACTGGTCCATATTTAGATATGGATGCCTATTATGAACACTTCAAACCTCTTGAAAAATACATTAAGAAATATGTTGAAGATCCTAAAAATAAAATTACAAAACTAGAAGTAGCTGGCCATAGTCTTGGTGGAGCAATGGTAGAGCAGTTTTTGAAAAACAACCCTGCTGAATCTATTTCTGTTCCTATATCTGGTTATACTTTTGGCTCCCCAGGATCAAATAAAAATAAATTTTTAGCTATAGCTACCAATTTTTGGCATCATAACATTCGTGGCATCCAAACTCAAGAACCACAAAAAGTAAAATCAGATCCCAGAATTTTAAACTTTTACCATACTAACGACCCTATTCCAAAAATAGGATTGGCAGGATATAAAAAAAATGGAGAAGTGTTTAACTTATTTGACAATGTTCAAAAAGATTCTCAGTTGGTGGATAAAATAAAAAATGGTCCAAAGCCATTCTATGAAAGATTTCCAATATTTGGAAAAATGATCCAAGGTTTTAAGAAACTTATCAAAATTAAATTTAATTTAAATACCATTAAAGAATATATTTTTTCATTTCATGACAGTGACAGATATATTAAAAACTTGAAAAATACTACTCAAGATATTCTTGAAGCCTATCCTCAACTTACTGATTTATTACAGAATAATATAAAGAACCTATATAATTGGACAAATCTAGAGAGAAAATTCTTAACCTTTTCTTTAAAATATAAAGATGAACTCTTATCTGTAATAGCTGAAAAATTCCCTGAATTTGATAAGCAAGAAAAGCAAAAAGTTTTTTATAAACTTAAAGAATTAATGGTTACAGATACTATTGAAGAGACAACCTTAGGAAGACATAACTTATCAAAAGGTAAACCACAATTTAAATCTGCTGAACAGCTTAATAATGCTCCATCTTCAGTATTGAATAAGATAAAAAATATGAATGATACACTTACAGAACAGTTAGTTTCAATGAGAGAACAAAATAGCCTAAAATCTTCTCCCAAATTACCATAATTAATCATCAAAATGTTTTTATAATTTTTGATTTGACGAAAAATTAAAAATTTGATAAAACCATCCTATGCTACATATTATTAAAAATATTTTATTTATAAAAAATGATTTCTTGGAATTTAAAGAGCAATTAACTCGCTTAGATAATAATCAAGCTGTTATTTCTTTTTTACAAGAAAAAAATACTTTTTTATTGCTATTAATTATTGATAAAAATTTACTGCTAATAAAAAAAGAAGATGGAATTATTAAATCTGAATCAATTGTTCTTGAACAATCTAATCAATTTTCAAAAGACATGCTAAACAGCATAAAAGCTAGCAAAAATAATGGACAGATTGTTAAAAGTGAACACATAATAGAATACTTATCAAATCTCATCAACAATATAAAAAATCAATACTCTATTAGCCTAGAAGAGCAGCACACTATATGGAATCTTATAGTTAATTTTAATCAAATTTTTTATAATGAAAATAAGATATCTCTACCTGAAGAAATATCTCATTCAGACCTACATAAATGGATTGATTAATCTTCTTTATATTTTTGAAATACCATTTTTGGATTAGAAAATGGATTCATAACTTTTAACATAAAAAATTTAACTTCTTCAAATTTTTCATAAATCTCAAAATACATTTCCCATTCTTGTTCTGATATTGAGATATTCATATATTTGGGGTCTATATCTTTAAAATATTTAACCATTTCTTCTGATTCATGAAATATGATAATTTTTCTATTATTTTTGTACAAAAATTTAAAAAAACTACTTCTTTTGTCTTCTTTAATTAAGGAGCTTAATATATCTTCAGTTGTTATTAATATTTTCTTATTTGGTTTTTCCATAAATTCTTTTAATTTAGGAGCAAAATTTTTTATAATAACATTCTTATCTTTTTCTAATTTATTAGCTTGATTATTAATTAATAGATATATATCTTCTACATTAGAAATGTCTTCAATTTTTGAATATATATGCTCAATAGACTTACCAAGCATATTATCTTTTATTAAGACACTGTGGTAATAATTAACACTTAAAACAAAATCCCAATTTTTACTTTTCATATTAAAACTATTGCATATTATAAATTTTTATATTATTTTATGAAAAAGTAAAGGTTATTATTATGAATAAAAAAAATACTCTTTTTATTGGTTTGTTATTATCTGTAGCATTTAATGCTAATGCTTTTAATTCTGGAAATTTTATAGATGATTTAGTTAATTCTAAACCAGGTGGTAAATTAGTAGACAATACTGAAGGAAAAGATTTAACAAAGTTTGCACAACAAGATCAATGTAAACAACATTATATTTGGGGAGCCCCAAAAACCAAGAATGATGAACTAACAAAAAGAAGTTTATTTATTTGTAGAGATGCTTTTGCTTTACAGTTTGACCCTAAGTTTAAAATACCATTATGGTCAAGTGAAGAATTAAGAAGTGTAAATTATGAAATACCACCATTTAAACATAATTTTAAAATGAAATTTGATGAAGATTTGCCTACAAACATGCAAATTCAACCTGAAGATTTTCTTAACACAAACTTATATCCATTACAATTAACAAGCACAAAGAATATTTCCATCAACAGAAGCACAATGGAAATTAAAGATTTACTAGAGTTAAATTTAGCAGCAATAGAACAGAATTATCGTTTTTCTACTGTTGTTCCTGTTGTCTATAATGATTTTTATAATACCATATGGCAAGAACTAGAAAACTATGTTTATGAACAAGCTAAAAAAACTTCTCAATTAAGAGTTGTAACTGGTGTTATGTATGTTAATGGAGCAAACAATGGAACCCTTAAAAAATCAAATACAATTATACCTACTCATCTTTACAAGATAATAATTAATCCTATTACAAATGGTAGTGTTAGCTATGTTATTCCCAACAAGCCAATATATACAACTCGCACCAAGGGAAATGTTGATTTAAGTAAGTATCACACATGTAATGGACAAGCATGCTCTTTGAAAAACTTTTCAATAAGAATAGCTGAGATTGAAAGACATACTAATATGACCTTCTTCCCAGAGTTGTCTCCAGGTTGGGCGGCAGAAATTAAACTTAATAATAATGAGTTAAATAAAGATAAAATTGAAAAGAATGAAAGATGGGAAAAAATTCAAAAAGAACAAGAAAAGCTCCTAAAAGAAAAAGAAGCTGCTGCCCAAAAAGCTCAAAAAACTAAATAATATGAGAGTCTTTGCCCTATTGTTTGTATTGCTTTTTTCTACGAAAGTATTTTCACAAGAAATCAAAAACAATATCACAAACAAAGACTCTTTTTTAATTGATCAAGTAATTAAATATGTTCAACTCAACTACAAAGAACATTTAAAAAATAACATATCTATATCTTTAAGTAAAAAAACAAGTCATGCAAACATTAATGGTAATTACTGTAAAATATATCTAGGTCAAGTATCAAAAAATCAACTTCTAGAAAATTACGAATACAATCTAAAGTTTATTTTACTTCATGAAATAGCACATTGTATTTTAGGTAACAAAATACAAAGCGAAGTAAAATATACCAAAAAAATGTTTTTCTCTTATCACGAAACCTTTGCTGATATTTTTGCATCTACATATTTTATTAAAAACAATAATATTGAACCCATTTTTTTACTTTACGAAAAAAGACAACTTCAATATATAAGCAAGAGCACAAAAAATTATGATTATTACTTATTTCCCTATGTATTTGCGGATTTCATAAACAAAGAAAACATGACTTTTTTAGAAATGACAACAATGAGCAAGAAAATAGTTGAAAACCACAATAAGCATAAGTTTTGACAAAAAAAAAAAGTTTTGTATTAATAAAACAATATATAAATGATACAAAATACCATGGGAAGATATAATTATGTTTGATAATGTTTTACTAGTAATAGATGATGTTCACTTAGAAGGTAGACCACAAGAAATGAGAGATCTTTTCAGTGAAACTCTTTCTTCCCAAATCAAAGAAGTAAAAAGAAAAAATAAAAACCCAATTTTAGTTGCTGCTGGCGATATTTCAGAACAAACCAATGGTATAGATTGGTTAAAGCAATTCGATTGTGAAATAGTTTATGTATGTGGCAATCATGAATTTTGGAGTGGAGACTACTACGAAACAATTGAATTAATTAAAAAGAAAGCCAAAGAGCCTGGATATGAAAAAATTCATTTTTTACATAATCAACAAACCATCATTAATGGATTAAGATTTGTTGGAGGAACATTATGGACAGATTTAGCTCAAAATTGGTCTTGGATTAAAAAAAATTACATCCTTAAAAACTTTTCTGGCATGGCAGATTTTAAAAGGATTACGGCAAAAAAATTCTATGATAGCCAAACAAACATAGATAATTTGAGAAAATTTCTTTTTTCTCACGGTGTTGATGAAGATCAAGTTAGCTATCTAATTGAGCATCAACTGTACAATCCACTAGTTCAGTTAGAAGAACATCAAAAAACTATTTCTTTTATAGAAGACAGCATGATTGATGGATTTGAAGGAGAAACAGTTGTTGTAACACACCACTTACCTGTTTATAACTTTTGGATAGAAATCCAAAATATGAACGAACAGATTCTATCACCACCTTACATAAACAATAAAAATGTTTATTTAGAATATCAAAAACAAAAAGTAACCCCTGATAAAGATATTTTAATGTTAGGCTTTTATGCTAACAATTCACTACAATTTTTTGAACATGACTTTGCTCCTAAAGTTTGGGTACATGGACATTTCCACAAAGAAGTAGACAGATATTTAGGGACAACCAGAATTGTTTCTAGTCCAAGCGGATACTTAAGACAATCTGAAAACATTAAAATAAAAGAAATATCTTTCAACCCAAAAGATGAGTTTGAAAATTTTATAGAGAATTCTATAGAGTTAATTAACAATTATGACTGGGAAGGCAAAGTAAATGATCATTTATATGGTTTCCTTGATGTGATCAATACTTACTCTGAACTTATTGTTAAAAACAATATTTCTCCTGAGAAATTTTCACCCATCCTTTATTCTTTTAAAAAACAACATGATAAAAATCTAAAAGACGTAGAGAGTTTTGTTTCTACAATACTTTGGAATTTAGTTAAAATAATAGATAAAAACATTAAGCTTTCAGATCACCTCTATATAACAAGCTATGTTTCTGGATTTGGTAAATGGGCACTAAAAAATCAAATTTTAGGAATAGATTTGCTTAACTTTATTGTAAATGAAAATTCATTTTCTCAAGACTCAAAATATAAAAAGATGACAATGAAACCCAATGAGAAATTTTTTCACTATTCTCAATGGGTTTCAGAAATTAACAGTATATTAAATCAAACTTTTGTTTTCAGAGATGCTCTAATAGAGTTTCTTGAAGAAATAAAACTTAATCCACAAATTGAATCTAACTATATTAACAATATAGATTTAGATTAAATTCTAGGTTTTTTGTTCATTTCTTTGTTCAACTGCAATTGCCAGTGAGAATTGTATATTTCCAACATAACTTCTTTTGCCAAATTCATTTTTGGTTTTTCTGGCAATCCACTTTTATTTGCTATCAATTCAACTCTACTTTTTAGTCTTTCGCTTTCTGCTACAATTTCTTCATAAGTATATTTCCCGCTTCTAATATCTAGCAAATAATCCTTATCTTCTCTTTTTACAGGAACAACACCAAACTCTAAAATATCCACACCACTTCTCAACAACCTAATTAGGTGCATAGCATGTTTTGTATCGTAGCCAAACTGCTCTTCCAATACTGATCTTTTCTCATTTCTGTTTTTCTTCCAGTTCCAATACATTTTCCAATTTTCATGTGTATTTTCATATATGGTTTTATTGAACTTCACAATCAAATCTGGAGATATATTGTCTGTGTTGATTTTAGAAAACTCTTCCCTATCAATCACATTAGGATTTCCCCTTTTATCTATCCAAGCATTCTTACTGGTCTTCAATCTATCCATAGACCATAATGAATAATGATTATCACCTAAATCTATTGCCACAAAGTTTTCCATTGGAACCTTTTTGTTGAATTCTTTATTGTTGGTGTAATTCCAAACAATAGACATGAAATCTTTTCTTTCAGGCTCTTTCTCGGATTGAGGATTATTGATCCACTTATTGTGTCCTTTTATTCTTTTGAGTTGAGACATAGCATATCCCACATAACTATCTTTAATTTGTCTAGACAAAAAATTCTTTCTATTTTCTATGAGCAAATCACCTTCTCTTGTCTTTTCCAAAACATCCTTCTGATCTGTCCACAATAGTTCTATAACATTAGGATTTTGAGCCAAAAGCAAAGGCATGAATTTTGATAATTCATAAACTACTACATCGTCTTTTTCAAATTGAACCTGCTCTATTTTTTCAAAAGGTAATACTATTCTTTCTTGACTATCTATAAATATTCCCCTTTCATCCCAATCACTTGATGGAAGATTTGTTCCATAAGCATGAGAACCAGCAACAACTTTTAAAATTGTATTTTTTCTCGCAAACTCTTCTAATTCTAATTTATTCATATTTTCATTCCTTTTATGTTTTTGTTTTCTATCTTAGGCACTAAATCATTTTCTAATTTTATTTTTTGTGCCATTACAACTAAATCTTTTCCATTTTTATTTAAAAAATCTATAAAATTATCCGTAATTAACTCATTTATTATACCATTATTATTTTTAAAGAAGTATACTAAAGATTCTTTGTTAGCATTAAAAAAACTTATAAATGATTGATTATCGTCTTTTTTATTACTTGATTTGTAAAATTCTTTTATAAAATTTCTTGTTACACATTCTTCAATTTTCATCTCGAAATCTTTAATGTTTAAATTTTCAAAAAATTTATATCTATCTCCTATTTCTATTATACTAATAAACTTGTCAAATTTAAAGGTGTCTAATTCCAAATAATCTTTTTTTGAATAATAGTTATTTTGTTTGATAAAAACAGAATTGATATCTAAATCTGTTAATTTTTTCTTTCCACACAACAATAAATGTGCCAAGCAAAAATAAATATCTATATGATTATTCCTTTCGTTCCTATAAGAATAACCATCTTTTATATTAAATCTGTTATTTTCTTCTTTAATCCCATCTATAAAAAAACTTTTTTCTTCAATTATTTTTTCCAATAATTGCCCAATTTCTTTATCTCTTTCATTATTAGCATCTTTAAATATCCAATCAGGTAAAATAGATGTCTTTGAATAATAGTTTTTTTCTAAAAAAGTATCATTTAATACATTAAAAGAAAAATCTGTATATTTACTCAACCCTTTTTTAATTACAAAATCAAAAACTTTTTTGGCATCTTTTTCTCTTTTAACAGATTTCTTACCCATCAATATATCTAATTCTGTTCTACCATCCTTATTTGTATCAATTTCGTTTAATTTAAAAACTTCATATCTTGCCCAATTCCCCTTTTCTAAACAAATTTGAGCAATTGAATTTCCTTTTTCATCTTTTATGTCATCAAATTTTTCAAGATTATTTTTTTTTAAATAATCAACCAATTCTTTTTTGTTTTTATCTGTATTGATTAAATCAATTAATGTTTCTTTTATTTTTCTTGTTATAAAATCTTCAGATAGCCCATTTTTAGTAATATTTTCTTTCATTTTATTCTGAGCAAAAGAAATCATTTTATTGCTAACTTCTTTATCTGATATTTTTGAAAAACAATTAACACAATCTTTATTCTCAGCATTTACAAAGAACCAATTGGGCTGATATTTTTCGATAAACTTTAAAGATTCTACATCTCTAGCATAAAATAAAACAGTATTTTTATTTTCATCTTCTAGATCAATATTTATTTTTTTATCTTTAACTAAAAAATTTATTAGACTAAACTCCTTACTTTCTAAAGCAAAATGTAATACTTTATATTTTTTAATTAAATTATTAAATTCACTAAAACTCATACTTGAATAAGCAGATTCAAATAGTTTTATTTTTTTTATTTCTTCGTTTGCCCCATTAAATAAAGAAGAAGAATACTTTGTTTTTTTAGAATTTTTACTTAATAAAGAATTAATATCGTTTTTATCTTTAGAACTATTAATTATCTCTTCTAGCTTTTCTGCATTAATGAAAAATGTTTGTTTTTCATGTTTAAAATCAACATTGTTTTTAATAAAAAAATCAACTAATTCGGAACCAAAATGAGTGTCCCAATTATTGCTAGAAAATAAATTTGCACTTAAAATTACATCAAACAAGTTCTTTTCTTCAATTCTATTTAATTGCTCTCCACCTATATATTCATATCCATCATGTTGAAAAAATGTTTCATTAATGTCACACTTGTTGTTTTCTTCTATATTTTTTAACATAGGCAATATAGCCTCATTTATATTTTCTCTTAATAATGATGCTAAAGAAACATACATGTTGCTATAATTGTTTATTTTATCAAAGTTAAATTCTTTTCTCATTTTTTACCTATTATCGACAATACAAAAAACTAATATATAATTATTATATAATATGCTTGAGTAAAAACAAAATGAAAACTAATGAAATTACTGAAAAAAAATTTGAATCCGAAGTTCAAAATGTTTTTATTGATTATTTTAATAAAAATCCTAATTTCACTATACATCAATTATCTGAAAAACTTTTAAGTTATTTTCAAAATGGCTTAACTTGGCATGATTTTTCAGAAATATCTATCCCAACAAAAAAAGAGCAACTAAATAAAACTGATTTTAAACAAATAAAAGATGTTAACATTTTTTTATTAAAGGAATTAATTAGTCCAATCTTTTATTCTTATTTTATAAAAAATTTAGTTGATAAAAACTATCCACACACCACCAGAAATACCTATAGGGCATTAGGTAACAAAGCATTTGCTCATGATTTCTTTGATGACAATCAATTAAAGGCTTTATGGGATTTTTTTGATTATTCCAATATGCCAACATATAGAAATGAATTTTTAATTAATGCCAGTTCTACTAAACAACTAAAACAATTAACCAACCTTTTCAATATTCACCCATTAACGATTATTACTAAAGAAAAAGACATCGAAACATTTTTATTAACCAATGTTTGTCAAAGAGAAATATTTACCCCTAATTATTGGTGTATTAAAACCAATGATTTTACTAAATTACAAAATGAATTTATTAAACTAAAAGAATATTTAGACAGAAATGACTTACAAACAGAAAAAACCCCAATTATAGATCTTAAAACAAGAATCGCTTTCACATTTTCATATTTAAAAGATGAGTCTAAATATAATAAATTTTTAAACTCTATCGGCATTAAAGAAGTAAACTTAAATTGTGAAGATTATTTATTTAATAAAAAAAACATGGTTTCCTTTAAGGACAAACTACTTGAAAATTCAAAAATTAAAACATTAAATAAATTTAATAAAAACAAAAAAGAAAATATAACAGACATATCAAGCCTAATTACTACAAAACCGAATAAACCTAATTTAATTAGTAATAAAAAAAGTTTTTTAAAAAATTGGCTATCAACTCAAAGGGAAAATATTAACCTAACAGAAATACTTTCTGATGTGGTGAAAACACAATACAGAAAATATGAGTTTTCTTCATTGGACATTAAATGTTATTTTCCAATAAGGTATACATATTTAGATGAATCAGATTCTTATTGGAAAAAACCAGAAAGAAAAAGATATGAACAAATAGAATTTTTAAATTTAGAATTCAGCAGTAGTTATGATTGTTTTTTTAATTTAATTAACTATTCAAATGTACATAAAAATAATATAGATTGGCAATCAAAAGTTTTAAATACTACATTAGCCAATGAACTTTATTCTTTACTTTTAAAACTGCCCACACTTCCTGCCTTAAATTCAGAAAATAATACGAACATGAAATCTATCAATAGTATTTTCAATGATTTTAAACCCGAATTTAAAATAGAAGTATTAACCCACATAGCAAAAAATTGGGATACCATATTTGATTCTAAAAAAGAAGAAGAACTAAACAGCTTATTTGAACACCCTTATGGAATGAAATCTTCTTTTTTTACAATTTTAAATATGATTTTAAATGAGACTATAAAAACAAGTAAGCCTATTCATTTAGAAAATAAAGATTTAATAATAGCATCTGTAGAAAAATATACTAAAAATTCTACAGATGCTCAAGAAATTATACAAAAGGTTTCTTATATTGAATTAAGTACAAACTTAACTGAAAAATCTCCAGAAAAAAGAAGATTAAAAATTTAAGCATCCCTACTCATTTTATTGGGGATATTGCCCTCTTGGGTATTTTTAATACTGCTAATTTTTTCTTTTACAGAATCTGGAACAACACTTTGTTCAACTTTTGGCTCAACACTTTGTTCAACTTCTGCTTTCTTAGAGTTTTGTGATAAGACCACTTCTTTAGTATTATCATTTCCCAATTGAATTGCCTGGTCTATTCTTTTTTGAATATTATGCTCATTTGATTCTTCTTTTTTGTCATCAGAAAAAAAGGCTTTTATTTTACTAAAAGTATTAGAGGCAAAATCAATCAATCCTATTTTTTCAGCAACATGATGACCAGCCACTAATCCTGCCCCAGCAGCTAAACCAACACCGATTTCTGATAGAATACCAGTTACTCCACTAGCCAAATGTAACCCAACACCATGTGCCAAAATACCGCCACCAACTGTAAACATGGCAATAGTTCCACCGATAGACAATGTTTTCATAAGCTTGGGAGCAAAAGACAGCATGCCATCACCAAATGATTCCATAACTTTATTTTTTGCTTTTTCACCCTTATCTTTAAGATACATGCCTATATCGTCTAACTTAACAATACCAGCGACCAAACCATAAACACCTACAGTCATTGCCACACCAACTGTTGTCAATGTTAAAGCTTGAGTAACGAATTGACCTGCAGCAGCAGAACCTAAAACAATCACCATAATTTCAGCAGACAAAATAAAGTCTGTCTTCACAGCACCCTTAATTTTTTCTTTTTCACGAATTACGAGTTCTTCTGGTGTTAAGCAGATAATATTTGCCTCGTGATCGCTTAATTTGTGATTATTATTATCATCAGCTATTTCTTTTGAACCCAAAATTCTTTTAAATGGTTTCAAAATTTGATCTTTACTGTGAATAACTTTTTCTACCCCTTCGTAGCACAGAAAGGCACCACCAGCCATAAGCAGTGGAGTTATCAGTGCTGGAGCAAATGCACTAAGACCTAAAGCAATAGGTATAATAATTGCCTTATTTACCATAGAACCTTTAGCTACTTCAAATACAATAGGCAATTCCCTATCTGCTTTTATCCCCGCTAATTGGTTGGCGTTTAATGCCAAATCATCACCAACAACTCCTGCTGTCTTCTTTGCAGCCACTTTAGATAATACGGCTACGTCATCTAGTATCACAGAAATATCGTCTAATAATGTAAATAAACTTGCTCCAGCCATTTTTCTTTTTCCTTATATTTTAAATTTTGATTTTTCTTTTGCTTTTGTTGCTAATTCTATACCTAAAGAATTAACTTTTGATTCATTAATTATTTTTTCTAACAAACTATGATTATAATCGTATTTTTTATTTTCTGCAAATCTTTCTAACAAATCTAAAGGAGAAACTCCCAATCCATCTTTCTCATTAACTGACATGCCTTTACCTATAAAAAAATTAATTGTGTTATCTAATTTTTTTAACTCTTCTTGCTCTAAACTTTGCAACTCTTCACTTGTTTGAATAAAAGTATTCAATGTTTTTGTAAAATAGTTTTCACTGCCATCTTTTTTAAATGTGACATCAACCCCTAAGTCTTCAAATCTATTGGGATTCTTATTGAAATTTTTCATGAAAATCTGATAAACATTAGAAGTATATGTATTTTTATTATCTTCCATAAATGCACAATACATTGTATTTTGATATTCATTTGGAATAATTTTATTTAAAAATGATGCTATTTTTCTTGAATTATATAAAAAAGAAAACTTAAGGTGATGTTTAAAATCTTGCTCTTCTGGAGAAACTAACAATGTTAAAGACTTGGCATACACTTCATCTAAATCCATTAACATACAAAACCCTAAAAAACTTATTCCTTTAGGTATTCTCTTATTGTCTTTAGATGTTTTTGGTAAACAATCCAATCCATTTTTTGATGCTTCGTCAAAAAACAAATCAAAAACTTTAATATTTTTTGTTAAAGCAGCATAATGTATAGCATGCAATCCATTGCTCTCTTTATTTGAATATTCTGGTTTTTCTTTTAAAATCTTTCTAATCTCTTCTAAACTTAAATCATTTAGTGAGTTTATGAATGTTTTAAAATTTTTATAGCCATTTATTTTGTCAGCTATTTTTTGTTCCAAATATTGATTGGCTATTTTTAATATTTCTTCTTTCATTCTCAAATTTTATCAAAAAAATAACATAAATCAATTTATTGAATTGACAATAATTGAGAAACGTATAAAAATGAAAGATTAAGTTAAGTTACAAAAAGGATAGCAATGCAGAAGATAAATTTCCCTAGCAGAACCGAGTTTGATCAAATATTAAGGGATAGGGTCAATAACTATTTAAAAGAACACAATATTAAACCCACTGGAAATGCCTTGATGCAAATTAAAGGTGGTATAATTTTTTTATTTTCAATTATTTCATATATTAGCTTGGTGTTTTTTACAAGCAATCCTTGGATTGCCTTGCTTTTAACATTTGTTTTAATACAAACACAAATACTATTAGCATTTAATGTGATGCACGATGCTGGACATGGTTCTTTTTCTAGTAAAAACTGGAAAAACATTATAGGCTCTTTTAGTTTAGAATTCATTGGAGCGAGCAGTCATTTATGGAAACAAAAACATAACTCTCTTCACCATACCTATACAAATATTAATGGCAAAGATGATGATTTAGATATTGGATCATTAATAAGATTGAGCCCAGAACAACAAAAGAAACCTTGGCACAGATATCAACACATCTATGCTCCATTCTTGTATTCACTTTTATCCCTATATCTTTTGTTTTATAATGATTTCAAAAAAATGTTAACCAAAAAAATTGGCGACACTCCTATTACAAGTATCAATAAAAAACAATGGTTTATTTTTCTGACAAGTAAAATAATGTATGCTTTCTATGCTTTAGCAATACCAATGTTTTTCCACTCTCCATTAGTTGTTTTAGGTTATTTCTTATTCGCTCATTTTGTTTTTGGCATTACCATTTCAATTGTTTTCCAATTAGCTCATATCGTTAAAGAAACTGACTTTCCTGCTCCACAAAATAATGGAACAATGCCATATAGCTGGTCAGAGCATCAATTACATACAACTTGTGACTTTGCCCCCAATAATTGGTTTGTAACTTTTTACTGTGGTGGCTTAAATTATCAAGTAGAACATCACTTATTCCATAAAATAAGCCATGTTCATTATCCTAAAATAAGCAAAATAATTAAAGATACATGTGCTGAATTTAATAAGCCTTATCATGTTAATAATAGTTTTTGGAGTGCTTTAGCTTCCCACTTCAAATCATTAAAATTATTAGGGACAACTTAAACAGCGACACACAATAGTTAAAATAGCAATCTAAGATTGCTATTTTTTATTTTTCATATCTACTTTTATTGGGATACAACAAACTTAACTTTTCTTGGAATATATTTATTTTTTCATTTAAGTTAAATTGATTATCAGTAGCATCATTTAAACAAAAATACTCTATATTGTTAAATTCCCTAAACAATATATCAAAAATATCATTACCACCCTTAAATTCAAAATATAAATACTCTGCATCCTTTGATACTGATAAATTATTTATTTGTAACCATCTATAATACATATCTATAAATGGTGGATTGGTTCTATCTCTAAAAATTTCTTTTTGTAATTTATCATGCTCTTCTTTAAACTCATTTACATATTTAGAAAATAGTTTTCTATTGATTATTTTAGGGCTATGTTGGAAGTTTTTATATGTGAAATTATTTGTATTATATTTCCTTTGTAAAATAGAGATTGATAAATTCATATTCTCTTCATTAATATAACCTTTTTTATCTTTATCTTGCTCATATTGAATTCCATATTTTTCTTTATCTAAAAAATTATAAATTGAAAATTTAGGTCCTAAAAATACATCATCATTAAAAAACAGTAAATCTTCTGAACATTTAATTTTAAAAATATTTGAAGCTATTTTCTTTGAACTAAATGTTGGAAGTTGATCCATTATTTCTTCGTGAGAAATATATTTAACTTTATTCTCATTTAATAAATGATGTTTTTGATTGTCTGTGACAATATAGACATCACCATGTTCAGGGAAATACATATCTAAAGAACGAAGACTGTATATCAATTCATCAGAATTTCGGAATCTACCATTAACATTGGAGAAAACTTCTTTTGAAGGAATAGAATCATAATGGTTTTTTTTATCTAACCATTTTTTATCTGAACCATCTACCCAAAGATAAACTATATCTATTTTTTTCATATTAATAAAAAAGGAGGAAAAATCCCCCTTTAAATAAACTTAATTAAATCTTACAAGCACCAGAGTCACAACCATCATCAGTTTCATCTCCACTTCCATCTCTAGTGTTAGAGTAGTATAGAGTCTTATGACCCAATTTATAAGCAAGCAACAAATCTTCAATTAAGCGACTCATTCTAATATCACCCTTGGAAGGATCGTAAGAAGTGTTAACACTAATAGCTTGGTCAGTCCACCTTTGTAAAACAGCAATAGTTTTTAAGTAGTCCTTAGAATCAACTTGCCACAATGTCTGATAGAACGCTCCCAACTTAGAATATTCTGGAACGATTTGTGGAAGAACACCCTCTTTAGATCCCTTAATTGAAACCATATCTCTTGGAGGTTCAATACCGTTTGTTTCGTTAGAAAGTTGGGAAGATGTTTCAGAGGGCATGAATGCCATTAATGTAGCATTTCTAATACCAGATTTTTTAGCTCTTTCTTTTAAGAACTTCCAATCCATTTTAGGCTTGCTGTTAAACATACCCACTGCTGTGTCTATTGGGAATATTCCATCGTGATACTTTGTCTTTGTTTCCAAACCACCAAATTCTTCTGCCAATGTGATAGAAGCATCTGTAAGGTAGTATGCCATTTTTTCCATCATGGTATCTACTTCCTCTAAAGTTTTTTCTTCACCCCAATACAATCTGCCTCTTGCCAACCAGTGAGCAAAACCAATCACACCAATACCTAATGGACGATATCTCATGCTGTGGCGACGAGCAGCTTCTACTGGATAATCTTGGTAGTCCAATAAAGCATCCAAACCTCTTACAGCCATTTCACAAGCATCTCTTAATTTATGCTCTTGTCTTTGTGGACTTGAGCTATCAGAATCCAACTCACCAAATGGCATAAACTTACCCCAGTTAATTGCTGACAATGTGCAAAGAGCAATCAATCCATCTTCTTCAGCATATTGGCTGTCACCAGGATATGTCACAGGTGCTGTAGGCAATGTGATTTCGGTACACAAGTTAGTCATCTTGATTGGCTCATAGAATGAACCGTGAGCATTCACATGGTCAGCATTCATGATATAGATACGACCAGTTTCAAATCTTTCTTGCATAATCTTAGTGAACACTTCTACTGCTGGCAAAGACTTCTTAGTAAGACCAGTTTCTTTCTCATAATGCTTATAGAGCTTTTCAAAGTTCTTATAATCACTAGAATAGAAAGCTTGATACAAATCAGGCACTTCCTCTGGTGAGAAGAATGTGATATCACCCTTCTTAACTAAACGCTCATAGAACAACTTATTCAAGTGAACACAGTAGTCAACTGTTCTTAAACGAGTTTCTTCAGTTCCCTTATTGTTCTTTAACTCAATGAGTCTTTCAAACTCTAAGTGCCAAATTGGATAGTTAAATGTAGCAGATGCCCCACGAACAGCACCTTGTGAGCATGACTTTAAAGCACCATTAAAGTATTTAGCAAAAGGAATAACACCAGTTGTAACAGCATCACCACCTCTAACCTTTTGACCTTCCGCACGAATAAGACCAATATTTAAACCAATACCAGCTTTTCTTGAAGCATAGTCAACAATCGCAGCAGCGGCTGCATTAATAGACTTGAGTGAATCACCAGCTTCAATCAATGTACATGAGCTAAATTGTTTAACCTTGGTTCTCAAACCAGCCATGATTGGAGTAGGTAATGAAATGTAGTGTTGTGAAATTAAGTCATAATACTTTTTCACATATTTCATTCTTGTGTTCTTTGGGTACCTAGCAAATAACAAAGCAGCAACCATAATGTATGGGAACTGGAAAGATTCAAAAACTTTTTTTGTCTTTCTGTTTTGTGCTAAATATTTCTTTCTCATTTGTTCAGCACCAGCATACTTGAACAAGTCATCTCTACGATGGTCAATCATCGCATTTAATTCATCAATTTCATCTTCTGAATATAAATCTAAAATATCTCTAGAATAAACACCATTAGCTACGTTGGTATGAATTATTTTTGATAAATGTGGAGGTAAGTTATTTCTAAACGCTTCTTTTCTAACTGCAAACCATACAAGTCTAGCTGCTACTTGGTCATAGTTTGGAAAATCTTCTGATATAAGTTCTGATGCTGCCTTAATTAAAGTTTCATGAATTTGTTTTGTGGGCATTCCATCATAGAAGTGTAATTGTGCTCTCATTTCAATTTGGGAAATTGAAACCCCTTTTATTGGGTGGAGAGCATCATCATTTTGTCCCTCACAAGCCCATGTTAAAACAGCATGTATCTTGTTTAAATCTAACTCTTGCTTAGTTCCATCTCTCTTCGTAATTAACATATAAAACTCCTATTTTTTGGTATTCTCTTTTTTTCTAAGAATGTTTATTTTAATTTAAAACCAATTTATTGTCAAACCAGTATTTAGATTTATTTCTAAATAAATATTGACAAAAATAATATAAAAATAATATAAAATATTTATTGGTATAGAATTAATATAATGTATAAAATTGGAATTTCAAGCAGAACTCCCTTAGTTGAAAAGAATCAAAATATTCTTTGTTATCAAACAGTTAGCCAACCCCTTATTAATTGGCTTTTATCAGAAAACATTACTCCATTTGTAATTCCTGTTTTATGTAAAAAAGAATTAATTGATAATTTTGCTACTTTTTTAGATGGTCTTATACTACAAGGGGGTTCAGATATTTCTCCTAAATATTACAATGAGGAACCAACTCATTATGAACCCTGTGAATTTGACTCTAGAGATTATTTTGAAATTGAATTAATTAATTCCTTTAAAAAACTAAACAAACCAATTTTGGGAATATGTAGAGGCATGCAACTTCTTAATATTGTAGATGGTGGCAGTCTATATCAAGATGTTAGCAGCATTTCTCAATACAAGCATAGGAATAATACTTACGATCATGAACATCCAATTTCTTGGGATAAAAATTCAATTTTTTACAATCAAGATAATTTACTAAATGAACCAAAAAATGTTATATCTTTTCATCATCAAGCAGTTAAAGATTTAGGAAAAAATATGCAGATAGAAGCATGTTCTCCTTTTGATAATGTTATTGAAGCGATTAGAAACTTTAACTACTCTTTTGTATATGGAGTTCAATGGCACCCAGAACTCCATAATCCAAATCATTTAGATAAACATATTTTACTCAAAGAGTTTTTGAAACATTGTAAATAAAATTATATTGACTAGACAATTCATTTGGCTATACTCTTTAAAACAGAAATTAAAATATGCTTACACTTACAAACCATGCCAGCAAAAGAATGTGTGAATTTAATTTTATTCTTCCCACACTCACTCACTACTTAGAACACATTTTTTTAATTAAAAATAACGGCTATGAATATGAACCCAATTCTGGCAGAATAAAATCAATGGGTAAATATATTGATAGTTATAAAAAACTCACAGATAAACAATGGGATGAGCTAATTTCAAAATGTTGTCTAAAAGAAAAATCAATCCTATTCCAAAGAAGAAGTTTTCATAAATATGAACCTAATTTTAATTTTGAAAAAGCTCTAGAATTAGCATGTGCTGGCTTTGTTAAATATGACATCAAAGAAGAAGATTTTTCAAAAGACAATTTATACTTAAATTTAGTCAATTTTAAAAATGAACAAGAAGAAAACAATAAAATATTTGATATTAAAATTTATATCAGATTAAAAATGCTAGAAGAACAATGTATTCTTTCTTTAATTGATAAGCATACAAATAAATATTTAAGAAACATAGCATTAAATTTTATTGATGCTTGGGTTGATTTCCTTAATGAAGAAATATTGACAAATAACTGTGAAAATACTATAGAACACTATGCTTCTTTGGAAAACACAAATAAACAAATTGAGTTTTTATTAAAACAAAGAAGTAAAATTATTGTTTAAGTTAGAAGGGGAAAACCATGGGAGCAATAAGCATTTGGCACTGGTTAATAGTTTTATTAATTGTTTTATTAGTTTTTGGAAGCAAAAAACTTGGTAATGTCGGTAAAGATTTAGGTGATTTTATCAAAAACTTCAAAAGCAGCATGAAAGATAATAGCAATAATCATTAAAAGATTTAAATTAATTTCTATTTTAAAGATTATTCAAATTCTACTCATAAATGAAAAATCCCCCAATTGGGGGATTAGTCTTTTTATAAATTTTTAATTATTAATTAATTCAAAAATATTGTTTTCTTTTCTCAAAATAATATAATAAAAACAAAAGGAAAAATATTATGAAGAAAAATTTTCAACTCCCCTTAAGCTTTGAAGAAATCGGTTTGATTTTAGGCAAAAATTCAGAAAATTCCCAAGACATCTCTGGAGTTGTCATGGTTAAAAAATCTAAAACAAAAAATCCCGATGATTTAAAGTCTGCTATTGAAGGTCAAATTTTTAAAAATATTTTTGATGAATGGAAAGCCCAAAACTGTGTTGTAGTTGGAGACAATCAACTTTTAACCAGTGTGAAAGTTAATAATTACTCCATACTAGAACAACAAGACAGCATAAATGGAATGACTGTGATGAAAATCAAAGCAAATGTTTTAGTTGAATCTGACCCAGGCTACATAAAAGATTTAAAGTCTGCTAAAGAAACTGAAGAATTAAAAAACAAAGGAACTAAAATATTTCGCAATGCTTATTACGGATAAACCTTACAACTTTAATTTTTCTTCTATATCAAAAACTGCCAACTCTTTATCTTTGGCTTCTATATCCAATCTGTAATCTTGGTCTTTCATTAAAGCAATCAACTCTAATGGATAATCTTTAATGTGAATCTTAGATGCATGCTGGCAATGCTCTTTAAAGTTTCCAGTCCAACCATTAATTGGACTACTGATATGAAACAATGGACTTGCCCCTTTATCCTTATAAGTCCCCTTAATATTTTCTAAATGGTTATAAATATTTTCATCTATTTCCAAATTCCAACGATAATGCTCTTCTTCAGACAAACCTAAACCGTTATCTTTTAATCTCTTCTGAAAACATCTTTCATGATGAAAGTCTGGAACCATCATAATTCCATTTTCTTGTGCCACTCTTAAAGTTTCTTCAAAAGAATAACTCTTTTCATCGTTTTCAACACTGATTAAAGCCTTCGCTTCCTTGCTTAACTTACTAATCTCTTCCTTAAATATCTTGGCATGTTCTTCAAAACCTTTAGCCTTAGAACCCACATGTATATTCACTAAATTCCAAGGAATATACTTTCTCATATGAGCATATAACTCTAAATCATATCTGCTAGATTCGTTCACATTAGGATTCAAAGAAGACAACAATATAAATTGGTCAGGGTGAGCACTTAACTCAACTCCATCAAAATTAATCTTTCCATATTCCTTGCTAACTTCTTCCATTAATTTTAAACAGCTATCTCTGTAGTCAATATGAGAAGACAAAGGGAACAAATCACTTAAAACCCTAAGTGATTTAATTCCCTTATTCTGACAATACCTAGCTAAATACTTTAAGCACTCAGCATTATGAAAATACACTTCCCTCAACTTATCTATTGAGGGACTACTTGATAGTTTTACTGTTTTAAAAGAAGCATTTTTATCTTCTTTTAACAAGCATATAAGTGTATGTTTAACCATTAAAATTATTTAATCTTTTTAAATTCAAAATCAAATTTATTCTTAGTGTTTTTAGATAAGAATGCAGATTTTGCTGTCTTCTCAAAATTGATACATTCTTTATATGTTTGTACAATATCTTTCAAAGTAGCATTTAAAATGAATTTCTTTCTCTTCAGTCTGTCCTCTTCCGTTATTCCTATTAAATGATAAACAATATTCTTATTGTATTCATTCTTAGGGGTCATAGGCTTTTCCAAAACTTGTAGCAATGACAACTTAGCTTCTTCTAGTTGGTCTTCAGTAAACTCATGATTAATAAACCAATCGTGAATCTGCTCATAAGCATTGTATGTCTTTTCAAAATTTGGATCACGATAAGAGTAGAAAGCAAACATATTTTCAAAAATATTAAATTTAGCACCAGCACCATAAGCACCATTTTGTTCTCTGATAACAGGATGCAAGTAATTGTGAGTAATGAGTCTCGCTGCCAAATCCAAACAAGTTGATTTAGGATTCCTAAAATTTAAACCTTTTGTCTCAAAAGCTTGATGGCAATAGTTTACTTCTGTATCTGAAATATAAGCCTCTTTGATATTTTTAACATCAATATTCAAATGCTTACTTTCAACCACATTACTCTTGTTCCAATTAAGATTTAACTCCTTATAAGATTTAAGCAATAACTTTTCAACCTTAGAGGAACCTGCACCAAATAAAATCGCAGGAGACTTCATGACCTTTTCATAAAGTTCAGCCATTTCCTTCATAAAAGCTTCTTTATTATCTTTTTTGCTAAAAGAATGATAAATATCTTTTAAATATTTCAAATAATCTAAACCACCAGTTTTTTGGTCAAACCTTCCACTAAAGCTAAATTCTTTAGCAACATTATGGCTAGCAAATTCGTTCCCTATATGAGACAAGTTTTGCTCAAAATCAGCAATTTCTTGCTTAATAATTTGCTTGATTCTAGGGAAATTAGAAAAACTAATATTGAAAAAGAATTCATTTGCTAATTTTAGAATATTTTTACTCTTTCTGTCCAAATGACTAATACTAAATTCAGCCACCAATTTTCCAGAATGGGGATTTTCAATATCATTGAAAGCATTCAAAACAATATGATAGTTTTTGGACAAAATGTTTCTATGCTTTGTCGCATTTTTCCAACTTTTATTTTTAGAAGGCATTCCAACCAATAAAGTCAAAAGCAACTGTAATCTTGCCCAATCATTTTCTTCAAAATCTTTTAGATTAAAAATGAAATCTACACTAGAAATCCCATTAGAAGGTATCTTAAAATAAGACAACGAATTATGTTCATTTAAAGATTTAACCTTTAAGTCTTTTTTGATTTTAGCACTGACATCAGAAGAATTTATTTTTGGTAAACAATCATAGTTATGCTTTTGAGTTTGCTTTTCTTTTAGCTTCTGTGAATCTAACTTGATTTTTTCCTTTTCCTCTGCTGATAATTTTTCGGAAATATAAACCAATCTTTCTTTTTCCATCTTGTTTTTTACATCAAAAAAATCAGCCTTTGGAACAAACTCCACAACTACTTTAGGAATTTTATTCAATAAGTTATTTACCAATAATTTCACATAATCTTTATCAGCAAATCTTTTTCTTGCTTGCTCAAACTTTTCTTCAAAATCTATACCAAACAAAGGATCTTGCTCATTCACAGCATGCTCTACACCCTTGAATAAAATCTTTAACCCATAAGGTGTGTTGCTTGAATTTAAATTCTTAATGTCCAACTCAATATCATCCAAAGTAGAATCAATTACTTTTTTATCTACTCCAGTTTTTGCCACATCAGCCAAAATATCAAACAAGTAATTCTTGGCTTTTTCAATTTCATGCTTCTTAAGACCCTCAAACCCCATATGGAATGAAGATTCATAACCATTTAAAGTTCCATTGAAAGCACTTGGTCTACCAAAACCAGCATTGTCTATCTCATTACAAAGCTTTCCACCATCACTCAATAAAATGTGGGATAAAATCTTATAATCTTCTGTCATTGTCTCTTCAGATAGACCTAAAATCCAGTTAATAATTAACATATATTCACTGTCTTGATCTTCTTTGGAAGCAGGGAAATAATGCTGCTTAACTGTAGTTAATTGACTTTTATCAAAATGAGACTTTTGTGGTAGGACTCTATCAAATTTGGTGCTTATCTTTGAGATAACTTCTTTTTCAAAAAAATCTTGAATTTCAGAAACATTAATATCACCATAAGTCATAATAGTTGCTCTTGATGGATGATAAAACTCATTGTGAAAGCTGATCAATTCTTCATACTTCAAATTAGGAATTTCTAAAGGATCACCACCAGACTCATTACAATAAATCGTTCCAGGCTTTAACTCTTTTTGTATTGAACGATACACATGATAATACTTGTCACTCAAAGCACCCTTCATTTCATTGTAAACTACACCACCATACTCTAATTCACCCTTTTCATTAAACTCATATCTCCAACCTTCTTGTAAAAAGTTGTAGTAATCTAACTTAGGGAAAAATGTTGCGTCTAAATAAACCGACAAAAGATTGAAATAGTCTTTTTTGTCTGATGTAGAAAAAGGATATACTGTTTTTTCAGGATATGTCATGGCATTCATAAAACTTGCCAATGAACGTCTTGTCATTGCGAAAAATGGATCGTGTGTGTTAAACTTCTCTGAACCACATAATGCTAAATGCTCTAAAATATGAGCCCTTCCATCACTTGTCTGTGGTAATGTAGGAAAAGCAATTAGAAATGAATTTTCTATATCCTTTGAAGAGAAATGATAATGTTTTGTTCCGCACTTATGCTCAAATTCTTGAAATTTGATATTTAAATTTTTAATTTCTTTTTCTCTCTTTTTTATAAACATAGTATTCCTTTATAAAGTTTGTTCAAATTGTAACACAGCTTGCCGAAAAAGTCACTATTTAATTCATGTTAATAAGTAATCTTTACTATTAATTAAATGTATTAACTCCTTTAGTCATTTAATTAAAATATTCTTTACTTGTTTTAAGAAAATGATAAAATTAATGTATAAATATTAAAATAAAGGTTCCCTATGGATATAAATGTCGCTATTAATCTACAAAATCTGATTAAAGAATTTAAAGAAAAAAACGATCTTCAAGAAGAAAAAATTAAAGAATTTGGAGTAAATGTTGCCAAAGAAATTATTACACTTCCTTTAAAAGAACAGCCATTAGGCTGGAATATTATTGCAGATGCTTTTAATCAACCAAAAAAATTTGCAGGTGATTTGATTTTTAATCAAACACAACTTAAGGAACTTGTAGCAAATGTTGCTAAAGAAATAAGTCAACTTCCAAAAGAAACACAAGATTTGAATTTAGATAATATAACCAATAAAATTGTAGGAACATATTTTAACAGTTCTGAATCATCTAATGATAATTTTGGTTCAAAATTTTTACATAATGTTTCCAAAGGCGCTAACGAAGTTATATCTACTGCTGAAGAGAGAAAAGCTTTGATAGAAGGCATAAGTTCATATAATCTTTTTAATTCCAAAAAATCTGACAATAATTCTTCTGTACAAGATAATAAAACTGATCCTAAAAAACTTAAAAATCATTAAGCTTTTAAGTAATTATCCTTAGAACCCTGCATTAAATGGCAGGGTTTAAAAATATCTATTTAACAAATCAAAATTAATTTAATGAATAAAAATCAAAAAATTTGACCAAATTAATAATTTAATGTAGTATAAACCCTAATAAATTAAAGGATTCATATCATGAGGCAACATTCTATTTTTTTTAAAGTTATGCATTGGTTAGTAGCATTAACAATTTTAACTGCTTTTGTTCTAGCTAGCATTTTTGAAGACATGAAATTTTCACCAGAAAAACTTCAATATATTAACTATCATAAGTGGGCTGGATTTATGGTTATTATTTTCTTTATCCCAAGAATAATCGCTTCTCTTACTGGCTATGCAAAAATAACCACCAATACTATTGAAGATAAAATTGCTAAAGCAGTTCATCATGTATTACTACTGACAATGATTTCTACCCCAGTTCTTGGTTGGCTAATGAGTTCAGCAAAAGGTTTTCAAGTTGTCCTTTTTGGTAAATTCCCAATCCCCGATCTTATTGAAAAGAATGTAGAACTAGGAAAGCAACTATCAGAAATGCATGAATTCTCCGCGCAACTCATGCTATTAGCCTTAACTCTTCACATAGCAGGTGCTATCATTAGACAATTTGTTAAGAAAGACCCCGTGATTACTAAAATGTTTAAATAATTAAAAACCATTAAAAAATTATTCATCAAACATTAATTTTAAATTAAACAATCAATATAGGACGAAAAATCTTCCTATATTTTTTTAATAATAATCCATCACAAAAAACATAAAACAATATAACCAAGATGAAAAATAGCATATTAAAAATTGATTTAATTTTATAAAATTTTATAATTTATATTATGGAATATCTACTTGAAAAATTTAAATTTACTCACAAACAAGATAAGTATAAGTTCTTAAATAAAGAAATAACCAATTCTTTATTAAATCAGAATTCATCTTTTCTAGAAATTCTTATGGAGCCTTCATTTCAAGAATATATTGATTTTTCTTATGATAGATATAAAAACTTTGAATTTGCCTTTTTAAGTAAAAATAATGATGTTTTCCTTAAAACTGTAGATTGGCTTGAATATAAAAATTTATTAAATAATATTCCTACAGATAATGTAAATAATTGTGTCTTATCTAGCACCATCAACTACTACAATGGAGACACTAAACTTTCTCAGCTTTTAAATAACCCAATACTTAAAAGTAAAATTGATTTATCTTATAGCAGTTACGCAATATTACTGAACCTAAGTAACATGAAAAATGGAAAGGTTATTGATTTAATTGTGAAGAATTTTTCAACCGAGATTTTAAATAATGAAGATAAAATATCTAAAATTATGAAACACAATAAAAAAGATGAATTTAAATCTTATTTATTCTTTAAATGCTATGGCACAGAATTAAAAGAAAAAGATTCTACTAATAAAACAAAAGTAAAAATTTAATATCTGTAAATACTTAAATAAACTAAAATTAACTAAATTGTAAAAAGCATTTAACTCTCATTCAACTATTCAACTCTTTAATAAACTCTTCTTTTAACTCTTTTGCTATATTAATAATAGTCATATAGTTATTTTTTATAAAATCTAAGTCTTCATTTTTGGCAGCATGTATAACTTCCTTCATTAAAGGAATACAGCCTGTAACACCATAGGTTTGAAACACACCCTTCATGCTATGAACTTCTAAATGAATCTCATGAAAATTTTCTGCCTTCACAGCATTAATGATTTTTTCATTTTGTATATCACAATTCTTAATATATTCTTCTATTAATATCTTAAAAATTGTCTCATCATCATCCAATGAACTTAAAGCAAATTTTTTATCATAAATCATCGCAAACTCCATTAATAAATAAAAAATATATGAAATAAACCAATAAGTCAATAAATTGATAATAAGTTAAAATATGTTACAATTAAAAATAAAAGGTTGCCAATGGAACTCGTTATTAGAAAATACTCAAATCTCAATAAAGCAATGAAGGCTTTAGAAAAAGCCGAAGGTGATCTTATAGCAGATTTAGTCTATGCTACTGAAGTTGGCTTTGTAGAAACTCATAACAACAGAGACTTCTATCACTCTCACCTCTTTTGCTTTCACTACTGTATAGACAAATATGAAGGTGATAAAAATATCAGCTTTACCATCCTAGACTCAAACCAACAAACAGGACAATACTGCTTTTGGGACTATACAAGCAACTTCTACAAAGACAATGCTAAAAGCAAAAAACTACAAATTGAAAAAGCGCAATTAACTATCCCCTTTGAAAAAGTTTCTTTTGATTCCAATAAATCTTTCTATGAAATTATCCAAGAAATCAAAAAAGATTTGTGGGATACACATACCAACTCATTGAAATTCTTTACAGAAAATAACATTGGGTACGATTCTTCTATGGACTTATTTTCTAAAGAACTAAAAGCCTACATAGATATTTCTTATGAAGATTTATTTAAACTAGAATTAGCTCCCAAAATTAAACAATATGAAGCTCAAGTTTTAAGTCAGCAATTGTCTGAAAAACCAGTTGCTAGAAAAACGGCAAAAATTTAAAATTGATATTAAAATTTCAATATGGTGGTGGCATTAATTTTAAACCTAACCATGATACTGAAATAACTGTATTAATTGGAAAAGCTAAAACACCAGGAACATAAAAAAATGCCGCTACAATATGCATCTGTGAATGTTCAAATAAAAATCCAAGGAATATTAATAAAAAACCTAAAATAGTCCACCTTTTCATATACAAAGGAAGCCATTTTGCATTCTCTTGATTATGTCTCCAAGCCGCTGCTTTTTCAAAAATGTTTCCACTAGAACAATCTCTAAATAACCACTCGTAAAACATATATCTATACAACAATGTTCTAAATGTTAATTCATTATAAATCTTATCCATAAATACTATCCAAAAATATTTTAATACTTAAATTATGGTAAAAATGAAAAATTTAATGTCAATAATGGTTTACTTTAGAATTTATAATATAACCCTATGTAATTGATATTGGTTCAGTTATTTAATAAAATATAATAACCATACACTAACTTCATGAACCTAACCGAAGAACAAATAAAAAAGGCTCTTCTCAAAATTAAAGAAGACCCTCATAATTATAAAAAACTACCTATTGAATACAGGTTAAATAAAGAAATAACTATTGCTGCCGTTAGAGCACATGGTTGGAATTTGGCATATGCTTCGCTAGAATTAAAAAATGATAGGCAAGTTGTTTTAGAAGCTGTTAAGAAAAATGGCAATGAGTTACAGTATGCTTCTGAAGAAATTAAAAACTTATGTAAACAGCAAAACCCAATTAAAATCCTAGAATCAATTTTGTTGTCTGAAAAACTCAGTAGCGAATTATCTGTTCAAAAACCAACTAACAATAAAATGAAGGTTTAATAATTATTTTAAAAATGAATAATTATTAATGCAGTAATTTACTTCAAAATTAACTTTTTGTGATACACTACTATTTTATTTGGAGATAAAAATGATTAATAATATTCTTATGGAAAAAATAGCTAACTTAGAAAAACAACACCAAGAAGATGTAGAGCTAATGAAAGCTATCAGTCGCTATTTCTGTGGTGGACATTATGAACCCCGCAATAATGAAGAAGCTGAACTTTCTAAAAAAATTATTGATAAATATGGGATTTGATAAATAAATATATGCTTTGACTTATCATCTCAATCAAATAAAATATTATGATTAGATTATAATCATTATGAAATTAACAACAGAACAAATAAACGAAGCTATTATAAAGATTAAAAAAGACCCGCGGGCTTATAGAAATTTTTCTATAGAATATAGGTGTAATAAAGAAATTGCTTTAGAAGCTGTTAAGCTAAATGGGCGTGCTCTAGAATATTTTAGCGATGAATTAAAACTAGATAAAGATGTCGTTTTAATTGCTGTTCAGCAAAATGGTCTTGCCCTACAGTATGCTACAGAAGAAAGCAAAAGAGATAAAGATATTATTTTAGCCGCCGTTAAAAGTAATGCTCTTACCCTATATTATGCTTCTGACGAACTTAAAAATGACAGAGAAGTTATTTTAACCGCTATCAAAAAGAATGGTCGTACCTTGTGTCATGCTTCTGAAGAACTAAAAAATGATAAACAAATTGTTTTAGAAGCTGTTCAGCAAAATATTGAGTCTATAGAATTTGCTTCTGAAAAAATTAGAGAATTATGCAAGGATAAAGACCCCATAAAAGCATTAGAAGCAATTTTGTTGTCCGAAAAACTCAGTAGTGATTTATCTGTTCAAAAACCAAATAAAAATAAAATGAAGGTTTGAAAAAAAATAAAAATAAATAAAAAAAGTTGTTGACAAAAGAGAAAAATAGTGCAATAATTCATTCAATCAACGAATAAAAGGATTTTACAAATGTTTAACTTCTCATCTTCTAGCTCTTCATCAAGTTCATCTAGCATGAACTGTGGAGTGTTTTTATCTGAAGGATGGGGATTGTAAAAGTCTCAAGTAAATAAAAAGATAAAAGCACTCAACAAAATGAGTGCTTTTTTGTTTGTGTTTATACTCGGAAGATTCGCATAGTCTGGTCCATTGCACCAACCTGGAAAGTTGGAGTCCTGAAAGGGGCACACAGGTTCGAATCCTGTATCTTCCGCCAAATTAAAGAGTTTTTGAATAAAGAATTTTTTAATTTGGAAGGTCAAATCGATCTGGCGACGAAAACTGTCTTGAAAACAGCCGAGCGGTAAAACGCCTTGAGGGTTCGACTCCCTTGCCTTCCGCCATATTTTGGAACGGTCCTATAATTTGGTATTAGAGCAGATTGCTAATCTGTCGCTCGGTGTGAGCCGGGTTCTGGGTTCGAGTCCCAGTCGTTCCGCCAAATTAAAGAGTTTTTGAAAAAGAATTCTTTCATTTGGAAGCACAAACCAATTGGCGATGGTACCTGTCTACTAAACAGTCGAGTGTGAATAACGCCTTGGGAGTTCTTATATACGGTGAGATTTAGTGCATATTAGTAGAATAGGAGAGATATAGTTATTATTGAAAAGAATATAAATGTTCTTTATTAAATTTAAAAGGAAGGTGACGCATGTGGCAAAGCGAACATCCTGCTAAGATGTGATCCAGTGATGGGTCGGTGGGTTCGAATCCCACACCTTCCGCCAAATTAAAGAGTTTTTAACAAAGAATTCTTCAATTTGGAAGTGCTACCGTCTTGGAGAGCGGCACAGCCTTGAAATCTGTTTGATCCTGATAAGGGGTTAGAGGGTTCGAATCCGTCCACTTCCGCCAAATTTAAAGGCTAAAAATCTACTATATGACTATTAAACTAAAAGATAATTATATAAAAAATGATACACATTGGTTTTGCAAAACTTGTGACGGTGAAATATACAGTGGAAAGAAAAAATATATCAAAATGTGTTCTTGTTTAGACAAAAAAGAACAATTTTCAATATATGAGGACTACTTAAGTAATTTTTATACAATCAATCCTTCAAAATATGGTTCAAAATATATATGTAAAAAATGCAACCACCTAATATCAAACACTAGAGAACAGCATGCTTTTTATTGCTTAGGATTAGGAACAAGGCGTTCTTCTGAATGTTTTAATTCTAAATCTGAACTATTTTCAAAATATTGTGATATGGGCTGTGGGCAAGAAAGCAAATTTTTTTATAAAAGCGGTAAATCATACTGCTGTAATCTTGGAGCAAAATGCCCCGTAAAAGTATCAATTGATAGACAAAAAAAATTAGGTAAAAATCCTTTAGCTGGTAAAATTCATCCAATGTTAGGAGTTACCTCTCCAAACAAAGGAAAAACTAAAGAAACATCTGAAATTGTAGCTAAACAAGCTTTATCCATAAAAAATACAATTAAATTAAATGGTCATAACTGGACTGGCAAAAAACATTCTGCTGAAACTAAATTAAAGTTTTCCGAAGGAATGAAAGAAAGATATGCTTCAGGTTGGGAGCCAGTTTGTGGTAGAGCCAAAAAATATAAACACAGCAGTCCAATTGCTGGAAATATTACTGTAGATGGAACATGGGAATTATCCTTTGCTCAAATGTTAGATAAAGTTAATATTCCCTGGAATCGCAACAGAAAGAGATTTGATTATATTAAGCCAAATAATGAAGAATCTACTTATCAGCCAGACTTCTTTGTTCCTAGTTGGAATACTTACATTGAAGTTAAGGGATATCAAACAGATTTGGATGATTGTAAATGGAAACAATTTAATGAACCATTATTGATTGTTAAAAAATCACATATTTATACCATTAAAAAATGGTTAAAAAACAATGAAAATATTGATAGCAATTTATTTTTTGATTTAATTAAAGAATCTACAAAAGAAAATAATCTTTAATCCCCATCATTCTTTTTTATTGCAATTATTTTTCAATAATATAAAATATAAATAGATCTAAAAAGGAAAAAATATGGGCAATGAAAGAAAAAATATAGTCACAAGGGTTACTAAAAATGGTGAATACTATTTTGTTGAATTTGATGGTAGCGGTTTTGGCTTAGAAGCTAAGTATGGAGTAGAACCAAAATTAGGTGATGAAGTTATTTTACATACTGTAAATGGAAGTATGGTTCGTGGCGTAGAGATTAATGGTTCAAAAGTTTTTTATAAAACAGATGCAGACTTAGAAAATGAGCATAAAGAATTTGTAGCAAATTTAAGAAAAAAAAGAGAAGAAGAATTTTTAAAAAATAAAGATAAATTAGATGCTGACTTTGATTCTTTACCAAAATTATTCCAAGAAAAAATTCAAAAAAATAGAGATAGCGATCCAAACTATCGTATTGAATCTGAATCTTATGACATGTTTTGTTATACACAAGCATTAGAAATCGCTAAAAACTTACCAAAATTTAAAGATATTCCAGATATTGATGTTAAGGAAAGAGTCAAAAAATTCTATGAAATGTCTTTTGAAGATCAACTGAAAGCAATTCCAACATTAAATGATGGTCACAGTGGTAATACTTTTTTAGTATCATGTAATTTAGCGGCTCAATATTTATCAAGTGCAGAATATGCAAGCAATAAAATTAGAGCCTTAACAAATAGTCAAGAATCAGAACTAAAAACTAAAAGTAAAAACACCATATAAATAAAAAAAGGCACGAAAGTGCCTTTCTTGTTTATATTCAAATTTATTACTTTGCCAATCCATACATGTTAAGTCGTTCACAAAGGTTGTATTCATATTGTGTAAAATAAACAATATCATAACCTTCACCAACAGCTTTGATATGTAGTTCATTTTTTGTGGGATCAAAATAATGCTCAACACCATTGCGAATTGCAGAAGCCGTTTCGTAAATACGTGGTGGCAGAATCATACCTACATAAGTTAAAGCACCATTAAGAGATACTTCATCCTCATGGAACTTTACGAATGGGTATGGGTTTTGAGGGTCAGACAGGAATTCAAAGATGGATTGAAGGTCTGCTGAGTTACCACCATTTAACAGAACCATTGTCTTATGGTTTGCTGCCCAATCGTTATACATATCTTTACGGGAAGTGTCACTACCATTATCCTGTAGGTTATACTTTACATGAAGATCAACAGCGGCGTGACCAGCTTGAAGACCTTGTTGGAGGGAAGAAAGATAGTAGTTGCCAAAACCGTAAAATCGCATAGTGGTTATCCTTTAAAAATTCAATAGAAAAGATTATACCATAAATTATAAATAAAATGCCAATATTTTTTATTCTTGATTAATAGTTTAATTTTTTTTAAAATTAATTAAAAGGATTTATTATGTTTATTAGACCAATGAGAAGACTTGGATTTAAGTTTCCAGAAGATGAATTTGTAGATTATGAAATATCAGATTTTAAAAGTAAATTAGAAAATTTTAATGAGGAAAATTTTGAAATCGTTGTATATGAAATTAAAGGATTGATTGCTGAAAAAAAAATCGGATTAAAAGTAAAGAAAAATATAGCAATAAATAGTGAAGAACCTATACCTAAATTATTATTTGCTAATTCAGTTGTAGAGTTGGATCGTAACTTTAACTTTGGAACTGTGTATCATGAAAATCCAGCTAATAAATTTATTGACATTATTGAAGTTATACAAACAAAAGAAAAATTTTTAGCTATTCAAGATTTATTAGAAAAAGAAAAATCAATTTCCTTCGTAACGAAATTAAGAAATAAATTTTTTCCCAAAACAGAAGAATCAAAAAATCGTAATTTATTTGAAAACTAAATTTTTATATTTTTTTTTACTGAATCTTCTGTAAGATCTTTTTTAGATAAATCTTTATTTAGTTCCCAAATTAAGAAATTTGTCACAATTGGTCTACACATAGATCTTTCAGTAAGCTTTTCTAAAAAATCACTCAATGAAAATTCTTTAGAGTCAGAATCCCATTGCCAAGTTATCCCATTTTTACTATCTATTGCTCCATCTGTTATTCTTATTTTTATGGAGTAAGCAAAATAATCACTTGGGTTGTAAACTTTCATATTATTTTCTGTTAAGTGAAAAGATAAATCATCTGGAAAATAATATGAGTCACGAATGAAATTATTATTCTTAATATGTTGATGTTTAGAGATGTTTCCCAAATAATCTTTAAATTTATCAAAATTAATAGTTTTCATATTATTTGCTTTAAATTTTATTTATAGTTTTATTTATAACTTTATTATTTTTACCTTTATTTTTAGGTAAAGATTTTTCCAAGTTTAACTTTAAATAACAAGTTTTTAAGACTTCATATATTTGTGGAAGTTCTTCAGTTTCAAATCGTGAGAATTCTGAATAACTGCTAATTGGGTAGTTGATAAAGTTTTTACCAAAATCTGTTTGGATGAATTCTTTGATTAGTTTTGATTTTTTGGATAAGTCCATGATGAATTTTTGAGTAGGATGGCTTGAGAAAACTGGACCCCCCATTAAATCTACATAGCAAGTTGATTGTTGTTCTACGATAAGTTTAAATAATCTTAATATATCTTTATCTTTTTGTAGAACAGCTTTATTTTTTGTTGCTGACTCTATCATAGAATAGAGTTCATAATTAAAAGGTTGATCACCATCTGAAATTAATGTAAGCCAATCATTAAAGTTTTTAATACCAGATACTTTTACAACAGTATGCGGGTTACTCTTTAAAACTGCTTGGCATATTTCTTCATCTTCTTGTAGGTATTCTGGAAGTTTAGAATAATGCATATAACCATTAGATTTTTGCAATAATTTCATCACAATTTTTTTATCAAAAGCATCTTCATTAAAAAATGGTCTAATATATTCATTTGGGAACCAATCTTTTAAGATTCGCTTAGATACTTCCAAATTTTTAGGAAATACTTTCAATAAATATTGGCTGACTTCTTTTTCTTTTAATACTTTATCTAGGTTATTATCTTTTTTTAGTGTTTCTGAAAATGCTAAAACTATCTCTTCTGTTTGGTGCTCTATTGACTTGAAGATGTTTAAGTCTTTTGTGAATTTGGGGTGAATTTTTAAAATAGTACTAGATATAACTGAAGCACAACCAAAATTAAGGATATGCTTAGCACAGTTTTCATCTTGAAGATGTTTTTTAATATTAGGGATTTTTAGAAAATAGTCTCTTTGTAAGATATATCTGGAAAACAGATAGGCTAAAACGTCAATATCTGAAGCGATTTGATTTAATGAATCATGTTTTGAATCATCTATCTCTTTATGACTATATGTGATATCAAAGGATAGCATACAGTTAATTTTATAGACTTCAGCTTCTTTGTTTGTTTTATTTAACCAATTCTTAGGGTCTAATAAGGGGTGTTTTTCTAGTTTCATAAGATTAATAATAAAATTAGGTTTTCATTATACTCTTATTTAGAATTTTAACAAATATATTCTTTAATGAATTTTTTTTATCAATTGTGTATTTATTTTACACATGTTTATGTTGTTATTTTCAGCTATTTCATATAAAGTTAACGAATTAATTTGAAATAAAAGAAAGAAAACTATGAAAACAATGATTTTAGCAGCAGGTAAAGGTGAGAGAATGCGACCATTAACTGACAAGATCCCAAAGCCTTTACTTAAAGTTGGTGGTAAGCCATTGATTTATTGGCATATAAATAAACTAGCCAAAGCTGGTTTTAAAGAAGTGGTTATCAACAATGCTTATTTAGGAGAGCAGATAGTAGATAATTTAGGTGATGGTTCCCAGTTTGGTATTAAAATATACCATAGCTCAGAAAGTAGTGGAGCATTAGAGACTGCTGGCGGAATTAGAAATGCTTTGGATTATTTAGGAAGTAAACCCTTTCTTCTAATTAATGGAGATGTATGGACTGATTGGGACTTTACCAATGCTTATGACCATAAAGATATTAAGAATGGTTGCCATTTAATCTTTGTGGACAATCCAATTCATAATAGTAAGGGTGATTTTGAGTTAAATGGGTATAGGGTTCAATTGCCTAAGGAGTTAGGAAATACTGTAACCTATGCTGGAATTGGGATTTATTCTACTGATATGTTTAAGGGAATAGAAAAAGGTGAATATGCCAAGTTAAAGCCCTTATTGGACGAGTGTATTGGCAAGGGTTTGGTTAGTGGGGAAAAGCATGTTGGAAAATGGGTGGATGTTGGAACACCAGAGAGACTTAAGGAATTGGATGAGATTTTAAGTTCAAAATAATTTTAGTTCTTTATGCTAAAATAATATTTTAATAAAACAATTTGCCTTTTAAAAAAGAACATATAAATTAACACATCATGAATAACTTAACCAAACAACAAATTGAAGATACTATCAAGGAAGTCAATCTAGACTTGCATCATTATGAAACTTTACCCATAGAGTATAGGTCAAATAAATATATTACATTAGCGGCAGTCAATCAGCATGGTTGGAATTTACAATTTGCTTCTGACGAATTGAAAAACGATAAAGAAGTAGCAATAGCTGCCATAAACAAAGACTGTGGAGTTTTACATTTTGTTTCCCAAGAACTTAAAAATGACAAAGATGTTATTTTACTTGCTGTTGAAAAAGATGGTGCTGCTCTAGAATGTGCTTCTGACGAATTGAAGAACGATAAAGATGTTATTCTAACTGCCATGAAAAGAAGTGGTTTATTATTAGGGCTTGCTTCAGATGAATTAAAAAACAACAAAGAATTAGCCATGATAGCTGTTAAAGATGATGGTAGGGCATTATTTGTTGTGTCAGAAAATTTACAAAATGACAAGGAAGTGGTTTTAGCAGCAATTAAAGAATTTCTTTATGCTATAGAATTTGCTTCTCAAGAAATACAAGAATTATGTGAAGATAAAGACCCAATACAAGTATTGGAGTCTTTAATTATGGCGGAAAAATTAGAGACAGAATTAAAGCAGAAGAATTTAATAAACAGGGTTAAGGTTTAGTTTTTTTACTATTCAATAAGTTGTTATTATAAAATAAAACTCTTACATTTTATTCTTAACTTTAATTTCTTGAACTATAGCTTTAGGCGCATGTTTTTTAAATTCAGAAGCCATTTCATTGTAAGTGGCTTTGAACTTTTCATTAATTTCATCCCAAGAATTACAATCCATGACCTTTTTAAATAAGTCATTACATTGAGAGTAGTCTTCAATTTTACCAGTCTTAGCAATCTGGGTTCCAAAATTTAAGATTCTCAAAGAGTGCCAAGCACTCTTCTTTCCAACATAAGGATTAAAATCTTCTTCAACAATAAACTTTTTCTTAGTCTTCACCCAAGAGTTAGAAGACTTAGCACTGATGGAGTTTCTTAAGGCTTCTTTATTAAGAGAAAAATCAAAAGTATGTTCTTGTTTAATCACAAATTCATCTTTCAAAAACAAACACTCCAAAACACTAATCTCATGCTGATTTACCAGGTTTTGAAATTCTTCAACAGTATAAGTTGTAACATCTCCAAATTGAGATAGTGGATTATTCGCCTCTTTATCTCTAACAACACAAATAAAGTCATGGTCAGATTTTTCTGTATTGGTTTGATATACTTGTGAACCATAAATATATGCACAAATGATGTTAGGGTTTTTTTCAACAGTTGATTTGAAGTTCATATATTTTCCTAGAATAATTTTTAACAAAAATTATAACACACTATAAAATTGAATCAATTAATTTTTCATAATAATATCACACAACTTATTTAATATAGACTTTTTACTCAATTCACTGATGTTTAAGTAAGCAACTCTTTTTTAAAAAAAAGTTAAAAAATTGTTTTATCATAACTAATATTATTAACCTAATTAGATATTTTTTATAATATTGCTTTTTTTATGTAGACATGTATTATTTTAAGATTAAAAAATTACATCAAATGGAAAAATACATATCTTAAAAAACTCTTTACCTAGTAAAAACACTGTCTAGAACAAAAAGAAAAGATTACGAGAACTATATTATTAATGCCATATGGAATCGTTTAAATAACCCAAATATAGAAATTGTATCTCAACAATACATTAAAGATGAATACTTGGAATCTCATTATTTCATTGATTTATATTTTCCAGGATTAAATTTAGGCATAGAATGTGATGAGCTGTACCACTCTAAAGAAGAACAGATTACAAAAGACAAATTAAGAGATATTTCTATTTATGACATTTTGCATAAAATAGATAGAAAAGGCTATGAATCTATCCATATAGATATTTCTGGAAATTTTGAAGAACTTGAAAATAAAATAGAAAAAGCAGTTTTTAGAATAAAAGAAAAAATAAAAGAAATAAAACCAGTACCTTGGGATATTCAATCTCCCAGAGATTATTTTAAAAATAAAGATTTTATTTCAATAAAAGATAAAAAAAGTTTTTCGACTATTAATAAAATATGTAATGTTTTATTTAATGCTCGAAGACAAGAAGATTCTAAAGGGGCTATGAGATCCTATTTTTCACTACCAACTTTTAAAGGAACAGAACTAGAAAATTATAAATTATGGTTCCCAAAATTAGCAATAGAAATATTGGATAAACATTGAAATAAAAACATAATATCTGTCAATAGTAACGGCTGGAACAATCAAATGTCTGAAGATGGCAATTTTATCTATGAAAAAAATGATTTAGGTTTTATTTACAAGCAAGATAATAAAAAAATAATTGTTTTTATGAAGTACAAAGACCCTCTAGGTTTTAATGAATATAAATTTATAGGAATATTTGAATTTGACAAAGAAATTAAAAATTCAAATGTCTTTAAAAAAGTAAGTGATGTTTGTAAATTGATTAAATAATTGCTACTATAAAATTTTAGGATACTTACCATGTCAAGAGCAATGACCTTTATCAGTGTTTCACTTGAACCAGAAAATAATTTAAAATTTATTGAATTTCTTAACCAAAACTATAAATACATTCATAATTTTTGGAATATTGGCAATATTTCAGTTTCTTTTTACGAAGAAGAACAACAATTTATATTTTCTATAGGTGATCGTTATGGTGATGGATTAAAAGATTGTAGAGATCAAACCATTGCTAAATTTCGTAAATGGGAACTAAAAGAAAAACTCAATAAAACCCTAAAAAACAATGATAAAATAGAAGATATTAAAAAGATTTAATCATGAATTTTAATGAACAAGGAATCATCAAAAAAGTTGATTGTTTAGAAGAAATACAAAACCTTATAGACACTTTATTCTTTACTACAATTAATGAAAAGTTCAAAACCAGATTTCTTTGCTGTTGGTGTTGTTAGAATAAGTTTAAGAAAACTATTTAAATTTAATAAAAAGACGATATATAAAGCTAAAACACATCATTCAGTCTTGTCAATATGGCAATATGCTTATATAATTTGAGCTTATTTCTGGAGAATATAATGAATGATATGTCACTAAACCCAAATCTTGTTGCCTTGCTTAAGAAAAACTTTCCTTCTTTCCTGGTTGAGTCTAATGGTGAAACCCTATTTGATTTTAATGTTGGCAATACTATTAAGAAATTAAAGCTTACCAGTGTTAATACTGAAAAAATTTGCTATGCCTTGTCTCATGGACAGCATTTAAAAGGTCAAGAAAAGCAACATATTGAACACCAAATAGGTAAAAATTTTGCTGATGTTTGTTGTATTTTACCTAACAATGGAGAACCAATCTATTTGGGTATTACTGAAAATAAGATTTTAGATGGTAATTTGGAAAAAACTCTTAACAATGCTTTAACTCAAGTATTTGATAATTACATTACAACCCTCATACAAAATGGAGCCATGTTTGCTCCCACAAAAGATAAACCAAAAAACTTCGCAGTTACCATTTGTGTATTTAATCCAGAAGTATTTTTAAGTAATCCTTATAATTTTAAGATCTACTGTGACGATGGTGAAAGCAATGCTGAACAAAGGCTAGAAAAATATGGTTTTGTAATCATGAATGCTTTTGTTAATATTGATAGCATTAAAAATGGTGCTAATAATTTAATTAGTCAGTTCAAAGAGTTTCTTAATGGAAAAATTCATTCTACTCATCTTAGCCTAATTGCTCCAAACCTTGTGGAGTTTTTAGGTTATGCCCAAAAAGATGCTTCAGATTGTATTGATAATTTATCTATCACAACAAAGATTGCAAATTTAAATAGAATCCCTTTATTTAATCACAACTCTGCCAGTAAGATTAATAACCCAAGAGATATTTCTCAAGAAAGCAATCATATATTTAAGAAAGACATTCTCACTACCTTGCTTAATGTTTATAAGAAATTTTGCGATTCAATTAATAAAAACAATTCATTTGAAATTACAAAAGAAGAATGCTATAGAAGCTTGGGCGCTAAAGCCAGAGAGGTTATTTATAATAGTAACCAAACTATCATTATTCTAGACGATACAAGAGAAACTAGCCTACAAGATCGTTTTAAAAAGGTTACAACCTACTACTCTTCAGACATCAGTTTGATTGATGGGCAACATTCTACAAGAGAGTATTTTAATATTTTAAAAGATTTTGAACAAAACAATACTCATACTATTGATTTATCCTCTCAAAATTTAATTGAAGAAATTTTTGGTAACTTATCTGCCTTTAATTATACTGGTTTTGTTGAGTTCTTAAGAGAGCATCCTATCTTGTTATCTGCTAAAGGCTTTTCAGATATGAGTCTAGCTCAACAAGCTGCCAAAAACCAAAACAATATTAGAAAGCAAACCACCATTGAAGTTATCACAAACCATAACAAGGAGCGTTCTAGTCGCATATGTAATTATATGAATAGTTTTAATTCTAACTATAAAGTATTGAACCCAAAATCTAGTTTTTCACATGAGATGCTAAAAGACTCAAAAATCAAACCTATAAAAGCTCACTTAATTATCAATGTTTGGGCTTTCTTTAATGAAGACTTTATTGATACGTTTATTTCAAAACAGGATAACTACAGTAAGATTTATGGAAATCAATCTTCCATCACAACACCCAACCCACTAAATTATCATAAAACACTAGAGTGGTTTATTCAAAAGAATCAAGATATTTTCAAAATCATTAAAAATCTAGAAGCTATTAATGATAATTTGATTAAATTAAATGATGAATTGTCAGAAATTGAAATAGCTGGAATTATTGATAAAATAATGTTCATAAAACAAGAAATAGAAGATTTTATCCTAGAAAATAAAAATTTTTCTGGAGGAAAAGATGTAATTAAAAAAATTATTTCCTTAACTAACAGAATTGACGATACTCCAACCACTCAATATTTAGATTTGATTCCACTTGTAGAATCTGCTTTAAATTCTTTAGATAATATGCAATCACTTAACACCACAAAAGTTAAAAATGCCTTTGATATCATTGCGGCTGCTCAAGAATATGCTGACAACAATCGCAAGAGTTTCACCTTATTAAAAAGAGGAATTCATAATATGGACACCTACTTTTTAAATATTTTATGTTTGGAATTAAGGATTGGTTTAATTGGTCAATATACTGATGATTCTAATACTCAATTAATCAAACCAGAAGATGCAATTAATTATGTTACCAAAGAACTGATTGATAAAGCTATTAAAGTAATGGATAAAAATCTCAATGAAACTGAAAAACATATAGAAACACATAATATTCCCAAAAAATCATTGGTTATTGGTAGCAATCAAAAAGACTTACCAGAAGACATTAAAAAAATTATGTTTAGTTTTTACCCTAATTTAAAAGTAATAGATCAATATACTATCCAAATTGGAGGACATGAAATTAAGCACAGTAAAGCGCCAATCCAAACAATACAAAATATAGTGGTTAAATAATTAACTATTATTGAATACAAACAACCTAAAATTGATGATTAATAAAATATTCTTTTGATTTTGGGTTGTTTAAAGTATATTAAAATTATTCAATAATTGTTTCTGGTTTCTTTCTAAATAAAAAGAAACCTAAAGACCACCATATTGCCACAACTAAAGATAAGAAAAAGATTATACGCTCTATGTTATTTGCTGTTTTTATAGCATTTTTCTTATCCTCAACGGTAAAATCATCTACCAAATGAATTTCAGTAGGATTTTTTGTATTCACAAAAACATTAGTAATCTCTCCTATTTTTCTTGAAGCAGCTATACTTTTTGTTTCATTTTCTGAATTAGAACAATTAACATTTATGGCTTTAGTTGATTTAAATTTCTTTCCGTTCAATTCATATTCATAAAAGTAATCAGCACACCAAACCCTTTCAACCCCTTGGTTGTCTCCCTTTGTTCTCTGAAAAGCTCTAATTTGTTTATCAATCAATCTAGCATTTACAGTTGGCCAATTATTTGCTTGTTCGTATAGTTTTAATTTTGAATTAAAAATAAAAAAGGCAACAGTTAAAAAAAAGATACCAAATACGAATGGCAAAGATAAAAAGAAAAATAAAAATTTATTTTTTCTCCTTTTCCTATTTTCATCTACAACATTATCACTCATAATTTTTTTATTTATATTTATAAAACAAATACAAATTATTTTTTAAATATCAAACATTAAGAATCATCTTGGAAAAACAACCAAAATTGATTAATTCTTTAAAACACATATAATTAAATAATAATTTAATTTTAGGTTAATAATGGAAAAACTCACACAAAAAGAAATATTAAAAGCATTTGACAACCTTGGTTTTGTAAATGATTTTACTTATGCATCGTTTTCCAAAGCATATCGTTCAAATAAAGAAATAACATTAAAAGCAGTTGGTAGAGTTGGTTTAAATTTAGCATTCGCTTCTAAAGAATTAAAAAATGATAAAGAGGTTGTTTTGAAAGCAACTTTTAATAATGGAATGGCTTTGGAATATGCTTCCGATGAACTTAAAAAAGATATAGATGTGGTTTTTAATGCTGTTCATAATAATGGTATGGCTTTGGAGTATGCTTCAGAAGATTTAAAAGACAATAAGAATGTTGCGTTATCTGCTGTTAAAAATTATGGATTTGCCCTAGAACATATTTCAGAAAGATTAAGAAATGACAAGGATGTAGTTCTTGCTTCCTTAAAGAAATATGGAAGTGTTTTAGAACTTGTATCCGATGAACTTAAAGATGATAGAAATGTTGTGTTAGCAGCAGTTTCTAATAATGGATATGCTTTGAAGTTTGCTTCCGATAAATTAAGGTCAGATAAGAATATTGTTTATCCTTTGGTTAAAAGGGATGTGGAAGTTTTGTCTTGTGCTTCTGATTCCTTTAGAAAAGATAAAGAACTTGTTATACCTTTGGTTAAGGCTAATGGTTTAGCACTACAGTTTGTTGCTGATGAACTCAAGGATGATAAAGAAGTTGTTCTAGCTTCCATTTCTAAAAGTGCTACATCTCTACAATTCGCTTCAGATAGATTGAAAAATGATATAGAAGTTGTTTTTGCTGCCGTATCTAAAAGTAGCAGTTCCTTAAATTTTGCTTCTAAGGAAATTAAGGCGGAATGTAGAAAACATAGTGACCCTATGGATTTTTTAAAGTCTTGGTATTTTGCTGAAAAATTACAAAAAGAATTAGATAAAACAGACAATAATCAAAATAATCCCCAAAAAATGAAAATATAAATTAGAATAAATTAAACACAAGTATTTTTATAAATTTTAATTTGAAATCGATTTTATTTTTAATATAATTAATATCATGGTTAATAATATATATAATGTAACAAATGCTGAAGAAGCCAAAAGATTCAACGATATTTTACGTGCTTTTTGGACAGATAATTCTATTGAAGAAAATGCAGAGACAATTCTTCAATTTTACTTGAGAACTAATAATTATCAATTTATAGACACTAAAAACAATAATCAAATAGCTTTTTTCATAGGTTTTACTGCCAAAAATGAAGAGCTTATTAATTTATTAACATATAGTAATCTTTTAAAAAATAAGAATTATTCTATTAAAGATATATCTAATTTTTATGCCTCCGAAGAAGGATTAGAAAATATCTTATTAAATATACTAGATAACTTAAACAGTGATAATTGTGCTTTTGATAAGTCTTCTAGAAAAGCTATAACTATGTTTAAACAATCATGCTCAGATTATTTTGTTTATAATTTAGAAAATGAGTATGGAGATCCAGTAGCAACAAAAAATAATCTTTTAAAATTTATAAAAATAGCAAAAGTTAAATTGGAAGATAATCAGTATAATATTATAACCAGACTGCTTGAAAATGAACAAGCAAGTATCTTTTTGGAAATTTATGAAAAAGTTAAAAACAAAGATTCTTTTATTGATAAAGTTCATCAATCTTTAAATTCAGAACATAGTGCTGAATTATCAGAAGAAGCCAAGAAAACTTTTGACTCTATTTACTTGAAACACACCCTAAATAACAATTTAGGTAAAAAAGAAACAAAAAAATCTAATAAAATCTGAAAAAAACATTGACAGAATTTATCATTCGTAATAATCTGCACAACAAAAAAGGATTAATATGAATGATTTAAGCAAATTACATGGCGTTACTAAGACCAGCATTGTAAAGAACTGGTTGCCAAGATATACAGGTATGCCATTAGAAGAATTTGGAAAATATGTATTACTTGTTAACTTTAGACATTACATCCAAAGTTTTTCAGAACATTATCAAGCTAAGATTTATGGCGAAGATAAAGCTATGCAAGCTTGCACACACAATGACATCACCATGATTAACTTCGGAATGGGTAGTGCCAATGCTGCTACTGTAATGGACTTGCTAACTGCGATTAAACCTAAGGCTTGTTTGTTCTTAGGTAAATGTGGTAGCTTAAAGGATAAGATTCCAGTTGGTGGCTTGCTTCTTCCTATTGGTGCTATTCGTGGTGAAGGAACCAGTAATGACTATTTACCACCAGAAGTTCCAGCTTTGCCTTCATTTCAACTAGAACGAGCAGTTAGCCATATTATCAAGCAATATAAGCAAGACTATTTCTCTGGAACAGTTTATACCACCAACAGACGAGTTTGGGAACATGATAACGAGTTTAAGGAACACTTGGTGAATATTAGAGCAACCGCCATAGATATGGAAACAGCTACTATTTTTATCACAGGATTCCATAATGAAATCCCAACTGGTGCTCTCCTCTTAGTAAGCGACCAACCTATGACTCCAGAAGGCATTAAAACAGAAAAATCTGACCAAAATGTAACTAGCAACTTCTCATTGCTACATTTGAAGATTGGCATGGACTCCTTGAAACAGATTAGAGACAGTGGCGAATCTGTGAAACATTTAAAGTATTAAAAAATGATAAAATGCTTGTTATAGCAAGCGCTAACCTACTTAATGCTCGTTATAACGAGCATTATTTGTTTTTATCCTATTTGATTAAATATTAAAAAAGATTAAAATATATGTATTAAAAATAAATATATTATTATGAATTCTAAAATTATAAACTCCAATCTTATTAATCAGATAAATAATCAAGAGCTTTATGAACCTAATTTATTAGAGTTCTTGCTTAATAATTCTGATTTGAAACATCTACAAGCTGATTTATATAATAATTATTCTTCTAATGGAGTTTACTTAAAATCTAATTTTGAAGGTTTTCTCTATACAAAATTCTATGAAAAAGATTCTGAAATGAAGAGCAAAATTTATTCTTTCTTTGGAGATAAACTAGAAGAACCTAAATACTTCGCTGATGTAGAAGAAAAGAAATACAATGATGTTTTATCTAAGAATATTTTTCTATTCTTTAGAAAGGGTGCTAATGCTTATCTTGAAGGTGTTCATAATAAAACTGAAGAACCATTAAATCCAACTGAAGAAAAGTTTATTGTTAACTATATTCTTAATAAGGATGCTTCATTTTATTTAAATGAAAATGCTAAGGAAGAACTTTACAATATTCTTTATAACCAAAGAGAATATTTACAATTTAAGAACAGTAAATCTCAAAAGAATATTTTCTTACAACATGATAAATTAAAGAAAGTTTTGGACATGTTCACTAATGATAAAGTTGAGTTAATTATTGGTGAAAAACCTACTTCTGAAAGTTTGGTTCAAACTTACTTTAAAAAGTTACATAGAAGCAAGGTTTTTGATTTAAATGAAAAACTTAAAGGAAGAGAACCAGAAGAAATTAACCAGGCAATGGAAAAAGTTTTAGGTAAATATTCTGATTTAAATTGGTTCAGCAATTTAGTTAAATATGGAACTGGCTTAGGTTTACCATTCTTTGATGAAGTTTATATTAGTGGTAAATTTGAAGCAGTTTTCAGACAAGTTATTAATGAAAGAAAACCTAGTGCTGTTTTAGAAATGATCAATCTTATTGGATTAACCAAAGATGTTTCACAATTAGGAAAAGACCCAGATGATATTGCTAAAGTTTTCTTAATCGTTGCTTCTACAGGTCGTGAAACTTATTATTTAAAATTGAGAGAAAGTTTTGAGATTCCAGAACATATCAATGCTTCTTTTATAAATTTAAAAATAGGTAAAAAAACTGTTAAGGAGATTGAATCTGAAATTCTACAAATTAAACTTGAAGAAGAACTATCTACAAACACAAACTTTAATAAAAAAATGAAAATATGAATGATATTCCAGAAGTAGAAAAGAAATTAAAAAAACAAAGAAATGGCTTAATTAAGTTAACTGCTTTCTTAGGCATTGGCTTAACTGTAGCTAGTATTCAAAAATTAGGTTTTTCTGGAGTATCTTTGGTTAGTCCTTTATTTATTTTAGGGGTAGAAACTTATCAATTCCATAAAATGATAGGAAATAACAAAGAGTGGAAAAGAAATGCTGGTTTATTTACCAAATTTTTTATGAAACGTGGGTTTAATAAATGGATGAAGAACTATTTCAATGATTCTGAAGATATGACAGAACAAAAATATAAGGCTATTTTCTTGGGTTTATGGTTAAGACAAAGAAATTTAAAATATGAAACTCTAGTGGAATATGACAATAAGGTTGTTCATGAACTATCTAATAAACTTGTGACAAATAAAGAAACCTCATATTCAGTTTTAGATATTACAAACGAACACGACTACAATACATTATATTCTATTCCGATTAGAAAATCACAGCCTTCTAACACACAGTCAAAACTGGCTACTTTAAAAGACTTCTTGGAAGAAGATTTTGGTAACACTAAAGCAATTAATACCGCTAAAAAAGTTTATCAAGAATATAAAAATAATGGTTTTATCATTAACTTTTTGGATAGAAATTTGGAAGACTTTTTATCTTGCATGTATTTACAAGATTATAAACTAGAAGAAAAAGACTATGAAACCATTAAAACTTTAATGGAAAAAATAAAAAAAGAACATAATTCTTGGGGACTATCTCATGGTTTTAAAATGGGAGTCTTTTCTTTTGTTGATAAAGAAGAAATTAATACTTTTAATAAGATTATTGAAAATGAGAATAATATTTCCAATTTAAATTTATTAAAAGATTTTATAATTCTTAAATCAACCGATGATTTGTCTTTTGGTATTTCAAAAAATACTGTAGTTCCTTCTGAAACAAATATCATAACGACTTGCATTGAAAAAAGAATTAATTATATTTCTATAAAGCAAGAATTAGAACCTTCAGAATATTATGATTTAGAAGAAGTTCTAAAACCAAGAAAAAGCAAAGCAAATAAAATTTAAGGAATCAAAATGAACAACTTTGATGTTTACAGAACAGAAGACGGAACCGTTTCAAAATACATTCATGAAGATGGTTCAGAAACTGCCATCAAAATAGTTAAGTCTATTCAAAATGTTTTAAATCCCATAACCAAAGAAATAGAAACAAGAAAAAGTGACAGAAATAAATACTCTATTTTTATTTCTAGTTCTGTTGGTTGCTACATGAAATGTAAGTTTTGTCATTTAACATTAAAGGACTCTAAACATATCAAAATAGAATCAGAAGAAGTTTTAGCTAATATTAAAGAAGCCATTGAAGATGTAGTTTTGTTCAATCCCGATATTAAAAACAGATATGTGAAGCTTTCTTGGATGGGCATGGGGGATGCCATTAATAAGCCAAGAATGGTTTATGATGTTACTATAGAATTATTAAATTGGATATTCTCCAAAGGTTATGCAATTGGATTAGATGGTGTTGACCTTTCTACTGTTATGCCACCATTAAAGAATAAAAAATGGATTGATACATTTCATGAACTTGAAAAGCAATTAAATTGCTATGATGTTAATCCAAGTTATAACATGGATAATATAGAATACACCAATGGTTATTATAGCCATAAGAATATTTTCAGACTTTTCTATTCCGTTGAGTCGGCCATTCAAGAAAAAAGAGATATTGTTGTCCCCAATGCTATGCCGATTAATGAAGCTATTGCTCAGCTAAAAGAATATGAACAAAATGGTGCTTACACTTTAATATTACATCATTTGTTAGTTGATGGACTCAATGACAGCGAAGAAGAACTAATTGCTTTAAAAGACTTAGTTCATAAAGACTTTAAAAATAATGAATTAAGAATTTTAAGATATAACTTTTGTGCTAAGAGTAACTATAAAGAAAGTGAAAAATTTATTAACCAAATCAGATATCTTTCTGACAAAATTAATTTTATTAAAGTCCAAGTTTCCCCAGGAACTGAAGTTTCTGCTGCCTGTGGTCAATTCATTGTCAAAGACTTTATTACAAATAAAAACATTAAAAATGTTAATTAATTAGTATACAATTGCAATTTTTAAAAAAATCTCTATAAATATAAAAATTCAATAAAAAATAAAATATGCTCAAAAAATTTTTAACTCTTTTAGGAATTAACAAAAATTCTACTTCAGAAAAACATAATGAAGTACAGAATTTAGATATATTTCAAACCACGGCTGTTGGTTCTGACCCAAAAAATAATAGAAAAAACAAGATTTATAATGTTGCCACATTAAATGAAATCATCAAAGAACACCCCCGTGCTTCTTTTCCTCGTTATATGTTGGCTGAAATATTACTAGACAAAGGTGATATTAGCAATGCTAGAAAAGAATTCATGAAAGCCCAAAAAGATGAACAAAAATATAAGCAATATGAACTCACTCAAGAAGAAATTAAATTAAAAAAGATAGCTAAAGCAAAGTTAGAGAAAAAAATAGGTTATAAACTTTAATATTAAAAACTAAAATAACAAAACCAATATTTTTATATTGGTTTTTGTTTATCTTATAATCTTATAATCTTATCAATTATTTTAAGTCACAATTAATGAAGAGTTTCTGGAGTCCAATTAGTTACATTTAATCTAACAACAGTTCTATAAGCATCTTGCTTGATTAATAACGACTCATGAAGCATTGTGACATTACCTGTATAAGCATATCCTGCCATCATTTCCATCTCTTTTAGATTGCTTAAGTCTATGTGTGAGCAATCGCCACCATCTTTAGGCATTCCATCATAAAATCCATTCCAGGCACGAGCAGCGGTTAAATTAGATGCCAAGATTAAACCTTCTGGTTCCCAATCATTAATCACAACTTCTCCCATTCTTCTTTTAGGAGTTGGTGATATTGAATGCCCACCTGATGGCTTGGTTCTATGTCCCACATCTTCATTATTTGGGGTTACAATATGACCACCGCTATGAGTTACATGAGCACCACTTGGAACACTAATACTTGTAGAATGACCACCACTTTCATGACTATGCCCACTCATTGTTATTCTATGACCACCGTGAGAACCATTCATATCTATTCTGTGTCCACCATGACCATTAATGCCAGGATTCCAATATCCATCAATATGAACACCAGGTCTTCTGTGATAGGTATTCGCCTTTACGAAACCCTGGTCAATCATTAAATAGATAACATCTTCAGTATTGACTCCATCTAACATTGAATCAACTGTTCTTTGCCAATGTTTTAAATTGCTTGGGAGTCCTTCTTTTTTATAAAAAGGTAACATATATACTTTTTCATTATTGAATAATGGAAAATCTACTTTTGCTCTTTGTTCTACATAACTTAAATTCATTTAATTTCCTTTTATCTTATATTGATTTATTCTATCTAAATTAAATATTTAATCAACATAATTATCTATTTTCTATTTAAAATTTATTTATTGTATTTTATTCTTTGTGGTAGCGCTATATCTAATAAATAGATTATATATAATTTATTCTTTTATTATTAAGATTTATCTAAAAAATGCCTTGAACGGTAAAGCTTTCCCTAAAGGAAAAATCAAGAGATTAATCCTTGGTGCTTACCCATAAAAGACATATAATTGCCCCAGTTACGGTCTTGCTAAATTTAAGGTTTCGCAAGTCTCCAGTTCAAGTTCCTTAAAACTCCATAGCACGGTCTGGATTCAGCTTCGTTGGCAATTTGCTATGACCCCATTGTATTGCCTTTTATCATTCCTTTAATCCAACTTTCAACTTACAATAGCTGTTCATACAGGTTGTCAGTTTTGTTTTTCTATTGCCTCAACAATAAGTGTATATTTGGAGGAAATCAACATCCCAATCGAGAAATATAGTCCCCCAAAAGGAACTTTTCTTTGACGCATAAAATGTTGAATTGAAAAGGTAGCCTGCTTTTATTTTTCTGTCAATAGGACTTTTGTATTTAATTGACTATTTTTAAAATAGTACTACTATATTGTTCATGACAACAAGATTATTAAAACTTAGTTTTTTAACATTTCTAATAACATATGTACTGTTATTTGTCTTCAATGCAATAAACTCATACAAAAATGAACAAAAATCTGTTCATCAAGCTTATTTAGATACATTAAAAATTAAAGAAAATTTTGATTATTTAAAGCAAAGCTATATTATGGAGACAACCTATATTAGTCTTTATAGCTTTATGCAAGGAAAAAGCATAGAAGAAGTTAAAGAAATTTTAAGTCTTAAAAAATATGACTTAAAAGATTTTGGAATTAAATTTAAAACTGATTGTGACTATCAATTTGTTTTTTATGGAGAAGAAAAAATTATTTGTAATCTAAACGGAAACTTAAAGTTTAGCGGAGATTTGATTTTCAAAAAATTATCTTCCAATGATTGGGTTTGTGAATATACTGGCAATCAAGACAAAACTCCATTATTTTGCCAACAAAATAAAAAATAAATATTAAATGTAATTATTGACAAAGAAAATTAAAAAATATAATTTATTTTATAAAAAAAGAGGATGTCATTAATGAAAAAAATAATAAATACAATAATAGGAATAACCCTTCTTTCTACGAATTTTTCTGTTTTTGCTCAAGAAAAATTAAATTTAAGCCCAACTGAAAAAACAGAACAATATAATTTGGGATTAAAATATTATTCTGGAGAAGGCGTTGATAAGAGTTATAAGTTAGCACTAAAGTGGCTTTTAGAGTCTTCTAAACAAGGTGTCACAGAAGCCGATGAGCTTTTAGGTATCCTCTACCTAGAAGGACTTTCTGTAAGTAAGAATATGGAAAAATCAATTGCTCATTTTAAAAAGGCAGCAGAAGGAAATTCCATGGAAGCTCAATATAACTTAGGGGTTATTTACTTTACGGGTAAAAATGGTGTAGCAAAGAGCTATACTGAAGCAAAGAAATATTTTGAAATGGCTGCTAAAAATAAATCTGTAGATGCCCTTAATAATTTAGGAGTTATGTTCTTAGAGGGTTTAGGTGTGGCTAAAAACTATCCAGAAGCAAAGAAACACTTTGAACTTGCTGCTAAAGCTGGCTCATCACAAGCCATGAATAATTTAGGGGTCATGTTTTTAGAAGGTTTTGGTGTTGAAAAAAACAATGTAAAAGCTATTAAATATTTAGTTGATTCTGCAAATCTAAAGTATCCAGAAGCTATTAACAATCTAGGACTTGTTTATTATTACGGTAAGGGTGTGGAAAAGAATCCCAAAGAATCTGCTAAATGGTTTAAACTAGGTGTAGAGCAAAATCATGCTGATTCTCAATATTATTTAGGTAAAATGTACCATAATGGCGAAGGAGTAGAACAAGACAAAGATTCAGCTATACAGTTGTTAAATTTATCTGTTAAACAAAAACATGTTAAGGCAAAAGACTACTTGGCAAGCATTAAATAATTTACATTAATAATAAAAAATACCCTCAATTTTGAGGGTATTTAATTTTTCAACCTAGATTTTATTATTCTATAATTTGTTCATATACACCCTTTAGAGCAGGGAAGTGATATTCAGGCTGAATTTCAATCGTATTGATCATGCTCTTACCATCAGCAGCAGAATAGTTCACACTGAATATTTCGCTCTTACCTTTTACTAAAGGAAAACCTAGCTTATTAAATAATTCATAGAAAAAATCTACATAAACACCTTTGTGTGTAAAGTTTCCACTTGCTGACAATTGTCTGTTTACAGAAACTCCATTTTCATCGCTTGTGGACATTTTTCCATATAATGAATTCGTAAAGCTACCCAATTTTTTGGTTTCTATATTAATATTTGAATCAAAACCTAAACCATATCCCAAGATATTAATAATCTGATTTGCTATGTTAGTTTCATATTGATTATTGTCATTTTTGGCAAAATTCATCTTTAAGAAGTCTTTTGTAATTTCATTAACAGCATCTGACTTTATAGCATTAAAACTGACTTTAGCATTAATTTTTGACTCGCCTAATTTTGGTCTATCTAAACCAGAATCAATAGAAGCAGCAAAGTTGTAAGTTGCTTCATTTTGTGGGTTCTTTTCAGACACAAAGTTAAAACTTAAGTTGTTTGCTGTATATTCAGGATTGGTTATTTTGTTTATCTTAAAGAACCAACTACCTACGGCTAAATTATCTGCTCTGAATTTAGACTGTTTACTGAAGCCTTCATATTTTGTTGTCTCACCATTTTTTATTAATTCAAAATCATTTATGCTAAGATAATTTTCTAAATCAGTTGATTTAAATGTGTATTTTGCATTGCCCTTTAAAGAGGAAGTTTTAAAGCTAATTTTTTCATTTTCTCCACTTTGGTGGTTAAAAGTAAAAGGACTAAATTTATATTCTGTATCAGCATAATAAGGATAGTATCTTGTTTTTGATATAATTAATGGACCATTTACTTCTACAGCGGGACTTTTAACAAAAACATTTGTCGAAATAGTTATTGGGGTATTAAAAACAACTTCTACACCATGTCTGATACTAAAATCAACTTTTATTTCTGTTTTTTGTTCATCGTTTAATTTTATACTGTAAAAACCACTTGAATTAAACAATCCACGATTTAATTGGTAATTCGCAGCTACTTTTTGAGTTGCATTTAAGTCTTTTTTAATAGACTCTAGACTAATATCTAATTGTTTAAATTTTCCATTAATTAAATATACACCATAACCTAATGGCGCCCCTATCATTACTGCTACCAGAGATCCATAACCTATTATTTTTTTAATCATATTTTTTCCTCTTTAAAAAAGAAATACAAAAAAAAATAGAAAAGTAAAGATTTTATAGTTTGACACTGGGTTTAAAATTGGGTAGAATTATGAAAAAGGAGCAATCAAATGGAACAACTACAAGTATTAAATTTAACATCACAATCAGATAAGCTTTTTTTTGGTAATTCTGGGCATGGAATTTCTAGATATGATATTATCAAATATCCTATTTTTAACAAGATGAACGAGAAAATGCAAGGATTTTTCTGGCGTCCACGTGAAATTGATATGAGCCAAGAAAAAAGAAGTTTTGACAAGATGACTCAAAGTGAACAGTTTGTATTCACAAGTAATCTAAAGAGACAAATTTTGTTAGACTCTGTTCAAGGCAGAGCCCCAAGTCTTGTATTCTTACCACAATGCACAGACCCAAGTTTAGAAAACTGTATTCTCACATGGGGATTCTTTGAGTCCATTCATAGTGAAAGTTACACACATATTATCAGAGCTATTTATCCTGACCCAAGTGCAGTTTTTGATGACTTACCACAAATCAAGGAAATTGCTGACTGTGCTACAGCAGTAACAAATGCTTATGATTCTTTTGTTAATAACCCAACTAAAGAAAACCTATATTTAGCCTTAGTTGCCGCTAATGCTTTAGAAGCTGTTAGATTCTATGTTTCTTTTGCCTGCACATTCTCATTCTTGGAAAGAGGTATGGTTGAAGGTTCAGCAAAAGTAGTTAAGTTAATTGCTCGTGATGAAGCAGAGCATTTAGCATTAACCCAACACATCATTAAGCTTTTACCTAAAGATGACCCAGAATTTGAAACCATCATTAAAGATAACCACAATAAGGCTAGAGATATTTTCCTTTCTGCTGGCGAACAAGAGAAAGAATGGGCTCACTTCTTATTTAAGAACGGTCCAGTTCTTGGATTAAATGAGAAAATGCTTTGTGATTATGTAGATTACTTGTTAGCCAGAAGAATGAAGGCAATTAACCTTACTTCTGACAGTTCATACAAGGGCAATCATCCACTACCTTGGGTTGAAAAGCACTTCACCAATAGCAATACACAAGTTGCTCCACAAGAAGTTGAGATTTCAAGCTACTTGTCTTCAAGTATCACTAACGATATTCAAGATATGAATTTTGATTCTATCTGGAAAGATTAATTTTGTGATTTAAATATGAATAAGCCAACTATTAATATTAGTTGGCTTATTTTTTTATCCTTTAATTTTAATTTACCCCTTTTTTTCAGATTCCAAGAAAGATTCGTAAACCATTAAAGCCTTGGTTGTTTGTAATTTTAAATTTGCTATTCTGCCCTTGTCTTCCCAAAGATCCATTAAGTCAGTAAGTCCAACCTCTCCTACTTTAATTAATCCTTTAAATTTTTCATCATTTTCAATTTCTAAATTTTCAATTTTTGACAATAAATTTAATAAATGTTGTTTTTTATCTTCTTCCATTTTTTCCTCTTTTGCTAAGTTCTTAACACCCTAAAGAACAAAAGTCAACAATATATTGATAATTATGAAAATTTATTATATAATGAAACAAAAAAGGAACATCCCCATGAAACATCAATTAGAAACCCCATTAGAAGAAGTTATATTTTCTGTTTTTGATACAGAGACAACAGGTGATAATACCAAACGAGAAGATAAACCAATAGAAGTTGCCGCAGTTCGTTGGAACCTAAACAAAAGTTTTTTAGAGATTCCAAAATCTTGGCTAGTAGACCCAAAGATGTCCATCCACCCATCAGCAGTAGCCGTTCATGGAATTGAAGATGAAGAGGTTGAAGGAAAACCTACATTAGAAGAAATTTTACCTGAGTTCTTGGACTACATAGGTGACAGTGTTTTAGTAGCACACAATATTAATTTTGATTTAAACATGCTACCTGTTTTAAAAGAAAAGCAAAATGAAAAAATTGACACATTAAGATTTGCTAGGCAGATTTATAAGATTGGAGATTTGGGTTACAAAGGTCATGACTTAAGAAGTCATAAATCTCAAGAATTAAGATATTGGATGGGTATTAAAATAGACACAATGGGTCTTCAAGCTCACAGAGCAGCAGCAGATATTTTAGTTACTGGTGAAGTTTTTCATCATACTCTAAGTCGTTATATGGAAATTACTGGTGGCAAGACTTTAGGGGAACTTATTGATTTTATTAACGCACCAATTTTAATTGAAAAAATGAACTTTGGCAAAATGAAAGACAGACTTATTTCTGAAGCTGTTGCTGAAGAATGTAAGAGTTCTAAAAATTATTTTGCCTGGATGCTTAGAGAAGTTCACAAAGGTAATATGAAAATTGACGAAGACTTGAAATATACTATTGAATACCATTTAAAGAAAAATGATATTGAACCTAAAGGCTTATTGATTGAAGAAAAAGTTACAGATTGGAAATCAGTTTCTTCTAAGTTCGGACAAAAAAGGTGATTTATGTTTTCTGCAACCAGTAAAATAAATTTTTCATGTAACTCTTGTGGCAAATGTTGTTCTGAAGCTCCTATTGTGAATTTCTATGAAATGCTTGAGCTTTCTAATGAATTTGTTTTTCAAATGGCACACAGAACTGTTCTTTCTACTTTAAAAAATCCCATAGATAAATTTAAAGCTCAGCATCTTGAAAAGATTGCCCACACAATTGTTGTTCCCGAATTTGATTGCACTATCTTTTATTATGTAGACTTCTTACCAATTTTGTTTGAAAATGATAAAGGTTGTCCTAAGTTAGAAAATAAATTGTGCAACATTTACGGTAAAAGACCCATCAGTTGTAGACTTTCTCCAATTAGCCCAAAATTCTCAGAATCTGAGCAATGGTTTCCCATTAATGAATTCCAAAAGAAAGTAACAACTGAAAAGTGGGAGTGTTCTTTTTCTGAAAAAGATCCTATTATTTTTAACGATAACAAACTAACACAAAATTTAAACTTATATAATCAATCTCTTTATACAATTAGAGAAATAACTGATAAGTATATAGATTTCATAGTATCTCAAGGTGATGAAGCAAAAAATAAACATTTGATTTCTATTTTTGAAGCTACACAAAAAAAATCTACCATTTATCACGATATTATTCAATCTTTACAAATGGGAATATATCATAATATTATAATGCCTAATTTTGCCAAAAATGTAGTATCTAATCAAATATTGCTATTAGAACAAAAAATGGAAGAGCTTAGCTCAAAATACCAAACAAGCAAGTTACAGATAGAACAAATTAATAATTTACATTTGTATTATCAAAAAATATTAGATAATAATGTATTATCACAAGAACAAAATGAATTTGGAGTTATATAATGAAAAAAATATTTACAATGCTTTTATTGTCTTTATCCATTGGAGTTTCACATGCTGAAGAATTTAACTGGAATCAGAACTCAAATGGTGAAGGCAAAGAAATGCATATGTTCAAATTAAACCAAGCACAAAAAGTGGCTCAATACAATGGTGCTTTAACTGGATATGCCAGCATATGTGGTGCTGTAGATGGTGATATTAAAAAAATAGAAAATGTTGTTTTTACTAACTTTAAAGTCATTGGTCTTAATGAAGTAGATATATCTAATTTAGATTTAACTTATAAGCAGTTCCAAACCAATACCATTAATAAAAAATCAACAGTGAGTCCTATTGAATGCAAACTTTTTATGGAAGAGTTCAATAAAATAATAAATGCTATCAACAATCCAAAATAAATTAAATTTTAATTGCTTTTCTTGTTGAGCTTATATTTGTTTTTATTTTTAACTCCCCATTTAAAATATTCATATTTACAACTGATTTAAGATTGGGGGACAGAGATTCAAAATTTTTATTATTTTGAATTATTTCTAAATTGTTGGTATCTAATTTATTAATTATTTTTTCCATAGCCAAATCAAAAAAACCATGTTCATATGCTCTAATTGAAACATCTTTATTATAGAAATCATCTATAATCTTATCAGCAAGTTGAGCAAGTTTATTATTATCTACTTTATTAAGAATATTTTCTGCTGAATTAACTAAATTATAAATAACACGAAACGATATTGAATCAGTTTCTAAATTTAAATCAATAGATTGAATAAATCCATCTGCTTGTTTCTTAGAAATTTTCTTATTGTTTTCTTTTAAAAAGTTAAACAAACTATCTTTTTCTTTATCCTCCAATAAAAAAAGCATGTTTATATTACTCCATTCTATTAAGCCAAAATCTAAATGTTCAAAAAGAAAATCTTCTTTAATTATTTTTTGCAATTTAATACAGTCATTAAATTTATGACCACTTAATAAATTTTGAGCAAACATATTTATTTCTTCTTTAGCAATAGAAGTTGCCCCCCATAAAGCTTGTAATGTTTTAAGTTCAATGTTTTCATTATTTTCAAATAATCTAATAAACATTTCTTCTATATTCTTTTTAAATTTTTTATTACTGATAATGTCTTTACTTAAAAAATCATCATCTATATCTTTTATTTTCCCATCACTAATTAACTTGAAGCACAATTCAATTAAATCATTTTTTTTCTCAGGAAACTCATCTGTTAATTTTTTAAATAAAATTTTACTTTCTTTTGAATTAACTACAGAAGCTATTAAATTTTCATCAAGAATGTTTTCTATTTTAAAGAAATGAAAATAGTTAATTATAAAAATTTTTAACTCTTCTTTATCTTTATTTGTTTCAATTAAATTAATTAGTTTCTCTTGTGAAATGAAGTTTTTATCTTTTACTAATCCTAATATCTTTTCGTTCTGAGGTATTTTTTTATAATCTATAATTTCTTTAATAAGATTATTAATTAAAGATGGAAAACTAGAAAGTGTATTTAAAACTTTTTCATTTAAATTTTTATTATCTTTAATAATAGCTGTAATAGTATAATATATTAAATTTTTCTTTTCTTCTTTTGTTAAATCTTTAATATTTTTTTGAATATATTCTAATGGATCAATTTCTTTTGCTATTAATTTACCAAAAAATTTATAAGCAATATTTTTATCTTCAAATAAGAATATCCAATTTTTAATATTAGGTAATGATTCTGTTAAATTAGAATTACTGTTTTTTAAAAGTTTCCTAAAATATTTTTGATGGGCAGCTTTCTCACCATTTATTAAAAAATCTTTTTCTAGTGGTAATTCCTTGTTCATAAATAAGGCAGCTATTAAACCATAATCTTCTTCTTTTATTTTAGATAAAAATTTAGATTTTTTTACTAACCAATTAACTTGGTTTTTAGGCAATATTTCCAAAGCAGTACAAAAATCAATAACTTCTTCAGTCGTTAAGGTTTCTTTTTTATTTAATAGAAAATTTGCTTTAGGCATCATTCCTTTTTTACCAGCCATTATTTTCATTGAAATATTTTGTACATTTAGATTATTAAAACCATCCCTATATTCATCTTGTTTGCTTATTTCTAATAATGTATCAAAGTCACTATAGAAAAATAAACTTTCAATCATTTTATCTTGATTGATTGAGTTTAATTTTTCTGTTTTATTACTACTTAAAATATTAAGAAATATATTCTTATGCCTATATGAATGTTTTATTGAATGTATTAAATCTTCTTGTGATATATAATCTTCACTACTTATTTCTATATTTTTGATAATCTCTGCTGCTATTTCAATATTTGATTTATAAAATGCTATTCCTAATGGAGTTTGCTCTAATTCATTTTTCTTATTTGTAAAAAATCCTTTTTTAATTAAAAAATTAAAAACTTCAATATTATTATTATTAGCAGCAAAATGTATTAATTTTTCTTTTTCTATGCTTAAATCTATTTTTTCTTGCAATTTAAAGAACTCTTCAAAATTATTTAAATTTTGTGCATAAGCTGCTATTGATATTGGAATATATCCATTTAATGAATCTTCTTCGTTCATTAGTCTGGGATCTAACTTTTTAATTATATCATCACAATTTTCTTTTATATTTAATGCCAATAAGTGAGCAATATTTTGATTATGATAATTAGGAACCATTTGAAAATATTCAAAATTAGGGCAAACATCTATTATTTTTGAAATTGCTTCTTTATTTGAATGTTTTGCTGCTAATAGCAAAATATTATTTCCTTGTAAATCATGGTTTGAGAACAAATATTCTTTTTCTTGATTTGTCCATGTTTTAAAATTTTCTAAAAATAAATTAATATCTTTTTTATTAATTACTAGCTCATGTAAAATATTTAAATTTAAAATATTTTTTTCTTTAATAAAATCAGGTTTCTTTTCTAAAATATAATTTATAATTTTTGGAGCATTACTTTTAAAAGCATAAAAAAGAATATTTTCTCTTTTATTGTTTTTAAAATTCATCAAATGTTCTTGTTCTTTCACTATTTTTTCAAATTTAGATAAATCATCTCTTTTAATAGCTGAGAACATTGATTTGATTTCATTATTTTTTGGAATTTTTTCTGTCATAATTATTTTTCTTATAATGTACAATTATATCTTTTAAAAACTAAAAAACAATTTTATTTTTTTAAAAACTTTGTTATAATTAAAGAAAAAGGAAAATACATGAACTCTAAAAAAACCTACAAAAGTCTCGGGGCAATGCTAAAAGCTGGTGATTTTGAAGCCCTACTTGATGATTTAAATCAAATGTTATCATCTGGAGAATTGAAGAATTTTTCAAAAACTTCTCCTCAAAATCCAATATCTGAATTTGATGATCTTTTATTCTACTTCCCTCAGTATGCTTGTAAAACAATTAAAAAAGAAGATGGTAGTGTTGAACTTACCAAAGAATTACATCCTAAAGCAATGGAATTTTTAGAATTTGCTTTGAAAAATGGAGCCAATCCAAAAGCATATATGAAAAATGGTGAAAACTGCTTTTTGAAAGCATGTGAAATACCAAATACTTCTATATTAGAATACCTTATAGATAACAAATACAATAAAATTGATTTAACTCATACAGATGGTATGGGCAATAATGGTCTTTATTATGCAACACTAGCAGAAGCTACTGATGTTATGGAAATGTTAGTTAATCGTTTTGGATTTGATATTAATCATAAAAACTTTTTATCTAATAATGAAACATGTCTTCATTATGCTTGTGGACATATGAAAGAAAAATCAGTTGATAAACTTTTAGATTTAGGCGCTGACCCAACCACTTTAGATAATTATGGCATGAAACCTTATGAAATGATTCTCGCCGCCTACGACGAAGATGTTATTGATGAATATGACCAAAATGATCCAGAAGATATGCAAGAGTTACAAAAAAGCAAAGAACTCTATAATAAAATGGAAGAAATAACAAAAGTTTACGCCGCAAATAAAAAATCCAAACTAAAAACTAAATTTTAAACACAAAATCCTCCAAATGGAGGATTTAAAATTTTCACATTTAAATAAATTTTAAAATATACCTTGTTTTTAAATAAATGGGACACATATATCTTCTTATACGACAATTAAGGAGAAAAAAATGTCTAAAATTATTGGTATAGATTTAGGAACCACAAACTCTTGCGTATCTGTTTTTGAAAACGGAAGCTACAAAGTTATTGAAAACCAAGAGGGCGCACGAACAACACCTTCTATTGTAGCCTATACAAGTGATGGTGAAATATTAGTTGGAGCTTCAGCAAAAAGACAAGCAGTAACCAATCCAAAGGAAACTTTTTTCGCTACAAAAAGATTAATAGGTAGAAAATTTGAAGATGCTGAAGTTAAAAAAGCTATTCAACATAATTCATATGAAATCATAAAACATGACAATGGTGATGCTTGGGTAATGGCTAACAAGAAAAAAACAGCCCCAGCACAAATTTCCGCCTTAGTTTTGAGCAAAATGAAAAAAATAGCAGAGGATTATTTAGGCGAAGAAGTAAAAGAAGCAGTCATTACTGTTCCAGCATATTTCAATGACTCCCAAAGACAAGCCACTAAAGATGCCGGAAAAATAGCTGGATTAGAAGTCAAAAGAATTATTAATGAACCAACCGCAGCAGCACTTGCCTTTGGTATGGATAAAGATATTGAAGGCACTATTGCTGTCTATGACTTAGGTGGTGGTACATTTGATATTTCAATTATAGATATTATTGATATTGACGGTGAAAAACAATTTGAAGTTTTATCTACCAATGGAGATACTTTCTTAGGTGGTGAAGACTTTGATAACTTATTAGTTTCTTATGTAGCTAATGAGTTTAAAAAAGAACAAGGTGTAGATTTAATGAAAGACAGTCTTGCTTTACAAAGATTAAAAGAAGCAGCAGAAAGAGCTAAGATAGAACTTTCATCTAGTGCTCAAACAGACATTAATTTACCTTATATTACTGCTGATGCTAGCGGACCAAAACATTTAATGGTTAAACTCACCAGATCTAAATTTGAAAACATTGTTGAAAACTTAATAGATAAAAGTTTTGAGGCAGTGAAGATTGCGATGAAAGATTCTGGTAAATCACCTAAAGATATTAAAGCTGTTCTTTTGGTAGGTGGCATGACACGTATGCCTTTAGTTCAATCTAAGGTGAAAGATTATTTTGGTGTTGAACCAAGAAAAGATGTTAATCCCGATGAAGCTGTAGCAATAGGTGCTGCTGTTCAAGGCGGTGTTTTGAAAGGTAATGTAAAAGATATTCTATTGCTTGATGTAACACCATTAACATTAGGTATTGAAACTATGGGTGGAGTGATGACACCATTAATCAATAAAAATACAACCATACCTACAAAAGCCAGCCAAGTATTTTCTACTGCTGCTGACAATCAAGATACTGTTACCATTCATGTATTACAAGGAGAAAGAAAAACTACAGAAGGAAATAAGAGTCTTGGACAGTTTAATTTAGGCGGAATTCCATCATCACCTAGAGGAACCCCAAAAATAGAAGTGACTTTTGATATAGATGCCAATGGTATCTTGCATGTTTCAGCAAAAGACCAAGCAACTGGAAAAGAAAACAGTATTAAGATTACTTCTTCATCTGGTTTATCTAAAGAAGAAATAGAAAAACTTGTTCAAGAGGCGGCTAATCAAAAAGATAAAGATGAAGAAAAATTCAATTTTATCAATAAGAAGAACAGTTTAGATGCTTTACTTTATCAATTAAAGAAAGACAATAAAGTTGAAAACCCTACTGATTTTGAAAATAGAATTAACTCTTCTACAACTATTTCTGAATTAGAAAATATAGAAACAGCACTTCAAAAATTATTGTCTCAAGAAGCTCCAAAGGCGGAAAAAGTTGAGGCAGAAGAAGTTTCTTAATATTTGATTGTTCAATATAATTAATTCTTTAAAAAAATAAAAAGCTCCCTTGGGGCTTTTATTTTTGAAAAATTCCATATACTTTGAAGGAAATGATTGTTTTTTTTATTTTTTGTTTTTTAGTTTTATAGAATAAAAATTAACCATCTAAATCTTTTTCTTGATTTTTAAAAAAATTGCTTTATTTTAAAATAAAACTATATGCTAATCCTATGAAAAATAAATATAAAAACAAAGGCTTTACACAACTAGAACTATTATTAGTTGTTGGAGTGATATTAATAATGAGTATGGTTATTTACTCAACCTACAATAAAAGACAGTCAACAAGCATAGCAGATAAACAAGTGACTTATGTTCAATTTATGGTCAATGCTATTGCCAATAGCTTAACCGGCATTAATTCTGAAGATACAACTAATGTAGCTGCCAATGTTGCTTTGATAGACAGCTTTACTACTACTGCCAATTTAGTAAATAATCAAATAATACCACCAGAAATGTTAAATGCTGATGGGACAATTAGAAATCTTTGGGGTGGTGGAGTCAGTGTTAGTGGAACTCCATTAGATATTTTAAATGATGGAATAGCAAACCCACTTCCTTCTTTCAAAATTACATTAACAGGCGTTCCTTCTTTTGGTTGTACTATACTGACTACTAATTCAGACTTAACAAATGCCACACAGCAAATCACCATTAATGGTGATGCTAATGTTATAAAAGCTCCAAACACTTCCACAGTAGATGTAGCTTTGGCTTCCACATTATGCAGTGCTCAATACAACACAATTTCTTTCTTTAAAAATGCCTTCAAAGCTGGTTACAAAGGTGTTCAAAGTAGTGGAGCACCTGCTGTATTAAGATATAAAGAATCTAAATATTATATTGGAACACCGGGCGAAAATGCCATTACTTCTGCTGGAACTTGTGGCGGTGGTAGTGTTTTTGATGCTGCTCAATCAACATGTGTTTGTCCAGCAGGAACTCAATGGATGGGTTATTCATGTATAGCTGAGAACTCAGCATTACCTGGAGAAACAGGATTTTGCCCTTTAGGTCAAGGTTGGGACATTAACAACAAAATATGTGTTACATTAACAGCACCAGCAGCAAAGATTATTTGCCCACCCGGTGTTACTGATACCACTGACCCAAGATGTGTAAACTCTGATTTTTCAGCCACTCCAATTGCTCCAACTTATGCTGCTAACAGAATGATTCCACAGCATATTTTAAGACAGATTAATACATCAGTAACTGAAAGCACTGGTGGAAGCATTAATCCAGAAGATTTAGCCGCTGCCATTCCAGATACTAACCCATTAAGTGGTTTCAATGGAATAACCGCCTTAACACCACAAATTGATGCAACCTGGTATAATGGAACTGGTTACAATCCCAAAGCTGCTCCTGAGCAATGCCAACTTCTTGGAAATAACAATGCAGCAAATCCTATGGCTGTAACAACCACCAATAACTTTGAAGGAAAAGAACCTAATATTTTACCAGTAGCACGCCCAACATATTATCCAACTGGAACAGTATCTGCTCCCACTGGTACATGGGACGGTAAAAACTGTAATGTTTGTGTTTATGGAACTTGGGACGGAGATAGATGCGTAACTCCATTTATTCCAAAAACAAATTAATCACAATCTATTTTAAAATAAAGTCCACAATTGTGGATTTTGTTTTTTATTATCTTTATAGTAGAGGTTGTTTTTTAAAATAATTAAATGTAAAATGCTATAAATTTTAAGGAAATGTAACTATATATGAAAAAAACTATTATTGTGCCTCTTGTTAAATTAGTTTGTGACTTTTTATTTCGTGTAAACTTCAATGGAAATATTGATAAACTAGCAAAAGAAAAAGGAGAGATTGGTAGGTTAATAATTGCAAACCATGAATCTTTTATTGATGGATTACTTCTTGGCTTATACTTAAAAAATCTTAATCCTGTTTTTGTTGTTCATACGGGGGTTGCTAAAAATAAATTTTTTAAAGCAATTCTTTCATTAACTGAATATTACCCTGTTGACCCAACAAGTCCATTGGCGATGAAACAAATCATTAAATTAATTAACCAAGGAAGAAATGTGGTTATTTTCCCAGAAGGCAGAATTACTAAAACAGGTTCTTTAATGAAAGTCTACGATGGTCCCGGTTTCGTTGCTTATAAAACAGGTGCTGAAATTGTTCCTATTCGTTTAGAAGGTCCTAAATTTAGTATTTTTAGTAGGATGTCAAACAAATATCCTAAGGCTATTTTTCCGAAAGTTAATATTACAATACTAAATTCTACAAAAATTGAAGAACCCACAGTTGAAAGTGCTAAACTAAAAAGAAAAAAGGCTGGTGAAGATCTTCGCCATATTATGTATAACATGATGTTTGAATCAACCAAAATGTTGACTCTTTATGAAACTTTTCTCCAAACAGCAAATACTTTTGGAATGAACACCATGATTGCTGAAGATATGAGGCAACAAGAGTTTTCCTATAAAGACTTAACAAAAGAAATTGTTAGTGTGTCTGTTATCCTTGAAAAAATTACTCAGCCAAAAGAAGTCATTGGTTTATTGTTGCCCAATATTACCACAACATTTTCTGTTCTTATGGCGTTGAGTGCAAAGAATAGAATTCCCTCCTTTTTGAATTATACTGCTGGGGCTGAAGGAATACAATCTGCTGTTGAAACAGGTCAGATGAAGACTATTATCTGTTCTAAAAAATTTGTGGAATTAGCCAAATTGGGTCCAGTTCTTGAGAAAGTTGTAGCAAACACTGGTGTTAATTTAATCTATCTTGAAGATTTTAAGAGCATGGTTAATTTATCTTCTAAATTATGGTTGGCTTTATATGGATGGCACTTCCCTTATAGTATTATTGAAAATAAAGATGTTGAAGAACCTGGAGTTATCATTTTCACAAGTGGAAGCGAAGGAAAGCCAAAAGGTGTTGTTCTGTCTCATCGTGCCCTACTTTCTAATGTTGCTCAAATTAAGAGTATATTTAGTTTTGGCATTGAAGATAAAATTTTTAATGCCTTACCAATGTTCCATTCTTTTGGTTTAACTGCTGGAACTTTACTTCCCATTCTAACAGGAACTAAATTATTTACTTATCCTTCTCCTTTACATTATCGTGTCATACCTGAAATTGTATATGATCGTTCATGTACTGTTCTTTTTGGAACAAATACATTTTTAGCCAAGTATGCTTCTTTTGCCCACCCACATGACTTTTATTCTCTTCGTTATGTTGTAGCTGGAGCAGAGAAGTTAGCTGATTCAACTCGTGACATGTGGATTGATAAATTTGGAATTCGTATTTTAGAGGGCTATGGTGCTACAGAAACTGCTCCCGTAATATCTGTTAATACACCTATTGCTTATAAGAGAGGAACAGTTGGTCAATTCTTACCTTCTGTTAAATATAAATTATCTCCTATCCCAGGAATTGATAAAGGTGGCTTGCTTTATGTAAATGCCCCCAATGTGATGACAGGATACATGAAACATGACAAACCTGGAATTATACAGCCAGTAACAAGTGATGTTGGTGACGGATGGTACGATACTGGAGATATTGTGTTTGTTGATGATGATGGTTTTGTGTCTATTCAGGGAAGAGTTAAACGTTTTGCCAAAGTTGCTGGTGAAATGATCTCATTAGAATATGCAGAAAAAATGGCTAATTTAGTTAGCCCAACCTTTACACATGTTTCTTTGGCAACCCCAGACAAATCAAAAGGAGAAGCTGTTATTTTATTAACCACAGATAAAGAGCTTACTAAACAATCTCTACTTAAAGGTGCTCAACAATTAGGCTATCCAGAGTTGGCAGTTCCATCCAAAATTATTTTAGTAGAATCTATTCCACTTTTAGGAACTGGAAAAACTGATTATCAAGGTGTTAAAAAACTTTTTGAAACCATAATTAATCCCTAAATATGATTAACTAATTATGTAGATGAAAGCCCAAAAAAGCTTTCATCTTTTTTTTCATTTAACACTTGATATTTTTAAAAAAATTGGTATAAATAATACCAAAACAGTAATAATTAAAAACAATATGAACTTTGAACTTTTCTTGACTCAAAATGCTGAAAATTTCCTAAAGAAAAAATTAGGTGAATCACAGTCTTTGCAAATTAGAATTAAAAACACTGGCTGCTCTGGTTATGCTTATGACTTAAAGTATACAGAGAAAAAACCAGAACATCTAATCTTTAGAGGCGTTTCTTTTGATATCAAAGAAGAAGATAAAATATATTTAATCAACAGTGTGATTAATTTAAAAACTGAAGGTTTAAATTCAAAGTTAGTATTTGAAAATCCACAATCTATTAACGAATGTGGATGTGGTGAAAGTTTTTCTTTAAAGGTGATAAAATGACAGATTATTTAACTATAACAGATGCTGCTGTTTCAAAAGTTATTGACTTAATGAAAGAAGAGCAAATTGATACCTATTTGAGAGTTTTTGTTCAAGGTGGAGGATGTTCAGGATTCCAGTATGGATTTACTTTTGATGAAGAAAAAAACGAAGATGATTTTGTTATAACAAAGACTGCTGATAATCAAACATTGAATGTTTTAGTTGATTCCATGAGTTTTCAATATCTTAATGGGGCAATTGTTGATTATAAAGAAGATATCAACGGATCTCAATTTGTAATAACAAACCCTAATGCTAAAACAAGTTGTGGTTGTGGCTCAAGTTTTTCAGCTTAATTCTTCAATCTTCATTCTTGTTGATAAAGCTTAGATATTTTTCACTATTCTTAAAATCTTCTCCCGCAGCAAGAATGGAAGCATCTAGATAACTTGTAATGATTGGAACCTGAGTAATTGGCTTAATTCTTTTAATTCTAGCGATCACTTCATTTAAATTAATTTTTTGTCTCTTGTTCCAGTCTGTTTGCATTAATTCTTCAATAATTCCTAAAGTTCCAGAACTCACCTGCCCCAACCTTTGACTTCTTAAAGATACAGATTGATTTTTCTGTAGTAAATCAGAAGAAAGTGGTGGTGATTTTTTTTCTATCAAAGCATATAAGGTTGAACCTAAACCATAATAGTCTGTCCAAACTCCTACTCTCTTAGGTTGGAAATATTCCCTATGTTGCTCTGGAGCAGCATAACCTGGTGTGTGCATAGGTGGCTGTTGGCTTTTAACAGGATCATCAATAATTCTAGCAGTTCCAAAGTCTAGGATTAAAGCTTCTTTATTAGGTCTTAACCAAATATTACCTGGCTTTAAGTCCAAATGAATAATATTATTTTCATGGAACATATTCACAGCAGAGAAAACACCTTCAACAATACTTAGTATTTCTGCTTCTGAAGCATCTTTTTCAGTTGAAATAAATTTACTTAAAGTGCATCCATACTCATATGGCATAACTAAATAAGCAGTTCCATTCATTTCAAAGAAGTTAATAATTTCAATGATGTTTCTATGCTTTAATCTCATAACAATTTCAGTTTCATCTTTGAAAGCTTTTAAGCCTTCTTGGAATCTGTGTTTTTCTCTCATGTTAATGAAATCAACATGAACTCCTTTTGTTCTTAAATGTAAGCTATTAGGAAAATATTCTTTTATTGCCACTGGCACTGAATCTGGTGTATATGCTAAATAAACGACACTAAAACCACCAGTGCTTAATTTTTTTGCGATTGTGTATTCGTTTAGTTTATAACCTTTAGGTAATGCTATATTATTTGCCATATTGTATTGTTTTTATGTTTATTGTTTAAATTAAAAATAATTTTTTTTATTCTAATTGTCAATAATAATAAAAATTAATTAATAATTAAAAAACCCACATCATTGATGTGGGCTTAATAAATAAAATCACTAGAACAAAATTACAGATTATTCTCCTGATTTTTTTCTCGTTCTTTTCTTGGGAGCTTCCACCTCCATAATATTTGGCTTTTCTACTAATTTAGGAGAAATATCATCCTTATAGGAATGAAGGTATTGAATACTGATTTTTCCATCAACAGAATCAATCTTTATCTCACCACCATTTTCCAATTTTCCAAATAAAATTTCTTTTGCTAACACTTGTGAAATATTTGCCTCTATATATCTCTCAATTGGTCTTGCCCCCATCTTGGAATCAAATCCATCTTTTGCGATAAGTTCAAGAGCTTCTTTTGTGATAATAGAAACAACCTTCTTATCTAGTAATGCTTGCTGTAGTTTCTTAGTATGTTTTTCAATCACTCTGATAATATTTTCATGGTTCAAAGCATTGAATTGAATAACACCATCTAGTCTGTTATAAAATTCTGGAGAGAAATGTTTCTTTACCTGCTCACTTCTATCCTTATTTACAGTATCAATCTTGGTAAATCCAATTTTTGACTTAGAAATTTCAGCAGCACCTAAGTTAGTTGTCATGATTAATGTGACATTCTTAAAGTTGGCTTTTCTTCCATCATTATCTGTTAATGTCGCATAATCCATAACTTGTAATAAAATATTGAATACGTCAGGATGAGCTTTCTCAATTTCATCTAAAAGCAACACACAATTTGGATTCTTTCTAATAGCATCCGTTAATTGACCACCTTGTTCGTAACCCACATATCCTGGAGGGGCACCTACTAAACGAGCAACAGCATGCTTTTCCATGTATTCAGACATGTCAAACCTAATAAACTGAACACCCAATTTTGATGCCATTTGTTTTGCCAATTCTGTCTTACCCACGCCGCTAGGACCAGCAAACAAGAAAGAACCAATAGGCTTTTCACGATGCATTAAGTTAGCTCTAGAGAACAAAATGCTATCAACAGTCTTTTTAATTGCTTCTTCTTGACCAAAAACTTCATTTTTTAGAGTTTCTTCTAATGTCTTGAGCTTATGCTTTTCAGTTTCTTTGATATTATCTAATGGAATTCTTGCCATAGCAGAAACAATTTCTTTAATTTTGTTTTCATCTACAATTTTTTCAGAAGTTCCATCAGCCAAAACTTTCATTTTTGAACCAGCAGTATCAATAATATCCAAAGCCTTATCTGGCAATTTTCTATCATTAATATATTTCACAGACAAATTAACAGCTTCTGATAAAGCTTCTTTGGTATACTTTACTCCATGGAAGGTTTCATATTGAGAGATGATACCATTTAAAATCTGAATGGTTTCTTCAATAGTTGGCTCTTCAACATCAACCTTTTGGAATCTACGTGCTAAAGCACCTTCCTTTTCAAAATACTTCCTGTATTCATCATAGGTTGTAGCACCAATAACCTTAATTTCACCAGAGCTTAAGGCTGGTTTCAAAATGTTAGAAGCATCCATTGTTCCAGACCCCGAACCAGTTCCAATAAGTGTATGAATTTCATCAATAACTAAAACAATAGAAGGATCGCTAGAAGCTTCTTTAATGATTTGCTTTAGTCTTTCTTCAAATTCTCCCCTATATTTAGTTCCCGCTAATACAGCCGCCATATCCAATGTATAAATTTGGAAACCCAAAATTGCTTTAGGAGCATCACCTTCAACAATTCTCTTTGCCAAACCTTCAGCAATTGTTGTCTTACCAACACCAGGATCACCCACTAAAATAGGATTGTTCTTTCTTCTTTGGCAAAGAATCTCAATAGTTCTCTCTATCTCTTTTTGTCTACCAATAATAGGGTCAATCTTCCCTTCTTTTGCTCTCTTGTTTAAAGAAATAGCATATTTTGCCAAAGCATTTTTAGCTGTTGGTTTTTGTTCTTTTGAATCATCGTCTTTTTGTTTTCTCTTGTTGTGAGCGATAAACGACATTACATCAAATCTTGTAATCTCAAAATGATCAAAGTAATTTCTTGTATAAGACTCAGCATGATTTAATTCAAATAATGCTACTATAATATAACCTTCATCTACTTTTGGCTTACTACCACTTGCCCTTTGAAGGATTAATGCTTGATCTTTTAGTTCTCTTAATTGAATTGTCCACTGTGGTGTATCAATATCTGCAACTTTAGGAATATTTTCATCTAAATACTTTGTTGTGTTCTCAATAAAATGCTCTACATTAACTCCCATTGCTTCAAATATTTCTTTACCATATTTGGTTTGACATAGAAATATCATGTATGTATCTACTGTAATGAATTCATATTTCTTTTTCTTCGCAAAACTCTGTGCCTCATCAAAAGCTCTATTACAATCATCTGTGAAAAATTTACTATTTCTATCCATAATTTCTCCATAAAGTTACAATTTGAATTATAACATGATAATTAAAAAAAAGTATAGTGTTATCTTAATAAAAATTATTCATTAGTGACAAAAAATAAAAAAACAGACTTTAAAAGTCTGTTTCTTTTTTCATAAAAAACAATATTAAACTTTATATTGTTTGAATGCCTCTTCAAGTTGTTCAGAAACCTGTTTAAGTGCTTCCACCTGAGTTGTGGTAACATCCACCGCTTGCTGAGCATTTTGAGCAATCTTCTGTAAGCCCTGCATTTCAAATGTAACAGAAGCCATCTCAGAAGATTTCTCTTCAAGTTTTGTAGACGCCGCCATAATTTGTTCTGCTGTATTTTTTGACAATGTGTTAATGTTATTCAAAGCAGCACCAGCTTGTTCTGTCAACTGTGCTCCAATAACCACCTCTTGTGTTGTTTTTTCCATTGAAGCAATAGCAGCCGCAGTGTCTGACTGAATATCGTTAATAAGTTCTTCAATTTTCTTGGTAGCATTCTCAGAGTCATCAGCTAAACGCTGAACTTCCTGTGCCACCACAGTGAACTCACGACCAGATTCACCAGAAGAAGCAGCCTGAATCGCAGCGTTAAGCGCCAAGATGTTAATCTGTTTAGTAATGTCTTTAATCAAGCTAGTAACTTCGTTAATAGACTGTGCTGATTCACCAAGTTTCTTAATCTTTTTAGAAGACTCTTGGATTGTGTTTCTAATTTCAACCATCTTTTCAATAGATTCATCAACAAGCTTCTTACCTTTCTCTGATTCAACAGAAGATCTTGAAGATTCATCCTGAGCAAGATATGCTGTTTGAGCAACTTCGTCAATTGAGTTGGTAATATCAGAAATAACGTTAATTGCTTCAGAAAGTTTTTCAAACTGTTTCTTTGAAAGAGAAGAAAGTTCTTGAGAAGATTGATCAGTAGTTCCTGCCGCTTCCAAAATGTTACCAGAAGAAGATTTCATCTGTCTTACAATATTACCGAAACGCTGACGTGTTGTGTCAATCGCTATAGCAACCTGTTTCAAGAATTTATCTTCCAACACAATTTCTTTTGTGAAGTCACCATCATCCAATGGTTGAATTAATCCTAATAATTCCACAAGAGCTTTTTCGTTAGATTGGTTTTTCTTGAAAACTTTTGCCAATTTTTCGCTTCGCACCCAACGAGCATACAAGCTTAAAGAAATTAATGCTAAGAACAATGCTCCGAAAAGTGCCAATATCAATGACCATGTTTCGTAGTCAAATCCTAAAATACCACTAAAAGAATCTTCAGCAATATTTTCTTTTAAAACTGGTATATTTGATTTGGTCTGTAATGTATTCTTATCTAAGTTTATGGATTGACTAGCAGCATCGTTTAAGATAGAAATGTTTTCAACCACACTTGTTTTATCTAAGTGTTTTGAGAAAGCTTTTTCAAATGTATTTAATACTTGTAAAACGTCTTCGTTGTCTTTGCTATAAAGATCTTTAATAATACCAATTGTATCTGAAACGCTACCCAAGGCTGTATATAAGAATTGTTTTTCGCCTTCAGTAAGAACTTTAATATCAGCAGAAGCAACTTCGTTTAATATCTTATATACTGAAACAGATAATTCTGAAGCGAATTGAATATTATCAGAACTTTTATTTTCTAGAATTTTTTGTAATGTTGAAACCTGCTTCATAATATCGCCTGTTTCTTTGTTGAGTTTGTTAATAATGTCCTTAGATTTTACAATATTTTCTTTCTTAGCAACTATATTATTTAAGCTCTTTTCAGCAATTCTCCAATTACTTTCTATTTTATTTAAAGTATCCAATGCTTGACCTGCAATTGGCTTGGTTTCAATTTTAGTGTTCAAGCTTCCGCCATTTTTTAAAACATCAAGAATTTGATTGATATTCTTTTTTTCTTCTGCTAGAGAATCAATTGATTCTTTTGGGTCTGTTCTGATTGTCAAAGAGTTCTTTTCAATTTTCTCTAATGACTTATCTATTGAAAGAACATATGATTCTATTTGTGTTTTTTGTGATTTTGATTGCTCACTATAAATATAGCTAAGTGATGCTCCACCTAAGAATCCAAAAGTTAATGTAGCAAAAATTGGAAGGTTTAAATTTAATGCCCATTCAAATTTTTCGTCTTTTTTTTCTTTACTTGAAGTGACCTTTAAACTACCTACATCTTCATCTAAACTCATTGTATTTTTATTTACAGTGGTTTTTAAAAAATCTTCATCATTAATAGAATTAACTGTCTCAGTTGTTAAGCTTGTATTTTTATTATTTTTTTTCTTTAAGCCCATTTTCAATCCTTATTATAAATTATTTTTCTTTATATAAGATTGAAAAATTTTCTTCGAAAGTCAAATTTTTCACCTAATTTTCATTTTTTTAGGTTTTATTTCAGAACCATCTGGATTATTTTTATTATTTTTATTTTTTAAACCATATAAATTATTATCAAATATATGTTCTGCTAAAGCATTTCCCACACAAGATTTTATGTATTCTTCATCTTTTTTTGATTTTATATTTTTATGATCAGAAAAAAACTTTCTCAAATCTTCTGACTTAATTTTATTTTCTTCTTCAAGATAAAAATGTGGAAACTCTTGTTTGATTTTATCTTCATTAAAAAAGTCTTCTTTACGATCAATGTTTTGTGCTTCAAACCCAAGGCAAGCACTCAACTCTGCGTCATTTGGCAGTCTGCTTTTAATAAACTGTAAATAATCATAAGTATGTAATCTATCTTTATTTTCTTTGTTGCTTGAAGCCATTTCTGCTGCTAAATTAATTATAATTAATCTTTCTGACATCTGTGGGAAAAAATCCAAAGCAAAGATTTCTAACATTTTTAATCTTTGTGAAATTGGTGGTAGCTCTTCTATTTTACCTTCAGCAAATTTTTTAGGGTAAGGAAACACAATAACTTTGTCATACTCCTCAAGCATTTGGTAAATTGCTGAAAAGTGTCCTACATGTGGTGGATTAAAAGAAGCACCATATAAAATATATTTTTCAATTTTTTTCATAATTTAACCCTATTTGTTACCTTATTATAACAAAATAAATATAAAATACAATTAAAAATTTTTTCAAATATTCAATAATATATCTATGATTACAGAAATTTTCTAAAAGGATTATTATTTGACAATTATATATTTTTTTTATATTGATAATTCGATATTACTTTTAAAAGGTAACTTATGATTGAACAAAATAAAAAAGATAATAGAGGGTATTTATATCCCAATAAAAACAAGAACAAACCAACACAACCAGATTACACTGGTAAAGTAATAGTTAATTCAAAAGAATTAAAAATAAGTGCTTGGGAAAATCAAACCCCAGAAGGCAATAAATATTTATCTATAGCTTTTTCTGAAATTCCAACAAATGTAAATCAAAATAATGCTAGCGAAAACAAACCAACAGAGCAATCATCTGCTTCAGAAAATCAAGATAAGAAAAATTCCAATACAATTACTGATGATTTAGATTTAGATGCTATTTTAAATAGCACTGATGATGATTCACCATTTTAACAAAACAAATATCTATAATTAAAATACAAAAAGGAACTATAATATGGAAAACACACAATTTGAAGATAATACAACAAAAACAACAGAAGCTGCTTCTCAATCAACATTACCTTCAACTCCAAATCAAATCGTTGCTGAAAAAGCTTCAGAAAAAGTGGCTGAAAGTAAAAAGCCCAAGAAAACGGAAGTTGCTATTAAGATTGTAGACACACCAAACAGAGTTCTTCCAAGTATTATTCAAGAAGCACTAAACAAGAATTTTTCTGTTCTCTTAAATAAAAAAGGTTACTTTATTGAGGGATTCTATGGAATTAGACATGAAGATGGAGTTCCTGGTTTTATTTTTGCTCAAGAAACAACAGAAAGCAATACACTTGTATTCTTTGATGCAAAAGGACACAAGCATTATGTTAAAGACTTCAATGAATTGGTTTCTTTAAACAGTGTTGTTTGGGGACAGTTCTATAAATCAGATGAATTTAAAAAGCCTAATGCTAAATGGTTTGGCTATATGTTAGAACTAGGTGTTTTGAATATCACTCCTGGCAAATAATAATTAACATAAACATAAAAACCCCAACTGGGGTTTTTATATTTTAAAGTCTTGCTTTTTTCTAATTTCTTATTAATTTAAACCCATGAAAAAAATTATAAATTTATTTGCTTTAGGAATTATTAGTGTAAGCATGCAATCTTACGCAGAGAATGTTGATTACTCTAAAGGAAGCACTAATCCATTTTATAATTATCAGTATAAAACACCACAACAACAAGCAAGAGCTTACAATGTTGATAATTTAAATTATTTTGACAAAAACCTAGAAAACCCAATTCAATCAAGTAAAAAATATACAGGTCAATTCTCAAAATCTAAGTATAAACATCTGATTGAAAATCAAGCAAACATGCAAGGCTGTTGGGAACGTGCGGCTAAAACTTATAAATTAGATCCTTGGTTACTCATGGCAATTGCTAAGGTTGAATCTAGCTTTAATCCCAATGCTGTTAATAATAGCAATAGAAACAAAACTGCTGACATAGGATTAATGCAAATAAATGATATTTGGCTACCAACTTTAAGAAAATTTGGAATTCGTAGAAATGACCTATTTGAACCTTGCACCAGTATTTTCGTAGGCGCTTGGATTTTAGCACAAAATATACAAAAATTTGGATACAACCAAGATGGAATTGGAGCATACAACTCTCCTAAACATGTTATTACAAGAAGAAAATATGCTCAAAAAGTTTATTTTGCTTATGAAGAAATAACCAAAGATTTATACTACAATAAATCAAACAGACCAAAATAAAAAACCAAGATAACTTATCTTGGTTTTTTATATATTTGATTAGTTATATATAAATTATTTATTAGAATTATTGATTAGGATTATTAATTAAATATTTAATCTGTTCTATAAAATCTTCTTTATTAAATGGTTTTTTAATTATTCCATTTACAAGACCTTCTTCAAATAAATAAATATAAGGTTCTGGAGTTGAAGAAACTACCAATATAGGTATGTAATTAAATTTTGGTATTGCTCTAATATGCTTAATTAATGCTTCACCATTCATTTTAGGCATTTCCAAATCTGTTACAATTACATCTGGATATCTTTCTGTTACATTTAAATATTCAACTGCTTCAGTTCCATCTTCTTTTAAAACTAAATCGTAATTAAATTTACTTAATAAATTATTCATAAATTTTAAAACAGTAATTGAATCGTCTACTAACAATATTGATACTTTTGTAGTTTTAACTTTTTTGGTTTCTTTCGGTGATTTTTTTTTCTCACCTTCAAAATCTGGCATATATTTATCTAAATTAGCATTTTTTATGTCTTCTTCATATGATTTTGCAACAACCCAACCAATAGGCTTTACCAACTCTTCTGTTCCTTTTTTCTGCTTACTTTCTTGAGAAGCAATAATTCCACCAACAGTTGATTTGGCTTCTGATAAATTTTTATATTTAGATTCTTGTGTTAACACTTCTCCATAACCATCTTTATTTTTTGGTAAATAAGTTGTTTCTTTTTTCTTTTTATTTCTGCTTTTGAACATCAAAAACATAATAAAAGCCATAAAGAAAATGATTGAACCTAACAATATTATATGATCACTCATAATTACTCTCTTAATTTATTTATTATTTTATTTATAGATACAAAATAATATTTAAAAAATTAAAGTCAAATTAAAATCAAATCAATTATGAATAGATATTTGACAATTAACCCCTTTTTTTGTTTAATATTAAAAATATTGAGGTTAAAAAATGAAAAACAATCTAAAACAACAAATAATAGATGAGACAGCAAATGAAATATTAATTAACAAAAAAACAAAAAAAGAACAAGAATATACAATATATGATTATTTTTTAATACCCACAGAAATATCAAATCAAGAAAAAATCCCACCGAAAAACTCAATATCAGAATTAGTCTTTTACAATAAAAAAGAAATTTTAGTTAAAAAAATAAAAAATCAACAAATTGATTTAGATTGCCGTGATAATATTGGTCAAACTGCCTCTTGGACTCCATTATACTGGGGTGTTAAATTTAGAAAAATTGAATGTGTTCATTTGTTGTTAGAACATGGCGCCAATATTAATGTTGTTATTAATGATTTAGAAGAATGCTGTGGAACTGTCTTAGATTTAGCTATTTTAAGAGGCGATACAGAAATGGAAGACTTACTAAGGTCTTATGTAGAAAAACAAGAACTCAACTTGAATCAAACATTTACTGCCATAAGAACAAAATTAAGAGGTAAAGCTCCCGCCTTTAATTTTAATTCTTATGTTAACAATAAGAAAATTAACAATTAATTATTTTTAATGAATAGTCAAAAATCTCTGGACTTAAAAAATAAATATTGTCCAAATATAGAATATAAAAAATTAATTGGTTGGAAAAGACACGACATTATTCAAGAATTATCTGAAAATAATAATATTGGAATTGAATTAGGTGTAGCTAAAGGAATTTATTCAAAAAGAATGTTGGAATCTAATAAGTTTCAACGTTTTTATGGTGTTGATATTTATGGCGATAAACACGATACAAAAGAATATATTCAAGCACTTAACTATATTAATTTTCAGGATTCAAGATATTCTTTATTAAGATGTGATTTTGATTCAGCTATTGATTTATTTCCAGATAATTATTTTGATTTTATTTATATAGATGGTTATGCCCACACAGGTGAAGAAGGAGGCAAAACAATTATTGATTGGTATAAAAAATTAAAAGTTGGTGGAATAATAGCAGGAGATGATTATCATGAAGATTGGCCACTCGTTATTTGGGCTGTTAATGATTTCATATTACAAACTCAAGAGTTATTAAGTATAACTTCAGAACAAGAATCATCCGAATATTCAAAATATCCAACATGGTTCATTAAGAAAACCAAAGAAATTGATAATTTAAAGGTAAATCCAGCCCTATATGAAATAGCAATGGAAGAAAAAGCAAGAATACATGAATTAAGAAATGCCCCACCTAAAGAAACAGTACAAAAAATGAATAAAAATAATATTTCTATTTCTAACAGTCATTTCTTTTTTGAAACCAATGTTTTTCAAGATATTACTGTTACACATGAAGAACCAATATATATGGAAAGATGCTTCGTTTATGGTAACACAAAAATAGGAGCATACACATATTTTTCACATAGCAGTATTTACACATTAAAATCTATTGGTAGATTTTGTTCTATAGCACCAGGTGTAAAAATTGGTATGGGAGAGCATCCAATTGATTATTTAAGTAGTCATCCTATTTTTTATAAATCTCCTTATGTATTTCAATTTAATGAAACAATAGAACAACTCAAAAGTATTGGAACTCCCAGAACTCCAGATATTATAAAAGAAGAACCTATTATTGGAAATGATGTTTGGATTGGAGCTAATGTAGTTATAGCTCGTGGTGTTAGAATTGGTGATGGTGCCATTATAGGGGCAAATTCTTTAGTTAATAAAGATGTGCCACCTTATGCTGTAGTTGCTGGTTCACCAGCTAATATTATACGATTTAGATTCAGTGAACAAATAATTGAAGAGTTATTAAATCTTAAGTGGTGGAATTACTCTTTAGATGTATTGAAAAATAAGCCTACAAATAATATAGAAGAAATTATTGCTTATTTAAAAGATACATTACCATCTCATCAACCTGTTAATTATAATCAATGGGCTTGGAAAAATAATCAAAATTCTAAAATTAACTAATTTTAAATTTACTTTATTTTTTAAAATATTTAACTAAATAAATTACATTTAAAGCAAATAGAAATAAAAATGTAATTAAGCTCCAAGCAGCATAAGGCAAGCCTATTAAACTAATATTACTTTCTGAGCATAAAGCATAACTCTCAAAAACACTTGGGATTATTTGATTTAATTGAGTAAAGTTCATGAATTTTTCAGCGATAGACAAATTACAACTTTCAGAACTATTTGCCCAAAAAATTTGATAAATGGCAGTTCCAATACCAATTAAAGAAACAACAACAGTGGCATAAACTGAAGCATTTTTTAGCCCTTTCTTAAATCCTAAAATAGAACACAAAAGAATAGATACAAAATATAATCTTTGTAATACACACCAAGCACAAGGTTCAATGTTTTGAAAATGTTGATGAAATAAAGCAACACTCATTACTAAGAGTGTTGTGGAAAAATTAAAAAATTGAATTGGCATATTTTATTGACTGTATTCGTATATTGGTTTCTCTAATTTGAGAACTTCCCCTCTTTTGTAATTCGAGTTATTACTAGAACTGATACAACCATAACATATACCAGTAGTTAAATCAACCATAGATAGAGCAAAAAACTCATGACCAAACTGTGTAAATAAATAAGAGTTGATTTCTTTTGATGAATAACCTAAAGCTGCTCCCGTATCAATATAATATTGTTGACCTATTTTCATAGGAAATGGAACCACATTATGTCCAGAGAAAATTTTAATATTTTGAGAAATTTCTTCATGTATTAAAAAAGAGAAGTCACCCTCTTCTATTTTATATTTATGATCTTTATAGAAATCAGAAGCAAATTTTCTGCTCCAAATTAATTTTTGCTTTAAATTATAATCTAATGTTGAGAATCTATTTTTATTGAAGAAGTTTAAAATTTGTTCTGAAAAATCAAATTTCTTCATACTATTAAAATATCTTTCATATTCTTTTGAATCCATATTTTTTTCATTAAATACACCCAACAAATGTTCTGGGAGTATCTCAGCATGAACAATATATATTGTTCCATATATTAAGTGGTCAATTTCATAAACTAAAGGGAGATTGAAAAATTTATTTAAATATTTTTCAAATTTTTGAGTCATTTCTATTTCATCTTTTGTTAACTCAGTTGTCATGTCGGATTCTAATAATTTTATTTTTGTTAACATTAAATCTTCATGATTACCAAGAACTGAATAAAACCAAGGTTTGTTTAATAACTCCAAACACTCTTCTGGTTTTGGACCCCTATCAATTAAGTCTCCAGTTGAAAATAATCTATCTTTTTTAGGATCAAAATTTACATAATTAAGTAATTTAACAAGCTCATCAAAGCAGCCATGAAGATCTCCAACTACAAAGTCTCTACCATCAACATTGGCAGGAACATTTTGAATAAATTTAGGGTCTAGGTACATGTTTTTCTCTTAATTACAATATTAAATATAAAATAATATATCCAAAAAAAAATTCAAGTTTTTGAAATTCTTTAAAAAGATGATATAATTAAATATATTAAAAAAGGAATAACTATGTCAAACAAAATTGAAGTAAAAATAAAAGAATTAGAAAAAATTTTAGAAAAAGCAAACTTTGATTATTATGTTTTACAAGCCCCAACACTCACCGATCAAGATTATGATAAGTTTTTTATTGAATTAAAAAAATTAGAAGAAGAAAATCCAAATCTTGCTAATCCCAATTCTCCTACCAAAAAAGTTGGTGGTTATGTAGAAAACAGTTTTGCTCCCGTTATTCACGAAAAGCCCATGTTGTCTATTGGCAATGCTTTTGAAACAGAAGATATTGATAAGTTCTGCTCTGATGCAGTAAAGGACTTAAACGCAAATAATGTAGAGTATTCTGCCGAACCTAAGTTTGATGGTTTAGCACTTAGTATTATTTATAAGGATGGTTTCCTAAGTTTAGCTGCCACTAGAGGTGACGGTCAAACTGGCGAAGATGTAACTGAAAATGCAAAGACAATCACAAATGTTCCTTGGGATATTCGTGGTTACTTCGTTAATAATAATTTACCAATCCCAAAAAGACTTGAAGTTAGAGGTGAAGTAATCATGACTCACAAATCTTTCCAAGAAGTCAATGAAAAAGCAGTTAAAAATGGTCAAAAAACATATGTTAACCCAAGAAATGCAGCGTCTGGTTCTTTAAGAAATTTAGACCCTAAAGTTACAGCACAAAGAAAACTCTCTTTTTATACTTACGGACTTGGTGTTTGTGAAGATTTTCAAGAAAAAGATAATCATTATGACACCTTAATGCTTCTAAAAGAAATTGGATTCCCTGTTAGTGATTTAGTTAAAAAAGTTTTTGGCAAAGAAGAACTTCTAAACTATTTCAATGAAATTGGAAACAAAAGAGATAAACTGCCTTTTGATATAGATGGTGTTGTTTACAAAGTTAACTCTTACCACTTACAAGATGAGTGGGGGTTTTTAAATAGAGAACCAAAATGGGCTAAAGCACATAAGTTTCCAGCACAAGAAGTTTTTACTGAACTTTTAGATATTGATATTCAAGTTGGAAGAACTGGCTCTTTAACTCCAGTTGCCAGATTAAAACCAGTTTTTGTTGGTGGAGTTACGGTTTCAAATGCTACACTTCACAATATAGATGAAATTAATCGCAAAGATATTAAGATTGGCGATATTGTTGCCGTAAGACGTGCTGGCGATGTTATCCCAGAAGTTGCTTTTGTTGCTAAAGACCAAAGGAATGGTAATAAAAATTATAAAAAGTTCAGTATGCCATCAACTTGCCCTGTTTGCAATTCTGTCGTTATCAAAGAAGATGATAAAGCAATTTATCGCTGCTCTGGTGGTTTAGTTTGTTCCGCACAAAAGAAATTTGGTTTAGTTCACTTCACATCAAGACTTGCCATGAACATAGAATCATTAGGAGAAAAAGTAGTTGAGTTATGTGTTGAAAATGGTTTAGTTCATGATATTACAGACTTCTATAAACTAACAAAGCCAAAGCTATTAACACTTCCTTTATTCGCTGAGAAGAAAGCTCAAAATGTTTTAGATAATATAGAACTCTCCAAACAAAATATTGAACTTAATCGTTTCATCTATGCTTTGGGGATTAAAGAAGTTGGTGAATCCACTGCTAAACTTTTAGCTAAAAAGTTTCAAACTTTAGATAATTTTATGAACGCTACAGAGGAAGACTTACTTTCAATTAAAGATGTTGGTCCTGTTGCCACTAGATCTATACTTACATTTTTAAACGACCCAAGAAATATTAAAATACTCAATGAACTTGGAAACTTGGGAGTTTGGCCTTCCCCAATGCTTGTAGACACTAATTCTACTTTGTTTGAAGGAAAGACTTTTGTAATTACTGGAACACTAAGTAAGCCAAGAGAAGATTTTAAGAAAATTATTGAAGAAATGGGTGGTAAAGTTTCAGGCAGTGTTTCTAAAAAAACAACCTATCTTCTTTGTGGTGAAAATGCAGGAAGCAAATTAGATGATGCTAACAAACATGGAGTTAAAGTTTTAAGTGAAGAATCTTTTCTTGAACTTTGTGAAAATAAAAGCACAAAAAGTTTAAAGCCATGATTTGTAAATGAAAATTTACACTCACCCATATTCATATACAAAAGAAGACTTCTTGGAAAATAAGAAGTTTTCTTGTCATTCTTGGATAGATACTTCTATTTCTAACATTAATGATATTATCCCTATTGTGGAAAAGAATAGAAACTATTTAAATGAATTGGATTTAGTTGGTAAATTTAACAGTTTAAATTATCTATTAGACTGTTTTATTTTTCATCAAAATCAACATTTCTCTACTTATCCCAAAGGTAACAATCCATTATTTGATTTTCACATCATAGCTCATGAATTAATACGCAATGATGCGATTGTTATGTCAATGGATTATCAGAAAAAAACTTTTTTAGAAAATTTAAATAACTATCTTGAGTCTATTGAAGAATATAAGTGGAAACAGAAAAAACAATTTATTAGCTTAGAAACAATTGGTTTTGTGGTGGCGAGTGACAAAAAAAGAAATGATTACTTGATTGATTTATTGAAAGATAAAGATGAGTACTTAAATTTGTTTTTAAATTACTCTTTAGATGAAAATGCAGTTAAACCAATCTCTTCTAAATTAAAAATTTAACTCCAAAAATCATACTTCTTATTTCTCTGACCCAATATCAAAAGTGAAGGTACAAAAAAGGGATTACTTTTTAAAATATTAAACTTTTCAATTTCATTGTTGTATTCTTTCTTTGAATCTTTTATTTGGTCATTTATTTCTTTAAATTTTTCTTCAAGTTCTTGCATTTCTTCTTCTTTCATGAAATCAAACTGTGGGAACTCTTTCAATAAAATAATAATATTATCAGATATTTTTGTTGTTTTTTCTTCTAAAGGAAAAATTAATTTGAAATTTTTTTGTTTTTTATTTTTTTGGATGTTAATTCTACAATTAACAACTTCATTTAAAAATGTTAACTCATAATCTTTTTTATTTTTTAATTTTGAAATCAAATCCTCAAAAATAGAAAACCTATCGCTGCAAAATTTAAACATATTCTCCCTAGCCACTTTTACCTTAATTTCTTGCCTTAGAATGAAAAAAAATCCTATCAATAAGTAAATTGCCACTATAAATATAAAAATTGTAATAATGCTCATAAATTTGTTTGTAATATAAAAATAATCTTCTATAATTATTATAACAGAAAATAAATATAATCAATAGGGAACTCACATGCATCTTTTCCATACCTTTAAAAAAATGTTTTCAATAGAAGAGACAGTTGTTCAAGCAGAAACAAAAAAAATACAACCATCAACAAGAAAATTAATAGATAAAAAATCTACTTTTAATCCAAAGAAAAATACAAATTATGAAAATAAAGAAAAAAACAATTGTTATGTTTTATTTGCTAAAGATGGAGATACTTTTGATGGAATGTTAAATGGTGAGAAAGTAACATTTAGACTTGCTGGTGTTGACTCTCCAGAAAAAGATGAGCCACTTCACAAAGAAGCTGGAAATTTTCTTAATTCTCTTATTAAAAAGAAAGTTGTTTATTTAGAGTTTTTAGGTAAAGACCCTTATGGAAGAACAATAGTTGAAGTATTTCTCGATAAAGAAAAAAATCAACATGTTAATAAAATGATGCTAAACGAAGGATTTGCTACTAGTGAACGATACAAAAACAATGAAAATGAATATACTCATTCAACTGTTGAATATATTAGCAATGAACTTTCTGAATTAAAAGGTAAAATGAAAATATAACCCTTAAATTGACAAAAAAATGATTTTTGATTAATCCTAATAAATGATTAATTTTTCTGAAACTGAGTTAGAGAAAATTTATTGGGTAGAAAAAAAACTACTCCCAATTTTTCACGAGTATGAGAATTTAATATCAGTCAGTTTAAATAAAATAAATACTATCAATTCACAAAAAAATACAGGTTTTCAAATAAAAATCAGTTTTTTATTTCAATACAAAGAAGAAATTTATTTATGGTCTGAAGAAGGTGTCTTTGAATTAACAGATGATAACAATCTTTTAAATTCTAATTTATTTTCTCAATTACTCCAATTGAATAAAATACAAGTAGATTTTTATGTTTTAAAAAACAATACAAAAATATTTTTTGAAGATTTAAAAAATGAAATAATAGAAGATTTTCCTTTTGTTGATTTAGATAAAAATATATATCAATTTCATACGAACACTATGCAGGAAAATATTTTATTTTTTTATGGAAAAGAGTTAACCAAAAAAATATCCACACAGTATCTTAATATTTATTTAAGTTCAGAATCAAAAAAAGAAAAAAATTTGATTAAAATTTAGCACTATAATTTGACAAATATAAATAAAAATTTTAATTTATACTAAGTTCTACAACTATAATAAATATAAATATAAATATGAAAAAGACAGTCAATAAAAATTTAAGTTCAACAAAATTTTATAATGTGTATAAAGGCAAAGGTGAACAGCAGTATTTTTTTGTCATTCCAACAATAGGAATTTCAACTAAAAAAAATTTACACTGGGACATTACAATTAAATCTTATTTTTTTGGATTCTTAAATTGGTTTATTCAATACAATGTTTATGAAGTTATTGGTGATAGCTCAACAGAATTATCTAAAGAAAACTTTGAGAAATTAAAGAAAATTCTACGTCAGAATGGATTGATTATAGCTAATATACAAGAGTGCTTATCATTCATCAAAGATAACATCTATATTGTTCAAATTATAAAAAACAGCAATCCTGATCATCCTTATGTCACAAAAATACTTAGTCAATTTTTTATGAATCAATCTTTTGTTGATACAGTGAAGAATTAATTATCAAATCATTAAAAAGAAAAATAGGTCAATGACCTATTTTTTTATTACTTATATATTTTTAATAAGCGATAATTTCTTTTGTAAATTTTGTTAAAAATCCTATTAAATAAGAACCCATTTTTTTATCCTGAATGAAATTTTCTTTTTCTCCCAAATATTGAACTTTATAGAAGGTATCATTATCATTGGAGTATATAAAAATTGTAATTCCCAAATAATCTTTTTTCCAATAAGGGAATTTTTGTGTCTGTCCCACAGGGTTTCCTAATATTGTTTTAAAATATTGGGCATTCCCTTTTATCAAATAAGCAAAACCTAATGGTTCAGTTTTTGCCATATCTTTTAACCATAAAACTACTAATGGATGGTCTATTATATCAAATTCATTCGTCATACTTATCTTCCTTTATCCCAAAATAATAAAACTATTAATAAAAATCAAGTTATTTATTCAATAACACCCAAATAAATCTGTTTTTCAATTCAGCCTTATTATTAATCTGAACAACCATTTTTTGATGTGGAACAATCCACTCCAATGCTTGCTGTTCAACTTTTAATTTTCGAACACTTCCATCCCAAAACATTTGATCAAGACCTAGTATGATTTTAGTTCCCACGTTAGATATAAAATCTTCAGAAAAGTGAGTTGGACTTTGAGAAGCACAACATAATCCTAATCCAAACTTTCTTGCTTCTTTAGAGATTATATTGATAATATTATCAGCTTCATCTGTGAAGAATAAGTTTGCTTCATCTAAAAATACCATTTCAACTACATCTGATTGTTGTCCAGCTTCTACTCTTTTGGCAAATATGTCTTCCAATAAGAAATATACAAACAATTTTTTCTCATCTAAGTTTGTTAATGCTTTAATATCATATCTCCAAATAGCTGCCTCTTTTGAGAATTCTGGTTCTCTATTCTTAAATATTCCTGAAGAAACTAAATTTCCAAGTCTATCAACCACAGATTTTATTGTGTCTATTGAATCATATTTTATTAAATCAGTTAATTCTGAACCGTTCTCTATGGTTTGAATATAGTTTGTATATGCCTCAATAGCACTTTCTCCAACAGCTTTTAGCTCTGCCTTAACTTGCTCCATTTCTTCATGAGAACTTGTCTTATGAAGATTTTTTTGTTTACTGTATAATTGTTTTGCTTTTTTGTTTACTTCTTCTAAGTTTAATACTGCTTTATTAGAAGTCCCCAAGAACATAGCTTTATGTTTAAAACTGGCAAAACGATAAGCATCTTCTAAAGTTGGGTATTTCTTAGGTTGACCTCTGTGTTGTATTCTATTTCCATTACTATCAAAAATTGTCCAAGTTGAAGGATCTTTTTCACTAAATCCATTAGCAGCATATAAATCCAACAAGATATTTCTCAAAACTGATTCTTGCTTAGGTCCAAGTTTCCTTGCGGTTTTATTTAAAGCAGACATGAATGATTGTATTCTTTTTCTCACACCACCAAAATCTGGATCTGGATTAATTGCTAAAGGATTAAATCCATATGGACTAGATTCAGAAAACTTAACTGTAGCTGAACCTTCTATGTCTATATCTCCATGAACATCAATTACTCTTATTCTAATGTTATTATTAGACTGAGCATTTAATTGATCTATTATTTTTTTAAGTGTATAGGTTTTTCCAGTTCCGGACTTTCCAACGAGAAGCATATGAGCATTAATTACTTTTTTGCTATCCCATATTACAGGAACACTCTCACCTTTTTTAACAAATGCGCTGTCTAAACCAAAAACTGTTTTCATAATTATTTTCTATTTAAAATAAAAAATTATAACAATATAAAAATTAAATCAAGTATTTTTTGATTTTTAAAAAAAAACAAATATAATTTATATATGAGAAAAAAAATATAAGGTGAAATTATGAGTACAACTATTCCAACAGATATTCTAGAGTCAGAATCATTTTATGACCCAGATGCTCCAGCTTCTAATCGTGGTAAAAAAAATAAACAACAAAATTCTGAAGAAGAGTACTTAAAAATTGTCACTGCTCAAACAGAATTGAATGGAAGAATTCTATCTGTCATCCAAAAAAATAATTTGGATGATAACTTAAAAGCTCATTTACTTGGTCTTTTAACCAATAACGCACACAGTGCCAGCTATTTACAAAAAGCAATTAAAAATGAACAGATGGAACTTTTAGAAGATGTACCTATAAGCTCTATTGTTCAGCCAGCCAACCAAACTACTCCTACAGATAGCTTTAAAACTATGATTATGAGTTTTCACAATAATCTTATGCCTATTTACGGATTTAGAGACAATATTAACAAACACTGGAAAGAATCATTTGAAATTACAAGAATAGCTTTCAATGAAAGATTCCTTCCTTTTGTGAATACCTTTGTTAAACACATTCAAGATAATTATGATAAGTTTAATGTTTTTGCTAAAAAAGTAGATAGAAATATTTATTTATTTGGACAAAAAAATAAATTGAAAAAATTACAAAAAAAATACAATAAGATTTTTGATCTTTTAAAAATTGACTCCAAAGACTTCTTGACAGAGAAGGTGCATCTTGATGAAAAATCAATTTATAATGATATTGTATCTCATTTACAGAAAAAATTAGGTATTGAATTTAATTCTGAAAATAAAACTTACACTTTTTCCATGCTAAATGATTTACCAACAGAATTAAAATTTGATGCTTTAAAACAGCTTTTTACTAAAGAAATTCAAGATAACATCTCTAATTTAGTTAAAATAAACTCCAAATTAGAAGAAGACAAAAATGAAAATAAATATATGAAAATGATTGTAGATTTTTCCAGTCTTCATAATTTAAATCCAGATATTGTTATACATTCTTTAAAAACCAATCCAAATATTTTGGATGACTACAACGGCTTTAATAAATTGCTAAAAAATAAAGATAGTATCATTGAAGCTAATGAACATTTCTCCACTATTGTTCAAAAAAATGTTATATACATGAGTGAACTTATTGAGTTACAAAAACAAGTTCTTCAAGAAGTAACCAAATTAGATTTGGATGATAATATAAAGAAACAATTTATTGATTCAGTTGAAACAACAAAAATACAATTAACTGATACAAAACAAATATCCTATAATGAAGTTTCTAATAATATTCAAAAAATTATTCAAGAACAAAATAAGCAGAAAAAAAATACAATGAGTGCTTAAACTACACAACTTTATAAATAGCCCAACACCTTAAATGTTGGGTTTTTATTTATAAAAATATTAAATATTATATTATTTGACTTTTAATGTGCTTTTTCTAAATATATAAGTATCAATTTAGAAGATTATATTATGGCAGAAAAGCAAGGATTTAGAGGACCAGATGGAAATGCTGGCGTAGAATTAAGTTCTATCTTAAGAGACACTAGAACACCAAGTCAAAAATTTGCTGATTTTATGGCAAATCCAGATAGCTTCATGATAGTTTTGGTATGCTGTCTGTCTCTATTTATAGTGTTTCCTTACTTTGGAGAAATTTGGGCAGTATTAACATTTATGTTGATTCGCTATTCAGCAAGTAAAACTAAAAACTTTAAATTACCATTTAGAATGCCTAAAACTTCAGGAATGATAGATCATGGACAAATTAACCCAGGAACAGACAAACCAGAATTGGCAGAAGGTATTTGTTATTTTGGAACTGAAAGAAACACCAGAAAAGAGTTATGGTTTAACAACTCAGACATGAGAACTCATATTCTTATTTTCGGGTCAACCGGTGCTGGTAAAGCTCTTAAGAAAAAAGAATTGATTCATACTCCTAGTGGCTGGAAAAAAAATGAAGATTTAAAAATTGGCGACTTAGTTTCAACCCCTTTTGGTTCATCTGAAATTATTGGTGTTTATCCACAAGGCGAATTAGAGTTGTATAAAATAACCTTTGAAGATGGCAGAAATATTGAAGTTTCAGGTGATCATCTATGGGAAGTTCATCATAAATCTTGGAAAAAAACAGCAGTTGATGAAAAAAACTATGCTAGAGCAAAAGTTTTAAAAACAGAAGATTTATTATTGGAGATGAATAAAGATAAAAAAAATAAAAACTATTATGTCATTTTATCCAACAAAGTAGAAAAACCAAAAAAAGAATTAATAGTAGACCCTTATATTTTAGGTGTCTTGTTAGGTGACGGAACCATTACAGACAGAAATATAAGATTATCTTCAGAAGATATTGAGTTAATTGATAAAGTTAATGGTTTATTACCAAAAGATTGTATTTTTAACAAATTAAATAGCAATAAAAAATATGACTATAACCTACAATATAAAGAAGAATATAAAAAATTTGGAAGAGATACAGATGGTTCATATTTTCAAAAAAGTTTGTTTTCAGAATTAAGAAAATTAAACTTGATCGGTACCAATTCTTTTACAAAATTTATTCCAGAAGAGTATAAAGAAGGTTCAATAGAACAAAGATATAAGATTGTTCAAGGATTAATGGATACTGATGGATGTGCTTATAAAGGAAGAGTTGAATTTGCTTCAACATCCAAACAATTAATTGAAGATTTAGCTTATATTATTCGTTCATTAGGAGGCATAGTTAAAATAACCGAAAGACAAACAACCTATATATATAAAGAAGAGAAAAAATTTGGTTCAAAAAGTTATCGTGCTTATATTAAATTTCCAGAACCACATAAATTATTTTCTTTAGAAAGAAAAATTGACCAAGTTAAAACTTATCAATATTCAGAAACTTTAAAATTGAAAATTTCTTCTTTAGAAAAAATAGATAAAAAAGAAGACTGTCAATGTATTAAAATAGCAGATAAAAGAGGATTATTTATCACTAAAGATTACATTGTTACACATAATACCGAATCTTTGTTATCTTTAGCTTACAATGCTTTAGTTCAAGGTTCTGGATTAATCTATGTTGACGGTAAGGGTGAAAACGTATTATTCACAAAGATTTTCTCTATGGCTAGAACCATGGGCAGAGAAGATGACGTGTTATGTATTAACTACATGACTGGTTCTCGTGACGTGTTTGGTCCACAAGAAAAGAAATTATCTAACACACTTAACCCACTATCTAGTGGTGGTTCAGGCGGCTTAACCGAATTGTTAGTTTCCTTGATGGACGATGGCGGTGGAGGTGGCGACATGTGGAAAGGTCGTGCGATTTCTCTTATTTCTGCTATCATGATGGCTCTTGTTTACATGCGCGATCAAAAAGAAATTCTTTTGGACGTTGAGGCTGTTCGTGAATATCTCATCTTAGATAATATTATTAAAATGTATAAAACTAGAAGAGACTTCCCTAATCACATTCGTGCTGCTTTAAGAGCTTATTTAGTTTCTTTGCCAGGTTTCCAAGAATCTGCCCCAAAACAAAACGATACCGTTATGGAACAACACGGTTACTTACAGATGCAGTTCACCAAAATGTTGGGTTCTCTTTCTGACCAATACGGCTTCATCTTCAAAACAAACTTAGGTGAAGTTGATTTTAAAGACGTGGTGCTAAACAGAAGAATTTTAGTTGTGCTATTACCAGCTTTGGAAAAGTCAACTGATGAACTAGCAAACTTAGGAAAAATTATTGTGGCTTGTTTAAAGCAGATGATGGCGCAAGCTTTAGGTGCAACTGTTGAAGGTTCTTATGCTGAAGTTGTAGAAACTAAGCCCACAAACTCCCCCGTTCCTTTCATGACAGTTCTCGACGAGTACGGTTACTATGCAGTTAAGGGCTCAGCAGTTATGCCAGCCCAGGCCAGATCCCTTGGTTTCTCAATGATTTTTGCAGGACAAGACTTGCCAGCTTTTGAGAAAGCTTCTAAAGAAGAAGCAGCTTCTATCGTTGCTAACTGTAACATTAAAATCTGTATGAAGTTAGAAGACCCTAAAGATACTTATCAACTTTTTGAAGCCGCAGCAGCAGAAACAACAGTTGTTGTAGATAATGACTATAAGAGAATTGAAAACTCTTTATTAGGTGGCATGAGACAAGATGGTAACGGTAGAGTTGAAACTAAGAAAAGAATTAACATTCTTGATTTGAAAGATCAAAAAGAAGGTGAAGCACATATTATATTTAAATCTGCTTTGGTTAGAGCTAAAATGTTCTATGCTTTCACACCAAAACCACCTTACATCAGAATGAACTACTTTGTAAGAGTTGAACCACCAGATATAGAAGTTATTAATCAAATAGATAACAGCTTGAAATCTCTTATCAAAAATATTTCTAATGAAAACAAAATTAAAGAATTAGAAGATAACCTTGAACTTGATAATGAACATATTATTCAGATGCGTTCTTTATTAGATAAACATTCTAACTTAAAAATGAGTGAAGCAGCTTTCGCAACTATTGCTTCTCTTGGAACTGAAATTTTCAACAACTATGACGAAAAAATATCATCTATTTCAAATGAGCTAGAAAATCAAACAGAAATTGAAGAACCAACAGAAATTAACATATTCTCAAATAAGAAAGAGACTGAAAAACTCATCAAAGAGCGTTATTCTGCGATTGAAGATGAAGAAAATCAAGATAGTGATGAAGATGAAGAAGACGATGATGATTTCAATATAGAAGAAGATGATGACATTAATGTTTTCATTGAAGAAGAAGAAACTAAAAAAGTTTTTGAAGATATTGAAAAAATGGTTGGCTCTTCAGATGAGGATGCAAAAGAAAGTGCTGAAAGAAGTGTTGAAGACATGAAAAAAGTTTCTAAGTATCCTAGTGAAGTTAGACCAGAAAACAAAGAGCCAGAAGAAATTATGGATATTTTGAATGAATTAGACGAAATGTTTGATTCTACAGATGAATAATTTTATGTTTTTTGTTTGACAAACCTATATTTTATTTTAAAATCAAAAAAATTAAAAAATTATTATTATAAGGATAGAAAATGGATCGTAGAAGCTTTTTAGGTTTTGCCGCTTCTTCAGCAGTTTGCAGTATGTTTCCCACTGTTTCCCATGCTGAAACTTTAGACTTTAATTCCTACAGAGATCAATATAAAGCATCACCTGTAGACTATATGAAAGAATTAAGTTCATCTTATCAGATAGAAAATGACATATTACCACACTCTAAAAAAGAAAAAGATGATTTTTGGGCTAAGCCAAGAAGAATTTTTTTGAAGAGAGAGTATACTGGAGAGCAGTCTGAAATTTACTACTATAGTAATGGCAAATTAGACCCACAACAATATTGGTTGGCATCTTATTTATTAAGAGATATTAGACAGAAAAAAATGGTTTATGTTGATCCAAAACTATTGGATTTAATATGTGCAGTTCAAGCTTGGTTAGTTTACTATGGCAACGATCAACCTTTAAGTGTTTTAAGCGGATTTAGAACACTTAAAAGCAATTCAAGCTTAGAAGGAGCAGCCAAAAACTCCATGCATTTATATGGTAAAGCTATTGACTTTAGAGTGACTGGATTAAAAATTAAAGAATTGGCTTCTATTGCCGATCAATTCAATGCTGGTGGCATAGGTCTTTATCCATCTAGTAATTTCTTACACTTAGATACGGGTGGTGTTAGAAAATGGGTTGGCAGAAGTTAATTTAAATTAACACAAATATGCATAATAAAGATTATGAATTAAGTGATTTGTTTCATTTAATTCATTTTCAGTTATTAGAGCTATCAAATCCTAATTATGCCCACAAAGCAAATGCTTATTTATTAAATCAGTTTAACCTATTAGGTATTTACACAAAAGATAGAAATTTAATAGTTAAGAATTTTAATTTTACTCTTTCAAAAGAACAGCTATTTGAATTAGTTAATTTGTTATATTCTAACGAGTATCGTGACTCTAAATATGTAGCTATTAGTTTGTTAAAAAAATATATCCAATTACTAGATTATCAAGATTTACCTATTATTAAACAAATGATATTAATTGAACCATGGTGGGAAACAGTAGATTCTATTGCCCCAATTATAGGAAAATTAGTAATCAATCATCAATATTTAATGGATTCATGGATTAACGATGATAATTTTTGGATTCGTAGAATTGCGATTATTCATCAAATTGGTTGGAAATCAAAAACAAATAAAGAATTGTTATTAAAGTATTGTTTAAAACAATCTTATGAAAAGGAATTTTTTATAAGAAAAGCAATTGGATGGGCACTAAGAGATTATGCAAGAGTCAATCCAATTTTTGTTTTAAACTTCATGAATCAAAACAAAGAAAAATTTTCTAATTTGACATTTAGAGAAGCAACCAAACATATAATTTAAAAAATATAGTTTTAAATTGTTATATTTAAATAGTTTAAAATTGCTTTACCATAAAATATATAAACCCAAGCAGTGATAATTAAAGCTGGACCATAAGGAAATTGAGGATTTTCACTTTTTATTAGTTTTATATAAATCCAACTAAAAATACCTACAAATGGTGAGGCAAATATTGTAAATAAAGCTCCAGGAACACCCAAGAAAGCACCGATAGCTGCTACTAATTTTAAATCACCACCACCCATAACTTCTACTCCCTTAAGTTTTCTTCCAACTGTTGAGAATATCCAAAGTATCATATATCCTATTGTTGCCCCCAATATTGATTGTTTTATGGACATATCATTGATTATATAAAAACCAAACAATGATGCTAAAATACCTATCCACATTAACACATAGTTTAATCCGTCAGGAAGTAACATTGATTTAATATCAATTAGTATTAATACATAAGTTATCATGAAGAATATAGATGATAAAACAAAAATCTCTAATCCATATTTAGGGAAGAAATACAAATAATTACCCAACAACAATAAGCCACCTATAAATTCTACTATTGGGTACTGTATAGAAAATGAAGTTTTGCAAAAACCACATTTACCACCCAACAAGAAGTAAGAAATCACTGGAATATTGTGATACCATTTCAATCTATTATTACATGAATAGCAATGAGATAAAGGAAGAGAAAGAGACATTGTAGAAATAAAATCATTTATTTTTGCTGGAATTTCAATATTTTTTTCTTCCAACCAATTTTTAATAAGACCAGCATTTTCACTATCCATTATTTTTTCTGTTCTAAAAGCTACTACATTAAAAAAACTACCTAAACATGCCCCAATAATAAAGAAAAAAATACCAAATATTAGTGTATTTTGTAGCGCTATATTTATTTCTTGCAAAAAAATCATAAATTCCTCTTTTATTTTAAAAAAATAGTAGTAAAATATAATAATATATTTATAATAAAATATCATAAAGAGAGAAGCTATGAATGTCAATCAAAAAGATAACACGTTAGATAAAGATGCTGTTGAAGAAATATTGCTAGCATGCAATAGAAAAATTAAAAATGCAAATGGTAAAGAAGATTCAATCGAAGGCATCAAAATATTTAAAAAATACTTTCATCCAGCAAATCCTATTTATGATATCAACAAACCACTACCAGGACAAAAACAATGGACTGCTCTAGCTTTTACAACATGGTTTGGTAAAAATGAAGAAACCAAAGCATTAATTTCCTTAGGAGCAAGTCCTAAAATTTTATTAAACGATAATCTTAGTGTTTTACATATTGCAGCATCTGAAGGAAGACAAGCTATGTGTTTAAGTTTCCTGCAAAAAGGGGCAGATGTTAATCAACAAACATCAAAAGGTTTAACTCCATTAATGGGTGCTTGTGAAAATGGACATCTTAATGTCATTCAAACTATGATGCCATTTAAACCAAATATAATGCTAGAAGACAATAATAAGATGACTTGTTTGGATTATGGTTTAAAAAATAAACATTATAATGTAATTAGATTTATTCAGTACTATCACTTACAAAATAAAATACCCTTAAAAGAAATTGATTTACTTGCTAATAAAAAGGTAGCAAAAATATAAAATACATATAAAAAAACCCTCTCTTTAGAGGGTTTTTTATTTCTTATATTTATTTAAGTCTATCTAATAAACTATCAGCAGGGTTAGGTGGTTGTTTCACTTGTTGTTGTGGCTGACCTCCTTGTTCTCCATCTACATTCTGACCAGACTGCATAGCTCTAAATTTTTGTATATTTTCTTGCATTTGCCTATCAGCTTCTTCCTGAACTTGTTTTTGAATTTGTTGTGTCATTTCCCTTACTTGATCCATATTGATTTGTCCCTCTCCCATCTGAATTTGAGGTAAAGGTAGTTGCTTAGGTTGACTATTATCTTGATAAGCACTTTCTTGAGCTTGTTTTTCTGATTGATTATCTTTAGAACTATCAATTTCTGCACTATCTTGCTTTTGAACTAAACTTAATGCTTTATTATCTTTAATAGTGTAAAAAATATTTACTCCAATAGTAGCTATCATTAATGTCACCAATATCATGCCAATAAATTTATAGAAAATTTTATTTGGCTTGGTTATTGCAACCCTAATTTTTTTAAGTGCTTCTTCTGCTTCCTTTTTTGTATTAAAGGTTGCTAACACAATTGAATCTTTTTCTTCAGCATAATTGATTGTATTTTCATAAATCATATTGCACTTCAAAACAAAAACAGTTTGTGAACTTTCTATGATTTCTTCTGCAATAAAAAAATCAACCAAAGATAAATGCTCTAAATTTAATACTTTAAATTTTTTATCTATTGATTCATCAAAATAGATATTTACAGATTTTGCTCTCCAGTAATTAGCAACAGGTTTTTTTGAAATTTTATTTGCCATCATATTTAAGATATTACTCATTTTTTTCTCCTATAGCCAATAACATATAAAATAAATTAAATATTGTCAATTTATTTTATTTAGCTTTATTTAGTTACTTTAACTTCACTTAATGCTCTTTCTAAGCCATCTACAGCCTTCTTTACATAGGGAGCATCTAATTTATGATTAGCAATTTGTTCTGCTCTCCAGTGACCGAAAATTCCAGCAACCTCTACGAAAGCAACTTGCCTTCCAACACAGTTAAGTGTATACCATAATGTTCTATCTCTTGGTTTTAACCATATAAAATATGGTGGTGCGAACACACCAGTTGTTCTAGCAAACTCTAACATTTGTGCCATTAAAGTATAAACATAGGCATGCTTATTCATTACTTCAAGAACTTTAGGATCTTCACAATATTTATATAAAGGCTTAGCAGCACTAAAATCTGGCATTTTCTTTATACCAACAACAGCAGCACTTTTAGCTATTTCATTGATTGCTTTCATAGCACCATCTTTATCACCCAATCCATTTGCTGCGAATATAGCTAATAAAGCTTTTTCATGACTTCTTAATTTAGAGAACCCATAAAAAGGTTTCCCTAATTGAGAAATGAATAATTTTTCTGCCTTTTTTACATCTAAACTATCTACATTTTTTTCTTCCTGTAGTAAGTGATATTTAACAGCAAAATCATATGGAGTTAATGCCATAGCATATGGACCCTTATCAAATGGCTCTTTAATTAGTTGAACATTAACCATAGGAGAAATATAAGGCCACAATCTTTGTTCAGATTCTTTTAAGCTCTGCATTGTTAGCACTCTTTTAAATTTATTTAAAGGATTTTTTTTCCAAACTTTGTATCCAAAATATCCCAATCCCGCCATCATTGGAATATTAAATAACCATGATGCCCTAGAACCAATTTGCTTTAATAAATTAAAATCAATATCTGAAGGCTTATTATTTTCTACGAATTTTATAGCATTAAATACAGGGTCTATAGGGGCAATCAAAGATGTTAATTTTAATTGTATTAACTTTAATGTTAAATAAAAGTTTTTTAATACATCTCCAAAGAAATACAAGAAAGCAACAGCAATTAATACAAAAAACACTATAACTATTAGTGAATCCGAAGAAGCATCTTTTTGTGGTTCTGCCATTATTTACCTCTTTACCCTATTTTAGGAAACCATTCACCTGGTCTATCTAACCAGTCTTTAACTGGGCATAATTTTTGATGCTTTATTTGAAAAGCTCTAAAAGAAAACTTAAAAGCATTAGCAAGACATACTGCCAATATAGATAAAGAAGCTGCTACTCCTAATATATTAAAATTAACTATATTTGTTGTTAAAACGAATAAGCAAACCATACAACCTAGGACTGAAGCATAAAAAGCTCTTGAATAATTAGTATAGTTTTTAATTAAATCAATTTCATTTATTTGTAATCTTTTTTTAGCTTCTAAAAAAGTTTCTTGCTTGGCATCTTTTAAAACTTCTTTAGGATTTAAAAGTTTTTTTGCCATATCGCCAATAAATACAGCATTATTTTTTATATCTTCAGTGCCTATTACTTTTTTCCCAGTTTCTTTAACAGAAGCTGATTTCTTTTTGGTCCAGTCAAAAATGCCCATAATTAATTTCTTTATTTTATAAATATAAAATGATAATATGAGATTATTACTTTATGTCAATAGTTCATAATCTCATATTTAATTGTAGAAAATTTATTTATTTTTAAGTTTTTTATCCAATCCACTTTTTGAAGAATTTATTAGTTTGTCTGTAATGACAATCATTTTATCAAAATACTTATCAAACTCATGATCTACTTTATCTAAAGGTAAACCGCCCGAACTCTTATATCTTTCTAATGACTTTTGTAATTTATCTGGAGAATATGATTCCATAATTTGTTTGATTCTTTTACCTTCAGCATTCCAAGATGTAGCATAAAGATTTCCAGCTTCTTGCATAACCATGTAAAATAACTTTGATCTTTCTGAAGAATTAGCATAATCATCTGAAAGCTTTGATACAGCACCTGAGCTTTTTTCAAACAACTTAGTCATAATATGCTCTATATCTTTTTCTAAATCTCGGTATAAATCAAAATTTGTTTTTGCCTCATTAAGTATGGGCATCATAGATTTAATGGTAGCAATTTTTAATAAATTTGTGTCAGATATTTCTTCGTATTCATTTTTTTCAGAAACTGTATCACTAAACTTAATTACTTCTTCTAACAAATTCACTATTTTTTCAGTATCTATTCTTTCATTTGCCAACCATTGGTCTTTAATTATCTCAGCAAAAGATTTCTCCAAAACATTACGAACCCAATAGTTTTTTTCTTTACCAGGGTCAACTCCCAACTTCTCACAAACAACACCAGATATATTAGATATTTCTTTAATTAATAAACGAAAACTTGAAGACATCTCCTCATTCTTGCCATCGACACCAGGACTCACCATTAAAGCAGAAATAATAGGAGACACTATCTTTAAAGCATTTAATGTTTTTAAAGTGATTTGATATGCTGTTTTCTTAAGCATTTCTTCTTGATATGGATCATTTAGTGAATCTTTCCTAGCATTTTTTTTAGGATTTAAAAAATCTAAATTATCAGAAGAATTATTTTCTTCTATATATCCTTGATTATTTTCATTTTCAATATTTGGATTTTCTTCCACTTTTTCTTGCATTAATTTTTTATTTCCAAAAGCCATGTTTTTTCCTTTAACTGTTAAGATTTTTCTTTGATGTTTTTATCTACACTTGAAGTAGGAATAATCTTTATTTCTTTAGTGTTTATTTTTGTAACCATTTTTTCATAAAGTGGTTCTAAAGGTATTTTACCATCAACCAATAATAAATCATTATTTTTATATTTTTTTATATAACTTTCCAAAGCATATTGTGTAAAAAATGCTAATGTAACAAAATCAGCTTTTTCCGCCCTTGATGTTTTAGGAATAAAACCAAAAAAAGTATCTTCTTCTTTTTCAAAAAAATCTATAGGGAATACTTTTTTTATCTCTTGCTCATTTAGCCATTCTTTTTCTTTTGCCAAATCTTCTTCACTTATTTTAGCTACCTTTCTTCCTATACCTTCCATTAACTCTTCTACTGTATATAAATTATTATAAATTTTTTCATAATTTTCTTTAGCTTCTATTAAAAATAATGGCATACATCCAAAAAAAGAAAGAGTTTCAACTGGATATAATTCATTTCCACCAAAAGAAAATTCCGCCCCTTCTCTTTCAGCATATTTGACTAATAGATTTGTTAATTTCTGTATTTTTTTATCTTCTGATATTGGGTAAGCCATAATAAAATCCTATTGATATGTTTATTATATAATTTTTACATAGAAAATACAATACTACTTTAAACCAAGTATTAATATTTTAATACTTTATCTTCTTGGTTTTAGCATTGTTTTTTTATCATTTTTCATCTTGTTCTCTAACTCTACTTTAACTTTCTCTGAGAACATTTGATCTACCGCTAATTTTTTAGCATCTTGAAATCCTTTTTTAGAATTTTTATTTGCTAAAACATTTTCTAACAATGGTTGGTTGCTGTCCCAAACATGCTTAAATTGTTTGGCACAATTTAGTTTATCAAATTTAATTGAAAAGCTTTTTTGTTTAATGCTTCCCAAATCAGGTGGTGTTCTTTCTTCAAACTCAGGATTTATTCCTAATAAACTAATTAATTCTACTTTCATGATTTATCCTTAAACACTATTTTCTTTCCATTTTTTCATAAGTTTTTCAGTCCCCTCTATTTTGGCAACATCTCCTATGAACTCTGGTTTATCTGAAAATATCTTAGACCTATTTTCTTTCATTGCTACAATTTCAGAATACTCTAATAAGTCTTCATCTAAAATAATATTTTCTTCATCATCAATTATTCTTATTGGTAAGCTAAAAATATTTTTATGAAAATTAAATCTTATTACTTTATCAGCATCTAGAAAATATTCTCGTGCTAAAAGTTTATTTTGGTTAAGAATTAGGTTTCTTTTTTCTATTGTGTCTACATATAAAGCTATTGCAAAACTTGGCATATCTGGATAATTTTCTTGATCTCCTTTTACTGGAGGTGCCACCAAATATAAATAGGGTTCATTTCCCTTAATTGCTAAATAGCTCCATTTGATTAATGACATCCATTCTGCTTCTATTGCTTGAACAGCTAAAAATAATTCCTTTTTTTTAGATTTAGGAACTGCTATTGAAAAATACTTACTAACAAAAGGATCTAAGTATGCTATTTGTTTAACAAAGCCATATGGTTTACCAGTTTCATTTTGTTCTTCTATCCAAGCTAGAAAACTATAAAAACCAGAACAGTGCTCTATATATGTTTCTAAATTATTCATATTTATTTAAATTTGTATTTATATTTAATGGTATAAATTTTATTAAATCATGTCAATAAACAAAAATATAAGATATTTTTGTTGCTAATTTTTTTAGTTTGTCTTATAATTCCAATTAATTTTTTAGATATTATTATGGGAATAAAACTAACAGAACAAGAACTTAATAATTTATTATTAAAAAATAATAAATTAAAAATTGCTGATACTTTTGGGGCATCAAAAGACAAAGAAACTAAAATAGCAGTTAAAAATTCAAAACCAAAAAAAACAAAAATAAAAGTTTCTGAAGAAGAACCTAAAGAAATCAAGAAAACAAAAAATACTGGTGTAAAAACTTCAGAAATAAATAAATTAAATAGAGAATCAAAAGTTAGTTTCACATCTTCTGAAGAACATGTATCATTATTATTTGATGGTGCGAAACTTTTAAGTGTCAATCAAATTTTTGCTATTCTTCAATATAGAAAATATGAAATTTTTTCTTATAAAAAAAATTGGCATGAAATTATTAAAAAGGTTTTAAATGAACAATTCCTAATTTTAAAACAAGATAAAAAATCATTACCTTTTTTTGAAGACTCTGTTGAAATTACACTTTTTAGACAAGCTAGCAGATTAGTTGATGAAGATGCTATGAGCACAATGTTTAAATATATTATTGATGCTCTCAAAAGGGATGAAGATAATCCAAACGGTGTTTTAGCAGAAGATAATCCCAAAATAGTTCACAGAATTGTTTGCTATAGTGAAAAAGGTTTGCCTTGTGTAGGCATTAGAGTACAAAAAATTAAAGAAAAGAAACAAAAATATAGTTCTACAGATTTATTAAGTATTTTAGAATAAATTAAAAAGACCCAATTGGGTCTTTTTAAATTTATTTATAGCTAATTAATTATTGTTATACATAATATTTGGACACTGCTTTAAAGTTCCTGTATAATCATACCAAGGTTTGGTATTTTTAGGTGGCATATAACCATTACTAATAGTTTCTACAATTTTTTGATTTTTTGTTACTATATCATTGTAAGCAGCTTGTCTTAAAGTGGCATCCATTAAAGGATTGTAAATTTGTTTTTCACACCAAATTTCATAAACCTGTTTTCCATTTACCACTTGGTTGCCTTGATATTTAATCCAATCTTGAACTTCTTTGTTATATTGATCATCTTCAGTAAAAGCTGACAAAGAAGCTTTACCCAATTCACTTCTGAACCTTTCAGCAGTCATGTATTTTTCTGCCATTAATGGATCTGTTTTCGCTAAATCATTCAAAGCTGTTTGATGTAATTGCTTTTCTTGTGGAGATGCTTGACCAGCAGGACAAATTTTCTTCCAAAAACCTCTCCATGGTTGACATTTTTTGCATGGCATAGGCAAGCTACAAAACACGAAAGGGTTGGCAACAGCACTTAAAAATACAGCAGCTTCAGCCTTAGGAGTTGAGAAAACAGCTAAAACACTAAATATAGTGGAAAATAATATTTTTTTCATTTTTATTCCTCTTTTATAAATTCTGGATTATTTTTTAAAAACTCTCTAATCACTTCATCATAAATTGATTGCTCGTTTCTGCATGAATATTTTTGAGACTTTTCTTTTTTTGATAAACTTCTAACTTCTTTAAAAACTTGATTAAAAGGTTTAACTATGCTCTCGCCTTGTGCTGAAGCAATAATTTTATTTTTTATATCATTTTCTATCTTTTCTAAAAATTTATCCATACAATATTAATAGCAAATTAAAAATTAAAGTCAAAATATCTATACAAAAAAACAGAACCGAAGTTCTGTTTTCTTATTTTTTACTTTTTAGGAGCATAACTCATAGTTTTACTGAATTCAGCATCAACAGTTGATTTATTAATAGGTGTTGTTAACTGAACTAATATATGAGAAAGTAAAATGTTAGTGTTTTCTTGTTGTTTATATTGATTCCACAATAAGTAATTATTTAAAGCTAATCTCTTGTTTGTATCTTTAACCTCTTCCACATCTTTGTCTCCCAAATAATCTTTCATAACTTGGAAATTAACCATTTCATACATGGAAGGATTTTTGGTTGGCTTCTTTTTATTACCTGTAATTTTCTGATAATCGGAGTCAGTCAAGTCTTTCCAATCTTTACCAATTAAAGTATCTTTAAGAGTTTTATCTTCAGCTTTTCTTCTCATTTTAACAATATCACTTAAAGCATCATTTGAAGCATTAAGTTTTGTCATCATTGCTTCATATATTGCAGCATAAGACGGATTCTTTTTTAAGGCATCTGTAGTTGCAACTTTTGGTGGATCATAAAGTGTAGCATCGTTGACATATTTTAAAGCAACCTTAAATCCCTTGTCTTCAGTAGTGTCAGAATCAAATGTATAATTATTGAAAGCTGATTCATTATTTGCTGACTCATCTGTTTTATTTAAGTTCTTTACATCTCCCTTAATACCTCTTGGCTCAGTATCTGCTCTAGCATATGGTTGATTAGGTGGATTGGTAGGTGTTCCATTAGCATTAGGTGTAGATTCTGGACAACCAGCAATACCAGCTATCGCAGCATGACATGTTCCCAAATCTTTTTTATCTTTTAATACACCACCTTGAGCGGCTGCTGTGCTGTTAACTTGGTTTGCTCTATTAGGAGCACCTTGTGAACCACCTCTTGTGCTTTTACCAACAGCAGCAACAGCAGTGTTCTTAATAGCATCTTTATGATTCTCTGAAGCTTCAGCACAAGCATCTAATTTAGGAATCATTTCAAGGAATTTTTGTGCTTCATATTGTTCCCCCAAAGCACTTCTCATTTGAGCACCAGTTGCTTCTACGTTAAGAACACTTTGTTTAGTTTGTGCCCCAATAGATTGATTAACTTGACCAATTTTATTACCTGTTGCTGAAGCTGCTTGTGCTGTCAACCAAGTATATCCTGCTGTTAATGTATTTTGAACAGCACTAATTGTAGTTTGAGCAATGTTTGCCAAATCAATTGTTGCCCACTGAGCATGCGCTTGACTGTTTAATCCCAATACCATTACTGCGGCAGCTATAATTTTTATTTTATTTGGTTTCATTTTATATTCCTCTATAACTTTTATTTTGTTAAACCTTTTACAGCATCTGTAGCGGTTGTTGATGTTCCTTTATTGTAGATTGTACTTCCAGATAAATTAACATTTCCCATGCCAGTATTCAAATTAACACCACCATTCACAGTATTGTTTACATCGTTAATTGTTCCCATGAAGCCTCCGCTTACATCATTTACAACACCAGTTAAATATCCGTCTAATTGGTTACATGCTAACTGTGTTAATTGATCCATAACAGCAGAACCAATTGCTCCCCAAGGAACATTACCACTCAATATACCAAGTATAGAGTCAATACCGTTAGCAACACTGTTAATAGCATTCATAGCTCCATCTACACAACTTAACATTTTATTTGTAGCAGCTTTCGGTGTAGCTAAAACTTGTTTTTCAACAGCATATTGTCTAATTTGTTTCTTTTCAGAATCCCACTTAGTTTTAGCATCATTGAACATTTTTTCTAAATTACTTTGGTCACACTTGGCTGCTGTTAGCTGTGCTGATGTATAAACCTCATTCCAAGCAGGAAAGTTTCCCACAGGACTTGTTGTAGTACCTTGTGCTTGAAATGTTGATGCAAATACAGATGATTGACTTGAAAATAACAATATCCCAGAAAGAGATACTACTTTTATTATTTTTTTAATGTTTAGCATTTTTATTCCTTCAAAATTCTTATTTTATAATAGGTAAAAAAAAACAAAAATCAAATTTTAAAAATTAAAACTTAACTTTTGTTAATGTTTATTCTCCATCTTCTTCGTTGTTATCTTCATCTTCATCCAACAATCCAGATATTAATCTAGTTCTCATTGGCGTGAAGATCATTCCTAATAGAGATAGGTTCTTAATTGTTTTTAGTCGGTCTAAAAGCAATCTTCCAGCTTCCCAATCTTCTCTTTGCCTGGCTTCCATGACATAGTGGAAAGATAGACCAGGATAATTATCATCAAGCCAATTTAATAATCTTAATGCCTTACCAGAAAAAATATAGGTCATAACCATTGTTAACTCTTCTGAATGTTGTGAGAGTTGACCTGTTTTTGCTTGACTTATTTTTCTACCGAAATTAACTAGCTCTTTAGCAATAGACTCCACATCATCTACTATCCAAGGCTCAACACTCTCCATCATGCTCAAGATTTTAAACATTCTCTTGTCTTGAGTTTTCCAATAAAAGTCTACTGCTGATTTATTTAAGTTTAGTTTTTCACTCATAAAGATATTTCAAAAATTTTATTTAACATAAATAAAATCATTAAAAAATCAAGTTATATTAATTTAAAATTTATTTTAATTTAAATTTATTGCCGCCAGAATTAGATTGTCTAAGTTCTTCCATTGTGGTCTTGAAATTATTATCCATCAATTCTTTGTTTATTTCAGCAGATGTTACAACATTAACTTGTGTATTTTTCAAAGATTCACCCATGAAGTCTTCTAATACTGTTTTTAAATCTTCTGATTTTATAAATTTAATATTAGTCATATTAATTTCCCTTTTAATAAATATTATATATTATCAAAAAAAGAAAACAAGTTATTGTTTAGTAAGTTATATATAATTCTAAATCTTTTAAATTTTTTCTAGCATCTGCGATAGGAAATAAAACAAACATAATGTCATTATTTTCTATAATCATTACCTTTTGTTCATTTTTCTCAAAGAATTTTGATATAACCGGCTCTAAAATTTCATTTTCTATTTTTTCATGAATTTTATTTTTAATTTTAGTTTTATTTTTGGAGTCTTTTCTTTTTAATGCCATCATGGTAAATCCTGGAATTGAATCAGGCAATACTGTAATGCTTTTATCTTGTTTTGATATATAATTAACAACTCTACTTATAGATCTTTCCATTCCTTGCCTAAATAAAGCAGAAGATATATTAAGCTCTTCAATTTCTTCTGCCAAGAAAATTGCTATATCATTAGATAGTAAATGTACTGTTTTATCTATATTATCAAAAACATTAAAATCATTATCTTTTTTTGTTACAATATCAGCATTCATATTTTAGATTTTTAAAAAATTGTACTATAATGATAATGTAAAAGATCACAAAGTCAAACATTAAAAAATAAACAGAGTATATTCAAATGAAAATTAAAAAAACAAATCAAAATCAAAAAAATAATCACATCAGTGAATTATTGTCTATTTACAAAATTATAGACCCTAATCTATATGAAGAATTAGAACCTACATTATTAAATATCAATCCATTATTTGAAAATGGAATTTTAAAGAAAGAACAATATCAATATTTCAATAATCAGTTAAATGACTTTAGTTTTTATCTTTCATTTTTAAGAGCAGAGTATAATAAAAAATTTGGATTTTTTTTAGTTAATGAAGATTTTTTAAGTCTTTCGTCAAACTATTTAAAAAATAAAAAAATTTGTGAGGTTGGTGCTGGGACTGGATTTTTAAGTAAATGTTTTATTGAACTTGGTTTAGATATTACCGCTATTGATTTAAAAGTTAAAAATAATTCATATGGGTTTTCACAAACCTTTACTGAAATATTAGAAGTTAATGCCGTTGATTATTTAAGAAAAAACTCCAATCAATACGATACAATTTTAATGAGTTGGCCAAATTATGATAACGATTTTGCCTTCAATGTTTTAAAACAAATGAGTAAAGGACAAGAGCTTATTTATATTGGAGAAGGATATGGTGGATGCACTGGAAATGATGCTTTTCATGAAATGTTAAATGAAAAATGTTTTTTAGAAAAATACAGCACTGAACAATTCAGCAAATGTTCTTACTCATGGCCAGGAATACATGATAGTGTTTATGTTTATAAAATAATAAAATAATATTAATTTATTTTGACAAAATTATTAATTTGTAATATAATGAAAATTGAAAAATGATAATTTTTCAATCTTTTTTATAAAGGAGAAATATCATGACATTTGATGCCAATCCTAAAAATATCGTTGACCGATTCCTAAAAGTTTCAGCAGCATATTTAAGTATTCCAGAAAAACAACACAACTCTTTCACAAAAGAAAGACGAATCTACCAAAGAAGAATTTATTCTAGATCAAACCCAGGGAGAAGACAATCTGATTTGGTTTTTTAATTAAAAATAACAAAGCCCCAAATTGGGGCTTTTATTTTATTTAGAAGTTATGGTTTCCTTTTTTTTTTCTGAATTTCTTGATTTTTTATATCTTTTACAAATCCCTCAAGATATAAAATAACTTGTTCTCTGGTATCTTCTATAGTTTTAGATGAATCAATCAATTTACATCTATTTAAATCTGTTTTAACTAATTTTTTATACCCATTATTTACTCTCAATTTGAACTCATCGTTTTCGCTTTCAAATTTATCTGGAATTTTACCTGTTTTAGCTAATCTTTGTTTACTAATATGTAAAGGAACATCAAATACAAATGTAATTCCTGGTCTTATGTCTCCCTGAACCATTTGCTCTAATTGACGCAATTGACCCTCTGGGAATCCTTTTGCTTCACATTGATAAGCATAGGTTGAATCTGTAAAACGATCACATATTACCCATTTACCACTTTTCAAGCTAGGTTCTATCACATCAGCCACATGTTGAGATCTGGCAGCAAACATTAGCAATGTTTCTGCTGTTACTGTCATTGGATGTGTTAAAAGCATATCTCTTAATCTTTCTCCGAATGGTGTTCCGCCTGGTTCTCTTGTTAATACAACTTCTTCACCCATTGATTCTAAATAATCTTTTATAACCTTAATAAAAGTGCTTTTCCCAGCACCATCACCACCTTCAATTGTTATAAACTTTAATTTATCCATATATTTCCTCTTTATAATTTTACTGTTTTTTGTTTTTTATTATTTTGATTATTAACTTCATCATTTATTGTATCAAATAAAATTTGAGATTGAAAGTTTTTGGCATTTCCAAAACCAATATCTAACATAGATATTGCCTCCTCTACATCTTTCACATTTTCTTTTTTTATAGGACTTCCATCTTTATTTCTCACTCCGAAAGCAACACCCATTTCTGCTTGCCTAATAATAAAAATTAAATTCTTATGTTCTATACCAGCAACATCTTCTTGCCCTTCAAGAACTTGATGTTGGTTATCTATAGAGAACATATTTTTAAAATTCTCAAAAAACTTTCCATCTGAATGATGTAAACGGTTTATCTTATTTATCCAATTTGCCCATTCATTTCTTTGTTCTGTTGACAACAATTCATTTTTTGTATCTTTTGCCAACAAAGATAAAGAATCTAATATATCTATATCTTTTTTATATGCAAAAACCTCACTCTTAGTCAAAACTCTCATTTCATTCCCCTTTTTATTGGCTTTATTTTTTCTACCAATTCTTTTTCTATTAAATCCATTGATATATTCACACTCTCAAAAACTTCTGCTGCTCTAGCAAAGCTTTCTTTCCATCTTAAATCTGCTTCTTGTGTAAAGTCAGGCTTAAATGTCACAACTTTTTTAACACCAACAGAAGCCAAAGCAAGAGCACAATGACCACATGGACACCAAGATACATAAGCTGTTGAATGTTTTAATTTTGGTCTTACAGCATTAAATATAGCATTTTTTGCTGCCTCTTGAATCCAAAAGCTAGTACCTTCTTTTTCTATTCTTAGTGGGTCTATTGAAAGATTTGGTGGTGGTCCCTCTGCTCCCATAGAAATTGGAGCCAATGTATTTTTTTTCATTATTAATGCCCCCTCTTGTCTTAATGAATGAGGGTCTGATAAATCTTCACCATATTCCACTGTTAATTCCATATAACTTTTATACTTTGCTAAAGTTCTTTCTGTTATTTTTTCTTTAAAAATATGAGAAATATTTGAATCCAAAGTTACTAAATCAACCTTAGCATAATTAAGCATTTCCATAACTCTTGAGTAATGTTCATGAGAGTCATCTAGATATGGAAGAATAATTGATTGTATTCCAGAACTTACAATTCCCCTTGTTGCTTCCATATTTGGAAAATGGCTCAAAAAAATAATAGAATTTTCCATGTATTGTTGAGCAGAGTTATATATAGCATTTCTTTCAGCATGTTCTCCCCAAAGGTATTTTTCTGGTCTTTGTGTCTTTATAGGATCATTATCAGGAAATCCTCTTGGAAATCCATTATAGCCAAAACCTAAAGGAGATAATTCTTCTTCGTCTACAATGAAAGCACCAACCTTAGTTGATAGATCTTTTGAGTTATTAGCTATCTTGTTTGCTTTTTTTAAAAAAAATAAATGTTTATTGTTCATAGTTGTGAAAAAAATGTTATATTATAATTATATAAATAAAACGAAAAAAAACAAATAATTCATCCTTGTTTTGAATTATTATTTTTATATAATAATATTATGTTAAATTTTGAACCTACTTATAAGTTTCATTATCTTCTAGATAATTTAAAAAATATTGAAACACAAATTAAAGAAAATTTAGATTTTGATATACCTGTATCTGACGAAAATGAAGATTACAGAGATATCACCAAATCCCTATCTTCTTTAGAAAAGGATTATTCAAATATTCAAAAAAACATAGAACAATCTAATCATGAAAATTTTTATATAGTAAAAGATTGTATTCAAGAAGATTTTGAAGAAAAATTAAAAAACTATACTATTTTATCTAAATTAAATTTAGTTGAAGAAATCTTCCCATTTAAAGAATGGTTCAAAATTACAGAACCCACTACTTATTTTTTATCACTAACTAATTTAAATAAGTTTTTTTCCAAATTTTCTAATAATGAAGAACTACTAAATAGCAATTTTTCTTATTTGATTAACTCTTTACACGATACAGATAATCAAGAATTTATTGTTCATTCATTCCCAATAATTCAAAATATTGCTGAAAAATATTTAGATATTAATTCAAAAGAATTTGTCTATTTGTTATTAAATGATAATTTATCTTTTATAAATAAAGTAATCAACAATAAAACAAATGAAGATGACTTAGACACTGAAATATCTTCAAATAATAAACTTTTTTGGACTTATTCAATTAAAAAAATGGGAGTTAAACCAAAAAATATCATAGAATTTTCGCAGAATGAATGCTTTAGTTTAATTAACCATAAATACTTACATGTTCTACTAAACAAAATAATTGAACCTAAAAGTGACTTATTAAATTATTTAAGAAATGAAAAAAATAAACAAGAATCATTTTTAGATTCAGTTAAAGCATTATCTGAAAATATTTTTATTCACAATGAAGAACTTAATAATCAATTTATAGAAAAATTGAAAAAGAACTTCCCACAATACGAAGAGCCACTACATGAAATATTAATAACCTCAAGATATAAAATATTAAATCTTGAGGTTATTCAGCACTCTACTCAAACCAGTTATTCTATTAAAAAGAAGAAAATTTAAGCAAATTTAATTTCAGACATTTTATCTTTAATTGGCAAGAAGCCACCTTTTGTAGAACGCCCTTTTTCATAATTTGCCCAATCTTCTGGTTTGATTGAAAACTCCAACTCTTTCTTGTTCTTACCAACAGTAATAAACTTTATATCCTCTTCATCTCTAAAGAGTTTAACTTCTTTAATTTTTTGGTTTTCAGGTAATCCACAAATAACTATACCCTTACCCTTACCGATTTCAGAAATGTTATTTAATCTATAAGTTAAAAATTTATTTTCTGTTGTGATAACAGCCAACTTCAATTTGGAAACATCTTCTTGATTAGGAAAGAATAATGGTTGGAACAAATCGCTTCCTTCTACTAATGTGACCATTTCCTTACCTGCCTTTTGGCGAGTCATAAGGTTTTCACCAGTGACAATAAATCCAAAACCTTGACTTTGTGTAATCACATATTTGAAGTCTTTATTAATTGGGCAAAGCAAAGCAATCTTAGCATTAATTTGTGCCAATGTATTAATTGGATAACCATCCTTACCATTCAACTCAAGAATAGGATAATTATAAACCTTACCTTCAACATCAAAAATTGCCAATGTATCGGTATTCTTACAGTGGAACATATAGTCTAAAGCATCACCTTCCTTAAAGGAAATTTCTTCTCTTTGCTTAATTCCCTTAATAGATTTAACCCAACCCTTTTCAGATATAGCCAATGTCACATCTTCTTGTGAAACCATAGCAGTTTTCTCAGCAACAGCACTCAAATCAACCTTATCAGCTTGCTTAATCTCTGTTAATCTTTCATCAGCAAATTTTTCCAAGTCAGAATTTAATTCTTTAATCATTTGCTTCTTAAGACTCTTTTCATCAGCAATAATCTTTTGTAATTCTGTTTGTTTCTTCATCAAATCAGACATTTCCTTTAGAATACTGTCCAACTCTAATCTGCCAATTTGTCTTAATTTTAATTCCAATACATCTTGTGCTTGAATTTCTGATAAAGCAAATTTACTCATTAAATCTTCTTTTGGTTTTTCAGAATTCTTAATGATTTGAATTACTTCATCAATATTACTTAGAATGATTTTTCTACCATCTAATATGTGAAGTCTCTCAGCAATTTTTTCTAAATGGTATCTAATTCTTCTATCAATTGTTTCCAATCTAAAGGTAGTCCATTCACCAATAATTTCCATTAATGTTTTCTGAACTGGTCTTCCATCTCTACCCACAACCACAAAGTTTGCTGGAATATTGGTTTCTAAACTTGTGTAAGCTAAAAGTGTTTGAATAAGTTCTTCTGGTTCTTGCTTGAAAGACTTAGGTTCAACAACCAATCTAATTGGGTTGTTTTTATCTGAAGCATCAGTATATTTACCAATTAATGAAGTAAATAAAGTTTTAAGTCTTGCTTGCTCTGGAGAAATCTTCTTAACATTACCTTTAGCATCTTTTTTAGATTTATCTTCTGGGTTAAACAGAACATCAATTTCTTCCATGATTTTTTTCACAGAAACGCTTTGAGGAATTTCATAGAAAACCAACTTCCAATTTTTGGTTCCTTCCCCTTCAACTCTATATTTAGAGCGAACTCTGATAGAACCTCTGCCTTCAGCATACATTTTCTTGATTTCAGCTTGTGAAGAAATGATTTGAGCACCAGTAGGATAATCTGGACCCTTAATGTATTCCATCATTTCATCCAAAGTCATTTCAGAATTCTTCAAATAGGCAATAACACCCTCTATGACTTCTGTTACATTATGGCAAGGAATATCTGTTGCCATGCCGACGCCTATGCCTGGATTTCCGTTCAATAGAATAAATGGAATTCTTGCTGGAAGTAATTGTGGTTCATTTTCTGTGCCATCATAGTTAGGAATAAAGTTAACACAATGATCTCTAATTTCGTCCAAATATAATTGTGTAATTGGTGCCAATTTTGCTTCTGTATAACGCATAGAAGCAGCAGTATCACCATCTCTAGAACCAAAGTTACCTTGACCATCAATCAATGGATAGCGAACACTAAATTCTTGTGCTTGACGAACCAATGCTTCATAGACTGATTGATCTCCGTGAGGGTGATAAAGACCCAAAACGTTACCCACAACACGAGCAGACTTTTTATGCACAGCAGTGTGAACCATGCCTTCTCTAAACATTGCATACAAAATTCTTCTATGAACTGGCTTAAGACCATCTTCCACACTTGGAATAGCTCTACCCTTAACCACACTCATAGCATATTCTAAATAAGCATGTTCAGCATATGTTGAAATACTCTTTTCTATCATGTTAAGGTCAAAGGGTTTAACTTCAACCTTTTCTGTAACTTCTACTTTTTCTGACTTTTTCATATTAATTCCTTTATTGATTTTTAAACATCTACTTCTACAGTGTTACCCTTTTCTTCCATCCATTCTTTTCTTTTTTTGGCATCTTTCTTGCCCATTAAAAGATTGAAGATATCTATATCATAGTTTAAGTGATCTTCATCAAAGCTCACTTTAATCAAAACTCTATTTTCAGGGTTTAATGTGGTATCCCATAATTGTTCAGCAGACATTTCTCCCAAACCTTTGAAGCGAGAAACCTTTGTGTTTTCTTCACTAAAACCTTCTTTTTTCAGTTTTTTCATAAAGTCTTCAAGTTCTCTTTCATCTTGAATGTACTTTTTAGCATCAAGCTTATTCTTTGCCTTTTTAGATGATGGATAATCTACACGATACAAAGGTGCTTTGGCTACATAGAAATGACCCTTCTTAATCACTTGTGGGAAATGCTTCAAAAATAAAGTCATTAATAAAACTTCAATGTGTCTTCCGTCAACGTCCGCATCACACAATGAACAAATTTTGCTATAACGAATCTTTGAGAAGTCTATCTGATCTTCCATTGTATGTGGAGGAATACCAATTGCCACAGCAATATCATGGATAGTATCAGAATCAAATAACTTATTAGATTCTACCTCCCAAGTGTTTAGAATCTTACCCCTTAATGGTAAAATTGCTTGGAAGTCTTTGTTTCTTCCCATTTTTCCAGAACCAGCAGCAGAGTCACCTTCCACCAAGAACAATTCAGATTTTTCTGGATCATTTTCTTCACAATCAGCTAACTTACCTGGCAAAGTTGTGTTAGAACCACCTCTTTTTCTATCAACTTTAATTTCTGTTCTGGTTCTCTTTTGAGCATTACTCACAACCATTTCTGCTAATTTTTTAGCAAAATTAACATTTTCGTTTAGCCATAATTCAAAGTTATCTTTGATTAAACCAAAGTGCAACTTAGCTGCTGAATCAGAACTTAACTTTTCCTTAGTTTGCCCCTGAAATTGTGGATCTAAAATTCTAGAAGAGAGAATATATGAAGATTTTTGCCACAAGTCATCCACTTCAATGCTTACTTTTTGCGGCATTAAGTTGTAATGATTCATAAAAGACTTTAGACCTTCAAACAAACCATTCTTTAATCCTCTTTCATGTGTTCCACCATTGATTGTGTTAATCAAGTTAACAAAGCTTTCATTGATTCTCTTGCCTTCTGACAAGAAACCAATCACAACATGACAACCTTCACCTTTTTTACCTAAATTAGAATCTTCTTTTAAGTAATATTCAAAATCCCAAATAAAATCTGTTTTGTTGGGCAAAGCATCTTCTTCTAGATTTAACCAATAAGAAGAATCTTGGTTAATTTTATTTGATTCAGAAATGAGATAATCTTTTAAACCAGCATAATTCCATGTTTGTGGCTCTTCATCATTAACTTGGTATGATACTTCAACACCTTGCAGCAAAGCTGATTTAACTCTTAAATAATTTTTTAGCTTTTCTATGTTAATTTTAGGGCTATCAAAGTATTTTGGGTTAGGTCTAGAAATAATTGTTGTTCCAGTATCTTTTTTGGCAACTTTGCCAACTTCTTTTAATTCTTCAATCAAATCACCATCAGCAAATTTGATTTGGTGAACCTTACCACTTCTTTTAATTAAGGCTGTCAGTTCTGTAGATAAAGCATTTGTTACGGATACCCCAACACCGTGAAGACCGCCAGAGAAAGAGTAAGCACCACCACTTTCTTTATCAAATTTACCACCTGAATGAAGCTCTGTAAAAATAACTTCAGCCGCCGCCCTACCACCTTGCTCTGGCATTGGGTCAACTGGAATGCCACGACCATTATCACTAATGGTGACAACTTCTGCATTTTCAACCTTCACCATAATTTTAGTAGCATAGCCAGCCAATGCTTCGTCTTGAGCATTATCAATAACTTCATAAACGATATGATTTGGGTCTTCTGTCCAAGTGTACATACCTGGACGCAGCTTTACGGGTTCTAAACCCTTTAGAACTCTAATTTTGGATGAGTTATAATTTTCTTTTTCTGATGTTTCAGCCATATTTTCTTCCTTATTAACAGTAATTTTTTCTATAAAAAGAAAAAATCAACACTTGGTTGATTTTTCATTATATCACTAACTGTATTTTTTGGCAACTATTTTTTATTTTGTTTTTGCCTCATTAGCTAAGTTTTTAAATGCTATTCCAAATATATTAACCATTCCACTTATGGTGACTTGTATTGTAATAGAAATAAACAAACATGCAAAATAGAATACAGTGCTATAAAAATACTGCATATTAGTTGTTTCTTTTGCCATAATATTAGAAACAAAAGAAACCTTAGTTAACACTAACCAAGTTATAACTGCTGGAATAATGAATTGAATTAATCCAACTAATATGTTTTTAAAGTTTTTAATCAAAAATTCTAATGGAGATAAAATAGTATCTGTTTTTTCCATGTAAACTTTAGCCATGCCCTTAGCAACTAAAGATGCCATATCTTGATTTTGATTAACTTGATTTTGAACAGCTTTATTTTGATTTGCTTGTTGTGATTGAATATTTGTTTCAACATGATTGTTTTGAGCAATAGCTTGATTCATGTTATTATATGTATTGTTAGATTGATTATTGGAATTTTGATTTTTGCTTGACTCAATAAATTCTTCGACCAACTTTTCATCTTCTATGTTTTGCATAGAAAGTAATTCATCTTCTTTCTCTGACAATTCTTTTAATTTTTCCAAAGGATTATTTGAATTGACATTTTTCTTATTTTTTAAAGAAAACCTAGTGGTTTCCAACTCTTTCAATAGAGGCCAATCTTCATTTGAAATGTTTTCCATTTTTTGTTCATTTGATACTTCTAAAGCTTTTTCCATTTTTTTATAGCTCCCACAATAAAAGTGATTATTACAAAAAAAAATATATTTTGTCAAACATTAATATAAAACAATCTTTTTAAAAACATAAATTTATACTCTTATTTATTATGGCAAAAAATGACTCTTCCTTGACATTCAATGAAAAATTTTGAAATATCAAAAATAAAAACTATAAGGTATTTAAAATGGCTCAGTATTTAGCATTAAATAAAATAATAAAAAAAGGGAAAAAAATTGAAACTCCATATTCTTTATTAGAGTATCTAAATAAATATATGGCTTCAATATATAATGATAACATGGCTCGTGAGTTATACTTTGTTGCCCTATATTATGGACTAACAGGAACACCGCTTACTTTAGAAAATATTGGTAAATCACAACCTGTAACATTAACAAGAGAAAGAGTTCGTCAAATTATAGATGGTATTATTTCAAAAACAAAAAACATAGATGTTGGATTTGAGCATCCTTTTGTTGTAGCAAAGAAAGAATTTTTAAAAACTTTAGGCGATAAACAATTTTTAAGAATTGAAGATTTAACAAAAAATGATTTTTTTAAAGATTTTCAAAAAAACACAAAAGGTCTTATTGCTTTGTTAAATGATTGCGATATTAGACAAATAGCTTACAGAAAGCAATATTATTTTTATCCAAAAGAATTAGATAGAAAAAAAGTTGTTTTAAATATACAGAAAGAAAATAAATCTTTACGTAGAGAAAAAACAGTTTCTAATATGAATAAAAAATCTAAAACTGTAACTTATGTTCCTAATGAGGTTAGAAAATACTTATTAGAATATTCTTATAAATATAAATTAAATTTAAATCCTCTTTATGAGTCAATTGTAAATAAATTTATTGAAACCAAACCTTATGAATCCACTGATTATAACTTTTCTAAGACTAAATCATGGAAGGCTAGAAAAGGAAAGGCTGAGTGGCAACAAATTGGAATTTATATTGATAGAAATGTTTTTATGAAAATTAAAGATAGTGTTATTCACATTAAAAAAGATTTAAAGAAAAATGTTAGCTTAATGAGTTTTATTTGCCAAGCATTTGTCTGGCATTATGAAACTAATAATAAGTAATAACTATAAATAATAACCAAGAATTAAAATTAAACAAACCACGAATGGTTTGTTTTTTTTATTTTCAAAGATTTAATTGATTAAAGTTAAATATATGGTAAAATACTTGTTATAGATATTTAAAGGAAAAACGATGAGTGAAAATATTTTAGTTACAATCACAGGTCCTTCATTAACAGGAAAAAGCAAATTAGCTCAGCTTTTATCTCCATACGGTTTTGAAGAGGTTGTTAGCACCACAACAAGACCAGCAAGGCAAGGAGAAGTAGAAGGAGTTCATTATTATTTTACTGATGTCAATTCTTTTAAAAAGATGGTTGACAATAATTTAATGATTGAAAAGGTTCAAGTAGGTAAGAATTTTTATGGTGTTTCAAAACCAGCTTTTGATAATGTTATTAAAAAAGGTAAAAATGGTGTTGCCGTAGTAGAACCCGATGGAGCAAGACAAGTAGCAGAATATTGTATGAAAAACAATATTAAATTACATCAAGTTTTTATTGATAATCCCACACATGTATTAGTAGATAGATTTCTAAAAAGATATAAAAATGATGCTTTAGCTCAAGATGAAGTTTATGCTACTAGAATTATAGACATGTTACAAAAAGAACCTAAAAACTGGATAGAGCCAGCACATAATGGAACTCATTATTATGACCAAATTTTTAGCTCTTTTGCTCCAGAAAATGAGTCTAGTGTTGTAGAGCAAATTGTTTTTGCTGTTCAACAAACATATAATAAAAAAAAACAAAATAGTAAAAAACCATAATTTAAACTAATTGTTATTTTATTGAATTTTATTTAATTGGACTATCTTATGAATAAATTTTTAAATTTTTTAGAAAATTCTGAACATGAAAAAGCACTTTCATATCTAAATGAAAACAAAGACATTCTAAGACAAAAAACTGAAGATGGTTGGAACACACTTCAATTAGCAGCTTATTATAATAGTCCAACTATTATAGAATTTTGCTTGTCCAATTTGACATATGAAGAGATTAATTCAGCAAAACAACATCCACTATCAATAGCCATAGAGGAAAAAAATATCGAATCTATAAAATCTTTTTTAAATTTTGATAATTCAACAATTAATTATCAACACATAGAAAGAAATGGAGATAATTTTTTACACTTAACTATTTTTTATGGTCTTTATGATGTTGCCAAATCATTAATTGAAAAAGATGTTTCTACTACAAATAAAAATAATCAAGGTGTAACTCCAATACAATTAACTATAGATAAAGGACAGCAAGAATTATTTGATATCATTTATGAAAAAATTAACTTAAGTGATTACTATAGTGATGTTTTAATTAAAAAAAGCATTCAAAATGATAATCCAATTATTTTTGAAAGACTATATCCCTATTCTAGTTTAAGTTCTGATGAAATATTTAATTTGGCAACAGGTTTTAAAAGTGTAAAAGTTTTATCTACATTTTTAGAAGAAGGCGATATCATACCTGGTCAAAAACAAATTACACAAATTGTTGATTTAATGTGCAGTAAATATGAAAACAAAGATGATATATTAGCTTCTCAAAAATTAGCAGATTATTTATTTGAAATAAACACTCCTTTCAATTCATTTGTTAATGAACAAGGTCAAAGTGCTTGGATGTTATGTATTAAAAATGACAACTTAGATATTTTTGAAAGATTATTAAAAAGTAAAGAAAGTGTTAATATTGCCGACACAGAACTTCATACTCCATTATTTTATGCGATTGAAAAAAACAATTTAAGTTTTGTAAAACTTTTACTACATAAAAACGCAAACCCAAAACAAGTAGATAAAAATAAAAATACCCCACTTATGAAAGCTGTTGAATTGGGTAATTATGATATGGTTAAAGAAATTTTAAAATATCCACAATTAATTAATGAAACCAATAACAATAATGAACATGCTTTAAGTATTGCCATAAAGAAAAGAAGAATGGATATTGTTGGTGAATTAATTTGGGCTGGTGGAGAAATAACAACCAATCCAGTTAAAATGGTAGAAGAAAAACAAATGTTCTTCTTTGGTGCGAATGGTGCTACAGACAGAAATGCTTATTTTGAAGAAGAACAAATTGATAATTTTATTGCCTTAACTAAATTAGGATTTAAGTTAAATCAGACTAATAAGGAAGGCGATACATTCTTACTTCATTTCATCAAAAATGGATACATATCAAATTTTAGTGCTTTAATGAAATGCCATTTTAATCCAAATCAAAATGATGTTGAAAACAACAGTGCTATTATGTGTGCTGCTTCTAAAAAACAAGACATTTATTTTAGCAGTATGATAAAGAAATTTTCAAATATTGACTTTTCAGTTGTTAACGATTCTGGTGAAAATGTTTATGATATTTGTTTCAAAGTTGGTAAACATGAAAGAATGGAGCAATTATTACTGGCAGATACTAATATTAGTGTGTCTAATGCTCAAAAAACTGCTAAATTAATAGCCAAAGATGGTGATTTATCTAAACATGAAAAAAGATTTAAAGAAATTGGTTTAGAATTAAACTTTTTAGATCAAAAAGACAACTCATTATTGATGTTCACTTTACTTGGTGGTAATTTCAACAATTTTAAATATTTAGTTGAAAAAGTTGGTATTGATGTTAAACAAAAAAATAAACTTGGTCATTCTATTATTGATATGATTAACTCTATGCCAGAAGAAACAAGTAAGAAATTTAAAAGTTTTTTAAAGCTTTCAACTGTTAAAAAAATTTAAAACCTATATTTAATATTAATTAAGTTGAATATTTTAGTTATTCAACTTTTTTATTTTAAATTCTACATGAAATATTTCACATTAATTAATTTTTTATGTTACAATTCACTTTATTAATTAATTACAAAATATCTTCAAAAATGTTTTGACATAATTCACAATTAATTATATAATTCAAGTCTTACTTAAGGAGAAAATATGACTGTTACAAACCAAAATCCCGATAAACAAAAAGCCCTCGCTGCCGCTATTGCTGCTATTGAAAAGAATTTCGGTAAAGGCTCCATTATGACAATGGATGCTGAAAATGTTGCTGATGTAGATGTTATTTCAACTGGCTCTCTAACTGTTGACATGGCTCTTGGTGTTGGGGGTGTTCCGAAAGGGCGAATTATTGAAATTTATGGTCCAGAATCATCTGGTAAAACCACAATGACTCTACAGCTTGTGGCAAGCTGTCAGAAGCAAGGCGGGACTGCTGCCTTCATTGATGCTGAACATGCCCTTGATATTGTTTATGCTCAAAAACTTGGTGTTGACCTTAACAGTCTCATTGTTTCTCAACCAGATACTGGTGAGCAAGCTTTAGAAATCGTTGACCAATTGGTTAACTCTGGTGCTGTTGATTTGATTATTATTGACTCAGTTGCTGCTCTTACCCCCAAGGCTGAAATTGAGGGTGAAATGGGTGACTCACATATGGGTCTTCAAGCTCGTTTAATGTCTCAAGCACTTCGCAAGATCACAGGTGCTGCCAAGAAGACCAATTGTACTGTTGTGTTTATTAACCAAATTCGTATGAAGATTGGTGTCATGTTTGGTTCACCTGAAACTACTACTGGTGGTAATGCTCTCAAATTCTATGCCTCTGTTCGTATGGATATCCGCCGTATTGGTTCTATCAAAAAGGGCGATGATATTATTGGTAACGAAACAAAAGTTAAGATTGTTAAGAACAAGGTTGCCCCACCATTTAAGGAAGCAGAATTTGAAATTCTTTATGGTGAAGGTGTCTCTAAGATGGGCGAAATTATTGACCTAGCAGTTAAGTACAATATAGTAGAGAAATCTGGTGCTTGGTATGCTTACAATGGTGCTAAAATTGGTCAAGGCAGAGACAATACCAGAGAATGGTTGAAGCAAAATCCTGAAGAAGCTGACGAAATTGAAGCAAAAGTTCGTTCAGCAATGAAGAAGTAACAATTTAATATAAGTCACCAATCCGAAAATTGGTGACTTTATTTTTTCATATAGGATTTTTTATGTTAAGCCTCGCAGATATCGCCACACAATTAAATGTCAGTAAAACTTTTGCTCTTGCTTTACCAAGGTTTTATAAAAAAACTGGTTTAAGTGCTCAAGTTTCTTTTGTTTATAATCCACAAGAAGAAAATATTGAAATATCTTTAGGATTCTTACCAAAAGAACCTACGGAAGAACAATATGGTATTTTGATAGAAGAATTATTTGATGCTGAAAAACTTATTGCTAATGAATATATTCTTCATACTTCAAAAAGTTTTGAAAATCTAAATCAATTTGTTTTTAAGCACAAAGAAGAACTTAACCAAATTATAGATAGACATAAAAAAGATGAATAAACTTTTATCAATTTTATTTATTGGCATTTTTTTGGTTGGATGTTCTAACCCACCCAACCCTAATTTTAATGAAATTTGTAAAAAATCAACAAGTATCATTAAAATTAACAATATTGAAATTAAAGCAAAAAATGCTTGTTCAGATGAAGAAAAACAAAAGGGATTAATGTTTGTTCAAAACATGCAAGATGGAGATGGAATGCTTTTTGTTTTTGAAGAGGAAATGCCATTAAAATTTTGGATGAAAAACACGAATATTCCATTGGACATTGCCTACATAAATAACAACAAAAAAATTGTTGATATTTATACTATGAAGCCAAACGATGAAACACTCATTAAAAGTTCAGAAAATGCTTCTTTGGCTATAGAAGTAAATGCTGGTTTTTTTGAAAAACATAAAATCAAAAAAGGTGATATCATTACCATAAATTGACTTTATAATATCAAAATATTAAAATAATAGTATTAATGATAGGAAAATATTATGTCTGATATGGATGGTTTTTTAGGTAAAGTTTTTACTGATGCTAATAATGGTGCGAATCTAAATAGCATGGATGGTGTTAAATTAATTGGTCAAAGACAAATTAATATAATACAACAAGAACACATATCCGAAAATAAAGCCTATATTTTACAATTAGAAGCTGAAATTAGTTCACTAAAATCAGAAATAAATAGACTCAAAAGAAATACTAGTGATGCTCCACCCGGTATGAGCTTAACCCAATGGGAACTAATGAAAAGAAATGGAACAGCATATCAGAACCAACAAGATCCACAGGAATTAGTTAATGCTGGATATTGGCAAGCTGATCGTGAATATCAAGCCCTTCTTTCTGGACCCTTCCAAGAAATTGCTAAAAAAAATGGTGATTTCAAACAAACTTATGAACAACAAATGGAGATGATGGCTGATTGGATGGTTAGTCAAAAAGCCTTTAAAGAGTTAGCTATAGAATTTGGCTTTGATGCGCATGGATATACTCCAGATCAAGTTATTGAAATGGGTAAGGATAAAAAAATTGATGTACTTGAAGATAAACACAATCCAAGTCACAGGACAAACGCAGGAGATGCTCACGAAATTATACCATTAAAAGAAAAACTTTCTGAAGAGTATCATAAGGATAAAGAATTTAGAAAATTAAATAAATAAATAAACATTTTACTTTTATTTTAAAATATTTTTAGCATAAAACAATAGATATATGTTTAAAAAATATAATTCAAAAATTATTTAAATTATTTATTCAAAAGAATAATTAATTTAAAATTAACAAGAAATGCAAAACATTATACCTATTTTACACTATCCATAAAATAAAACCCGCTTAAGTTATTCCCCCTAAAATAAATACATAGTTTTAGGAAAAACAAGGTAAAATCCCATTAATTAGGTGAAAAAGACCACTTTAGTGGGGTTTTATCTTTCTCAAAAAAGTTATTATGTATTAGCAAAACCATTAATTTTATGAGCAAAAGATAAATCCAATAAAAAAACTATGCATAAAAATGAATCTATACATAGTTTCTGTTTTTAATTAAACCTCTGATTTAATTGAGTTTTGCCATACTTTTTTACATACTATGTATGTTTTTGGTACAAGACCCGAAGGGCTTTTATTTTTAGTCTGCTTTTGTATTATTTAACTTATCCATATCTCTCTGCATTTGAACAGCAGGACTTATTGGTGCTGGGGGCGCTGGAGGGGGCGGCGCTGGAGGTGTAGGTGTGCTACTTGCACCTATTCCGCCCTTACTAAGATTATTAAAGCTGTTTTGATAATTTGATCTATTTCCCCCAGCATCTTTCATTACATCAGCAGCAAATGTATTCATAGCATCTGCTGCTCCAGCAGGTGTCATGTTCTGTGTATCTTTAACCATAGCTCCCAAAGCTCTAGAAGCACTAGTTGCACCTGTAGTTGAAGACATTCCTGAATAAAGTCTAGCAACATTTCCTAAACCATTGCTATTTAAAGTTTCAGACATTGCTTGATTTTTTATATCAGAAAATGTTGACCCTGCATTACTTGGATCATTTAATTTATCAATAAGAGATCTACTAAAATCCTGAGCTAACGGACTGCCCTCACCACCAAGACCTGCTATAGTAGACTTCAAATCATTTGATTGATCTAATCCGTTATTACTAGAAGTAAATTTCTCCATTGCTTCAGTATCTGACATTGGTTTCCCATCTTTATTCATATATTGACCTGGATTATCTTGCCTATCTTTATTAACTAATGATTGTAACGCACTAGCACCACCACCACCAGTAGCCGCAGAACCAAAGAATCCAGAAACTGCTCTTGATGTTTTATCTCCATCAACAGATTGTGCCTGCAAGTCTCTTTGTTTGGCTTGTATACCCAAATCTTTCATTTCTTTGCCTGAACTTAATGCCCTACCACCCATAGAACTAGCAGCACCTGCAGCAGCAAATGTTTGAGATCCTTGCCCCCCCAAAGTATTACCATAATCTCCCAATTGAGCACCACCACCACCAAACCATTGCAATAATTGGTCAGGTATAACGTGTATTATTGACATTGTTTTAGTAATCAATGTCCACATCATTCCACAATATATAAATGGTGCTATAATAAAGTTTGCTAAAGTTAAAAATATATTACTGTCTTGTTGAGACAATAAGAAAACTGATGCAAAAACTTCGTTAATGACTTTACCAACAACAGTTATCATTGTTAAAGCAGCTATTAAGCCAAATATCATCAACACTGGCCTTAACATTAATGATAACACAAGCCTATAACCTTGTGAACCAGTTCCTACCATATCATCTCCATGTGGGCTTAAGTGCATAACTGCCCATACAGGAGCGGCAATAATAGCTTCAACACATAAAATTAACCAACCTAATACAACACCTATCCAAATCAAGAAAGGCATCATTGGCAATACAAATGATAAAGTTACACCAACAGCAAACATGCTTGGCCAAACCAATAAAGTGAAAGGTAGTAATGAAACAGATAATGCTACACCAGAACCTTGTGCTAAGCCTATTGCTGCCATTGCTTTCAAAAATAATAAAAATGAACCAGCAGCAGCAGCTAGTAACCAATTGCCAACCCCTTTCATTGCCATTATAGGATGATCTCCGTCATTTAAGATCATATTTGTTCCACCTAAAAATATATTTTTAAGTACTTTATCTATATTAGCACCTGATTTAAAGAAGTCCCACAATCCACTACCATCAGATGTAGCATGAGAAGATTGTGATACAGCAGCAGCACCAACACCCGTTGTGCCGTTAGAAACCGTGGTTAGCTCCATTAATTCCTTACCATATTTATTCATAAATTCGTCAGAATATTTAGAATCAACACTTTTTGTATCCATTTGAGCACCTGAAGAAGACGGGCTTGAACCCATTAATTTGCTAGCAGAATCCATCAAATAAGACATTCTCATGTACCAAGCCCCCGCTAACATCCAACCATCTTGTGTAGATGATTTTTTTAATTCATCAAAATTTGCTAAAAGTCCCAACATGCTACTAGCAATTTGATTATTCTTATCAGAATATTTAGCAGTAGCTTCTTTTACTTTTGAAATTGCTGTAGCAGCACTAGGATTATCAACGAATTCTTTAGCAGCCTTATTTATATCTGTTTTAAATTCTTCAAAATTAGCCATTTGTTGTGGCGCTGCTGCTGCTGCTAGCTCATTGATCTTTTTAAGGTCAACAATACTTATGCCTGTTGGGTTTGCTACAGTATCTGATCCACCCATACTATTAATATCAGGCAATCCAAAAGCCACAGTTCCACACGAATCTTTTTTAAACCCATCACCAGGATTTGAAGCACCATAATTATAAGTTTTTACACCGACTCCACCAGTATTAACATCTGTCATTCCAAAAGTTGTTGTTCCACTAGTCACACCCAAAGAAGCTGCTTCAGAAAGAACTTTTTCATATCCATACATACATACAGCACTAGAAAACATACCCCATGCAGCAGAATAATCTTTATTCATATTAGAAGCATTAAGAGCAACTTGTTTTGTTATATTGTCAGCAGTCATGTATTCTTTCCACACCAAGTCTGCCAATCCAACTCCTTGAACAATTAGCCAACCAACTATTGCTTGCATAACACAGTATGAACCCTCAATAATTGGCAAAACAACTGCTGTTCCCAAAGCAGTTCTAATTGGCACCCAAGCAGAAGAAAACTTCTTACCCATCATTTCACCATCATGTGCTGTTCCAATTGTTCCTATAAAGATTGTGTATGCTACCAATACACCACCTATAACCAAAACAGCAGAGTTAAAAGCAGATATAACAGAAGCAAAAGCATCAGTGTCAGATGCTCCAAAAACTCCCAATTTTCCAAACATTTTAGATAAAACCTCTATAGATTTATCACCATCTACAGGAGTAAATAAGTTTTGTGCCCATGCCATTTCTGGAAATATTGATAGTGCTACTATCAACAACATAATGTGTAATTTATATTTTAAAAACATTTTCTTCCCTTTTTTTATTTTTATCTTTATCTTATTAAATTAAAATAATAAATCAATAATTTTTATGTATATAACTTAAACACTCAAAGTCAAACCATAATAATTATATTAATATTTCATTTTTTTCACACCAGTTAAAGAACCCTCTGTGATTTCATGCCCCAAACCAATTCTCACTTTTTCTATAATATATTTATTCTCTGATTCTAAAGCAAAATCTAAAATAGATTTTCCTTCATTGGTATTTAATTTTAAGTTTGCTCCATTATCAACCAAAAACTCAACCAACTTCTCATTTCCCGTAGAAATGGCATGCATGATAGGAACTTCATTATTATTATTTGGCTTATTAATATCAGCACCAAATTTGAAATACATAGAAACTAAAAATGGTAAATCATTAGCACATGCTACTAAAATTGGAGTATTACCATCTTCATCTTGATAATTAATTTTTTCAACATTAAGGATAGTATCTTTTTCTTTTAACTTTTCTAAATCAACACCATTTGCTTTTAAGTAGTTCCAAATTCCCCTTTCTAATAAATCTTGCTGTAAATGAGAATCTACTGTTGTAAATGCTAATTGATAAAAAACATTATCTAAACTTTCATGTTTTTGTTGCTTATATTCTTCCATTAAAAATGACATTAATTCATTTTTAGCATTTGCTATAGAATATATAAAAGGATTATTTCCATCATTGTCTTTTTTGAATAAATCAATACCTTCATCTTTTAGCCATTTGGCAGAAATACTAGCATTTGTGTTAAAAATAGCTGTTCTTCCATATTCATTTTCTACTTCCAAATCAGCACCCTCTTTAATTAACATATCAAATATTTGCTTTCTTTCTTCTTTTAACTTATCAACCACTGACCCCATTTCTTTGAGTTCATTTTCAATTTCTTTCATTCCTTCGTCATCAATTAAATTGCTTTTCACACCATTCTTATCATTTTGCGCTTTAGCTTCTTTAATTAACTTTAGTTTATTCATCTTATCAATGAAAGCACTGAATTTTGAATTCATTGAATCACTTACAGTTAACATTAAAGGGGTCATTGTTGAACCATGTTCACTTATCTTAACTAATTTATTAATATCTACTTGTTTTGTAGCTAAAATATCTTCCACAATTCCATAAGCACTTGAAGCAATAGCTATCATGATTGGTTCATATTTTTGAAGATCTTCATCAGCAAAAGTTACTTTTGCTCCTTTATTAATCATTTTTTTAACAGCTTCTCTTTGTTTATTGCCACCTGAAATAACATTAAATATCACGGGAACTTTTGTTTCTTTTTCATTGGCTGTTTTTTTCTTGGCATATATAAAAGAATTAACATCAGCATCTAGCTCCAACATTAAATCTCTCATTTTAGGGTTTGAAAAACCATAAGCATCTACTGTGTTCCCCAATTCATCTGGAACCCCCAACTTACCACCACTTTGAATAATTTTCTTAACTAGTTCTACTTCTCCACTGTTAATCCAAATATGTAAGGCAGACATTTTACCATCTAATCCTATTTCATGCCAAACATCAGCATTTACTCCCTTTTCTAATATTCTTTCAGTAATCTCTTTATTTCTGTTAACTGAAGCTGCCCACAAAGCAGTCATACCACTTTTAGCAACATAATTTACATCTAATCCAATATCTATTAAAAATAAACATAATGCCTGGTGTTCAGCCTTTTCTTTCTTTTTCATAAAAGCATCTGATTTATAAATAGCAGTAATCAAAGCATTTTTACCAAATGCATCTACAGCATTAATATCAGCATTATTTTCTTTAAGCATTTCACAAATAACCATGCTGCTTTGTGAAGCAGCCATTAAAAATGCTGTTGTTTTTGTATCAGGAATCACATAATTTACATCTACTTTAGCGTCTAATAATGCTTGAACTTCTGGTATCTTTTTATCAGCACATGCTTGTATTAGTGGTGACATTCCATCATTTGTTGATATGTTTGGGTTCGCACCAGCAGATAAAATTTTATTTACATATTTTATCATTCCATCTTCACGAATTAATTCCATTAATGTGGTTGCCCCCATATTATTTCTGAAATCTAAATCAATTTTTTTACTATCTTGTTCAACATCTAAGAGCCAATCAAACATGTCCTCTTTTTGTCTTGAAGCAGCAACATATAATAAAGTGTTGCCTTTTGTTGTTTTTGTATGGACACTAGCACCAGATTGAATTGCTTCTATTGCCATATCAATATCGCCATTAATAACAGCAGTCATTAACTTTTCATTAGCTTCTTTATTTTCCATCTTAAATTCCTTATTTTATATATAGACTTTATTTGATTAAACCTTTCTAATATTATAGTGATATTTATAAAAGAAAGCAAAATTTACAAAATAGAATTTGATCACTTTCTTTTATAAATTAACTTATAATCATAACAAACGGATTAAAATATGAAACCTAGAGTAGAACTTACGCTTTTAAACAAAAACTCAATAGAAAAACTTCTAACCCTTAAGGAAGAATATAATCTTATAAATGTTTATATTAGAACTAATATTTTTAACTTAAGCGAAACTAGAAAAAATCTCATAGATTTGGGCTATACAACCAGACTCTTTGTTGTATTGGATAATAATCAAAAAGTTGAATATATTTATGGAAAACTAAAAGGACAAAATGGAGTTTTTAGAGAAAACTGTAAAAATTCTATATTTAGAAAGCCATTACATGAAGTAATTCAAATTTCTTCTGAAAAAAACAATACTGTTATTTTAGATGATATATTAATTAAAAATAGCTATACAGGAGATCACAGAGAATGGATATTAATTTGATTGACAATATAATTAACATAGATTGTATTGAATTTTTAAAAAAGCAAAATGAAAAACTCTTTGATCATGTAATAACAGATATTCCATATAATGTAGTTTCAAGAAAAAGTGCTGGAATACGTGTTTTTGATAAATTTGAAGCAGATGAATTGGTCTTTGATTTAAATACATTTTGTCAAAAAATTTCAGATACCACAAAAGGGAATATATTAGTTTTTTGTGCATCAGAACAAGTATCTGAACTATCTTTAAAGTTTTCCAACTTAGGATATAAAGTTTTCTTAGGTATTTGGGAAAAAACAAATCCAAGCCCAGTTAATGGTCAGCATTTTTGGCTATCTGGTATAGAATGCTGTGTTATTGCTACCAAAGAAGACATGGAACCCAATAAATTAATATGGAAATTCCCTAGTGGAAGAAGTAAAGAACACCCAACAGAAAAACCTATAAAGTTATTGGAATTTTTAGTTGAAAACTTTTCTAAAGAAAATGAATTAATTTATGACCCTTGTGCAGGAAGTGGTACTCACCTTTTAGCCATAAAAAACAAAAATAGAAAATATTTTGGAACAGAATTATTTGAAAAATATTACAATTTGATTAAAAACAAAGGTTTATAATTCATGTATTAAAAATATATAAATAATTGGGTTTAATATGAATTTTTATTAATTTTGAAAAATTCTTCAAACAACAAATATTCTATCAAAAAAATTAATATAGCCCTTCAATCATGATTTGAACTGTTTTGTTATTAAGAAATTCATTTACTCCTAAAGTATAAACAAAGTGTGCTTTATCAACCTCTAACTTTTCTGGAGTGAAGAACCATATACCTTCAAAAACATTTCCATTTTTTTCTAATTTTAATTTTAAGTGAGCATCTTTTAATATTTTTTGTTCTATAATATTAAACTCACCAACAAATAAAGGATTAGGAAAACCTTGTCCCCAAATTTCATCCCTAATTGCTTCAGCATTTTCTAAATTAATTTGATCCCCATGCAAATCCACATCTATTTCTTTAATATTCAATAAATCTTTTCCATCAGAAAAAATCTCTACTGCTTCCTCAAATAAATCGCAGAAGTCATTTAACATATCTTTTTTAATGGTTAGACCTGCTGCCATAGCGTGCCCCCCAAATTTCTCTATAATTTCTGGGTTCTTTTTGTAAACATAATCCAAAGCATCTCTTAAATGTATTTCAGGAATAGAACGACCAGAACCTTTAATTAACCCTTCTTCTGATGCTGGAGCAAAAACTATGGTTGGACGATAAAATTGCTCTTTAATTCTAGAAGCAACAATACCAATCACACCTTCATGGAATGATTCATCATAAGCAACTTTTGAATATTGAGTATCTTTCAATGAAGGCAAATCCATTGCCTGGTCTTTCATATCTAATTCAATTTCTTTTCTACTTTGGTTAATCTCATTCAATTTCATCGCCAACTTATGAGCAGTATCCATATTATCTGTCAATAAACAGTTAATACCAATGGTCATATCTTCTAATCTACCCGCAGCATTAATTCTTGGACCAATACCAAACCCAATATCAGTAGTGCTTAACTGATCATATTTCCTTTTAGCAACCTCAATTAAACATAACACACCAGGTCTAGTCTTCTTTTTTCTAATCATAGAAATCCCAAGATTAACAATGATTCTATTGTTTAAGTCCAACTTAACAACGTCAGCAATGGTTCCAATAGCCACCAAGTCTAACAAAGAAAACACATTTGGAACATTTTTAGAATCATAAACTTCTAAATCTATCATATGCTGTCTTAATGCTGCCAACACATAAAACATTACCCCACAACCACAAATAGATTTACTTTTAAATTCACATCCTGGCTGATTGGGATTCACAATACACTCTGCTTCTGGTAATGTTTCACCAGGCAAGTGATGATCTGTAACCAATACCCTCACTCCCTTTTTCTTAGCATGATCTACACCAGTATGTGAAGATATTCCATTGTCTACGGTAACAATTAAATCAGGATTTTTTTTCTTTATTGCCTCGTCTACAACAGATGGTGTAAGACCATAACCATGCACGAATCTATCTGGAACCACATAGTCTACATTAGCTCCAAACATTTTTAATCCTCTTACTGCCACTGAACAAGCTGTTGCTCCATCTACATCATAGTCAGCAACCACACAAATTTTTTCTTTTTTCAAAATAGCTTTTGCCAAAATCTTAGCAGCTTCTTTAGCACCTTTCATATTTTCAAAAGGTTCTAGTTTTTGAATTAAATTAATATCTTTAAAATTTTCAACCCCCCTTAAAACATAAAGAGTTGACAATACTTCATTAATTCCACTATCAACTAATCCTTGTATATCTTTTTCTTGTTTTTTTGATATTTTTTTTAATTTATAAACTATTTTTCCATTTTTAATATCTTGCATAAAAAATCCTTATTTAAATTCAAATACATTTTTAGTGTGTGGTGGTAAAACATGTCTGTTAGGAACCAAGAAAGCATGTTCTCTCTCTACTTTTAAGTTTTCTTCAAAATATCCATCAGTTAAAATCAAAATTGGAGCATTATCTGGAAAATCTTTAGCATGTTCAAGATAATTAACTGCTTGTTGTAAAACAGTGCCTCCTCTTCCTTTTACTTTAACTTTATTTACCAACATTTCAACAGGAACAAAACCTTCATCATATGGTTGAGCATCGCAGAAAACTAATCTTATTTCTCTTACCTCTTGAGCAGCACTATATGAAGCTATAGCCCCCAAGCACTTTCCTAATAAAACTCTATCCATTGAACCAGAAGTGTCTAATATAACACCATAAGTTCTTGTATTTCTTTCATAAATGGGTTTTATATAAGATGGTCTAGGTATAGTAGGTGTGGAAGATTGTCTTCTAGATGGTCTAGCATAACTTCTTTTGTTATCTTCAAATGGGAATCTTTCAGCAATCCATTCTGCCAACTCAACTTGCCAAGGAATAGCTGGCTGATTAATAAACTTAATTTCTTCAACCAAATCAGCCGGTAAATCTCCACGACCACAAGATTGATGAGTAAACATTCCACGTAATAAAGCCTCTTTACAAGCATCAGCAAATTCTGAGAAATAAGAAGGGTCTTGATCTAAGATATCACAGCTTTTATTATCACTACCTTCTCCTGCTCTCATATTTTTTAATGTCATCATTTTTTTCTTCAATCGGACATCAGAAGCAATCATTAAATAAATTTCATCTGCTGATTTTCCTGATAAGTTCTTATCAAAGAATAATCCTTCAGGAGCAACCCCAACATTCATTTGGACTAACCAATCATTAATTACAAAATCACAAGCTAAGTTCCAAATTAATGGGTCACGACCTGCACGGCGACCAGCATGATCTAATGCAATATGTAAAATTTCATGTGCGATAACAAACCTTGCCCCCATTTCATTAAGTTGAGCTAAAGGATTTATATAAATTGTTTTGTCTACAGCAGAAACCGCAGCAATTTGAATGCCAAAGTTTTTACAAACTTGAATATCTTCTATCACATTAAATGATGCTGACAAAGAAGACAATAAAGGGTAATGCATTTCAAACCAATGCTTTGCTTTATATGTTACTGTATTTTTCTTTTTCAATTCTTCCTGTGTTACATTAGAAGAATTTCTTAAAGCAATAGTCTTTTGTGCTTGTTCAATTAAGTTATCAACAAATATTTCTTCAAAATCTTTGTTTCCCCTCCAAAAACCATATGAAGAAGATACCACTTCTTTATCAAATAAGTATCCACCTTCAGCATTAATAAAGTTAATATTTTTTGCTTTTTCTAATAATGAAACATCATTTTCTAATTGTGTGATGACAGAACTTTCATTTTTAAATGAAATATGTGTTTCTAATTCAAAAAAATCTGCCCATCTTTCAGGTAGTTCACCAACACCTAAAATATTTTTAACATAATGAATAGCAAAAAGCATTAATCCTGCTTGAATAAATTTATTTGTATTATTATATTTTTTAGATAAACCCAATCCCAAAAAAACAGCCAATGTTGCCAATACAAATGTCCAATCTGTTTCTGAAAATTTATTTGCTTTTCTCAAATAAACTTGAGCAGAATAATTTTGTTTTAAATTGATATGAACAGTTATAAAACTATGTTTTCCAATGTTATATTTATCTATCAATGGAGAATTGTCTTCTAAAGGATGAATTCCTACATTATGAAGAATTGCTCCTAACAAATGATGAGAAGACACAGCATTAATACCTACTTGATAAGGTTTTAATTTTTCTTCTTTTGTGCCTCTTTTTCCTTTTGTCATTTTATTTTACCTTTTCCTTAGCCATCATTAACTTTGGCAGTTCTTTTGTAATATCTGTCAAGAACCAACGAGGAAGAGTTTCTCCTTCTTCATTGGGAGTGATAATGTTTTGAGCATATTCACCATCAATATAAGAAAGTGTCTTTAATGATTCTTTAATATTAACAATTAATTTCTTCTTAGCAGAATTTAATTCATCTTCATTTTTTGGCAATTCTTTTAATAAATATTCTTTAGCAGAATTCACCAAGAATAAAAGAATATCTCTATCTTTTGGATCAGATGGCCAAGGTTCATCTCCACTTAATAATTTTGGAATTGCAAACTTATAATTAATTTGCTTAACAAATGCCTTAAATTGAGTGGCATGATGATCAGTCAATGAACCATACAGTAAAGCATCTAACATATTAGGCTTAATATTTTCTCCAAAAGCATTTAATACATTACTTACATAATGCCAAGCACGAGGGGTAGAAAATGGACTTTCATTGGTAGGAGCAATTTCAGTTGCTAAATGAGAAGGTCTAGCCTTGATATATTCAATAACCCATTGATTAACACCATTATTAACTGCCCATTCTAGCCAAATTCTATGATCTACTTTTAAATGGACATGAATCATTCTATTAATAAGTGCTGAAGGCATCTGACGAACCAATGCTGAGTCGGCACTTCTGTTGCCTGCTCCAATCACAATAGAACCTTTTGGAAGTGTGTACTCACCAATTCTTTTATCTAAAATTAAACTATAAAAAGCTTTTTGGATTTCTGAAGAAGCAATATTCAATTCATCAATAAACAAACAAAACTCAGATTTTCTAACAATCATTGAAGGTGGCACAAAACGGCTTACATCCCCTTGAATTTGTGGAATACCAATTAAATCTTCAGGTGCTAACTGAGAACCCAACAAGGGAACACATTCCATACCAACTTCTGAAGAAAATTGATTAATTACTGAGCTTTTACCAATACCTGGTGGTCCCCACACAAATACTGGAGCAATAGGGGCAACTTCCAATAAAAAATCTTTTAGCTCATTAATATTTAAGTAAGTTAATGCTTTCATTATTTTCCTTTAATAATTTATTACTGGAATTATAACATAAAAAAATAAAAATGTTTGATTTTTAAGTTTATTTTTTTTAACCTTATTTAATGAATAACAATAAAACATTAAAACCATATTTGGTTTCAGCATTTTATAAATGGTCTTTAGATTACAACCTAACTCCTTTGATTGAGGTTGTTGAAGATTACTATAATCAATTGCCTATTCATATAAAAAATCAAAAACTAACAATTCTTAATATTCATACTGATGCTACTCATGACTTAAAAATGGAAAAAGAGTTTATTACTTTTGAAGCTGTATTTAATGGTGAAACATTTAATGTTAAAATAACCTATGAAAGTATTCAAAAAATCTTTACCAAAGAAGAAGGCTATGGGTTGGAGTTTAGTGTTGATAATGAAAAATTAAAAATACCTTATAAAATCTCTAATACTTTAAAAACTAAAAAACATTTAAAACTAGTTAAATCTTAAACAATATTAAAATTAATTTTTTTATGTTTTGGAAATATATGTTCTACTTGATTGTTATTTAACCCATAAATTTTTTGAAAAATCACAGATAACACATCTCTGTATTCATACATGACTGGCAAATCTCTATTTTGATGTAAATTTTTTTCTTTCAAATCAATCCAATCACCATAAACATTTGATTTTGTAAGTAATCCACCAAATATTGTCATTAAATTTCCATGTCCATGATCTGTTCCACTTCCATTTTGTTTTACAACCCTACCAAATTCAGAGAACATAACCACTATAGTATTCTGCCAATTATTGATTCCATTTTTAAATCCATTTATCTCTTTATTTAGATTTTTCATAAGAGCATTCATTCTTATGTTTTGATTAGCATGAGTATCCCAATCATCAAAATCAGCAAATGCTATATTGTATCCTGATTCATTCATGAATTTTGCAACATTATATAATTTGGTATTTTTAAATTCATTGTTGGAATTTATTTTTTTAAAATCTTCAATTATTTTTATATTTTCATTTACTTTTTTATATGTATCACTGAGCTTCATATCATTGAATTTAAAATTATTATTTTCATTTAAATTAAATAATCCGCTCAAGTGTGGTTGAGCTAATGTTGGGACTATGATTTCTTTATGCCTAAGGATATGAGGCAAATTTTCAGTAAAGCTTATTGGTTTACTTATTTTATTCAATTCTGCTAACCTTGCCAAAAATCCACTATCATAAACAGTTACATCATTAATACCAAATTCCATAACATCTTGTGCTTGAAAGTGACTTCTAGAATTGTTTTTTTGACCACATGCGGGAATAAATGCCAACTGTTTGTCCAAATATAAATCTTTTAGAACTGATAGTGTTTTATTTAGTCCAAATGTTTCATTAATTTTAAAGCAATCATTTTTATGAGTAGCTATATTAGGTCTAGCCTCATAATAACTTTCATCATTGTACGGAACAAGCATATTTAAACCATCGGCACCACCCCTTAAAAAAATAACCAATAAATTAATATTTTCTTTATTTTGAGCAAACAAAATATTTATATTAGAAAGCAATCCCAAAGCTGCTGTAAATTTTAAAAAATTTCTCTTATTCATTTTATCTTTTTATCCAACTTTCTGACATGAAAAATTTAATAGCATCTTCTCTATTTCTTATATTATTTTTTGATAACTTATTCAATAGGGTATAGTTTATTTTATACTTTTTCTCATTTAATTTTAAAAATTCATTTAAAAAGAAAATTTTCTCTTGAAGTCTAGCACTTGAAATCCAATCTTTTCCATAAACACTAAATCCCTCTGGTGTTGTTTTATAATAAGGATCTGCTTGGACAAACCTTAAAAATTTTATGACCATTTTTTTATTGTCAATTTCATTTAATGGATTTTCAATAAATGCAGTATTAGTGGTTGACAATATAAAAGTATATAAATCTTTATATTTATCTGGTTTATTTAAAGCATTTTTAAACTCTTCTGATAAAAGTAAAAATTTTATAACTTCTTTTATAGATGTATCATTTTTTAAATATACTTCAGCCATATTGTCTATAAGTTTTTCAGAAGGATTGTCGCTCATTAAATGAACTGCTATTTTTCTACTTAAAAACTTGGCAGTATTTGGATGTTTTGAAACAATATCTATTACTTCAAGCAATTCTTTTTCATTATTACCTTTTATTATATTACCCAAAAACAATTTATCTCCATTATCATGATACTTGTTTATAAATAAATAAAAATCTTTTAAAATGAATTTGTCATTAAATTCTTTCTTTAAATAGTTAGCAAAATCAGCATATTTTTTAATTTTATTAAAATTTTTATCATCTTTAAATTGAGTGAAATTAACTAAATTATGACCACTTAAAATTCTTGTAAGTTCTTGAACATCTTTTTGATTATATCCACCATTTACACCTAATGTATGAAGCTCCAAAAATTCTCTTGCATAATTTTCATTTAATTCAACCCTATCTTTTATGAAAGTATAGTTTTCATAAAGATTTAAATTATTATTCAGATAATAAAGCATTGATGGGTGATTAGCTACCATAGTTAATAAATCTTTAAATTTACCAAAAGATAACTTTCTTATTTTATCTTCATAGTCATTTAAAAACATTGTTGAAACATAACTTGTGGTTGGTCCAATATTAAAGTGATTAAACCAAAACCAAACCATCATTTCTCTTAATCTATTTTCTGAAAAAGAAGCATAATCAACTCTTTTCTTTAAAGAATGATCCAATAGACCATTATCACCAAAAAAATAATCTGTTTTATCTATGTTTTTAAAAGCATTTATTTCAAAATCATTTTTGATATATTCAGCAAAAAAATTTTCCAATCCATTTTCAATATCAATTTGATGTTTATTCCTAACTTGAAGCCCCAATTCTTGCTTTATATTTAATTGTTCATTTACCCAATCTTCATAATTTTTATTATGAATCTTATTATATTCCTTTTCAGAAAATCCATATCCTATCTTATTCAATAAGTTATTTTTTTGATTTAAACTTATATCGCCAGCACTAACATTCGTAAAAGATAATAATGTTATATAAAAAACAAATATTATTTTTTTCATATTATTCCCTTAAAATTTATATTTTTTAAACTCATTACTTGCTATAACTTCTTCTACTTTTTGAGTTATTTCATCCCATTTGTATTTTTTATAATATATATTTTTAAAAAAAGAAAAAGGATTCTTGAAAAAATCAGTAAACAAATCTACTTCTTTTAAAATAATAATTTCTAAGAAAAAGTATTCTTGATAATTTTTATGAAACTGAACATTAAAAGTTTTAGTTTCTATTTCTTTATTCTCGTCTGTCTGTGCTATTTTATTTTCGTATTTAACTTTATTTTTATAAGAAAAATCTATTGATTGGTTAACTACATTATCTAAATACTTAACTTCAACACCTTTTATGTTTTTACTTAAAATATAATCAGCAACATATTGTCTACTTTCCTTATCGGCAAAAGCTAAACCAACATATCTACGAAAAGAATAACCATGTCCTTGGCAAGAAGAATAAGGCAAATATCTTTTCTTAATTAATTCATTAACCAAGTTTTTAACTTTAGGTTCTATATTGTATAAAAAAATCTTAGAATGTGGAGAAACAGAATTGGCAAACAAATCACCATTTTCTCTTTTTTCCATATAAATTCTTCCATCTTCATGAGTTTTATTACTCACCTCATGTGTTAAATAATAAAGATACTCTTCAAGATTAGCAAATTCACGATTTGAACGGACATAGTTAACATTCTGAGACTTAACAGATTCTCTTATTACTGTTTGATTAGGGTTAAAAATATCATTTTTGAACATTGGACTATTTACTAAATTTAAATAATCATATACACTTTCAGCAAAATTATCAAGGATTTAAATATGAAGTGTTCAAACTGTGGTGGAGATATTCATTTCTCTCCTAGCGATAACCTATTAAAATGTAATACTTGTGACTATACTTCTGATATTTCAACTGAAGCACAAAAAACAAAACAATTACTATATTCGACTAAAGAACATTTAACAATTAATTCTTATGTTGAACATTGTTCTTCTTGTGGTGCGCAAAGCATACTAAATGAACAAGAATCTTCTAAAAATTGCCCATATTGTAGCTCCCCAGTTGTTAAGAAAAACCTAACAGGTCTTGAACTTCCAGACAATATCATAGAATTTTATATTACAAAAGAACAATCTCGTGATTTCGTAAGACAATGGATGAAAAGCAGATGGTTTGCTCCAAATTTATTTAAACAATTTGGAAAAGAAAACTCTCTTTATGATGTAGAGGTTGTTATTTACCATTTTGGTCTTTTGATGCTGACTCCTTTACCATATATGAAGGTCAAAAAGGAACAAGAAAAACAAAAAAAGTTGGAGACAAAACTGAAACCTATATGTCATGGGAAAATGTTTCAGGTTCATTTTTCTTAGATTTTAGAAATGAACTTCAAATTGCTCAATCTTCTGTAAAAGAAACTTTGGTAGACGATTTAGACAAATGGGATTTTGGAAAAAGTAAAAGGTTCACTGTTGATTTCCTAAGGGGCTTTAAATCTCTTATCGCAAACATACATGTGGATAAAGCTTGGCCAATTGTTAAAAATAATATCTTAAATAGAGTTACTTATAAGATTAAAGAAGATATAGGTGGTGATGATCAACGCATTGATTCTAAGAAAACTGTATTTAGTAATGAAAAGTATTTACAAGTTTGCTTGCCAGTTTGGATGTTCACCTATAAATTTAATAACAAGATTTATCAAATTAGTGTAAATGGTCAAACAGGAGAAATAGATGGCGAAAGACCATACTCTTGGATTAAGATTACTCTATTTACATTGCTTGTCACAGCAGCTATTGGAACAATTTTCTATCTACAAAATAAGTAATTGACTTTAACTTTCAAGTCTTTATTATTTCCTAAACAAAAAAACTGGGCATAAAACCCAGTTTTCTTATTTATTGCTTATTAGGATATGTATCGTCTATCATATCAATATAAGCTAATGGACTCACACCAACATCTAACAGCTTAATGTTTTTAAATCCATTTTCTTCTTTAATTAAAGACTCATCTTCTTTAATTCCACCCCTGTATTTACCATCACCTTTTTTATGCATCAACTCACCAGTAGCAGGGTCAATAGAACCCCACTTTGGAGTGTGAGCAGTAATAATAGGTTCTACAAAATACTTTCTACCAGTTCTTTTTGATACAACAATAAATCTACCTGTATCATCTGTATTGGTGAAGAATTTTTTCATAATTTTCTCGTTAATCATATATTTTCCTTTCTTGTTTAAAATGATTTATTAACCTCCTTAACACAAGAAAAATTTATTGGTTCTTCCATTTTCAACCTCCATAAGTTTTCATAATTTATAATTGGTGTCTCATGTAGGAATCGAACCCACATCAAAAGTTTCGAAGACTCTTATTCTATCCATTGAACTAATGAGACATAACAAATTTGGCGGTCTTAAGGGGTAACGATCCCCTTCTTCAGCAGTGACAGTGCTGCGTGCGTCCATAAACACTTTAAGACCTAAATATTTGGTACCCCCTGAGAGAATTGAACTCCCATTCCAGCGTTCGTAGCACCGTGTTCTATCCTTTGAACTAAAGAGGCAAAAATTGTTTGGGGTGATTAGTCGGACTTGAACCGACACGCCCTTTAACAGGCACAAGGGTCACAACCTTGCATGGCTACCATTTCATCATAACCACCATAACAAATTTAAAAATTCTAAAACTAAAACTCTTAAATTTGGCCTCGCCTGAGAGAGTCGAACTCCCAACCTTTTGGTTCGTAGCCAAATGCTCTATCCAGTTGAGCTAAGGCGAGAAAAATTTGGTGCCTCCGACAAGAATTGAACTTGTAATAGTCGGTTATCAGCCGACCGTTATACCATTTAACTACAGAGGCAATTTTAAAAACGTTTCCAGTTACGAAGTTCTGGAGTTCTCTTATGGTGGAACCGAATAGCTAACCGTAGGTTAACCCATTATTACCAATTCTGGCGGTTCGTAGGGGTCACGATCCCCTCCTATAGCATTGACAGTGCTATGTGCTCACCATTGACACTAACGAACCAAATTTAAAAATTCTTAAAATAAAAACCTTTAAATTTGGTGGTTGATATTGGATTTGAACCAATGACCCCAGCGTTATCAGCACTGTGCTCTACCAACTGAGCTAATCAACCATTTAAAAACTAAACCCAAAAACAAAAAACCCCGCCAGTTTTACTTGGCAGGGTTTTTTTTGAATTCTTTTTGTTTAAACTTTTACATTTTCTCCAAACAAAAGACTTCCCCTACCAAATCTGTGGTATCAATAATATGACGATCATGGCGGTTGAAGTTTAACATTTGTTTATTCCTTTAAAATTTAATTTAATGTATGGATGTTATTAAATCATAATTAATTTTTTTTGTCAACAACTTTTTTGAAAAAAGTTTTATTTTATCCAATTTATTTTTCTTAATTCAGATTTAGTAAAAGCATATAATATTGGTGAGAACACCATTGCTCCTAGACCAAACAATATTTCAAATGAGAACAATACTATTAACAATTCCCAAATGTCCGAATCTATATCTGAACCTAAAGAAGATGAAATTATAATGTATTCTAACTTATGTATCAACATCAATAATCCTAAAGCTGCTAGTGCTGCTGGTAATGATACAGTTAATGCCAAGAAGAATGTTACAGTATTGGAAATTAAGTTACCTATAATTGGCAACATACCACACAAGAAAGTTATAAGAACCAATGTTTTTGAGTAAGGAATATCCCAACCAAATATTGGAGAAATAATAAATAAGAAAACAGAGATAATGATTGAGTTAAATAGAGCTACTTTAAATTGTGCGAAAACAACAAATTTAAAAGCAGAAGTAAAGTTAGTCCATATTTGGTTCCAAGACTTTGTGAATTCTGTATGTTCTTTAGTTTTTTTCTTACATGCTATTAATACACCAATAAGCCAACCAACTATAATTAGTATAGTTTCATGTAAAGCACTTTTTCCAAAAATAGCAAATAGATTTAAGTTATTTTTTAATGAATCAATTATACTTTTTTTAATTTCAGAAACTGACTCTGGAATATATTTTGCTATTTCGTAAGGCAACATTATTTTTAAATCGTCTAAGGTTTGAGACAGGGTTGTTAATAAATCATTTATGTTCTCACCCTTTAGTAATCCAACAACACCCATTACTACCAAATATATAAACCCTAAAGAACCAAATCCTACAACAATTCCTACAATTTTTTCTTTCATTGTGCTATTGGGCATTTTAATATGTAAAGCATTTAATAGTTTTTCGCTTAATACATAAGCAAGCATTGCTGCTAAAATTGCTGGAACAATCTTAAAAAATAAAATTAAAATTACTGCCAAAAACATTAACAAATAAGATGCCAATGTTTGATTGCTACTATTTTTAAAAAAATTAATCATAAATAAAAATTAGGGTACTTAATGTACCCTAATTTAGTTTAGAAAAAAGTCAATTTTTAATCTTTTATAACTCTAGCCATTTCTAATATTTTATTAGAATAACCCCACTCATTATCATACCAAGCCACTAACTTAACAAAAGTTGAATCCAACATGATTCCTGCTTCAGCATCAAACACAGAAGTGCATGACTCTCCAATAAAATCAGTTGAAACCACTTTATCCTCTGTATAACCTAATATTCCCTTTAATTCATTTTCTGAAGCTTTTTTCATAACAGCACAAATTTCTTCATATGAAACTGACTTATTCAACTCTACAGTTAAATCTACTACTGAAACATCTGATGTTGGGACTCTAAAAGCCATACCTGTTAATTTTTTATTTAATTCAGGAATTACCTTACCTACAGCTTTAGCAGCACCAGTTGAAGAAGGGATAATGTTTTCTAAAATTCCTCTTCCTCCACGCCAATCTTTATTTGAAGGACTGTCTACTGTTTTTTGAGTAGCTGTAGCAGCATGAACAGTTGTCATAAGCCCCCGTTTAATTCCAAAATTTTCATTAATTACTTTTGCCAAGGGTGCAAGACAGTTTGTTGTGCATGAAGCATTGGATATAATTTTTTCACCCTTATAAGAATTATGATTTACACCAAAAACAAACATTGGAGTATCATCTTTAGATGGTGCTGACATGATTACTTTTTTAGCACCAGCTTGTAAATGTTTTTCAGCAGTTTCTGTTGTTAAAAATAAACCTGTTGATTCGATAACAATATCTGCTTCTACTTCATTCCATTTTAAGTTAGCAGGATCTTTTTCAGCAGTTAATCTAATTTTATTTCCATTTACTATTAAATAGTTCCCCTCTGTTTTAACATCACCCTTAAATCTTCCATGAACAGAATCAAACTTTAACATATATGCCAAATATTCAGGCTCTAACAAATCGTTAATTCCCACAATTTGAATATCTTTAAAATTTTCTACTGCTGCCCTTAACACCATTCTTCCAATACGACCAAATCCGTTTATTCCAATTTTTATGCTCATATATTGCTCCTTTTTTTATAGCACTATAATGATATTCATATATATATTTGTCAATACTTAAAAGATTAAAAATCCAATATTAATAAAATAGATGAACAATACTAAAATTTAATAAAAATCTTTCAATTTAAATAAATCTCATTTATAATCATGACTTAACAATAAAAAATATTATTATGAAAAAAGCTATTATATTGATGCATGGATTGTTTATGAACAAGTTCATTATGAAATTTATGGAAGTTAAATTTCAAAATTTAGGTTATGTTGTTTATAATTATGATTACTTTAGCACTCAGTATTCAAATAAGGTCTTAACCAAATTAGAAAAATTAGTCCTTAGCATTAAAGAAGATGAAATTTATATGGTAGGACACTCTATGGGTGGAATATTGGCGAGAAAATATTTAGATGAAAACTACTCTTCAACCAAAATAAAAGGAATTATTACTCTTGGCACACCACACTACGGAAGTAGAGTTGGTAAATATTTTTTAAAATCTAAAATTAATTGGTTATTAGGTAAGGCTCCAAAATCAGGAGTTTTTGAAACAAATAAACCTTATAAATGGGAACACTCCATCCCACTTGGATGTATTGTAGGTACTTTGCCATTAGGTGTTAATATTGTTTTAGACATAAAAGATACAAAAAACTTATCAAATGATGGAACAGTATACTCAGATGAAGCTATATTAGAAAACTGTACTGATTACAAAATGATAAAGGTTTCTCACATGGGAATGGTTTATAGCAAAAAAGTCATTAATCTTTGTGATAATTTTATTAAAACAAATAAATTTTAATTATTTTGTCCAGTCATTTTAAAATACTAAAAACATACTGATTGCTTTTATTTACAGTGTAAGTTATAATTCCACAAATTTATAGGATTTTTTATGGCAAAAGTTAAAACTCAGTATGTATGTCGTGAATGTGGTGGAACATCAGTTAGATTAATGGGCAAGTGTCCACATTGTCAGCAATGGAATACCCTTGAAGAGGAAGTTATTGAAAGCCTTTCTCCATCTGAAACTAAAAATAGATATAAAGGTTTCGCAAAGGGTAGTAATAAAGTTGAAGATTTAGATTCTGTTTCAGCAACAGACTATATTAGAAAAACCACAAACATTCCTGAGTTTGATAGAGTATTAGGTGGTGGTTTAGTGGACGGTGGTGTTATTCTTTTAGGTGGCGACCCAGGCATTGGTAAATCTACACTATTACTTCAAGTCATTACTTCTTTGGCAAAGAATTCAAAAACCCTTTATGTAAGTGGTGAAGAATCATCAGAACAAATTGCACTTAGAGGAAGAAGGTTAGGATTGCCTCTAGGTGGTGTCAGAATTTATGGTGAAACTGAATTAGAAAAAATTCAGAATGCGATTGAAGCAGAAGAACCCAAATATGTGATTATTGATTCTATTCAAACACTATTTTCATCTCAACTATCTTCTGCCCCAGGTTCTGTATCACAAGTTAAAGAATGTGCTGCTCATTTAAACAGATACTGTAAAGAACATGGCACCACCATGATCATTATCTGTCATGTTACAAAAGAAGGTGAACTAGCAGGTCCACGTGCTTTAGAGCATATTGTTGACACTGTTTTGTATTTTGAAGGTGATAAGAACAATCAATACAGAATGATTAGAGCATTTAAAAATCGTTTTGGACCTATTAATGAAGTTGGTCTTTTTGCGATGACCCAAACTGGTCTAGAAGAAGTTTTAGACCCGGCTGGTATTTTTGCTGGAAATGATAAAAAATTGCCTGGTGCTTGTATTTATGTTACACAAGAAGGCAATAGATCAATCATGGTTGAACTACAAGCATTACTAGACGAAACTCCCCTTCCTAATCCTATTAGAAGAAGTATTGGTTTAGATACTAATAGATTACAAATGTTATGTGCTGTGATTCATAAATTTGTTGATATGCCAATTTATACATACAACGTATTTGTTTCTTTAATTGGTGGCATGAAATTTTCAGATACTGGTATTGATTTGCCTGCTTTCTTGGCAATGATTTCTTCTTTCAAAAACAAGGCAATTTTAGATAAGACTGTTTGTTTTGGTGAAATTGGACTCACTGGAGAACTAAGGCAAGTTCAAAATGCTGAAGACAGAATTAAAGAAGCAGCAAGAATGGGTATGGAAAGAGTTATCATGCCACAACTTGCAACTAAAAAACCTATTAATTATAAAGCTAAATATTGCATTGATGTTTTTGAATGTAAAACATTATCTGAAGCTATAAATCATGCTTTTTAATTGGTATTGACTAAAAAATACAAAAATAATATAATACAAACTCTTAACATAAAGGATTAAATTATGAAAACTCTAGCAGCTATCAAAAACGAACTATTTAAAGATTATTTAAAAATTGTTTCTACTGACAATTTGGAGCAAACTTTAGATAACCCACTTGTCCCAGTTCCATTCACTTGTGTTTCTTCTGTAGAAAATCAAAATGCAGAGGCACTTGTTTTAGAAATCAATAAGTTTTTTGAACACAAGAAAATTAAAAATAAAGATTTCTTATCTTTAGATGAAAATGAAACTCAACAATTGATGTTCCTTTTCAACCTTATTCAAGTTAGCACCACAGGTGTTTCTCATTCAGCCCCTGTAGCATCTCATGTAGCAGCACAACCAAAAGTTGTTGAATCCTCTCCTGTAGTAGAACAAAAACAGCCAGAAGTTCAATTAGTAGTAGAGATTGCTACTGTTCAAGAAGCACCTGTTGCCACTACAGTAGCAAAAGAATCTTTTGCTGAAACAGTTGAGGTCTTGGAGGAATCTACACCATTTGATGATCCAGAATCTTCTTCAAGCGGAGAAGAAATTATTGAAGAATTAGGTATTCCTAAGAATTCTATCATTCATTTAATTAAAGATGAAAAAATCACAGCTAAGATTGTTGATGAAAAGCATATTGATTTTGAAGGTGAAATTTTAGGTGTTACTGAAGGCACCAAGAAAGCTTTCAAAAAGGCTGGTGTAACTGGAATGGCATTAGGTTTGGCAAATTGGAATTATAATGGTCAAAATTTAAAGTCATTGAAAGATAATAAATAAAATATTTTGAAAAAGTTATTGACAGAATAAATTATTTATGAAATAATACAAACATATTTAAATTTAACGGAAAAAAACGATGAACACATTTACACAACAATTTAGCTTCCAGCAGTTTGGTCAGTTTATGACTCAAGCTCGTGGTGCTTTGTTGTTTGGTAAAATGTGATTTAAGTAAACAAACAAACAAACTAAGGCACCGAAAGGTGCCTTTTTTGTTTTGTAGTTATATTTGCAGGGGCATAGTGTAATTGGTTAGCACACTGTCCTTTGAAGTCAGTAGTTTAGGTTCAAATCCTGATGCCCTTGCAAATATAATTATGGACTAGTAGCTCAGATGGTAGAGCAGAGGACTGAAAATCCTTGTGTCGGTGGTTCGATTCCACCCTAGTCCGCCAAGTTTTGATGGAGTGTGGTGTAATGGTAGCACAACAGACTTTGACTCTGTTTGCCTAGGTTCGAATCCTAGCACTTCTGCCAAAATTTTGCTGCTTTAGCTGATGTGGTCATAGCAACGGACTGAAAATCCGAGGAAGTTGGTTCGATTCCAACAGGTAGCACCAAAATTAGGGGTTTCGCCAAGATGGTCTAAGGCATCGGATTTTGATTCCGACATTCCCAGGTTCGAATCCTGGAACCCCTGCCAAAATATTGCCGCTTAAGCTAATCTAGTGAAAGCATGGGACTGAAAATCCCGGGAGCCAGGAGCGTAACCTGGAGGCGGCACCACAATTAAAATATTTAAAAGTTAATTGCTTTTAAAGTTTTTTGTAGCTTATTAACACCTTCCATGTGATTTGTTTCATTCATTTCAAGATTAATATCTTTTTTTAAATTACCTTTTTTATCTAGGTGTTTGATTATCCCTTTTGTTGCCTTATTGGTATTTCCAATATATGTAATTTTTACCCAATTATCACTTGATTTTTGATATTTAAAATTAGTTTCTTTTTCTCCATTTACATCAAACACCAATTTATCACCTTCTTCAAGAGTAACTCTCTCAAGACAAAACCTATTGTTTGGTGTAGCAGAGATAACACAATTTGCTTGGGCTGCTGTTGCAAATAAAGCAAAAGACAATACTAAATATTTAATCATCTTATTTCCTTTAAAGTTAGTTTGTACAAATAAAATAAAAACAGACTTTAAAAATCTGTTTTATTTTTTACATTATACTATAAATATTAATTTTGTACAAACTAAATATTTAAATATTACTTACTTGATTCTTCCAAATCAAAATCCATTACAATAGAAACTTCATTATTGATTTTTATAGTTTTAGTATAGTTAACTTGAATAGTAAAACCATCTCCATTACTTGTTACTAAAAAGTCTCTTTCTCCCACATCAATATTATCCAAAGATATTCTTCTAGCAACATCATCACGAATAGATTTTTCAGTAGCATTATCTTTTTTCTCAGCATCTTGAAGAGTTAACTTCATAGCTTTTACTATAATATTTTTATTCAAATATCCCAAACCTATTTGAAACCCATAAATTCCGAAAAACCCAAGAAAAGCTAAAGTAAGAATCACCGAAATTAAGCTAAATCCACTTTTTTTATTTTTATTCATTTTATTTCTCCATTAATCTATATTTGTTGTAGCCAATACTTCAGCCAAAGATGTTATACCTTCTTTTACTTTTAGCAATCCAGCCTCTCGTAATCCTAATACTCCATTTTCTCTTGAAGCATTAGCTATTTCAATATCAGTTCCTTCTCTTAGAATAATTTTTCTAATTTCTTCTGTAATTGGCATAACTTGATAAATACCAACACGACCCTTATATCCTTTACCACCACATTCATCACAACCAACTGGTTTATAAATATGCCAACTTGATTGATACCCTTCCATTTCTTCAACAGACATTCCTGATTCTATTAATATTTCAGCAGGAACATCATGGTCTGGCTGCTTACAGTGAGGACATAATCTTCTAGCCAATCTTTGAGCCGTAATTAATATAACTGAAGAAGCAATATTAAATGGTTTCACACCCATATTCATTAAACGAGTGATGGTCTTAGGAGCATCGTTAGTGTGTAATGTTGACAACACCATGTGACCAGTTTGAGCAGCTTTAATTGCTATATCTGCTGTTTCTAAGTCACGAATTTCACCAACAAGAATAGTGTCAGGATCTTGACGTAAGAATGATTTAAGAGTTGCTGCGAAATTTAAACCAGCTTTTTCATTCATGTTCACTTGGTTAACACCAGGCAAGTTAATTTCAGCAGGGTCTTCTGCCGTACAAATATTAATATCTTCTTTATTAAGTAATTGTAAGCAAGAATAAAGAGAAACTGTTTTACCAGAACCAGTTGGTCCAGTAACCAACACCATTCCGTAAGGTCTTGCCACTGCATCAACTAATAATTTTTTCTGTTCAGCGGAATATCCCAACTTATCCAAGTCTAACATTGCTGGAGAAGAGTCTAATATACGCATTACTATCTTTTCACCCCAAAGTGTTGGTAGTGTTGATACACGAAAATCTATAGCTCTATCTGCTGAAATCTTCAATTTAAATCTTCCATCTTGTGGAACTCTTTTTTCAGAAATATCTAAATTTGATATAACCTTAATTCTTGAAGCAATTTTTTCTTTAATTGCTGGTGGTGCTTTTTTTGTTTCATATAGCGCACCATCCAAACGATATCTTACACGATAAGATTTCTCATATGGTTCAAAGTGAATATCAGAAACTTTTAATCTTATTGCTTCCAATAAAATTGCTTGAATAAATTTAACTACAGGTGCATCTTCAACATCAGCATCGTTTTTTGCCTGCTCATCTTCAGAAGATATTTCTAAATCAACACCATCCATATCTAAGTCTTTAGCAAAATTACTGCCTTTTGTTTGTAGATATTTATCAATATTCTTATGTAACTTATCGTCCTCAACAATAATTAAGTTGATATTAGACAATCCCAATTGGAATTTAATGTCGCTAAAAGTTTGATTTGTTGTAGGATCAGAAACAGCTAAATAAAGAATGTTATTATTTTTCTTTAATGGAAAAACCTTATATTTTTCAACAAGCTTATAATCAAAATCTGATGGAATAAAGGCATGGTCAAACATGTCTAAATCTAAATAAGACAATTGAAACTTATGTGCTAAAAAATTAGCAATTTGAATAGCAGGAACTTTTTTCAGCTTAATTACTTCACTTAAAAAAGTTTTATTATCTTCTTCTGCTTTTTTTGCTATTTGAGCAGCTTCCTCCTCATTTGTAATAAGGTTTGACTGAATTAACATTTTCGCTAAATTAATATAATCCATAATATATTCCGTTAATAATTTTTAATAACTTAAAATTAAATTATAAAATAGTCAATATGTCAAAAAACACATGGTTTTAATATTCAATATTTTTATAAAAAAAAAGGCTAAAACCCAAAGATTCTAGCCTTATTATATTAAAAAAAAATTTTAATCTTCAAATAGAGATTGATCTACTTTTCCCTCAAAAAAAGTTTTTAATTTATCAGTTTTAACATTAGCCCTTAATTTTTGAAGTGCTTTGGCTTCTATCTGTCTAATTCTTTCTCTTGTGACTTCAAACTGATTTCCGATCTCTTCCAATGTATGATCTGTTCCTATACCAATACCAAATCTCATTCTAAGAACTTTTGCCTCTCTAGGGGTAAGAGTTTCTAGAGCTTCTTCTAACGTTGCTCTCAACTGATCTCTTTCCATTGTTTGTTCTGGGGTCAAGCTATTGGTATCTTCAATAAAGTCAGCAAAAGTGCTTTCACCATCTTCAGAAACTTGATTTTCAATAGAGTATGGCTCTTTAGCTACTCTAATTAACCAAGCAACTCTTTCAACTGGAAGATCTAGTCTCTTGGATAAGAAAACAACATCGGGTTCTTTTCCATTTTTTTGAAGTTCTTCATTTGTAATTTTTTTAATTTTATTTAAAAATTCAATTAAATGAACTGGTAATCTAATTGTTCTTGATTGGTCTGCCAAACATCTTGTAATAGCTTGCCTAATCCACCAAGTAGCATAAGTTGAAAACTTATATCCCCTTCTATAATCAAACTTATCTACAGCCCTCATCAGTCCAATATTTCCTTCTTGAACCAAATCTAATAACTGCATACCTCTATTTAAATATTTCTTCGCAATAGAAACAACTAAACGCAAATTACCTTCAATCATTTCTTCTTTGCCCTTATTCATTTTTCTTTCACCCATAGATACTTGTCTATGTAATGTCATAAATTGGGCGAAACTTATTCCTTTTAGAGACTCTTGAATTTCTTTAAGTTTTTTCTGGTTTGAAACAATTTGAAATTTATAATTATTCAAAGCATCTGAGAACTCATAATTACCTTTAATTTCTGAATTAATCCACTCTAAGTTTGTTTCATTTCCAGGGAAAAGTTGAATAAATCTTGATTTTGACATACCAGATTTAACCACACATAATTCTTCTATCTTTCTTGTAGTTGATGTTATTTCTTTTTTGATTGAATCAAAATCCTTACATAAATCAGATATAGAAGTTGGAGTAAAACGAATCTTGGTTAAGATAGTAGCAATAGCAATCATCTTTGGCTGATAATCTTGATGGGTAACACCCTTCTTTTTCATTACAATTTGTAATTCACCATAAAGCCTGCCAACTTCATCAAGACATGAAATTACTTCATTTTTAATTTTTTCCATGTTTTCTTGATGCTTAATTAAGGCAGTAATTCTACTGTCTTCTTCTATTTCAATATTTACACTAGCCTTATCCAATTCTGACAATAAAGGGTCTTGGTCTTCTTCAGATAATCCATCTTCATCAACAAATCCAGAAGCATCTAAATTAGAATCTGAAATTTCAGATTCTTCATCATCATCTATTGACCCTTCAGATTCTTCTGTATTTTCTTCTTCAACTTTGTTTTTTTTCTTTTTAACTTCTTTTACTTTTTGCTTTTTTTGTTTTGGAGCTTTCTTTTCTTCAACAACTTCTTTTTCCTCAACATTTTCTATAGCATCATCTGCAAAACCATCAACTAAATCTTCAATTTTAATTTCTTCATTTTTAACTTTTTGAGCAATTTCTAATATTTTTTCAATTGATCTAGGGCAAGAACCTAATGCTCTCATCATCATTTGATGACCTTCTTCTATTTTTTGTGCTATTTTTTGCTCTTCTGGTCTAGATAACAAAGGAACACTACCCATGTCTTTTAAATATTGTTTTGTTGGGTCTATAACCAAATCTGCAACTTCAATAGGGGCAACCTCATCTTCATTTATTGAATCTTCTGAGCTTACTTCTGCTGGACTATCTATCAAATCAATTGGTTCTTCTTCGTGAACTTTAATGTTAAGCCCTTGACAAGCACTCACAATTATATGAAAATTATCATCATCGGGTTTGATTTGAAATTCTTCAATAATATTTTCGAATGTGATATAACCACCATTATCTTGGGCTAAAAGTAATAGTGTTGTTAACTTTGATTTTGATTCAACATCATTTATACTAAATTTAGATGATTGTTTTTTGGACATAGAAACCCCTTTTATAAATATAACTGAATATTATAATTATACTTAATTACTCTGTCAACAATTTTTTTTATGAAAAATAATTTATTGTTATTCAATTCTTTAATTAACGAAAATTATAATGATTTCGTAAAGAAATTATTTAATTATAATTCTTTAATTAATACTACCAATGAACATGGCGAAACTTTACTGCATTATGCTTGTTATTATGGACTAATAGATAAATATTATGCTTTGATCAATATGGGTTGCAAAATTGAATTAACTCATAAGGGCAACAATTTACTCCACTATGCATGCATTTCTGGACATGATGATTTTTTAGTGATAGAATTAATAAAGTTAGGAATAAATCCTTTAGAAAAAAATTATCTTGGTGAAACATCTTTCCATTTAAGCTCAAATGAAAAAATTTCTCATTATTTAAATTTATGGGCAATTAGAAATAAAATAGATATTACAAGTTTAGTTGATGAAAATTTAAATACAGTTGTCCATACTAGTAAATCATATGGAAATGTAAATGGTTTATATTATTGGTTAAAAGAATACCCAACTTTAAACGATAAAATTAATGTATTTAATAAAACATGGAAAGAATGCAAAAGAAAGAAAGTGTCTTACTGTCAATATTGAAAGGAACATATGAAACAAATCAAAGAAATTTATGATATTTTTTATTTATTTAAAAATAAAAACATCCAAGAAAAAGACATAATAGAAATACTATCAGTTGCCAACAAATTTGTAGATAATATTTCTGATTTAAAAAAATATAACCAAAACTTACTGATTTTTTCCTGCATAAATGATAATGAGAATTTATTTAATTTTTTAACCAATAATTTTAAATCCGAATTTATTTCAAGTTATAGGGAATGCATTTTAGTAAATTATATAAATAAAAATCCAAATATATTAAAAACTGCTTTTGATAACTTACCCGAACAAAAAGATACAGAATTATATGAATTAATAGAAAGGTTTGGAGCAAACTGTTATCGTCAAGAAAATATCTATATTGTTTCTGACTGGTTAATTAAAAACACAGACAATAATCAAAAAAATAAACTTATTGAAGTTTTATTTGAAAAAAATAACAAACCATTTTTAAATGTAATTATACATAACACTTTTTGGAATAAATTTATTTATTCTTATCAAGCAAAAAACAAACACGAAGAAGATTTACTGGCTTATTTAAAGCGAATTAAAGTAGAAAATAAAGAATCTACTAACAATATTATCACATCAACCAATGTTATTACAGACATTGAAACTCCAACCAATATAGTGACACGTAAAAAAAGAATCCCACTTTCTGTATCTAAACAAGTTTGACAATAAAATTATTTTTTTTAAAATTTATTATCAATGGAAAAAAATAATGAATTTAGATGAAATATTTTTGCAAACTTATTTAAAAGACTATGCCCAAAGGGAAAAACAAAAAATTATCCATAGTCAAGAAGATAGAATTATTGCAAATGAAAAAAAGAAAAAATTAGCCATTATTGAAGAATTCCTTCAAAAATTTGTTGATTTAGAGGTTATAGTTAATAACCGTGACCAATATACAAAAAATGTTTCTAGCCTTGAGGGTTTAACTCCTCAAAAATTTAAGTTTTATTTAGTAGACAGCAGTAAAGCTTGGAGCCCAGGTATCTCCATATTTTTTGACCATCCATGTGAAGTAGAAATTGCCATACCAAACAAACCCGAAGAAGAAGGTATTGTTATTATTAAAGTTGCCTCTCATCACCCCGACGCATATATATTAGAACAAAAGTATTACAGTATGGAAGCGGCATGTAAATCGCTTGCAAGATTCTTGAGTAAAAATACTGTGAAAATTGGTAAAGACCCACGTAAATATATTAGAGAAAATATGAACAAAAAAAATCAAGAAGCAGAACCCAAAAAAGATGGAGAGTATTCAGCAACATCTTTGAAAAAAATTGGAGATTTCTTCAATCTGCCAAAAGATTTAAATGAAGAATAACTAGCACTTATCTTTTTTTGTGTTATAATACTCGTATGTTCAGTTTTATATAAATTTGATTTTAAAATAAAATCAATTAAAATATAAATATAGTTAAATAATAATGAGGTTCAATATGAGCAACAAAATTAAAGGTGTAAATGTGTTAGTTTGTGGTAGTCAAAGATTTGATTCACCAGAAGTTGTTTTTAACGCATTGGAAACATTTTTCGTTCAAACTGGTGGCAATATCAGAAAAGTTTTTACAAGTAAGTTTTCTGGCTCTTGTGAGTTTGCAAGAAGGTGGGCAGAAACACGCAATCAATTTTTGCCTGATGATAAAAAAATTGAAATTGTAGACTATCTTTTTGATAGTTATCTTGAAAAGAAAAATAACACACTTTTTAATGAGATTGACCTTCCTGCTTTTGCTGTTCAAGAAACTCCATTTTTCCAAGAAGGCAAAGAAATGTTAATCGCCAAAGGTGTAAATTTGGTTATGGCTTTCCCAAACAAAGAAGGTGTTCTTGGTGTGGCAACATTAAATATCGCAAGGGCAGCAGAACTTGCTAACATTAAAGTATTTAATTGTGCTGAACTATTAGAGAAAATTAATAGCTATAAGGCTGAACAACAAGCTGAAGTCACAGCACCAAAAGAAGAGCAATCATTAGGGTTCAAAAACAGACACCCAAATATGTCTAAAAAATAATTTAGATTTATTCACTTAGTTCAAGAAGAGCCAAATTTAAATTTGGTTTTTCTTTTTTATATTTATTAAAGGTATATCACCTTGAGTTACGACATCTCTCCACTCAATATTTAACTTGTCTTCAATTTGTGGCATTATTTTCTCAATTTTTTTATATAACTCTTTATAGTTCTGTGTTTTAGTTATATTTTCTTCTAAATTGATTTTTTCTAACAAAGAAAGCTCTTCATTTTTAAAATTTTTATTTAACAAAATATATTTTGTTTGTAGTTCTACTCTTTTTTCTAAAGATGGTGTATAGTTAATCCAACTATTGGCTAAATCCGTAATTTCTAAACTAAAAATTAAATTTTCCCATGCTTTATTTTTAAATTGTTTAATTTTTTCGTAATTAAAATCTATATTTTTTTGAATTAAATTAAACCTAAACTCTTCTTCAGGATAATATTCTTTTGATTCTGGCAAGTTGAATGTAATTAAAATAGAATTCTTATCTTCAGGAATGATAAAACACTTAACATCTGGAAATATTGATTGCATTTCTTCTATATCTTTTTCTGTTTGAGAAAGAGCACTCATTAACATGTCGTGAACTGAACCATCTTTTTTAAATAAAACTTTATTGTCAAAATAAACCACTATCTTTTCAGCAAGATATTTTTTTACTTTAATATTTAACTTTGAATAAACTAAATTTTTCCAAATATTTAATGCCTCAAAAGTTTGATTAACATCTAGTTCATTATTTATAAAAATTTTCCACATATTAAACTTTATTTAATTATTAATTAGCATAATCTAAGAATAAAAAAAAACAAGAGATTAGTCTCTTGTTTTTAAACTCAGCTAAATAATCAATTAAGGCTGTCTTGCTTCAAATACTTTTCTTATTTGTTCTGCTGTCAAAGCTTGACTAGCAGTATATCCATTATCAAATACAATAGTTGGAGTTGAATTGTATCCAGCTTTCTTGCCAATTTCTCTGGTTTCTGCCACAGGATTTTTACATGAACCATCATTTGGTGGCAATACACCATTGAGCATCCAATCTAACCATGCTTGACTTCTATTTTTAGAACACCAAATTTTAGCAGCTTTTAATGGAGCTTGCTCATGTCCAACAATATTTAAAGGGTTCATAAAGTAATAGATTGTTATATCATCATTTTTCATATTAGCATGAATTTCTTGATCTAATTTTTTACAGAATGGGCAATCTGGATCTGTAAAAACAGCTATTTTTCTAGTTCCCTTTCCATATTTCACTGTTATTGCTTTATCAAAAGGTAAGCTATTGTATAAATTCTTAACTCTTACAAATAATCTTTCTTTTGAATAATTGACCTTATTTTTTACGTCAATTATTTGACCAGCTATAAAGAAAAAGTCATTTGACTCATTTGTGTAAGCTGGTGTATTGTCATTTTTGATAGTCAACTCGTATAAATTAAGTCCTTTAATATACTCTACCTTCTCAACTCCTAAGTTAGCAAAATCTTTATTTAATTTATCCTGCATTTTCTTCGCATCTTGAGCAAAAACATTAGTTGTTAATAATGCCAAAGATATTCCTAATAATGATATAATTTTTTTCATTTTTTTCTCCGTTTCATTTATCATATATAAATATATTAAATTGTCAAATTAAACAGCCATTGGTGCTGCTATAGTTGGATGATGCTTATAATTTAATAATTCAAAATCTTCCATCTTAAATTCATTAATATTTTTAACATCTTTATTTATTTTTAAAGTAGGTAAATCATAAGGTTCTCTAGCTAATTGTTCTTTTACAGCATCTATATGATTTAAATAAATATGGGCATCTCCAAAAGTATGAACAAATTCTCCCACTTCTAGGTCACACACTTGAGCAAGCATATGAACCAATAAAGAATAAGAAGCAATATTAAAAGGAACCCCTAAAAAGAAATCAGCACTTCTTTGATACATTTGGCAGCTTAATTTACCATTACGAACATAAAACTGAGCAAAAGTATGGCAAGGTGGCAATGCCATTTGATCTAATTCTGCAACATTCCATGCTGTTAAAATGTGTCTTCTACTATAAGGATTATTTTTCAAATCATTTATTAAATTGGCAATTTGGTCTATTACAACTTCTTCTGATTCTGAAGAAGAAATCCACTGCCTTCTTCCTGTTTTCCAAGAACGCCATTGAACACCATAAACCCTCCCCAAATCACCTTTAAATTTTGCTTTAGGCTTCCAATATTCAGCTTCAGCATTAGCTGTCCAAATAGTTGGCTTCAGAACTCCTTTTTCATTTTTAGCATCTCTACTTCCATGTAAAATTTCAGCTAGTCTACGTTCATCTCCGCTGCCCTCTAAAAACCATAACAACTCACTTAAAACAGCTTTCCATGCTAATTTCTTAGTAGTTACAGCAGGAAAACCCTCCTGTAAATTAAATCTCATTTGATAACCAAAATAACTGATTGTTCCCTCACCAGTTCTATCTTCACTTCTAATACCATTTTCTAAAATAAACCTTAAAGCATCGTTATATTGTTTCATTTTTTCTCCACTTAAAACAGCTATTAAATTTAACAAATTCCTTAATATTGTCAAGAAAGTACTTTCTCTAATTTATTTACAATTATTTTTTGTTAATATAATTTTGGGGTAACTGTATATGCTTAAAAGAACTTACTATATTGGAGATTTATTGCCAATATTTCAAGACAAACTAATCAAAGAAGAACTTGAATCTATAGATAAGAATGTTTTCTTCTATGCCGAAATACCAGAATCAGAAAAAAAACTACATAACCAATTCAATCGTGAGCTTCAAGTAAATAGTAAAATTTTTGGATGTATAATGATTGAATATATTGATAACATTCATGCAAATTTATCTAATGGCATCATAGCAAATTATTATGATAATTTTATGATATGGAAAAGTCAGCAAAGAATTCTATTTGGAACTGTTTGTGTTGAACTATTTTAATCTCTTTTCTTTCTATTATCATAGTAATTTTTAACTCTATGATTTTCTAATATATATCTATAAACATTCTCTTGAATATCATCATCAGAGTTAATTTCTATATATGGTATATTGTTATTCATTAAAAATATTGGTAATTTTCTTGCTATAATTTTAGATTGTTCTTCTGAATGAATTCTGCTATTAAATGAATAATTATGCTTTCTATTGATTAAGAAATTAACATTGTCATAAGAATGATATATTTCAAAGACTAAATCTTTAAAGTATACAGGATAATTTTCTGGAGCATAAAAAACTGAATGAAGCAATGGAGCATCTGTTATAGCAAATTCAGCCTCTTTTGAATCCAATAAAATTCTCAACTGTCTTTCTTGCTGAGCAAAAATATAGTTTTGATATGCTAATAAATTATTATTTCCAGCATGAATATATTCTTTTACAAATTCTAACGAAATTTCAGCATCTATTTGATTTTGTTTAAGCATTGAAGCCAAAAGCATAGCAATTGTGCTTTTACCGACACCTGGTGCCCCAAAAAAATTAATTACTTTCATATTTTCCCTTATCCGTTTAAACCCATTACAGAACCACCCTTAGCTAACATCATATTTTGATTCTGTATTTCTGTTGCCAATAATTCTAGTCCACCGCTTCTTAGTCTTGTAGCTATAGATGAAGATGAGCTAGGTGAGAATAGAATTGTTGGTTTTATTTTCTTTTTACCATTTGGTAAATGCTCCATTTTTTGATGGATCATTAGTCTAAATACTGAAGCAAACATTGATTTAACTTCTTGCTCATTAGCATTTGGAAGTGACATAGCAAGGTTAATAAATCTTCTTAAAGCAACCATTAAATCAGCACCGTGCATTGTTGTTACAACCAAATGTCCATTAGCTGCAATTTTTAATACTTCTGCTGCCATTGCAGCATCACGTGTTTCACCTAAAAATAAAATAGAGTTGGATATTGCGGGATAACACCTTAATGAGCTTTTTATAGCATCTTGTATTCCTTCTGCCTCCACACTTGTTTGGAAACAAACACCTTTTAAATTGGGATTGCTAGGATTATCATAAAATCCTTGTAGTGGCAACTCAACAGGATCTTCAATTGTTAAACAAAAAGAACCATATGTTTTTAATCTATATGCTATAGAAGCTGCTGCTGTAGTTGATTTACCTTGCCCAGTTTCACCAGCTATAATAACCAAACCACCATTATTCAATCTATCATTCAATAATAATTCAATAATATTATTTGGCATACCTATTTCTTCAATTTTGGGTATATAGGATGGTAATCTTCTAAAAATATATACTTTACCTTCTACAGATTCAATAGAATGACCTCTTAAGATAATTCTATGCTTGTCATGTTTTAGTTCTAATCCAAATTCTAAATTATTTTTTTTCCTAGCTTCTTGAACCATCACATTAATAATATCTGAAAAATCTTTTCTATTTATCAGTTGTTTTGGTCCAGGATATAAGATACCATACATTGGTGCTTCACTTGGAACATAAAAATCAGTAATTTGATTAAATCCTTCTGGTAGTGTTAAATGGCTAATATCTATTCTCATTTTTAAATTTCCTTTAATAAAAAAAAGATTAATTAAAAATATCAAAAAAATCAATAAACAAAAAATATTTATTGAAAAATAAAAATTAAATTTAATTAATTTAATAATATAAATAAAAAAAACCACTAGAAATCTAGTGGCTCTTCTTAATTTTGTTGATTATAGTGAATCAAACTGCATGTCAACACCGTTACCAGCATCAGTGTTACACTGAGCAGCAGCAGCGGCTGGGTCTAATTGGTTAGTACCGAACTGCTTAACAACAGTACCAGCAATTGTGATTTGGTCAAACTGTGAACCACCAGTGGTAGCCAATCTTACACAAACACCACCTGGAACTTGTGGGTATGTAACTCTGAAACCGTTGTTTGTACCAGTTCCCAAGCTTACTGGAGCAATCACAACTGCACCACCGAATGAGTTGGTAATAGCAGCAGCATCACCAGGTGTTCTCATAGATTCTGGGGTAATACGAGCATTGTTGATCACTGTTGGGGAAATAGGAGTTGGAAGAGCATAGTTGGAGTTACCACCATATAAATTCTTCACACCTGCTCTGATAGTATCCAAGTTACGTGATTCAATGTTTGCTTGGTTACTTAAAGTTACTTTGTTGTAAACTGTGTAAACACCAACAGATGCTAAAGCGATGAAACCCACCACCAATAGAATTTCCACCAATGTAAAACCTTTTTGCTTCTTATTTATATTTAATTTCATTTGTTTCTCCCTTTTAAGTTAATGAATTTAATTTGTATTTTATTAATAATAATAAATAATAAAATGTCAAGTATCTAAAAATTATTTAGGTTTAGCGGCAGTTGCGGATTCTGCTACAGCACCATTTAATTCTACAGAAGTATAATAGATAAAACCTACCGTTAATCCTACAATAACTAACATCAAGTTTCTTGCCAATGCCATCTTTTGTTCAATTGATGTAACACTTTCTTCCAAGTTCTTTTCACCAATAGTGTAAACAGCTTGCTCAAACTTACCTAATTCACTGTAGTCTATAACATCACCAGCAGTTTCATCATCCAATAAACCAACATTTAAATGTTGACCGAAGTTTTTACCACCTCTTCTTAAGTTCTTTTGCATTTCTTCAATATAGGTTCTTAACCAACGATCAGAAGACTTTTTGATTTTTTCTAAAGCATCATTAAGTGGAGTTCCTGATTTCATCATGGAAGCCAAACCAATCAAGAATGAAGAAGATTGATAAACTTTATATACAGACCAAGGAGGTAGTTTATCAAAAACTTTTCTAACTGGACCAGTCCACTTACCAATGGTAGAAGAAATAACCACACTTGCTACAGCAAGACCGATAATTATTGCATACCAATAACCAATTATAAATTCAGAAAACATATAAAAATATTGTGCTGAATCTGGCCATCTTTCTAAAGGTAAGAATTCTAAGTATGTTGGAGCCATTTGAATATTGAACATTGCAATGAAACCAAAAATTACTAACATTAAAATTACTGGATACATAGAACCACCAATAATAACACTTTTAATTTTTGCTGCTGACTTACCAAACTTAATTGCTTCAGCCAAGCCTTTTTCAATACCCGCACCATCTTCACCTGCTGATATTAAGTTTAATTCAGATTCTGGAACCCAACCTCTTATTGATTTGCTAAAAGAATTACCAGATCTCATTTTGTCTAACCAATTTGAAATTACTTTTCCTCTAAAATCTCTTTTTTTATCATATCTAACTTTAAATTTACTTAAAGAATCATAAACTGGGAACTCTTCTTCAGTAAAGGATTTAAGTCTTTCATAGATACCAATTCTATTTTTTAAACTTAACCTAAATTTAAGCCACTTATTAACTTCAACATTATTCTTATCGTTTGCCATTTTTATTCCTTATTAATCATCTATTTTCAATTTCATTTCATCCAATGGTTTGAAAGCACTTTCCACTTCTTTAGGACAACACAAACCTGCTAAGCTCTTTTGGAAAGCATGTTCCATACAAGTCTTTCCTTTCATGTTTAATGAAGCTGGGTCTTTATCACTTAATCCTCTCCAATATTTCATTAGAGATATAGTGTCTCCTGATATTATGTATTGCTGCATTTGTAAATCTACCATTACAACTTCAGCACAAACAGTTCTTCCTTTAATGCCTGAACTCTTACATTCTGGACATCCATCTAAGTTTCTCATTAATATATTGTGATCTTCTGGATTACAGACAGTTTTCATTCTTTTGTATAATTCAACTTCTTCTTCGTTTGCCTTACCACTTCTGATCAATTCATTAAAGTCTATTGCACAATTTTTACATACAATACCCAATAACTTTTGATACAACAAACCAGTTAAGAAGTCTGGTGAACCTAAAACAGTTCTTTGTAAACCGAAGTCAACAAATCTATCTATAATACCAAGCGCTGATGTAGCATGAACTGTTGTTAACACTTGGTGGCCTGATTGAACAGCTTTCTTAGTTAAGTCACCAGTAATCTTGTCACGAACTTCACCGATCATGATAATATCAGGGTCGCCACGCATACATGCCTTAATTGGCTTTTCAAATGGTGACATTTTTGTTGGGTCAAAATCTTTACCAATAACCACAGGGATTTGAGTTATTTTGGCAATGTTATATTCTGGTGGATCTTCAATACTGAAAATCTTCAGTCTATAACCGTTATAAGCATTGATATACATCAATAAATTCTTCATGGTTGTGGACTTACCTGAACCAGTCACACCAGCAATAATCAATGAACCTACTGGTCTTGAAGAAATATTTAACAATTCTTTAACTTGCTGATCTGTATATCCCAATTTTTGTAACGGAGTAAATTCTTCTGACCTACCAACAGGCAATAAACGAAGAATAACGTCATATCCATCTGGATAAGCTGGAACTGATTGATAACGAAGTTTTAATTCTTGATCTTCAATTGTATAATTAACAGCAGCTTGTTGACAGTCTCTTGGATCAAAAGAAACAGCTTTAGTGGAAGCCAACACGTTATAGATAACAGAACACAAGTTATTTGCTTCCATGTAAGTTAATCTAGACTGAGCATTATAGGTAATCATTTCACCATTTTTTCTCATTCTAACCACACCACCAGCAGGTCTGACTTCTATATGAACGTCAGAAATACCCTCTCTTAAAGCATCTCCGATAATTGTTTCAAACAAACCAACAGCAGCACTATCTTCACTGTTGCTTTTTTGTTGATCAACAATCATCTTTTTGTCGTATAATGTTATTAATATATTAGGGTCAATAACTCCTTTTTTAGCAATTTTGTAACCTTGAGTTTCAGCATTTTTCATTAACTGCATGAAACCAACAGTGCCATAAGATGATTTTACAGCTAAAATCCAAATTACTTTTTTAGTATCTGTTGATACATCCCATGCCAACATCTCTTTTCTTAATTTTTCTGAAAGTTCTAACGGATCTCTAGGACCAGAGATCAATCTTCCAGAAGGCAATTGAGTTTCATCTGTTATATTGACAACTGAACCCATTGTTGTATTTTCACTCATTTTTGCTCCCATTTATGTATATTATTTTTATTTAATTATTTGAATAAATAATGTCAAGTTAAAAAGCAAAAAACAAAATATAAAAAAAAACAAGAATATAACATTCTTGTTTTTTCAAATAATTAAATTTATTACTCTTTAGGTGGAATAAAAGACATCATTTTTTGTTGAAAATTTACAGCAGCCTCATAAGACTTTGGATCTGTTGTAGCTGGATCTGGAAGAGCTATGCCCAAACCTGTTCTTGAATTAGGATCTTGAACCAAAGGAATTCCACCTTGTATAACTCCACCTGTAGAGTCACCACCATTTTTGTTCTTCTTAGCTTCTTTTTCTTCTTTGGCAACTTCACCAGAACTTACAAATATTCTAGCAACACCTTTACTTAGCTTACCTTTTTTAACTTCAATGTAATTTGGAGTGATTTTAGTAACAACTCTTCCATCAGGCATTACATCACCTTTTTTAACAACGTAACCCCCCTGTGTTCCAGCAGCAATTTTTGCACTTAAATTATCATCAAATCCATAAATCATCAATACTTGAATAGCAGATTCTTCTTTTTCTTCAACTGGTGCTTTTGGTGGGGTAACTGTTTGAACATTTGCTCCCATAGGACCCATACCAGGTAATCCCGCTGGTGGTGTTTGAACAGGAGTACTTTCTTTTGTTAAGTTTTCCATATCAATTTGAGCCTTTAATTCTTCTTCATCTATTTTACTTAGTTCACGATCTAATCTTCTTAATTCTAATTGTGAACGTTTTTTAGATATTTCTCTTAATAAAGGTGTCATTTCTTTCTCAAAAGAATTACCTTCTGATACTTTTTCAGGTGCTGATATTGATACACCATTATTGTTTTGAGCATTAGCAATACCCATCATTGATAAGATTGATATCGCTATTAAAGATTTTTTTATTTGTTTGTTCATTTTTTTCTCCAATTTTTTAATTATTTACTATTTAAAAATTAAAAATCAAGCACCTTACTTAATAATTATTTTTTTTCACCTGTTGTTGTTGTTTTAACCTCTGTTGTACTTGCTCCCACAAATCCACCATCTGCTTTTATGTAATAGTTGAACTTTGCAACCCAATTAATAGTTGCTCCTCCAGAACTCACATCAAAAGCAACACTTCTCAATCCTGTGCCTGTAAAATCAACATTATCTGCTAATTCTTTAATAAAGTCTAATCCGCCTCCTTTAACATTAATTTCACCCATCGCATAACCAAGACTTGTCACTTTAGTAGGTGAAAGACGAATGTTGGTATCGGTTTTGGTTGGTTTGATAGGCTCACCAGGGATAGTATAAGTTAACTCACTTGAACTAGTTATTTCATGATCAATATTGGCAATTTTTAAAAGCTGTAATTGTGATTGTAAGTCAAAACCAAACTTTCTAGCATTAGGAAGTTCTTGTAATATTGAATCGCTTGCTCTTGCTATATAGATGGGGTCTATTTCAACTTTTTGATTCACAACCGCATAATCACCATTTAATTTGGCATTAGGATAATCTTGCAAGAACATTCTAGCAGTATTTAATCCTTCTCTCTTATACATGTAGTCACATGACAATCTTGGGAAATTCTGAGATTTTAATTCTTCTGGTATTTTTGATTTTTGTCTATTTGCTCCCTTAATAGCAATATCTTGGGGCTTAACCAAATCAAAATAACATTCAATATTAACCAATTTCCAACCATGTGTTCCAATAGGAGTTTGACCTATATTATTATAAAAAGCTTCTAATATTTTTGATGGATTTCCAGATAATCCAGCAACGATTCTATTAACAGATTCATCTAAAGCATTCTTTTTATCTGTTTCAAATTTCTCTACAGCTAATCTATATCTTTCGTTCTTTAGTCTTTCTTCTTCTTTTGCTTGTTTTTCTAAAAACTGAGCTTTCTCTTTTAAACTAGCTCCCTCAATCATTTCAGATGCTAAATATAATCCACCAGCAAGCAATAGCAAAGAACCACCTGTTATGTACACCCAATTAGGAATACCAAGATACTTTCTATACTGAATTTTTGGATTAAAACCTTCTGTGAGTTCATTTAATCCCATTCTATTGACTTCTTTTATACCCTCAAAAACTGACACCAATTCATTTGAGTTGGTAAAAAGTTTAAATGTATCGTTGATTAATAATTCAGTTATTTTTTCTTTAATTTCAGTTAATGAAAAAACAGCATCATACTGTGGAGCAGGAATACCACTCTTAATCACACACATCCAATATCTGTCTTCACCGACCTCTTCTAAAACAACCCAATCTGGATACTCTCTATTTGAATCCATCCCTGCCTTGTTTGCTTCTGCCACACAAACTGCTGCTAAAGGATTTTTATCTATTTTATTGGTAAGACCAATAGCATATGTATTATCAAAATCCAATAATACACCAAACTTATTATTAGTCTTTTGGGCAATTTCTTTAGCTTCTTCGTTAATGCTGCCGTCACCAGGCAGAATTTCCCACTCTAAACCTATTACCCATTTTTTACCTTTTATTTCCAATATTTGCATGTTAACATCCTTTTTTTAAAAAATAGTAGAACCTTCCTTTTATCTATTGTATTGGTTACTATTTGCTATAAATGGTGTAACTGTTATTACAAGATATTGGCTACCAAGTCTGGCATTGTGAGAGCCACCAAGCAACATGTTATAAGGAGAGCCTACACCTTGCTTATTCTTATAAGCATTTTGTTGCTTAAATCCACTTAACACTAATGTTTCACCAGAGCGTAAAACTGCTCTTTGTAACACACTCTTAAGTGTTGATTTTGGAAGCTGAATAAATGTTCCATTGTCAGAATCAATTCTTTGGATATCTTCAATATCACTTAAGTTCATTGCATACTCTAACAATATATTACCGTTAGGTTCAATTTTTGGAGTAACATTCAAGTTAACACCAGCAGAAATTTCACCAGGAGTTAAGCTTAAAGAAACATTACCATCTTGATCTTTCTCAGCAGTTACTTGTGCTACATATGATTCTTTTCTATTAGAAGCAATAGGTGTTGGTTGACCGTTTAATGTAGTTACAGAGAATTGGTTAGCAACACTGGTTTCACCCAAAGTAGACAAAGCTCTTACCATAATTTCAGTTCCAGTAAATGGTCCCTTTAAAATGCCAACATTAAACACATTGTTTCCGTTAGCAGCGGCACCACCACCAAGTGTGCTATTATAGCCTAACTTGAATTTTGAAGAGTTAGCCCAGTTAACTTTACTCAAATCAAGACCCATATCGTCTGCTTCGCTCTTAGAAACAGTATACACATCAACATTTAAATAAACTTGTTTTGTTAATAAAGTATTCAAATCATTGATTGATTTATCAACTCTCTTATGAACAAGTGGAATATCTTTAATTGTTACAGCACCAGCAGATTCTAAAACTGCCATTGTTCCACCAGGAGACAATTGTGCCAATAAGAATGTTTTTACCTCATCCCAAGTTGTTAAAGATGCTGATCTTGAAACATTTGAGCTTGAGGAACCACCAGATGAAGCACTAGCACCACCACCGCCACCTTGAGCAGCTTTAGCAGTAGTTCCTGTTGTATCACCTTTTAAGTCAACATTAGAGTTTGTCTTTGTTGAACCTGCCAACGCAGCTATGTTATAGGTTCTAGTTTCATATCTGAAAATTTCAATAGAATTACCATTCCATTTCCATGAAAGATTAATTTTAGCAGCTAATAAGTCTAAGGCTTTTTCTAATGTTCCATTAAACACAAAGTCAGAAACCATTAATGGGCTTACTTTATTTGTGCTAGAACCACTACTTCCACTACCACCTATCATTTTTCCCATACCACCAGTTGTATCATAAACGTCAGGACTTAAAATGAAGTTAATTCCAACACTTCTTTGCATTTCTGACAAAACTTCTGATGCCATGATTACACCAGGCATTGTCATAGAAACATTTTTCTTAAAGAATGGTGGTAAATCTGGAGCCTTTTCAACTCTTGGTAATGGGTTTGGATTAACCCAATTTTTTTGAGTTTTGCTAAAATTTGAAACTTTATTAATGTCATTATTTGATACAGCAGCAGCGGAAGACTTAATGTAAGAATCGTTAAAATCTTTTGTTACTGTTTTTTGACCAGTTTCAATAGCTTCATTTGTTTTTTGAGTGGCAGCACAACCAGACAACAATAGAACAGCGGCACCCATTGCTGATAAAGATAACTTTGTGTTTAATTTTTTCATGATAATTTCCTTATTTTTTAACTATATCCGTTTATATTGATTAATCTTTTTTATTGTATTGTGGATAACCAGATTGTTCAAACAACCAATTTTCTACAACCAATGTTCTATTTTGATAGAATTGGAAAGATAAAGGAACTTGAACTCTAGACTCTGGACCATAATCAACTGATAATTGTTTAATTGGACCACCATCTTCATCAAAAGAACCAGCAAGGATTTGAGCATCTTCTACAGAATAATCCTCTCCTGTCCATACTAATCTATAACCAGACTTATCTGCCCACTTTTGGACATTCTCTTTTAAGCTATGTTGTGAAGAAATTGCCCAATATTCTTGTTTGTTACCTGTAGCCTGAGCAACTTGTTCTACTTGAGTTTGTTCTTTACTTACAGCTTCAGCAGCTACATTGTTTTGTTCTGAAGCACCAACACCAACATCTGATATTTTCTTAGCTTCTACTGAACCTTCTAATACAAACAAACCTTTTTTGGTTTCTTTTTCTACTTCTTTTTTAACATAGTTACCAATGGTGATTGTTTTACTATCCCAATTTACTGTAGCATCTAATCCATAATTATTAGCTACATCAGCTAGAGTCTCTACCCATGTTTTTCCACCAACCCAAGATACATTCTTGTTAACATCTAACTTATTACCTTCAGACTCTTGTTTTTTAACTATCCATCCATTTGGAGTTATTTGTTTCATTACTGTAAGTAAAGGAAGATCTTTAGCAAAACCTTTTAATTGTTTTGTATGATAAGAACTTACGTCTTTTTCACCCACTTCTTTTAATGACCCACTCATTTGCTTATTTACTACAGCAACATGGTCATCAGCATTTGCTACACCATACATAGTCACAGAAGTAAATGAAAGTAAACCAACTATTATTAATTTACTTAATTTTTTATTTTTATTTTGTTTCATCTTAGATCCCCTAAATGTTTTTTTACAATATTTTAATTACTTAAAAAGTTTTTATCGCACTGTCAAGAAAAATAAAATTTTTAATCAAAATTTTTTCTTTCTCCAATAATGCACCCCATTTTTTTTTCTACCTCCTAGAATTACAGAAAACTTCCTTAACGCATTAGGAAGTGTATACCCCATATAATCTAAACCATAGAAAAATAAAATTGCCACAATACTTAACCCAAACAAAAAATAACTTGGATTCATGATAAATATAATAAGAAATATCATTAGTCTTCCATCTAAAGGACCAACCTTGACACTTCTACCGCTTTCTCTCCAAGAAGTAATTTGCATCCAAACAGGACTACTCATTTTTCTTCTCCCGCATCTTTTTTATGACCTTTTGTGATTTTCTGTATTTCATTAAACCACTTTTCTGAGATTTTTCCTTCATTGAATCTCATTTCAGCATCTTTCAAAAATGTTTGACCATGATTTTGTAATATTTTTCTAGTTTCATAGGTTAAGTTATCAACCCCAACCTCTAGTAGCTGATCAACAATTTCTTCTGTGAATACTAAATATTCTCTTATAGGAACTCTTCTGCCATCCGTTGATGGTATCAACATTTGAGCCACAACCATTTTAAGTGATGTTAGAATATCAATTGCTCTTGAGTTTTTCTCTTCAGCATCAAACACGTTAACCATTCTTCTTACAGCATCAGCCACACCGTTTGAGTGTAATGTCCCGTAAACCAAGTGTCCTGTCATAGAAGCAGTCACACCTTCACCAATTGTTTCTTTATCTCGCATCTCACCCATCAAAATAATAGATGGCTTTCTTCTTAGAGCATTTCTTACTCCTAAAGCGAAATCTCCTAAGTGTCTTCCTATTTCAGTTTGAGCAATACAAGTTGATGGTTTTGGAACTTCATCATAAACATATTCAATTGGAGCTTCATATGTTAAAATTTTTAAGTTGGCATCTGGATCTCTCATTCTCCAGTCCAATACTGAAGCTAAAAGAGTTGATTTACCAGAACCTGTTGCTCCAGCGATAATCACCAAACCTTGCTTTGGAGAAACATTATTAATAATTTCTTGTGGTAAATTTAAATTTTCTAAAAGTGGTGCTCTACTTGTAATAGTTCGTATTGTTATTTGATATCCATTTTGACCATCAGTAAAAATACTTGTGATGTTTACACGATATCTTAAAACTTTATCTCTAGAAACTTTAATGTCCCAAGGCAAGTCAACATCTTCACCACCATTTAATTTTGAAACAGCACCATCACTTTTGTAGATGGAACCAATAATGGCTACCAACTCAGATTTAGTCAATCTTCTTTCTGTAACTCTAACCATCTTACCATGAATTTCACAAAATATTTGTTCTTCATTTTGTATGGTTACGTCAGAAGCACCATTTTCGGTACTCCAAATAATAAATGGTTCTATATCATTTGCTCCAAATCTTGGAGGTTCATTTGGATATTTTAATTGACTTGCATTTTCTGCCATTATTTTAATTTTCCATCTATCTTATTAGTAACAGGATATTCAACTTTCCAATCTTTTTGATTTGGGTTTAAAGAGGAATGGTCTGTAATTCTAAAGACTTGATCATTAATAGCCATTTCTTTACCACCACCAGTTACACCTAAGTTTTGCTTAGCTACAATAGTAGGTGTAATTAATCCTTCTTCTAATAAAATTTTATATTTTATCATTCCCAAATAATCTCTTTCTAATTTGGAATAAGAAGCTTCAAAAATTCTATTTGCTTGCTCTATACCCTTAGTCCAACCTTCTTTTACAGAAGCATCCCAAATTCTTTTTTCCGTATCGTTCTTAGGTAAATATTCTTTGTTTGGTGCTTCAAAAGTTGGATAGGAAAACCTTAAATATGTTCTCCATGTTGGATAAACAGATACAAATTTAGCAGGAACTTCAATTTTATATATTTTATCTGCTACTCTTACTTCATCATCTGATGCTTGTGAGTAATTTCCAAGACCTTCTGTTAACACTGGAGCTAAAACACCATTATCAATTGTTGTTTTTGTAAAATCAAATATTTTATCTAATCTTAATGCTTGTAAATCTATCTCATTTTTTAATTGATTTAACCTATAAGCCAAACCACTTGATGCCCCCAATTGAGAAGCAACTTCTCTTAATGCCGCCGCTCTCATTTCAGATACATTGTCAGAATTTTTTTCTTGAGTATTTGCTATTTTATTACTCATTAAATCATCTAGATTGTTAACAAATTTTTTATTTTCATAAACTTGTGGTCTTGGGTGATGTATTCCTTGATAACCTGGCACAGCATTATCGGGTTCAATTAAGGTTTGAGCTTGAACAGTTGATAAGCAACCAACACCTAATATTAAAGCAGCAATTTTATTTATTTTAAACTTATTATTCATATTTCCCCCAACCATTATTTATATTGAATTGTTAGTGTTTTTGCTTTTTCAGAAACAATTACATCAGCCTTCTTACCTAAAGACTTTTTGAACTCTTCCAATGCTTGAGATATAGTTACATTTCTCACTTTCATGCTCACACTTACATCTGAATTATTTGAACTGGCAACTGATTTAAAGTTATAACCCAATGATTTAGCAAACATTTCCCCTAATTCATTAGCAGAATTATTATTCCACTCTAACAATTTAAGTTTCTGATCAAATACTGAAACTTGCCCCTGCTCTTGACCTTGTGTTTTAGCAACAGTTGTAACTTCTTTTATTTGAGATTTATCTTCTTCAAATGCATATGCTTTTGGTAATGTTCTATCAGAATTTTTTCTAGCATCTAAATCATTGTTGTGCTGAACCATTTCATATGTTCCAACAAACTTTTTTTCTTTAATTTTAGATAACAAATCTAATTGCTCACTAACTCTAGTATCTGAATGCTGAACCTTTTGATTTAGCGGAATGCCCAAAATTATTGGCTCTTTGTCTATTTTTAATTGTTCACCAGTATTTATTTTTGTTTGAGTAGCGGAACATCCGACTAATGATAAAATAAATAAGCTTGAACTTATTAATTTTAAGTTTTTCATCATATTTTTTCCTTTAAATGCATTTGAAATCATGTTTTTTGTTTAAGAAAATTTAAATGCTTTGTCAATAAAAACATTTTTTTAGTTTTTTTAATTCTTTTCTAAAAAACTTTTCAATCCCTATTGAAAAAAAATATTTTTTTAATAAAAGTGTAGTAGTAACATTTAAAAAATAATATGAAAAAGCAAATAGAAAGTGTTTTAGAAGGATTTCAATTAATTGATAAGACAGATAAAACCAAAGAAAAATATCTAGAAAGAACTTATCAACTTTTAAGAAGAGCAAAAAAAGAGTTAAATATTCAGGAAGAATTAGATGTTAGGCAATTTGCCATATGGTTAACTGAAAAAAAACCAGAAATTTCTAAAAATACTTGGAGACAATATAAAAGTTCTGTTGTTTACTATTTGGAAAATCATCCAGATTATGATGCTTCTGCTGAAGCATTAGAATATTTAAAAGAAATTACTTCTGAAGGTGCTTTAACTAAAACTGAAAAAACAAGTAGCTTAAAACTTAAAAAGATTTCTTTTGAAGATTGGGAAAAATTAGACAATTTTTTAAAATCTAAAAATAAAAAATGGCATGAACAATTAAGATATTGGCTACGTGCTGCCATTGTTACAGGATTAAGACCAGTAGAATGGAAAAATGCCATCATGATTGATCATAAAGGACAGCCAGCCTTAAAGATTCAAAATGCAAAACAAACCAATGGAAGAAGTCATGGCGAAACAAGAACTTTACTTCTTACAAACCTAAAAGAAGAAGATATTCTTTTTATTAAATATCACTTAAATAATGTAAGAACTTTTATTGGTATGGATGAATATGATTATTTTTATAAAGGTTGCTCTATTGCTCTTTATAAAGCATGTAGGAAATGCTGGCCAAAAAGAAAAAAACATATAACTCTTTATTCAACAAGACATCAATTTTCTGCTAATGCAAAATCTAGTGGATTTAATACCTTAGAAGTTGCTGCCATGATGGGACATGCTGTAGATATTACCGCAACCATTCACTATGGAAGAAAATTAGCAGGAAATGAATCTTTGGGAATTACTCCTATAGAAGAAGAAGTATTAAAAGTTAAGAAAAGTAAGATTAAAGACTTTAAAACAATCGCAAGTGGTGCTATCAGTGTTCAAACTGGTGGTAATGTTGGAACTAAATAATTTAATAGATAATAAAAAAGCCTTGATTTTTTTCAAGGCTTTTCTTTTAAAACAATAACTTATCTATTGCTAGGCTTTTTCTTTTCCACAACAGACTCTAAATCAAAATGTTCTATCAACTGTTCTTTTAATCCAGTAATTCTATCATTTTGTTTAAAGTGAGCTACTGAGAAAAACAGTGTTTTCTTTTCTCCAACCAAGATAACTCTCTTTTTACCTCTTGTAACTGCTGTATATAATAAGTTCGCATCCCACATAAATGTATGACTTTTTGACATAGGCACAATTACATAAGGATAGTCTGAACCTTGGCTTTTATGTATAGTAATAGCATAAGATAAATTTAAATCAGAAATCTCATGTCCACTTAAATGGAGCAATCTTTCGTCAAATTTAACACTTAAAATACCATTTTCTTCATCCACAGCTTGAACAACACCAACATCACCATTAAAGATTTCCAAATCCCTATTGTTTTTGTATTGCATCACTCTATCACCAGGAACAAATTTTGTTTTCATATTTTCATATTTTTCAAAATTAGGATTCAGAATCTGTCTCATGGATTGATTTAGGCTATGAGTTCCAACTTCTGTTTCCTTCTTTGGAGTTAGAATTTGTATTTCATTATGACCTACATTATTTTTAAGCATTTCTTTAATAATTAAAGTAATTTCCTCATGTATTTCATAGTTACCTTCTTTTTCTACAAATACAAAATCAGAATTTGAATTTATCTCATGTAATTCCGGAGTCTTTTTGTTAATAATGGCATGAGAAGCAATAATAATATTACTATTTAATGCTTGTCTATGAATAACTGACAATCTTGCTACGGGAATCTTTTGTGATTCAATAATATCTTTCAAAACATTACCAGCACCAACAGATGGAAGCTGATCAACATCACCCACAAAAATAACTCTAGCTTCAGAAGGAATTGCTTTCAAAAAAGCATTAGCCAGCCAAATATCTATCATAGATGATTCATCTACAATAAAAACATCTCCCTTTAATTTATTTTGCTCATTATGAACAAAAGAACCTTCTTTGAAACCAAGTAGTCTATGCATTGTAGAACCACTTTTTCCTGTAGACTCTTCCATTCTTTTTGCTGCTCTACCAGTTGGAGCACTTAAAACTGTTTTAATTGTAGGTAACTTATTATCTTCCACAACAACAGTATTGTGACCCAAAGAATCAAAATATTGAATTAAACTCTTAATAGTATGAGTTTTACCAGTTCCCGGACCACCAGTTAAAACACCCACTTTATTTTTTAATAATATTTCTGCGGCTTTTAATTGTGAATCATCCAACTGATTTGGATTTTTATTTAAAAAATCATACAATTTGTCTTCACCATAAATATCATTTTCCAAAATAGGATAGCTAAAAATTCTCTTTAATTCTTTAGCAATTCTAACTTCTGTATTATGAATTTTTTTGTGTGAAACACCTTCCTCTTCAATAATATTGAAATGGTCTTTATATTTCTCAGGGAAAATCTTAATTTTAACCTTCTTAGGAATTAATTGTTCTTCTTGAATTAATTCCTCAATTTTATTTTGAATTAAAGCTTCATCTATGTTTAGAGCTTCATTTACTTTTATGATTAAATCTTTTTTAGCATACGCAGTATTGCCTTTTTCGGCAATTTCTTCCAATGAATACATTATACATTTTTCAATTCTTTTCTCATCAATTGGAGAAATACCAATAGATTGAGCAATTCTATCAGCAGTTTTAAATCCTATTGTTGGAACTTCCGTTAATAAATAAGGATCATTTTTAATCACATAAACTGATTTTTCTTTAAAGTGATTAAAAATCTTTACACCTGCTGTGTCTCCTACACCATAAATTCTCATGGTAGCTACGATCTCATATACTGATCTCCACTCTTGCCAAGAAGCTTTAATGACTTCTAGCTTTTTAAGGTTTACACCATCAACATCTAAAAGTCTCTCTATATCTGTATCTAAAATTTCAATTGTTTCACTACCAAAAGTATTTACAATTTTTTTAGCAGTTTTAGGACCAATACCATAAATCTTTCCAGAACCCAAAAAGATTTCAATTGCTTTGGGTTTCTTTGGAATACACTCTTGAATTGCTGTAGCAGAAAATTGAACAGAATCTTCAGCTTTACCTTTTTCAAAATTACCCCACACTTCAACCTCTTGCCCCTCAACAACAGATTGAACCATAATTAAAGAAGTTCCCACTACCACGAACTTCCTCCCAGCAAAAACTTTTCCATTAATCTTTGCTTGCACATTAGGCTGTCCATCGGACAAAATAGCAGAGAAAACAAAAAAACCCGATTCTTCATCAGTATAAATAAATCTACTTACGATGCAGGTTATTTTTTCTGCATCTTTTTTTTCTTCTACTGTAGGATTATAAACAGTTTTACTTGCTACATTTTTAAACGTAAATGCCATAGGTTTTTCCCAAAAAAATATATTTAAATACATTATACCCAATATTTGAAATTAAATCAAATATTTATAACACTTTTAGAACCTAAATCATAAAGAATGTTAAAAAACATGGATTGATTTTTAATTAAAAAAGATAGATAATGGAAAAGTTAAAAAACCAACCATATGAAAACAAAAGACAAAAACATTTTTATCGATATATATTTACAAAAAAATCAAAAGTTCAATAAAGCCGGGAAAATAACATTTAATGATAATAATGAAACTGCTTATTTTTCTTATTTTAATGAATACTTGGAATCAGACTTTCCAACTCTAAACCCAGCCACACTGAATTGGAAAGAAGAAAAAAAACAAATTTTTCATACAAATCCAAATGAAAATTCCGAACAATTAGATAAAACTTTTTGGGAAATGCTACCTACAGAAAATGATTGGGGTCATATTGTCTTATCTAAAAGATATCCAGAATATGATTATTTGAACAATGCTCAAAAATTATTTTTCTTAGAAAAAAGAATCGTAGGCGGATTAGATGCCTATATTAATGAAAATTCTAAAGAAGAAAACATAATTGGTTTAGATTGGCTAGATTATGTAAGAGATGAAAGTATTTCTTTTTATATGAATAAAATAGAAAAAATATCTCACATAAAAGCAATAAATCCACTTACTAGCTATGGAGGAATTAGACCCAAATGTATGTTTGAAGATGATGAAGGTCACTTTTGGATAGCAAAGTTTAATTTACCAAGTGACGATTATGATATGGCATTATCAGAACAAGTTGCTTCTGACATGGCTAAAGATTGTGGTTTAGATTGTGCCCGAAGTAAAGTTATAACATTACCCTCTGGCGAAAATGTTTTTTTATCTAAAAGATTTGATAGAGTTAACGATACAAGATTTCATAGCTTGTCTTTATATTCATTGTTCCCCGATAAGAAAATAACAAATAAAACAGGGTCTTTTATTCAAAACATTTTATTGTCTTACACTAACTTTAAAGAAAAAGATAATTTAAATCTTTTAACTAAATTTCTATTTGATATTGGCATTAATAACACAGATAATCATTTGAAAAATTTTCGAATAATTTTAAACAAAGAAGACCAATGGGAATTATCTCCATTTTATGATATAAATTTTTCTACTTTTAATAGTAACCACTTATATCAACTCGTTAATCTTGAACAAATATTTTTATCAAATCCAAATTTTTTAGAAATTTTTTCAAAAACTTATAATGTGAATATAGATTGGGTTCATGAAAAAATAAAGAATATTTTTAATGTTTTAGAAAATTGGGAGTTCTATTGTGATAAATACAATATGAGCCCAGAAGATAAATTAAAAATAGGAAATGCAGTTACTTTAGGTTTGTATAAACAAAATATTAGTAAAAAAAATAAGAGCCAACTATTTATTAAAAAAACATTGGCTCCTAAATTAATACCAAACTCTAAAAACTAAATTTTATTTAGAATAGAATTTTTTTAAAAGTTCTTCAACCATTTGTTCGTAAATATTACTGTCATCATCTGAATATGTTCCAGTACTCTTCATGCTTTCTTTTCTTTGCTCCACTGCCTTTTTAATACCATAAGGATATACGGAAGCAAGTAATCTTCTAGCATTAGAAGGACCAATTTTTTCATACAATTTACTTCTTACGGCAGCATCTTCAGCGGTTGTAGACAATGCCCACATTTCAGTTGCTCCAATATTAGCACTTAATAATTGTGTATATTTACCAGTGTTCGTAACAAACTTAGCCATAAATACACCAGGCTTACCACCTCTAGGACCGTGAACTCTACCTTTTGACAAGAAGAACCTTTCTGCTGGGTCATCCATACCGAAAGTGTCCACTAAGTTGTTAATATCTTTTTCAGTACCACCATCCATGATGAAGATACCAGTTGCGAAAGATTTCATTGTTTCATCAAAGTCTTCCAAAGCCTGAGAAGCCAAAGTAACATCCAAGTTCCACTTACGACCTTCACGCATGTCAACAATAATTTGATCTCTTACCATTTGTGACTTAGATGTTCTGTGGAATTCGTCAAAGCAAAGTCTCTTAAAGTCTTCTTTATTGTCTTCAATTTTCTTTTTGTGATAACTCTTATATTCTCTAGCAGGAATATTTTCAGGTATAGGTAGATGTGATGGATATGGCATTTCATTTAATGTATCAATACCAATTTTGAAATCTTTACCTAAGATGTATCTTGCTAACATATACATAACCGCAGTTTGTCTTTGTGCCTGAACACCACCTGATTTAGCCACTTCGTCCAAATCTAATGAAACAATTCTTGCCTCACCAATATCAAAAACTGTAGGTCTTCCTAAAATTTTGTATTGGTTTAAAGCATCAGTAACTGATCTATTAAAGTATTGAACTAATGATTCACCAGTGCTTACTGTGACTTTACCGTAAATGTCTCTAATCTTATCGTCTTGAGCAGAAGCAGAAGCATCAGCCAACAATGGAACAGCATGTCTTTGTGCCAATGTTGCTTCATGAATCTTCCCATTCTTAAACAAGAAGTCAACAACTTCCCACCAGCTTGTTCTGTAGTCTGATTTGAAATTTAATTTTTCTAATTCTTCGTCCACTCTTAAGTCAACACCAACGTCATACCTCTTTGGAGAACCTCTTTCTGAAGCTTTTTGGTACATGTCTTGAATAATAGCTTGAACCAAACCAGTCATACCTTCTTCTGGCTGTTCCTTATTTGGGTCTGTCACCAATAATAATAAGAAGTTGTTTAAGAAAGCCATCTCTTCAGCAGTAGCGAAACGGCAACCAAGTTGTGTGTCAAAAGGATTTACACAATATTTTTCGGTCATACTAATTCTATAGTATTGAACCAAGTGTCTTTTTTCTACAGGTAAAGATTCTTTTAACAAAGAAATCAAACCACTTGAAGAAGGACCAATATCTACAATACCAATTTTTGGTAAACGAGGAATACCAGGAGCCAAACATAATGCTAAGTTTGTAATGTTCATCAAAACAGACTTACCAGAACCAGGCTTCGCAAATATTAACTGAATCCAAGTTGTTTGTTCTGAACCACCAGGTTGATATGGCATTAATTTTGAATCTGGAGAAACCAATAAAACAGCACCACTTTTCCAAGCAGAAGATGGTCTTGATAGTGGCAACATAAAACTTACAGCACCCAAAGGAGCAGCAGATGTAGTTGCTATACTATTTGAAGAAACAGCTAACCCCGTAGATATAAATCCAGCTAAAGGATCACCAGTTACTTCAGAAACCAAACAAGAACCCCAACCTTCAACTGCTCTCGCCAATTCTGAAATTTGTCTATCTAAATCTTTTTCTTGTGTTTTATGAACCCAAGTACAAAATGAAATTCTTATCTTAACAATAGTCTGGTTGTAATTATCCCTTAATTCTCTTAATGCCTTTACCCCGTTATTGAGTAATTTATTATTTGCTGACACAAACCCTAAAATTGAAGCAAACATACCTCTTGAAGCAACTGCTGATAATCCATCACCTTCAAACAAGAAAGATATTCTCCATGGGAATTTACCACCTAAAGAACCAAACAAAGATACGAAAGCTTGTATGTCTTTAGGCAACAAGTCTACATAAGCAGGAGCATATATTTTATCTCCAACTTGTACAAATTTATCGCTTTTTATTATTGCATCTCTTGGGCATACTTGCCAGCTTAACTTTGGCCAAACTACATCCCACTCATCTGCTTTAGGCAATTCTCTTCTAATGTTAGGAGCTATTTTATCTCCAGGCAAAAAAGGACTCCAATTATTGTTAGTAAATTCATCATCAACTGAATTTCTAATCGCTCTAGCAGCGGTCCTAATACTTAATTTTTCTGCTGCCATACCCATTCCATAAAGCATTTGGTCAATACTTTCCAAAAATGATAAATGCATATTTTCCAACATTATATTTCCCGCCAAAGGATCACTTGTATTTGATTGTGGAGCCCTTTGTTGCATTCTCATTTTTTTCTTTTCAGCATTTTCATGAGCAATATCTTGCTTTACTAAAGCAGAAGGTCTAGTCCATAAAACTAAATAACATTCTTCATAATTTGTTCTTGCTGAAATATATTTAACTCTTTCATCAAGTATTTCTTCCAAATCTAAACTTAACCTTTTGGCTGTTTCGTATGAAGGATTTAATGCCTCCCTTACAATTCTTTCACTTTTTCCAGGATCTATGCTATACCAAACTTGTATCATATGACCAGATTTTGACATAAATGGGTCTATTCCTGAAGCAAAAGGTTCTGATATCTTATTATAAAAAGCTTCAATATTAATTAAGGACTTATAACCATCTATCCTTATTACAGATAATAAAGAACCGTCTTTAGCAACAAGAGAGTATTCATTTTGTGCTGTTTCCAAATCAGAATAATCAGCCAAATTTTCTTTTAGCGCGCTATTAAGCCACATAAAAAAAGAATCTAAACCATTCACAAAACCATTTAACATATTTTTCCCTATTTTTTTATATATAAGTAAAATTAAATAATCTTTTTGTCAATTTTTTTTATATTTGATTTATTATAATTTTTTATTAATAATAATATTTTTAAAAATGATCATGGACATAGAGAATATTTCACAAATTGAATTTTTTATCAGAAATTATAAAAACAAAAATTTATTATTAGAAATAGATAATTTAATTATTATAGATTCTAATCTAAACTCTATTAATAAATTTAAAAACTCAACTTATCAATTAAACGAAATTTGCCAAAACATGAATACTTCTGAAATGCAACAAACATGGCAAAATTTATTTAATAAACAAGTAAAATTTTCTGTGAACAGAATAAAAGAAAAAAAACAAAATTAATTATTTAAATTTTTTAATAGATTCATAGGAACTGTAAGTCCCGCGTGGGCGGCTATCTCTACCAATCTTGGTATTTTTTCTTTTGAAACAACTACAGTAACACCACCATAACCATAAGAAGCCACACTAAATCCACTAGAACCTAACATTAAAGCAGATGTTAAAGTCATAAATCTATCTGAAGCTTTTAACCAACATGCTCTAGGAGAAACTAAAGTTTTAGTTCTTGTTTGTGGGTTAATAGATCTATTAGCAAGACCAATCCAAAAATTTTCAGCCAACAATCCTAAAGAGTATGAAAAATCTGACAATTCACCTAAATATGGAAGTTTTATTTTTTCTCCAAGAGACTGAAACCCATCGGCAACAAAAGCTGCCTCTATATGTAAATTAGCAAATCTACTTAAATATAACAATTCTGGTTGGCAAACCCAATTTCTTTCTTTCATTCTTCCGCCTTCACCCATTGCCTCACCTAAATTAATAAATTTACTTAAATCAATTTTTAAATTTAAATTATCTTTAAAATCCAATATGGCAATTTTCGCAATAAATGGCTTATCTAAACTCATTAAAAAATCAATTTTTTTATTATTTTCAATAGGTAAATCATCAGGAGCTATGAACTTCCAATCAGAATTCCAAAACGGTATTGTTGTCTCTATTATAGATTTAGCATGAAAATATCTTGGTCTTTTCAATGTAATAAAATTAACATTTTCTTTTTCTATGTCTTTTTCACATATAACCAAATCTTGATATGCCCTAGATAATGCTTCATCAACATGTATAGATATATTTTTATCTTCACCCAATATATTCATTTTAATTTCTGAATGTAAGTCTTTTTGGTTAAAACTTTTTAAATCATAAAACTCAATCGCAAGTTTCATCACTTTAAAATAAATCCCAGAAATTATTTCACAAACTTCTGCTATAGGTACTATAGGTGGAGTTAAACCCAACTCTTTCATTATTTGTCCCAATTCAGTTCTTAAATAACCAGAATGTTTTAACTTCGTTTGCTTTACTGCTCCAGTTTTCCATAGAGTATTTTGAGATAAGTTAGTTAACCATTTAATGTTATTTTGGAGATCCCCCAAATTTTTAATCCTAAAAGCAGGCTTCCCCTCTATAGAAGCCCACCCAGAACCAGGCATTGGACTTAATTTACCATCTGAATCTTCCTGTAAATCAAACATAACACAGCCAAATGTTATATCTTTAGAATCATCAAACAAACTATTAAATTTATTATCCATACAAAACTTTTTACTTATTAATTAATTTTTCCCAAGTTTCCACTGGAATATCAGCAAAAGTATTTTTTTTCCAGTATTTTGTTTGAACTGGAAATCTAGACCTTAAATTTAACAACTTAAATGATCTCAAATAACTAAATCTTTTTTCATATTGAGAATCTTTCATGTTGATTAAAGCATTAGCAAATACAGATGGATCTGAAGCACCAGTCTGAATTTGCTGTTCTACAATCAATGCCCTTTCTGCTAAAGAATTCTCTATCATTCTTGCAATTTTAACAAAGTTTGTTGTAATTTCTTCTTCTTGTTTTGACTCTGATTCTTCTATTGCTATAAAGATAGCTCTAGATAAGTAATTTAACTCTTGTTGAGAAAACTCTGGAAGCCAAATAATTTTCCCACCATTAGTTGTTGAAGCAGTATCTAAATGAAAATTTTGATGACAAAGTGGACATATTGTTACCAAATTATCCTTACTGTTATCAGTATGATCATCATTTAAATGATGTATTTCTTGATGTTTTTTTGATTGAAATCCACAATAATAACACTTGAATGAATCTCTATTCCAAATTTCATCCCATATCTGTTTATTTTTACCAGGATTTCCTTTGCTGTCCTTGTATTCTTTATCAAATTCAGTGCCATGAGTAGAAGACATTTTCCAACTTTTTCTATTAGCACTTAATATTAAATCTCTTTCAAAGTTCATAAAAATCCTTAAAAATAATAACAAAACATTTGTTTTGTTATTATAGATTAGCAAAAGTTATAAAGCTAAGTCAATACTAAATTTTTAATAAAATTTAATAGTTAGAATCATATTTTGATTTTGTTTGACCCGTGCTAGTTTTTCCATCACCTGGTTTAAAACCTAATGTTTGAGTTCCTATACTTACTACTGATGGTAAAGCCAAAAGCATTGCTGAAGATATCACCAAAACGATTGGTATAACTAATTTAACTTGCCCCTTACTTTCATTATGCTCCTTTAGTTTTAAAATACCTTTTATTCCTAAAGCAATACCACAAATATAAGAAAGAGCACCTATGAAATCAGGAAATAAACTTGTAGTATCCATTACCTTATTGGCAACATCTCCTACAGTTTGTCCAGCAGCAAAAGCTGGCGCAACTACACATAAAGATAAGATTGAGAGTATTAATAATTTTTTCATTATTTTTTCCTTTTTGTTAAAAAAATAGCCTACCTAAAAAGATAAGCTACTTTATTTTGAATCGGGTTAATTAATGATTAACCATCAATTGTTCTCATGCTTCCAGAGTCTAAACCACTTCCCTTAGAACCAGAACCGAAAACACCTTGCTTAGCAACAGTTAAGAAGCTAGGTAAAGCTAACAATAGAGCAGCCACAATACCTAAAGTCATAGGCTGTGATAGTGGAACTTGTCCTTTTGTTTCGTTGTGCTCTTTTAACTTCAAAGCAGCTTTAATACCGAAACCGATACCTGCGATGTAAGCTACAGCAGATAACACATCAGCAATACCTGGCATTTGACTTGTTACGTTTTTGGTAACTTTGTCTAGACCAACTTGAGCCATTGCTGGTTCAACTGTTGCTAATGTTAGACCCGCAACTACTGCTGTGTAGCCTAAAACTTTTAATAGATTTTTTTTCATGTTTTTCTCCCTTTATTTTTGTTTTTTAGCATTATGCCTAATTTTGATAATAATAATTTTTTTTAAAAAGTCAACAACAAATTTCTAATCATTTTTATAAACTAACATTCCATCCAAAACTGTTGGCTAATATTTGAGCAGTAGTTTGCATATTAATAGCAGCTACACCACCAAAAAGATGTGTTAATCCACGACCCAAAGCACCATCCTTACCTTGACCAGCTTGATTTAACAACAACCATCCTCTTACAAAAGCTACATAACCAATCAATCTAACAAAATATAAAACACCTGTTATACCTGCTGATGTCATACCCTTTAATCCACCACCACCAGATGGTGCCAATATATCACCAGGACCAGAACCCATAGCCATTGTTTCATGCACTACAGACAAAGAACCTGTTAAAGCAACCAAACCAACACCAACTAGAAAAAATGATATAGGCACTTTAGGAGACATTTGAGGATTGCTTCCTAGTTGTGAAAACTTAAATACTGAGTTAAGAACTAATGCTATACCTAACATATAAGAAACAAATTCAACCAATCTTGTTAATGCCTTAGAAGATGATGTAAAACTAGCAAACATGTCATCTAATCCCTTTGCAGATATATCTACAGCATGTGCTTCGGTTGGAAACATAACTGAAAACAATCCAATTAACATTACAAATATTAAAATATCACTTTTTTTATTCATTTAGAATTCCTTTATTTACCTCAATTTAATTTAGTATATTAAAAATAAAAATCAAGAAAAACAAAAAAACAAAAGCGAACTTTTGTTTTTTGTTTATTAGTAATTAAAAATCTTTATTTTTTGATTGACCTTTTGTTAGTTACAACTTCAAAGGTTTCATCATTAATATTTTTAATTTTTTCACCAGCAACAATTTCGTCACCTACAGAATAAGTTGATAAAGAACCATCAGCATTCTTAACCCATACTCTTCCGCCATAAACTGAGTACACATTAACTTCTGGCAATGAAGCTTTCACTTCTTTCTTTGTAACTACTGAAGATGACTTGTCAACTAAAACTTCGGAATCGCTAGCAGCATTTTTAACAGTAGGTTCTGACTTCACAACCTTTTTAACTGGCTTAACAACTTTCTTAACAACGACAGCTTTATCTGATTCATCTTCTTTTTTGCTTTCTGCTTTTTTCACTACTGATGATTTCTTACCACTTTCTAAAGCGGTTAATCTTTCTTCTACTTTTGAGTTAATTTCATTTTGTTTTTGAACATTAGATTCAATTCCTGTAAGTTTCATATCTATGTCACTCAAAACAGTTCTGAATTCTGAAGTTTGAGCATCAAATAATGATTTTAGCTCTTCAACTGCTGCTACGGATGTAGAATTAGCAGCATTAACTTTAGGATCAACAGCTTTTGTTAAATCAGGAACTACTGGCATTTGTGGAACAGCAGGAACTTCTGGAGCTTTTGGAGCTTCTGCTACATTTGGAACAGTAGGAACTACTGGAACTTGTGGAGCTTCTGCCACATTTGGAACAGCAGGAACTTGTGGAACAGAAACATTAGCACCTGGAAGATTAGGCATTTGTGGAACAGCAGCAGGAACTTCTGGAGCTTTTGGAGCTTCTGCTACATTTGGAACCACTGGAACTTGTGGAGCTTCTGCCACAGGCTGAGCCTCTGGAGCTTTTGGAGCTTCTGGTTTTGGCTGATTATTTTGTTTAGCTGCCATTGGTGGAGGGGTATATTCTGGCTCTGCCATCATTGGCTTTAGAACAAACAAATAACCAACAACTGCTATGGCTGCTACTCCTGCTGCTATAAATAAAACTGTATTTGAGCTTTTCTTTTTAGCACCACCAGTTGGCTCTCCTTTATTGCCTTGACCACCTGCATCACCTGTTTGAGCATCCATTCCTGTAACTTGAGTATCAAAGTTAGCAAATGTTTGATCTAACATATCTTCTGTTTTTTGACTGTTTTTTGTAGACATAATTTTTTCCTCTATTTAATTAATTATTTTTATTTTTATTAACAACATAAATTAATTTGTCAATATTTTACTTAGTACCTTCATATAAATCTTCCATTAGCAATATGCCAATAGCAGAACCCGCATTCACAGTAATTGTTGGTTTTATATTGGCTACTTGTGCTTTTGTTGTGGTTGCCAATTCTTTTCCTACTGCCCCAATTGCTTTTTGATTTATCTCTTTAGTGCTTATGGCACCATTAGTTTGACATGTTGTAGTTCCTAAAGCGCTAGTAGTACAAACTTGTCCTTTTTGACTGATCGCATCAGCATATCCGCCCAAGAATGTAGCACCAAGCAATACACCATATTTCAAAAAGTAATGCCTATCAACATCTGAAGCCAAACCAGTTCTGCTAGTGTTTGGGTCAATAGCTATTCCTGATATTTTTATGCTGGAAGAATAAGAAGGAACTGAAGCTGTGCTAAACTCCACTACCACTTTTTCACCAGATGTGTTCATCTTACCAATTAATCTAGTTCCCTTTAAAGGACCAGATACAATTTTTGCCAACACAGGACTTGGCTCATCAGAATTGATACCAGTTTCTAATATAGCATTATAAATTGTTCCTGCCTTATTGATTAACTTACCCTTTGATTCTTCAGCTTTAGATGTAGATGTTACCATGCTTTCAGCGCTAGGAACACCAACTCTTTGTTGTTGAGATTGACCATTACCCTTCTTGGCAAAATCAAATTCTGAATCGCTTGATTTTGTTTTCCAATTATCTGTTACAGCAGATAACAACATATAATCTTCATCTGTTCCAAATTTCTTTTCTACTCTTGGTACTCTTTGAACAACTGGAGTAGGCTGAACAACTATAGGTTGTGGTTGAGGAATAACAACAGGTTCTTGTTTTACTTCAGCAACTGGCTCTGGAGCAGGTACTGGAGGAACAGTAACTTCTTCTTTAGGTTCTTCTAAAACTTTTTCTGAAATTGCTTGAGCTTGTTGTGCTTTTATTTGAGCATCTAACTCATCAATAGGTGAAGAACTATTAAAAGCACCTTTGTTTGAAGGAGTTGGAATAAAAGTTTTACCCTCTTCTATTGCTTTAGCAGCTTCATTTTGATTGTTTTCTTCAATTTTCTTATTATATAAAGCTGAACTTGAAGTTCCCACAGATTCATTGACATTTGATGGTGCTTTAGCAATTGAAGCATTTGCTGTTACAACTTCAGTATCACTTTTTTGAGCAAACATCAATCCACCACCTATTGCCAATACACCAATAACAGCTACAATAATCAAACCGTTTCTTGCTTTTGGATCTTTATTTATATTATTTAATACACTCATTTTTTTCTCCATTCTTTATTTAGAAACCATTAACAGTAAATTCACCAAATCTTCCATCAGCTACTTTGTATAAAATTACTGGAACTGGTATCATTTTATAAGCATATGTTCCATCTGGACTAGAAGTTACATTATCAAAAGCTGGAGACATGATTTTATATCTTGTTCTTACATACATTGAACCATCTCTTGTTAACCATGCTTGAACAGCATTAGAGGAAACTTTTAATTCTTTAGCACCACTAGGAGCAACACCTTGTAATACAGATAATAAATTTGTATCAATTCCAGACGGTAAGCCTATATTTGTTAATTGAGTATTAGGTCCTTTTGCTTGAACTCTAACCTCTGTGGTTACATCAACTTCTTTTTGTGCTGATACAAATTCAATATTTAATGGACTTGGAAGACCCTTTAATATTAAAACTAAGTTTCCAGAAACAAAAGCACCCTTAGGACTTACTGATAATACATAACCATCTGGAGAAGGGTTATCTAATCTTTTTACACTAAAATCTTCAGTTGATAAGCCATCATAGTTTAATATTGGCCAAGGCTGACCTGACATATCTGTGATAATTATGGTTGAAGTTCTGTTTTTAAATAATCTAATAACAGGAGAAGTTGAACCAGGTGATAAATGAGCAACCACTACACCATTAACAGGTTTTGGTGCCGCCACTGGACCTTCATTTATAACTCTTCCTTTTCTATAGAGTTCTCTGTTAATTTCTCTAATTCTTTCTTGTGGAGTATTTAAAATGTTAAATGTAGATTCAATTGGATCTATATTGCTGCCTCTAGTGAAACCACTAGTTGAAGATGTTACTGTGCCGTAGTCTTGAGGAAGGCCAGCAGGAGGAACTTGAGGTTGACCCATTGCTGAAGCAGGATCTAAAATAATTCTTTTATCACCTTCTAAGTTATTTACACCTTGACTATAATCAATTCCACCCACACCGCCAGGTGTAACACCAAAAGGTGTTGAAGCTACTGGTGCTGCCCCTTGAGTTTGTGCCAATAAATTAGTAGAAAATCCTGCTAAAATGGAGTTTAGCAATATTACTCCAACTGTCTTATTGAAAAATGCTTTTTTTGTGCTTTTTTTCATTTTTACTCCTATTATATTTTTATATTTTGACTTGACCATAAATTATTTAAAATCATTTAATATGTTTAAAAAGAAAACTTTTAAAAATCAAGTTTTTAAAAAAAATAAATTATTTTGAATCTGTTATAACTATTTTTTTAATACCCAATCCATATTCGCTTCTTATTACACTAACCCTACTAACTTTGGCATAAAAGTCTATTGTTCTTTTCTGACCATTTTTTCCTACATAAGTTACTAACATAGGAACTTTCAATTCCCAAGTGCATACCCCATTATCACCTTCATCGTTATAAGACTCTCTTGTAAACTCAGCTATACCCAATAATTCATTGGTCACAATATATTTATTTTCAAGAACTGCCGTTAATGTTCCAGATGTCTTAAAACTATCCAAAAACTCATTCCAACCATTACTTGTAAAATATTGAGCATTATTTTGTAATTGCTCAGAATAGTTTATATAATCATATTTAAAAAGTGATTTCGCCGCATTTGTAACAAAGGTTTTTATCTCAGCATCTGTTTTTGATTTGCAATCTTTAACTGAAGCAAGTTGTATATATGAACCATCTTCATTTACTGGAACATATTGTGCTGGAACTTTTTGATTTGTAAAAAACAGTAAAACAAAAACACTTGATATTAATGTAATTATTGAACTAAAAAAAACTAAAATTGAATACCTATAAAACATGAAAAAGAATTTATTTCTTAAGGCAACAACCAACATTGCCTTACCAGAATAACCTCTACCCTTACTTGAACTTGAACTAGAAGATTCTCTTTCTCTACTTGAACTTGATGATTTTCTTTTCTCTTCTTGTGACATATTTAAACCTTTAAATTTTTATAGTGGACGCATATTGTATTCATGTATTGATAAACTTTTAGGATTAACATAAGATGGAACTTTTTTAATCAAAATCTCTACAATATACTTAACTTTTTTAGGTGTGCTTCCAGCAAAATAACTTACCAAAACTTTAGTTCTAAATCTCCAAAATTCAGTATCTTGGAAAACACCAGAATTTATCATTACTGGCTCATCTAATGTAATGATAGATATTTCCATTTTTTTTCCAGCAATTTCTTGAACCAAACCGGAATCTTCCACAGCCTTTAAATAACTGGCATAACCTTCTGGTGTGAAATATATTTCAACACTTTCTAATTTTTTCTTATAATCCAAGAAACCAAACGAATATGTCTCTGTTATTGCTTCTTTTAACCATGCTGATACATTTTTAAATGTATTATGAGCAGTTGGTAATGTTATTGGAACTAATTGAGCATTCTCTACAGAATAACTATCGTTCACTTTTTTAATGGCATACAATGGTGCTGGTGGTGTTTCTGTATTTTGTATTGCTATTAAAATATTTGATAAAGCAGCAACCCACAAAGATAAAAGAGATGCAGCAAAAAATATACCATACTTTTTTACCACTGGTTCTTTTTCTATTCTTTCCAACAAATCATCTTCAGAAGGCTTATCTAATATTTTTAAAAATTTATTCATTTGTTATTCTCTTTAATTTAGTTTTTCTAAATATATAACCTTGCCTGAAGGGGTTGAAGCAAAAAAAGTAGGACTTGGCTTTAAAACTGAAATAACTATTGAAATTAATAATAACAATATTGAAATTCCATTGAGAACAAAAGAAATAGCTAAAAGTTTTTTTGCCCAACCACTTGATGGCTCTAACCTTTTTGAAGACATAAAATTATAGTCTGTGGATTCTTTATTTATATTAAATCCCCTTCTTAATTTGTCTAGCTCATCTTTTTCTTTTTCAGTTAACATAAATCCTCATTTATTATTTTAAATAATCCAAATAGCTAGATAATGATTTATCTGTTTGCTCGTGCATTTCCAACAATATTTTTAAATATTCGTCTTTTTCTGCTAATTTTTCCAAATAACTATACAATGTTAAGTTTGAAGCCTCTAATAATAAAATTAAATTATCAGCTATTTCATCAGATTTATTAAAATATACTCTTTTTTGTATTAAAGGCTTTCTTTTGCTGATTTCTAACTGTTTTACTTTTTCAACATTTGTTGCTAAATCTAAAGCTATTTTTTTCTCTTCTTCTGTTATGTTGAAAAAATTAAAAGATATTAAATCTAAGCCTAATTGAGCAGATTTCGCCAAATGAATAGCGCTAATATCTTCTATTAAAAAATACTTTTCTTTATCTTTTTTTATTAAATCTAACACTTTTAAAACATTTATAGAGTGATTGACTATAGCACTCTCAATTCCTGTTTCTTCTATAATTTTTTCTATAGACAATTTACCATTTAAAATTAATATATCTATAATCGTTTCAATATTTTCTTTTAACATTTTTTCACCTTTATAACTCATATACATATTTTGTTTTTATTGTCAATAAAAAAACAAGAACTATCGTTCTTGTTTTTTTGATTAAAAGTTGCTTCAAGCTTCTTTCATTTTTGCCAATTGTAACTCAATCTTAAACATTAAATCTTCTTCTTTATATGGTTTACCCAAGAAGTCGTTAGCACCCAACTCAAAAGCATGCTTTTGGTGTTTATCGGCTGTTCTTGATGTAATCATGATAATTGGAATATCATTAAATTTATTCATAGAACGGACGTTCTTAACAAATTCAAATCCATCCATTCTTGGCATTTCAATGTCAGACAATATAATATTTGGCTTGACTAATTGTAATTGTTCTAGAGCATCTTCACCATCTTTAGCTAGAATTACATTGAAGTTATTTCTTTCTAAAATCTTAGATGAAGCACGACGAACAGTAATTGAGTCATCTACCACCATCACAGTTATCTTATTAGAACTAGCAGCTATTTCTTCTTCTCTATTAGAACCAATATGAATAGTCTTTATATTCTTTTGGTAATGTTCCAATATTTGAATTGGATTTATCACAACACCCTGACGACCATCACCCAAAATAGTAACACCTAATAATCCAGATATTTTGCTATATATGGAACCTAGTGGTTTAATCAAAATTTCTGTTGTGGTTATAAGCTTGTCAAAGTGTAATACAATAGATTCTGTTCCATACTTAACTCTAATTAAGCTGTTATATGATTTAATTTCAGGAACAATATTTGAATCCATTAAGCCCATTAAGTGTCCCACATAATACAATGGATAATCTATATTGTTTAATGTAATAGAGTTTAACTCATATGATTTTCTAAGTTGCATTTCCTTAATGGAAACAACTTCTTCAATTAACAAGGCAGGTATTGCTAACAATTTATCTCTTACAACACATAACATAGATTGGTTTGTAGCCACATCCATTGGAATAATCAATGTAAATGTTGTTCCCATATCTTTTTCTGTTTGTATTTTAATACTTCCACCAATAGATAGAATTTCATTCTTAACCACATCCATGCCAACACCACGTCCAGCAACTTGAGAAATATTATCTGCTGTAGAAAAACCAGAATTGAAAATCAAATTAATAATATCTTCTTTAGAGTATTCTTCATTTGCACTAATCAATCCCTTGCTAATACCAAGTTGTCTTACTTTATTGATATTTATACCAGCACCGTCATCAATTATCTTAATAATTGTATAGTTACCTTCTGATGATATATCCATAACGATCTTACCTAAAGCTTGTTTATTCTTTAGTGTGCGCTCCTCTGGAACTTCTATTCCATGAGCTATTGAGTTTCTTAAAATATGTTCAATAGGACTTATTATTTTATCTAACAAGAATTTATCAACTTCAGTTTTTTCACCCTTAATTTCTAATGAAACTCTCTTACTTAATTCTTTAGCAGTATTTCTAGCTATTTTATAGAATCTATCAGATACACTTTCAATATTAACAAGTCTAACCTTCATTAATTCAGCTAATAAATTGTTGGTTACAATTGCTTGTTCATTGATTGTATTATCTTGAACTTTAGCATTACTATCTAAGTTATTAACAGTTTCTTCAATGTCAGCTACAGCCTCGTTCATTAGGCGTGTAAGTTCTTGAAGTCTTGTGAACCTATCAAATTCTAAAGGATCAAAGTTAGTGCTATTTTCATCAATCTTTGTTGATTGTGCTTGAATTTGTGTTTCTGCCTGCACTTCAATCTCTTTAACCATTTTGGCAAGTTTAGAAGAAGAGTTCTTTAATTCAATTAAAGATTTTCTATTATTTATATTGGTGTTTTCAAGAGAGTTTCTTGCCAAACGAATTTCACCAGCATCATTAATCGCAGTATCCAAAACATTAGAAAGCACTCTAATATATTGCTTGTTTTCTTTCTTCTGTTCTTTAACTACATCTTTATTATTTAAATCATTAGCAACAGCTATTTTCTGAGTAGTAGCAGTAGCAATATTATTTGAAGAAATAATTTTTTCATCAACCAATTGATCTAACCATGCTGCTTTAGCTTCGCTCAATACCTGCTTATGGTCTTTCAATAAGAAAATTATTTTATTCACTTCTTTTTCTAATAATGCCTTTAATTTATAAAAATTTAATTTTCTTGATTCAGCATAATCAATTAAAGACTCTAATCTGTGCGCTAACATGCCAATTTTATTAGCGCCAGCCATTCTTAGACTTCCCTTTAATGTATGTAGATATCTTTTGAGTTCCAATCCTTCATTAATACTTAATCCAGCTTCATTAATTCTTTCAAGTATTGGATTGATATTTTCTAACATTTCTTCAGCTTCTACTTTTGAAATTTCAAAAATATCGTCATCTATCTCATCTTCAACAGAAGCAACTTTTTCTTCAAAAATTATGTTAATGCCTTCATGCTCAGATAATAATTCATATATTGACTTATCTTCATCAGAAAGATTTAATTCTTGTTTTTCAATCTCTAAATTTTTATTTAAGATTGTAACTTCTTTATCTTCAGAAAGTTCTTTTTCTAATACAATATCGCTTTCTGAAATTAATTCTAATTGGTTGGTTGAATCTATAATATTATCTAAAGAAGAAATATCAGCTTCAATTTCTTCTTTTGCCTCAAAGCTAAATTCATTTATTAACTCATTTTCAGCAGTAATTAAATTTGAATTATTATCAACTGTTTGATTATCTAATGAACCAATATCTGAATTTTCTTTCTCATTGAACTCAAATTTAAAATTATCTTCTGAATTATTTTTTTCCTCTACAACATTAGAAGAAAAATAATTTTCTGATGAGTGAAGAGCAACATCATCTTTGCTTTCTAAATCATTTAAATCTACATTTGCAGAGAGAACAACTAATTCATTTTCTTTATCAAAATTGAAATTGTTTTGTTTCTCTCCACCTTTATCTATAGAATCATCTAATTTTACTTGAAAATCTTCTTTATTGAGTTCATCATTTTTGTGAATGGCGACCCCATATTTTTTTTTAACGATACTCGCTAAGGTGCGGATATCGTTTTTAGTTACTTCTAAGGCTTTATTGAGAAGTTTTTCTCTTTGAAGTTGATTTTCTTTTAGTTCTTCTATAGTTTCTTCAAGTTTTGCTATTTTAGTATTTAACTCACTAACAACTTCTTTATTTTTATTCATCAATAATTCTATCAATAAGTCTTTATTATTCTTAAATAATAAGTTGACTTCTGACATGACTTCTGAATGCACCTCTGATTTAATTTCTTTAGATAAGTTGAGCATATCTTCTTCAGAAAGTGACCTTGCTTCTTGAACAACTTTCTCTTCTTCAACCATAGAATCAATTGCTTGTATTTTTACAGAAGAATCTTTATCTGAATTATCCAAATTAACCTCATCTAAAAGACCTTTTAATTTTTCAATTAAACTTTCATAATATGCATTATGTTCTGAAGTATCTATTTCTTTAAACAAATCTAAATTATCAACAACATGCCTTATTACATTCATTTGTATTTGTGACAATGCTATCTTTCTTTCTTTTGTTAAAACAGAAATTTTTTCTAACTTATTGGCAATTTTTGAAATTTTCTTTAAATTTACAGATGCGGATATTGAAGACAATGTATGAGCATGTCTCATAAATTCTTCATTTAACATCACTGGCTCACTGTAATCTTGATGAACATACTGCTTTAATGATGTTATATGTTCTAAGCTTTCCTGGTTGAAAATTTCATATAAAGATTTAGATATTTTACTTCCATCTATCATTAAATAATCTGAATCTTCATTTGAATCAAAATCAATTTCTTCAGTATTAACTTCAGCCTTTTCTTCAAAAGTAAAACTAAAACTCTCTTCTTCAACTGACTTAATTTCTTCTTCAGTATTAACTTCAGCCTTTTCTTCAAAAGTAAAACTAAAACTCTCTTCTTCAACTGGCTTAATTTCTTCTTCAATCTTAACTTCAGCCTTTTCTTCAAAAGTGAAACCAAAACTTTCTTGTTCAACTGGCTTAATTTCTTCTTCAATCTTAACTTCAGCCTTTTCTTCAAAAGTGAAACCAAAACTTTCTTGTTCAACTGGTTTAATTTCTTCTTCAATCTTAACTTCAGCCTTTTCTTCAAAAGCAAAACCAAAACTTTCTTGTTCAATTGGTTTAATTTCTTCTTCAGTATTTTCTGAATCAAATGAAGAATTTACATTTATCTCAACATGGTTAGTTAATGCAGGATTGACTTCTAAAAACTTTCTTTTTATTGAAACCAAATCTACAGTTACTTGATTATTTGTTTTTAATTCCTGAACCCAATTTTCAAAATTTACCTTCATTTCTTTAATGATAGTAAATATTTGTTTTGTAAACTCTATATCTCCAGACAAACACTTATTTAATGTTTGTTCTGTCATCCAACCAGCTTCTCCCATATACTCTAAACCAACCATTCTTCCACTACCCTTTAATGTGTGGAAAAATCTACGAACATTTGTTAGCTCTTCTGTATCATTGATGTTTTTTTCTAATTTTAAAATAGACTCACTCATCAACCCCAAAACTTCTTCAGCTTCCATTAAGAAAACATCTGCCAAATCTGGATCATTTGTTGTTTCTGTAAATATGCTCTTAGAACTATTATTGGAAAACACATCTATAATTTCTTTAGTAGAAATATCAGTGTCAACTAATTCTAACTTTTCTTCAGAAGGTTCTTCAAATTCTAAATTGTCAAATTCTGATATTTCAAAACTAAACTCCTCTTCAACAGGTTTCACCTCTTCAATTACTTCTTTGACCTCTATTGATTGATTTAAATCATCATCATTGTCCACAACTTCTTCTTTGTTGTTTTTATAGAAAATTTTCATTAAGTTATTATGTAGTTCTTCAGCAGCTACTTCGTTTTCTTCTACATATGCTTTTATCAACAAAGATAAACCACTAACTAAAGCAATACTTTCTTTTAGTTCTTCTATATTAAATTCTGTATTTCGGTTATCAATGATTTCTTTCCATGGCTCAGAAATTTTATTAATAACCTTACCGAGTTCTGGTTTCCCAATAATAGAGAAAATACCTCTCATAGACACCAATGGCTTATATATTGAAGATATTTCTTCAATATTTTCACCCTCATTTTTCAAAAAGTAATCTAATGTTTCTTCTATTTTAATCAAATCATTATTTAACTGTTCAAAGATTTTTGAAAAAGTTTTTTTCTCATCTGCTTTTTGACTTACAAAATCTAATCTTGGCAATGGTAAACTTTTTAACTCCATTTCATTATTTGAATATGATGCTCTTAATCTGCTTACTTGAACCTGAACTTGCTTCTCATAATCTCTAACAAATCTAGCATCTACTATATTTTTAATAAAATTATTAATACCATAATCAATTAGAACCAATGCTAAAGATATTTCTTTTTTCACAATATCATTTAATTTGGCTTCATTATTTCTTAATAACTCAAATCCATAATTTAATTCCTTAATTAAAAAGGACAACTCTTTTACATTATTGGTTGAATTGATCAATTCTCCACAATTATTTAAACATTTTACAATAAACTGAGAATACTCAGGAGTATCTTTCTCTTTATAAGTCAATAAATTGAAATCTTCCTTTAAGTCCAAAAATGATCTTTCTATTTCCAAAACTCTATCTTCAGAAATCATGTTCAAGTCTTCAATTGAAGAATTTTTGCTTAACTGTTCAATATAGAATGTAATGTCAAAAAAGCTTTCTAAGTCTTTATAGACTGGCATTTCTTTTAATTCTTTATTTTTATCAACAGCAAAAATCATTTCAAATAAAATTTCTTTTATTGTTTCTTCTTCTATTCTTAGATTTCCTGTCTTCTCACCAACTTCCATTTCTTTAATAGATTCTAGTAATTTGTTCACTGTTGAACTCAATCTATTTAAGTTCTCTTTAATAATTTGCTTTCTTTCAGAAATATAAGAGTTAAATGAATTATTAAATATTGGAGAAAGAATACAAATATACAATTTGTAAATTCCAAATAAGATATAATAGTTTTTATTTAATTTTAATTTTTGTATGAAATCAAAAGCTTCGTACAATGACTTACATACATTTTGATATTCATTCTTTTCTTGTTCTGAATAGAATTCTCCATATGCATCCAAAACTTTAAATACTTCTGGAATTTTAGCATCAATAATTGAAGTAACTTTTTCTATATGTGTCTTTAAGTTTTTCTTACTGCTATCATTAATAAATATGCCGATTCTTAGATCATTTTGCATTTGTTCATTTGTTTCAGAACTTAATTCTAATTTTGGATAAAACAAATCTTTAATGAAAACTTCTTTATTAAGTAAATTAGCCATTCTAGAATATTCATTAAAGAATTTAGTTGGCTGGTCAAATCCCGTATTAACTAATTTTTGTAAGTAAATAGAACTGTTTTTAACAATTTGAGAAGCTAACTCTAAAATTTCTATTGTTTTTTTGGAATCAAATCTAACTTCTCTAACTTCCCTTAAAGCTTCTTCACATAATAATAAAATTCTTGAAATTCCCTTTAATCCAATCATATCTAAAGTTTTTTGACTCTTAGACAATAATTCAATAGCATCATGGTTTGTTGGAACTTTTCTTTCTTCTCTTAAAAGAATTAAGTTGCTATCTATATTTTCTAGCGCTTTTTTAAAATATTCCATTAATGAAACTTGAACAATTTTTAATGAACCTAGATTGAAATTTGTTTCCATTACTTTTTCCTTAGTTTTTTATCTTATATAATTAAATTTTTAAAAATCATTTGTCAATACTAAACACTTTAAAAACAATACTAGAATTCATAGTGTGAATTTAAATTAAAATGATATTTGTTAAATATTTAAAATAAAAAAGCTAGCAAAATGCTAGCTTTAAATTTTTCAACACAAATTATTAATTTACCACAAATGATTGCACTGAATTAGATAATTCACTAGAAACCTTTTCAATTTCAGAAATAGCTTGAGTTGTATCTCTTGCTGAATCTTTGGTCTTTTCTGTTAACTTCAATATATTGTTCATATTTTCTGTTAATTTTTTAGCTGTTTCAGCATTAGTATTGGTATCAGCAGATACTGATTTAATAATATCAGCAAGCTCATTAGAAATTGAGGCTATTTGATCTAGTTGTTTTCCAACATTTTCTGATAACTGAACACCCTTCTGTACTTCTTTTGTTGTTTTATCAATAGACAAACCCACTGATTGAATATCAGTTTGAACAGTTGCGATCAATGCTCCAACACGTCTTGTAGCTTCAGCAGCATTGTCTGCTAACTCTTGAATCGCATCAGCAACCACCTTGAAGCCTTTACCCGCTTCACCAGCTTTTGCTGCCTGAACTGTTGCGTTAAGAGCCAAGATGTTTGTTTCTTCAGTAATATCTGACAACAAGCTAATAACTTCTGAAATTTGATTTGAAGAGTCTGACACTTTTTTCATGAGAACAACAGTTTCATCCATGTTTTTGTTTATAACATTCATAGATTCAAAAGAATGCTTTACTGTCTCCAATCCAACCATGGAAGCATTTTGAGATGTTTTTGCTGTATTCAAGCTCAACTTTGTCTTTTCAGAAATAGCAGAAATATCTTTGGCTATATCTGAAATAGACTTACTAACCTCTACAATAGAATTACTTTGAACTTCTGTTGATGTAAGTAAATTATCAGCCAATTTATTAATATGGTTAGTTTTAGTGTTAACTAATGTGGAAGATGCTTGGATTTTTCTTACTACTGCGGATAATGAATCCATAGTTGAATTTATAGCATCTGCTATATCAGTTGTAATACTTTCATCAACTGTAGTTCTCTTAGTTAAATCACCATCTCTTAGATAAACCAATTCATTTACCAACTTCATAATAGAAGATTTATTTTCTTCAGACTCTTGTAACAATTTATCTTCTTGTATTTTTCTATCTCTCTTATATCCAATAATTAATATAACAGAAGATAATGCTACGGATATAATTCCAGCAATCAACAAATATAAATAAATATTCATTTTGCTATCTGCCGAACCATCTAACATAGCATTTATGTTAGAGAAATTTTTTGTAATTTGATTTAATTTTACTTCATTTTCTTTATTAACACTAATAATTTTAGCAATACTTTCTTTTGCTTTTACTACATTATCCAAAGAATCTAAAATATTTTTCCATTCAGTAGCTAAATTATTGTAATCTGTTACAACTTCAGGGAACAATAATATTTCTCTTATATTTTGTTTTTCATCACCTTTTGCCAACTCTAACAAATTATTTTTAAATGTATTTTTTTCATTATTTAGTTCTGTTGTATTTTCTTCTAGATTATTTCCTAAAAGGATATTATTAGAATATGTGTTCATTTTTGTTAATGAAGCCTCTAAAGAAAGAACCTTGTCTAACTCAGACTGATTTGCTTTTTTTTCAGCAGCTTGATAACTCTTATGAATACTTTGAACTATAGTTTTCATATTTTCTATAGATGAAGTTATTTGTTTTCCTAAAACTTCATTTTGTTTATTTATTTCAAACAAACCTTTATTAACTTCTATGTTTTTTCTTAATGACTTGAAAGAATTATCTAAACTAGAAAGTTCAGCATTAATATTTTGATTATTAAAATCTCTTATTGAATTATTTATAACAGAAATACCCTCTGAACTTTTACTTAACAAGCTCATCAATTTCTTTTCAGAATCTTTATTTCCGGATAAAGCATCTTTTATATGCTGATTAATATCTTTAGATTGTCCATAAAGAGCAAATGTTGATTTAATAGCTTCTTTTTCTTTTTCTTTTGAAGAGTAAATTAATTGTAATGATGTTCCTATTCCACCCAATCCTAAAACTAAAGTGGTTCCAAAAATAGCTAGTTTTGATTTGAAGCTAATTCCCTTTTTATACTTACTTACTTTTCTATAAGATTTTTTGCTCTTATTGGCCTTCCCATATAAATCATTATCTAAAGAACTCAAACTATCAATATCTAGATTAGTAGACTTTGTTGATATATCATTTCTTGTTCTTCCAGAATCTAAATCTAAATCATCATCTAATTCTTTTTCCCCTTTAAAGAAGTCTTCTGGTTTTATTGAATCTTTTTTATCATCGTCTTCCTCAGAAACTCTTGATTTAAAACTATCATTTTTAGTTTGTAAATTTTCGAAATCTAAATTCTCAAATAAATCTGATTTCATAAAATCATCGTTTTCTTTAACACTAGATTTATTTTCTGAATATATTTCATTTAATTCTTCTATTTTTGCTTTTAATTGTGGATCTTCTAGCTCTTCGTTTCTATAAAGTTTTTCTTCTTTAAGTTTTTTACTTGAAAAATCACCATCATAAGCTAAATTATTTAATTCTTCTATTTGAGCCTTAAACCTAGAATCTTCTTCTTTTTTGTTTTTACTACCAGATTCTTCTTCTTCATAAAGAGCTAATAATTCTTTTTCATCTATTTCTTCTATTTTAGGCTGTTCTTCTTTTTCTCTTCTATTAAAATCATCTAAAGTATCCATGCTATCAAATTTAGTTGCAAACAAATCATCATTAATATCTGTTTTCAGACTAATATGATTTTTATTTAACTCTGTTTGATTTAATGTATTTAATGTGTTTAGTGTATTAAAATCTATTTCATCATCTTCTTTTCTGAAGTCTTCATCTTTGAAGGCTTTATTTTTTTGATTGCCAAATATCTTTTTCTTAGAGTTACTATTAGAGCCTATGACAGTCTCCTCATTTACATCTAAACTACTATTGTTTTTTTTCTTTGAAAATAAATCTTTTAATCCCATGGCTACTATTCCTTATAATTATTAAAATGGTGAAATATTCTTTAAATATTTTGTTAAGTTTTCTAAATCCAACATGAAAATTGGTTTTTTACCATAAGAATCTAAGTATACCTTAGCTACCATTAATGATAATAAACTAAACTTGTCGTTTGGATTATAGGTTGGGAATACACCCTCTTTTATTTTTTGTTTTGATTTTGAACTTTGATTAATTATATTGACCAATTCCCAATCTGTTTCTGACATATTTTCTTTTTTCAAAAACATACTAAAGTCAATTCCTTCTGATAACTGCCATTCAAATTCTTCATTCTCTTCTAATTTTGAGAAAATTAAAGTAAAGTCTGCTGTATAATCTAACTTAAATTCATTTAATAAGAAACCGAAATAATCTTCATTGTAATTATTTACATACAATATATTTGAATTGATGTTTAAATTTGGTATTTCAAAATCAGTCTTATTATCTATTAAAAGATCAAGAACTTTAGACAAATTAAATATTGTATAAATGTTACCATGATCTTGATTGAAACCTAATATCCATGATTTAGTTCTGATAGAATTTTCATATTTTAATTTTGTGGCAATTGCCTTTAAATCTTTCAAAGAAATAAAGATATTTGCCTCTCTAAAATTTGAAGTCAAGCCAAGCGATTCTGAATTGTTTAAATCATAACTTATATCTTTTTGAGAGAAGATTTCTAAAAACTGATCATTAAGTGTTTTTTGGAACTTTAATAAATCAGTCTTCTTACTTACTTTAAAAATTTTTTCTTGTTCTTCCATTCTTCCCTCTTTTTATTATAATTAAATTCTATCTTGTGAAATAACGGCAATCTTACTTACTAGATTACCGCTTCTCATTAACCAAATATAGAATTTATAGCTGTTAACAACTCATTTTCATTTACTGGCTTAACCACATAACCTTTAGCACCTTGTCTTGTTCCCCAAATTTTATCTGTTGGTTGATTTTTGGAAGTACACATAATAACTGGTATATTCTTTAAATCTTCTGACATGCTTAACTGTTTTGTAGCTTGGAAACCATTCATACCAGGCATTACAACATCCATTAAAATTAAATCAGGCTTTAATTCATCAGCTTTTTGAATTCCCTCTAAGGCATTTTCAGCTTCAAAAATTTCAAAACCTAAATTTTTTACTGCTTCTTTTATAATTAAACGCTCTGTCTTAGAATCGTCTACTATTAATAATTTTTTTCCTACGTACATTTTTTTTCTCCTAAAAATTAGTTTATTGTAAATAAAATAGCATGTTATTTCTTTTTAACATACTGATTAACTATAGATACTATCCCTTCTTTTGTAAAGGGTTTAGTTAAATAATCTGTTCCACCCATCATTAATCCTCTTGCCTTATCAAATTCGCTATCCTTTGAAGACAAGAAAATTATAGGAGTATTTTTAAATTTATTATTCCTTCTTATTATTTGACATGCTTGTAATCCATCTATTTTTGGCATAATAACATCAATAAAAACTAAATCTGGATTCTCATCGTCAATTCTTGTTAAAACTTCCAATCCGTCTTCAATAGAAACAACTGAAAATCCGGCTTTACCCAAGAACATTTCAGCACTTTTCCTAATTGTGCTACTATCGTCAACAACCATTACCTTAATATTATTCACAAAGTACCTCTTTTTTTTATTTTTTAAAAAATATTTATTTAAAAGTCAAATAAAACAACTTTATTAAACATATAAGTTTCAAAATAAATTTTTAAATTATCAATTTTAACAATAAATTTTTTTCTTGACTAAAAAGTTAAAGACAAATATAATTTTAAACAATTTGAAAAAGATATTATGATTAAAAAAGATGGATTTTATTTTATACCAAAGCAATGGCTTGGTGATGCTAACATTATTACAATGGATTGGGATTGTAAAGCAATGCATCTGCATCTAATGTGTATTGCTTGGCAACAAGAACCAAAAGGTTATTTATTTTTTGATGAGAAATTAATAAAGAAACTTTTGGGCAATCCCGAAGATAATGATTGGGAAACAAGAATTAAGTCTCAAATACTTTCTTGTTGGAAAACAAAAAATTTAACCATTAATGGTGAAACTAAGTTATATTTATATCAACCTGGTCTTATTAAATATTTAGAAAATGAATCAAAGCCTGATACTCCTAAAAAAACACGGGCTAAAAAAATAAAACCAGAAGAACAACAGTTGATTGAATTAGACAATCAAGATCTAAGTGGTTTTAATTTGGAAACTATTCTTTCAAAAAAGGATACCACTACAATTCTTCATGAAAACACCAATAAGGAAGAAAAACACAATATTTGGACAATTGGTGTTCAAATATTGAAACAACAAGGTGACTCAGACAGTAAAGCAAGATCATTTATCGCCAGAATTATAAAAACATATGGAGAAAAACCTGTTGCTGAAGCCATAGCACAATTAAGCTTAAAAAATGTTCCCCCCGCTGAAATACATGCATATTTAATTGGAATTTTAAATAAGCAACAAGAAGGAGAGAAAAAGAAAACCAGTCGTGGAACTGTTGCATTATAATTAAATAAAAATCAAAGGAAGAATTTATGTATAATTGGATAGATTTTAATATTAATATAGGTGAAGAAAATCAAGATTTAACAGAAGGTATTTTAGAGGGAAGTTGTCCTAAATGCTCTAATTCTGAACATTCCAAACCAACTCTTTACATCGATATGTCTGAACAAAGTTGGTTCTGCAAACATTGTGGTTTTGCTGGAAATTTACTTCAAGGAAGCCAGTTAGCTCCGCAAGCCGGAAATCAATTAACCCCATGGAGACTTAACCCATTTTTGAGAAATTATTCCCAAACAAACTTGGGAAAAGGAATTATTGATAATTTTAAAAAGAAAAAAATTTCTGAACAAACTTTAACTCATTTTAAAATCTCCCAAAGCAAAACTTATTTCCCTGAGCTAATAAATAACATGAATTGTGTTGTTTATCCATACTATCAAGATCATCAGTTAGTTAATTTAGTGTATTTTTATGGAAAACACAGAACTAGTGAAATTGGTGGTGTAGAAACTTGTTTTAATTATGATAAAATTGATTTAGAACACACTTATCTTCTATTTGATGAAATTGAGGTTTTAACATTTTATGAATCAGGTATAGAAAATGCTGTTTCTTTATTTGGTGGAATTGCTATCAACAAAGATAATTACGAAAAAATTGCAGGTAGAGCCTTAGAATTTCTACAAAATATTGAAACGAAGTTCAATAAAGTTAAAAAAATTACAATAGCATTCCCAAATACCACAATGGCTAACTATCTTAAAGAAGAACTTTTAAGAAGATTAGGTAAAGAACGTTGTTGGGTTGTTCAGCCACCAGAAAATAATTATTCATGGAACGATGTTTTTTCTGAATATGGAAAAAACAAAATGTTATTCTTATTAGATACAGCTAAGCCCATACCAGTAAGAGGTATTTTTGAAATAGATGACATTGAAGAAAAGTTTGATGAACTTTACTATAAAGGTTTAAAACGTGGTGCTTTAACAGGATGGTCTACATTAGATGAATTCTATACTGTTGTTCCTGGTCAATGGACTGTTGTTACAGGTATTCCAGGACACGGAAAATCTAACTTCTTAGATGCTTTGTTTGTTAACTTAGCTAAACATGAAGATTGGAAGTTTGCTATTTTCTCTCCAGAAAACCAACCATTGGAGCGACACTTTGCCAACATTATGGAAAAGTATTTCGAACAACCCTTTGACTTAGGCAAGATGGGTAGAATTACTGAAGAACAAAAAGAAGACGGTAAAAATTGGCTCAAAAAACATTTCTCTGTTATATTGCCGCATGAAGATGATAGTTGGTCAATTGAGGGCGTATTATCTTTAGCTAAAGTTCTTGTTTATAGAAAAGGTATTAAAGGCTTAGTTATTGACCCATGGAATGAATTAGATCACTCTAGACCAAGTAACCAAACTGAAACTGAATATATTTCAGCAACTCTAACCAAGTTAAGACAATTTGCTAGAAACTATGGTGTTCACATATGGTTGGTTGCCCACCCAGCAAAATTATATAAAGATAAAGATGGTAAATATCCAGTTCCTACACCATATGACATTTCAGGAAGTGCCCACTATCGCAACAAAGCTGATAATGCGATCACTGTGTGGCGTAACGTTGGTCATGAAGACCAAAGCTGTTCAGATATTCATGTCCAAAAAATCCGATTTAAAGAAGTTGGTAAAGTTGGATTAGTTAGCTTGAGATACGATTTCATCTCAGGTGCCTTTATTGATGATATTGATCAAGATAAAAGAAAGAAAGCACTAGAAGATGGAGAAGTTGTTCCTACAGAAAAATTAAGAAGAAGATATTAATTAAAAATTTATTCAAAACTTTTAATTTGATCTCTTCCATTGTTTTTGGCTAAATATAAAGCTTTATCTGCATTTTCTATACAACCCTCCATTTCAATATGATTTTGAGGGTTGTAATAGTATACACCTTGACTTAAAGTTACACTAAAAGAAATATTGTTGAATATAATTTGTGTTTCATTAACATTTTTTTTAATTTTCTCTGCTACTTTTATTGTTCCTTCAATGTTTTGATTTGGTAATAAAACAATAAACTCTTCACCACCCCAACGACCAACAACATCTTCTGCTCTAATCGTCTTTTTTATTGTCATTGCTATTTTTTTTAAAGCAATATCTCCACCATAATGACCATACTTGTCATTAATTTGCTTAAAATGATCAATATCTATCATAATAATACCGCATGTAGATAAATTTCTTTTTGACCTACTGGCTTCTACTGCCAATTTTTCCATTATAGAAAGCCTATTATCAATCTCAGTTAAAGCATCTGTTCTTGATATCATATTTAAATCTTCATTTTTTTTCAAAAGTTCATTTGTTATTTCTGTAAGATTTTTAGTTTTTTCTTCTATTAATAAATCTAATTCTAAATTATGTTTTTTTAGTGATTTTGACATATTATTAAATTTTTCTGACAACTCTTTAATTTCATCTTTATTGTCTCTTGTTTCAATATCAATTAAGTTATCAAAATTACCATTTTCTATTTTAATTGCTAATTCTTTTATTTTTTTAATTGGATATAATATTGACTTATTAATCATAATATACATAAAAACTATAGCAATTAAAAACAATATTGTTAATAAAGTTGGAAGAATAATATTATTATTTTTATATAACAAATTATCATTTATTAAGGTTATGGAGTACCAATTTAATTCTTTAATATAAGATACTCCAACAATGTGTTTTACATCTTTTATGTTTATTTTAAAAAATTTAATTTCTTGATTCTCTTTAGCATAAACCATTGATTTTTTAATTTCTTCTAAATCATTTTTTTCATTAATTAAATTTAATATGTTTTTATTTCTAATTCTTGTGAAACTCGCTTGATCTATTAAATCTACAGATTTAATTAGCTGAATTCCTAAATTTTCATCCACTAAAAAATGATCTATACCTTTAGTATCAATAAGGCTAAATTCATTTATTATTTTTTGCAAATCAAATCCCGTTCCTACTACACCGATATTTTCACCCTTTTCATTTTTTATTACAACATTAATCCAAACACTAGTTACATCTAAATATTCATCTTTAGATACATTTATATTATATTCCTTGTTTGATTTTAAGGTAGTAAAAAACCAAGAATCTTCTTTTTTATCTTTATTTAAAAAATATTTTTTTTCCTCCAAATCTTTTTTAAAAAAATACTCTCCACTTCTAAATAAAGCTATGAAATATGTTTTATCTTTAAATAGCTCCCTATACTTATCTAATTTTTGAAAAGCTTTCTTTTGAACCTTAGGATCTTCTCCATCTACAGCAAAATTAATAATATCTTTTTCTTGAGCCATCTTCCTAGCTAATTCAATTTCTTTGAGCAAAATAGTTAAAGTTTTATTTTTATCAAACTCAACATGTTTTTCTAGATAATTTTCAGCCCAAATATTATTTATTTTGTTAGTCAAATAAGATGATGTTGTCCAAGTGATTATGGTTGTCAAAAAGAACAATCCACCTAAAAAAATTGTAAATCTTGTTTTAATATTCATATTTTTTTTCTTTATCAAAACAATAAACAATAATTATTAAAAATCAAATTTTATTCCACAATACCTAAAATTTTGATTTTATTATATATTTATAAATTTTCTCAATATCAAAACATCAATAAAGATTTAGTATTTATCGATTGACTGAATATTTAAAAAGTCATATAATAACGAAAAATTATTTAAGGTATAATATATGGCATACAACGGAAAAACTCAACCGATAGAAACAGAAGAACAAATGGGAGCATTTAGTGGTTATATTAGAAGACCCACCCCAAGTGCTTCAGGTATGACAGCACAAATTTTTGGTGAAAATGGAGATGATGCTGATACAATTTTGGCTCTTTCTTTAAGTAAATATCAAGATGCTGAAGTTTTAGTTAATATTTATTTGGTTAAAGATTCTGTTGGTAGAATTATGAAAGAAAACAATAAATATCCACTTATTTGTTCATTTATGGGGTTTGTTCGTCGCTCAACCCCAAAGAAGGATGGTATGATTGCACAATTTTTTGCTCCCAATGGAGCTAATTCTGACAATGTTTCTACATTAAGTAAGAGTGATTATCAAGATTGTCTGGTTTTCGTTGACGTTAGAGGCAAGAAGGCTGTGGCAAATTCAGAAAAGATTGAAATTGAAAATATTCAACAAATTGATCAGTATTATTCAACAAAAATTACAAAAACAGAAAAAGATGAATTCATTAAAAAAGAAAAACAATTCAAAAAAATGAATGAACTTTTAGACCTTAGTGACTTTTTAAATAAAATTGAAGTTATTTCTGCTATTGGCAATGTTGAAGAATATAAAAATTGGCTAGAGACTACTCAAACTTGTGCTCACTTACAAGAAAAAGCCTGCATGAATAGAAGTCATTATGTTCAAGTACAAGGATTAATTAAACCCTTTAATTATTTACCTGTTTGTGAAGACCATTTAGAAAATCTTTCAAATCAAGAACATATTGAAAAAAATATGTTATTCTACGAAATGAAACATCGTCTGCTACTAAAACAATGGGTTTGGAATAGATTTAAACAACAGTTTTCATATGATGGAAAAAGCGAACCAGAACCAAATAAAATTATTGAATGGGCTGCTACTAAAAATTTGACAAAATATTTACCTCAAAAATACAAGAGCATTGTTTGAATTAAAAATATCTACTGTTATAATAGTATTTTATGGCTGAATAATAATGCAATATCTCAAAACAATTGAACAAATAGAAAACCAAAAACAAAGTTTGGCAGAAGAACTAACTTTGTTTAAAAAAACACAGGTTGCTCTGCTTAGAAATGACTTTTATCAAATTAAAGATAGAGACACCCAATCAATTTTTGAATCTATTTTAAAGATAAATCAGCCAAAAGAACCACACAATAACCATCAAAAAGCTTACGATTTAAAATTCTCTGGTGAGAAAATATCTATTAAATCAGGCACTGTTAAAAATGGAGATGTTACAATTTCTTATTCAAGAACTTCTTCTTACCCAACATTAGAAGATAAAATTGCCTATCTTTCTACTTTTGATAATTTAATTTTAGGTATTGGCAGCGAACAAACAAAACCATCAAACTCGCACATTTCTAGCACAACATCATATTATTTATATTATTTTCAAGCCAACGAAATTGATTTAAAAAATATGAATTGGAATGAGACTGAAAATTCTTGGCAAGGTCACTCTGAAACTACAGGAATATCTGTAGATATTAGAAAAAAGATGAGTAGTCAGCCTTGGATTAAATTACCATCATCTTTTGTTAATGCAGAAAAAATTATCACATCTTCTGTTTTAATTAAAGATAAGAAAAAGTTTTTGGTTATTGATGATTTTTTAAATCAACAAAAGCATTATTTCAATATTTATCAAATTAGAAAAGCGTTACTTAATATTCAAGGAACCACAAAATGTTTACTATCTTCAACAAATCCTCCCTCCCTCTAAAAGAAATAGAAGATAATTCAATAGATTCTATTATTACAGACCCACCTTATGGCATAAAATTAGAAGATTGGGATGAGTTTCCTGATGTTCAAATCTGGAATGATTGTTTTAGGGCTTTGAAACCAGGAGGTTTTTTGCTGTGTTTTAGTTCAATTAAATTTCAACACTTATTTACACAAAACCTTATCAATGCTGGATTTGAATTTAAAGATGTTCTTTTGTGGGTTTATTTAAATGGCAGAGTTCCCCCCATTGATGTTGATAAGAAAATTGACAATCATTTAGGATTGGAGAGAGAAGTTGTTGGAGAATATAAATATATTCAAGGCTCTCCAAACAGTAATAAAAAAGATAGCTACTCTAAAACCACAAAGAAAACTGCCCCTAGTGAATTTTCTAAATCATGGCAAGGGTTTGGAACAGGATTAAAAACAGCTTATGAACCTATTATTATGGTTCAAAAGCCACTTGAAAACAGTTTAGCAGAAAATATCCTTAAGTATGGGGTAGGCGCCCTTAATTTAGAATCCACTCGCATTCCTTATGATGAAGGTGAAGGTAAAGTTGGTCACAACCCACATCCTTTGGGTAGGGTTATGTCTAATATAATACAAACAGATTCTTTTGGTGATTATCAAAAATTTTTCTTTGTTGGAAAAGTTCGTGATGGTAAAAAAACAGGGAACACACATCCTACACAGAAACCAATTGACCTAATGAAATGCTTAATATCACTTTGTACATTAGAGAATCAAACTGTATTAGACCCTTTTATGGGTTCAGGCTCTACAGGAGTTTCATGTAATCAACTGAATAGAAATTTCATCGGATATGAAAAAGAAAAAGAATATTTTGAAATAGCAAATGCTAGACTAAAAAGTGATTAATTAGAAAACTTTTTAAGAAATTGATCTTGATTCATTGGCTTACCCAAATAATATCCTTGAATAGCATCGCAACCATTTTCTTTTAGCCAATTAAACTGCTCTTCAGTTTCCACACCTTCAGCAACCACTTTCATACCCTTATTTTCAGCTATAAAAAATGAAGCCTTAATTAAAGTTTCAGCACCGTTATCTTTTCCAATATCGTCAATAAAACTTTTATCTAGCTTTAACTCTTCAAATGGAAAGTTTAATAAATAAGACAATGAAGAATATCCAACTCCAAAATCATCAATTGAAATTGTATAACCCAAATCTACAAACTCAGAAAGAAGCTTTTTCGCAGTTCCCATGTCTTCAATTAAGCTACCTTCTGTAATTTCTATTTTAATTTTCTTAGTAGCATCCTCAGTTTCAGCCAATTCTTTTAGCTTATTCCAAAAAACAATATCATCAAATTGTTTTGCAGATACATTTACTGAAACTTTAATATTTATATTAATTTGATTTAACTCATTAGCCATCTCAAGTGCTCTGTATAAAGACCACCTTCCTAATTCCCAAGACAATCCACAATTTTCAGCCACAACTATTGCTTCTTCTGGAGAAACGAAACCCCCTAATGATTCTGAATAAAATCTAAATAAAGATTCTGCTCCAACCAAAGATTTATCTTTTGTGCTAAATTGTGGTTGATAATATTGAAATATATTTTGATTTTTCTTAAAACTTTCTTTTAAAATATTTTCAATAGCAATTTTTCTAGAAAGCTCCGAAGCCATAGATTCACCATAAAACATGATATTACCATAACCAGACTCTTTTGCCTTATACAAAGCAACATCAGCATGTGATATTACTTCTTCTGCCGTAAAACCATCTTTAGGCCACATTGATATTCCAACAGAAAGATCTAAATTAAAATGCATTGTATTAATTAAAAATGGCTTCATAACTTCTTGTTTTATTTTTGAAACAATAGAATAAACATTATCAGAGTTCATATTAGGTGGAAACACAATAATGAATTCATCACCAGAAAATCTAGCCACAAATAAGTCATTTTCTGAAGATATTTTCTTCAATTTATTTGAAAAATCTATTAAAAATTGATCGCCGCCCTTGTGACCAGCTATGTCATTAACTTTTTTGAGTAAATCTAAATCAGCAAAAGCAACATAAAAATTATCTCCATTTTTAATTGCTTGATCAATTTGATGTTTAAATTTCAAACTTAAAGCTCTTCTATTCGGTAATTTTGTTAATGCATCTTCTCTAGCAAACTTCTCCAACTCATCTTCTGCCTTTTTCTTCTCTGTTTGATCTCTTGCTGTAGCAACAATTCTAGAACCATCAGGTAACAACCTTACTGTCCCTTCTAAATGTCTTTTTACTCCACTTTCTTCAACATCCCACTCAACATGCCATTCTTTATTATCATTATCATTAAATATCTTGTCTACAATATGTTGTGGTATACCCCAAGCTTCCCATAAAGGAACATTCTTGATTTTGTTAGACTGAAATAAATCTAATGCAGATTTATTTGCTTCTTGTGTATATCCATCCTTTGTACACAATATTGCTGCTGCATCTATTCCATCTAATAATGCCATTGTTCTTTCAATAGATTTTGCTTCTACATATCTTGCGACACTAAAGTGAATGCCCTTAAAATGAAATGAAAATATTATAATTGCTGCTATCAATCCCATTTCTATATAAGCCATTCCCTCTTTTACGTTTTCACCATAAAATATAGCTTCTATATATCCCAACCAAATACAGAAAAAAACTGCGAACCAAGCAATAAATCCATCATATACAGACAATCCTTTTATATAGCTTCCACCAAGTTCTTTAAATTTATCGTGTAAAAATAAAAATACACTTAATGAAAACAATGATGTTGATAACCCAAAAAACCATTGTTCACCTATATTATAAGGATCATATAGAAATTCTTGTGACAATAAACCAAATATCTGTAGTATTGAAATTATAAATGCTATAAAAAAACGATTATCAGATTTTAATACAGACCAACGCACTAATCCTATGGCCGATATACAGAATGTATAAATTAATGCATAAACAACTGCTTCTTCTATATCTTTTGCGACATATAAGATAGATGCTCCCAATATTATACAAAATGATAAAATGAAATGTGATGAAACTTCTTTATCTATGGTGAATGATTTCCATATAGAGTAAGATAGAACCATTATTATTGATGGGAAAACCCAACCTATATATTTAGAATAAACTTCTAAATATCCTAAATCAAAAAATTGTCCAATTGCTAAAAATATTTTGTATGTTGCCACGACAAAACATAAAGCTATCATCCCCGTTAGATTTATTTCTTTTTCTTTTAATTGTAAGCCACCAGCTACTTTTGATATTTCTTTCCAAGTATTTAGTGTTAATCCAACAATAAAAAGAGAAAATGCTTGTATTAATAGCCAAAATGTTTCTTGTATACTCATGGTTTTCTTTTTCTTTTTTATAAAACTATAAAATAAAAAACTATAAATCAATACCTAAAAACACAAAGGTCCCATTGGGACCTTTTGCTAAGTTAAATTAACTATTAACTTTTTTTACCGAACCTTGTGCTTTTAACAGGTGCTGCTGGCTCTTCAACTGTTGAAAATGGATCAAAATCATCATCCAAATCTGCTTGAGGAGCAGGAGTATGTTTAGCTGGCTCTGGAGCCACTGTTCTAGCAGGAGCTTGAGGAGCACTATTATAGCTAGACTGTTGTTGAGAAGGAGCAGGGGCGGCACTAGCTGTTGCCTCATTTTCCTTCTTTGCTTCAACAATCAACTTCAAGTTAAGATGAGGTTCTGCCTTATTACCATTAGAAGTTCTAATGAAAGCATGAACATGACCCTTTGTTCCATTGGCATGCAAATTATTTACCCAATAGTTATTAATCTCAACAGGCTTACCATTGACCTTTTCTAACTTGTTAGGAGCAATCTGAATGATTCCATTAACAGCATAGTTTCTACCTTGAATCAAACCATCTTGTGTCTGATCCATATCCACATAGCTCTTTCTGTGAGAAAGTTGATACAAAGGATTTTTATCAGCATATTGGTCACGATTTGGCTCACCAAAAGTCAACTGTAATTGCTTATTATTGCTAGCAGGATATGACTTGTAAGAACAAACTTCAACAATCATATCATCAATATGATCCTTGAACTTGTCATGGTTTGAAATATGCTCAATATATTGCTCAACGAAAGCAATCATTTCATCGCCTGTAATAGGGTGAGCTTGTGCCTTAATTTCCTTACCATTTTCATCTTCAGGACCAGGCATCCAGTCAAAAGGAATACTAGTGTCTACCACCTCATAGATATCAGAACCATCTACTTCATACTTTTTGTCAGTCTTCATCAGAGCACGGAATTGAACCCCCATAGTAGGAAGCGTGACATTGAAGTTGCCAATTTTTTCGTGTCCTTGAGCAGCCAAAGAATCCATTTCTTCTTTAAGCTTTTGAAGACCATCATCATCATTTACATCAACACCACGACCACTCCAATGCTGAACACGAGCAATACGCTGAAGTCTGTTTTCATCAGTGCGTGAAGTTAATGTGAAAATACCTTGGAAAGTTTTATCTGGTTCAGGGTTTGGAACACCAATAATACGCTGAACTTCAGTAACAGCCATACCTTGACCATTGTCTTTCTTCTGAACACGACTACGTTGAAGAATAACCTTGCTACCAACAGGGTAGTTCTTTTCCATTTGTTTATCAATGGAGTGACCCATCCAAGTTGTGTTGCGATCAATTGCCATAGCAGCCGCCGCCTTCTCACCACGGATGTATTCTTCAGGGTTTACGAAAACTTCGTACTTCTTTCCCTTATCATCTTCTACAGCCATTGTTTTTGCTTGTGTGTTGTAACCAAGAATTGTTACTAGACGGTCATATTGACTTTGTTGATAATTACCATTTGTGTTTTGTGATTGTGTTTGTGGGCGCTTAATACCACCAGTAAATGCTGACATAGATTTTCTCCTAATAAATTAATTTGGGGTTTACTTTAAAACAAACAATTTTGCTTTATTGTTTATTGATTATAACATACTTTTTTAAAAAATCAAAGTTTTTTTTACAAAAAACCAAAAAAAACCATATAGGTTTTTCTTGGCTCTTCATCAAATTATTCAATTCTTATTTTCCTAAAATCCAAGTTACCAATTTCTTGGCTTCTTCTTGTGAAACTTGTGGATTTGCTGGCATTGGGATAGCTCCCCAAACTCCAGACCCACCCTTCATTACTTTTTCAGCTAATTTATCAACTGCTTTTGGATCTTTAGCATATTTAGCTTTTACTTCATTATATGATGGTCCAACTAACTTTTTATCAACAGCATGGCAAGCTAAACAATTTTTAGATTTTGCCAATTCACTAGCATCAGTAGCTGCTTGAGCAGATAAGCCAATGGAACTCAAAACAAAAAAAGACAACAACGATTTATTTAATTTATTCATGACTTTCCCTTTCAAAAAAATAATTTTAAAAATGATAACACAATAAAGAAAAAAAGCAACCATTTTCAGATTGCTTTAGTCTTTTACTTGGTTTCTTGATTATTTACACCACCAATTCTACTTACCAATGAATCTAACAAATTTTTTCCATTTTCAGTTTGAGATAAGCCCTCTAACATTGAAGCGACATTTACACCACCAGTTGAACTAACCATATTTAATAAGTTATTGGTTCCCTTACCAATGTCACCACCGTTAGCGATAACCTTCAAATCAGCGTTAGAGAAGGCACGAGCCATTTCAAGACCCACATCACGGTTTGACTCAACTTGTTTGATAGTAATAAGATACTGTTGATAACCTTGGTTCTCACCAATTTCTTGAGCAAGTGTAATTTGTGTGTTAATTGGAGCCATCAAAATAGCTTGCTCAGCAGCACCCTTAGCTTCACCTTCAGCTTTAATACCCTCAGCATTCAATTTAGCAGCTTCTAAATTACCTTGAGCCTTTGTAACAGTAGAAAGTTTTTCACCTTCAGCTTTAGTAACTACAGAAAGCTTTTCACCTTCAGCATTGGTAATTTGAACAGACTTATCAGCTTCCGCCTTAATTTCACGTTGGCGCTTATCTTGCTCAGCAGCAACCACAGCCACATCTTTCTTAATTTCAGCAGTCTTCACGTCTTGAACACGTTGAACTTCCATGTTCTTTTCTGCTGTAATCTTACTAGCAGATAACACTTCTTGTTTTGATTGCTCATTAGCAATACCCACAGCCTTATCTTTTTCTGCTGTTCGTTGACCAATTTGTTGTTCAGCATCTTGACGTTGAACTTCCACAACACGCTTTGCATCAATTTCCTTAGTTTCAGCTTCACGCATGTTTTCAGCCACAACAACACGAGATTCCTTTTCAATACGTGACTTTTCTTTAGCCATAATATTAGCAATGACATTACCTTTTGAAGAATCACGAATGTCCATAAACTCAATTGTCTTTACAGGTAAAACACCCCATTCAGAAATTTGTTTTTGAACTTCGTCAGTGAATTGTTGACCAAGTGAAGAACGTTCTTGCATGATTTCTTCCAAAGCATTAGTAGCAAGAATACGACGAACAGAACCTTGTAACACTGCTTCCAATTGTGTAGTCAACTCATTAAAGTGAGAAACACGTTGTGCTACAGTTTCAGCATTATCAACACGGAAGAAAGCTGTCACATCTACCATAAAAGGAAGACGAGCACTGTCATATGCCTCATAATCATTCAAAGACACCTGGAAAATAGACTCAGGGAATTGGGTAACAGTGACACCAATCACAGGAATCCAACTTGGCCAAGCATAGTAGGTATTACCAGCAGGTTTCCCACGACCATATGGAGTTGAACTCTTTTTTGCTTGCACGATATGAACCATATTGGTTGGCACAACAACACGCAAACTAAGAATGACCTTAATTAAGTAAGCTACCGCAAACAGTAATACTATTGATAGGGCTGTAAAAAATATACTTGAGATTGATTCCATTTAATTTCCTTTTTAAAAACGAACTGCGATTATAGCACAACATTTTTAAAAATGTGTACTTTTTTTTTCTTTATTTTAATATATAATAAATCATGAAATTATTAATTATTAAAATCTTATGAAAAATGCGATTGATTATGTTACTGAAGAAGTCGATTATCCAAGACCTTACTTTATTTTCCCAGATTTAGATTCTCCAGAAGGCAATCCAATGGAGTATTTTAAAATGGCAAAGAGTTGTTTATTTAAAAATGGATTTCGCCTTGAAGCTAAAGAATTGGAATCTTTAAGATTTGAACCTTATGCTAAACATTTTGATATTATTTCAAAATTTTTAAACTTCTCTTCTGCAAAAATTACAACAGAAGATGAGGAATACATCTATATTAAAATTAAAAAATCAGATAAGGAAACCACTCAAAATCCAACTTTCAATATTAATGAACCTAGTGAAATTCAAGATTTAATAGATAGTGGTCACGACTTCTCCACAACAAATTGTTATGGAAGAACTCATCTTCATTATATTAATAATCCAAAATCTTTAGATTTAATTTTGGAAGCTAATAAAGATAAAGATTGGTTTGAGTTATTTAATTTAGACAATTTTAATTCAACATTTTTACACAATCGAGACATACCATCTTTTGCTGTGATTCTAAAACATATGTTTGAAGAATCGCCTAAAATGACTAAAACTTTTTTATACGGAACAAATTCTTTTGGAAATAATGGATTTGGTTTCTTTTTAAAAGAATGTGATTCAATCTTTTCAAATCTTAATAGTTTACCACCACAACACATAATAGATGGTGTAGGAACTGTTATAACTATTTTAAATAAGATAGACCCACAAAAAAGTAATGAACTAATGAATGCCTTTAATTTATTAGAGTCTAAAAATCCAAAAATAGCAGAATTAAATCTTAAAACGGTTATTTTTAAATCAACTTTAGACAATGACCTAAAAAGAAATGATGTTAAATCAAGACAAATAAAAATTTAAACTATTTCTTATTTATCAGAGTTTTTTTCCATAAAAACATCATACCCCCAAAGATTTTTTAAATGAGCTAACATTTTTTGTTTGCTAGAATCATTTAATTCTCTATTGCGAATTGGAAAATATTTCAATATTAACTTTCTATCATCATGGAGGTTTGCCCCAACAACTTCAATATATGGAATCATGTAATTTCTCTCATATTGGCGACTCAAAAGCTCTCTAATTTTTTTATAACCAGCCTCATCACTAACATTACTTACTTCATAATGATTTTTATTACTGCTTTGATCATAAATTGAAAACATTTTAAAATCTCTAATTACTTTAGGTGAAAGATATTGTGCAATAAATCCAGTATCAGAAAAATTTTTCATAGCATATTGAGTAGCTTCAATTGGGTTTTGTCCCATTAATTCAGGAAAATATTCCCTATCTTCTTCTGTTGGATTCTTACACATTCTCTCAATATCCATAAAAATAGCATATCCTAAAGAATAAGGGTTCCACCCCCTAAATTTTCCGTAAGCAATACCAGATTGAGCCACCACATTAGTATGTGACAATATAAATTCCATCCAAGATGAATCAGTAATTAATCCTTTATGATGCATCCTTTCTATAATTTTATAATGAGTATAAGAAGCAAATCCCTCATTAAGAACCTTTGTCATCATTTGTGGATAAAAATACTGAGCAATTGTTCTGACAATTCTTACAATTTCTCTTTTCCATTCTGGAAGAACTGGAGAATGTTTTTCAATAAAATAAAGAATATTATCTTTATTAGTTCTAGGAACAGTCATGTGACTTGTTTCTTTTTGCTGCTTAACTTCTTTATCAAGCAATCTTTCGAAATTTGGATTAATAAACTCTGGGAAAGAATCTTCTTGATTTTCTCTTCTTTCTCTTACATGACGAGAAACCACCTTATGTTTATATGTATTTATACCATGATACTGAAGAGCATGACAGCTATCTAGAACTGATTCAACATCTTCTGATCCATAAATCTCTTCACATTTAGCAACATAATCTCTAGCAAAGCTTAAGTAATCCATAATTGAACCTGCTTGAGTCCATGTTGTAAACATTTCATTACCCTTGAATACAGCATTATGCCCGAAGCAGGCATGAGCAATAACTAAAGCTTGCATAGTCATCGTATTATTTTCTTGTAAATAAGCTATACAAGGGTTTGAGTTAATAACTAACTCATATGCCAAAGAAGTATAACCTTCACTATATTGTTTTCTTTGACTTTCAAAGGATTTTCCGAAACTCCAATGACGGTAATAGTTTGGCATACCAACACTTGTATATGCTTCTAACATCTGTTCAGAGTCAATAATTTCAATTTGGTTTGGATAAAAATCTAATTTAAAATCTTCTACAGCAATTTTTTCTATTTCTTCGTATGTTCTTTTAAGAAGGGGGAATGTCCAATCCTGGTCTTCTGTAAACAATGGTTCATTTTTTTTCATACTAATCCTTATTTAGCAGTAGGTTTTTTTTCAAACAATTTTCTAAAAACAGGGTAAATATCTGAATCTCCAAAAATTAATTGTTGTGCAAAATGCTTATGAATAATCCTTCCATAAGCATTCCATAAACTATTGGAGCCAATATTGTGCTCAGTTCTATTCTCAGGCTGAATTTGAATATAAGCATAATATTGAGAAGCAAGCATAATTGAATTATTTAAAATGCTTACACATTTTGCATTATCCTCTTCATTCAAATTATCACCATCAGAACATTGACATATATAAAGATTGGTTTTTGATAAAGACCTTTCTTTTATAATTTCATCAACCAATGAAATAGCTGAAGATACTACAGTTCCACCCATTTCTTTCATATTAAAGAATTCTTCTTCTGTTACTTCTCTAGCATCAGTTGTGTGATGTATAAAAATCAACTCTACCTTTTTGTATTTCTTAGTTAAGAACAAATATAGCAAGAAAAAGAATTTACGAGATAATGTTTTTTCTCTTTCACCCATAGAACCAGAGTTGTCCATGATACAAATCATGGTAGCACTCATACTTGGATGAGGTTCCTTAACAGGATTGCGATATCTTAAATCAATGTCATCCACAAAAGGAACATTTTTAATTCTTCCTTCTAGATAATCTATTTCACTTAAAATTGAACTTCTTTTTTCTTGATCGTTTGTTTCACTAAGTAATTCTTTTTGCTCATTCAATGCCTCACGATAAGGAGACTGTAACGCCATTCTTCTCATCATTGAATTTTTCAAACTACGCACTACACTAAGTCTAGATGGAGAACCACTGCTTGTATATCCCGCATTACGAACACGGAATTCATCCATATTCTTTAAGTCTTTTTTAACTAAATCTGGAAGCTCTAGATCTTCAAAGAAAAATTTCAAAAATTCTTCTTGTGTTAACTGAACCGTGAAAGGATCTTCACCATTTTCTGGATTATCAGATGCCTTAGGTTGCCCCTTTCCACCACCTTGTGGTTTTTTGATTAAATCACCCTTAGAGAATTGATCATTACCAGCAATTACAGAAGACTCATCATCTCCATAATCATAATTAAAATGAGGTTCATCTAAAGATTTCCCTAATTTTTTAACATCAACTTCAACTAATTGACCATCTTTTCCAATATCTTTTATAGATTTATTTTTAAAGGATTCTTGCATTGATTCTTTAATTACAGAACGAATTCTTTTTAAAAATTTCTGTCTGTTTTCAGAAGCATTACCTTTTGTTGTTCTTCTGTCTAATATAAAGTGCATATTCCACCTTGTCCTAATCTAGTTTGGTTATGAGCCTAATATCGCATTATTACTTCATTAGGCTTAATAGTTGGCAATATTATGAACGTGCACCTTTTTGCATATGGTTAAACCATTCAACAACCAACCTAACCATATTTTCAGTATAACCAAGTTCTTTCATCTTAGCAACAAATGAATGATGTTTTTTCATTTCATCTTCAGAATAATTAGCATCAAAAGAAATAATTGGAAGTATTTCTTCAGTTGAGCGAATCACTTTTCTTTCAATCACTTCTCTCATTTTAGAGAATGCATCCCAACGAGGAACTTGACCATTATTGTTTGCACGATGACGATCATAGAACTTCACTACTTCATTTCTGAAGTCTTTAGGATTATTGGTATCTAAACCAGGCTTCTCAATATTGGTTAATTCCTGATTTATTTGCTCAACATTTAATTGAATGCCAGTTTTAGGATCTTTGAAGTCTTGATCTTCAAGCCAATCATTTGCCAAAGCAACATAACGATTAAAAACATTTTGGCAATAATCATCAGAAGAGCTTAGAATAGCTGTGCGAATTTGTTTTTCAAGAAATTCATAATACTTCTTACGTAATGTTTCAGAAATGAAGTTTTTCAACTTCTGTTCTTTTTCTTGTGGGAATCTTTCTTTTTCAATTTCAGTTAAAAGCACATTCATCAAGTCAATTGGGTTAGCAGAAATTTCTTCGGGATTTTTATTGTAAACTTTTGATAAAATCTTATATGCAAAACGAGTACTCATTCCATCCATTCCTTCAGCAATACCCGCTTCAGATTTATATTCTGAAATACTCTTTGCCTTAGCATCAGTATTTTTAAGGTTTTCACCATTATAAACTTGCATTTTGCTGAAAGGAGTAGAAAGATTTGTATCTTTCATGCGAGAAAGAACCGAGAATTGAGCCAACATCTCATAAGTTCCAGGAGCAACAGGAGCTTCTGCCAATTTTGAATGAGAAATAAGTTTTTTGTAAATTTCCATTTCTTGACTATAACGTAAGCAATATGGAACTTGAACCAAGTTAATACGATCAAGGAAAGCTTCATTAGTTTTATTTCCCTTGAATTGCTCCCATTCGCTTTCATTAGAGTGAGCAAGAATAATTCCATCAAATGGCATTGCCCCTATAGCTTCTGTTCCGTTGAAGTTCTTTTCTTGTGTAGCGGTTAGTAAAGGATGAAGCATCTTTAAAGGTGCCTTGAACATTTCAACGAAATCTAAAATACCACGAGAAGCACGACACAAACCACCAGAATATGAATAAGCATCAGGATGGTGTTGTGGAAATTTTTCTAATTTACGAATATCTACCTTGCCGACCAATGTTGAAATATCTTGGTTGTTTTCATCACCTGGTTCAACCTTAGCAATTGCTACCTGATTCAGAATAGATGGATACATTTTTGTTACAAAGAACTTAGACAAATCGCCACTAGCATCACGAAGGCGTTGTAATGCCCAAGGAGAAGGAATGGTTCTTACAGCATGACGAGGAATACCAAAACTTTCTTCCAACATCTTCTTTGCATCAGATGAATTAAAAAGATTTAAAGGTGACTCAAACAATGGGGACACTTCTTCAACCACTCCATTTGGGGTTTCTACATAAGCTCCCAATACATAGATAGGTTCTTGTTCCATTAACTCTTTTAGTTTCTCAGCCAAAGATGACTTACCACCACCAACAGGACCTAACAGATAAAGAATAGATTTAGATTCTTCCAATTGCTGCTCTGCATGGCGAAGATAAGATACCAAACTTTCAACAACATCTTCCATTCCATAAAAATCTTTAAAAGCTGGATAAATGCGAATGACCCTGTTTGCGAATATTCTGGACAAAATAGGGTCATTTCTTGTATCAATTTTTTCTGGTGAACCTATCGCTTTAAGCAACCTCTTGGGGGCATTAGCATAAGCCATCTCGTCTTCTTTTGCTATGGCTAAATAATCAGCCAAAGACATTTTATCTGAATTAACACTATACTTCTTTGAAAAAAGCTCAGTAAGCTTTGAAAAATCAATTGTCATGAGATTAACTCCTTTTAGAATTTCAAACATACTATAAAAATAATAAAATTTCGTCAAGTATTAATAATGTAATTATTATGAAATATTTTAAAAAAATATATTAATTCAAACGATTAATTTTAAAATTTAATTAAACATAATAATTAATAAAATTAGTTAATTTAAAATGGTGTTGATAATATTTGAGATTAAGGTTATAATTTCCAAATTATTTTTATAATTTTATATAACTATGTATCAAGAATATCAACCATTAAGTAAGAAACCAGATTCTAGCACATTCGTTCCACCAGAATTATTTGAAGCACAAAAACAAGCATTCCTAAAAATTGATAAAAATATATCAAAAAATTGGGATGATTGGGTTGCTTCAAAATTAGAAATTACTGTAGAACAAATGTGGGAAACACTTTCAAGTGAACAAATAGATTCTATTGGAATTTGTATCTATAATTTTGAACAAGGCAAAAATTATATTATTGGCGATGAAACTGGTATTGGTAAAGGCCGTATTCTCAGTGGAATTTCAAGATGGGCATGGAAAGCTGGTAAAAAAGTATTGTTTTTTACAGAACGTGAACACTTAATGAGTGAGTTTTGGAAAGATTTACACGATACAGATAATATTAAACTATTAAAAAATCCTATTGCCTTTCACTCTAAATCCAAAATTTTTAATCCAGACGGAACAGTAGCTCTTAAGGGCACTCCCAAACTTGTTAAATCTATTGAAGAAAATGGTTTTGATGAAGATACCAATCTTGTCATGACTAACTACTCTCAAATCAGCTTAAAGCAGCACAAGAAAAACAAAAAAGATATCTTAGTAGACTATTGTGAAAATGCCATTATGATTCTAGACGAATCACACAATGCTACTGGTGATTCAAACACTAAAAAATTATTGCTTCACCTTACTGAAAAAGCCAAAAATGTTGTTTTTTCATCAGCAACATATATGAAGGATGAAAGCCAATTAGATTTATATCAAAGCTCTATTGATTTTGATGAACCCACATTAGAGCTATTAAAGAAAACCTTAAAAAATGACCAAAAAGGCACTCTAAGAAAAATCTTTACTTATGAGTTAACTAGAAATCTTCAATTTTGGAGAAGAGAACACCAGCCACTTAATGTTGGTTGGAAAACTATTTTCTGTGAAGATGAAGAATACAGCAATAAGATTATTGAAGAATATTCTGAAATTATTAACGGCTTATTCCTTATTGTTAGCAATCTTAATAAAGAAGAAAGTCTAGAAATAGAAAATGCCAAAAACTCATGGTTTGCTTTAGGGGCAACAATTAACAGATTAAGCCGCAACTTACTTCTTGTATTAAAATTAGATACTTTGGTTAAAGCTGTAGAAGAAAGTATTTCTACCAATCATAAAGCAGTTATTGTTATTGATTCAACACTGTCTAGTTTAGTTAAGAAAATCAAAGATAAAGATGCTGAAACCTCTGAAGAAAATGAAGAAGATTTGGAGAGTTCAGATGATACAGAAGAAAGTCACTATGCTCTTAATTTCCAACAAGCAGTTTTATATGTTATTGATGAAGTATTAGGTGAAGTTGTTAATGCTATTGGTATAGATCATGATATTTATATGCAGTATCAAGGCTTAAGAGAAAAAACAAAAATCTTTGCTGATTTAAGCATATCTCCTATTGATACTATCAAGAGAAAACTTTTAGAACATAACATTAAATGTGGTGAAATCTCTGGTAGATCATTTTTCTTAAATGAAAATGGTCATATTCAAAAGTTAGTTAAAGAACCAAAAACTAAAATAGTTAAGGATTTTAACAGTGGTGAATTTGATGCTATAATTATTACAAGAGCAGGTGCTTCTGGTATTAGCTTACATGCTAGTGCTGCCTTCAAAGACCAAAAAGTTAGAGATTTATTTGAATTAGAAATTACTAATCGCCCAACATATCGCTTACAGTTTATTGGACGTGTTAACCGTAAAAACCAAGTTGCTCAACCAAGATTTTTTACTGTTGTTACAAAACTTCCTTTTGAACAACGAATCTTAAACGTTGAACAAAGAAAACTTAAAACACTACAGTCACATATCAGTGGTGATGATGAAAAACTTGGTCAAGAAAACATTTATAACTTCTATAATGATTATACAGATCAAAGTGCCAAGTTGTTCTTATTGAATCACCCACACCTTGCTTACCAAATGGGTATTAATCTCAAGACCCCAAAGGGTGATTTTTACTATATTGACAGTATATTGAAAAGGTGTGTTGTTTTGAATAATCAACAACAAAACTCTTTATATGATTACTTAATTTATACTGTAGATTCTTACTATAAGTTACAGTTAAAGAAAAATGTTCCCGAAAAAATTGAATTGGAATATATTAAAACATTTTGGCATAATCTTGATAAAATTGAGCAACAAGAATTTAAAAAGGTTTATGGTGACTTTCCACAGTTAACGATTAATCAATTTAGATTCCCTTGGGTTGGTTTAATGAAAACTAAATCTCTTTACAATACAAAATCTGTATTTAGTAAGACACTAGAGAAACAACTTCAACAAAACATTACAAAGAATGAAACATTAAGACCATTCTTACAAAAGATTGGTTCAACCATTATTTCTAGACAAAAATACAATCAAGACTTTACTTATAAGACAGCATTGCCAATTCTTGCCAACATTGAAATTGGTAGATGTGTTTCCATCAAGAGTCACGATGGAAAAATTTATGGTTATATTCATGATGTTATTGTTCCAAAAGTTCATGAAGCTCATAAGTATGAAAGTTTAACTCTTTTGCAGATTAAAACTATCAATCCTCATATTCATCAAAGTATTACTTATGCTAACGAAGATTATTTTATGAGTTTAGAAGAGTTGATTGAGTCTGACTCCATTGATTTTTCAAATAATCCAATTAAATGGAATCAATTTGATAGACCAGAAAAGTCTTTTGTTAGAGCAAACAATTGTTTTGTCGGTCATCCTATTTACATGCAGTTCTTACAGCAAGCATATGGAATCGGTGAAATTGAGTATTTTAACTTTTATGACAAAAACAAAATGTGTGTTGTATTACCAACAAACATGAAAGAAGAAGAAATACTTAAATTAAGAAAGCCAATCTATAAAGCCAATAAGATTATGGATGGTTTAATTGGTAAACAATTTACTCACTTAACAACTTCTTGGCAAAATGAAGATGAAGTTAAACCCATGTTTAAGCTTGAGCCCACCTCTGGTGGTTATAATGTTTTAGTCGCTATTGAAATTGCTAAAAATTATGAAATCATTGATTTCCCACTAAAGAAAAAACTAAAAGAGTATAGAGGCAAAATGGATGGTTATTATCTTTACTTCTTCCCATATAAAGATATTCGTGGGTTGCTATTTATGTTAGAACAAAGAAACATTATCTGGTTTATTGAAAAATAATTAACCAATAAAAAAATCGGATTAAACTCCGATTTTTCTTATTTATGATATAACTTTTCAATTAAAATTCACTCCCCCTTAACTCCAAAACAGTTTTTTCTAATTGCTTTAAGTCTACATTTTTTGGTTCAATTGGTTCACCCACAGAAAACTTCACTTTATGGTTAAAGAATGCTTTAGGAAAATATCTCAAAACACCCTTATCTTTTCTAGAATAAATACTTCCCCACAATCCTGAAATAGCACAAGGATAAACAGTTACAGGATTACTATTTAAAACCTTTAATATTCCAGGCTTAAATTCACTCATTTGCCCATCAGATGTAATTTTACCTTCTGGAAATATAACAACCAATTCATCATTTTTTAAATATTGGTCAATCTTTTCAAAAGCTTCATTGAATATTTTTTCATTTTCATTTTTTGAACTAATTGGTATTGCCCCCACAGCATTAAATAAATATTTAAAAATAGGAATGTTGAATATTTTATGATCCATTACAAACTTAACGGGACGAGGACATAAGCCGAATACAAATAACGCATCAGCAAACGAAACATGGTTACATACAATTAAACCTTTTCCATTAGCAGGTAAAATATTTACATTTTTTGTGTCAATTCTATAGACTGTGTGAATCAAAATCCAAACAATAAATCTAGCCATGAATTCTGGAACCACCGTAAATACATAAATAGCAACCAATAAATTCAAAACAGTTAATATGTAAATCATATCAATAAGACTGACACCATTTTTACTTAACACAACAGCAAATATAGCAGAACAAACCATGAAAATAGAGTTCCAAATATTGTTAGACCCTATTGTTTTAGAACGATTCTTTTCTTCTGTTCTGTATTGAACGAAAGCATAAAGCGGAACAGTAAAGAAACCACTGAAAATTGATATTGAAAATAAAGATGCTGCCATCATATAAAATCTATCATAAGAAAACCAATTTTTTAATTCCGCAGCACTAAAAGCACCATTTGTTATTTCTTGATTAATCACATTTAAATTAGAAGCAAACAAATACAAGAATACTGTCACGCCAAATGCCCCAAAAGGAACAAGACCATGTTCTATTTTATGTCCACTTAACTTTTCACAAAGAACTGAACCTATTGCCATGCCTACAGCAAAAATACCCAATAAAATTGTAACCATTTCTGAACTAGCAGTCATTATATCTTTTACAATCAATGGGAATTGAGATAATAAAGTAGCTCCCAAAAACCAAAACCAAGATATAGCCAAAGTTGATAAGAAAACACTCTTAATTTCCATACCAGCTAATATGGTTGTTTTAAATGAACCCAAGAAAGAAACTTTTTCAACTTCAGTTTGAACTGCTGGAGCTAATGGTATTTTTCTTGAACTAGCATATCCAACTAAAGCAAATAAAATCATAAGTCCACTTACATAAACATTTCCATGGTCTAGTGTAATTAATACACCACCCATGATTGTTCCCAATAGAATTGCGATAAACGTTCCAGATTCAATTAAACCATTTCCACCCATCAATTCTTTATTGTTCAAGTGCTGTGGAAGTATTGAGTATTTAAGTGGTCCAAAAAATGCTGCTTGAATACCCATACAAAATAGAGATATCCACATTAAATAAATATTAGACAAGAATATTCCAGCAGCACCCATAAAAACTGTAATAATTTCTACCATCTTTAAGGTTTGAATCATTTTAGACTTTTCTTTTATATCTGCTAATACCCCCGCAAAAGCAGAGAAAAAGAAAAATGGCAATATAAATAAACCTGCGCATATATTAACCATCATTGAGACAGATAAACCTTCAGGCACTTGAATTGCCGAAAAAGTTAATATGATCATTAGAGCATTTTTATATAAGTTATTATTTAGAGCACCTAAAAATTGTGTTAAAAATAATGGTCCAAATTTACTAGATTTTAATAATGAAAATTGATTTTTTTCTTGTTGCTCATTGCTCATTTCTATATTAACCTTTTTATATTTTAAAATTCTGAATAGATTTATTTATTTCATTTACATTTTCTTTCACATTTGATGCTATTAATTTTGTTTCTTCAGCATCTTTTTGTGAATTATAAGCAATATTTGTTAAATCATCTATTTTATTTGTTATTGTTTTCGTTGTTTCAAACTGTTCAGAAATAGCTTCATCTATTAAACAAATAGCAGATAAAACTGATTTATTTTCTTCTCTGATTTTACCAACAACTTCAACAGCATCATTAGATTTTTCAATACCTTCTTGAACTTTACTTATACTTTTCGTTATGTTTTCAACACTATCTTTCATTCCAATATTAATCTTATCTATTAATATTGAAATTTGCTCTGTTGATTTTGATGTTTTTTCAGATAATTTTCTAACTTCATCAGCTACTACCGCAAAACCCCTACCACTTTCACCAGCACGAGCAGCCTCAATTGCAGCATTTAAGGCTAAAAGATTTGTTTGAGAAGCTATTTCTTTAATAGAAATTAAAATCTTACTAATTTCATTTACTTCTGACTCAAGACTCATAACTACTTCAGCACTATCTTTAACTATTAAAGATATTTCATTTACCTCATTAGAAACGATTATCATTGAATCATTACCATTTTTAGCAGAAATTTCAGCTTCTTCTGATTTTATTTTAGCAATATTTGTTTGTTCTTTTATTTTAGAAACATAGTTTAATAGTTTTTCTAAGGAAGAAGAAATATCATGAGCTATTTGATATTGCTCTTTTGAACTTGAATCAATATTAATTGACTTTCCGTTAATATTTTCTGTTAGACCATTTAAAGATTTAACTCTTGAGTTTAATGAAGATATTATTTTATTCAATGAAAATTGCATTTTTTCTAGATTGTTTGTTAATTCCAACATTTCAATTGAAGGAGATTCATTTATTTTTAAGGTTAAATCTCCCCTTTCTAAAGCACTTATATTTTTATTTAAATCAATTAAACTTTTTCTTATTCTTAAAAATGAAGGTATTGTAATTAAAAAAATGACTAACAAAGAAATAATTGTCATTATAGTATTAAAATTTTTAACATTACTATTAATTTCATTATAATTTTTATTGTTATTATTAGCATAATCTTGAGCAACAACAACAGTCTTTTCTACTGCACTTTTATGAATTAAAAATTTTTCAATTAATTGTTTATATTTTTCCCGGATGTTTTCATCATTAATAGCTGGTAAAAATTCTTTTTCCACAAACTCAAAATAATTATTTGCTGCTATAGTTTGATTTTCCAATGCTTTTTTTACTTCTAATGGAATATTTATATTTTTCCAATAATCACTTCTTTCAACATACTCTTTTTTTAATTTAAAATAATTATCAGTTTTAGTTTCTTTATTTAATATGTAGTTTGCAAAAAACAATTGAGTTTCTATTAAATACATTGGTGGTGGCAGAATATCAGCAACGATGTCTTTACCAAATACAAGATTTTCTACTTTTGATTCTGTTATTTTTGATGTCGTAATAGCGGTTGCTGCCAGAGCCAAAAGTATTCCAGAAGTTATTATTTGAGCTTTTTTCATTGTAATATTCATACTACATTTCCCATAAATTAATTATTAGATAATACGATAATAAAAATTCAATAATAGTAAAGATAATTATCCTATAGACCTTTAAATAATTCTTTTCTTTATTTGATTTATTTATGAAAACAAGTAAACTGTTGTAAAAATAATGGTGATAAGGATAATTTATAATATGAAAATTAGTATGATTGTAGCAATGGATGATAATAATGGCATTGGATATAACAATAAGTTGTTATGGCACATTCCTAAAGATTTAAAATGGTTAAAAGAAAAAACAATGGGTTCTGTTATTGTCATGGGCAGAAATTGTTATGAAGATATTATCACTTATACAAAAGGAAAACCCTTGCCTGGTAGAACCAATGTTGTATTAAGTTCTAAGGAATTTTCTAATTTACATTCAGATTTTGTAGTTTGTAAAACTATTGATGAAGTTTTAGAAAAATTTAAATCAGAAGAAAAAATATTTATTTTAGGTGGTGGACAAATTTATAATTCATTTATTGAAATGGCAGATGAACTTATCATTACTCATGTTCACCACAAATTTAAAGCAGATGTTTTTTTCCCAAAAGTTAACTATGCTAATTATAAAAAAACATATGAGCAACATGATAATGAAAATAATCTTAATTTTAGTTTTGCTATTTATGAAAAAATTAAATCTTGATTTTTTATATCAAAAAAACTATATTTAAACCACTAAACATAAAGAAGAAAATATGACTAGAGTAATTATTGCTGAAAAACCAGATATGGGAAGAAAAATAGCAAGCGCACTTGCTAAACCACACAAAAATGGCAATGGGTTTATTGAAACAGGTGAAGGTATTGTTACGTGGTGTATTGGACACATCATGAAATCATTTGAACCTAATGAATATAATCCAGCTTGGGAAAAATGGGACATGAATCAACTCCCTATGATTTTAGATGAATGGAAGATTAAAATTGATCCAGATAAAGCAAAACAATTTAAGGTGATTAAGGAATTACTTTCCAACTGTTCTGAAGTGGTAAATGCTGGCGACCCTGGGCGAGAAGGACAACTTATTGTTGATGAAGTTCTACATTATTTAAAATTCAAAAAACCAGCAAAGAGAGTTTTATTATACTCTCTTGACCAAAAAAGTATCAAGCAAGCATTTGCTAATTTAGAAGATAATAAAAAATTCCAACCATTATATGAGGCTGGTGTTTGTAGAGGTTATGCAGACTGGATTATGGGCATGAATGGAACAAGAGCCTACACCATAAAAGCACAAAAAAATGGCTATAAAGGTGTTTTGTCTGTTGGTAGAGTTCAAAGTCCAACATTAGCAATCGTTGTTAAGAGAGATGAAGAAATTGAAAACTTTAAACCCCATGATTATGCTACTATCATGGCAACCTTTGAACATCAAGGAACACCATTTAATGCTTATTGGAAACCAAATCCTAGCACACCAGCAGATTGGCTAGATTCTGAAAACAGACTTCTTAATTTACAAGCCGCAACACAAATTGCTCAAAAAATCATTAACAAGCAAGGTTTAATTAAAGATTACGAAGAAAAAGATGGCAAGGAAAGTTCACCACTTCCATTTAACCTTTCTAAGATGCAAATTTATGCTAACGCGAAATGGGGCATGAGTGCCAAAGAAGTTTTGGATGTTTGCCAAGCATTGTATGAAAAACATGAATTACAAACATATCCAAGAACAGATTGTCAGTATTTACCAGAAAACCAATTTGGTGATGCTTCTACTATTTTAGACCATATTAAACTTAGCCACCCACATTTAGCTCAAGCAGCAAGCGGAGCCAATCCAAATCTTAAAGGTCCTTCTTGGGATGATTCTAAGCTAGGCGAACACTTTGGTTTAATTCCAACTAAAAAACAAGCTGATCTTTCTCAATTAAGCACAAATGAGAAAAGAATATATCAAGCTGTTTGCGAAAGATATATTGCTCAATTTTATCCAGCCTGTGAATACAAGACCGCTGCTATTATTGTAGAATGTGAACAAGAAACTTTTAAAGCTAACGGTAAGATTATTCTTAAACCAGGTTGGAGAGCAATATTTAACAATGAAGAAGAAAATGAAGAAAAATCCAATGATGATGAACAAGAGCAAGTTTTCCCAAACATCTCTCCAAATCAAACTGTATTATGTAAAAACAGCAAAAAACAAGATAAGAAAACAACTGCCCCCCCAAGATTCACTGAAGGTTCTTTAATTAAGGCAATGACTAATGTTCACACCTTGGTTACTGACCCAGAACAAAAGAAAAAACTTAAAGAGAAAAAAGGTATTGGACAAGAAGCTACAAGAACTCAAATTATTGAAAATTTGTTTAAGAGAACTTTGTTAATTAAGCAAGGGAAACAAATCATTTCCTCTTCAGCAGCACGTTCGCTTATTCATGCCTTACCTAAAAAAGTTATTGACCCAGCATTAACTGCTGTTTGGGAAGATGCATTAGATAGAATTGCTGAAGGTAAATTATCACCTGACACTTTTAAAGAAAAACAAAACCAATGGGCAATTCAATTAATTGAAGAAGCTAAAAATACTACTATGGGAGCTATTTCCAATGTAGATACAAAATCACCAGCTAAAGGAAGTTCTAGCAGTTCAAAGATTAATGTCGGAGGGAAACCAAGTTATTCTCAAGGTTCAAGCAAAACAAGCTCTGCTACTAGTAAGCCAAAAACAAGTGGTAAAAAATGTCCTAAATGTGGCAAGGGAACTATGGTTGAACGAGTTGCTAAATCTTCAGGTAAAAAATTCTTAGGATGTACAAATTATCCAGAATGTAATCATTCTGAGTGGCCAAAATAATTAATTATTAAAGTTTAAAACCTCTTCAATGAAGAGGTTTTTTATTATTTATTTTAAGATATTATTTTTCTTAACATTTTGGTGTACTCTCAATAAAAATATTACACCGAATAGCCAAACTATACCGCTTAACATTGAGAATATACCATAATATAATCTCAAATTATTCATATCTTCTGTTATTTTAGTATTTAAAATAAATAAATCTTTATTTTCTTTATTTTGAGCAAATATTAAACGTATTGGTGTTCTTATCTCTGTTAGCTCTCTAAATTCAAATTCTTTTTTACTAAACACTACATCATTAGAAAACAATAATATATTTGTATCTGTAAAAAAGTAAAATTCTTTTAATTTATTTTTATTTTCAATTACTTTTTTTAAGTTTTCTGTTTGCCATAATTTAATATTAAATTTTGAATTACCTTCTACTTTTTTATACTCATTATCAAAACACAAATACTTTTCAAACCTACATATTTCCCAAAATGTTGTTCTATCTTTAACTTCAGTTAAATATATCACTTTTTTTGTTTGCTCATCTAAATTACTAGCCCACCAATTTTCAATTAATAAAATATGAGACATAAAATTTAGTCCAATATAAACTGTGGAGCCAATCAGTAAAAATAAAATTTTTAATTTTCTTTTTTTAATATAGATTATCGCTAAACCCAACCAGGCAATTAATGTGACTATTAATCTAACATACTGTTCACTGAAATATATTTTCATATCCATTAAAGAACATAAATATATTATTGATTCCTGTATTGAAGAATAGATTATTTGAAGTGGCAATAATAAAAACAATAAAGACCACATCAAATAATCTTTATATGTTTTATTTTCAAATAAACTTACAATAAAAAATGCTATAGGAACTTGAAAAACTATTCTGCTGAATATAAATACCTCATAATTGAAGTCAGATTGTTCAACTATACCTTTTTCCGAGTTAATATAATTAAAAAAATGAAACACAAAAGAACTTAACACCAATAGAAATAAAACTATATTTATTTTATTAATTTCTCGTTCTACAAAACTTTTATTTTCATTAACCATATATGCTTTTATAATTAAAATAAAACTACATTAAAAATGCTAAAAAGTAAATATGAGATAAAATCTTGCAATTAGTTTAAAATTAAATAAAATATATAGAACGATACAAAAAATAATTATGGCTTTTAATCCTATCAAAAAACAAACAGAAACCCCTGTTTTGGAACAAACTGAAAACCAAACATCTATTAATCAAAATAATGATGGTTCATATGAGTTCGAAACACAGTATGCTAATGAACCAAATATGAATGAACTAACTTTTGAAGGATTCAATGTATCTGATTTAGAACAGTCTGGATTACACACAATTGAACTGCTTAAAGTAGCATCTCAAAATGTTACAGACAAAGTAAAATTTAATATACCACTTTTAGAGTCACTACCCTTAGAAATTGTATTGATTTCTCTAAAGGCTACTAAAGTAAAAGATAATATTTTTAAAATTAACGACCAAGAAATATCAATAAAAGAAAATAAATGGTACAACAAAACCCAAAGATTTGGAAATGTAAATCCAATTTCTTTAGTTAAACATCTTATTTCTATTGAAGAGCAAATTGATCCAATGGACAATCAAAAAACTCTTTTTATTGCTGCTTGTAAGAAATTAACAAAAATTCAAGAAAAAGTTCACAGTAATGATAAGATTATGGATCAAGCATATACAAATAATCAAACACCAGTAGAAGAAAATGAACCTGTAAAAATTTTTAGTGAATCAAATAATGAATCACCAAAAGCCGAAAATAAGGAAAAACCTAATTTTGTTTATACCCCATCTGATGCTGTTAAAGAAGCTCAAGATAAATCTTCTACTCCTAAAAATCAAAATAAAATTGATTGGAAACTTTTAACTGAACAACTTAACAATATACCATTGAATTTGGTTATGGAACACATTGGAGCCAACCCTAATGAAGATGGACAAAGAGGTAAATGGAAAATATGGAAAACAGGTCATAACATTCAAATCACTGGTCAACAATGGCATAGTTGGAATGCTCAAAAAGGTGGTTTTGGTGGTATATCTCTATTAGCTTTCCAATTAGGAATTGAAAATAATATAGATGACAGAAATGAAGAAAACAAAAAGTATTTAAGAAAATTAGCGATTAAAGAACTTATTAAAGTCTTTGGAACAGAATATAACTTAAACAGTTTTGGCGGCGAAAACATAGATACTTCTTATTTTAAAGAACCCTTTAGTATGCCACATGTGATTGATTTTAAAATTAATCAAGTTCGTCAGTATCTTAATGAAAAAAGAAGCTTACCACTATGGGTTATTAATAAACAAATAAAGGCAGGTTCTTTATTTGCTGGCTACCCTTCTGATTGGAAAGAAGAAGCAAATCTTCAAAATCCAGAAAAATTAAGAAATGACAAAGTTTGGGCAACATTCTTAGCAGTCAATGGTAATGCTGCCGAAATGAGAGCTATTGAAAGAACTGACCAATTTGCGAAGATTTTAGCTAAAGGTAGTGATAAAGAATTAGGCGGTTTTTTAATTAAAGCAGAAAAAGACTGTTCTGAAAAAACTGTAGTTTCTTGCGAAGCTGCTATAGATACTATGAGTTATCACGCGCTCTACCCTGGAAGAATTGTATCTAGCTGCATGGGAGTAAACTTTAACTTAGCCGTTAAATCTGCTGTAGAAGCTTTAGACCATGGATATAAATATCAACTTGCTTTTGATAACGACCTAGCAGGTAATGAAGCTGCCGTAAGATTTAGAGATCAACTCATAAATGAACTTGGTGAAGAAGAATATCAAGAAAATTATAAAAACGGCAATATTTCTTATTTTGACTTAGGTGTAAGATGCTTAAAGAAAACTGTAGAAAAAGGTGGCATATTCTACTTTGATGTTAAACACGATGACATTGGCAGACAAGCGGCTATTCTATTCCAAGAACAGTTGTATAAAATCATGTCCAAAGAAAATGTTAAAGAGTTAGCACAAAAAGGTAAAATCAAGTATGCTAATGTTGCTCCAGCTTATGGTTTACTTAATGATGAATCTGCAATTACCAAAGAAGCAGAAAAAACATTAAGCCTATTAATGTCCAATAAGAAACTTTATATCTTGTTAAAGCAAGGTGACGATGATGAAAAAGATGAAGTTAGACAAAAGAGAGAATTTTTTGAAAAAGAATTCCAAAGATTAGCTTCTGTTAGCTTTAAGCAATTATTGGAAAATGGTCAAATCATTTATAAAAAACAAGCCTTTGCTAAAGACTGGAACGAATTCTTTACTATTATGAAAAAAGAACCAAGATTTATGGAAAGGTTACACACTTTAGAAGAAAAGTATTCTCATTACAATCAAGATGCAAATCCTATAAAAAAGAATGATAAAAAACCTTAATATTTATTAACTTCTTCACAAACAAAAAATCCAAGATTTCTCTTGGATTTTCTTATTTTAGTTATACTAAATTATTTGCAGCTTGTTGGTAAATATTTAGCTAAAACTGGGGTTGCACCAGTAGCATCACCAGCACGGCATTCCCAAACTAAGTTACCACCAGCACCTTCAACTGCTCTTAAAGAAATTTTATTTTGAGCAGCATCTTGTAAGTTTGCGTTAGCATCATTACCGAATGTTATGGTGATAAAACCAGCAGGAGTAGCATCATCAGCTATTGAAATATCTGATACATATTTACCTGTTTGTGCTGTATAGTCAACATCAGAGTTTTGTGTTGGGAAAGTACCATTGTTAGCGTGGAATTCAGCAACAATTGACTTCACACCAGAAGCTAAAGAAACTCCTTCTGTTACTTGAGCACGGATTGTATAGTCTTGGTAAGCTGGTAAAGCAACAGCAGCTAAGATACCAACGATGGCTACAGTAATCATCAATTCAATTAATGTAAAACCTTTTTGAGCAGCAGCTTTGATAGATTTAATAGATTTCATATTTTTCTCCTTATTATTATTATAAATATGTTTTTATTGTTTTTGGCTTAATGCTAAGCTTATTTAAGTTATAAGGAAAATTATTAAATAGTCAAGACGAGTAAAAAAAAAATACGATAAGCGGTAAAATAAATAAAAAAGACTTGAAAATCAAGTCTTTTAAAATATCAATCATAAATTTCAAATAAACATTTCTTTATAATGTGGCTTCCAATTAAAGTATCTTTCAATCTTTAAAATATTTTCTTTGTAGCTATCAGATTCTCTAACACTTCTAGAATATTCTAAAGCATTAATAATTTCTTCTTCAATTGGCAAATCAACTACAATTTTTGCTAATTTTTTTACCAAAGGAATAGTTTCTTGAGATTCCAAGATTTTTTCTTTTAGCTTTTCATCTTCTAAATGATGAACTATTGAAAGTAAATGCTCAACACTCAAATATTTATTCACAATATTAGCAGCAGTTTTTTTACCAACTTTGTATAGACCAGGCAGATTATCCGCAGCATCTCCCATTAAAGCAAGCCAATCAGCAATTTGATGTGGGAATACACCAAAATCTTCTTTAACTTTTTCTTTATTTAGTAACGTATATCCTTTAGCTTCTTTTGTTTTCCATTTTCTAAGCAAGAAAACATTATCGTCCACTAATTGAGCAATATCTTTGTCTGGAGAAACAATTACAACTTGATTATTCTTTTTTGATAAAATCTTTGCCATACTTCCAATAATATCATCAGCTTCATATCCAGGGTAATGAACCATAGGAAGCCCTAGCTTTTCTTTAAAAACTATTTTTGCATTATTTCTTTGAATACTTAAATTTGGATCAGTAGGTGGTCTATTCTTTTTATAAGCAGGATATTGAGATTCTCTAAACAATGAACCATCATCAGGATCAAATATCATGAATATTTCATCTATCTTTTCTAATTGAAAGGTTAACCCTACCAAAGTATCCATTATTCCATGAATAATTCTTTGGTCATTACCTTTCACATCTTTTTTTTCTTCATATCCATGAAATGAGCTATGCACATATGCATTAGCATCCAATAGGACAATCACATTTTTATTAAAATCAATCATAATAAAGCCCAAAAATTAATTCTATTATATAGTATATATCACAAAATTACAATAAAAAAAGGGCAATTACGCCCTTTTCTCTTTTGTTACATGGTTGATTAATCACCCATTGACCTACGTCCTCTTGGTCTAGCCCCCACTGAACTTTGCATTTTATCATAGTCAGTAATAACTTTGATAAGGATTTCCCTCTTACCAGCACCACAATCAGGTAGGTTATTAATCGCATGAGCAATTCTTGTTCTGATTGTTCCTGTTAACTCACGACCATCTTTAGTAGGCTGTGAAAAATCTGTAATGTATGAAGAAAGTTTGTTTTTCAAGTGCTCTAAAGCGAAGCTGAATTCTGAGTCATTCAACTGAAGCACAGCAGTACCAAAACGCTTAATACCTTCTTCTAAAGATTTTTCTGGATCATTGCTTTCAGAAATATAGTTAACAGCATAGTCACCACAAGCTGTAGCAAACTGATAACCGAAAGAAATATCTTCTGGACTAGCACCGTTAGAATACTTCTTACCTAACATTTCCATGTCAGGCTTGTTTTCCAACACGAATTGACGAGCCAATGGGTCAGCACCACGAATCATGGAGTTGTAGTAACCAGCCAACTTTTGACCGATTTCTGGACCAACGATAGAGTATGCTAAAGCATGAATTTCTTCTAAAGATTCACTTTCACCCTTACCACGACCACCATTTCTTTCAACAACTGAACGAACAGACTGAATAAGGTTGTCCCATGAACGTGGGCAAGCGAAACCAGACTTTTCACCAGGATCAGGCAACACAGAGAAATCTTTTTCGTTTCTCAACAAGAAGTTAATGATACCCATATCACCCAATGAGTCATTGTAATACTCATAAGCACGATTTGCGAAGTCTTTAACTGTGTCAGTCACGAACATGGAGATAACACGAGTTCTCAAAGCTGAAGATAAATCAGTTGTATATGTTCCATCCAATGAACCCAAGTTACCAGTGAAACCGATACAAGCATTGTTAATCTTCATACCTTGGAATGAACCGAATTGAGCAACAGGTAACAACACGTTTTGAATAACTTGAGCAGCGTTCGCAGCATCGTCAAACAAAAGCACACCACCAGCACAATGTTCAAACACTGTGAAACGATAGTTAACAGCCTTCTTCAAAACAGAACGCTTGTTACCATTGGCATCAATAATTTCTTCAGCCTTAGGAATACCACCGAAAGTAATAGCAGAGTTTTCACCAGCACACTCTTGAACAACCATCACGAAATCATTTCTCTTTGGTACATAGTCATCGCTAACGTGGTCAACGAAACGCAAACCCAAATCAGCACAAACTTCTTTAGCAGCTACGATGTAGGCAGAAGTCTTACCTTGTCCAGGAGGTCCCATCAAGAACAAAGACAAACTCTTGTTCTTAGCATGAACTTTGGGGTCAAACTTCTTGTTATATTTTTCTGACCAAGCTTCTTCAACTTTCTTGTTGAGTTCCTTGTTGAATTTTGTTTTTTCTTCATCACCAGGAACTTCTGGATTCTCACGATAAAGAGACAAAAGAATATCGTGCTTCAACAATTCAATAACCTTCTTGGTTGTACGGTTTGGCAGATTTACGTTCTTGGCTAGTTCATCAATACTTTGGCGCATATTTTTTTCCTTCTAAAAATTTAACATATATACATATTATAACACTTATTTTAGTCAAAGCAAATTAAAAAATAAAATTTTTCATTTATTTTTACATTCTATTTTTTCTAGTATTAGTATTATAATCACCATCTTTTTTATCTAAGTTTGCTTGAGTTCCCTCTTCAATACAGTAAACTTCCGCAAATGTTCCAACATCACGATTCCACTGTTCATTCCACATACTAGGAGTGGTCACAAAAACAATACGAACTCCTTTATTGATGTGATCTTCAAAATCTGCTCTTCTTGGTGGATTATCGCAACAGTCAGTGAAGTATACGACAGATTTAACTTTCTTTTTCTTCATGATTGGAGAATTTAAAGCCTCATTCAAACAACGAGCAAAATCCGTACCACCATTACCAAAAATTGGCACACCCTCATTCATTAATTTATTCACATTGTGTTCATTAATGATCATTGGCTCTCCACGAATTACAGTATCAGCAGACATTAAAATGACTTCTCTGGCTGTGTCTCCATTACTGGACACACCCTTCTTTAAACTTAAAGCTTCAGATAAAAATTCTTTTCTCATGTTACCACCAGAAGTAGAGCCTGAAGTGTCAACTAAACATAACACAGCTTCATCTGGTGCTTGTGGAACTAAAGCACCCATGTAGAAAGGATCAACCCCAATACTGTTCTTATCCAAATACCATGGAATTGCTGCTTCATCATCAGTCTCTTTAAGTTTTAATCCATCACCTAAGAAGTGCTTTCTGATACCCAACTTCCAAACAATCTTACCCTTTTCCAAACCAGCAACCAATTCAGCAGCTTCTTCAGCAATGTGCTGACCAGGATACTGACCGTTAGCTTTGGAAGCTTGAGAAATAGCAGTTTGAATAGCATCAACGTCATTCAATTTGGCTTGATCTTTCTTCTTGCCAATAGCCTCAACATCACCAGCCTTAGGTAAATTAAGTGCTTTACCAACAGTATCTTCTAACCCTTCTTCTTCAATAATATCTAAAAGTTCTTCAGGAGTAATGTGGTGAATTGGGCTATATTCTTGATCTTGATCTTCATCTTCTCCATCTCCACCATTATTTTTGTCAGAATCTTTTTTGTCTCCTTTTCCTGATTTATCTTGAGACTTTTGTTTTTGACCATTTTCTTGTTCTTCCTGATCTCCTTGACCATCATCTGAATCTTCTGGAGAACCACCACCGCCACCACCTTGTGATTGCTGCTTTTGTTGTTTTTCTTGTTTCTTTTTCTTTTGACGTTCCTGAATAAGTAACATCTCAGCAACGACTTCTTCAGCCATCTTATAGTATTTATCTGCTTCTTCAGGTTTCATACCATGACCAATTTCAGCTAATAACTTCACTGGCTCTAACTTAAAACCTTTTACAAGCTTACCATTAATAACCATATCTTCAGCAATATTAGCTATTACTGGTGGAAAGTTTTTCAATCTATCTACGTGGTAATAAAGTTTGTGCATTAATTCGTGCAACAATAGGAAAATAACACCACTTTGGCGACCATCACTATCTTGCTCTTGAGTAACTAATTTTCTCATGAAATCAGCATCAACGAAAACATGGATACCATCAGTGAAAGCTGTATTGGCAACCTTTTTAAATCTTGGATGATCGTAAACGAAAATAGGTGTATGCATTGAAATTAGAGAAAGAACACCAAATCTTGGAGCATTTCCTTCTCCCTTATTAATCATTGTATTTCCACGTAAGAAAACAAGATATTCATGCATTAACATTGCCATGTCATCATTAGGACCAGGGTATGGCTCACCTGTTTTTGGGTCAATTAGTGGATCACCTGTTTTTGGATCAACAGGACCATCAGAACATAACTTATCATGTACGATTATTCCGTTTTTACCACCTACTCTAACTGGAGTTTTTCTAATTTCACTCATATTAATTCCTTTGTTAATACTAATATTTTATCACATGAATTAAAAAATGCTAGTATTTCTCATTAAATTTTTTCATTGCTATTTATAAATATTTCTGATAGATTAAAATCACCTAAAAAGGAGACTACTATGGACTTAAAAATTATTGGAGAACATATTGAAATTACCCCCTCAATTAAAGAATATATTGAAAAAAAATTTTTTCATTTACCATTACCAGAAAAGATGAATCATGCAGAATTCAGATTAGGAAAAAATAATAAGCACGAACAACATGTGAAGTTCAGTGCTAATTACAATCATAAAAACCTTACTGTAGATGTTTCTGATGAAAATGCTTACAAGGCGATTGATCAATTAATGAAAAAATTACATATTCATTTAACTAAAGATAAAGACCAAAATCATCATTTTGTGAAAAAATAATCTTAATTATTTTCTTTTTATTTTTGAAAGCCCACTTAGTTTGGGTTTTTCTTCTGCAACAGATTCTTGTTCTTCTTTAGCTTCAACTTCCAAATCTTTTTCTTTTTTGCCTCCACTATTTACATTTAATTTTTTCAAGCTAGATAAAACTTTCGGCAAATTCTCTCTAAATGCTACATCTTCAATTAAATCAATTGGACTTTTATCTTCTTTGTTTAATTTATTAACAGGGCAACCATGCTCTATTAATTTAATTAATAAATCATATTTTTTAAATTTAGCGGCATAGTGTGCAGCATTTTCTTGATTTTTGTCACACAATGATAAATCTGTTAATTTTAAATCTAATATATAATCTGCCATACTGTCTTTATTTTCTTGTATAGAAACCATTAGTGCTGTTCTTCCATCTTTTGTTTGAGCATTAATATTTGAATATTCAATGACAGCCTTTGTAACCCTATCTGGAGCAGACTTCACACACTCATGAATTAAATACCAATCAAAGTAATCTATCTTAACATCTAAGTTGGCTTCAGCATTATAAAGCTCTTCAACAATATCCCAATTTTTATGTTGAGCAGCATATAAAATTAATGGAACTCCATTAATTTCATGATCTACAAAAGGTGGCTCATCTAATGAAAGCAAAGATTTTACTTCATCGCATTTTTGACTGATTACTGCATCATTTAGTTTGTTGTTTAAATTAATTTTATCAAAGTCTTTTTCAAACATTTCATGTTCCTTCACAATTAATATATATTATAGTTTAACAGAACATAAAATCAAATACTTTTTTAAGATTCTTCAGGATATCTTTTACCCAACTCTACACCTCTTAGGAAAGATATATCTATAATTTCTTCTTTTTTAATCAAGCCATTTTTATATGACTTACTTAATAGTTTTTCAAATGGTATCTCATAGTTTTCATGAAATCCCTCTATCAATGAAGACTCTATTATTTTATTGAAATTTTTTTCACCAATTCTTTTCTTTATTAAATCAAATGTAATGCCAAAAAATATTGCTATTGAAATTCTTGTTTTATAAAATTCATTACTTTCTTTTTCTTTTGGATCTTCATCTATTAATTTTTGAAAATCCTCCTCTAAAAAACCACCTGGTCTTACCTTATCATAGAGTTCATTTGTAAAATCTAACTCTAACGGATGATTTAAGAAATAAGTATCTTTTACTTTTATAGCCTCTTTGAATAATGTTAAATGATTATGACTTAAACTTTTATTGCTAAAATATTCTAACCAAAATTTAAAATCACCCTCTTCATAAATATGAGAGTTTTCTTCACCTTCTTCTATAAAATCGTCTTCGTCTATCATTCTATTTCTTTTTTCAATAATTCAACTATTTCATTCTTATCTTTAAATTCTCCCATTTCTCTAACCACATCAAAACAATTTAAATTACTACTATCTATTTCATTAATTGAAATTCCATATTTTTTATAATGTTCAACTAACTCTTTCACAAATCTAATTTTTTTTGTTCTTATTGCATGATGTATGTAAAGAAAATATTTTTTTTCTTTATTTGGGAAACCTGCTTCTAAAATGCGTTTTAACACATTAATATTTTTTTTAATTAAAGATTCTAATAAAGCATCAGTGTGATCTTCTTTATATAGCAAAGACACATCATTACCCTCTAAAATAAAATTTGTTATTTTAGATGTGTCTTTTAATGTTTCTTCTATATATTCTTCACTGAATTTCATTTCAATACCTTATAGTATGTATTAATACATTACTGTTTTACTAGCTATATTAAGTAAATCATTTTTTTTAGCATAATTCAAGAGCCAATCTATGTATCTCTTTCCACCAAAGCAATCATCATTTGGTTTGTTTTTCTTCCAAAACTCCATTACACATTTATCAGCATGCTCACAATTTAAACATTCTTCATTAGAATCTCTCAATATTTGTTTCCTTAGATATAATTTTCTTTCTTTGCTTTTCAAAACAGACTCAAAATTTTCCTCCAATATATTTCCAAATTTTCTCATGTATTCCTGATATCCATTTTTATAATCTGGGAGCACAAAATCTCCATTAGGAAGCAAAAATAATGTTTGCCCAGCAACATTAGACATGCTATTTCTAGTTGCTTGGTGCAGTATAAAATTCAATTGTCCAATCTCCGGAACAAATTCACCTTTATTTTTTTTATCAAAATAATACTCAGAAGCCTCTATCATAAAATCGTCCCAAGCATTCATTGTTGGAGCATATTTACTGTAAGCAGTTCCATCATTTTGTTCGTTCCACATGAATGGCAAGAATGAAACTTCTGAAACTTTTAAACTTGCCAAATACTCCATTGTCTTAACAGCACCATCTTTTAACAATTCTGAATTAACAACAGAAATAGTTCCTACTTCCAACTCATAATTTTTAGCTAACTTAATTTTTTCTTCCCATTTTCTGACATAATTTTTACCTCTCATCAACCCATCAAAAGAAGACTGAAAGTGACCGTTTCCGTATTTCTTAAAAAATGGAAACCATTTTTCTATATCTATGGTTAATAATGATGTTAAAATTGTATGTTTTGTATAATAACCTTTTTCTGTAGTAAAAATTTCATTTAAAATATTTGTTGCTTCTTCCAAATAATCTAATCCCATTTCAGTTGGTTCACCACCATACCAATAAAAAACTACTGTTTTATTTTTTATATTTTTACTCTGATAATAATCAACTACCTTTTGTGCTGCTATCTTCAAATTTTCCAAAGACATTATTTCACTATTTCTTCTTTGCTCCAAAGATAAATAACAATGTGGACAATTTAAGCTACATCTTAAAGATGGCATCAATGTGAAAATAAAATAGCCAGTCTCCACACTAAATGGTTGTGTATGATTGTTTTCACTATAAATTTTCTGTATGTATTGATTGCTATTAGATAAATTATAAAAGTTCATTTTAATATGAAATAAAATTATGTGTTATTATAGAACTTAACAAATTAATGTCAAATTTGATTTGACATGAACCTATTCTTTTAATAATATCAAAAAAACTATTAATTTCCATTTATGAGTAATGACGTATTATCACAAGAAGAAGTTGATGCTTTATTGAAAGGTTTGACTGGTGAAAACCAATCTCCCGAAACAAAAGAAGAAACTACTAATGAAATAAGAGATTATAATCTTGCTAATCAAGAAAGAATCGTTCGTGGAAGAATGCCCACGATGGAAATTATTAATGAGCGATTTGCTAGAAATATGAGATTAGGTCTTTTTAATTTCACTAGAAAATCTCCAGAAGTATTTAGCACTGGCACTAAAGTTCAAAAATTTAGTGCTTTTCTAAGTGAATTAGTAGTTCCCAATAATTTGAACATTGTTTCAATTAAGCCTTTAAGAGGTTCAGGACTAGTTGTTTGTGAACCAACTCTTGTTTTTGCAATCATAGATTCTTTATTTGGTGGAAATGGAAAATTTCACACAAGAATAGAAGGTAGAGATTTTTCACAAACTGAATTAAGAGTTATTCAAAAATTAGTAGAAGTTATTGGTATTGAATTCAAAAAATCATGGCACGGAATTTATCCATTAGAAATAGAATTACAAAGATCTGAAATGCAACAACAATTTGCTAATATAGCAACACCCAATGAAGTTGTTGTATCTACTTCATTTAAAGTTGATTTTGGTGACGCAAGTGGTGCTATTCATATAGCAATTCCATATGCGACGATGGAACCGATTAGAGATATTCTTTATTCTACTGTCCAAGGAGATTCTACAGAACCTGATAAAAGATGGGTTATGTTATTAAAAAATCAAATCCAAGATGCTGAAGTAAAATTGGTAGCAGAATTAGGTAAAATCAATACTACAATTGAAGAAATGTTAAATATGAAAAAAGGTGATGTATTTGATTTAATTTCTGAAGATAAAATTCAAGTTAAAGTGGATGGAGTTCCAACATTAAGTTGTTTTTATGGAAAAAATAATGGTAAATATGCAATTAAAGTGGATAAAATATTAACTCCACTTAACAAAAAACAAAATATTAATGGAGAAGACTTATGACAGATGAAAATAATGAAGGACTTTCCCAAAGTGAAATTGATGATATTGAAAATGATATTACAAATAACACTCAAGAAAATAAAATCTCAAAAGCAGAAGAAGATTTAGCAGCAGAATGGGGAGCAGCACTAGAAGAAAGTAAAAGTGCTGATCTTTTTAATGATTTCAATTCAAAACAAAGTTTTGCTGAAGATGTTCAAGATTTAGAAATGTTAATGGACATCCCTATTAGCTTAAGTGTTGAGTTAGGAAAAACACACATCCCCATTAAAAATCTAATGCAATTAATTAATGGTTCTGTTGTAGAATTAGATTCTTTAGCTGGAGAACCACTTGATATTATGGTTAATGGTTATCTTATAGCACAAGGTGAAGTTGTTGTTGTTAATGATAAGTTTGGAATAAGACTTACCGATGTTATCACCCCAAATGAAAGAATCCGTAGACTTAATATGAATCACAATTAAATATTAAAATAAACATAATACAAAGCCATTTAATAAAATGGCTTTTTTATTTTTTAAAATTCTATATAATTAATCTATTACTAAAATATAACTATGAAAACAATTCAAGAAGCATTATTAAAAACAAAAGAAATTGAATACTCTGAGAATAAAAGATATGAATATTTTCTAATCAATACTTTCATACAAGAAAACTTTAAGGATATTACAAAAGAAGAATTTTTTGAAATTAAAAAAAATCAAATTATTTGTAATTTTTTAATCAAGAAAAATGAACATGAACTACAGACAAGTATTTTTGATAAATGTATTGATTATGAAATTTCTTTTCCACACAAATTTAAAAGTGGCTTTTTAAAAAAAATGCCCATGCCTAAAGTTCAAAAATATTTATCCATTTTAGAAAAAGAAGGAAAAAGAGAGCAGCTTGAAAAATACTACAATGAATATGACAAATATTTTGAGCTATATTTTTCAAATAAAAATAATCCATCAAATATTATTGGTGAAATTGTATTAAGCAAAAAACCAGAAAGTCTTTTAAATTACATTGGCTCTTGGTCAAACAATAAAATTTGTGAATGGTTAGACCAAAATAAACAACATATTAAAGATATTATTCAAAAAAGCTTTATTCCCAGACCTTGTAAAGAAGAGCAAATTCAAAATAAAATTTACTCTATTCTATTAGAAAATAAGGAGTCTCTTAATTCTGATAAAGGTTATCTATCTCATTTATTTTTTAATTTACCAACAAGTTTTTATTCATATCTATCTAAGTACGAAAAAAGTTTTTTAAATGAATTTTTAAGCAATGAATTTCAAATACATAGTTCTTTAATTGAAAATCAATTTAGTAAAAACAAAGATTCTTATAATTTAAATCTAAATGGTCTTCAAATGATACTTTATAAGAGAGGTCCAAGTGAATTGAGTTTTTCTAATGTCTTAAAAGACAATGTAGACTTAATTTTAAAACCGATTGTTATTGATGCTAAATTTTATGATAGAGAAGAAAACTTCTTAGAGTTTGCTTTATCCAATAAAGCATATGGAGTATTTCCATTATTAAATGTAAATGAAGTTGGCAAGAAAGAACAACAGATTATTGTATCTACAGCATTCAATATTATCTACTGTATTGACCACTCTGAAGATTCAAACTCTAATATTCAAAAACTAATAGATTGGGCATCTAAAACACTTACAGAAGCACCCAATTATTGCTTTGATAAATGTATGAATAAATATATAAGTTCTCACAAAAAATCACCAGATATTGATTCCATAAAACTATACAGAGACTTACAAAACAGTTTACCAAACAACCTTAAAGAATCTAACAAAATGAAAGTTTAACACAAAAATAAAAGCCCTGAAACTAATCAAGGCTTTTTATTATTTATCTCTAATTATTTTAGAGTAATTTCATCTCCGATAATATCTTTGACATTTGTTTCATCTAAATCATTTTCCTCAATCACAAATGGAGTAATAAAAATCATTAATTCACCTTTTGCTTCACTGTTGACAGATCTCTTAAACAAATTACCTAAGAATGGAACATCTCCAAGGAAAGGAATTTTTTGGATGTCTTCTTGATTTTGAATTTCATATACACCACCAAGAACCACAGTTTGACCGTTATTTACTGTTACTGTTGTTTGAATCTTTTTGGTGTCAATTGTTGGCACACTTCCACCACCAGCAACAGGAACTAATTGACCAATACTGTCTTTAGAAATTTGTAAATCCAAAACAACTTTTCCATTAGGAGCTATTTGTGGAGTCACATCTAATTGTAAAACAGCCTTTTTAAAAGCAACAGTTGTTCCACCTGTTGTACCACCTGGTGAAGCATAAGGTATTTCAGTACCTTGCTCAATAGTTGCTTTTTTATTGTCAGCAGTTAATAATCTTGGGCTAGACAAAACCTTACCTCTGTTGTTATCTTCTATAGCTGAAAGCTCTAAACCTAAAGCATTACCTGTTGCCATATTTAATAATGTTAATCCTATTACACCAGGGTTTGCTCCGTTGACTGAGCCTGCTGCTAAAGAACTCATCGCAGAATTAATTGGTGGAGTCCAATTTTGAATAGTGCTTGGGTCAGCACCAGCTAAAACACTAGAATCTGTAAAGCTATTAGCAACACCTATCCCCGCATTACCATTAGACCTTCTATACTTAACACCAAATTTAGTTCCTAAATCTCTTCCAAACTTTTTATCAGCAATCACAATTTTAGCTTCAACCAAAACTTGTTTGTTAGCAATATCAAGCTTTTTAATGATTTTCTTTAATTCTGCTAATTTTTCTTCAGTATCTTGAATAAATAAAATATTATTTCTTGTATCTACCCCAATACTACCTCTTTTAGATAATAAGTTAATACCTGCTTGTTCAGCACCAGCACCAGTTTTGCTACCTTTATTTTCCAAGATTCCTTTTAGTTCTTCAGCTTTGTAGTAATTTATTTGGAAAAATTCCAACTTTAGTGGTTCTAATTCTGTATTTTGAGCTTGAAGAGCAATTTTTGCATCATTATTAGCTTTCACTTCAGCACTAGTAGCCACCCAAATTACATTCCCATCTTTAACCTTCTGTAAACCTCTTGACTCCAATACTAATTCAAGTGCTTGATCCCAAGGAACATCTTTTAATCTAATGCTCATTGTTCCAGTTACTTTATCACTACTCATGATATTAAGACCTGTAAAATCAGCCAATACTTGTAATATAGCTCTGACTTCCATTTCTTGGAAATTAATAGAAAGCTTTTTGCCTACATACTTTTTAGTATCTTCTTCTTTTTGAGTCTTTTCTTTAACATCCAAAACAAATTTTTTATCTAATTGATATGTGCTAAATTCAAAATCTCCAGCATGCTCTAAAACAATTTTAGTATTACCTTGCTGCATTGAAACATCTAAAGACTTAGTAATAGTTCCAACACTTTTTGTATCTACAGATTTTTGTAAATGATTAGGAACAGAAACATTTTTGAAATTAATAATTAATCTATCCTTGTCTCTCTTAACTTCTGGAGATACATCATTAGTTAACTCCATTGTTAATTTTGAATTTTTAAATTCACTTTTCTTTAAATTGATTTTTGTAATTTCGTTAAATTTTGAAGTAGCAACCACTTTTGGATTTTTTTCAGTATTTGTCCAAGAGTTAGTTAATCCTGCGACTTCAGGCTTTTTCTTCTTGCCAAAAACTTCACCAGTAGTTAAATTTTTAAATTCTTGAGATTCCTCTAAAATTAATGTAGATAATTTTTCTAGTTGAACCAATTTAAAATTAACTTCCTTTTTTGTTTTAACAACAATCTTAAATTTACCATCTATAACTTTAGATGATATACTTGAAATTAATGGATCGTTATTCATAGCAGAAGGAACATTAACATTCCTATCTACACCATTCATTTCAATAACAATTTCATTTGTATCAGCATTAGCATAAATATAGAAATTATCATTTACTTGTTTATTAAAATTAAAATTAACAACACTTTTTTGTTTATTTTCTAGCTTTTCTGTTTGTAATGTATTTTGATCCATGTCAACTGGATCTTGCTTTACTCCATTAGTAGCACAAGCAGTTAGCATTAAAGAACTAGCAGAAACAAGCATACTTGTTTTTGTAACATTTCTTATTTTATCAGCTTTCATTTTTGATTCCCTTTTGAATTTTGTTTATTATATTTTTTATTGATTGTCAAAAAATTACTTCTTAGCATTTGCTGTCCCTTCAAACAAATAAACTTTTGTTTCTTTAGCAGTCCAATCTTCGTTAACTTTTATTCTTTCATCTAAAATTAGGTGAGATTCTGTTATAGAAATGATTTTTCCATAATTTTTACCCATATAATTATTATTTGTTACATAATAAATATTTTTACCATTATCTTTAATCATCGCATATATTTTACCGTCTTTATTTACGGTTCCAACCATTCTTAATTGCTCTAAATCAAAATATTCCAGATCCTCTTGAACTCTATCTAAGTCTGGAGCATATTTATTTTTAAATATTTCTTTTAATGAAACTTTTTCTTTTAACTCAAAAGGATCTACTTTTGCTTCATACGGTGTCTGCCTAAACTGTTTCACATCAGGTATTGTTTCAACCTTACCTTTTAATTTTTTTTCTTCTTGTTTCATCCATTCTTTTATATCTTCATAACCACCATCATTAGAACAAGCAGTTAAGGTAAGAACAGTTAACAATGAAAATAATAATTTTTTATTCATATTAAAACCCTATATTATTGTTTTTTCTTTCTATTTTTCTTTTTGGCTTCAGCCGCTAAACGAGCTTGTTCATCTAACTCTTCTTTATCTAAATACCTAAAAGTTTTTAAAACTGCCGATAATGTTACATCTGATTCTTTAGGATTGGTTGAAACTTCCATGTCTTTAAAAATAACAACTCTAGAAAGCATTGATATGTCTGCTGTAAAGTTACCTATAGCTTCGTAATTCCCCTTTAATTTTAGATTAATTGGCAATTCAGCATAAAACTCATTTATTTTTTCAGCATTTGGTTTAAATAATTCAACCTGAAGCCCTCTTGAAACCGCTGCTTGGTTAATATCAATTAATAACTTTTCTACTTGTGATTTATTTGGCAATTGTTTTAATAAATCATTTGAATCTTTAGTTATATTGACTAATTGTTCTTCATATAAAGCTAAATTTATAGCTTGACCCTTTTTTTCAACGAATTGCTTTTTTAAATCTTCTTCTCTTTTAATTTCAGCATCTAAATCTTCCTTTAAAGGCATAAGATGTAAGAAAAAACCAACACCAAACACAACTAACATTAATCCAGTACCTAATGCATAATTTACACTTGCTGGCCAGTTGTAATATTCTTTAGGATTAAGCCCTTTAAGCTCATCAATAAAATTTAGTAAATTACTTTTTTTCATTTTTTACCCTTTTTGCCTTATCTTTAGCATTTTTATTTTTAGCATCCTTATCTTCTTGACTTCTTTCCAAGTTCATTTTTAAAGAAAATTCGCTCATTTTTGTTTCTTCTTTTTTATCATTTACTAAAATTTTTGCTTGAATTTCTTGTAACACAGGATTTTCAAAAACATCAGTTTCATCTAAAGCAGTCATATAATTAGAAACTTTGTTGTTTGCAGAAGTTAAACCCACTAAACTTACTGCTTCATCAACCTTCTTGATAGACTTTAAATAGGTATTATCAGGAAGCGTATTGGCAATATTATTAACAATATTTACACCATCTGCTCTATTAACCTGTAATGATTCAACAATTTTTCTTTTTTCTAGTGTTTTCTTTATTTCTTCTTTCAAACCAGCTATTGATTTAATTGTTTCATCTAGCTTTTTATTTTCAGTTTCAATAAAAGCATTTCTATCTTTACCATTATCTATTTTTAACATTACAAAAACATGCCACGCTGCCACCAAGAACAATCCCATTGTGGCAAACATTATCATCGTAGCTGAAAATTTTTTGACACGCAATGCTTTTTGCTTTTCTCTATATGGCAATAAATTTATAGTTATAAAACCTTTTCTCATATTTTTCCCTATTTAAAATTTTCTTAAATATTTTCTTAGAGCCAATGAAGTTACTAAAAATAATCCTGGCTCTTCTTCAACAAATTTAACCATATTTAATTTAGAAGATTTTTGTGCTTTTTCTAAAGGTCTAGCAATATAAGGTTCATTTTTTACAACAACATCTGGACTTTCTAATAATCCCTCTATGATTGCTTGCTCTAAGTTTGGTATTGCTGCAACACCACCAGTTAAAATTATTTCATCTATTTCTGCTAAGGAGTTTGCTGAACTAAAATATGTCAACAAAGACAAAAATTCAGTTCTATAATTATTGATAAAACTCTTCTCAATTAAATCAAATGTTTCATCCCCTGTTCTTTCTATCTTCATCTTCTCTGCTTCTTCAAAAGAAACTCCCAAATTATTGATTAAATCATATGTTAAATTTAATCCTCCAATTTGACTTTCTTTTGTAGCGACCATAACACCATTTACATAAACATACATTGTCAACATGTTAGAACTACAATCAGCTACAATATAAGTTCCGTCATAAAAACTTAATCCCTTCATGAGCTTCATTAAATTTTCTATAGCAAATGTTTCAACATCTAAAATTTCTGGTATTAATCCAGCACCTTCTACAATAGACTGTAAGAAGTCTACTTTTTCTTTTTTAGTAGCAATTACCAATATATCACTTTCATTTGGATTCAATTCATTTTCACCCAAAACAAAATAATCTATAGATAAATCTTCAATATTGATATCTTCTGGTATATATTTTGAAAATTCACTCTCTACTGCTGACTTTAATTCTAAAGAGTCACTATAATATGGCATAATAATATTTTTTGTAATTACACTATTGCCACCCATACATATAGCTACATTTTTACTCGTAGCTCCCGATTTCTTCCAACATTTGGCAATTAGTTTTGATAATTCAGCACTAGCCTCTTCTTTAAAATCACCATTTTCATTTAAAAGCTCTGGAGAGATTGGAACTACGGCATAATTTTGTAACTTAACTTGCTCTAAATTGTCACCAACTACTTCCATCACTTTAATAGAACTTAATCCAATATCAAGCCCAATTATATTGGCTTCTTCATTGAATAACTTTGATAAAAAGTCTTTCATTTTGTTCCCTTTTGTTTTTTTATACTGTTAAATTTTAATAATGAATAAACTTTTCAATGTCAAGAAATTAAAATTTATTGAACCTAAACATCTTAAATTTATTCCATTTTAAAAAAATTTGTTGTATAATCTGTTAATAATTTAAAGAAAGGGATAATCATGAAAAACGAACAACATAAATTTGGATTAAAAATTGCAGTTAAAAATGCTCTAGAAGCTATCCATGATGGGAAAGCTCCATCTAGTGTTGTTTTGAGCAATCTTTTCTTTTTACAAAAATCTGATACCTTTCCAAAACATTTGGATAAGGAATTTTTCTTTGTTCAAAAATATCAAGTATCAGATCAAGAGAGAAAAATAATTGTGAAAATTTTGGATGAACTTAAGAAGCCTCAAGTTGATAAACAACAACTATTGGAGTTTTGTTTTTTTGAAAATTGGACAAAGAAAAAAGCACCCCCTTCTGAAAAACCAATTCAAAAAAATGTTGCTACCAAAAAACAACCCATTAAATCTAAAGTTTTTAATAAGCCCGAGAAAGCGGCTCCAACTGTTATTGTTAAAAAGCCAAAGTCTATTTAACAGTTGACAAAAACTATTTTTTGTTTAATAATGTAACCAAAAATAGCCTTTCGCATTAGCAAAAGGCTTTTTTATTAATTTTAAAAGGAAGAAAATATGGAAAACCCACGTGAATTATTGATTTTAGTTGAAGCAGTTGCTAAAGAAAAAAACTTACCCAAAAACGAAATTGTCTCTATTCTAGCTGAGAGTGTTGAAGTTGCTGTACGAAAAAACTTTCCTGAAGGAGCATTAATTCAAGTTGAAATTAATGATAAAACTGGTGAGATGCAGGCATGGAGACTTTTTGAAATTGTATCTCAAATTGAAAACCCAGAAGCTGAAATGCTTGCCAATGAAGTTGAGCATGAGGAAGTTCTTGATGGATATGCTTGGGATAAGTTTGAACTTAATTTAACAAGGCAACAATTTAATATTGTTAAACAGGTTGCTTTACAAAAAATCAAGAATCATTCACGTGAAAATTATATTCAACAACTTCTAACTAAGAAGCTTAATCTTCATTCAGGTGTTGTAAAAGCAAATAAAAAAGATTTCTTGGTTGTAGACACCAATGGTATTGATGTCACCATTTATAAAAAGAATCTTCTTCAAAAGGAATCTTTTAAAGGTGGTGATAAAATCCGTTTTACATTAAAAGAAATTGGTGGTCACTATGTTGGCGATAGAGCCTCAGAACAATTCCTTATTGAGCTTTTCAAGGAAGAGATCTCTTATATTGAAGATGGTGAAATTGAAATTGTAGCATGTGCTAGAAATCCAGGATTTAGATCAAAACTAGTAGTTTCTACAAAAAACAAAAAAATTGATCCTGTAAGATTCTGTATTGGCGCCAAAGGATTACATATTAAAAATATTCAACAAGAAATTAATGGTGAGTATATTGATATCATTCAATATGATGAAAATCCCGCCCAATTACTTGTGAAGGCAATCGCTCCAGTTAATGTAAGCAAAATTATTATGGATGAAGAAAATAAAATCATGGAAATTGCTGTTGAAGAAAAAGATCTTCCACTAGCCATTGGACGTAATGGAAAAAATATTGACATGATTAGTAATTTAATTAATTGGAATATTAAGGTTCATTCTGAAGAAGAATGGGAATCTTCACAATCCAATCAAATTGAAGGACTTGTTCATTATTTTGAGTTGGGGTTGAATTGCGATGAAGAATTGGCACAATATATTGCTGAAGCTGGCATTGAAAGTCTTGATGAAATTGCATATTTAAGTGTAGAAGAACTTGAACTTGATGAATTAGATGAAGAAACAACTCTAGCTTTAAAAGAGAATGCAAAAGAAACCTTACATGATAAAGTTAAAGTTAAACTTGTTAACGCCCTCAAGGATCTTTATTCTTTAGGTTTTGATAAGGAAGAAGTTGAAAAACTTTTAGAAGAAAATGTTTATTCTGTTGAAGATGTTGGTGATTTGTCTGTTTATGATTTACAAGATTACTTACCAACTATTGACACTGAAAAAGCTAAAGCTATTATTTTAAAATGTAGAGAAACTCAAATGGTTTAAATAGTAGGAGATTACATGAGAATAAATAAACTAACTGATTATTCTATTATTCTTGTTTGCGAAATGTCACAAACAGAAGTAATCTCCTCTAAAAAACTAAGTGAGAAAACAAACATTCCTTATGCCACTGTCAATAAACTTGTTAGGCTATTAGTAAATAGCAAGATTTGTTTATCTAAAGGTGGCAAACAGGGAGGTTTTTATCTCTCAAAAAGTTTGGATGACATTTCTCTGTTAGATGTAATATTAGCAATAGAAGGCGGTTATGATAGATTAACAGATTGCTTGTCTACAGAAAATAATGCTTGTTCCTTTTCTCAACACTGTAGAATTAACAAAAAATTGAGAAATGTTGACCATCAAATTTTTACGATTTTGAAAAATCAAAAATTATCAAACCTAATTCAAAAATAATACTTGACAAAAACAAATCTAATAATATATTAATAGTACCATTTTAGTATTATTAATTATGAACGAAAAACTATTAGAGCATTTAAGTAACGATTATTCATTAGGTTTTTCTTTAGAAATAGAAAACGACACCATTCCCGTTGGCTTGAATGAAGGTATTATCAAATTAATCTCACTTAAAAAAAATGAGCCTAAATGGTTGCTTAATTGGCGACTTGATGCTTTAAAGCACTGGCAAACACTAGAAGAGCCAACTTGGGCAAATGTGAAATACCCCAAAATTAATTATCAAGATATTTTATATTATAGTTCTCCAAAGAAAATTAAAGACAATAATGGAGAGATTGATCCAGAACTAGAAGCCTATTTTGAAAAGTTAGGTGTCCCTCTTAGAGAAAGACAAGCATTGGCTGGAAATATAGCAATTGATGCCATATTAGACTCAGAATCTGTTGGCACTGTCTTTAAAGATAAATTAGAAGCTCTTGGAGTTATTTTTTGTTCTTTCAGTGAGGCAGTAATTAAACATCCAGAGCTAGTAAAGAAATATTTAGGTAGTGTTGTTCCCTATAAAGATAATTATTTTGCTGCCTTAAATAGTGCTGTATTTAGTGATGGTAGTTTTTGCTACATACCTAAAGGGGTTAGATGCCCAATGGAACTTAGCACTTATTTTAGAATTAATCAGGCAAATGTTGGTCAGTTTGAAAGAACTCTTATTGTAGCAGAAGAAGGCTCTTATGTATCATATCTTGAAGGTTGCAGCGCTGCTAAAAGACCAGAAAATCAACTTCATGCTGCTGTTGTAGAGATTGTTGCACTAGACAATGCTCATGTAAAATATTCCACAGTTCAAAATTGGTATCCAGGAGATAAAGATGGAAATGGTGGCGTTTATAATTTCGTCACCAAGAGAGCAGATTGCAGAGGATATAAGTCTCATGTTTCTTGGACTCAAATAGAAACAGGTAGTGCTATTACATGGAAATATCCTTCTATTATATTAAGAGGTGATGAAAGTAGTGGAGAGTTTTATTCTGTTGCTCTAACTAATCATAAACAACAAGCGGACACTGGAACCAAGATGATTCATATTGGTGAAAAAACAAGCTCTACTATTATATCAAAATCTATTTCTGCTGGAGAATCTAACTCAACATATAGAGGTTTGGTCAGAATTTCTCCAAAAGCTAAGAATTCAAGAAATTATACAGAATGTGATTCTTTAATATTTGGAAAATCTACAGTTTTTACCCATCCTTATGTTGAAGCCATGAACAGTTTAGTTCAATTAGAACATGAAGCAACTACAAGTAAAATTTCTGATGAGCATTTATTTTATTTAGAACAAAGAGGATTTACAGAAGAACAAGCAAAAAATTTACTTGTAAATGGATTTTGCAAATCTGTTTTTCAAAAACTACCAGCAGAATTTGCTGTTGAAGCTCAAAAACTTTTAGAAATCAATTTAGAAGGAAGCCTAGGATAATATTATGAAAATACAAAATTTAAGTGTTGAAAAAAGCTCTAAAGTTATTTTAGATCAATTAAATATTGAATTTGAACCAGGAACAATTCATATTGTTATGGGTCCTAATGGTAGTGGCAAAAGCACACTAAGTAACGCAATAGCTGGCCATCCAGATTGTATTATTAAAAGTGGCAGTATTGAATATAAAAATAAAGATATTTTAGAGTTAAAAGTTTACGAAAGAAGTCATGAAGGTGTTTTCTTAGCACCTCAGTATCCAAGTGTTATAGAAGGAGTTTCTCATGCTGCCTTTTTAAAAGAAGCACTAAACACTAAAAAAGAAAAAAACAATCAAGAATATTTAGACGAATTTGATTTTCTAAATCTTCTTAAGCAAGAAGCTAAAAAATTTAATTTTGAACCTAAAGTTTATATTAAAAATTCTTTAAATTTTGGGTATTCTGGTGGTGAGAAAAAACGTAATGAAATATTACAAATTTCTATTTTAAAACCTGATTTTATTATTTTAGACGAAATAGATTCGGGATTAGACATAGAAGCAATGTCTTATATTGCAAAGTTTTTAAATAATTATATGAAAGATAACCCAAACACCACTATTGTTTCTATTACACATTATCCAAATTTTGCTAAACTTCTAAACTTTTCAAAAGTACATGTTTTGAAAAATGGAAAATTTGCTTTTAGTGGCGATGCTTCAACTATTGATATTATTGAGAACAATGGATTTGGAGATTTTTAATGGATTCTTTTTCACACGATCATTATTTAGACAAACAACTTTTAAATGAAGTTGTTATTGAGAGAACTCCATTTTTATGGAAAGAACATTTTCTTAAAAGAAAGTCAACTTTCCATAATTTTAAATTTATTATTACAAATGGTAGTTCTATTTTACATTCAGACATCTCATTGTTAGATCAAGAACCACAATCTTTAAAAATTAAAACCAACGAAAATATTTACTTTATCAACATCAGTTCTAACAATTTAATTCATAATCATTCTTTTGAATTTTTTGATAATGCTATTTTTATACAAGAAGACATTTCAGAGCAGAAAAGTCAAACTTTTATTGAATTAAATTTCTTAGGAAAAAATGAATACTATTATTTAAATCACAATAATCATGAACAATTATTTTATAATAACATCAACCTTTTTATCACAAATGAACTAAAATCTTTTTTCATTAAAAATAAGAATAAACAAATTCAAAAAAATAAAGTCATATATAATTTATCTCCAAAATCTAATTTAACTCACTATAGTTTTTCAGATATTGGAATAAGACAAATTCAAGATGATAGCATTGAAGTTTTTCACTCAGAACAGAGTAAAAGTTTTATTGAATATCATAGTTTAAATTCTGGAAAAATATCTACACAAATAAATTCTGTTATCGGTGAGCAGTCAGAAAATGCAGAAACAATACAGAAAATTTCCCATATTGTTTTGAATGAAAAAAGCATTACCAACTCAAAACCTAACTTAATGATTTCTAACCCTAATGTTGTAGCAAGCCACGGAAATTCAATAGGCAATTTTTCTGAAAACGATTTATTTTATCTTGCTCAAAGAGGTTTAAATAAAGAACAATCTATTAAAATTTTATCTTTCAGTAAATTTAATAATATCGTCAGTAAATCTAGTATATCAAAAGAATTGCTAAGTTATTATAATGAAGGGGAAAATAATGAACAACATTAAAGATTACTTCCCTATTTATGAGAACAATAAAAATTTAATTTATTTTGATAATGCGGCAACCACTCAAAAGCCCAGAGTATTAATGGATTCTATTATTGAATATTATTCAAAATATAATAGCAATGTTGGCAGAGGTGTTTATAATTTAGCACAACTATCAGAAGAACTTTATAAAAATAGCAAAAAAGACATACATGAGTTTTTAGATTCAAATAATTATGAACTTGTTTTTACTTCTGGAAGCACAGAATCTATTAACATAGCAGCACACATAATTTCTCAATACATTAGTAATAAGAAAACAATTATTCTTCCATTTTCTGAACACCATGCCAATATTTTAGTTTGGCAAGAACTTGCTTCAAAATATAATTTAAAAATTTACTGGGTAAAAAATGAATCAGAAATTTTAAACCCCACGACAATATCAAAAGAAATTTTAGAAGATACTTTTCTTATTTCTTTAGCACATGTCTCTAATGTGACAGGAGAAATCATGCCTATTGAAAAATGGTTATCTTTAAGTAAAGAAATTAATGCCATTAGTCTTATAGATGGCTCACAAGCTGTTTGTAGTTTAGATTTAAGTATTAATAAATTAAATCCAGATTTTTATTGTTTTTCTGCTCATAAAATGTATGGACCAATGGGTTTAGGTGTTTTATTTATAAATCAAAAATACAAACAATCAAAACCATTGAAATTGGGTGGTGGAATCATACAAGATGTAACCTTTTCAGGTTATGAATTATTAGAAAATGAAAATACTTTTGAAGCGGGAACTCCAAACGTAGCTAATGCTTATGCCTTTAGTAAAACTTTAAATTGGCTAAAAGAAAATAATTGGAAAAATCTTATAGAATACACTCACAAACTTAATGAATATTTTGTTCAAAAAGTCAAAGAAATAGATATTTCTCCCATCAGTATTTCAAAAGAACTTCCAAAAACTCATATCACTAGTTTTAATTTAGAAAATATTCACCCCCATGATGTTGGAACTTACTTAGCACAAAAGAATATTGCTATTAGAGTTGGTAAGCATTGTGCCCACCCACTCCATCAACACTTAAATATTAATTCCAGCATTAGAGTGTCTTTTGGAATATATAACAATAAAGAAGAAATAGACTTTTTTATTGAGCAACTTAAAAAATGTAAATTATTTTTTGAATAAGATAATATTATGGAAGATCAAAATGATGATGAATTAATGGAGCTATACCAAATGCTCATAAAAGAACACTCAAAGAAGCCTAAGAATTTTGGGAATCTAAGTTGTGATTGTTGTCACCACCAAAAAGGTAAAAATCCTAGCTGTGGAGATGAAATTGATCTGTTCATAAAATTAGAAGAAGATAAAATAACAGACATTAAGTTTACTGGACAAGGCTGTGCTCTTTCTATTGCCTCTTGTTCCCTTATGACTGAAGAACTTAAAACCAAAAATATTAGTGAAGCAAATAAAATTATTGATAATTTCATTCAAAATATTTTAGATGAAAATAATTCCAAACAAATTGATGGAAAAATTTATTTACTTACTAATGTAAAAAACTTTCCACTAAGAGTTAAATGTGTATTACTCAGTTGGAGAAGTGCTGAAAATATTTTAAATAAAGTTAAGCAAAATGGAAACTGAAATTATTAATGAAAATCCAAAAATTTATTCTGAAGATGTTATAAATGTTCTTCGTGGAATTTATGACCCAGAAATAGAATATAGCATTTATGATATTGGATTAATATATAAATTACACATCAAAGAATCATCTTTTGACATCACAATGACACTAACTAGCATTAATTGCCCAGAAGCACAATCAATACCAAATGATATTGAAAAAGAACTAAAGTTGAAATTTCCTAATTTTGTTATTAATATAGAAATTACTTTTGAACCTTTATGGACTGTTGATAATATGAGTGAAGAAATTCAATTAAAATTAGGACTGTTGTAAAAAACACAATTACTTGATTTTTTTGTTTTTTTCTTTTAATTTAAATTTGTTAAAAAAAAAATTGGAGCATTAATGTTTTCTGGACTTAAAAAATTACTAGGGGGAAAACCCGGTGAAAACAAAAACGATGATGAATCTGCTGTAGGTAAAACCACAATAGGACAAACTATTGGGGGACCAACAGTTACTCGTCCAATGAAAATTACACCAAAATTTACAAAAGAACCAGAAAAAAAACCCCCTACTAGAGATACAACCATTTCAACAATAGGAACTCCAAGATTAGTCATACCAAAATTAAAAGAAGAAACCACAAATCCAACAACAAGAACTACAACCAATTCTTCTGGAAGTTCTGTAAGACCTAATTTAGATAAAAAAACAGACTTATCTAAATTATTAGAAGAAGCTATTCTTGTTAAAAGTGCAACTCCAAAAGAAGAAGAAATTGCTACCATATTTTCAGAAGGTCATGACAGGCAAGCTCTAGAAACCATCAAATCATATTTTAAAGATAAATTAGGAAATGTTGAATCTCGTGTTTGGTTTATGCTATTAGATATATATCAGATACAAGGCGAGACTCAAGAATTTGATAAAACAGCACTTGCTTTTGCTCAAGCATTTGGAACCTCTCCACCATCTTGGTTTGGACCAAAAAATAATTTAGATCAAAAAGAAAATATTGGTAATGGCAAAAATATGATTATTTTAGATGCCATTATGAAACCAGATTTTGCTGATAAATTTAAAGAATTATTTAAGGCAGCCAAACAAGAAAAATTTTGCAGAATTAATATTAGTCAATGTAAATTTGAACAAAATAACATAGAGCTTTTTGAAAAATTTTTAAAATTATTGCAAGACCTAAGAAAAGCAAAAATATCTTCTGTGCTAATGGGAGACAATAACTTATTAAATTTCTGTCAAAGATTTTTCAAAGATGAAAAATTAAGAAATAATTTAGCTTCAAGCTTTGGAGAAAATGAAATAGTTATTTGGCAACTATATCTAGAAATATTACAATGGAAAGGTCAAAACGAAGAGTTTGATAATATAGCATTAGAATATGCAGATAAATTTGAAGTTTCCCCTCCAGGATGGGAAGATAATGGAGTCATGCTTATCAATCAGTCAAATGTCAAAGAAGAAAACACATCCTCCAATTTTGTTCAAATATTTGATAAAGACTTAAACGGAAACAATATTAATACATTACTTTCTAAAATTGATAAAGATTTTGAAACCAGTAACTATTCTGAGTTAGATTTCTCTTTAGTTAATAGAATAGATTTTAGTGCTGCTGGTTCTATAACATATCATATTCAAGAACTTTGGGCTGATCCAAACAACACTGATAAAAAAGTTATCATTAAATATCCAAATGAACTAGTAACTGTTTTATTACAAATGTTAGGTGTTACTGAAGTTGTGAATATAATTCCTAGAAATAGAAAATAATAATAAAAACAATAATTTAATTACTAAATTAATCAAAAAATTTGACTTATTTGATATATTTAGTAGATATTAAGAATGAAGTTAAAAATTGTACTACCCCTATTGTGCTCTTTGTTAATCACAACAAAAGCCAAAGCCGAAAATGAATTTGAGGTTCCACTAATAGAACCTCAACGCATTTTTCAATCCTATAGTTTTGGCTATGAAGATGTGAAAAATTACATTTACAAAAAAGATAAAGAAAGAAAAATATCTATTTTAACTAGCCACTTAGTAAAAAAATATAATTTAAAAAACCCTTATATTGAAGAAATTATTTCTACAATGTATTATGAAAGTGAAATTGGTGGCATTGACCCTATTATTTTTCTTTCTTTAATAGAGTCTGAATCTGGATTTAATCAATTTGCCAAATCTCCAGTTGGTGCTGTAGGCTTAACTCAAGTTATGCCCATATACCATCAAACTAAAATTAAAAATATTCAACAAAAAGATAATTTAGATATGTGGTCTATAAAAGGCAATATTAAATTAGGAGTAAAGATACTAAAAGAATGTATCGCAATGTCCAATGGAAACATAGAAGAAGCTCTACAAAGATACAACGGTAGCTTATCTGACAAATCTAAGCGTTATAGTAAAAAAATATTAAATAGAGTCAAAGAATATAATTCATTATTTAGTTAATTATTTAGCATATAAAACAAAAAAGCCCCAAAATTATTCCCCCTAAAATAAATACATAGTTTTAGGAAAAACAAGGTTAAATCCCATTAATTAGGTGAAAAAGACCACTTTAGTGGGGTTTTATCTTTCTCAAAAAAGTTATTATGTATTAGCAAAACCATTAATTTTATGAGCAAAAGATAAATCCAATAAAAAAACTATGTATAAAAATGAATCTATACATAGTTTCTGTTTTTAATTAAACCTCTGATTTAATTGAGTTTTGCCATACTTTTTTACATACTATGTATGTTTTGGGTACAAGACAAAAGGGGGGCTTTAAATTTTTCTCTTAGATGTTTTATTGCTTATTAGCAACCATTTTCTTAACAGACTTAACACCTTCTGACATTGCTTGAGCATTAACTGACATAACAGACTTAACACCCTCAGTTAATGTTTTAGTATTGTTGTCCACCAATTCTTGTGAAAACTTTACAATGGTATTTTGAACATCTTTAACAGCATCCTTACCTTTAAAGCCGTCCATTAATTCGTTTTGGAACTTAATAAAAAACTTTAATTGATCTTCACTATACTTTGAAGCATATTCAAACATTTCTTTTACTTTGGCATTGTATTGCTCAAACATTTTAGTCACAACACCCTCATTGAACAATTGATTATTTTTTTCAATTTGCTCCATAAATGACTTATTAACTACTTGCATATTTTTTTCAATTTGCTTCATTTGTTCAGCCATAAAATCTTTGTTACCAAAGTTTTTGCTATTATCTTCAATAAAAGAAAAAACTTTTTTATAATTTTCTTCCATTTCTTTCATAGCTTGATTATATTTTTCCGTTACACTGTTTTGATTAATCAAATTCAATTGCTCATTGATTGTCTCAAATGTTTTCTTGTTCATTTCTTCAGTGGTCTTAGCAATCTTCTGAAATTGATCAGCAAATGCTGCTTGGTTTGATAAGATTTCTTTAACCATTGGAATCTCCATCCATTTATCCATAAACTGGTTATTCATAAATTGATTGTTCATAAAGTTTTGATTAGCAAATAAATTCATAATATTCTCCTTTAAATTTGTTGCACTGCACAAGTATCTCACGGTATTTAAAAAAAGTCAAGCACTTTTATAAAAATAATTGACTTTTTCAAAAAAAAGATTACATTTCTAAAAGTTTAAAAAAGCAATTATATGGAAGAGTTAAGTTTAGGTCAACCCTTAAATAAAGGTTATTATGTAATAAGAGATTTTGCCAACCTACTTGTTCAACAAACAGCAATAGATTCCGTCTTGGATATTGAACGTGTTATGTTAAATTTTGGAGCAAATATCTCATATTACAATTCATCCATGAACAATGAGCCAAATTTTGTAGAAATTTATAATGAAAATAATTTCAAAATTTCTATTCTAAATGGCATAGAGCATGACTTTAAAAGATTGTTATTAATTCAATCTTTAGGACACTATCTTATTCACTCTTTGAGCGGTAAACAACCATGCTATATTGAATCAGCAAGCAATAGCCCATGTTCTCAAGAAGGATTTTGGTTTGCTCTTTGTGTAACAATGGAAGATTCTTCATTTGTAGAGAAAGGATTGGAAATTCCAGATTCTACTCTTGCAAATTTATATAGAGTACCAATTTTTGCAGTAACAGCAAAAAAGAAAATATTAACAAATTTTTATCAATAAAGGAAAAATATGAGTGAAAATAAAAAACCAAAAACCGTAAAGAAAAAAAGTGAAACTACAAAAGATATCACTAAGACTACAAAAGCTACAAAAGCTAAAGAAGCAACTGGTAGTTCGCAAGTTGCCAACAAAAACTCAACACTTCCACCTATTGAGCCATCTAAAGATTATAATGTAAATGACTATGAATTAGATTTTGATAATGAAGTTTATGATGAAGTTGATATAGCTTCTGCCTTAGAAATGGGTTTTATCGCAAAAGCATTAGAAGCACATAAATCTAAAGTAGCACCAGAAACACACCCCGACTTTGATGGTGAATCATGTATTGATTGTGGTGACGAAATACCACAACTTAGACTCAACATGGGAAAAATACGATGTGTTTACTGTCAAGAAGCTTTAGAAAAGAAAAACAAACTACACGGTAAATAATGAAATAAGCCCAACATTTTGTTGGGCTTAAATTTAAATTTCAAGTTAATTAAAAAATCTTTTAACTTTACTAATAAAGCTATTATCGTTATTCATATCATTTTTTACATTTTGTATTTTTTTAGCAGCAAATTCACTGCTTGAAACATAATCACTAGCTAAAGCACAAGCAGTTCCTAATGTTCCACCACTATGACCATCACTTAAAGATGGAACTAATTTTTTCTGCTCATTAAAAGAAAGAGACTGAAACTTTTCAACTCGTGCTTTTAAATCATAATTAGGTATCCCTTTGAACTTTGGAAGATTATTGGCAATCTCAACTGCCTCTTTATAACAAAACATTTCAATTGCTTCATTATTTATACGATAATTAGGATCAGCATCTCTCTTTTTTTGAATACTTTCTTGAAAAGCTTTAGGTAAAGAATTAAAGCTAGCATCTAAACCATCTTTTTCTTCCAAGAAAGTTGCCTTCTTTCTTTCCCATATTTCTTTTAATTTATTTAACCTTTCTTGCTGTAGTTCTTCATCTGTTTTGTAGAAAACACTTGAACCATTAATATCAACCCCACGAATTTTGCTTCCTGCCATATGTGTTTTAAAAACATCATCAACTTTTGGCTCAACACCGTATTCTTTAGAAAGATAGCAACTAGAATAATCAGTCGTTACCCAATATCCATCTTTTGCTTCATTTATTGTTTTTATTTTATAATTATAATCCATAATTTTATCAAATAAAAAATAAATTTCAAATAAAAAACCGTAGATTAAATCTACGGCTTTCTTATCAATCAAAACTATCTTTTAACGTTTCATCAGTTAGCTCTAGTATATCTTTAGTAAATTCTTCATCTACTTGCATTGCTAGTGCTAATGCCATTATACTTTGTTTTATGTATTCCCCATCATCTGTTCTGTCTTGTTCTTCTAGTAACTGCTGCTCCATTTTTTGAACGAATCTACTTGTTTCTTGTGCTGTCATTTCATCTTTAATCATTGATGGAGCAACTTCCACTTCAATTTGTTTTCCAATTAAATCAAATACATCTTTCTTGTAATTTAATTTAATTTGCTCTAAGTTCTTTTCTAATTTAGGATTCCACTTCCATACTGAAGGAACATGGTCAGCACAATCAGAAGATAATCTTGTAATATTACCTGGGTTATGAGCCATCATTTCACCATATAACTTTGACTTTTTAGTTTTATGGATGTGTCCATTAACCAACATAGAAACCCCCTTAATTTCCTTAATCGGAATAACTCCAGGGTAGCTTTCTCCAAAATCTAAGTTTTCATGTGTTAACCAAATAACAAATGGGTCTTCAATCTTTTCTGATATTGAAACTGATTCTGGAATTTTACTGCCATAAGGAGTAGAACCAACAATAACATTTTTTCCTTCTATGACAAAATGAAAATGATTTCCATTTTTTTCCATTGTATAAACTACATTTGCTTCTCTTAATAAAGACATGGCTACATCATCACTTAACCCAATTTGGCTTTTTTCATGATTTCCCTCTACACTTGCCAATGGATCTTTAAGCCTTCTAAAAATTCTTGTTAATTTAGTGAGCATCTCAATATTGTTTTCATCATCCACATGGAACAAATCACCCAATACAATCATGTATAAGTTCTCTTTTAATGCAATATCTACTGCCTGATTAAGTTTATCCAACACAACCTCAGTAAAGTTGTCATCTAATCTCTTACCAGGCTTTTTACTCCATATGTGGGGATCACCAATAAACAATAAACCATCATACCCTTTAATTTTAATCATGGTTCTCTCCTAAAATATGTTGTTCTGTAATATTTTGCTTACATGTTGGGCAAATATTATTGTTTTCTTTCATAAAAACTTTAATTTCTTGATTTATTTTTTCTTCCCAAATTTTGAGATTTTTTTCCTTTTCTATCAATTCTTCCATTTCTAAATTATGAGATTTAATTTTCTCTATGAATTCTCTTAACAAATCAAAGTCTCTGTTATCTTTAACTTGAGTTTCATTTTTTATATTAATATCTATCAGATCAATAATTGCTGCTTTATGTAGAACATTCAATTTTCTAATTGAACTTGCCAAATCTTTAGTTTCTTGAAGTTCAATATCTTCTATTTGTGTTTTAGTTAAAGATAACTCACTTAACTTAGATAATACATATAAGTTTTCTATATCATAAGCTAAGTCTTTTACATTTTTAAAAGTAAGATTCTCTGTTAAGGCATTAGGGTTTATTTCTTCAATAATACCTATTTGTTCTAGAATTTTTAATTTATCTAAATCCTGTTTCAATTCAGACAATATAATTCTTTTCTTTTCAATTTCTTCAAAATCAGCCTTAAGTTTTTTTGATTTTTCAGTCAACTCATCAATATCCAATAAAAATTCTAACTGTCTTCTCAATAAGTTGAACTTGACCTCACCATCTTTAACAGTTTGTTTATTCTGTTTGGTTTTAGATTTAATGTTTTCCATCATTTTTTGAATAATGATAGACTCTTTACCCAAAGACAATATTTTTGCTTTATCTTGTGGCTTAGTATCTGAAGAAAGCAAGAAAACTGGCTGCTTTTGATTTCCAATATGAACATCAATGTCTTCGTTAGTTTTAATATTTAATTCCTTCTCCACGAATCCAGGAACACTATTAGAATTAAACTCACTAGCGATCAATTGATTATTGGAGAATAAAGAATATTTAACTTTTTGAGGATTTTCTTGATTTGTGGTTTTAAATCTTTGCCACAATATTTGACGATCTTTTGTTAACTCTATTAAAACCTGTGCCTCATCAGTGAAGTGTTTAATATAGCTATCTGAAGAATCATTATAAGAAACTGACTTAATAGCAGTAGCCAAAACACTCTTACCAATATCGTTTTCACCTATAAGACAAGTTAAATATGGATGCAAATTAAAAACTGTATCTTGGTGAGACATAAACTGTCTCAATCTTATTGACTTTATATAATCTAAGTTTTCATCATCTACTTCCAATTCATCATGAACAATATTGGCTTCCAAATTCTTACCATCAGTCTCTAATCTAATGACTCTTCCATAATCTTTGAAATAATTCCAATCATGGTGAGATATGATAATAGTTTGAATTTTAAGTTTCTCTGATATTTCACCAATAATCTTGGCAAAAAATGGAACATGATCAGGCTTTAACCAACAATCAGGTTCATCTAACACAATAAATTTTCTATGAGGTAGTCTTGAAAGAGCAATTAGCCTCAGACCAGTTGAAACAATATTGGCAATCGATCCACCATTACCTTCATAGATATTTTCACGACAACCATCATTTATTGCCTCTATTCTTAGAGCAGGCAAGTTGTGATAAGTATAAAGATCAAAGATGATATCCTTATCTTTCTTTAATACATCTTTTACAAAATAACTTAGAAGTTCACTAAAGGCACCAATATTTTTTTGATGTAAAGAATTTTGTAAATGCTGTAAGAATTTTAAATAATCAGGCTGTTTTGCTAGCCATTTCTTTGCTTTCTCAACATTATCTACAACAATATTCTTTTCATTTTCCAAAATGGCTTTCTGCCCACTTAGAAAGATAGCTAAATTAATTAAGCTTTCTATTGAATTAGAATTGTTTTTCATAAATTACCTTTAAAATTAAATGTTTTGAGCAGCTTGTTGAATTTCCTTTATCTGCTTGCTTTTTTCATTTAATTCTTGTTCTAATGAAGAAATTTCGTTTTCGTATTTTTCCAATTTTTCTTCATTTTCCTTTTCCCAATCTTCCAAAATTTTTTCTAATTCATCAATATCTGCTGTTCCATATTTTTCTTGAACAATAGTAGCTAATTTTTCATAATTTTCTCTTGCAGTTTCAATTTTGGTATTGATTTGTACAGCACCTTGTATAATAGACTGACTTTTCTTTTGTAATTCTTGAAATTTTTCCAATGCTGTTTTCATATTAATCTCCTTAAAATATTTCCATTGTAACACATAATATATATTTCTTGCAAGCATTAAAAAAAGAGGCAGATGCCTCTTTTTTATTTAATATTTAAAATTAAATATCGTAAGAACAATATACATGTGCTAATGCGGCATTAAAACCACTTATATCTCTAAATGGAGGATAGAAATATCTTGCTGTCCAAGTTTTAGCAGCAGCATTTGGAAGAGCTAACCAACCACCAGCAGTAGCAGCAGCCAAATCAAGATTAAGACTCCAAGATGAATAGTTTCCAGAAGAAGTTATCGCATTGCCTGGGTTTGCTGGATCTCCAGGAATAACTGGACCTTCAGTTCCAATTGTTTGTGGGGTTAATAATATTTTAGGTTGACCAACAGGTGAACCAGCAGTTGTTCCGCCACCACATGATGGATATGGAATAACTGAACCATCTATTACAGCAACCACACCATGAGATACATATTTAGGTATTAAATCACTTAACCAAACGTTAGGGAAAGAACTTGTTCTACCTCTAACCACTGTAGATGGGTCTGCTATTAACGCATCATTATTACCCAAGAAAATATCTCTTGTACTCATGGTTCTAAAAGAAGTTATTTGGTTATTAGCTGTTATTGAATTATCTGATTCAATTCTACCAAAACCTACTACAGATGCTGAAGCAGAACCTGCCCCCACATTAGGAGTTGAAGTATTAAATATATCTGTTACATTCTCTTGACCAGCTTTAACTTGTAAGGTTGCATACAAGTTAGTAGTTTGAATATTTCCAGCATTATTAATTGTTCCTGAACTAATTGTATTAGCTAAAACACCATTACCGCTTAACCAACCATTATAAGTAATGTTAGTGGCATTGTTGATATCCCAATTTCCCATGTTTAGATTACCTCTCATTACTGAAGTTCCATCTAATCTTAAATATTGGTCATCATAAACAACGTGGTCTGTTGTGCTTACCCTATAACCTATTTTTCCTTCACCACTAATAGCACCAAAGTCTGTGTTAGTTAATCCCCATGCTGCGTTGTAACCACTTAATTGTGTAGAACTACCCAAATTTATTAAACCACCTTGTGCTCCCATCTCTCTAACAGCAGTTCCCGCCCAATCCATTCTTAATGAATTATTAGCACTTGGACATGCTACAGCAGTTCCCTTTTCGCATACAGGATCAGAAGAGATAACTATACCCTCTAATCTACCAGCATTATTTTTAACTTGTAATACATAGTTGCTTCCAAAAGCATGCAGTGGATTAAATGTTGAAGGTAAATATTCTCTGCCACAAACTGTTCCATCCAATATTTGCGGATAACAATTTGAACCATCAGCAGCAGTAGCCGCCCCCAAAGCACCTGTTGTTATATTATAAGTTCTACCTTGTAAAACCTGTAGTGGTAAATCAACAAAGTTACCACTAGGAATCATATTGAATAATCCATCTTGTTCTCTAGCTATATATGCTGCTAAAGCTCCACCAACTTCTAAAAATTGTTCGCCAGCAATTTTAGCTTTATAATTTTCATTACTTTTTGTTTGCCATTGAACTAAAGATAAAAAAGCAGCACTACTTAATCCCAACACCAATATCAACTCTATTAAGCTGAAACCTTTTGAATTATTTTTTATTAACATATTTTTTCCTAAACTTTTAGATTTACTTTAATATAATAAAACAAAAAAAAAGTAAAATTCAAGTTTTAAACTTATTAATCCAATTAATAAATTTATATTTTATCAACTATTAAAAAAATAATATTAAAAATAATTTTAAAAAACACATAACTACTTGAAAAATATTTGAATTAATCATATAATCCTAAAGCATACTAAAGGAGTCTTATTTTGGAAAATAAAGAAAATCTAAAGAAAATATTCATCATCTTATTTGTTTTATCTATTTTGATGGTAATTAATATTTCAACTCTTATGAGAGATAAAAATTCAGAGGTTAAACTAATTGAACAAAATTATACTTCTTTTCTTGAGCAATTAGCCAATAAAAAACTAGCAAGTGTAACCATTATTGAGAAAAGTAGTGGACCTAGAGAACTTATTGTTCTTCCAATTGAAGGCAGTAAATATTCATTTAATGCACCACACGATGGTAATTTAGTTCAAAAATTGGTTGACGCAAAAATTGAAGTAATCACAAAGAAAGAAGAGAGTCCAGGTTGGCTATCCACATTCTTCTTTACTTGGGGACCAACTATTCTATTTTTAATAGTTTTTGTTTGGATTATGAAAAAAACCACTGGTGGGGGTGGCAAAGGTTTATTTAGCTTTAGCAAGAGTAAAGCTCAACTTATAGACCCAGATAAAATCAATGTTACATTTCAAGATGTTGTTGGGTGTGATGAAGCCAAACATGAAATTCAAGAATTCGTAGATTTTCTAAAAAATCCAGAAAAGTTTTCTAGATTAGGCGGAAAAATACCAAGGGGTGTTTTGTTAACAGGACCTGCGGGAACAGGTAAAACCTTATTAGCTAAAGCATTAGCCAAAGAAAGCGGTGTTCCCTTCTTCGCTATTTCTGGTTCAGATTTTATTGAAATGTTCGTTGGGGTTGGTGCTTCTCGTGTTCGTGATATGTTTGAACAAGCTAAGAAAGTTGCGCCCTGTGTTCTGTTCATTGACGAAATTGACACCATTGGTGGAAAACGTGGAAGTGGAAACTTTGGTGGTGGTGGTCATGATGAAAAAGAACAGACACTCAACCAAATTCTTGTAGAATTAGATGGTATGGATACCAATAAGGGCATTATTCTTGTTGGTGCTACCAATAGACCAGAAATTTTAGACCCTGCTTTGCTTCGCCCTGGTAGAATTGATAGACAAATTATGGTTTCTTTACCCGATGTAAACGGCAGAGAAGGTATTTTGAAAATTCACAGCAAAGAAGTTCCATTGTCTACTTCTGTTGAACTATCTAAGATTGCTAGAGGAACACCAGGATTTTCTGGTGCTGAATTAGCTAACTTAATTAATGAATCAGCAATTTTTGCTGCCAGAAGAGGTTCTAAGTTTGTGGAACAAGTTGACCTTGAAAAAGCAAAAGATAAAATCATGATGGGGGTTGAAAGAAAAACTTTGGCTATGACTGAAGAAGATAAGCGTGATACAGCTTATCATGAATCTGGACATGCTATAGTTGCCAAACTCATTAAAGATTCTGATCCTGTTTATAAAGTTACAATTATCCCAAGAGGTAGAGCACTCGGAGTTACTATGCAGCTACCAGAAAAGGATCGTTGGTCATACAAGAAACAATATTTATTAGATAGAATTGCTATTTTAATGGGGGGAAGATTAGCTGAAGAAATCTTCTGCAACACTATGACAAATGGTGCTAGCAACGATATTTCAGTTGCTACAAGCACAGCTAGAGCAATGGTAATGGAATGGGGTATGAGTTCAATGGGACCAGTTGCATTTGGTCAAAGACAGTCTAGCTTCTTAGGAAATAGCGGCATTGACACTAATGGCTTATCTCCAGAAACTCTAAGATTAGTAGACTTAGAAGTTCAAAAAATTATTACTGAACAATATGAGAGAGCCAAAAACTTGCTTCTTGAAAACAAAGATAAAGTTGAAGCTATGACTAATGCTCTTATGGAAATTGAAACTCTTGACGATTGGCAAGTTGAAAATATCATGAATGGTGAACACTACAACCACAATCATGACTTAATCAATCTCACCAAGAATCCCGAACAACAAATTATTATTGTTGATGGTGACAAAGTTTATGAAGATAAAACCAAGGTAGAAGAAAAGCCTGAAAAGAACTTTGTTCCAGAAACACTACAATAATTAATATAAAAAATAGAAAACTGGCTTCATGCCAGTTTTTTTATTTTTAACACTAAATTTAGAAATAAAAAACCATGCTTTTAACATGGTTTAGATTTAAATAATTAATTGGGTTTTATTGCTTTACTAGTAGCAGATTTAAATACAGGAGTCACTTTATCTTTTTCTGCCATATCATTTAAAAACATTTCGTGAACTTTTTCTTCATTTTCTGTTAAGTTGATTTTTTTAAATGAAACACCATCATATCTTTTAATTGGAGGTCTTACCCAATTTGTTTGTTCTAAGTCTGCTTCAATATCAGCAGCAGAGTGTCTCTTGTTAATTTCAATATAGCAATCTGCCAACAACTGACAGTCTAACAATGCTCCGTGACCTTGTTCTTCACGCTGACTTAAATCAACACCAAATCTTTCACACATTGCATCCAAAGAGTGCCTTCTTTCTTCCTCAAACAATCTCTTTGATAACTTGAGAGTACAAACAGCATTACTTACATAATCCCAAATCTTACCTTTATTAACTTTATCTAATTCACTATTTATAAATTTAATATCAAAGTCAGCATTGTGAATCAACAATTCTGAGTCTTTAATGAAATTCAAAAAATCATCTACAATTTCTTTGAAAACTGGAGCATCTTTTACTTTGTAGTCATCAATTTGGTGAACCTTAACAACTTCTTCAGGAATATGTCTTTCTGGATTAATTAAGGCATAATATGTTTTACCCGTTTTTTGTCCATCTATTAGCTCTACAGCACCAATTTCAATAACTCTGTGACCATCCTCTGGTTTTAAACCTGTTGTTTCAGTATCAAATACTATCTGTCTTTTCATACAATTCCTTTTTAACTATTATTTAATTTTACCTTATTTAAATTTTTTTTCAACCAATATACAAAAAAATAATGACAACAATTTTCATTGTTGCCACTATTCTACAAATTAAATAAAATTAATTTATATATTTTTTATTATTGCTTATTGCTTGATTGCCTCCAAAGCAATTGTAATAGTTACTTCATCACCAACACCAGGAGCATACTTTCCAGCATTGAATTCAGAACGCTTGATTGTAACTGATGCATCAGCACCAATAGCATCTTTTTTCATCATTGGGTGTGGTTTGGCAACAAACTTGCTAACCTTCAAAGTTACATGCTTTGTGATACCTTTGATAGTTAAGTCTCCATGAATTTCTGAAGGAGCATCACCAACAAATACAACCTTACTAGATTTAAATGTAGCTGTTGGATACTTTGCTGTATCTAAAAAGTCGGCACCTTGAATATGCTCATTAAACATTGCGAAACCTGTATTGACAGACTTCATATCAATAGTCACGTCCACTGAACCAGTTTTTGCCACTGGGTCAAAAACTACTGTTCCTGTAGTCTTATCAAAACGGCTTAACTGAGTTGAATATCCCATATGATCGTATGAGAAACGTGGGAATGTATGTGAAGAATCAATAGCATAAGTTTGAGGGGCAGCAAAAGCTGAAACTGAAGCCATTAAAGCAAGAGCGAGAGTTGAGAGTTGTTTAATCATTTTGTTTTCCTTTTAAAAAAATTGTTAAGTTTATTTACTGCTGGTTAAAATACTGATTTTAACCTGAACATCGTTAGCGACCAAATCATATTTAGCCCATTCTCCTTCACCAATCTTGAAGTCTCCCCTCTTGATTGTGAAAGAACCGTTGAATACTCCATTTTTACCTTGTTGAGAAAAGGTTACTGGAATTGTAATATTTTTATTTTGTCCCTTGATTGACAAAACTCCACTGACATCATACTTGTTCGCACCATTTGATTTAATTCCACTTGTCACAAATTTAGCAGTTGGGAATCCAGTTACATTAAACCATGACTTACCACGAACTTCTGTATTTGCTTCAGCAGAGCCAATATCTATGCTTGCCAAATCAATTTCAAATGAAGCTTTTGACTTATCTAAAGCATTAGGATCAAAATAAAATTGTGAATTAAACTTTTTAAAATTTCCTTCCATATTCACACCCATTTGTTGGAATGAAAAAGAGACAGAACTCTTGTCTAATTGCACCTGATTGAACTCAACAGCAAACACTGCTGTGGAAGCAAATGTTGCCAATAAAGTTGCGATAGCTTTTCTTTTAATATCCATGATTAACCCAATTGTGCTTTAAAGTTTGCTTCAATTTGTTCTGGCGGTATTCCCATTGCCAAGCCTTCAACGAAGATGAATTTAACATCACTTAAACCAATAAAACCTAAACTTACCTTTAAATAATCTTCTTGGAAAGTTAATCCATTTTCTTTGTATTTCCCACCACGTGTAATTAGAACATAAACTTTTTTATTTGTAATAAGACCAACTGGTTGACCTTGTTCATTATATTTGAATGTTACTCCAGCTTTTGTGATAGCATCAAAATAATTTTTTAATGTTGCTGGAACAGAAAAATTATACATTGGTGCTGCTATAACAACAACATCAGCAGATTGAAGTTCTGCAATAAGAGTATTGTGTTCTCTAGAAACTAAAGATGTAGGGTCTTGTAATTCCCCCAAAACTTTGCCACTTAATTGAGTAACTGGTTTTTCTGCCACATCACGAACAACTACTACATCACCAACTTTTTTTAACTGCTCAACCAACTTTGTTGTGTATTTTGAAGATGTTGAATTTTCACCTAAGATTGATGACTTTATTTGTAAAATTTTCATATTTTGCTCCTTGTTTATATGATTTTCTCAGTATAAACCCTATTTTCTTTTTTTACAATACCCTTTTTTTCAATACACTGTTCTATTTTTTTGAACAATCAAAATTATTTATTTCATATTTTAAGAATATAAATTATTTTTATGAGTATATTTTAATAGCATATTTGTTGGATCTAAAAGATTTTTAGGTTTTTCCGAGCCTAAGCTCCATTCTTTAATTGGCTCTTTAGTATCTAAACTATACATTTCTAAATGTAACATAGACATTGGTCTACCCTTATCTTTCTTTAAAACAGTTACTACATTACCCAATACTTCGCCTTCATTTATTTTTTTGCCAACAAATAAATTTTCTAATGGCTTTAATTCTCCATAATTGATAATAAACTTTTCATGCTTAACCAATACAGACCAAGTATTGTTCCACCAAGGAGAACCAACATGCTCTCCCGTGAAAGGAATAATTGCCATCACTTCACCACACTCAACAGCTAGGACTTCATCATTATTTTCACAATACAAATCAACTCCTTCGTGTATATGGTTTTTTCTTATTTTGGAAAATGCCCCAGGATGAGGTAAAATTGGAACCTCTGTTTCATTAGAATAGTTTTTTAAAAACATGTTTTCTGTATTATTAATATTTACCTTATTTTTCTTTAATGGAAACATAATTTTTCTCTTTATGAAATTTGATACATTTTAATTCATTTTAACAATTTCTTCAACCATTATTGATTTAATAAGTTTTCTTATGATATAATTATCTCATTAATTGACAAATTCAAAAAATTTGCGGTTAATATAATTGTGATTTTCTATAGGAGGATGCTATGTCACAGCTAAACGCAACAAAGGTAATTTAATCAGAACAGTAGGTGGTCTTACTGGAAAATTTAAAAGAATGTGTGAGGTCTATCACATTTTTTCTAAAGATTGGGAACATTTATGTGATTATTCCGATCAATCAAAAATAGACTTATTTAACCATGAATCATATGGAACAAAAATTAAACCCAACAATGGTTATGCCTTAGGAAAAAAATGGCTAAATGTTCATGTAAAAATGTGGAAAGAAGATATAGAATCTGGTATTTTATTTAAGCATGAACTTTACAAAGACCCCAAATTCCCACATTGGTGGCTTGATTCAATTTTTAAATAAACCTAAGGAATATCCTTATTTAAATTTATTTAAATTTTTCTATAATTATTATCAAAGAGGTTAAATATGAATATCTATCAAAAAATTTTTGGCTATATTATTGTCATTGTTACTTTTGGAGCAGGTGCTTTTCATACAATAGCAACATTTTCACCAGTTATATTAGACATACTTGATAATTATCCTATCATATCTAATACAATTATGCTGTTTATCATATCATCATTATTTACCACTATTTTCATGATGTGGAAAAGCAACGATAATGATTAAAATGAATTAAAATAAGATTCACATTTGTGATATTCTTATTATTTTTTTAAAAAAATAACACAAAAATAAAATTTTATGATATAATTTAATCACTTAACCAAGGAGTGATGATTATGTTTAAGATGCTTGCCAAAGGTATTTCAGTTGACATGTTTGTAGGTATTTGTGATTTTGAATATCTTAATAAACAAACTGTTGTAGTTAATGTTACAGCTTGGGGGAAACCAAAATTCAAGGCAGAATCAATTAACGACTGCTTGGACTACTCTAAAGTTTGTGCTTTAGTTCATTCTTGGACTAATAGAAAGCATGTTGATCTAGTGGAAACTCTTCTCCAAGAACTCATTGAATTTGTATTCGCAGATCAAAGAATTGAAGTTGTTGATATTGAGGTTTTAAAGCCCGACGTCATTAAACATACTGACCATGTTGGTGTAGGTGCTTATATCACTAGAGAAGAATTTGAAAATAAAACTTATTGATTTTTGAGGGGTTAAGAATGGAAGAAAAAACCATTATTATAACAGGTGCCGCAAAACGCATAGGCTTATTTTTAACAGGGTACTTTCTTTCCCTTGGATATAAAGTTATTGCTGTTGTGCGTAAACCCTCAACAGAGCTTTTGGCATTAGAATCTCTCAATAAAAATAAGATTCAAATTCTCCAAAAAGATTTTGACCGCCAAACAATTGATGAAGACTTTTGGTTTACTGTAGGCAGAATTAATCTTTCTGGATTTATTCATTGTGCTTCAATTTTTAAGCACGATACAATAGAAAACTCTTCTAAAGAATCTAGGGAATTACATCAAAAAATTAATTGTGATATTTTTGTTGATGCTTGCACTACCTATGTTCAATCCAAAAGACCACAATATGGAAATCCAACATCTTTTATAGCTTTTTTAGATTGTAATTTAAATCAATTAAATGTTGATTTCTATTCCTACACACTAAGTAAACTTAGCTTAAAATCTTCAATCCCATTTTTAGCAATGAATGGGGCACCAAAAATCAGAGTCAATGCAATTTCTCCAGGACTTATTCTTCCTAGCGGAGAGCAAACACAAGAAGAGTTTGAATCTACCCAAAAAAAATTACCTTATGGTTATGGAGCAAATTTAGAAGATATTGGACAATCATCTGCTTTTTTGATTATGTCCCCATCTCTAAATGGTCAAATAATTGATGTTGATGCAGGGCAACACCTACAAAAACAAAGAGATATTTTATTTAAAAATTAATAAAAAAGCCAAATATATATTTGGCTTTTTAAGTTTAAAAATTTAATTTACTCTCTTAGTCTTTTTTCATAGTTTGCATGATCTTCGTAAAAATTAAATAATCTTTCTTTTTCTTCTTTAGCTAAATTATTTAAACTAGACTGCCTAGATAACAAAAGTTTATTACCGGAAGAACTAATTTTCTTCATCAATTTATCATAAAGATCCGGATTGTTTCCTTTCATTAATTCCATATAGTCAACAAAACTTAAAGTTTGAACTTTTAGTAAAGGAAGGTATTTAATTTCAAAAAGTTGAACCAAAACATCATTTACTTTTTCTAAGTTTTCTTGATTAGCAATTTTAGGTTTTTTCACAAATGCTATATGAAAAGGAGACATAACATCTTTACCTTTCATAACTATTTCTAATCTATAAGACTCTTTCAAAACTTCTAACACTTTTGGTTCCAGCATATAAACAGCATAACTAAAAGCATCTCTGTTATTCACATCTTTAGACTTAATTCTACTTTGAACATAATATTTAGCCAAATGAACTAATAGCTCTTCTTCTTTTTGTCTATCAATTACTTTTTTTCTTACTTTGTCATCTTTAATAGACAACTCTTTCTTCATTTTATTACCAACAGAATCAAGATCTGTAAATACTAATTTTTTAGTTAAAAACATTGATAATATATCTTGTTGTTGATAGTTTTTGATATTATAAATATTTGGATTTATTTTCTCTAACAACCTCAAATCTTCTAATGAATCTATTAACAAAAAAGAAGCATTTTGACCTGCTTGATTGAGTATTTTATTAAACTCAGGATAACAATTATTTTTTAAATTTGTTTCTGCTGGAGCCATATTATCATAAAATATTTCATAAATTAAAGAATGCATTTCTCCGACTTTCAAATTACATACATTTTGAGCAAAACTAATATTTGGCAATATCATACTTAATGCTAGTAAACCATATTTAATTTTTGTAAATTTAAACATAATAACTCCTTTTATATTTATTATATGTTATACAATATCTTATTAAAAAAATCAAAAGTCAACAAAGATTAAAATATAATAAAAAATAGCCTGTTAAACAGGCTATTTTTATTTTACAAACTTATTTTATTCAGTAGTTTCAACAACTTCTTCATTGATGATATTTTCTTCTTCCACTGCTCCATTCTTTATTACGAAAACAGTTACAATCTCATCACCCTTACCCAAGTCAATCAACTTGACACCTGTGGTATTTCTACTCATAACTCTGAATTGTGCCAAATTAATTCTATTCACAACACCCTTCTTAGTCACAGTAACAATATCACTATTTTGTTGATCGTCTATGTAAGAAGCCTTAACTAATTGACCACTTCTATCGTTTTCCTTGAATGCCTTTACACCCTTAGAATTTCTTGAAGTCTGTCTATATTCATTAACATAAGACAACTTAATCAATCCAGTTTCAGTAACAGTAGCAACAATACCATTTTCATCATTTTTGTCTACTGAGATGACACCAATTAATTTATCAGTCAACTTAGTTCCTCTTAAACCAGCAGTTACACGCCCCTTCTTAATGCTGAAATTTTCAATATCAGTTCTAGACACAGAGTTATCTGCTTTGAAGAACATTAAGTCATTATTAGGATTAGTAATATGTGCTTCAAAAATCTTGTCATCGTCACCAATCTTCATGATTCTAATGCCAGCCTTAAACACTGAAGATTTGATATAATCTTGAATCTTTCCACGTTTTACCATACCTTGCTCAGTAATCAAAGTTAAGTCGCCTTCTTCTTCAAAGTTCACAGACAAAATCTTAGCAATCTTATCTTCTTGCCTCTTATACTGTAACAAATTATTGATATGAATACCATTTAAATTTGTTCCAACTTCGTAAGCAAAAATTGTAAATGCCTGACCCTTTTCAGTAATGAACATTAATGAATCATGAGAGAAGGTATCTATTGTGCTAACAATGAAGTCATTCTTTTGTAAGTCAAACTTTCTATTGCCTTGAGTTCCACGATTTTGTTCCTTGAATTCATCAATAGGACAACGACGAATATAGCCTTCATTTGTGTACATAATCACACAATCTTCTTCTTTCACCAAAGAACCTAGGTTTGTTTCTAGCATAACAGTGTTGGCTTCTGTTAATCTCTTAGAATAAGGTAAGTTAGTCCAATACTTATCAAAATCTTCTTTGGTTGTCATGAAAGCTTCAATTTGTTCATCACTTTCCTTTTGAATGATTTCATATCTCTTTTGCTGATTAGCTAAAATTTCTCTAAATTCAATATTTTGAATTCTCTTTTCTTCTAATTCAGCTTTCATTGAATCAATTTCCAAACCAGTCAATCTCTTCAAGTTCAAATCTAAAATAGCATTAGCCTGGATTTCATCAATTTCCAACATTGAAATCAATTGTTCTCTAGCTTCTTTAACTTCTTTAGAAGCACGAATTAAAGCAATAACTCTATCTAAGTTATCTGGATGAACAGCCTTCATTAAACCTTCAAGAATTTTTTCACGAGCAAGGTTCTTATCGTACAAAGTTTGTGTTCTTCTGATAATAACTTGGTTTCTGTGCTCAATGAACTCTTCCAAAATGTCCTTTAAGCCTAAAAGCTTAGGTTCGCCATTCACAATAACAGTAGCATTATAATTAATTGAAGTTTCCAATTCTGTTAATTGAATCAAGCGATTGAAAATAATTTCTGGTTCATAGCCATGCTTTAGGTAAATACATAAACGATTACCAGTCTTATCTGATTCATCAACAACTTCGTAAATACCTTCAACTTCAGGCTTTCCAAAGTTGGGGTGTTCCTTATCAGAAATGGGCAATGCCAATTCAGTAATTTTCTTCTTGAGTTTTTCCTTATTAACCTGGTATGGTAATTCATTAACCACAATAACAGTTCTACCATCAATGATTTCTTCAACCCACTTGGCTCTTAGCTTCATTTTTGCTCGGCCAGTTGTCCAAGCTTCATACATGCTAGAAGTTCCATGCACTAAGCCCTTAGTTGGAAAGTCTGGGGCAGGAATCAAATTAACCAATTCTTGAATTTCAGAATCCACACCATCTTGCTTACACTTAACCATATACTTAACAGCATTCATCACTTCAATTGGATTATGTGGTGGAATGTTAGAAGCCATGCCCACAGCAATACCCTGAACACCGTTAATCAAAAGATTAGGGAAAGCCAAAGGTAAAACGCTAGGTTCTTGTTCACTACCATCATAGTTGGGCTGCATATCAACAGTATTTAAGTTGATATCATTAAACATTGACTCTGAGAACTTGTGGAATCTTGCTTCTGTATAACGCATAGCAGCAGCACTATCACCATCTACAGAGCCAAAGTTACCTTGACCATCCACCAAAAGCATTCTCATGCTAAATGGTTGAGCAGTTCTAACCATTGCCTCATAAACAGATGAATCTCCATGTGGATGATATTTACCGATAACATCACCTACAATACGGGCTGATTTCTTGTAAGCACCTTTATAGCTTGACCCCAAAACATGCATAGAATATAAAATTCTTCGTTGGACAGGCTTTAAACCATCTCTTACATCAGGCAAAGCACGTGCTGTAATAACAGACATCGCATAATCTAAATATTTTTGCTTGGCAATTTCTTCAATATTTCCAAAATGCAAGACACTTGTATCAATTTCTTCTTTTTTCATAATTCAATCCTTTATTAAATATCTAAATCAGCAAGCTTAGCATTTGCCATGATAAACTCTTTTCTCTTGTCCACTTCAACACCCATTAGCTCTTCAAAAATCTTATAGATTTCATCATGTTTTTCAGGGTCAAATTTGACTTGCATGAGGTTTCTGCTTTTTGGGTTCATAGTTGTAACATCTAACTGTTTGGGGTCCATCTCACCAAGCCCCTTGAATCGCTGAACACTTATATTAGCAGGAACACCATTAGGGAAAGCAGCTTCTAGCTTTTCTTTATCTGCGTAATAAGTGTATTCATCTTTCTTCTTGGCAACATAAAGTGGTGGCATCGCCAAATAAATATGACCACTCTTGACCAGTTCAGGCATTTCATTTAAGAAAAAGTTCAAAAATAATGTTGCAATGTGCGCACCGTCAACGTCAGCATCTGTCATGATCACAATTTTGTGATATCTTAGTTTATCATAATTAAAATCTTCACCATAACCACATTTCAAAGCCCCAATCAAACTCTTAATTTCTTCACTTTCCAACATCTTTTTATTGTTGGTAATTTTAGAAATGTTCAAAATCTTACCTTTCAGAGGCAAAATAGCCTGAGTTCTTCTGTCTCGTGCTTGCTTTGCTGAACCACCCGCAGAGTCTCCCTCCACCAAGAACAATTCGCACTCTTCTGGTTTTCTGCTTTGGCAATCTGCCAACTTGATTGGACTGCCCAAACCCCCAACACTTTGTTCTTTGCGAACACGACTTTGCTCTTTCTCAAACTTTTCTCTCATTTTTTGAGCAGCAATAACTCGCTCAACCCAAGCAGAAGCAATTTGTGGGTTCTTGTCCATGAATTTTTCTAAGAAATCCTTTGCAGCAGCATAGGTTAATTTTTGTCCCAAACCAGTGGAAAGCTTTTTCTTTGTTTGATCACTAAACTTAGGTTCTTGTGTAGCAAAAGAAATAACTAAGTTAATACCTTCAACTACATCTTCTGTTGTAAAAACTTGCTTTAGATCATTATGTTTTACAGCATAATCAATCAACACTTTCTTAAGAGCCATTTCAAACCCCTTAACATGTGTGCCACCAAGTTCAGTATAAATATTATTAGCAAATGAAAGAATATTACTTTGATAATACTTATTCACATAGTTAAAACAAATCTCCACAGAAGAAACTTCGTCTTTTGCTGAGAAATATAGGTTCTTCTCAAAAAGAGTTAAAGGAGCATCGTCATCTTCTTCTTGAGTCTTTGGCTTTAGAATTTGAGTTTGGTCATTAATTAAATCTTCAATGCCGTTCTCAGAATAATACTCAGTAACAACACCGTGCTCATCAGTTAATGTGAAGAGTAACTTTTTAGTAAGATATGAAGTTCTCTTGATTCTGTCCCTTACATAATCAGCACTTAAATTAACACCACCTTCTTCAATGGCTTCTGGGAACATATCTGGGTCAGGTGAGAACCTAACTGTTGTTCCGTTTTGCTCTTCAGGAGTCATATCACGGATAACTTTCAGAGGTTCAATCGGAATACCCTTTTCAAATCTTTGGAAGTGAACCTTACCGTGCTTTCTAATATTCAACTCTAAATATCTAGATAACGCATTGGTCACTGTAGCCCCAACACCATGCAAACCGCCTGAAACTTTGTAGCCAGATTCACTACTTTCAAACTTGCCACCAGCATGCAAAACAGTATAAATAATAGTTGCTGCTGAAATACCTTCTTCTGGGTGGATATCAACTGGAATACCACGACCATTATCAGCAATTTCTACACTATTATCTTCAGGATAAAATTTAATATTAATCTTATTACAATGACCTGCTAATGCCTCATCAACTGCATTGTCCAAAATTTCAAAAATTAGGTGATGAAGCCCATTCCTATTTGTTTCGCCAATATACATGCCAGGTCTTTTTCTTACTGGCTCTAAACCCTTTAAAACTTTAATTGAAGAAGCATTATAAGTCATTTTATTCCTTTTCTATTTTTGTCGATTATATCACAATATTTTCCTTATTTGTTAAAATATTGTAAAAAAACAATACTGAATTTTTATCCCGTATTGTTTTTATATATAATATAAAAAAAATAACAATTTGGCAAGTTAAAAACCAAATTAAAAACAATTAGATTAAACTTTTTTAATTATTTTAAAAATCCATTATGTCAGATACTACAAACAACACTTTTGATAAAAATTTAATGGTTTAAATTATTTTTTATTTTTATTTTTTCACGAACCATTTGATTTTTGATTTTCTTCTGTTAAATTAAAAAACTAATAAAAATAACAACTTATAAAGGAAAAATTATGAAAAAAATATTACTCACATCTATAGTTTCTATTCTTTGTTCAACTTCAGTTTTTGCTCAAAATTCATCTATGGGCTACTTAACCAGCACTACTGGTGATGTTGTAAAGAACGGTTTTGGAAATTGTTGGAATGTCTCAGCAGATAATGCTCCAAAAGAAGAATGTGGAGATAAAATTGAACCACCTAAAGTAGTTCCACCACCATTAAAGCCTAAAAATATCCCAGTTATTCCACCAAAAGTAATTCCAATAACTGAAATAAAACAAGAAAAAATTGTTATAAATGCATCTGTTTTATTTAAATTTGATTCTTCCACCCTTTCAGAATCTGGCAAAAAAACACTTCTTGATAAAGTTGTTTTTGTAAAACCAGCCAATGTTGAAGTTCATGGACACACAGACTTAATTGGAACTGAAAAATACAACATGAAATTAAGCCTTCAGAGAGCAGAAGCTGTTAAAGAGTATCTAGTGCAAAATGGCATACCACCACAAAACATTAGCACTAAAGCACTAGGTGAAAGTCAACCGATCTGTAAAGATAAACACACAACAAAAAATAGTGAATGTAGTGTTAAAAATAGAAGAATTGAAATTAATGCTGTTTATATGAAATAATATTATTTGATTAAAATTTAATAAGGCAACAATATGTTGCCTTATTTTTTATTTAATATTTCACAATCCAATCAAAACTTAATGTATCAGTAATACATATTTCTTTTATTTTTTCTTTAAATTGCCAACACTTTTCTGTAGGATACTTAAAGTAAAATTCTTCATTTTCTGTCTTAACAAAAATAATCACTGGTATAGATTTTTGTTTTATGAAGAATGATTTTTTATCATCTCCAACAATAGGAAATATATCCTCTGTAAACAATGGATGATCTATACCTCTTAACAATACATTATTTTTTATTTTACCCAAACTAGAATATATAGATATTTGCTCCCAATGAGTTTTTGAATCTTCATCTAATCTCTCATAAGAATAATTGTAAAATCTACCACCCAAGTAATCTTCTAAATTTATTTCTGACAAAAAGGCATTTTCAATCATTGATTTGGTTATTATTTTATGAATTTCAAATTCTTTAACTAAAGGCTTTAAGTTTATTCTTCTTATTACCTTGGTAAAACCACCTTCTTTAATAAACTGTATTTTAGGTTCTACCTTCATCAAATAGCCATTTCCCATTGCCCTTTTTTCTTCTTCATTCCATCTGAATATTGCTTCAAAAATAGCAGGATCTTCTTTGTTCCCAAATGAAAAATAAAAGAAGTTCTCTCCTATATCAAAGCACTCAACTCTAGATTGTTCATTTATTCCAAATCTTTTGGACTTTTCTCTATATTCATCAAATTCTTGATTTGAATACTCTAATACTCTTAGACCATTGTGAACCCCAAAATTAAACTCACTAAAAATAGTAAAAACCCGGTCTTTTTTTTGATTCAAAAAAATATCCTTAAATCTTTCAACCCATTGAATTTTTTCTTCGTTTGATATTTTCCAAATATTTTGTTTATCCATTTTTCACCTCATTTTTTTAGTTATTATCAAACAACATATTAAAATCTTCTATATCTTTAATAGTATGTTGCTTGAAATTTTCTCCATTTGAGCAAATGGAATTAGCTGTTCCAAAAGATCTTATCTCGTATTTATTTTTATACTTTACACATCCATTTTCTTGAATTTGGTGTTCTAATTCACACCAACCTTGAGGCAAAGATGATAGCATTAAGTTTTTTGAAATAAGTATCGGAGAGTTAAACTCTTTTTTATCAGCATTACTCTTCTTTCTAAACCACACCAATTGTTTAGCCATATCATTTTTAAATAAGTTTACTTTTATTTCATTATTTAAATTGTCTTTTACTTCATTTTGAAATTCAATAAATTCACCAACCCCTGGAACTGTTAATTTTTTATTATTAAAATAAAGAAACCAATTATTGGTATATTCATCGTGTTCCAAATAATCTATTTTGTATCTATTATCTATATAAATTATTTTAATGTTTGAAAAAATGTTTTTATCACCAACATCTTTTATTAATTTAGGAATATTTATTCTTTTTTGTTTATTAATACCTAATTGAAAGCAAAAGCTATCCGCAATTTCCTCATTTTTATTTACAATCTCATAATACCAATAGTCTTTTTCTTTTGGTTCAAAAATACCCACAGAAAAAACTTTATTTTCTTTAATTGCTAAATCGTTTATTTTTTTTAACAAAAGTAAGTTCAACAATCCATTAGAACCTATCAATAAATGGTCTATCCTATAAGATGTATTGTCTTTTTTAGTTCCCGAAAACCTTTCACTCACTAATTTCCATAACATTATACAAAATGACAATGGAGTATACCCCCTATTTTTGTGCTTATAAGCAAATTGTTTCAAAACAAACGGTTGTTTTATAAAAGGTTTTGACTTTATTATATTATTTCTCATATATTGATTTAATATTTTTTTTCTTAAACCAACATACAATAACAAACAAATTAAATCAATATCATATTTTATTCTTTACTTTTGTTTTTTTTTCTTTCTTCTCAACATTACTTAATAAATTTATAAACAATAATGCTTTTTCTATTGTTTTTTCATACTCAGGATTACTAGCAAACTCTGCTAATCTTGAAGAAAAATCATCAATTTTTTTACCGTAAGGTCTTTCATTCTCATTAAATCTAGCTTCTTTCAAAATGAAATCTAGCTTATATAAATCATCAGAATTTTTTTCATTTGTTAAATGCTCAATTAATTTATGTACAAACTTATCGGCACTTGTTGACTGCCAATATTCTTTTCTCTTTTCATATTCAATTGAGAAATGTTCCCCTATAAGCTCTAACTTGCTAGAATTTATGAAGAAATTATCAATCATATTTTCAGTAAAATATTCTTTAAAGTTTGATGTTACAGCATCTGATGTTGAACCCAACTTTCCTAGGTATGGCGTTCCAAAATATAGATAAGGTGCTTCTTCCATAATTGTTTTAAGTATTTTTTTGGATTTTTCTTCTTCAAATTCAGATATTACTACACACTCTCTTGAATCTGAATAATATGTAAAAGACATAAAGTTTGAAACTGATTTTATAGCACTTCTTATGGCTATTCCACCATAAACCTCTTCATCATTTCTATATCTATCTTTAGATGCATAAAATTCACGACTTATATGAAATATTTCTTTCATAGCATCAATTACAACATCTACATTTATATGCTTATTGTAGAAATCTGACTTTGCTATATCTAAATATTCAAACTTATCTTTATCAATAAAGTTTGAAACAATATCAGAATGAATACATGCCAAATAATTAATTGGGTCTTTTTCTAAATACTGTAATAACTTTAAATATTCTTCCAAATTTGGATTTGGACCTTTCTTATGATCATGCTCATAGTTACGTGTTAACAAATTATCATGAGATAAATTTTGATTGCTTATACAGATAATTTTCTTACCCTTCTTATTTAGATTTTCAATTGCTTCAATAAGTTGATCTGTAGAAAACTCTTTACTTACATTTCTCTCAAAGAAACCAGATTCATTTGGCAAATATTCATATGAGTTAAACATATTTGCTGGATCATGCTTCACAACCAAATCATTACTGATTAAAAACCTATTTTCCTTTTTAATTACAGATAACACCTCACTTAAAGGAACTTTCTTATTATATCTATGCTTAAACAAATCAGGATTGTTGAAATTTTTCAACATTATCTCCACTAATTCTATATTTTGTTTTTCACTAAAGTTTGGATTTAAACAAAAAACTCTTTTTTCTTTATCGTTATTGCTATCTCTATCTTTCTTATTGGAAAACACAAAATTTAAGAATGTTTTGTCATCTAACATTTTTTTAGTCGTTTCAAAATCCAATGATTCAACCTTATCATAAATAGTATCTCTATGACCATAACTATTAATACTATAAAGTTTAATAGCCTTCAAAATATCAGAATTTTTAATCTCATTTTTATAAAAATCAAAACCAATATTTTTTAACTCTTTATTTATAATTTCTTCCAACTTTGTTTTGCTATTAGATAATTTATCTATTTTTTCTGAGTTCTTTTTCTTTTCTTTTTTAGATAATGTATCGTTAATAGCATACAACCTATCATATTCTAAAGAATTGGTAGAAAATTCATCAATTAAAACTTCAATATTTTTATAAGAATTAATTTCTAATTCTTTAGTATCTATTTTAATTAAGTCTTCACGAACAGGATGAGTCACCAATTCACTAAAATAGTTTTCAACCATAAACTCTTTATTTTTTTTGATAAATTTCTTTATAAAATCAAAATAAGGAGACTTCTTACTGTCTACACTTCTTAGCAATTGAACTATAAAGTCACTACGATATCTTTCATCTCTATTTTTATTAGTTTCTTTTATAATTATTTCATCTAAATCATTCTTTAAAACCATATCTCTAAAATCTTTTGACAAAGAGAATACTTCAGTAAATGTATTGAAAGACATTTTCTTAATTATTTCTGGATTAAAATTCAAAAAATTTTGCTCATAATCTTGTCTTATATTATCTTTTAATAGCTTTTTATCTATTTTGTAATTTAAATTCTTAGCCAATAAAACAACATCATCACCATTAATCAAAGGAATGACCCTATTAACTTCTTCAAGATATAACTTATTTCTCCAATCGTTTCCTTCTTTTGTTATCTTCATTAACATGTAAAGATAATTTAAGGATTCTTTTCCTTGCATGTTCTCTATAATAATTTTAGGAATGTCAAAACGAGAATAACTCTCAATTTTATTTTTATTGGTATTTTCAAATAACTTATCTGTAGCAAGTTGATTACTAATATTTTTTAATATTTTTTGTAATGCTACTGAATAATCATTATCAAAATATTGCCTATTATGTTCAACCAAGCTTACACCATCATTGATAATGTTTTGAAAGCCTACCATATTAAGAATTTTTTCATCTTCAGCACACAACCCATAAACTAGCTTATGGGTTATATTCATAAAATTAGTTTTCTTTTGATTATCTCTATCAAAATAGTGGAAATAAAATCCATTAGATTTCTCTACAAGCTCCCTAACGAAATCTTTTGTAAAAATTGTCTTAAACGAATCTTCCTCTATCCTTACTTGATATAATTTTTCAAAATTTTGATAATGTGGTTTAAAATAAGCTGCAACAACACCATCTCTTATTTTTTCTACATTATCAGCAATTTCTTTTTTAGATAAATACTGAACACTAGAAACACTGTAATTTAAAATATATTCATTCTTAGTAAAAAAGTTACTAAAACCTCTGTACCTACTTATTCTCTCATAATCACTTGTGTATTCATTCTTCATTAAAGACATGAATAATTCTTTTTCATCTTTTTCAAAAGTGTAATAACGGTAGTTTTCTAATCTAGGTTTATAACCACCACTTTTAATGTTGGGGATATTGTGATAAAAGTCTACACTATCATTAAAAGAATTTTTAATTTCTGGTTCATTCATTAAGTGTTTTGCCATTGTATAAAAAGACGGATATGACCCCAATATTTCTTTATCAATTTTCAAAAAATCTTCTTTTGATATTTTTTTAAATAAGGGCTCTAACAATGGATGTTTTGCTTCTGCATTAAAATAATCCCTCCAATAATCATCACCAGAATTGTCTAATAGTTTAGACAATGTTTTTTGATTTGCTAAAAAATCATTAAAAGATAACTTAAGTAAACTAGAAGCATTTCTTGGTATATCTTTTTCTGAAACAATATCACTTAAAAGATTTTCTAAACTATAACTTGTTATTTTTTCAGACTCATTATCGTCATAATAATCGTTTTCTTCTTTTAAGAATTCTACAATTGTAGCTATTTGGTCTTTAGAATATTGTCTTTTATTCATATCTTCTGTCAAGAAACGAACTGAATATTCTGAAATAGAAGACATAAGTAATTCAATAGGTAACTCTATATTATATTTGTCTGCCATGTACAAAACAAAACCCCTTGAATCAATAATTTCTTGCTTAAGCAATTCTGGTGCTTTGATTATTTCAAATATTTTTTCTTTATTGTATGGTTTCATATTATTTATCTAATGATTGTTCACTATTAATTTTATCAGACTAAAAATCTTTTTCAATTTTTGATTTTAATTTTATTCTCCCTATCCTTCTTTTCATTAGGATTCAACCCTATTTCTTTCACATGGCTTATTTCATTCTTATAAAAATCCAATTTTTCAACCATTGGAACATCTACAAAAAAATCTCCACGACATCTTGGAACCTCTATATTTAAACTCTGGAAATAATGTTTCTACACCAGCAATCAGCATTTGAAATTTTATTTTATTATCCTTTTATTTTTTAGTAACAATAAAAAACATTACAAATAATTCAAAATTAAACTTGGTTTTAATAGCTGTTAATTCATGGTATTCTAATGAAGATAGAAGTGCTTCTTAAAATCTCACCTTGTTCAGTTTCCGATAACATTAATTTTTTGATTTCTGATATTGGAAGTTTAAGAACCTCTTCCCATTTTTTAATGTATTTTTCATTCAAATATTGAGTTTGTTTGAATTGTTCTAAAATGGAGATAGGAATACTCATCAAAGAAGGATTTTCTTCTATTTTTTTGAAAGTATTTTCTATTCTATCTTTAACTATTTTTTTCATGATAAACTTAATTTATTTTCTTTATTGTGTATGAAAAAACACAAAAATCAAACATTTAAACTGGAACTTCCAAACAATATTCTTCTCAAAAACGAGAATTTTGAATTATTTTATTTAGGCTTGAAAGTATTTTTTTCGTTTTCTTTTTCACTTCTAAAAGCTAAACAAAAACTTTTAATTTTTTTAACAATATTAGATATTGAATTTTTTTGATATAAAATCTTACCTTGTTCAAAACTATCTTTTTCTTCAATAACTGAATCTGGTTTTTGATATCCAATTTTTTCCTTTAAAAATTTAACTATTTCCTTAAATGTATAATTATCCAAATTAAAACACATACTTAAAAAATCACAAATATTTTTACTAGATGCCCAATCATCTAAAAATTTTTCTTTATTATTCCAATTATATTTTGACATATTTATCTCACTAGTTGATGTAACTATACAGCAAAATATCAAAAAATGAAATATAAAAAATTTAATTTAAATTTGGTAGTAATAGCTGGACTTGAACCAGCGACCTATAGATTATGAATCTATCGCTCTAACCAACTGAGCTATATTACCATTTATTTTGGCAGGGGTGGAGAGATTCGAACTCCCAACATTCGAATTTGGAATCCGACGTTCTGCCAATTGGAACTACACCCCTATATCTAACTCTCATAAATCTATAGTAAATTACAAAAAATCTACTTACCCTAAGTATGCTGCCATTACACTATGGATCTACTTTAAAATCTCTTTGAGATGTAGGAGAATTTTGAACCCCTCTAAAAGATTTTGCAGATCTCTACCTAATCGCTCGGACAACTGGCCATTTAAAATTGGTGGTAGTAACTGGAATCGAACCAGTGACCTTGAGGTTATGAATCTCATGCTCTAACCAACTGAGCTATACTACCATTTGGCAGACCCGCAGGGACTTGAACCCCGACCAACAGTTTTCCTAAATACTCTCACCTAAAAGCACTTAGGAGACTGGTATGCTGCCATTACACTACGGATCTACTTAAAATTTCTTTGAGATGTAGAAGAATTTCGAACCTTTATGTAAACCACCCACCTCTCAAATCTTCTACAAACCCCATAAAACCTTACTTTTTTAATATTCTCAAATTTCTCAAAAACGAGAATATTAAATTTAAAACTTGGTGGTAATAGTTGGAATTGAACCAACGACCTATAGATTATGAATCTATCGCTCTAACCAACTGAGCTATATTACCTTTTCTAATTTTTAACCTGGAGACGCTTTCTGGACTTGAACCAGACTCTCTTGATTTGCAGTCAAGGGCACAACCTCTATACCAAAGCGTCAATATTTAATACTAACAAAAAAGCACTGGATTTTATTCGCAGTGCTTTTTTGTTAGATTCCTAAGATTTAAATATTAAATTTTAATTCCTTTGGACAAAGCACTGGCAGTGGGGTCACACCACATACACATCCAGCACATTTTTCCGTTAAAGTTTTTCATTTAAATTTTTCCTTAAATAATTAGGCTATAGTATATGATAAGTATTTAAATTTGTCAACAACTATTTTAAATATTTGAAAATTTCATTTATATATTTTCACATATTCTTCCATTCCTTTCTTGAGATAAGGCAAATAGAATATTCTATAGTAATCACTTGTTTTTTGATGTCTTATATAAGTTTCACCTTTATGAACTATCACACTTAACAAATATGGATCTATATTTTCTATTTTTTCTATAGGATTATCATCTACAGAAGTAAGATATACCATTAAAGTAATTTTTGCATAGGAATACCCAATATCTATCTCTTTCACAACAGCAGCATGATATGGTCTAAATATTTTTATTTTTTTTCCAAAGATAGTAATTACAACATCATCTTTTACAAATAGTGCTACTAAAATAATAGGAAGGCAAAATGTTGGTGTTAATTTAATTATCGGAGTGTATACAATTATTGAATACAAACAAAAAAGTATAGCCATAGATCTATACATAACACTCAAAAACTTTTCTTGTTTTGTTATATCTCCACCTGGTATGCTTTTTTTACACCTTCTAATTTCTTCTTCTGTATAAGTAAACAATTTATCCCCTTTTAAAAACAAAATAACTCAATAAAAATCAATTCTTTAAATCTTTTTTGCTCTTGTAGTTTTCTTGGGGTCTTCTTTTAGTTTATGAGAAAGCTCTAAATACTCAATAGATTTCTGTATTGCTATGCTATATTCATCATTTGAAATAAACTCAATTAAATCACCATTAAAATCTTTATTTTGTTTTGAGTAGGGTCTTTCTTCATTAAATTTATGTTCTTTTATTATAAATTCTAATTTGTATAAAGAGTTAATATCTTTTTTTTGTGTAAAGTATTTAATCATTGAATTTAAAAATATATCTGCATTTTCAGACTGCCAATATTCTTTTCTTTTTTCATAACTTAATGAAAAATGTTCATCAGTTATAGACCTAATATTTCTATCTAAAAATAATTTATCTATTAAATATTCATTATAATAATAATCAAAATTGGAACTTATTTCTTTACTAGTAGAGCCAATATTTCCAATATAAGGTGTTGAAAACACAATCATAGGAACTTCTTCTATCAATAACTTGAGAATTTTTCTTGACTTTTCTTCATTAAATTCTGACTCAAAGTTTTCTTGATTTGAATAATATGTAAATGCTATAAAATTTGAAACAGCCTTTAAAGCATTTTTAACAGCAACACCTTTATACACTTCTTCATGATTATCAACATTATTTTTCTCTTTCGCTAAAGTAAAAATATCTCTCATGCCTTGAAGTAAAACATCTATATTAACATGTTGATTATAAAAATAAGATTTTGCTATATCCTTTTTACTAAAACTCTCATCTAGAAAATTATTAATATTGTCTGAGTGTAATAATGCGATATAATTTATTGGGTCTTCTTCTAAATACTTAAGTAACATCAAATACTGATTTAATCTTTCTTCCTTTTTTTCTTTTTCAGAAAAAATATGGGCGAATAAATTTTGATGTGTTAAATTATCATTTTCCTGGCATATTATTTTTTTACCCTCTTTATTTAAATTATCTATAGCATTTTTAATTTGCTCTAAAGAGTAATCTGCTTTAACATGTTTGGCTAAATAATAACTTTCTTTATTTATCGGTATATAATCATAAGAATTAAACATGTTTTCTGGTTCATGTTTAATAACTAAATTATTGGATATTTTATATTTTGGTTCTTCTGAAAAAAAAGAAAGAATCTTGCTTAAATTTATTTTATTATTTCTGTTTGAACCAAAATAATCTTTCATTGTTTTTAAAAATGATTCAACAATACTTATATTTTGTTCTTCTGAAAAGTCTTGATTAAATACAATATAAGATCTTTTGTTATCATAATCTTGTTTCTTATTATCATAAATAAAATCTAAGAATATAGGATTACTCCTTAATCCCATAACTACATCAAAATCTAATCCTTTTATTTTTTCCATCATTAAATCATGATATTCTGACCTATTTGGCATAGCTCTATAAAGGGTAATAGATGTTACTACATCTGAATCAATTAGTTTTTTAGAAAAGAAATCAAAACTTATATCTTTATAAATTTCCCTTATTTCTTTTTCTGTGTTTTTATAAATTGATTCTAATGAAGTATTTTCTTCATTATTTTTTTTATTTAATTTTATTTTTTCAGTTATTTCTTTTAGCTTATGAGCGAAATTAAAAAACTTATCAAAAGAATCAATCTCTATTTGTTTTGTATCTATATCTACCAAAGAAGTTCTTAGTGGATGAATAATCAAGTCAGATAAATGATTTTTCAACATATATTCTTCATTTCTTGAGGTAAATTTTTTTAAAAAACTAAAATATTTGCTGTCTTTATCTTTTACGGTATTTAAAAGTTTTACTATTAAATTACTATATGAATTAGGGTTCTTTTGGGCATCATCAATAATTATGTAATCTAGCTTTTCTTTAAGAACCATTTCCCTAAATTTACCAGATATTTCAAATATAGAAACAAAGGTATCAAAATTCATATTTTTAATATCTTCTGGTTGGAAGTTTAGAAAGCTATTTTCAAAACTAGATGGAGGATTTCCATCTACTAAAATACCTTCATTTATTTTATACTTTAATATTTTAGTAATACCCAAAACCTCTTCTTTATTGAGTATTGGAATGATTCTTTTAATTTCTTCAGCAAATACTTCTTTTTTCCAATTTTTAGCATCTTCTTCTATTTTTATGAGTGCAAAAAGATAATTAATTGTTGGAGTCTTGTTTTTCATATTTTCTAAAAACAAGAAAGATAAATCATAATTTGAATATGCTTTCCAACCTGTGTTATTATTTTTTAAAAACTCTTCTGTAGTAAAGTTTTTCTCTACATTAGAAAAAATCTTATCAATATTAGCTATAAACTCTTCAGTTAATGAATGCTGCTCATACTCCAACTTGTAATTTACATGATTTAAAATATTATTAAAACCAACTAAAGAAGTAAATTGGAAATCTTCCACACATAATTGGCACACAGTTTCATTTATATAATTAGCAAACAATTTTTTATTACTGTTGTCCCTATCCACACTTTCAAATTTGAATTTATTGTTTTTAAGTAATAATTTCTTGATAAATTCTTTATCTATAATTTTTTCAAATGAATTTTGATCTATCTTCAGTTCTATTAAATCACCAAAACCACTCCAATTATTAAACCTCTCGTAAATGAAATCTTTTATTTCTTGAGAATAATCATCCAATTCTTTTTTTGTAAAATGTTTTAAATTATTTAATTCAAAACTCAATATATAATCTTTTTTAGTAAAGAACTTATTGAAACTATTATGATTTGCAATTGTTTCAAAATCTCTTGAATAGTCATTCTTGATTAATTGAATAAATTTTTCTTTTTCATTATCTTCAAAAACATAAGAAGAATACTCCGTTAATGTTTCTTTGTATCCATTATTTTTTACATAATCTTTTGAAAAATAATTATTTACAGATAAATCAAATAATTCTTTAATATCTTTATCTGACATTAATTGCGGAGCAATATTAAATAAAGATGGATTATTTATTAAAACATCCTTATCTATTTTTAGAAAATCTTCTTTAGTTAATTTTTTAAATATATTATCTAACAAAAAATGATTGCCATTAAAGTTATCTCTACCCGAAAACGTTTTTCTTTCATATAATAGTTTGCTAAGTTCTTTTTGGTTATTCAAAAAATCTTCAAATGAAATTTGAAAGTTTTTAGGTAAACTTCTTACGCTTTCTTTATTTTTCAACCTAGAAACCAAAGTAGATAAATCCCATATGATTTCCTCAGAATTATTTTTGTCATCCTTCAAATAAGATAAAACAATATTTTTTTCTTCCTCATTAAGTATAGACATGTTTTTTTCAACAATATACCTAATAGAATATTCATTAATAGCTGAAATCAAGGTTTCTTTAGAAACTTCAATATTATGTTTATCTAAAAGATATAAAACAAATCCTTTAGATTTTATTATTTCTGATTTTAAACTTTCATGATTGGAAACAATTTCCAATAAATCTTTTTTACTATAGTTCATATTAAAATATTATAATTAACACTCCCTTATAGTATATCAAATTTTATTCAACAATCCAATTTTTAGGTTGATATATATATGTTTTGGGATTTTGTTCTAATGTTTTAAATATAATAGATTCAATTTTTGCTCCAAAAGGATGCTGTGCAAACAAATTGATTTGAGCAACACTTCCTGGATTTACTTTACATCTTGAATTGAAAACATTTCCTAAGTTATCTTTTATAGAAACTGCCAAATTACAAGACCATTCAGAGCTATTTGATATTTTAATGTAAGTGTCTGCTTTTTTATCTCTTCTCAAAAAAGAACCATAATCTTTGATGTTATCAATTAAAAAAGTCATTTGTGAACCATGTAGAGCAATAGTTGAACCAAATAGTTCATTTTTAAGCTCATATGGTAAAAATGCATATCTCTTACTCAATTCAATTAATTTTTCTACTGATGGTAACTGCTTTATATAAATTGTTTGAATCTTACTTGATTGCTCATATAAATCCCTACACTCTAATTTAAGAGATTGATACTCTTGAGTTTCTAAGAAATTAACTTCTAAGTTGTTTTTATCTACATTAAAAACTTCAACTTCATTATTTTCAATTTTTTGATGGCGACTACCATAATTAATTTCATAGAACTCTTCAAATATTGGCTCTTGAATTTCTTCACCACTAAGTCTTGTATATAAGTAACTTAAATATTCTTTATTTTTTTCTACCCCATAGCCATTTTCAAAGCATACTATTAAATTTTTAATAGCTTCTTTATTTCCATTTTTTTCTAACACCATCCAGTCATCAATGGCTTCAAACCAATAAGTATAATCTTTATTTCCTATCATTGTTATTTTTCCAGATAAGAATAAAGGCAAAAATTCATTTTGAAATTCATATTTTTTATTGGACAAATAATTAGTAATCAATTCTTCATTTTTTTCTGAAAATTCAATATTGGTTTCATGAAATGGGTTGTGCTTTTCTTTAACAACACTTATTTCTTTTACCATCTCTAAAAACTTAATTTCCCCTATGCTCTTGTTCAACTCCTTACCATACTGAAAGGCTATTTCAGCATAAGATTTTTTCTGAACATCTTTAATAAGTAATTCATGATTTAAACCTTCTATTTTATTTTCTAATTCTGCTATTTTCTTTTTTAATTCTTCATTAGAGTCTTGGTCTTTTATATTTGTTTCTGATTTTAATTTTCTCACTTTTATTCCTTTAGAATAGTTTTTAATAAAAAAGATTAAACTAAAAATAGATTTTTTGCAAATTTATCAATTGACATTTTTTTGTTATCTTTATAGTATCAATAAAAAACAAGAGGATATATAATGTTTCAAAAATTTTTTTTCAACCCAATGGTTCACTTACTTTTGAGTATTGCAGGAGTAGACCATGAAAAATTAAAATCAAGCCCAAAATCGGAAAGAGTTGTTTACCCAGCATTGGGTTTTCTCATGTGCTTAGCAGCCATTTGGACAGGTTTTGGGATTAGTTATAAACTTAGTTCAACTTTTAATTTACCTACATGGCAATCTATTTCAATTTTTTCTTTTACTTTTCTTTTTGCCCTTCTCTTAGAAATGGTTGTGGTAGGAACTTTAAAAAGTAATTCTAAAATATTAGGCAACTTGGGAGTAAGAATTCTTTTAGGAATTAACTTGATGATTTTGCAAGTTGTACCTATTTTAGTTATTGTTTTTCAACCAAGTATTGAATTATATAAAAATGAGCAAATTTTAATCAAAACAGCAGAAGCAAAAACTTTAGCAGAAAAAACTCAAAATATTGATATCCTTTCTCAAATGAATTCTTTTGCTCAAGAAAGATATACCAAAGCACAAGCAAATAAACTAAATCCACCTGAAAATAAAAAAATCACTAAAATTGAAGATTCAATTAAATCTAAAAATTCAGAGGTAGAAGAACTTCAAAAAGAACTAAAAAAACAACAAGTTCAATTTAACAAAATTTTATCTGAAATACAAAGTCTTAGAAACAATATTAATACAACATCAGAAACCAATGAAAAAGCTTCCTTTCAAAAGAAAATTACTGGACTTGTTAATCAATCTTATGCAAAGGAAGCCCAAGTTAAATCAATAAAATCTTCTATCGCTGGATTGGCTGAAGAAATTACCGCTTTAGAATCTGAAAAAGAAGCAGCTATAGTTAGCTATGAAGAATTTTTAGAAAAAGAACTTGCCGATTCTCAGAAAGATTTAGAAGAGAAAAAGACAAACATTAATCAAGCAATGAACAAAGTTGAACAAATTTCAAGCAATGCAAATAATTTAGCTCAACTAGCCAACACTTCAAAGTTTTTTAATGACATATCTACACTATTAGAAATAATGAGTAAAAATATTTCAATCCTCTTTACTTCTATGTTTATTATTTTTATAGCTTTATTAATAGACCTTATGCCTATCTTAACAAAAATACAGCTTTCAAAAGGTGTATATGCAAAAATGGTTAATGATGACGAAGAAATTCTTAATGCTTTAAATGAATTGAAAAAAACTAAAGCAATAAGAGAATTAGACAAGCAACAAGTAGAACTAGAAAGACAAAAGATAGTTTTAGAACAGCAAAGACTTAAATTGCAAGAATACCACAATTCAATTATGGCACAAAAAATTAAAAACGAACAAATTTTCAACCAATTAAACCTAAACAACTCAACAGGTAAAAACGGCATAATTTCTTCCTTGATGCGCAAATTTTTAAAGGATTAAAACCAAATGAAAAAAATAACAATTTTCTATCTTCTTTTATTGAGCAGCTTAAATGTATTTTCTCAAGAAATAAATGAACAAAATAATCAAACTATTTCAAAAGAAGAAGTTCAAACATATGAAAACAATACTGTGTATGACCCCCTAGAACCCATAAACAGAAGTATTTATTCTTTAAATAAAAGTATTGACAAATACACTTTAAAACCAGTAGCAACTTTTTATAAAGACAATACTCATGTTTTTGTTCAACAGACTGTTTCAAATTTTATTAACTATTTAGAAACACCTTTTTATATTATCAATTATGGTCTACAAGGTAATGGTGAATTATTTAGAAAATCATTGGCACGCATGCTTATAAACACATTTGGACTAGGTATTATAGATTTTGCCAGTGCTATAGAATTAAATGCTGAACCAACCAACTTTGGAGACACACTTGGTTATTATGGAGTTAAAGAAGGTCCATATCTTGTTTTGCCCATTTTAGGTGGGGCAACCTTACGAGACAATACAGCAAAAGTAATGGTTGATATGCAATATAGCCCTGAAAATTATTCAGAATCTTTAAAAAATGGAACTTTTACAGGAATAAAATTAATAGACACCAGAAAATCTTTATTAAAATTTGATTCTATGATTGAAGAAAATTCTTTTGATGAATATTCTTTTGTTAGAGATTCAACCATAAAAAGCAAGAGATATAAAATAGAAGAATTAAAATCAAAAGATTCAGATTAATTTTAAAAAACACTAAAAAATAAAAATGGCATCTAAAGCCATTTTTTTAATTATTTTATATCAGTTAAAAATAGATTAACCATTAAATTTTATTTCGATAATATTGTTTTTTGTTTTTTTTTGTTTTATTACAATAAAAATGGAGTTGTTATGTTATTAAATATTATTTTCTTGTTTGCTGGTTCTATTCTTGGTAGCTTAATTGTTTTATTATTAAAAAGAAACAGCAATGACAACACAAAACAATCGCACACATCAAACCCAAAAGATATTAAAATTAATCGTGAAAAAACAAATAATATCTTAGAAGAAGAGATTAGAGAATTGAAATCTCAATTTTCTAAAGTTTCACAAGAATATCAAGAGTCTATTGCTAAAAACAAAGCATATCAAGAACACATCATTTCATTAAAAGAAGATATTTCTAAAAACAATCAAAAAGATACCCTAGAACTAAAAGAAGCCTTTTCTACAATACAGCAACTTCAGGCAAGAGAAAAAGAACTTTCAATTTTATTAAACAATCACGAAACCAAAGAACATGATTTACTTAACTCTTTAAATATCCAAGAAGAAGAAAACAATATTTTAAAACTTAAAATAGAACAACTTGTATATGAAAGTGAACAAAGAAGTAATGAAAATTTATTATTACTACCTAAATCTATTTTAGTTGTTGATGATTCTGCTGTAATAAGAACAAGTATGGAAAAAACATTAAAAAAATATAATTTCCATATAACCTTAGCCAAAGATGGTAACGATGCCCTAAACATTCTATCAAACAATAAGAACTTTGACCTCATTATAACTGACTTAGAGATGCCAAATTTAGATGGGCTTGGTTTGATTAAAAACTTGAATACTGAAGAAGCACTAAAAAATATTCCAGTGTTAATTTTAACTGGTCATGAAAACATTACTATAGAAACCACCAGCAGTCAAAACCTATTTGGAGCATTTAAAAAGCCCTGGGACGAACAACAATTAATTAATAAAATTAATATTTTAATTTCTTGATTATTTTATTTTTTTATTTAATAATAAATCAAAATATATATTTCCAAGTTCATGAACCAACAAAAAAAAATAATCAATTCTTTTATACATATGATTTCTCTTCAAAATCAAAAAAATATTGAGGACAGAAAGAATTTTGTAAAAGCATTAGAAGAATTAGATAAACTAAACAAAGATAACTTGGCTTATGAGAAAAATGTCGCCAAATTAATAAAAGACATATCTCAATTCAGTAAACAAGAAACCAACAAATTTGATTCATTAAGAGAAGAACTTCTTTTAGAAATAAATTCATTAAAGAAAAAAAATGAAGCTTTGGAAGAAAAAATTTCTGAATATGAAACACAAAATCTAAATACACAAATTCAAAAGAAACAAAAAAATATTTTATTTATTGGTGCTTCACAATTAGTTCAAAAAAAGGTTTTAAAAGTTTTAGACCAAACTGCTTATGAAGTAACTTTTGTCGATACTGTTGAAGAAGCTATTGAGTTAAGTGGTACAGTATCTTTCGATTTTTTCTTTACAGATGTAGAAAACATGTCAGAGAAACTTATCTCTTTATTAAGCTAACATATCTTAAATAATACTCATTTTTTGATTTATCGTTAAAATAATTTATAATTAAATAAGATTAATAAATATTAAAGGAATATGAAAAATGACCCCACAAGAAAATTTTGAAAAATTTATTTTAGACAATAAAATTTCTATCACCCATAAGTTTGTCCCATTTAGCATCTCAAGAAATTCTGAAGAAAAGGATAAAACCCTTAATTGGAAAGTTACAATAAAATCTCCACACGGACAATTCACATGTGATTATCAAAAAGGAGTTGGACATCTACCTTATCCATCTACACACATGGGAAATCTTAATGGGTACCAAAAGAAAGTTATCAATGAAGCAATCGAATCTGCTGTTGAAACTGGTGTAGCTAGGAAATTAAGCATCAAAGGTGCAGATGTAAACATAGGAATTGGTAATGCCCCATTTCCTAATCCAACATTACAAGAAGTTCTCTATTCTTTAACCTTAGATGCTGATGTTAAAAACTATTTAAGCTTTGATAGCTGGGCAAGAGAGTATGGGTATGACACAGATTCAAGAAAAGGTGAAAAGATATATAAAGAATGTCAAAAAATAACTGAAAGTTTATCCAAAGTTCTTCATGGTGCCGATAAAATTGATTTAGTCAGAAACCTTATTGATGAAATTGAAAATCAACCCACCCCAAAAAAATTAAAACCCTAATATAAAAATAATATAATTAACCTCTATTTTTAATTGAAATAGAAGTTTGATTCTTAACACTATTTTGTCTTATTTTTTGCATGCTAGATAATGTATCAGATAATGGCTTAACTGTAGCTGTATTATTTACTGAATCTATGTAGTTTTTTGTCAACTTGCTTGAATTCTCACTTACATAATCTAAAACTTCTAACCCATTTAATTTTTTAACTTCTTCTATATTATCTAAAACAAAATTTAATCCTTTAGCTGTATCATAACTGATTATTTTCTTATCAATTGACACTTGCATATTTTTTAAATCTTCTGCTCTATTGTCCCTAAAAGATTTTACCACTTCTATTGCTTCTTGTGAAAAATTATTATTTTTTAATGTCCAAATAGCTGCCAACATATCTGCTGTTTGCTCTTGATGTCTTCCGTCAACTGATCTATTGTAATCTTTTTCTTTTTCTTGATTCAAAAAAGAAGTTTCATCAATAGTCATACTTTTTGAAACCTTAGAGTGCATATAGCCCATTTTATCATGCTGATGATGTGCTAATTCATGTAATATAGAAAACTCTAGATAATTTCCATCATGAATTCCATTTTGATTTTTTTTAGCAAATTCAACTGTTGTTTTAGTTACTGGTGTTGCTATTTCACCTTTAGGATTAAATAAAACCCTTACGCTATTTTTCTCATTCTCATCTGTATCAGCATAAGCTGTAAACTTCAAATGATTTACTGAAGATTTAGGATTATTATTTATGTCTACACTTATTGGAACTTCACTTTCATTTAATGTGGTCATCCCAGCAGATGTTAATTTAGAGAATATTTTTTTATAAAGAGATTGAGCTTCACTTTTAACTTCTTGAGTATAATTAGCAGAACCAGATTCCAAAAGAGAAAAAATATTTTTACTTTCTATTTCAGCAGCATTAACATGAACATGAGAACCCAAAGCCAACAGTCCAACCATTAAAAATTTACCAAATTTCATCTTTTTTCTCTTTTTATTTAATTATAAGAGATTATTTTAAAAAAACAAACTTAAAAAAATCCCCCATTATCAAAAACATAATAGGGGAATTTCTTTTATACTAATTTAAATTAATCAGTGCTAACTTCTAAAATATTCAAGTCTAAATCAACTTCAATTGAACGATTGAAAATATTGATTTCAATCTTCGCTTTATTTTTAGAATAATCCACTTCTTTTACTACTCCAATACTATTCTCAAAAGAACCGCTATTAATTCTCACACTAGCACCCTTATCAAAAGTAACCTTTGGTTTTGGAGCTTCAGTTTCAACCTTAAGTTTCATATGTTCAACTTCTTTTTCGCTTAACATGGCAGGCTTACCTTTAGGACCAATAAAACCAACTACTCCCTTAATTTCTTTAAGAGAGTGCCAAATAGCATCATCGTAATCCAATTCTACAAAGATATAGTTTGTATAAACCCTCTTCTTTTTTTCTACTTTTTGACCATTTTTAAGCTCAAAAACAGTTTCAATAGGAGCAAATATTTCTCTAATTCTCAAACCTTCAGCAATCTTCTTTTCTATTGCTTGAGTTACTTTTGCTTCATAATTTGGACGTGTTTGTAATGTATACCAAGACATATTTATCTCCTAAAATTAAATTAAAAAAAAACTAACCCCAAATAGGTTAGATTTAATGGTTTCAATAATACTACACAACTAAAATTTTGTCAAATACATAAACAAATTAAATATTTTCCCATTTAATTTTACAAAACATTGATTTTTATTTTTTTTTCATTTAATTTGTTTTTAAATAATAACAATAAAAACAAAAAAGGATTCTCTATGAAAAAAATTATTGCCCTATCATTAGGATTAAGCATTGGATTTTCAGCACTAGCACAAGTAACTACACCAACTGATTCCACACCTGTTGCTGCCGCCACCGCCCCACAAGCACCAAGCACCTCTGTTAAAGAACAAGCCACCAATTTAATGAAACAAATTGTTGAAAAAAACAGAACCAAATCCCAAGCTCAAGCAGTAGTTGAAACATCACCCTCAGCACCCACCAATGCTCCAGTTGCTGCCCCAACACTTCCTAGTGCAGAATCTAAGCCTTCATCTCCTACTTTACCAGTAGTAAAAGAAGAAGTAGCTCCACAAGCAAAAACAGCAAAAAATATCACAGCACCTGAAGTAAAAAAGAGTACAACAGAAAGTAATGTAGTCGTTAAAAAAATGCCAGAAGCTCAAAAACCTTCTGAAACAATAAAACCAGAACTTCCCAAAGTAAGTGAAACAACAAAATTAGAACCCCCTAAAACAACAGATTCTAAACTTGATGCTCCAATGACAACAACCTCAATTAATACACAACCGGATGTAAATTGTGAACCACCCCAAGCAGTAGAGAAAAAAGTAGTAAAAAAGAAACGTTATGTAAAACCAAAAGTTGCTAAAAAACAGGAAAATATTGAAAAAGTTCCAGAAAAGTCAGTGCTAACTGAATACTCTTCCTTCCACATACCAAGTAATGCTCAAATTAAAGATGAAGATTATCATAAGTTTTCTACACCTATAACTTATGAAGATGTAGAACATAAGCACAACTTAAATGAAAAATCTTTAACTCTTTCTTTAATTGACAAGAGAACCAATGCTTCTTTAGATGAGTATTATTTTAATGAATCAAATAAAAATGTTGAATTACTTGTTTTAAATTCTGACTTATCTAATGCTAAAGAACACTCAATAGAATATAAAACAAATTCTAAAATTGAGATTAACAATGAAAAATTCAATGATGGATGCAAAATTATTCTAGGAAAATATCAATTAAAAACAGAAGATTCAGAAACAGGATTTAAATATTTCTTAAATAATGGACAATCTGTAGAAGATTTACCTAAAGATTGCCTTCCAAAAAATATAGACTCAAGAGAAACTATGTTTTTAACTGACGATATGGTAGTTGTTAATATTGGATTTAATCAGAAATTTTTATCTGAAGAAAAAATAGGAATGACAATTCACTTCTCTAACGAAGGAAGAGATTTCTTCCCTAATAACTTAAAAATGTATGCTGTTAAAACTGACTTTAGTGAATATTATAATTTAGAGCCACAAAGAAAGTCTAGTAAAAAAACATTCTTTGGAGCAAATGTTAACAAACAAGTTTCTTCAGGCAATTATTATATTCTTATCGGATTTGAACACAACAATAAAACTAATTGGGTTAAAACTACAGCTAATGTGAAGTAATAAAACAATTTAAATTAATTAAGAGCCTCATTGAGGCTCTTAATTTTTTACTTTATAATAAACACAAAAATTGTGTTGATTAGTGACCAAAATGATAATTTATTTTTTCTTTTAACATATTTTCAATTTCTATCTCTGATTTATTATATAGGTTTTTATATAGGAAATCTGCTTCTTTCAAAAACAACTTAACAACTTGGGGATCAAAACTTTCACCAGATTCATTTTTTAAAATTTTAATTGCGTCTTCAAATGAATATTCTTCATGATAAGGACGCTTTGAACATAAACTATCAAAAACATCTATTACAGCAAATATTCTTGCTTGAATACTAATCTCTTTTTCCGATAATCCCTTTGGATATCCAGAACCATCCCAATGCTCATGATGTTCAGATACTATTTTATGTGCCCCAGATAACCATCCTTGACCCATAATCATTTTTTCACCATATTCAACATGTTTTTTTATAATAGCAAACTCTTCCGGAGTTAATTTACCAGGTTTTAATAAAATTTCATCAGTAATACCTATTTTACCAATATCATGTAAAAAGCTACCCAATATTAGCATTTGCATATCTTCTCTACGCATTCCTATCTTTTCTCCCAAATGAGTAGTCATTAAAGCCACCCTATAATTATGAATACCTGAATCTGAATCTTTTCTTGCTATCGCTCTACCCAAAGAACTCATCATGAAAATATTTGAATCAACAATATCTTTAACTTGCTCTTTGGAAAACTTTAACTCATTACTAACCAAAGAAATCATCATCAATCCAAACAAAAACATAAATATTCCATATATAGCACTAATATAAGAAATATTTATTTTAGAATCTGAAAATAAAAAATAACTTGCTATGATTGCTACCGCACTAAAAAATATAGATATGCCAAATAACTTAATTGTTGTATTTTTTGTAAATTTACTTATCACTATAATCTCCAATATTTATCAAGTAATAAAATAATTGAATTTAAAAATCAAATATTTGACAACAAAACACAATAAATTAAAATATAATAAAAGAATTCTATTGAAATATGACATTACAAACTGAAGATCAAAAAGCACATTTAAATAAATTAGTTCAAGATTTATTTAGATTGGGTGACTATAGCTCATGGGTTGCCCCTAAAATGGAAGAAAACACATCCTGGTTTTTTAATAATAATTCTTCATATGACAATGGGTTAGCTGTTTCTAAAAGATTAGAAGAACTTATATTAGCTGGTGCCGAAATTAAAGATAAATTATATTTAATTAGCAATGTAAATAAAATAGAACCAGTTGAAGTTGCTCTAAAATACGGGGCAGATCCAAATCAGAGAAGCAAAAGTGGTATGCTTCCCATAGACAGAGCAATTTATAAAGGGAGAACAAAAATTGCTCAAGCATTAATTAAAAATCCAAATTTTAATTTTGTTTCAGATACCCATAACAATGCTTTTATCTTAGCTGTCTCTCAAGGAAAATATAAACTAGCGAATGATATTTTAAAAATAAAACCAGAATTTGTTTTTTCAAAAGACAAAAGAGAATTGAGTCCATTCTATTGCTTAGCAGAACATGTTAAAGAAAAAATTAATTCTAAAGTTGCTACATTACTAAAAGATATGTTACAAAAATTAGATGAAAAAAATGAATATTATTCAATTGCTGAATCAAACAAGGGAATTAGCACTAGCAATCAATCACAAGTTATAGCAACCCTAATTACTGAATATTATGCTCTAAAGTTAAAAAAAGAGCTTGACGATAAACCAAAAAGTTCAATTAGAGTTTCAAATAAAATCTAATAAAAAAAGAGCACAATGTGCTCTTTTAAAACTTTACATTAAAATTAACTTGCATTTAATGTTTCAGCCCACTCAGCAGCCTCTAAATACTTTTCATTAAAGAACTCTGTTGGTATTCCAAATTCATATAATATAGCAAAAATATCTACCCACTCAGCATTTTCTAGTTTTTTTGTTAAATTTAATAATTTAGAATATTTACCTGAATTTCTTAAAACTGCATCCTTGATTTCTTCCGCAACATCAATAGAGTTTATAGAAATATCTAAATCAATATCTAACATTGAATCTAACATAGAAAACAATCCAGTTATAAAGTAACTATCAGAATCTTTTTCTCCCAAATGTATAGCTATAAGCTCCATTAATCTTCCTCTTATTAAAGCCATCTTTGAAATAGCATCCATACCTTTTTTAGTATTCACAGAAGAGAACAATATAGTTAGCCACTTAAGTAACTTTTTATGTCCCAAAATCATTAAAGCTCTCTTAAAGCTTTCAACCTTTTCTCCCCCACCAACACCAACAGCATTTAAGTATCTCAATAATTTGAAAGCCACTGTTGGGTCTGTTTTTATAACAGCTTCTAATTCATTAATATCAGCATCAGCATTAACCAAATTAATCAATCTTATCATTACACCTAAGGATGGATTGGTTATCTTTGATGACAAGTTAACCGGCTTAGCAAAGAAATATCCTTGGTAGTAATCAAACTTTAATCTTTTTAAAATTTCAAATTGGCTTCTTGTTTCTACTTTTTCAGCAACAATTTTTTTATTGAATTTTTTTGCCAAATTTACATTCTGTAATAATTCTTGTAATGCCTCTTTGCTAAACCCTTCAGGATTTATGCTTGTAAACTTTATAACAGAAACAACATCAAACCATTTTTTATATTTCTCCTGGAAAACCAATTCTGAACCAACTAAAGTAAATCCCTTTTTCTTTAGTTCTGCCATTTTTTCATATATTCCGTCAATTAGAACTTGATTTTCTGGATCTGTAGGAGCAGAAACTTCCAAAAGGACACTTTTATTATTTAATAATTCTAATGCTGTCAAAGAATCATTTAATTCTAGAATACAATTCAAAAATGCTTTTTTTCCTCTTAATAAAGTGTCTAAATTAAAATTAGAAAACAAATTAAATATCGTAGTGCTATCAGATTGCACAGTATGCTTAATAGTACTCTCTTGATCTTGGATGCTGGCTCTTGAAAAAAATTCATAACCATAAACTTCCAAATCTTCACTTAATATTGGTTGTCTCGCTGTTACAACAACTGTCTTATTTTTATCTATGTCCATTTAAAACCTTTAATTTTTAACAATAAACATACAACTAAAAATCATAAAAATCAATAGACATTTGTTGCAAATTTTATTAATATAAGTAACTAAATTAAAATATTTTATGTTTTTATATTTTCCTTCTCTAAAAATAGTTAAGTTAGACAGCCTTCCAAGTGGTTTTATTTTATATTTAAAATCTAACATAATATCACCTAAACACTATCCTAAACACCCATTGATAGATGGTAAATTAGAGTTTGTTGGAAAAATAGCAAATTCAATGATTAACACAAAGAATAATCACAATAAAACACCCATTACAAAAAAAGGTGAGTTTATTAGTGTAATTATTGAATTTAATGAAAATCCAAAACCCAACTCTCCAGCAATTTCTCTAATATCTTATGGATTCCAAAATGATAAAGCTAAATTTTTTTTAAATTCAACAGAAAATCAATCATTATATGAATCGTTATTTTTAGATTATTTTTTAAAAGTTAACGAAACAAAAGAAAAAAAGAAACTTAAAATATAACTAAATTTTTTTAACTTTAGTTTTTTCTTCTTTAAATTCTTTTTTTAACATTTTATTAAAAAAAATATTTTCAATAACAGAACAAACTTCTCTATCTTCTAATATCTTATTATAAAACTCAATAATATCTTTTGACTTAAAAACTAAATGTTTGACCTTAAGAGTTGTGTTATCCGTTAATAGTAATTTAAAAACTTCTTTAGTTTCTTCTATTTCCAACAATAATTTTTTTGAATAATTGTTAATTTCTTCCCTTAATTTTCTTGTGTTCCTAGCTTCAAAAAATTTATTTTTAAAGACACCAATAGAATTAGAACAAGAATTTGTGTCCTCAATCAATCTATCTTTTGTCGTATAGCAATGATATTGAAAATTTGGCTTCCACATATCACCATCATCGCCAATCATTTCTTTGAAATAACTCAAATTAAATCCACCATCTTTTAATCCAGTGGTTTTTGAAAAAACAACCAAACAATGGATCGATATTAATTTATTATATAAAAATGGATTTTCTGACACATACACTTTCATGTCATCTAAAAAATCTGTTCCATATATATAATCAATAATCTCTTTTTCCATGCTAAACCTTAAATACTTTTTTATGATTTTTCTCTAATTTATTAAGATTTAAATCTAAACTATTTTTAATAATTATTTTTTCTAAGTATCCAATTAAAACATCAATTTCTTTTTCGATTTCTTTAAAAGAATGGCATTTCTTATATATCTTAAAATAATCTTTAAATTTATCTAACAAATCATTTTTTACCTTAAAATCTTTTATTATGTCTAAGTAATTTAATGGCAATATATTATAATCATAATGTTCTTCATAGAAGTTTTTTGAGTATGCTCTTTGCTGAATTGTTACAACATAATTCAGTTCTCTGAAATTTTCTATTTTTTTATTTATAAATAATATATCTGATTCTGTAAATTCTTTTTGAAAAAATGATACAAACTCGAAAACACTATGCTTATGAAAAGATAAAGATAAAAACACTTTCATCATTAAAGGTTTTTGGGCAAAATATAAGTTATATCTTTCAATAATATATTTTCTTAAAATTTCATTACTTTTTGTCTCTTCTAAAACTATATTCAAACAATCACTTAAGGAAATATTTCTATCTTCTTTTAAATTTATTTCAATATTAAAATTTTTTAAAAAAATATTTAATTCTTTTGTGTTAATTTCTTTTATTTTTAAATTTTTATATTTAAATCCCCCATATTCATCTATATTGTCTAAATAATAAAAAAAATTATCCCCTTTTGATAAAGATAATTCAATCAATAAAAATACTTTGTTTAAAAAATCTTTATTGGTATTTATTTTTATATATTTTTTTAATTTTTGCTTATACAAAAAAGCAGATAATCCAAAATCTAATCCTCCTGTTAATGAATATTGAAAAAAATTACTTGAATCTTGAATATCAAAATTAAACAATAATTGTTTTAATTTTGTAAAATACTGATAAAACTCAAAATACCATATTTTTATATTAACCACAATATATATCATTAACATTAATGACAATACTATATACAAAAGATTACTAAATGATAAGTTAAAATATTCTTTTAAAAAGAATACTCCAACAATATAAAAAAATACATAAAAAAGAAAAAATATTGTTAATTTATTTATTTTGAACATGGTGTTTTTTAATGTAGTTGATATATTCTATCACAGAATCTACATCAAATCCTAGTGGTAAATACCAAGTTTTAATATTTTTTGACCACTCTATACCCAAAGGTTTAATAAAATCTTTTATTTCATAAGGCACTTCAATTATTGAAGCATATTTTTTTAATTCTTCTAAGGTTTTTGCTTCTTGTGCTAACTGTATATTTTTCTTACTTAGCCAAGGCTTTTCATTACCAGTAACTTCAGATTTTACTTTACTCCAATTTTTAATTGAATACCACTTAAAGCTGTCTTCTATTACAACAGTAGGAAACTCATAAAGAACTTTCAAATTATCAAAAATCAAAGAAATATTTTTTTCACAAACAATTATAGATTTATCTTCTTTATCTATCTTATAAATTAGTCCATGTATTGTTTTGCTAGGCTCAGCCAAAGATGGTATTGTAAAAAAATAAGGTTCATGAGCAACATTTTCATTTTGAAAAATAAAAAAATGTGCCTTTAAAGCAACAGACAAACATCTGAGAATAACATCCCTAGTTTCATCAACATATGGTAAATCTTTTTGAGAATATTTAAAAATTGAACCTACATTAGCCATATATTGAATAGGAGCAGTGTCTTCTACAATATAAGCATAAAATACTGTAGGTGGCTTTTTTCTTAAAATATTTTTTTCTCTGGCTCTGACACACCAATCAATCATTAAATCAGCGGCTGACTTCAAATTCATTTGTGGAGCCCATTGTCTTTTTGATAAATTTTGCATAATGATCTCTTTGTTTTTAAAAACAATAAAATTATTATGCAATAAAGTCAAATCATACAATAATTAATCTTTTCATCAAAATATTTACTTTTTTAAAAAAAACATTATCACTATTAAAAATAATAAAAAAATTTATGTTTAATGCTTTTAAAAAAAATAGTAAAAAACCTTTAATTTTTCCAAGATATAAAATAGCATACTCAAAAGAAAATTTTTATGCTTTATGTGTTTACTTGTCTAAAGAAGATTTAGATAAAATTCAAACCATTCGTATTTCAGAAGCACATCTTACAGAACATGATTTATTTTTATTAATCAATAACTATCAGTTGGTCTTTCATGGATTAAAAGAAAATATAATTAATGAAGCTTTATCAAAAACCCTTGTTTATTATTTTTTTGATGAAGAAAATAATTTCTTACAAGGCATTAAGTTAACTTGAGAATACTTTTTATTTTAAATTTAAGTTTAATTAAAGCACATTTTTGTTTTGATTTAATCCAAGAACTTAATTGATTTTTTTCTATAAACTCCACATTATTAAGAATTTGATTCAATTCTTCCCATGTTAAAAAATCTAATATTGCTTCTTGGCTCCACTTAGTATTATTCAACAAACTTGAAGAATATCTATTTTCTTGAAACCTATATATATAAATATTATTATTAGCAAAAGCATAAGCAACAGCCAATTTAGAACTATTTCTAGCTATTAAATTGGCTAATAATTTTTCCATATTAGGTTTTCTTGTTTTTAAATATGACATATTTTAACAATATAGTTTTTATAACCATAATAATTATAAAAAAATAGTCAATCTTTTGATAAAGCATTACTTACAAAATCTTCAATTACTCTTTTACTAAAATAATTTGCTGACAATGAAGAATTTTCATGAGCCATGGACACAAAAGATAAAGCATTTTTAAATCTAGAAGAGGCGAATCTCTCAAAAATCCATATCACATCAGCCAATCTTGTTTGTGAAATTTCATAGTTTTTATCTGTTCTGGCATTAAAAGCGAATACATCTTCTTTTGAAGTAAAAACATAATTAATTACAAATAGTTGATTCTCATAATTTTTATAATATAGCTTTTTACCAAAATAAAAATTTTTACCATAAACTATGGGACTTGTTGAATATTTTATATATCTTTTAATATATTTATCTTCTAAAAAGTGAACAAACCCCTTCTCTAATGGCTTATCGCCTTCTTTTTCAATAGCATCTAAATCTTCTAGATGTTTCATAAAATGTCCTGTTTTTTCAACACCTATAACAACTAAATGATCTTCTTCTTGTAGCTCTACCAGTCTTTCTAACATAGCAGTAGCGAACCATGAAGCATAGTTATAAATTGCTAAAGGACCGTCTAAAATAAAAGCACAATTTTTGAATATCAAGTTTTCTTCAAATCCATTTTCTTTTGAAAAAAATGAATTTAAATTCTCAATTAAATTCATAAAAATAAGCTTTTCCATAAAACTCATTATTTGAGTATATAGCCCCTCATTAGAACCTGACTGGCTATAACCTTCGTGGAAGTGTAGTAAATCAGTAATAAAAATTTTCTTTTTATTGTGTTTACACTTACACTCAATCACAGGAGAGTATCTTACTGTTTGATTCTCAACATCTTCAACTTTAAAATCATCAAAAGATAACATCTCATGAAAATTTGAAGCACAGAATTCACAAGGATTAATACAGCTAATATCTTCTGGTTTTTTCAATAACATCTTGATATAAGTATCCAAGAATGTTTCATGATTGAAAACCACGTTTGTTTTTTCATTTAATACATCCACAAATTTATTGTAATTGTTTTCTAAATAAGTAAATAATGCAAACCTAAAAAAATCTTTAGGTTCTTCATATTCTTCAGAACACACATTAAATCCAGGAATTGTCAACTCAAAACTTTGAGATAGAAATATTTCTTCATATGTCTTAGGATGTGGGAAAGCTTCTTTTTCATACTTTTTCATCAAATCTAACTCAATAAAAGTTTGATTGATTTTCAAAATACCAATTTCAGCACCAGGAAATCCATTTTGTAATTGTATTTCTGTCTTTGAACCATCAAAAGCAAAAACAAAATTTAATCTATCCTGCTTCTTAAAATCTTCAACATCTTCAACTTTTACAAAAATATTTTGGTCTATTTTTTCAAAGTTAGATTTATCACGAGTGATAATTTTCATTTCACTCATGAAATTTCTTACTTTTTCATTATTAACCAAATCAGTAACTGTTTTATGTTTTGAATATTCATTTACATAAGGCATTTATTAACCCCTCACTTGGAATTTATCAACTTGGATTGGAACAACGAACCTATTTGAACGAGTTTTCATTCTAATAAAGCCTTTATCTTCTGCTGCCAAAATAGAAGCGGAAAAATCTTCAAAATCATAGTAGTTTTCCAAAGCTCTTACTTCTTCCTTGTTATTCAAGTGAGAAATGAACCAATTGGTTGTATTTTTCAAAATATTTCTTTGTATTGACGAAACTTCTTGTGTTGAATATGCCATACCAATATTATATTTAGCACCTTCTTTAGCAACTCTTGCCCAAATGTTGGTTGTATCTTCTTCTGAACCCTTAGGCATTAAGTTGTGTGCCTCCTCAACGAATATAATCACATTAGAAGGAGATTCGCCGTTAGAGAACTTTTTAGAATTGGCATAGAATATCTTTAAAAGAATTCGATTAGCAGCAATCTTGTTCATTTGGCTGTCACCTAATGCTTGATCAACAATCACCAGCTTACCAGCTTCTAAATCCTTGTAAATCATATCAACATAATCACCCTTAACAGAGTTAACATTATGGAACACATTGCCTTTTGCTAATTGTCTTGAAGAGTTTTGATATTCAAACATCTTTAGCAAAACTTCTAAATCGTTATCAGCCCAGTTGGTGCCACTTCCACCAGGCCTTCTCACATAAGCCTTATTAAAGCTATGATAAGTAGATTCTGTATCGTTAATATATTCACTTAAGAATTTAAAAGCTTTTTGTAATTTAATATAAGTTGAACCTGTTAAACTCAACTCAGTCAAAAGCTCATGACACTCATTGTATTTTCTCTTTTTTTCTTCATACTTTTGCTGCTCTTTTTCGTCCAACAAATCGTAGTCAATAATACCTTTTGCCAAAGCATCCAAAAGCTCTTGGTTGAATAAATTATTCTTTAATACAATACCATTATTAGGTGGGGTGAAATCTGACTTACTTAAAAGAGTCTTATACACAAGTAATTTTCTCTCATATCTTGTCATAGCACTCTGATCACCAGACTCAGGTCTTTCAAACCTTACATTCATAAAGTTCTTCATATACATTGATGAAGAAGCAGAACCATCGCTTTCTAGCTTATTATCAATTAATTCTTTACCAATATCTATGAGCTTATCATCATAGAAATTAATTTTCATAATTGTTCTCTTAGGATCATTTTTATGCTCACCTAATGAGTAAATTTGGATATCATCAGCACTACCAATTTTTTGATTTACTGGAATCTTCCATAAACTTTTAATTGCTGTTGCCTCCCCCGTAATATCATCTTTGTCTTGCAAGTTTTCATTAGCATACTCTCCGTTAGGATCAAAAATAATTTGCCCAATTACTTGTGGGTTATCCAAAGCAAAACGCATTTGATAAATTGCTTTTACGATTGTTTTTACAGTGTTAGACTTACCCGTTCTAGTCATACCAAATACAGCAGTTTTTTGTGCAACTAAATCTTTTGGATCAATTTTAACAGGAACTAAATCAACACCTTGATTTATTCTTTGAGTAGAAGCATATCTTACATTTCCAATTTTAATACTTGTCTCTAAATTAATCCCAAAATTAACAATAGATTGGAGGGCTTCATTAGTTGGCTTATAAACTTTTAAGCCCCTATTTGGATAATAGTTTGAAACATCCGATCCAAAACAAAGATTCAATTTACCTTCAGTTTTTTGTAAATAAAATGTTCCAATAACTCTACACTTCATACCAGCAAAGGACATTAATCTTTTAGAAGAAGCATCTAATCTTTCTTCCCAGTGTCCACTATCTTCATTAGACAACTCAGCAGTTTCTGCCCTAATTCTTCTTCTATCCATATCACTTGGCAATTCAGCAGCATCTAGAACTCTTAAAAGAATTACTGAACAATCCTCTTTATCGTGTTCCTCTAATCCCTCTATCTCAGGAAGAGTTGGTGCCTTAGGATTGATACGAGTAGCAATTAAAAATGCTTGAGAAGGGATACCACCAACCTTTTGTCTATGATAATCACTAATTTGAATCACAGATTCACTATAATGCATTTCAACAACTTCACCAACATAATTATCATCTTGAATTAATGAATATAAATCTTTTAAATCAGATGATTTTTCTTTTTTTTCTTTCAGTTGCTGCTTTAAATTTTTCTTTTCTGGAATTCTACCTAAAATATCGTCTAGCATTATAGTACCTCATAATAAAATTATCGGCTATTTTAACACAATATGTTTATTTTAGTCAATTAATATTGATTTCACTCATTAAAAATTATATAAGTATTATTACAACCAAAAAACAGAAAGGGGCTTAAAAATGCAACGTTATTTAAAAGTTATTAATTCAGAGAACTTCGTTTCTTTAAATCAAGAAAATGATTCAAATCATATCAGCAATCAATCTTTTGTTTCTGAAAAAAAGAAAACAAATATTTCATTTAATTTTCCAAAAGAAATCCAACAAATTTATAATCACAAACAAGAAATAAAAAGTGCTAATGGACTATTTCTATGAGTTTATCCAAGATTGAAAAAAGGGCACTAATTACAGAAAAATTGATTAATCATATTTTTGAATATTTTGATTCCATATCTGAAGTTCATGTTAATTTTTATTTAATTGATGACTGCCCTAAATATTACAATCCTCAAAAAAACTTTTTCCCATTAAGCATTAGAGTAGTAGATAAAAAAAATCAAACTTCTCAATTTGATTGGACTCCTAATTTTTCTGATGACGAATTTCCACTTTATTCAAAAGATGGTGAACATTATGGTTTTAATGAAATCAGAAATCATATTCAATCTAACTTCCCTGAAATATTCAAAGGCAAATCTATCTACAAAGAAGAATCACATTTTTCAAACTTCAATATAGAAGAAAAGACTTCTGATATTAAACAAAAATTGCTTTTTGAAAACATGCAGAAGTCTCTTACAAAGAAAAAACCAAATATTACTTTAAGAAAAATTTAAATTTTTGTTATGTCAATATTTGACAATCCTGATTTAATAATTCCCTTCTCTTCCAAAGTTAAACCCTGACCCTTTTCCAACATGGTCAATTGTTCAACTATGTTTTTTCTCACTTGTCTTTCTGAAGGATCAACTAAGGGTGTCACATCCAAAGGATTGGTATAAGTTTTTACATAGTTTGAAACATCTGAAGGCAACACTCCCGCATTTGCTCCTGCGCCAGCACCAGTAAAAATCAACTGAGCAGCAGCAAATGATTTTTGACCAAATGCTTTTGTAAAAAATTTAGCCCCAGGAACAACACCAAGCAAGGAAGCAGTTCTCTCAAAAGCATTTAATGGTCTATCATTCACCCAACTCTTACCGCTTAATGCCTCATAAAGAGATAGTCCACTACCCAAAATTGGTAGATTCTCAACTAAAAATCTAGCATTCGCATTACCTAATGTTCTAGCAGCAAACTTAATAAACACTGGATTTTGAGATATGTTTTTCAATCCAAAATTGTTTAGAAATCTAACCAAATCGTGAACACTATTATCCAATTTTTTCTTTAGCTTATCTACTAAACCTAACTGTGATTGATCTGGATACATCCAAATTTTATCTTCATCAATATTATCCAAACTATCCACTGCCATAACTGACATAGCTTGATTTGTTTTCTGAGGATTTTCAATCACATAGTTTGTCAAATCAATAGGTATATCCTTATCAGTAGTATTCACTAATGTAATTCTACTCTTTAAGACTCCCACCTTATCTGTTTTAGTAAACAATCCCTCCTTAATTTCTTGATAATTAATAATAGGGTTATTTCTAATAGGTTGTTCTACATTAGGAACGTATTGATTCTTTCTTTGCTCGTGATATTTAAATAGCTTAGAGCTTGCTCCGGGATGAATTTCATCCAAGGCTCTAAATTCTTCTGGCTTGATTTGTTCAAATTTACTTCCAGGAATGCCTGCTTCACTTACTGCCCAAAATAAATTCTTTAACAAATACTCATATTTGGAATTTAATTCTCTATTTTTATTCACTTTTTTCAATGAATCATAAATATCCCTTAATTCAGTAGGAATTCTTTTTTCAACATAATCCAAATAGATTAATGAACCAGGCTCTGGAGAAGGTTTTTTTTCTTCTAAACAAAAATTTCTTTGAGTAAACTTTACTTTATACCCAGGACGAATAACTAAAGTTCCATCTCTTTTATAAGTAATATTACTCTTATTTTTAAAATTAATAGGCTCTTTTGAAAAAGACAATGAATTAATATCAACATAGGCTCTAGCAACAGGAACAATAGCCTTATTTAATTCATAAAGTTCTTCAATTGTTAAATCTTTTTTTCCTAAATGCTTACTTTTTTCTTTTTCAAGATTTCTAATTAAGGCATTTATTTGATTTTCAGTTGGCAAGTCCAACAAATAAGGAACATATCCCTGTTGTTCAATTGTATCAAAAACATATTTAGCTTTTTTTGAGCTATCAACACTATTTGATTTAAAAGAAAACTTTTGCTTTCTATTATCTTCAATAAATCTTGTCACATAGTTAATAAATTCTTCATCAATTTCACTATCCTCTTTTCTAACAAGAGGACCAAAAGAACCGCCAGTTGTAACACAACCAGTGGTCAACAAGCTTCCAAACCCTAAAGCTGAAAGTTTTTTAATAAAAAGCCTTCTATGATTTAACATACTGAACTCCTATTAACGAGCAGGACTCACATTAACTTTTTCACCATACTTACTGATATTAACTCTCTTACCCACAGCCAAACCTCTTGGATCTAACATGAAACGTTCAACATTTCCATCGTCTAGCTGAACTAGAATATCCGCCTTTTGAACTCTTTGGTTAGAAGCACCCACATTAGCGCCTACACCAGCACCAACAACTGCCCCAAGAACAGTCATAGCAGTTTTACCTTTACCCTTACCCACTTGATTTCCCAAAACACCACCAGCGACACCACCTAAAGCGGCTCCACCAAGACTTGGAACAGATTCTTCTGTTTCCACGATTCTCATGCTTGTAATGGTTCCATTTTGAGAGTAAGTTGGAGTCCCCATAGTTGAACATCCACTCAGTAACATAACAAAACCAACAAACATAAAAGCAAGCTTTTTCATAATTTTCTCCTATAAGTTGACTAAATTATACATCAAAACAATAAAAAGTACAACAACTTTCTTGATTATTTTTCATTATTCTTTTATTCTTTTTAGGTATTACGACATAGGAATTAAATTATGAAAATTGGTTTTGTTATTGATGCTGTTTGTGACCTTCCACCAAAATTTATTCAAACAAACAAAATTCACATTATACCAACTAAAATTATTAATGAAGACAACACCTATCATGATTATAAAATGAAAGAATTAACTAAACAAATTTATAATATGATAGACATCAAAGAAGATTTTACCACAGATTGTCTCAGTAAAAAAGAACTTTTTTATTTTTTTAATAAAGTATTAACAGAATATGATTATGATTTTCTTTTAGTTATAACCACAAGTAGCTCAAGAAGTGATACCTATATCAATTGTATTGAAGCTGCTGAAGAGTCTAAAAAATATTCTGCAAAAATAAGGGAGAGATTAAAACTTAAAACTCATCCACATATAGAAGTTATTGATAGCCATCAAATATCTGTTGGTATAGGTGTATTAGTAGAAGAAGCAATTAAATCATCAAAAGAATACTCAAACCCAATAGAATTTACTCAACATATAAGAAATTGTCTAAACCTTGTTCAAACTGTAATTATACCTAATGATTTACATAACTTATATTTTAACCCAAAAAATGATAATGAAAATGAAAGCATTTCTTTTACTGATTACTTAAGCAATGCTATCAACATCAAACCTATTATGTTATTAAACAATGGGGAACTTACCATTTCTAATAGTTATTTAGGAATAGGTAAAAGTATAGGTAAGTGTTTTGAGATGATGATAAAAAACATTCAAGAAAGTAGAGTTCTACACAACTCTATTCACGTTGCCTTTGGTGGCTCTTTTTCTTCACTAAAAAATAATTCTAAATATTCTGAGTTTGTATCGCTTTGCAAACAACATGAAATTTCTTTATATAGATCTAATATTAGTGCCACACTAGCAACACACATAGGAAGCAATTCTCTGGTGGTTAGCTTTTTAACAAATGATCTCTTAAATCATCTATTAGACGAAGACGAAAATGACGATGAAGATCATACTTTATCTTAATTTATCTTGAAAAAGAAAAAGACCCTTAGGGGTCTTTTCTTACTTAAACATATAATCGATTGGTTTTTTGACTATTTTAAGATTTTCATAACAATGTGCATTTTGCTACCATAACAAGATTAACTCTTTGCTTGGAAACGCCTTAACAAAATACCGGCGAAAAAGAAAACAAACATTTTTATATTTGTTTACTTATTTTTTAATGATAACAACAAAAAATAAAAAGTCAAATTTTTATTAAAAAATTATAAAAATATTGCTTTTTTAAAAAAAATATAATATCATATTGCAACGCAACAAACAATAGGTACAAACCATGACTTCATTTATTATTAAGAGATTAAACAATTCAAATAGAGCAAAAGTTAGGGAACATTTTTTCAGATTAGATGATGCTTCTCGCTATAGTAGATTTTGTTTCCAAATTAAAGATGAAACATTAGAAAAATATATCGCCAATATAAATTTTGATGATAGCGGTATTTTTGGTATTTTTGATGAATCTTTAAATATTATTGGTGTTGGCGAATGCGTCATAGACCCAAAACGAGATTATGCTGAAGTTGCTTTTAGTGTAGAAGCAGGACATCAAGGCAATGGTCTTGGTGTTAAACTAATGGAAAGAATTGTCAGATTTGCAAAGTCTCAAGGAAAACATCATCTAGAAATGAATTGCCTAAGAAGCAATGCTAAAAGTGTTCATATAGCACAAAAATTTGGGCTAAAAATTCAACATGAGCATGGCGGTGAAAGTGTGGCAACTCTTGATATGCAAAATACATTACCAGCAATGGAAAACTTAACTGAAAAAGTTGAAGATACTTTTGCTTATTATGCACTTCAACAAAGAACACACCTAAACAATTGGAAGAAAAGCCAAGAACTATTAAACGACAGTATTACCACTATTGTTAAAATGGTCACTCCTAAGTTTTTTTAATAAAACTGCAATATTCCAACAACTGAGTTAGATTCCTTTACGACTAAAGCATTTATATGCTTTAGTCTCATTATTTCTTCAGCTTCGCCAATTTTCTTTTCAGCACTTATCCATATTGGATTAAGAGTCATAATATCTTGTGCTTTTAAATCAAAAATATTATTAGAAAATTTATCCAATCCTCTTCTTAAATCACCATCCGTAATAATCCCCATCAAATTTTCTTCCTTCATCACAAGTACCAGCCCCAATTTACCTTTTGTGATTTTATGGATAACTTCTTTTATTGGTGTTTCTGGAACAATCACCGGAAACTTTTTATGCATTAAATCTTTTACTCTAGTTAATAACTGTCTACCCAAACTACCCCCAGGATGACGGAAAGCAAAATCTTCTGGTTTAAATTTCTTAGCAGTCATTAAAGTAACCACCAAAGCATCACCCATTACTAGTGTTGCGGTTGTTGAGGTGGTTGGTGCTAAGTTATGTGGACAACTTTCTTTTTCTACATCTACCAATAAAACAGCATCTGAATTCTTAGCTAAAGTGCTTTTTTTCTTTCCTGTTATTGATATAATTTTAATACCTAAATTTTGTAAAACGGGAACTATTTTAATTACTTCTTCTGTTTCACCACTATATGATATTAAAAGAGCAACATCATTTTTTTGAAACATTCCTAAATCACCATGATAGGCTTCCCCAGGATGAACAAAAAAAGAAGACGTTCCAGTAGAAGCAAGAGAAGCTGCTATTTTTCTTCCTATATGACCAGATTTACCCATTCCACTTACAATGACTTTACCATTTGATGATAAAATAATATCTATTGCTTTCGTATATTCTTCAGATATTTTCTCTGAAATCTTAATCAATTCTTGAGCTTGCTGCCTAAAAACTTTTTGTGCTATTTCTTTATTTAACATAATGTGATACTTTTAAATTTGCAAAATATTAAAAGAAAATATCACTTTTGTCAAAATAAATTTTTATCTTATGCTTTTTCAATCTTTGTTTCAGGATTAGGATTGGCAGTATTAGATTTTTCTTCTTTACCCTTATTTAGCACTTTAGTAACTGTAATAATTTTCTTTATCTCATCATAGAAAATACTGTTCTTTTGAAATAAAGTTAAATAAAAGTGATTATTTTTCTTTCTGGAATATAGTTCTGAAGTTTCTATGTATTTCTCAAGTTTTACATGTAAAATATCAGTTACTATTTTAGTAACTTCCAAGCATTTTTTTAATGTTGAAAATTCCATTTTTGTAGCTATTAGCTTATCATTTGGATCTACAAGATATATTTCATAAAAGTCAGTTTTCTTTCTAAGAAGACCAGTTAATGTCTTTCTTATAATCCAAACTGCCTTAATACCTCTTAAATTAAAAGATACTTCTTCTGAAAAATATGATTCAACTAATAGTCTTCTTTCTTCTGCATCTATCGTAGAGGAAAAAGCATAAAAACCGTTTGCTATTCTTGGAGTTGTTTCATAAATATAGAGCATTAAGCCTATAAAAAGAATTAAAGATACTTGCCAAAATACAAATAATGAAACTAATGATACTATCATTCCACCCACTAAAAGGTATACTTTATGAACGGAAACAGTGCTTTCTTTTTGTTTTATTGTATTAAAAATATACATTTTAAACCCTTATATTCTTGAATATTAAATTTATATAAATAAAATTAATAAATATCAATAGGGAATAAAATATAATCACAATATTTGATTGTTGTATTTTTTCTGATGAATTATTGAAGTGGTGCGCCCGGAGAGACTCGAACTCTCAAAATTTGGCTTCTAAGACCAACACGTATACCAATTCCGTCACAGGCGCGAAATTCTGGAGCGGGATATCGGGCTTGAACCGATGACCTTAACTTTGGCAAAGTTACGCTCTACCAACTGAGCTAATCCCGCAAAAGATTGGTTTTTAGTCATTTCAAAACCAAAGAAAGTATCTTGACGGGAAACTTTACAGTTTTAACCCCTTTCTTTGCCAATTATCAGAGGCTTGGCCTGACCTCCGAAATGTCCTAAGACATCCCCCCAAATTAATTGCTTTTCCCCTGCGGTGGTAATTATATCGCATCAAGAACCAGGAAACCCCAATCCCATCACACACGACCTCCACCCACTTCCCGACCAGGGAAAATTCTCGCATTGCCAGCGCTAGTTTGGTAAGACTAGAACCACCCTTGAGTCATCAACTCACTTCTCATCGTGCGGGTCACACTATCTGGTGATTAGCCAGAACGTTCTTGGCTTCGGCAG